>Ga0307416_100000002_pt1 | contig 509907 bp, 455 predicted proteins | sample DK1Cmetagenome_2_FD_203821 | JGI IMG/M metagenome (GOLD analysis project Ga0307416, IMG submission 203821) | Maize rhizosphere microbial communities from greenhouse at UC Davis, California, United States - DK15-C-3 | ecosystem: Host-associated > Plants > Roots > Rhizosphere > Soil | place...
GAAAAAGCACAACCTGCTGGGAGGTTAATGCCTTAAAGTGTAAATTTGATCTTGTTTTCATTCGCACCATTAATTTACGAATTAATGGGAAAACAAAAAAGGGTGTCCTACCTTTTTGGACACCCTCCTTATTTATTTACTTGAAGAATCCTCTTCTTTTTTCGGCTCTTCTTTTTTCTTTTCGCCTTTTTTGTGGTTGATTGAAATGAGTTCGGTAGTTTTATCGTAATCAATTTCTAAAACATCACCTTCGGCCAGTTCGCCTTTAAGGATCTCTTCAGCAATTGGATCTTCTAAATATTTCTGAATGGCTCTTTTTAACGGACGAGCACCAAAATTACTATCAAAACCTTTATCAGCAATATATTCTTTAGCATTATCAGTTAATGCAATTTCGTAACCAAGGGTATGAACGCGACCGAATAAAGCTTTTAATTCAATATCGATAATTCTGAAAATTTCATCTTTACCTAAGCTATTGAATACCACTACATCATCAACACGGTTTAAGAACTCAGGAGCAAAAGCACGTTTTAATGCACTTTCGATTACACCACGGCTGTGAGAATCGGCTTGGTTTGTTTTCGCTGCTGTAGAGAAACCAACGCCTTGACCAAAATCTTTAAGTTGACGGGCACCTATATTAGAAGTCATGATGATGATTGTATTTCTAAAATCAACTTTGCGGCCTAAACTATCGGTTAACTGTCCTTCATCCAAAACCTGTAATAAGATATTAAATACATCAGGGTGAGCTTTTTCAATCTCATCCAATAAGATTACTGCATAAGGTTTTCTTCTCACTTTTTCAGTTAACTGTCCACCTTCTTCATAACCTACATATCCTGGAGGCGCCCCCACTAAACGCGATACTGCAAATTTCTCCATATACTCACTCATGTCGATCTGGATCAAAGAATCATCACTATCGAACATGAAACGGGCCAATTCTTTCGCCAATTCTGTTTTACCAACGCCAGTTGGGCCTAAGAAAATAAATGAACCAATTGGTTTTTTAGGATCTTTTAATCCGGCCCTTGTACGTTGGATGGCTTTGGTTAATTTCTTGATCGCATCATCCTGACCGATAATTTTCTCAGCCACTTTATCGTACATGTTCAACAGCTTTACACTGTCTGTTTGCCCAACACGTTGTACCGGGATACCAGTCATCATCGAAACCACTTCGGCTACATTATCTTCTGATACTTCGTAACGTTTAGTTTTGGTTTCAGCTTCCCACTCCGCTTTAGCTTTATCTAATTCTTCAATTAAATTTTTCTCCGTATCGCGCAGTTTAGCAGCTTCTTCATATTTCTGGCTACGTACAACCTTGTTTTTCTCCAACTTGATATCTTCAATTTTAGCTTCGATATCAATAATATTCTGAGGAACGTGGATGTTGGTTAAGTGAACACGTGAACCTGCTTCATCTAAAGCATCAATGGCTTTGTCTGGCAAGAAACGATCTGAAATATAGCGCGATGTTAAAGTAACACAAGCTAAAATAGCTTCATCAGTATAAGTTACACCATGGTGTTCTTCATACTTATCTTTAATACGTGTTAAAATCTCTACAGTTTCATCCGGTGTAGCTGGCTCTACCATCACTTTTTGGAAACGACGGTCTAGAGCACCATCTTTTTCAATGTACTGACGATATTCATCTAATGTTGTGGCACCAATACATTGAATTTCGCCCCTAGCCAAAGCAGGTTTGAACATATTGGATGCATCTAATGAACCTGATGCGCCACCAGCACCAACAATGGTATGGATCTCATCAATAAATAAAATTACATCAGTAGATTTTTCAAGCTCGTTCATCACGGCTTTCATACGTTCTTCGAACTGGCCACGGTATTTTGTACCGGCCACCAGCGATGCTAAATCCAATGTAACTACACGTTTGCCAAAAAGCACTCGCGAAACTTTACGTTGTACAATGCGTAGTGCGAGGCCTTCTGCAATTGCAGATTTACCAACACCTGGCTCTCCAATTAAAATCGGATTGTTCTTTTTTCTGCGGGATAAGATCTGCGATACGCGCTCAATTTCTTTCTCACGGCCTACAATAGGATCTAAACGACCTTCTTCAGCAGCTTTTGTTAAATCACGGCCGAAGTTATCCAAAACAGGGGTTTTAGATTTTATATCTGAAACCTTTTTAGGCGTACTAAAACTTTCCTCTTCGCGATAATCGTCATCGCCTCCTGTAGAAGCACTGTTTGAGATATCATCTCTGAAACCATTTTTATTCACTTCAACCTCCTGTTTAAAAACATCGTAAGTAACACCATACTGCAATAAGATTTGTGAGGCGATATTATCATCATCTCTCAAAACCGATAACAGCAAATGTTCGGTGCCAATTAAATCGCTTTTAAATATTTTGGCTTCTAAGTAAGTGATTTTTAAAACTTTTTCTGCCTGTTTTGTTAATGGAATATTGCCTAAGTTTACTGTAACACTCGAAGTACCGCGAACGGCATCTTCAATTGAGCGGCGCAATTTACCGGTATCAACCCCTAACGATCGTAAAATTTTTATAGCCATGCCATCGCCTTCGCGGATGAGGCCCAATAATAAATGCTCGGTTCCGATGTAATCGTGCCCTAAGCGCAGCGCTTCCTCCCTACTAAAAGAGATTACATCTTTAACCTGTGGTGAAAATTTTGCTTCCATAATACCTTTCTTAACAGCTACGTCCCTAAACTATAAAATAACTTTATAAAAACGAACGTACTGTTTTCTTTATTTTATCAACAATTGCGCCATATGGGTGGATAAAGAGGCTTTTGAATGCCTGAGAACCCAAAATTCAATGTAAGATTATTGTTTCGATAAATATTATTTTATTTATATCTATCTACGTAATAAGTGTTCTAAAGGTTTTAAAGGGATATTTGCCAAAAACATCCGGTTACAGATATTTTATTGTCGGTTTATTGTAAGGATTTTTTTTCCATTAAAAACTGACAATTTGTATCTTTTTACTTAGGCAATTTACAAGTTTTGACAGAAAAACAAAAAGAACGTGACATCATTTAACAATTTCATTCGATAAAACCAACAAGCTAATCCGATCAACTGTACTTATTATAACCTTAATACGAAGTTAACTGTAATTAGGTTGTTTTTGTTTTCTAACACCGTACTTTATTGTAATCCATTTATCATAAATAATAAGCCCATCTTTTGATACAGAAACCAACTATAGTTTCAACCGTAAAGCGCTTCGGCAAATTGCGCTTTATTATTTGACGATAACTTCTGTAAAAACTGTAATGGGGTATCGGCAACACCAAGCTTATCACATTTTGCAACTACATCATTTAAATCGAAATGACCAGATAGCGATTGATTAAGTTCGCCATCAGTATGCTCAAATCCCATACTCCAATCTGTAAAACAGCGCTGCTCATATTTGCCAATTTGCAGTAAAACAACCGATTCATGACGTTTGTCATTCACGATTTTGTTAAAAAGTCTGCGAATGATCCGTTCATCTCCTTCAAGCAATTGCATAAACCTCCCCTTACTCTCTGTAACCTGCAGACCTCTTGCATATAACAATACCCCAGTAATGTTATTCCGAGTATTAAAATCTCTACACTGATTAAACAAGGCTTTTAGCTCATCATTGTTAAACAAGCCGCTCTCTATGCTTATATAAATTAAATAAAAAATGGGTTTTAAAATTTCAATCTCTAATTCCATAAGGAAATTAACGCTAAATTTTCTGTTTTTTTTTTAAAACATGCCTATTATCTAATTATTTTCACAACAGTCCTAGTGAAGCATGATCTCAAGCACTCAAATTGAACAAAAAATCAACGGCAAGTCTACCATTTACCCTAATACACTAACAATCTAAAAACAACAAGCGTAATTCTTGCTTTTATTTTAGGCGCAAAAAAAACTTATCACTTTTCTTTATAATATACTACCAAACTATAGAGAAGCAAACGTTTGCGCTTAATAATATCGCCAATATAGGTATACAATCTTTATCACCCTTCAAAAATGGCTTAAACAGTAAGCACACCATCTATTACATACAATTTAAAGCAAACGTTTGCGCTGCATTCGCGATTTGATCTTGGCTTTTATGGTTATAGTTTAGTAATAATCATTTTACTAAAAAGATATTATTAATGAACCTAAGAATAACTTTTAGCCCTCCCTAATCTGATTAATGCTCCTCAACAGATAACAAAATAACAACTAATATAACCTAAAAAACATGAAGAAAATTCTCTTAATGATTTCCTTTATTGCGTGTATTTTCGCGGTAAAGGCACAAAACCGTACTATTTCCGGTACGGTAACCGACAGTAAAAGACTCCCGCTTCCGGGCATTACCGTAACCGTGCTCGGCACAAAAACTGCCGTACAAACAGATGCGAATGGAAAATTTGCTATTAGCGCTGATGACAAGAGTACCCTGGAGTTTAAAGCCTTGGGTTTTACCACGCAAACCATTAAAGTTGGCACAAACACTTCTGTAAATGTTTCCTTAGTAGATCAATCTACTGAGTTAGACGCCGTAACCGTTGTGGGTTATACTACCAAGAAGAAATCAGAAATTTCGAGTGCGGTAACTACTGTAAGCGGCTCGCAGCTTAATGATGTAACCTCGGTAAACCTCGGCAACCTGTTACAAGGTAAAGCGCCAGGTGTAGTGGCGAGTTCTGCCTCTGGAGATCCAACAGCAGGATCGAATGTGGTGGTACGTGGTGTAGGCAGCATTAATGCCGGTACAGGGCCACTAATTGTGGTTGACGGAAACATTGGTGGTACTTATAACCCGGCCGACGTGGATAACATTACGATATTAAGAGATGCCGCTGCTACAGGTTTATACGGATCGAGAGCTGCCAACGGTGTTATTATTGTAACTACAAAAAAAGGAAAAGCAGGAGAAACCAGGTTCAGTCTAAACTCTACCATTGGTATTGCAAAGGCGACTACTGGTAATTTTAAGCTAATGGATGCACAGCAACTTTACGATTACCAGAAATCTTTCTTTACTACTCCGCCAGCTGCTTCGGTACTAAATACCAATACCAATTGGTGGAATGAGGCTTTTAGAACAGCCATGGTAAATAACCACACGCTAACCGCATCCGGAGGGAGTGAGAAAACGCAATTTTACATCTCAGGCAACTATTTTAAAGAAGAAGGAACTTTAATCAACAATGATAAAACACAATATAGTTTAAGGGCTAACCTTACCTCACAGTTGACTAAAAAACTAAAATTAACGGCCTTATTAAGCGGAATTGTTATCAATGATAATTATAATCCTGAAAGCGCCGTTTACCAGGCTTATTTAAATATGCCATACGATCCTGCTTATAATGTGGATGGCAGCCCGACTGACCCACGGAATATTCCTTCCTGGAAAGGTAGAGACCGCTCGAACTTTTTACAGAGCTTACAATACAATTACTCAAAAGCAAGAAGTTATACCACAACAGGCGATATAAACCTGGATTATGATCTACTCAAAAACCTAACGCTTTCCAGTTATAACAGGGCCACAATTGCCAACGGGAGAGCAAATAGTTATGCAGATAGAAGAAGTCAGGCTGGTGCAGCAAACTTGGGCACTGTATCTTTAAGTAATACCTTTTCTACTACACTTTTATCTTCAAACAGAATTAAGTACAACGTAAATTTAGGCAACCATAGCCTGAGTGTTTTGGGCGTTGCGGAGATAGAAGGTTATAAATATGATGCCAGTGGAATTACTGCAAAAGGTTTACCAGCCGGATTGGATGGAATAAATACGGCAACAGAGATTAACAATAAACCCACGGGCAGATATGACCAGTATCAAAATATAAAATACCTGGCACAGGCTGATTATAGCTATCAAGGTAAGTATTACTTTGTGGGCTCTATAGTTAATGAATACTCTTCGCGTTTCGGAAAAAACAATCCTGCTGCAACTTTTTATCAGGCAGGCGCATCCTGGATTTTATCCAATGAAGACTTTTTAAAAAGCAATACTACGCTTACCTTTTTAAAACTAAGAGCAAGTCTTGGTACCACAGGAAATCAGAATTTCAGAGCAGATAACAATCTGGATGGCCTATATGAATCGCTAGGCTTATATAATTTGAACGCTTCAGCTTCGTATAATAACCAAACAGGTGCCTTCCCTGCACAAATTGTCAATCCAGATTTGACCTGGGAAAAATCGAGAGCATACAATTTAGGTCTTGATTTTGGCTTATTTAAACGTATAGACATTACTATTGATGCATATGATAAACGTAACTCTGATCTGTTATTTGCTGTTCCACTTCCTGCAACAGTTGGCTATAGAACCATTAGGAGAAACGTTGGTGCAGTAAGAAACAGGGGTATTGAGTTTACGATCAACTCCAGAAACATACAGCAAAAGGATTTTAATTGGGAAACCAGTTTTAACATGTCGTTTAACCGCAACAAAGTTATGGAGTTAAACCAGGGCTTGTTAGTAGTGAATAGTGGCACACAGCCAATAGCATTAGGCCATGATATGGATGAATGGTATATGCAAAAGTGGGCAGGTGTAAACCCAGCAGATGGCAAACCACTTTGGGAAAAATTAGACGACCCTGCCGGTGTAACCAGTACTTACAACCAAGCCACCAGACAATATACAGGTAAATCATCAGCACCAAAATTTAGTGGTGGATTGACCAACACATTGGCTTATAAAAACTTTACTCTTTCGGCCTTTTTAAATTTTGTATATGGCAACTGGGTGTATAACGATAGCCGTTTCTATTTCGATAATGATGGGGTGTACGAAAGCTATAATCAACAGGTATTACCTAAAGGTTCGGTAAGGTGGACAACCCCCGGCCAAACTGATGCAACTCATCCACAGGCTAAATTTGGCGGTAATTTTCAATCTCACCAAAGTTCTACACGCTTCTTAGAGGATGGAAGTTATTTAAGATTGAGGAATGTAACCATTGGATACAATTTACCAACTAATTGGTTAAAAAAAGCTTCAATAAATGCGGCCCGTCTATATGTCAGCGGCGACAACTTGTTTACGGCCACCAAATTTTCGGGCGTAGATCCTGAGGTTGATTTAACTGGTGGTATATCGTCTTTCAGATACCCAACCAGCAGAAGATTTGTTTTTGGCGTTAACCTAACATTCTAATTATTAATAAGATTATCATGAAAATATACTATAATCACATCATAAAAATCACTATTGCGGCCAGTATCATTTTTACTGCATCCGCTTGTCGTAAAACATTTTTCCCTTCAGACAAAGTAGAAGACAATGATCTATTAACTACCATTGATGGTATGCGAACAGCCACTTTAGGTAATTATGCTACCTTAAAATCTCTGGATTATGAAAACAATTACCATTGGCTTGCCGAACTCCCTTCCGATGAGGTGGCTCAGGGACAGGGCTCATCGAGCGATGTAACCAATTTGTATAAATATACCCATTTGGTAAATTCTGCCAACGCAACCGCATATTTCCAACAAGCCTATTACATTGCCTCGGCTGCAAATAAGGTTATCAAAGTTATTCCTGATGGTTCATCTGCAGAATTACTACAGATCAAAGGTGAAAACCTGTTTTTAAGGGCCATGCTCCATTTTAATTTAGTCAGGATATTTGGAAGGCCTTATGCACAGAATCCAACAACAAATCCTGGAGTTCCAATTTTGAGTGAAACCGTAAGCGATGCAGATGCTTACATCATCAAAAGAAGTACGGTAGCTCAGGTTTACGATTTTGTAATCGCCGATCTTTTAAAAGCAGCGCAGTTTTTAACAGATGATAACAAAGGCAATAGTTTTGCTTCAAAATTGGCTGCTTATGCACTCCTATCGAGGGTTTATCTGTACATGGATAATAATGCTAAGGCCTTAGAATATGCCAACCTGGTAATTAGTTCAAACAAATATCAGTTACTTCAAAATGCCGAATACCAAACCTATTTTAGGGTTGCACCAGAAACAAACAGGGAAAGCATTTTTGCCATAAAACATACAAAAACTGAGAACTACGATTATTCTGCTATTGGTTCGTTATACTATAGTGGTGATGCCAATGGTAACGCACTGGGCCAGGGAGAAAGCGGGTGGGGAGAGATTTATGCCTCAGTTAAGTATTACAACTTCCTTAATAAATATCCTCAGGATAAGCGTAAGAGCTTTATCTCTCCTTATATTGTTAATGGTGTTCAACAGTTAAATCCGAAACTAACTCCCGCTACCCCAATTTATTACGTTAATAAGAACAACTTGCAAGAAGGGGTTACCAATTTAACTTCGCCTGTTTACCTCCGTTTGGCAGAAATGTACCTAAACAGAGCGGAGGCCAATGCCAAGTTGAACAATACACAATTGGCTTTAGATGATGTGAATGTAATTAGAACCCGTGCAGGAATTCCAACTTATGCTTTGGCAGATGTTACGCCAACGCACGGTATTTTAGATATTGTACTGGAAGAAAGATGGTTAGAATTGGCTTTTGAAGGCCAGCGGGCTTACGACCTATTTAGAAATAACCGCCCAGTGGTAAGAGATTACCCAGGTACACACTCTACCATTAACGGCTCTGTTAATCAAACCATTAACCCAACTGATGCACGGGTAATTTATTTTATCCCACAAACCGAAAGAGATAAAAATCCTAATTTGTCTCAAAACCCTTAATAACTTAACGGGCTGGATTAATTCAGCCCGTTTTTTACCCTACTGGCAGTCTTCAAAAGAAGGCATAAATAATTATTCCGAAAAAATCTAAGAAAGTTTTTTTGCCGTATATGTAGCTAAGTCCATAAAATTGGATCCGGCTCAATGGTGTCTCTTTATCAAAGACTTTTAATCATACTCCTTCTATTCATCGCTTTTGCGGGAAGAATCGCAGTATATGCCATTACCACTCCAAAACCACACCAAGAAGTTGCAAAGGAAAACAGTAGCAAAGCTGATAAATCTTGTGCCCACGAAAATAACGAACCGCTGGAAGAGAAACTCAAACTTGAAGACCTGGCCATTAACAGATTAGTAGACACTGCTTTCATAAACATTGCAAAATCTAAAGCCATTATTTTTCCTGGCGATTACAAACTTTTAAAGTGTTATCTCCAAACACTAGAATACCCACCTAAATAAGCCACAGCGCTTAACCTAGACTATTTCTTAATTAAACATTTAAAGACATGATTAAAACTAAACACTTAATCGTAGTGGCCCTATTGGCTATTATGACCCCTATTTTATTTTCTGCCTGCAAGAAAGACAGAAACAACGATCCTGAACAGGAAATGCTCAGCACAGGCCCGGATGTTAATTTTTATGCACTAACAGCCGATGGCAAACTATTACTGATTAATGCAAAAAACCCCAATTCGGTTATCGCTCAGGTTACGATCTCTGGCCTTCAGGGTGGAGAAACCATTTTAGGTATAGATTTTCGGCCAGCAACCGGCCAGTTATATGGATTGGGTAGCACCAGCCGTTTGTATGTTATCGATCCTAAAACAGGAACAGCAAGATCAATTTCAGCAGCTCCCTTTACCCCTGCATTAAGCGGAACAGCAGTTGGCTTCGATTTTAACCCTACTGTAGATCGTATTCGCGTGGTTACCTCATCCGGTCAGAATTTACGCTTAAATCCTGAAACAGGTACAGTTGCAGCCACCGACGGGATGATTAATGGCATAACCAATGCCAAGGTATCATCAGTTGCTTACACCCAGAATAAAGCTGGTGCAAGTACCACTGTACTTTTTGATATTGATATTGCCAATGATAAACTGCATAAACAAGATCCACCAAATGATGGAAAATTGGTTGAAGTTGGAAGCCTGGGCTTCGATTTTGAAGATGTTGGCGGTTTTGATATTAATCCCAACGGTACTGCGGCATTAGCAGCTTTAACTACAGGTGGTAAATCTGGTTTATACCTGATTGATTTAACCACCGGAAAGGCCTCGAAAATTAACAAGATAGATCAACAGATTACTGGTCTTGCTATTCCAACTGAAGCTGTTGCTTATGCAGTATCAAATAACAACGAACTCTTGATCTTCAATCCAACGGCTGTAACACCAACACCTGTGGTAAAAGCCATTACAGGTATACAGCCAGGAGAGAACATTTTAGGTATCGATATGCGCCCATTAAACGGTCAATTATTTGCTATCGGAAGTACAAGTAGAATTTATAGCATCAATGCATCATCTGGCCTTGCTGCCATGGTAGGAACAGGACCGTTAAGCACTTTACTCGCTGCCACTCAAATTGGTATCGATTTTAATCCAACAGTAGATCGGATTAGAATTGTTGGTAATACTGGTCAAAACTTTAGGGTTAACCCTACAGATGGTGTGTTAATTGTTGATGGTGCTATTTCTTTGGGTACTGCAGCAGTTTCGGGCGCAGCCTATACCAATAACTTTGCGGGTGCTACAACAACGGTATTATTTGATATTGATTCAACAGGTGATCGTTTATATAAACAAGACCCACCAAATAACGGAACTTTGGTTGATGTAGGCCCTCTGGGTATAAATGTAGAGGCCAGCAGTGGTTTCGACATTGGTGGTACGAGCGGACTTGCCTACGGTATATTTACCGTTAGTGGTGTTCAGAAATTATATACTGTAAATCTTACAACAGGTGCAGCAACTGCAGGGGCAACCATAGGCACGGCAGTAAGAGGTTTTACACTAGGTTTAGGTTTTTAAACTACACTTCGTATACCTTCTCCAAAAAGCAAAAGCCTTTCAATCCTGAAAGGCTTTTGCTTTAACTAATGTTTACTGTATCTACTAAGAATTATCCGCTAGCTAAATGTAAAACTTTTGTATTTCGTTACACAGCAAGAGATATTTTATGAACGAATTATGATAATTACATTAAACCGATATTAGAATTGGGGGTTATTGTTGATTAGTTCATTGGTTCATTACTTAGCATAATGTAGAAAACCATTCTGTGTTAATCTATGCTTCCGTTGGCTAAAAGGTTCATTTATTCATTAGCCGCTGGTTTATTAGTTGGCATGATGCAGAAAACTATTCCGTGTTAATCTGTGCTTCCGTGGCTAAAACGTTCGTTTGTTCATTAGCCACTGGTTTATTAGTTGGCATGATGCAGAAAACCATTCTATATCAGCCTGCGCTTCTGTAGCTAAAAGTTTATTAAAGTATAATCATAAAGCACTTTGTAATGGGCTTGTTGTTCTTATCTTTGTAAGCAATTTTGGCTTTGCCATTATTTGGTTGGGAAATCAGTCTGTAAGAAAACTGTTAACCTTCCTTTCATATCAATCTTAGCATTAAACTACTTTAAAAAAAATACATTATAATGTCTGACGAAAAAATAATCTTTTCAATGGCAGGTGTAAATAAAATTTACCCTCCACAAAAACAGGTTTTAAAAAATATTTACCTTTCTTTCTTCTACGGTGCTAAAATCGGGGTTATCGGTTTAAACGGTTCTGGTAAATCATCACTTTTAAAAATTATTGCGGGTTTAGATAAATCTTACCAGGGTGAGGTGGTTTTCTCACCAGGTTATTCAGTAGGATATTTAGCGCAGGAGCCGATCTTAGATCCTGAAAAAACCGTTCGCGAAGTAGTTGAAGAAGGCGTTGCCGAAGTAACTGCTATTTTAAAAGAGTACGAAGAAGTAAACGAAGCATTCGGCTTAGAGGAAAACTACTCAGATCCAGATGCCATGGATAAACTGATGGCCAGACAAGGCGAGCTTCAGGATAAAATTGATGCTTTAGGTGCCTGGGAAATTGATTCGAAATTAGAAAGAGCAATGGATGCTTTACGTTGTCCTGATCCCGACACCAAAATCGGTGTACTATCAGGCGGCGAGCGCCGTCGTGTGGCGATGTGCCGTTTATTACTTCAACACCCTGACGTATTATTATTGGATGAGCCTACCAACCACTTGGATGCCGAAAGTATCGATTGGTTAGAACAATTCTTACAAAATTACGAAGGAACCGTTATTGCAGTTACCCACGATAGGTATTTCTTAGATAACGTAGCCGGATGGATTTTAGAATTAGACCGTGGTGAGGGTATTCCATGGAAAGGAAATTACAGCAGCTGGTTAGACCAAAAAGCAAAACGTTTATCGCAAGAAGAGAAAACGGAAAGCAAACGCCAAAAAACATTGGAACGCGAGTTAGAATGGGTACGTATGGCACCAAAAGCACGTCATGCAAAATCTAAAGCACGTTTAGCCAACTACGATAAATTAGCCTCAGAAGATGGCAGAGAAAGAGAAGATAAATTGGAACTTTTTATCCCTGCCGGACCTCGTTTGGGTAATGTGGTAATTGAAGCAACAAACGTTACCAAAGCTTATGGCGACAAAGTATTGTTCGATAATTTAAACTTCTCTCTTCCTCCGGCAGGTATTGTGGGTATTATCGGCCCCAATGGTGCAGGTAAAACCACTTTGTTTCGTTTAATTACCGGACAGGAAGAAGCAGATGCCGGTACTTTCCGTGTAGGCGAAACCGTTGAGTTGGGTTATGTAGATCAGATGCACAACGATTTAGATGCCGATAAAACCGTCTATGAAAACATTACCGATGGATTAGACAATATCCAACTGGGCACTAAAGCCGTTAACGGACGTGCCTATGTTTCAAAGTTCAACTTTAATGGTGGCGATCAACAGAAAAAAGTAGGCATCCTATCAGGGGGTGAGCGTAACCGTGTACACTTGGCCATTACCTTGAAAAAGGGAGCCAATGTATTGCTACTGGATGAGCCAACCAACGATATCGACGTAAACACTTTACGTGCACTGGAAGAAGCCTTAGAAAACTTTGGCGGTTGTGCCGTAGTAATCAGTCACGATAGGTGGTTCTTAGATAGGATTTGTACACACATCCTGGCTTTCGAAGGTAATTCTGAAGTTTATTTCTTCGAAGGGAACTATTCAGATTATGAAGAAAACCGCAAGAAACGCTTAGGTGATGTTACCCCAAAACGTATCAGATATAAAAAATTAAATTAATACAAAGTCCCGATGAGAATCGGGACTTTTTTGTTTGAGAAGCGTAATTTGAAATGTATTTAAATAAATCTGAAAGTTGGAAAAGACAACTTTAAAAACTAGTAACTGTCACGTTGTCCAAAGTACTCCTACGGAGAGCCCGTCGAAACGCTTACTATAAATCTACGTAGGTCCTTCGACAGGCTCAGGATGACAAATTTTTCTTGCAATTTATGCTGGTTGAAAAGGAACAGGTCTTTGATTCTCTTTTGCTTTGCGTTTCCCTCTAAAAAAGAAGTACAGGTTGATAAAGAGCATAATACCAAGATAAATTGCAAAACCACCAATCTTAGTACTCAAAGCCTCAATTAAATTACGGTAATCGTTAGCGCCTATGGTAATCTTCATAATAAGCAGTGCGAAACCAATGTTCAACAGGTAAAAACCCGTTTCGAAGAGTTTGTTCGTTGCGTTGGCAATCTCTTCCCTTCCTTTAAAAATATCCAACATATACACCTTACTGTTTTTGAACAGCGTTTTTGAAACATAAAAAGTCAAAAAAAGTGCAACTGGTAAATAAACTGCATAGCCGATTAAAATTTTTGTCGTTTCCATAATTGAAAATTTTAGATTGTTATTTTATTAGTTTATGAATGGTATTGGTGAGCAAATAGATATTTAAATAATGAAGAACGGAGAGGATGCATACAATGATGGCCACTTTTACAGCCATTACCTCGATTAATTGTTGCAGGGAAATGATCGTCTCCCAGCCTACCAATGTCATCGCACAGTAGCCAATATTCACCAGGTAATAAGAAACCAGTAATGATTTATTAATCTGCTGACAGAGATCAAAATGATTGGGAATGAGTTCTGCCACAAAGATATTTCCGTTCCGGTAGCAGATTTTGCCAACCACTACAATGATGAAAACGATAACCGTAATAAAGATGCCATAGCCTAGTATATTATAATCCATAACCAACAGCTTTAAATTATTTAACTTTCAGGAAAAACTGAAAATATAGATTAAAAAACAAGCCGCTTTTAAGCCATTTTTAAATTGTTTATATTTTTTTTTCCTATTACGATGTAAAGCTAAACAAACATTATTAAACTTTCAAACATTATTGAAAGTTTAATAAAAAAAGCAATATCTAACGAGGCGCTATAGTCATTTCGAGCGGAGTGCAACGCAGTGGAGAAATCTTTGAGTGTATATTTGTTTATAGATCTCTCCATTTCGCTGCGCTTCAGTCGAGATGACGAACTTTCTAAAAGGGATATTTAGTCACAGATTTCCAGAAAACTGGGAATACCCCTCGCCGTTTGTCACCCTGAGCGTAGTCGAAGGGCCATTATCGATTTAATGCCTATTTTTCAAGGCTTTTTCTACCGCAGCATCTGTTACCGCTTCCATTATTTTGTAACCTGCAAGGTTGGGGTGAACACCATCAACTGTAAGTTCGGCACGCTGCCCTTTTCGTTCATCAACCAGCGGTGTCCAATAATCTAAAACAGTATAATTTCTTTCTTTGGCGTAGTCTACAATTTTTTCATTTAAGTTCACAATGCTATCGGCTGCTTTAATGCGCTTATTCCATGGATATTCGTAAACAGGTAGGTATTTACAGAGTACCACTTTAATGTGATGCAACCTGGCCAGTTCTGCCATCGATTTAATGTTATCCATAATCTTGTCGTTGGTAACATGGCCTGTATTACCTGCTATATCATTACTTCCCGCCAAAATGATCACTACCTTTGGCTTAAGGTTAATTACATCCTGCCGGAAACGGATAAGCAGTTGTGGCGAAATCTGTCCGCTTATACCCCTATCCAGATAAGGTTTATCCTTAAAATATTCAGGATGCTTTTGCTTCCAGAACTCGAATATCGAACTCCCTAAAAAAACAACTCTTTTTTCTTTTCTCGTTGGTGGCGGTAAAAATTTATTTTCTTTCTCGTACTTGCTTAGTGCGGCCCAGTCATCAGCAAAATTCTCTTTTTTAGGTTTATTACTTAACGAATCTGTCTTCAGCTGTGCAAATGAACTGCTTGCTAAGACTAATAAAAATAGGATTAAGATTTTACTTTTCATGGGGTATTTGATTTGACCAAAACGCTAAACTAATTAATTCCCGCCTAATTAAATTCTACTCCACTTAAATTTACATTCGTTCTGTTTCTTTTATTTCCAAACTGACTCAGGTTATAACCCAATGTTGCCTGCACAAAGCGACTGATAAAGCGTGTCCTGTTTTCGGATATGGAATTGTTGCTAATACTGGTACTAAAAAGTGCACCTTGATTAAACAGATCGTTCGCCTGGATAGAAAAAAGGAGTTTATTATCCTTCAAAAAGGAAGTATTCAATCCCATGTTCACCAATAATGGGTTGCCAGCATATAGGTTATAGCCAAAATTTAAACTTTTAGAGGCCGATGCATTTACCCTAAAACGTTTATTTGGAATCCAACTGGCACTGCCATTTAAAGCCAAAACCTGGATATTCTTAATGTTCTGGTTCATTACAGAATAAGTGTTCGAACTAAAGCTATACGATACACTGCTATTGAAGGAATATTTTTTTTCATTCAGGTTAAACCTAAAAGCATTCGAAACGTTAATTCCACCACTCCGGTTTAATACATTTTCGGTATAAAAAACATTGTGGCTATAGGCAACATTCCCATTAATAGAGAGCGACAGTTTATTGGTTAACAAACGTTTATTGAAGGAATAATTACCACCAACATTATAAACACCATTAACATTCTCGTAGGTAGTTTGCTGCTTCAAGCTATTCAGTGTGTCGCGAAGAAAAACCGTATTGCTTACTACACTATTAAAAGCAAAAGTCCCCGATAAACCTGCCATAATACTCAATCCCGATTTGAGGCCAAACTGATTATAGCTAAAATCGGCAGTATGGCTCGAAGTTGCTTTCAGATCTGGATTGCCGATAATCAGATTCTGTACATCATTATTGTTTCTAACGGGTTGTAGTTTGTTAAAATCGGGCGAACTGGTGTAACCATTATAACCAAAACTCAAATTCCCATTATCTTTAATCTGATAACTTAAATTGGCAGATGGCGAAAAGTTTAACTGATAGTTCTTTAGCTCTTGCCCTGTGTTCTGGTATTTACCGATAATAATACTTGGCGAAAAATTAAGTCCTAAATTATAACTGATCCGCTTTGCGTTGGTATTAAAACCGATACCAAAATTCTGATTGATAAAATTAGATACATAATCCTGCCCCAGCGAATCGACAACAAAACTGTTCCCCAACAGATTAGTAACCGTTGTAGTTTGCAAATTGCGGCTCCTGCTAACCGAAAAACGGTAAGACAGATTAATAAAACTATATCCTGTACTGTCGTTTGGCTTTTTTAATGAATTGGAAAATTGGAAATTGCCCCCAAAATTGGAATTCGAGGTATTATTATCAACCAATCTGTTTAGTAACGAATCTTTAACCAGTAGGTTGGTGGTTTCGTTGTAGTACCTGATAATATCATTAATTGTACTGTTTGAATTTCCTGCGCTTGTGCCGAAATTAAATCCCATAGATAACGACCGCTTATTATTGGCCAACCGCCTAGACCAATTGATACTTCCATTAACATTAGGATTACTGTTCCGTGAACCTGAATTAGATAGCAGATCCTGTTTGATAAAACCTGTTTTATTGGAAGTAGAAACCGCATCGTTACGGGTATTAGCCAAAGCCCCGCTAAGCGAAACATTAAAGTAATTCTTCTTTGTGGCTCCATTTAAGCCAAGATTGATGTTATTGTTTAGCGATTTGGAATTATTGGCACTTTCTCTTAAATCAAAAATTGTTCCCTGCGGGTTAAACGTTTCGAGGTAATTACTCTGAATAGATTTATTAATTCCATTACTAAAATGATAGCCGCCATTAAAGCTAAATTCCTTCGAAATTTTGTCTCTGATGTTACCATTTAAACCTCCATTGTTCATTTTGGTAAACTCATTATTCGTAATACCATAACGGCTTCCAAAACCAATTTGCTTCGTTTTTTTCCATACACTACCGTTACCGCCTAAATTATGTGCATTATTGGTGGCAGAATTCATATTCACTCCACCAAAAACACCTTTGTCCATGCCAGGCTTAGTAACCAAGTTCAACATTTTTTGTGGCGTACCCAATTTTATACCTGTAAAATTGGCTTCATCACCATAATCTTCAATTACCTGTAGTTTAGCAATAATATCGGCAGGCAACTGCCTGATGTAATCCTCTACGTTACTGGTAAAAAAATCTTCTCCATTTACCCGCAACTTGGTCATTTTTTTACCCATGGCGGTAACAGCACCTTTTTCGTCAACCTCAACGCCTTGCAGTTGTTTTAACAGATCTTCCACTTTATCATTTTCTCTTACGGTATAGGCAGCAGCGTTATACTCAATCGTATCTTTCTTGATCTTAATGGGATCTACCTTTACTTTAACCTCCACATCTTCGAGACGGATCGTTTCCAGTTTGAGCATAATGGGTTCTAAAACGGAGTTTTTTTTCGAAGATTCTATTTCATAGATAGAAGCAAACGGCTTGTAGCCCAATGCAGTAATGGTAAGGTAGAATTTATTTCGGGTTACTTTTGCGAATGCAAAATTTCCCTTCGCATCAGAATTTGAGCGGAGTGTATCTTTATCGGTAATCAATCGGATGCTTACGCCCTCAATAGGCTTCTTCAAAGAATCAATTACGCTACCACTTATTTTAAACTGAGACTGTGCGAGAGCGTTAAAGGAAAGTGTAATCAGTATAAAAAACAATAAAAAGCATAAATTATTGCTTTTTTTCATCCCTCGGACCTCTTTTGTAAATTACAAGACCATTTAAAAAATTACGCAGAATCTGATCGCCGCAAGGTTTAAAATTCTCATGGTCTTCATTTCTAAAAATATCGCCCAGTTCTGCCTTGGTTACCTTAAATCCAACGAGGTCGCAAATGGTTATAATATCCTCTGTTTTTAATGATAGGGCTACTCTTAGTTTTTTTAATATATCGTTGTTGCTCATTTTTAATGATTGAATTGTAGAAGGATTGGATTAGTGAATGTTGTAAGTTGTTGTTTGAAAGTTAAAATGTTGTAAAACGTTCAGACTTCGGACTCCAGACTGCTGACTTCGGACTTATCGAACTAACTCGCTACTTCTAATTTAAGTTTTTTTCCTTTAATTTTTTCGCCGCTTAATGCTTTCAACAAATCATCTACTTTGCTTCTTTTAACGGCTACGTAACTGGTCGTATCTTTAACTTCTATCAGGCCCAGGTCTTCTTTCGTTAAGTTACCTTTCTGCAAAAATAAACCCACAATATCAATTTTGTTAATTTTATCCTTCTTGCCATGTGCAATATATAAAGTTACCCAGTCGCTGGCTTCTGGTAATTTATACTTATCTGATAAAACTTCTTCTTCAATGTTATCCGGTAAATACTGATAGTGTTCTTCTGTAGTTAAAATAGCATAGGCTGTTCCTTTTGCGTGCATCCTTGCCGTTCTACCATTGCGATGGATATAGGCATCTTCGGTGTAAGGCAATTGATAATGTACAATATTTTCCACTTCTGGAATATCGAGGCCGCGGGCAGCCAGATCTGTTGTGATTAAAATCCGATGGCTACCATTTCTAAATTTAAGTAATGCCTTTTCACGATCGAACTGCTCCATCCCACCATGAAAAACATCGTGACCTAAACCATTTTCGAAAAGTAAATCACTTATCCGATCTACCGTTTCCCTGTGGTTACAGAAAACCAATGTATTTTTACTACCTATTTTACTCAGTAATCTGAAAAGGTAATCTAACTTATCGGCTGCAGGTGCAATTATTTTTCTGAGCTTTAGATCTGGTTTTGCCTCGATATTTTTTGAAAAATCGACTTCAACAGGCACATTTAACTTTACAAAAGCCGGAATTTCTTCCATTTTGGTAGCAGAAGTAAGTATGCGCTGTTTTAACGAAAGCAGCGAGCCAATGATGTAAGACATGTCTTGTTCAAAGCCAAACTCCAGCGCTTTATCAAATTCATCTAAAACTAAGGTTTCGATAAAAGATTCGTCAAAGTTTTGATGCTCCAAATGATATGCTATCCTACCAGGCGTTCCGATCAGGACGGCAGGTGGATGTGCAAGATTATTCTTTTCTATCCGTACGGAATGACCACCATAACAGCAGTTTACTTTAAACGAAGTCCCCATTTGTTTAAAAACCTGCTCTATCTGTAGGGCAAGTTCTCTCGAAGGAACTAAAACCAAGGCTTGCACCCCTTTAACTCCTGCTTTTAGGTTAGAAAGTAATGGCAATAAAAAGGCCAGCGTTTTCCCCGAACCCGTTGGCGCAATCAATATTACATCTTTACCAGTCTTGGCTGCTTTTACAGAAGACTCCTGCATCTCATTAAGTGCAGTAATGTTTAATTTTTTTAAGGCATTTTCTATCATTCCGCCATAAAGGTAATCATTTCTCTTTACGCCTAGAACTACAGCCTTAGTTACGGCTTGAAAAATCTTTGTCTAAGTTTGCGGAGGGTAGAAAAGTTTAATCGTTTCTCGAGCAACATTAACATGTTACCGCGTTTAGACATTGACGATAGCACTTTTTCGTTAACTGCATCAACCGAAGATAAAATCTTATCAGCCAGTTCATCTGCAAATTTATTCGCTCTGCTGTTTTGTAATAACTGAAGCTCTTGAATTAATTCTGCTCTCATAATTAAGAATTTTTAATGAATGTACAAATATTAACGGACCGGATAATAATTTGTTTCATTAAATAATAACTTCATCTAAACTATTATCACTAACTTGTTGATAACTAACTTTTTGTTAGCAAATAAACAACCTACGCTTAACACATGTTTAATTTTTAGCGCTTATTTTTATAAAAACCTGATTGCCATTTGTCCCAAAGGGATTCCTTTGGAATTAACCTCAAAAAACACAATGTATGACGTGGAAAAAATTTAGTGGTGAAATTATTCAATCTTCAATCCTCGAAGAAGTAGAAAACGCGATTATCAGAGAAAGTCAAAACGGCTTTAAGCTCAAAGTTTGCATCGGTACCGATTCGCAGGTAAAAGGCGCAGTAACCGATTTTGCAACCGTAATTGTGCTGTTAAGAGAACATCATGGCGGTTTTATGTACATCCACCAGGAAAAAAGCACACAACAGGTAAGCATTAAAGAAAGAATGTTAATGGAAGTACAAAAATCAATCGAAACTGCTTATTCTATTTGCGATTTACTTGATATTTACGACGTGGCTTTAGAAGTACATGCCGATATCAACACCAGTCCATCGTTTAAATCGAACAAAGCACTTAACGATGCCATGGGTTATATTTTAAGTATGGGCTTTATTTTTAAGGCTAAACCGGAAGCATTTGCAAGCTCAACCTGCGCGGATAAGATGGTACACTAGCGTAAAAGCTTTGACAAATTTCTCGGTCAAATGCTAGAAATTGTCAAAGCTGATTATTTTTTAATAATTTTTTTTGGAAAGCAATTGCAGTAGCTTTTTGGTTATTGCAGCCCCGCTCCCGCTTCTGCCGACTGAAATATCGGCATCTCGCTTTGATCGGGTTTAGGAGGCTTAAACAGTACAGCTATTCGGGGCAAAATAAATTTTAAGTATGGGCTTTATCTTTAAAGCTAAACAGGAAGCATTTGCCAGTTCTACCTATGCCGATAAAATGGTGCATTAAGTAAGTCGGAAAGCTTGGGATCAGAGGTCCGAAGTCGGGTACGTCATTTCGAGCGCAGCCGAGAAATCTGTCTAGGTAGATCTCTCCATTCCACTACGTTCCAGTCGAGATGACGATCCATTTTTTTGGAATCCGTTAATAATAGCGGAATGGAGAAATCTGTCGGATCAAAATGTAAATCTTTTTTTGCGATCTCTGTGCCTTCATTCTGCGGATTTTGCGGTTAAACCTAAATATCCTCAACAAAACCCCATCTTTGTTGTTGTGCTTTAAAACAAAAACTTGAAAACTTATAGATTGGAATTTACCCAAAAACTCCCTGTTGATCTGGATACCGCCTGGGACTTTTTTTCTTCGCCAATGAACCTGGCCGAAATCACCCCAAAGAATATGACCTTTGATGTAACCTCACCAAATATCATCAATACTAAAATGTACCCTGGCCTGATTATCACCTATAAGGTTGCCCCTTTGTTCAGCATTAAGTTAAACTGGGTAACGGAGATAACCCACGTTAAGGATAAGGAATATTTTATCGATGAGCAACGGTTTGGTCCATTTGCTTTCTGGCACCACCAGCACCATTTCGAAAAAATAGATGGCGGTGTATTAATGCACGATACCTTACACTATAGCATTGGCTGGGGACCAATCGGCATTATTGTAAATGCTATGGTGGTGAATAACAAAATCAACGAAATTTTTAAGTTCCGCTACCAAAAGGTTGAGGAATTATTTAGCAAGCTTTAACTTTAACTACCACTTTTTCGTTGAAATGGTTTCAGCCTTCTTTTGGGCCTTTTCGACTTTATTAGTTGCCAGGTATTTCTTAAAATCGCCGCTAAATTTTTCTATCTTATTGTAAGCGCTGTTCAGAATATCTTTCCATGCGCCTGCACTCAATTTCCCAGGTGTACGCTCTAATGGCACGCCAATTTTAGTAGTCGCTACAAAATTTCCGTAACGGTCTCTTTGGTACGGTATAAACAGCAGATCAGTTAACCAAAACCTATATTTGCCTTTACGCGCCTCAAAAACGAAATTGTAACTTACTTCTCCGCTTGGATGGCCAGCTACTAAAATTGTTTTATCAATTATCATAGTTCCTTTAGCCAAAACGGAAGAATCGGTAGCATTTTCTTGCCTCATCGATTTTTTATAAGCCACATTAACAAAAGATTTAGCCCTTTGCAATAAAGTATCTTTATCCAACTGTAGTGAATCTACCACCTGATAATAAATGAATTTACCATTATCATCTTTCGAAAACTGTTTCTGCTGCGCAGATAACTGAATTGAAAAAATGGCAAGAATAATAAAAAGAAGATGCTTCATAGGAATAGATTAATGGGCAAAACTAAATATTTAAAGGTACGAAAAAGCCATCCTGATTTTACATCAGGACGGCTTAATATTAGTATTTATTTTCTTAAAAAGCGTAAACTGCTGCCAAAGAGAACTGGCCACCATTTGGTGCTGAAGCACCACCTTCTTTAAAGAATGGTTTGTCGCTGTTATGGTCTAATCTTACTTCTGGTATAAATGTTAAACCACCAGATTTAATGTTTGCGGTAAGTGTTACTGCAGTAAAAGCCGTAGCCGGAACTGCACCCGCTGCTTTAAATTTGAAGTACTCACCTCTTAAACCTAAAGTTACTGCATCCAATACAGCAAATTGAGGATATAATGCCGCACCTGCATAACTTCCAGGCACCGAACTATCTTTGATATCATAATTGGCTGCATTTAAACCCAATTTAAATTTCTCCGTAATCTGATATGAAGTAGTTAAATCGATAATCGTTCCATACCCGCCAAAACCAGCTCCCGATAAGGCATTGATGTAAGCAGTCCAGCCTTCAACCGGAGCAACCATTAACTGGCCACCGATAGCCGAAACACCTCTCGAAGCTGAGTAAACGTTCCAATCGTTAAATAAACCAGCCATTAAACTTACTTTATCACTGAATTTATAAGTTGCTTTAATCCCCGCATTTTGGAATGGACCATTGGTAAACAGGTATGAAGTAGAATAGTTAAAGTTTCCAACTGGAGAGATTACCTCATATCCAATAAATGTACCCATGTAACCTGCTGTCATACTAAACTGATCGGTAAAATCATAGTTAATGTATAAGTTCTGAATATTGAAAGATGATTTCGCAGGCGTTAAGGCATCTTGTGAAGCATCAGGGATCGATTGCGATTGTCCTCTCGGGCCAAAAGAAAGCTCCCCAACAAATGAGGCTTTACCTGTTTTTTTCTTCAAGGCAATATCAATCATACCTAATGATACCGAGTTGTGATCCGTTACGAAAGATGTTCTTCCGTTTAATGGGTTCTTTGCAAAATCATATTTAAAGTACGTATCTACCGACCCTGAAATTTCAAGTGGTGATGTAGGGGTTTCCTGAGCCAGGGCACACGTAGTGCTGGCCATTGCAAAAATAGCGGTTAAAAGTTTCTTCATGTTTGAGCTTATTTGGGTTTAGATATTATAAAATCCTTAAGAAATTGGTTCTGTTAATGGACTGTTTCTTTCGATATAGATCGCTCTTTCTTCAACTAGCAAGGTACCTTGAGAGTATTTCTCATCATGTTGAGAGGCATCAAGTCCCATTTCTTCTTCTTCATCTGAAACCCTGATTGGGTTAATAAGATTTACCAGTTTGAAAATTATGAACGATACAACGAAACTGAATAGGATTACGATTACAGCACCTTTTAATTGTGTTACAAAGAACGCCGGATTGCCATAAAACAAACCATCAGCACCTGCAGCATTTACTGTTTTGGTAGCAAAAACACCTGTTAACAACATACCAACGATACCACCCACACCGTGACAAGGGAAAACATCTAATGTATCATCTAAACTGGTTTTTTGTTTCCAAGAAACCACAAGGTTTGAGATAACTGCGGCAATAGCACCAATAAATATACTTGATGAAATACTTACAAAACCTGCACCCGGTGTAATGGCTACCAGACCAACTACTGCGCCGATACAAAAACCTAAAACTGAAGGTTTTTTACCTCTTGCAACATCAAAGAACATCCACGATAAACCTGCAGCACCTGCAGCGGTGTTTGTAGTTAAAAATGCGGAAACGGCTAAACTACCTGCGCTTAATGCAGAACCTGCATTAAAACCGAACCAACCGAACCATAATAAACCGGTACCGATTAATACATAAGGGATATTTGCAGGTGGAACTTCTTTATGCTCTAAGTGAGATTTTCTACGTTTTAAAACTAATGCACCAGCCAATGCAGCCATACCAGCAGAAATGTGAACTACGGTACCTCCAGCAAAATCCAATACACCCATTTTTAACAAGAATCCTTGTGGGTGCCATGTCCAGTGGGCTAATGGAGAATAAACGAATATTGCGAATAAAACAATAAATAAGATGTATGAGGTAAAACGGATACGCTCTGCTACCGCACCTACTACTAAACCTGGGGTAATAATGGCGAACATTAATTGAAACACAGCAAATAAAGATAGCGGAATGGTTAAGTCTGCACCACCTTGTAGATGAGGCGCACCAGAGTTCACACCTTTAAAGAAAAGGAATGTTGAAGGATTTCCAATAAAGCCACCAATAGTATCTCCGAAGGCTAAACTAAAACCTACTACTGTCCATAAAACTGTAATTACTCCTGCCGCTACAACACTTTTAATCATTGTAGACAGTACATTTTTACGATGAACCATTCCACCATAAAAGAATGCAAGGCCTGGAGTCATTAAAAATACAAGTGCAGCTGCGATTAATATGAATGCAATGTCAGGCCCACTATACTTGCCTTCGTCAAAATTAGGAAGAAGTGGAATAAATAGAGCGAAAATTGCGACAATCATCAATATCGCAAAAGGCGCGTACTGTTTAAAGGAGAATTTACTCATAGTTTTTAGTTTAATTTGTTTGTATTGTTTAAATAATTGAAATATGCTTGATTTATTTTTCTAAAAATACGACATATTGTAGTTTTCACACCATTTTATTGAAATATTTTAATAAAAACAATTGATTTTTATAAAACAACACAAAAATTAACCTTAAAAATAAAAATAACAAAAAATACAGGGGATTTTAATACAAGTTTTTAATAAAAACAAAATCACATATTAACCATCATTTATATGATTTTACCTAAAATTTGTAAAAAATTGACTGAAAAAATCGATAAACAACAGAAAAACCCATGAAATTTCATGGGTTTTCAAAAAAATCGTTAAAAAATTTAAATTTTTACGAAAAATAAGCAGATCCCTGAACCACTCCTCTTTTTTCGATTTCTTTATCCATATAGGTTTGAATTGCCGATTTGTTAAGTCCCCAGTTAGGCGCAATTAACAAATCCCAATCAGAAATACCAAAAAGCCGCTGAATAACAATATCCGGACGCAATAAAGGGATTAACTCGCAAAGTAAGTCGGTATATTCTTCGAGAGAAAACAATTTAAAGGGCTCCTTTTTATACTTAGCGCCCATTATAGATCCTTCTACAACATGAAGGTGATGGAACTTTACAAACTTAATTTGTGGGAAACGGTTAATTTCATGAATGTAGCCGTGCATCTGCTCGCGGGTTTCCCAGGGGAAGCCAAAAATGGTATGCACACACAGATCGAGCTTACTGTCTTTTAAAAGTTCTACCGCAGCAACAAATTCGCCATGACTGCAGCCCCTGTTGATCTGATCGAGGGTTTCATCATAGATCGATTCCATGCCCATTTCTAAATCTACATCGAAGCGGTCAGTATAACTTTCTAATAAAGCAACCTTCTCTGCATCGATACAATCAGGCCGTGTACCTACTGCAAAACCCACAATATCTTCGGTATTGATCGATAGCGCTTCATCATACATCATCTTTAAATAATGTACTGGCGCATAAGTATTGGTATTAGGCTGGAAATAAACAATATACTTATCGGCTTTATAAGAGGTTTTTGCCCTTAACATGCCTTCGGCAAGCTGATCTTTAATATTTGGATTTTTACGTGAAGGTTCCGGCGTAAAAGAATCTACATTACAATACGTACATCCACCAAAACCTTTGCTCCCATCACGGTTGGGGCAGGTAAAACCACCATCTACAATTACTTTAAATACACGCTGCCCTTTATACTTTTCGCGCAAATGCGTGCCGTAATTTTTATATCCCTTTATCCCTGAATCTACTAGTGTTCCCATTAATTGCAAAAATACGGTTTTTGTTCGAGATGAGTGATTAGGGAGAGGAGATTTGAGATATTAGACAGGAGATGTGAGATTGGGCGTACAATTTAGGGTTTAGAGGTTTAGAGGTTTAGGGTTTAGGGTTTAGGGTTTAGGGTTTAGGGTTTAGGGTTTAGGGTTTAGGGAAAACAAATCTATAAAATGGTATGTTTTATTTTGTCAAAACATTTTGCAAAGTGATTGATATTTTATTTCTGCTCAAACCGCTTTTCAAATTCGTCTTTTGGCATAATGTAGGTTAAATATTGCGCTACATTGTATTTAAATTGCTTATCGGTAATATCAACATTCCAACCATTTTCTTCTCCTCTATTTTTAGTAACCGAATCTGGCAGATTCTCCCTCACTTTAAAAATAGGTATTGGATTTTCTTTAGTACCATAATTGGGGTTATTTAAATCATCTTTGTTTATAGTCATTAAGGTTTCTTTACCTCTCAAAGAAGAAGGAAAAGCCAAACCTTTATCATCTGGGTAATTAAAAAAAGTTATTTCCAAATATTTACCTATAGATAGATCTTTGAAAAAAATCTTATAAATGCTCTGAGGGGAAGACATTAATGAGATTGTATATTGAGTATCCCGAAACTCTAATTTGTCTGGAAATTGAATTTTAAATTCGATACATTTTTCAATATAGCGCGGAATAGCCTTCTTTGAATTATTTTCCTTCTTTTTGAAAAGATAGCTAATGCCAAAAATAATTATTGGAGACACTATCAAAACCCCAATGAGCCATCCAAAGGCTTGTGATATTTGTTTATTCATTATGATGGATTATTTGCAACTATACTAATATTCTTTGTATCATCATTAAAATTAGCCATTCGAGACGCTTTTGCCGAATCACTAGCTTTTGCCGCTTCATAACTATCCGATCCTCTATCAATAAGATAATTAGCTACAGCCCCTGCAATTCCTTTCCCCAGTCCCTTAAAAAAATCTTTACCAACCAGTGCCGAACGTGTTGAAGGGTAGGATCTTGATGCAATATCAGCAGCTAATCTGGAATTAGCAGCGCCAGCCACATCACCGGCAGCTTCTCTCATGGCAGCCTGTGTATTGAATTCCATCATTTCACGGGTAATTTGTTGATTGGTACGTGTTAGATTTATTCCATTCTCTACCACAGCACCTATTGCGCCAGCTGGTTGGTTGATAGTTCCTTCTGTTTTTGCACTTTCCCCAACATCACTCCATCTCCAAACGGGAAGATTTTTTTTTGCTGCTTCTTCCTTACTATTTTCGCCATCGATATAACCATAAACTGCAATCGGTGCCGCAACCAATAAACCTATTGGGGTAAAAGCTGTGGCTGCCGTGATCACACCTATTACGGCCTGCGACGTTAAATGCGCGGCAATTTCAGCATTATTATTACTGGTAATTTCTTTTGCGGCAGCCATTGCAATAACCGGATCTATGATAATAGAAACCACCCCTCCTTTTGGGCAATTCATTAATGATTGATTAAGTAAGGCTGCTTTTTTATCAATTTTAACGCCACCATGCGGCAACATCCACTTCCCCTCTAAAGTGGCATCACAATCGTGTGCCATCTTGTACAAACCGGTTACACCTGCACCAATACTGGTTGCTGCAGCCGCAAGCATTACCCCAGCTGCCACCAATGCTAACCCACCGGTTGCTACCGTTGCAACAGCCAGTGCAGCTACCGCGATTACCGCTGTTAAAATCTGTAATCCTCCCCAAAATTTGCCTGCAACCTTGCACGAAAAAGTATCACTGATTTTTCTATCATCAATATTTAGCAAGGGCGCTTTTTTACTTGCTAAGATTACTGTGGAAACCCTACTGATGCCAATCTGAAGCGGTTTCCCATTAGTCATATTGGTACAAATAACATTAGCCCCCTCATGTACATAAGAATAACTCATTCTATCCTCCTTAATTTATAATCTACAACTACTTCCACATTGTTTTTAACCTCTTCGGCAAGAAAAACATCAGTTTCTTCTATTATTGACAAATCAGTATTAACAACCTGCCTAACCTGATATTGAAAATCGTAATCTGAAAATTTATATCCTACAATAGGCTGAAATTTCTGATCATACTGTTTTTTGATTGCATTAATATCAATCTCTTTTATATCCATCTTACCCTGTTTTTTAAGTTCAACAGTTGATGGTTTTTCAAAAATAATTTCTGATGAAACATGCAACGGCACTGCAATGCCTTCAAAAAGCTGGGAGTGGTAATTCAAAGTATATGGTTTGTATAAATCTGATAACTTAACTAGATACCGATCAAAAAAAAGATCAAAGAACAGCTTGGTATGTATATCCTCAATGAGAAGTTTTTCATCTTTAATCTGCGCTTCTGCCAAATAAATAAATTTTTGAAGCTCAATTTCAGCATTGCTTGATCTCAAAAAAGAATATCTCTCTTTTAGGTTATTTTTAAAACTTTCCCAATTTTTAAGCACCTCACCGTAATTCAATATCTTGTTTATTTTCCCTGTTTCTTTGTCAACTTGTACAGTTATATTACATTTAATCAGATCCAGGGATGAAAACAAGTCCATTGCTTCAGAGAGATTAGAAGGATTTATCTGAATAATATTATCAAAAAGCAAAACCTCTACAACCAGATTCCCATTGTCAATTTTATTTTTAACATGAAACTCCCGCTTTGTGGTTGCGTGGTTAGTAATCACATTATTTAATTTGGTAGCAACTGTCTGTTCACAACGGTATTTTAAGAGAATAGGCTCAGTCTTTTCAGTATCAACTACCTTATCAAACTGTGTATCCGTTTTATTTTCTATATGGACTGGCTCATCCTCACTAAAAAATTTAAATCTACTCATAGCTAACTTAATTAATATCTACTTGACTACCATTTATCGTTTGTACCCCATCCGATTTTGAAAGAATTGTTGTTCCGCTGGTTACTGAAACTCCCTCGGTTACCGATTCTTTCTTGGTTTTTCCATCAAAACTGTAATTCGTATAGCCAGATTTACCTACAAATACACTAATTCCAGATTTATCTCCCCAATTGATATTTACCGAGTTCTTTCCTTGAATATTAATGATTTCGCCAATAATATCAATCGTGCCATCTTTTTTCATCGTAATACTACTTAAACCCGTCTTAATTACAATGGTTTCAGCAGATTCTGCGGTAATTAACCCCGGTCCATTTTCTATCTTTACAAAGTTTGCCGCATTGGTACCCAGGTTCAGCGCATGGTTTAAATCATCAAAACTTAAACAGCTCCCCTTTCTTGATGTTAAACCTTTGGTATTACTATTTTTAAACCCACTGCTATCGCCGCTTTTGCCGTGGTAAACACTACCCATTACTACTGGCCTGGCCACATTACCTTCTTCGAAAGCAATTACTACCTGATCGCCTTTTTCGGGAATAACGTGGAAACCCCTGTTTTTTCCGGTATCACCACTACCTGCATTGGGGCTAACAACCCTTAACCATTCAGTTGGATCGTTGGTTTGGCATTCCCATTTAAATTTCACCTTAATCCGGCCCTGCCCCTGTGGATCGTCGTTATCAACCACATCTGCCAGCTGCATATCCGATTGTGGTTTCTGGTAATTCTTAACCATCAATCGCTCGGTTGTAGCTACCAAGCCTTCGAAAGTATTGCTGTATTTACCTGTTCCATCTATCTGGTGATTGATCGAGGTAATCAGGAATTTACCAAGGCTTTCGGTTGCAAAAGCAAGTTCTTTCCGTATACTCATGGTTATTTCGGCAATGCTGCCAATACTCAGTGACGCATTATCTCCACCGGCATTAATTTTTAACAGTTCGCTGATGTGCGCCTTCTCCTCATTTTCTACATGGCTCTTAATATCGTTGCTGTTATCTACCCTGATTAAGGACGGCTGATTAAACGTCTTGCTATACATGCTGTTGGAGGCCTTAATGGCATGCGCCAGATCAGGATTTCCATCGGCTTTACCTGTACTTTCGCTCTGGAGCATCTCATCCTGTTTGGGGTTGTAGGCAAAACGTTTATACTTGATGGGCGAAACTTCCATGGCATACTGCAGGTTGAACACATCGCGACCATAAAAAAGCGATACTTCTTTTTGTTTGTCGGGTTTGCCAAAATTAAGCTGCTTCCCGTCATAGTAAAACCACTCATGGTATTCGCCTGATAAGCGGTTAAGAAATTCGAAATCACTTTCGCGGTATTGGATAAGGTAATCGATCGCCGCTTTTCTTGATGCATTGCTCACAATGGTCAAGTCGTTAACGGGTGTATCTTTCGTGGCCAGCTTAACAATAGTATCGAGGTCTTTATCTAAATAAGAGCCTAAATCTGGTCCACGGTCTATTAATATAGTAGGACTATAGCCACTTACAATAAGTACGCCATGATAACCATGACTTTGTGAGAGTTCTACTTTTGTAACCAGTCCGGAAAAATGCTGCAGGTTTTCTAACGAGTGCCCAAAAGAAGCTGTTAGGGTTTTGCCCACGAAACCGCGGCTATCATCTAAACTGATCAAACCCGGGGCACCCAATTGATCGTGGTTAAAATGCAACTCAAAATAGTGGTGCTGATTAAAAGCCTGTATCAGATTAAAGGAAGCAAAATGGGCAATTGCCGAATCTTCAATACTAATTTCTACGATAAGTTTGTTTTCCATAATGTATTCATTTACTGTAATGTTAGCACTATTGGCTACATCGTTTTATAAACCGCAATTTTATAAAGCCCAGGATAAAAATGCACCTCAAATTGCGTACCCGCTGCATTTCTTTTATGTGAAGCGTCTATAGCTTTTTTAGTATAGGGATGCACTTCTACAGTATTGCCTTTTTTCAGATAACCATTGCCGATCATGGTATCGATGTCATTTGGACGAACATGGATACAACCATGCGATTCTGCCAGTTGGAAAATCCTCCCGGCAGCTGTTGCTGCTTCATCGGGCGGTGTAGTGTGAATAAAATCGCCCATAATATATTCCTTTCCGTTCATTTTACGGTCGTTGTTCAGGTCTTTGAAATACTTAACCGAAACATGTCCGAAATCGTTGAACAGCCATTTGGATGGAATCGGCGAATTGGGATAAAGGTCGCGCTGGTATTTAAGGATGGCATCGGTAACCCCTTTTTGATCGTTTTTATGTTTTCCCCACTGTGCGTTCACATCGGTTAACTTTTTCCATTGACCAGACAGTTTTAACATCACAATTCCACCGCTTATTTTTACTTCTGTTCCCCAGGGGATACCAGACCACATGGCGTAACGGCCATAACTAACATGTTTTTCGATGCTTTTTATTACAAACCTGCCTGTGGTTGTAGAGGTTTGCGAATGGCCATCGCCTCCCATTTTCACATTAGAAGGTCCGCCGTGTGCATCATATTCCTTAATTTTTACGAGCGTATTCATTGTTTTATCTATATTTTAAAACCTCAACCATGGTTACATGGGCAAGCGCTAATTTTTCGTTATTGTTAAAAGTTAATTTTATTACTGTATTGGCATTTACATCTATCTGAACAGGACGGGGCAGTTCTGTAACACCGATCATCGGCTTTTCTTTTTTAAGATCTCCAAAATGCCGCGTAAAATCGCCTATATGTAAAGAGTCGGTAATCGATTTTGGCACCAATAATATAATTCCCGCAATTATGGTAGCAGTATCGTTATTTTGAAAAGGTTGAACGATGATATTTTTATCATTGTTAGTTTGTTTACCCTGATAAATGCTGAGCGGTAATTTATCTGCGAACAATTTGTTCAATGATACTATACCAGCTTCGTTAAACCTGTTTAAAGGAAGCTTTGCCACCGAATCGGTATAAGAAAGAAACAGATCGGTAACATTTACTTTTTCTGCTATCTTATTATTGTTTGGTTTACTATCCTGCTTGTTATTTCCATTACAACCTACAAAACAGGCAGATACTGCATATAACAAAACAAGAAACATATTAAAACGGAAGTATGAGCGCATAATCTTCATGTTAAAGGTTTAAGAACAGTGCCGGGCGAATAGCAGTTGGCGCTAAGCAACAACACCATTTATTCCAACACCTCAAAATGAGCATTAGGGAAATTAATCCAGGTTTTTGCCTGATCTGATATTTTTACTGGCACCGTGAGTTATGGAACAGAAACTCCAAAATAAATCTATATCACGGTTAAATACATAGGCATACTGAAGTACCTGGTACTCTTTGCCTGAAAAATTTAATCCAGCTTTGAAAGCCATAGTTTTAAAATTTAAAGGTTAAAATTTGATTAGCGTAGCTGAGCCACGGTAGCTTTCAAACCAAATATCAGGCCAATTGTAAGGTAGCCCCCTCATTAACAATCACTAAAGTAGGCCTCAAAAGAAAGAAAATAAATGTTTAAATAGCTTGAAAATGAATTTGAACTAATAATACAGGTTGATAAAGTTGTTGATAAATTTTTACCGACACTTTACTATGGAACACAGGTTTGCAAACTTTAGTCTAAAAAATGATACGTTTTTTTAGGGTTTAGGTTTAGGGTTTAGGGTTTAGGGTTTAGGAAAAACAAATTGCAATTCACCAAGGTTTAAAAATATTGTTTGTTCTTTTTTTTAGAAAGCTAAACCTGTGGTTCTTCACAATGTTAGTCCCGCCACATGCTCATACGCCTGCAGGCCTTAGGCACAAGGCCGGTATCCGCTATGTCGGGTTTAGAACACTTGGTTTCTTGCACAGGTTTGAATTAGCTAAACCCGGTAGCAGCGGACACGATCCCGATTTTTCCATCGGGAGAAGTAAAGCGGATAACGGGACTTTCGGAACCGATTGAGACAGGACCCTGCTTTTCAAAATGTAAAAATGAGATTTGAGCGATAGATCTTAAGAGTAAGATTTAGCATATATATAAGGTAGATGGTTTAGGGTTTGGGAAAACAAATTGCGACTCACCAAAGTTTAAAATATAGTTTATCCATTTCTTTTAGAAAGCAAAACCTGTGGTTCTTCGCAGTGTTAATCCCGCCACATGCTCATAGCTGCCCGTTCGATCGGGTGGGGGCCCAATGTCGTTAAGTTAAGAGCTTTTAACCACAGATGTACACAGATAAACACGGATTTTCATATCTGTGTGCATCCTTTCTATCTGTGGTTAATTATTTTTGCTTGTGCCGAACGGCTTAACTTAATGACATCAGGCGGGCGCCTGCGGGCCCTAGGCATAAGGCCGGTATCCGCCATGTCGGGTTTAGAACACTTGGTTTCTTGCACAGGTTTGTTTAGCTAAACCCGGTAGCAGCGGACACGATCCCGATTTTTCCATCGGGAGAAGTAAAGCGGATAACGGGACTTTCGGAACCGATTGAGACAGGACCCTGCTTTTCAAAATGTAAAAATGAAATTTGAGACGATAGATGTGAGATTTGAGAAGCAAAAAAGAGGATGTATTATAAAGACGATTTCAGCCCAGACGCTGTCATGTTGAGCCTGTCGAAACACCTTAAAACGTATTTAAACAGGGCCTTCGACAAGCTCTCCACGGGAGTCCTTTGAACAGGATGACAAACCCATATTTACGACACAACCTATTGGTAAAAAGCACCTAAGCCCATCATTATAATACTCAACTTAATCCTGATGCTCTTTTTTATTAATAAAAAAGTAGACAGGCACCCCTAGCAAAACAATCACAAGCCCAGGCCAGGTATACTGCTGTTTATAAATGAGCAGCAAAATACAAAATGCCGCTCCTATCAATAAGTAAATAATCGGTGTAACTGGATATAACCAGGTTTTGTAAGGCCTTTCGAGACTAGGTTGTTTTATCCTTAAATAAATAACACCAAACACGGTAATCATATAAAAGAGCACAATAACAAAGGAGATCATATCTAAAAGATTACCATATTGCCCGCTTAAACATAAGGCAGATGCCCAAATGCCTTGCATCCAAAGTGATCTTTCAGGAACGCCATTTTTATTGTTTTTTAATGCTGCTTTAAAAAACATTCCATCTTTTGCCATGGTTTGAAAAACCCTTGCACCTGCTAATACGATTCCATTAACACAACCGAAAGTAGAAATCATTACTAACAATGCAATTACAATTGTGCCGATTCCACTGCCAAAAATCTGTTCTGAGGCTGCAACAGCAACCCGATCATTGAGTGCAAAAGCAATGCTATCTCTGTTTAGAGTATTGAGATAGATAAAATTGACCAATAAATAAAGAATCATCACTGCTGAAGTACCTAAAACCATAGAACGCACTACATTTTTCTTTGGATTTTCGATTTCTCCCGAAACAAAAGTTACATTTTCCCAGGCCACACTTGAAAATACCGAACCAACCATGGCCGCTGCAATTCCCCCCATTATTGCCATTCCGGAAATGGATTCCCATCCTGATTTCAGAAAATTGCCGCCCGGATCTGTTTTAAGATTACTGAAAGCATCCCAGCCAAAGCTCATATTTCCGGCCCAAAAACTGTTTTTCACCAGCAGAAAGCCTAAAATAATCAAGCCGATTAAAGCGACAATTTTAGACCCAGTAAAAATATTCTGCAAAATTTTCCCACCTTCAACACCTTTTGTATTAATATAGGTTAAAAGCAGAATCACACCGATGGCTAAAATCTGTATCCACGTAATTTTATAACCGCCGCTTTGAAAAATTGGAGCAGCATCGTTTAAAGCTGGTATTAGATAGGCCGTAAATTTACCAAAAGCAACAGCAACAGCTGCAATGGTGCCGGTTTGAATTACGGTAAACAAGCCCCAACCATAAAGAAACCCCATCATTTTACCAAAAATCTCTTTCAGGTAGGTGTATTGCCCACCGGCTTTAGGAAACATAGAAGAAAGTTCTCCATAAGAAATTGCCGCAGCAACGGTCATTACTCCAGTGATCACCCAAACCACAATCAACCAATAACCAGAACCTAGATTCCGCATGATATCCGCACTAACAATAAAGATACCGCTTCCGATCATCGACCCCATTACCAGCATAGTGGCATCAAAAAGGCTTAATTTTCTTTTAGAAGGCCCATCTTCCTTTTCAATTTTCATTTTAGTTCAGTTTAGTTTGGGAGCTAATTTATTTAAAAAAAAGAAAATAGGATGCTGTTCTGTTGTATTATTTTAAGGAGGAAAATTTATTCGCCTCTATTGTGAAAATTTTAATCACAAGAAAAATATTTTATTAACTTGCTAGATATAAGTACGTAGTTTGGAGAGAAGCGTTTGGCGCTGAGCGTTTGAAATAGATTAAACAATTGACCGATTTAAATAGTTAACCAATTACACAAAATATAAACAACTAACCAAATATAAATTAATTATTAACTATGGATTTTTTACAAAACAATTTAATTTACTGTATTCCGGCATTGGGCCTTGTCGGGATTATAGTTATGATGATTAAAAGCGCCTGGGTAAACAAGCAAGATGCAGGTGATAAAAACATGCAGGAACTTGCTGGCTATATAGCCGATGGTGCTATGGCCTTTTTAAAAGCCGAATGGAGAGTATTAAGCATTTTCGCTGTTTTTACAGCAGCACTCTTAGCTTACTCCGGAACAATTACCGAAATTAAAGGGGTACCTATGCATTCGAGCTGGATTATCTCTATCTCTTTTATTATTGGAGCGGTATTTTCTGCAACTGCGGGGTATATCGGAATGAAATCTGCCACAAAAGCGAATGTTAGAACCACACAGGCTGCTAGAACAAGTTTAAAACAAGCATTAAAAGTTTCGTTTACTGGCGGCACCGTAATGGGCCTAGGCGTAGCTGGCCTTGCTGTTTTAGGCTTAGGCGGTTTATTTATTGTTTTTTTACAGCTATTTCATGTAACCAGCGCCAATAGTGTAGAAATGAGAACTGCTATTGAGGTTTTAACCGGATTTTCTTTGGGTGCCGAATCTATTGCCTTATTTGCCCGTGTAGGTGGTGGTATTTATACCAAAGCTGCCGATGTTGGTGCCGATTTAGTGGGTAAAGTAGAGGCCGGAATTCCGGAAGATGATGTGCGTAACCCTGCAACCATTGCCGATAATGTAGGTGACAATGTAGGCGATGTTGCAGGCATGGGTGCCGATTTATTCGGTTCTTATGTAGCAACCATATTGGCAACCATGGTTTTAGGACAAGAGATTACCGTAACAGATAAATTTGGCGGCATGTCTCCCATCCTTTTGCCAATGGTAATCTGCGGATTGGGTATTTTATTTTCAATTGTAGGCACTTGGTTTGTAACCATTAAAGATGATAAATCAAATGTTCAGACAGCTTTAAACCTTGGCAACTGGTCATCAATTTTGATTACCGCAGTGGCTTCGTTCTTTATTGTAAAATGGATGTTGCCAGAAACATTAAATTTACGTGGTTATGAGTTCTCTAGTATTAACGTGTTTTATGCCATTATTGTTGGTTTAGTAGTAGGTACTATTATGAGTATTGTTACCGAATATTTTACCGCAATGGGCAAAGGCCCTGTGAATTCTATTATCCAACAATCATCAACCGGGCATGCCACCAATATTATTGCAGGCTTAGCTGTCGGAATGAAATCGACTGTTATTCCAATCTTGGTTTTAGCAGGAGGGATTATGTTATCGTACCACTTTGCTGGTTTATATGGTGTAGCTATTGCAGCAGCAGGTATGATGGCCACTACGGCTATGCAATTGGCAATTGATGCTTTCGGACCAATTGCAGATAATGCAGGTGGAATTGCCGAAATGAGTCAGTTACCTCCGGAAGTGCGCGAACGTACCGATAATTTAGACGCCGTTGGAAATACAACTGCAGCAACCGGTAAAGGATTTGCCATCGCATCTGCAGCATTAACTTCTCTGGCATTATTTGCTGCTTTCGTTGGTATTGCAGGTATTACCGCGATAGATATTTATAAAGCGCCGGTTTTAGCTGGATTGTTTGTTGGTGGTATGATTCCTTTCATTTTCTCGGCCCTTTGCATCCAGGCGGTGGGTAAAGCGGCTATGGATATGGTTCAGGAAGTTCGTCGCCAGTTCAGGGAAATTCCTGGCATTATGGAGTACAAAGCCAAACCAGAGTACGAAAAATGCGTAGCCATTTCAACAAAAGCATCTATCCGCGAAATGATGATGCCTGGCGCTATCGCCTTAATCACGCCAATAATTATTGGTTTTACTTTTGGCCCTGAAGTTTTAGGTGGATTATTGGCCGGTGTAACCGTTACCGGTGTATTGATGGGGATTTTCCAAAGCAACGCAGGTGGCGCATGGGATAATGCCAAAAAATCATTCGAGCAAGGTGTAATGATCAATGGGGAAATGCACTATAAAAAATCAGAACCACATAAGGCTTCGGTAACCGGAGATACTGTAGGCGATCCTTTTAAAGATACTTCGGGCCCTTCAATGAACATTTTAATCAAATTAATGTCTATTGTTTCACTAGTTATTGCTCCATACATCGCAGTTAAGGCAATTGCCAGCGAACATAAGCAAGAAGTTCGAAAAGAAATCAGGATTGAGCAAAAAACCGATAGTTTGGGTAACGTAATTATAGATACTTTAACAAATACCACCGACACTTTAAGGCGTTAGCGCTAAAATCACAGATTTAATACAACTGAAAGGGGGATTTTAACAGAATCCCTTTTTCTTTTTGGTAATTTTTATTTAGGTTTACCGCTTATTATCATAAAAATCAACAAACATAAAAGACTAAACAACTTATGAATCTAAAAAAGCCTATTGATGTGCTTATAGCAGAATCTGCTGAAAGCGGTGAAGGCACGCTGAAACGGACACTGAGTAGTACAAGCCTTGTTGCATTGGGCATTGGAGCTATTATTGGTGCGGGCTTATTCTCTTTAACCGGTATTGCTGCAGCCGACCACGCTGGACCTGCTGTAACCTTATCATTTGTATTGGCAGCTGTAGGCTGTGCTTTTGCAGGATTATGTTATGCAGAATTTGCATCGATGATCCCTGTTGCAGGAAGTGCCTATACCTATTCTTATGCTACCATGGGCGAGTTCATGGCATGGGTTATCGGCTGGGATCTGGTCCTGGAATACGCTTTAGGAGCCGCAACAGTTGGCGTTTCATGGTCTGGATATTTTAATAAACTATTGCACGAGTTTGGCCTCGAAATGCCGCTCTACTTAACCAAATCATTTGCAGAAGTAGATGGTGGCGGAATTAATCTACCTGCTGTAGTAATTGTTTCTCTACTTTCATTGATGTTAATCCGCGGCACAAAAGAATCTGCAAGCCTTAACAACGTTTTGGTAGTTGTAAAAGTAGCTGTAGTGATCATTTTCATTGCATTGGGATGGAAATTCATCAACCCGGCTAACCATACCCCATACATTCCGGCAAACACCGGCGTTAAAGGAGAGTTCGGTATTTCTGGTATTGCTGCAGGTGCAGCACTGGTATTCTTTGCATTTATCGGTTTCGATGCCGTTTCTACTGCAGCTCAGGAAGCTAAAAACCCACAAAAAGGTATGCCGATAGGGATTTTAGGCTCACTGGTTGTGTGCACTATACTATATGTGCTATTTGCTCACGTAATGACTGGTTTAGTACCTTTCACCATTTTTAAAGGAGATGCTTCTCCAGCTGCTACAGCATTTAAGGTTACAGGTTATGGCTGGCTACAAATGGGTTTAATTATTGCAATTTTAGCAGGTTATACCTCTGTAATATTGGTAATGTTGATGGGACAATCAAGGGTGTTTTATACGATGTCTAAGGATGGATTATTACCTAAATTTTTCAGTACTATCCACTCTAAGTTCAGAACACCTTTCAAAACCAACATATTTTTCATGCTGTTTGTAAGCATATTTGCAGGTTTTGTTCCTGTAACCGATCTAGGCCATATGGTTTCTATCGGTACATTGTTCGCTTTCTCTTTAGTATGTATCGGCGTAATGTTGTTGCGCAAAACAGATCCAGATAGGCCTCGTCCTTTCAAAACACCATTGGTGCCTTTTGTTCCAATTATGGGTGTAATTGTTTGCGTTTATTTAATGTCATCATTACCTCTTGAAGCATGGATCAGGTTAGCCATTTGGATGGCGCTGGGTATAGCGATTTATTTCTTCTATGGTAAAGGAAATTCAGTATTAAGAAACAAAGGAAAAGTGGTTGGCGCAGTAGATCCACCAAAACCCGAGTTATAAAATCTAAATAATAAAAATTAAAGCCTCGACCGAAAAGTCGGGGCTTTTTTACGTTAATTAATTGTTAATAAAGCTACCTTTGCAAAAAATTGATAACATGTACCGCTATTCTGCCAAATTTAAAAGCGTTTATTTCTCCTTAACGATTGTTTTGCTATTCATTTCCACTGCAGGATATGCTCAGAGAACAATTAACGATGTAATGGATTCTACTACGGTTAACCATTTGCTCATTATCTCTAAGAAATATGGTTCATTATCTTTTAGCGGATACCTGCAGCCTCAATTCCAGGTTGCGCAAGCAAATGGTGCCCAAGCAGAATATCAGGGCGGAAACTTTGGCGAGTTTACCAATAACAGGTTTAGGTTAAGAAGAGGTCGTTTAAGGGCAGACTATATGATGCTAACGGATGACGGCAGTCCTTCTACCTATTTTGTACTTCAATTTGATGGTACGGAGCAGGGTGTAGCGATAAGGGATTTTTGGGGACGTTATTACGAAAATAAATGGAAAATACTGGCGGTTACTTTAGGGCTTTCAGGCCGTCCGTTTGGGAACGAACTGCAATTATCTTCTTCAGTGAGGGAAGCCCCAGAGCGTGGCCGAATGTCGCAGATTTTAATGAAAACAGAGCGTGACCTTGGAGTTACTTTTACCTTCAACCCTCGATGGAAAGATGCCAGACTAAAAAACTTTGTATTCGATGCTGGTGTTTACAACGGGCAGGGCTTAGCCGGGGCTGGAGAATTTGATAATAGTAAAGATTTTATCTTCAGGTTAAGCCACAAAACCTATGCATTTAATAAATTCACCATTGCGGGCGGTATAAGTACTTTACAGGGTGGTTTAAATCACCGCTTACCAGTAAGTTATAAGATGGATAGAATCAATGAGCAATGGAGTATGGTTAAGGATTCATCCGCATCAACAGTCAATAAGGTTGCCCCACGGAGATATTATGGTGCCGATATTCAGCTGGCTACAAAAACCAAGAGCTGGAAATCTGAATTGAGGGCAGAAGTGGTATCAGGCTTACAAACGGGCACTTCAACCACATCAACCACACCAGGCTCCTATCCTGTTGATAGTAAATCGGTAGCCTTGCCTTATTATACACGATCCTTCAATGGTGCTTACTTTACCTTTGTACAAACCTTGAACAGCACCGACAATCAGCTTATTTTAAAATACGATTGGTATGATCCAAATTCAAAGGTAAAAGGGCCTGATATTTCCAGCGTTCAGGGGCTTTCTCCAGCGGATGTTCGTTTTGATACTTTTGGCTTTGGTTTTCTACACCACTTTAACCCACATTTTAAAGCAGTGCTTTATTATGATATCATTAAAAACGAATCGACCCAAATTCAGGGTTATACCGCTGATAGAAAGGATAATGTGCTTACGTTAAGAACACAGTTCTATTTCTAACAAATAACTGTACAATTGAGGAATTGATACAAATTCCACTACCTTTGCTTAAAATTGCGCTGCTATGAAATTCGATTTTATGACGTTCAACTTAAGCCAGATCCTATCTACAACGATGGTGCTCTTCGCTATTATCGATATTTTAGGCGCCATTCCTGTTGTGATCGAATTACGTAGAAAAGCAGGCCATATCGAATCAGAAAAAGCATCGCTTGTGGCTACAGGCTTAATGATCCTATTTTTATTTGTTGGCGAATCCTTATTGAAAGTAATCGGATTAGATGTAGAATCTTTCGCGATTGCGGGTTCTTTCGTGATCTTTTTTATCGCCATGGAAATGGTATTGGGATTAACGATTTTTAAAGAAGAAGCGCCAGAAACAGTTTCCATCGTTCCATTGGCTTTCCCTTTAATTGCTGGAGCCGGTACTATGACTACCCTACTTTCGCTAAAAACAGAATACCATACCCAGAATATATTGGTAGGTATTATACTCAATATGTTGTTTGTTTACTTTGTATTGAAAAACACCAACAGGCTGGAAAAGCTTTTCGGAAAATCTGGCCTGAACATCTTACGTAAAGCCTTTGGGGTAATTTTATTGGCTATAGCCATTAAATTGTTCAGAAATAATACGGGGCTTTAGTAGGTCCAACTAGATCATCATTTCGACTGAAGCTTACCAATTCTTCATTGGTAGCGAAATGGAGAAATCTTTAAATGTAAGTTTGAAGATTTATCCTCCGAAGGAGTTCCTTTGGAACACTACGGTCGAAATGACGATCATTCTATTAAATGACAATCCTCCAATCAATCTGTAACAATAATTGCGTATATTCATCTAAACATAAAGCTTACATCATGAACAGCTTTGAAGAATATACTTTAATTATTGGAGCAATAGCCGTTTTAATCGAAGCGGTGAAATACTTCAAAAAGAATTTCAAATCGTGGTTTGAACACACGTAGAGTGGGTCGTCTTCTCGACTGAAGCGTAGCGAAATGGAGAGATCTGCCGAATTAGATTTCTCGACTACGCTGCACTTCGCTCGAAATGACGGCATTTCGAAGAAAGATCAATCGAACTCTACTTAAAAAGCACCCTGATCTTAAAATCCTTTAATCCTGATTAATCTTGGCGCTTAATCAACCTCGCCACAAACATCGTATCGGCATTGTTTTCATAGCCCTTTATCAATTCCATTTTTTCCAGTTCTAATGGCAACTGATCAATCATATGCTGAACAATGGCTTCATTTTCTTCGGCAAAAGCAGAGCAGGTAATGTAAATCAAGGGTTTACCCGGCTTTAAATATTTTACAATATTTTGGACAATCCCCTTCTGGATGCTGGCAAATTGATTAATTTTCCGTTCCCCGAAAAATGTAAGCATTTCGGGTGTCCTGCCCCATGTTCCGGAACCAGTGCAGGGCGCATCCAAAATGATCCCGTCAAATTGATAGTGGTGTAAAACCTGATCGTTGTTCTGCAGAAGATCCAGTTCCTTTTTATGGTACTTTTTAATCCCAGCTAAGCGGAAACGTTCATCTAAATTTAAGAGTATACTTTCTCTCAGATCAGAAACCAAAAGCTCGATCACAGGCTCCAAACTATGCAACAACAGCGTTTTCCCACCAGATGCCGCGCAACAATCCCACCATTTATCCCATTTGTTCGGTTTAAAATAATTGCCCGTATGCTGAGAAGATAAATCCTGAACCTGGTAACTGCCTTCCTTTAAAACAGTTTCAAGTTTAGTTCCGTTAGGTAAAGCTAACGCAGTATCAGAAATCGCTTTAACTGCAATGTTTTCATCTTCTAACTTTGCAATAATAGCTGCAGATTCTTCTGCTGCCACCCTGATAAACAGATCTGGCTGTTTGAAGAATGAGGTAGAAAACGCTTCCCGGTCTAATCCATCAGATAGATTTGCGTGAAACGGATATACCTCCTGCAAATCAAAATCCGGATACTTAGTTTTAATGATGGATATTTTTTCTTCCAATGGCAGTGTAATACCTTCTTTTAATTCTGGCAGGTTTTTCTCTATAATAAGGCTAAGTGTATCATGGCACAAGAAATCGGCAATACTCAAACGTTCTTCCTGTGGAAGTGCCGATAAAGCCTTACCTAATCTAAAAAAGCTATACATATGACGTGTAGCCCATCTCCTATCGGATGAACCCATTTGCTTATGCTGCTTAAAATAGGTTGGTAGAAAACGATGCAAGGGCAAACTCCCATCATAATTACTCAAAATCTGTTCAAAGGCTCTTAACTGATGATCTGCTCTCATGCAATAATTAAAATGGAAGAAAAAATATAGAATTACTCAACTATGTTTAATGCAAAGTTTTTAAACTTCAGTAACATTAAACTGGTGTTAATATAGCCTAATTTTTCATCATGAATAAATGAAAAGTTATTATGGAGGCCTTTATATTTATCCTTTATCAGATAATCTCTATAATCGGCTCCATAAGTGCTTAACAGTTTACCAAAGTAATAGCCAACATCAAATCCCTTAAAGGCGTATTCTCCAGGCTCAAATCCATACCTGTAGCGATATTTTTTAATAAAGGCAACAACTGCACTATTTTTGTAATCTATTTTATAAGACGAGCTGATAATGGTATTTAGATCTTGTAATTTATCTGTAGGATAATTCTGTTTTACCCAATTAGGATGACCAAATAGATTAATATTATAACCACCTGTTGCTAGATGCTTTAATTTATACAGTTTTTCTACTGTTGGTAATACAAAAGCTCTGTCGGATGAGGTAAGTACCACGGCATATTCTTTACCTTTGATCATTTTTGTTTCAAATGCATAGGCCGAAGCATACTCTTGTACCACAAACTTGGTACTGGTTTGAAAATAGTTCCTTATTGGTGCTGCAAATTGTTCATCTTCCGTTTTCTTAGGGTTAATCAGTACCACTATCGTATTGGCAGGATTATAATTTTTAGCAATGTATGTGGCTATCTTTTTTCCATGTAAACCAATATTATTTACAATGGACACCAGATTTGGATTGTTAAATTCACCAGGCTCGGAAGCGGCCAAAGGGGACACAATGATTGCATTATTTTCCTTGGCATAATTGGAGATAAACTTTAATCCATCAGGAAAAACAGGGCCAATAATTAAATTGCTCTGTTTAAAACGCTCATTTTTGTACAAGACAGAGATATGTGCATTATCATCCTGCGTATCGAACACATTTAGCTTAAAATTTAAACCCTGAGCCGCAGCAGAATCCAATCCCAATTTAAAGCCCTGATAAAAATCGATAGGCATAGCATATTTTTCGATATCGGCTTTTGTTGCTGTTTTTAAGTTCAGCTCATCCAATTTAAAGGGAACAAGCAGGGAAACACTTGCCTGCGAAAACTTTTTGATAGGCTTTTTATCTGCTGGCTTTTCTTTTTCAACCGGTTTTTCCGTTTCAGGCTTGGGTGTCCTGATTTTAGGCGAACAAGCACCCAAAACTACCATAAACAAAACCAGCAACCAATAAACCTTCTTGAAATTCATACCTATCATTTTTAACAAAATATGCTAGCAAAGTTTATTCCACCTTGCTAGCATAACATTTATTTTATGCAGTTTGGACTGAAAACTCCAAACTGAAAACTCACAACTGAATTATTCCCACTCAATAGTTGCAGGTGGTTTAGAGCTGATATCGTATACCACTCTATTGATCCCTTTAACTTTATTGATGATCTCGTTTGAGATTTTAGCCAATACCGGATAAGGTAAATGGCACCAATCTGCAGTCATCCCATCAAGTGATTCGACCGCCCTTAGTGCAATTACATTTTCGTAAGTACGCTCATCGCCCATCACGCCAACAGATCTTACCGGTAAGAAGATAGCGCCTGCCTGCCATACTTTATCGTAAAGGCCTGCTTCTTTTAAATTATCGATATAAATTTTATCGGCATCTTGTAAAATGGCCACTTTTTCTGGAGTAACTTCTCCAATAATGCGGATACCCAGGCCTGGGCCTGGAAATGGGTGACGGCCTAAAATAAACGATTCTAATCCTAAAGTGGTACCTACTCTTCTTACTTCATCTTTAAACAAAGTTTTAAGTGGTTCTACTACTTTAAGTTTCATAAAATCTGGCAAACCACCTACGTTATGGTGCGATTTAATGGTTGCCGACGGCCCCTTAACCGAAACCGATTCAATAATATCAGGATAAATTGTACCTTGGGCCAACCACTTTACATCTTGAATTAGGTGAGATTCTTCGTCGAAAACTTCGATAAATACACGGCCAATAATTTTACGTTTTGTTTCCGGATCTTCTACCCCGGCCAACTGGCCCAAGAATTTGTCTTTTGCATCAACGCCTTTAATATTTAAGCCAAAATCTTTATACTGCTCTAAAACACTTTCATATTCGTTTTTACGCAATAAACCATTATCAACAAATATACAGTGTAGGTTTGTACCGATGGCTTTATGCAAAAGTACCGCAGCAACACTACTGTCAACGCCACCTGAAAGTGCCAAAACAACTTTATCGTTACCTACAGTAGCTTTAATATCGGCAATTGTGGTTTCAACAAATGCAGCAGAAGTCCAGTCCTGGCTGCATCCGCAAATATCAACCAAGAAGTTTTCTAAAAGGATTTTCCCATCAATACTGTGCGTTACCTCAGGGTGAAACTGGATGGCATAAGTATCCGAATCTTTAATATGGTAAGCTGCTACTTTTACGCTATCGGTACTGGCAATCAGCTCAAAATTTTCTGGAATATCGGTAATGGTATCACCATGGCTCATCCAAACTTGTGAACCGATGTTAATGCCTTTAAATAATTTATTCTCCTGGTTTACAAAATTCAGGTTAGCACGGCCATATTCGCGTGTTGAAGATGCTTGGACAGAACCGTTAGAATGCTGAGCGATATATTGTGCACCATAACAAACTGCCAATAAGGGAAATTTTAAATGGTATTTCGATAAATCGATCTGAGGTGCATCTTCCTGACGAACAGAGAATGGACTACCCGAAAAAATAACTCCTTTTACATCAGGCGTAACCTCAGGAAGATTGTTGTATGGATATATTTCGCAGTAAATATTTAGTTCGCGAACCCTACGAGCGATGAGTTGTGTAAATTGCGAACCAAAATCGACGATAATGATTTTTTCTTGCATCCGCAAAGGTACCAATTAGATATGAGATTTGAGGCCGGAGATTTGAGATTTTTAGCTTAAAAAAGTCCGGAGTCTGCAGTCAGGAATCCGAAGTCGATTAACCGACTAATCAATTAACCAGTAAACCACTTGCCGCTACTAATGAACCATTGAACAATAATCACCAAACAACCTTTAATCCTGCGGATTGGTACTTACTAATATTTTCATCTTTGCTAATTAAGGTTATATCTTTTTGAATAGCCTGCCATATTAACATCCTATCAAAAGGGTCTCTATGCCAGGTGGCATTTAACTGATAATGACTTGCTGCTGATTCTGGCGAAACTGGCATTAAGTCAAAGCCCAAATCTTTTGCTTGCCTCATCAATTCATTAGGTTCTAAACCGATGAGATTGAGTTTACCAAGTGCGTATTTAAGCGATATTTCCCAAAGACTAATGGCACTTATAAAAATTGTATTTTCGTTATTTTCAATTATAGAAATCGCCTTTTCTGAAAGCTTTTTCGGATCAACTATCGTCCACAAAAACACATGTGTATCTAACAAGTAAATCATAGACCTAGCAGCTCTTCATCTGTCATGGCAAAATCGTCGTTAAAAATCGCTTTAGCCTTACCTTCTAAAGGCCCCAATTTTCTTTTACTTTTACTTTTACCTGATTCTGGAAGAAAATAGCCAATAACCTCTTTTTTTCTTCCATAAGTTACGGCAATACCAATACCTGCCTTAACATCTTCAAGTACTTCAGAAAAGTGAGCTTTAAATTCTCCAACAGACATTGTTTTCATAGCTAATAGATTATAATCAAATATAAGCAAAACTTGTCAAGTTGTCAAGATAAAACTGAGTTATGTTTAGATATAGACTTTGGTAAGCTGATATACTACTTGCAGTCACCAATAAACTAATGACAAATGAACCACTGAACCTTTACGATTCCATCAAAACAACCTCAACTCCAAATTTCCGCAAAAAGTCTACGCCTTCATCGCTAGGTAAACCTTTGTAAGCCGCGTAGGATTTAGAATAATACACCAACTTAATTCCTGAAGATAAAATCAACCTTGCGCAGGCAATACAGGGCGACAAGGTGGTGTATAAGGTACAACCTTCTATTTTCGAACCGTTTTTAGAAGCGTAAAGAATAGCGTTTTCTTCAGCGTGTAAGGCCAAAGAGCAACTTCCCTTACTATCACGCGCACAGCCATGCTCTGGCCATTCCTCGTCGCAATTGTGCGTACCGGCCGGTGGGCCATTATAACCGATAGAAATAATACGGGTATCCTTTGTGAGCACTGCACCTACATGGGCACGCACGCAATGCGAACGGGCTGCCAAATCGGTGGCAAGGTTCATAAATATCGAATCGAAACTTGGTTTATCTGCCATTATAAAAATCAAAAAAGCCACAAAGAACTAAATCTCTGTGGCTGCAAAATTAGTTTATTAAAAATTAATGTCCGCCTTCGGCAGTAATATTTTCAACGTCAATACCTTGCTTCTTAAGTTCACCACTAACTTTCCATGCAAAGAAAATTAAATAAGCAAAACCTAAAACAGGAATGATATAGGAATTGTGAATACCAGCACTATCAGCTAGTTCTCCTTGAATAGGGGGGATAATTGATCCTCCTAAGATCATCATAATTAAGAATGAAGACCCTTGAGAGGTATATTTTCCTAATCCGGTAATAGCCAAAGAGAATATTGATGGCCACATAATAGAACAACATAAACCACCACTAACGAAAGCAAAAATGGCAACATGACCAGTTGTTAGTAAACCAATAATCATTGCTATAGCACCTAATGTTCCAAAAATAGCCAATGTTTTAGCTGGCTTTTCCTGACCGATAAAAACAGCTAAAATCATTACAGCAATGCACAGGGCATAAATATATAAATTACCCACATCTGTACCGGTTGCGTGGTTAACACCCAAAATAATACCAAAAGCTACAAAAGGCACAATAACCGTTAAAATATTCTTGGTCATTTTAGTTAGATTGAAAGCACTTACAGCACCAGCCCATCTACCAATCATCATACTACCCCAGTATAAGGAGATGTAGGGTTTGATATCCGCATCTGCTAAACCACCAAAATCTGGCAATTTAAGTAAAGCGCCCAAATTACTTTGAATAGTTACCTCGGTACCTACATACATAAAAATAGCTAACATACCCAGAACCAATTGAGGGTATTGCATTGCGCCCCAACTAGCAGAGTTTTCCTTTTTTACAAAGTAGCCGTATAATAAAGCACCCAGAATTATTACAAACGAAGAGTAAACAAAGATGGACGCGCTAATTCCTGTCATATTAGCTAAAGGACTCGCCGCCGCAACCATCAAGAAGCCTAAAATCATTACAACCAATGGTCCTGTAGGCTTGCTACTTGCTTCAATTTTTTCTGTGCTTGTTACATCTGGAAGCTTAGATACGCCAAAGAATATTGCGACACCTAAAAATAGCCCTGCTAAAATATAGTACAAATTATTAATAGAAGAAATTTCGACCACCTTGGCAACAGCATCGTTCGCAGTCCCAAACAGAACAACACTTACGATAACTGGGCCCATTAAACCACCAAAGTTATTAATGCCTCCAGCCAGGTTTAAGCGATGCGCACCACTTTCCGGCTCTCCTAAAGCTACCACAAACGGATTTGCTGCTGTTTGTTGTAACGAAAAGCCCAAAGCAATAACAAAAAATGAGAATAAGATAAACAAAAACGAACCTGAATGTACAGCAGGAATCATGAGAAGGGCACCGCCCGCCGAAATAATTAGCCCTGCAATGATTCCTTTTTTATACCCTATTTTGTTTAAAATATCAACTTTAGAGGCCTGTGAAGCAAAATATAGAATTAATGATCCAATAAAATACCCACCATAAAATGTAAAATCTATTAATTGAGATTCGAATTGAGTTAATTTAAAATGAGTTTTACAAAAAGGAATAAAGATGCCATTTGAAGCGGCAACGAATCCCCAAAAAAAGAATACAGTTATAATTGTATATAGCGCTGTACCATAATTTTTAGTTGTGTCTTTTGTCATCGTCTGATATTTGGGTAAATTGTTTTAGTGGCTCTAAACATAGATAAAAAAAATGAAAACCAGTAAATTTTATGCAACCTATGCAACAAAAATAAATGTTATATGTTTAGGTATAAAATTGCATATTCGCATATTATAAACAATACAATGCATGTTTGAAGCCATATTACTAGGTATAGGAGCAGGGATTATTTCGTCGTTTTTAACAGGGCCGGTATTTTTTTCAATGATCAAAACCAGCATAGAGAGGGGCTTCAAAGCCGGGTTTTCCCTAGCCGTTGGCGTAATTATCAGTGATGTGATCTTAATTGGCCTGGTTCTTTTTGGCAGTCAATTTATCGATTATAAATCCGAATTTGATAAATACGTAGGCAGTATTGGTGGTGTTTTTCTGTTGGCCGTAGGTGTTTACTACCTCGTTTCCAAAATTACCGTTAATTACGATAGTACAACATTGCAAAAAGTAAGTAAGCGGGGTTATGTGATAAAAGGTTTTTTAATGTGCATCCTCACCCCCTCTACCTTAATGTTCTGGATTATTGTAAGTGGAATTATCTCAGTTAAATTGAACAACATGCTGAACGAAAAACTAGTCTGCTTTTTTATCGCCATGGCCACCCAATTGAGTATAGATGGTGCAAAGAGTTTTTATTCGAGTAAACTCCGTTATAAAATAAAAGAAGATGCACTTAAAAAGCTAAATAAAATCGCAGGTGTGGTCATCATCTTTTTTGCCATTTGGCTCATCGTTAAAACCTACTTAAAGTTTTACGTATAGGTTTTTACCAAAGATTATAAAGAAAATCACAGCATACACGTCTTATTGTTAGCCACGGAAACACAGAATACACGGAATTCCCTCACGTTTTGTCACCCTGAGCGGAGCCGAAGGGCAGACAAAAATTACTAAACCGTTTTTGTTTTTTTTGAAAAGCAGGGACAGCACAACTATTATTGTTAGTCCTGCCAATGCTGCAAGTCCTCGGCAAATGAAGAATTTGCCTCCGGGCTTTCCGCGAATGTCAGGTTTAGATTGGGGAAGACAGCAGTAAAACTACATATCTCTTAACAGATCCTGAAATAAAGTCGATTTTAAGGAGATAAATAGTCGCAAGTATCGTCATCTTGACCGCAGTGTTCCAAAGGAACTCCTTCGGAGGAGAGATCTTTTAAATTTGATTCAATAACTTGGTACAAAGATCTCTCCATTTCGCTACACTACAGTCGAGATGACGACCATTCTATTGGAGTCTGTCAATGGTAGCGGAGTCGAAGGGCATTTCTCCAGTTTTCTCAGCGGTAAAAATGGCACAAAAAATAGCCCATATAAAATATGAGCTATTTGTTATGTAAGTCCCCTTTTGGGGATTTAGAGGCTAATAAGCCCTTTGGTTATTTCCTTCTTTCCAGTTAACAAAAGCTTTATTAACCACCTTGTTACCGCCAGGTGTTGGATAATTTCCAGAGAAATACCAGTCACCTTTGTTTTTCGGACAAGCTTCGTGCAGGTTCTCTAAACTTTGATAAATTACTTCAACCTCAGCAACAGTACCTTTTGGTGTAATAATCTGTGCAATTTTAGCCGAAATTTCTTCTGGAGTAAACGGTTTATAAATTTCCTTAACGTGATTTACAATTTCCTCTTTTGGTAAAAGCAACGAAGCTTTACATTTGGTGTAAACGTCTTCTATCACCTGCCACATACCACGCTCCGTTAACAGTTGGATAGCCGCATCGAAAGCCACGAACTGTCCCATCCTACTCATATCGATACCATAACAATCAGGGTAACGGATCTGAGGTGCAGAAGAAACAATAATGATTTTCTTAGGGTGTAAACGGTCAACAATTTTAATGATACTTTGCTTTAAGGTTGTACCACGTACAATCGAATCATCAAGTGCCACTAAAGTATCCTGATGGTTATTGATAATACCATATGTAGTATCGTAAACGTGTGCTACCATTTCGCTACGGTCTGCGTCCTGAGTAATAAAAGTTCTCAGTTTTACATCCTTAACCGCCAGTTTCTCTACACGAGGGGCTAGAGATAACAGGTCTTCAAGCTGCTGATCTGTTAATGTTTCTTTTTTATGTAAAAGTATATCTTTCTGGTGCCTGCGTACATATTGCTGAACACCATCAACCATTCCGAAAAAGGCTACTTCTGCTGTATTTGGAATAAATGAGAATACTGTATTTTTTAAATCGTAATTAACCGCCTGAAGAATTTTATCACTCAATAAACGGCCTAACTGTTTACGCTCGCGGTAAATTTCAACATCACTTCCTTTTGAGAAATAGATGCGCTCGAACGAGCACGATAATCTTTCGGTAGGCTCGCGGAACTGTTCCATGCTTACCTCTCCGTTTTTCTTGATAATTAAAGCATGACCAGGATCGATCTCTTTAACATCTTTAAACTGAATATTAAATGCAGTTTGTAAAGCAGGCCTTTCAGAAGCCGCAACAACAATCTCGTCATCATAATAGTAATATGCCGGACGGATACCTGCCGGATCGCGCATAATGAACGAATCGCCATTACCCACCATGCCGCAGATAGAATAACCTCCATCCCATGTTTTGGCCGAGCGGCGTAGGATATTGGCAATATCTAAATTATCAGATATTTTGTGTGTAATCGCAACGTTATCATGCCCTTCTTTTTTGTACTGATCGAAAAGCTCCTGGTTTTCATCATCTAAAAAGTGACCGATTTTTTCCAATACCGTTACAGTATCTGCTTTTTCTTTTGGATGTTGACCTAACTCATACAATTGCTCCAATAACTCATCAACATTCGTCATGTTGAAGTTACCCGCAATAACCAGGTTACGTGTCATCCAGTTGTTTTGCCTTAAAAAAGGGTGGCAATTTTCGATGCTGTTTTTACCATGCGTACCATAACGCAAATGGCCCATTAACACTTCGCCGATAAAGCTTACGTTGTTTTTGAGCCATTCTGTATCCTGCATTAATTCAGGTGTGTTTTCCTGGATATCGACAAATTTGTTCTGTACATATTCGAAGATATCTGCTACCGCATTAGATGCCATGCTTCGGTATCGGCTAATGTACCTACTGCCTGGTTTCATATCAAGTTTAATGGTGGCAATACCTGCGCCATCCTGGCCCCGGTTATGCTGTTTTTCCATTAAAAGGTATAATTTGTTAAGGCCGTAAAGTGCTGTACCGTACTTTTGCTGGTAGTAAGAAAGTGGTTTTAACAGGCGAATAAAAGCGATTCCGCATTCGTGTTTTATCTGATCACTCATTGTGTGGGTTTGAAGCCGCAAAGTTATCCTTTTAACTTGTTACAACCTAAAGAAAAATGTTTTCTTTTGTCACAACGGGGTTAATTTGGAAACCATACAACTTAACTGTTATTTAACTAAAAAAGATAAGTTATTAAAAGGGTTAAAATTGAGTATTGCAGAAAAAGATGCAGTTGTTGCCTTTTTAGAAGCATTATCTTCTCCTACGGTGCTTACCAGGGTGGCGCAATTGCCACAGTAATTTAGATTGGAGTGTTGAGTTGGGCGTTTGGAGGCAATTAAATGATATTACGCATAGGACAACAAAAATTGCTTACCCTTTCTGTACCTGTTATTTACCCTTTCTCTATACCAAGTTAACCCTTAGGTTACCTTTTCTTTACCTTTTTGGTTACCTAAAAGGTAGAGCCAGGCACTGCTTTGGGGCTTTCTTCGGTGAGTCAGGGTCGATGCTGTCCGCCAGCAGATACGAAGCGCACCCGATCAAAAATAGTCTTAAAATACATTCCTACCTGTTTTAAAAGAGTATAGGTTTGTTAAAGAACATCCTCATTACCAGCCCAAATGTTAAAAATTGGTTAGCTGGATCAACAAACATTTATCACTGTTTTTATTGGGAATGAATACATCTGCTAATAATTCTGTTCAGTTAACAATTTGCAATTTTAAGTTGTCAAAAGAGATGCTGAAACAAGTTCAGCAGGACGTAGCTCGATAATAACAATTTTCAATTCGCAATTTTCAGTTAACCAATTCAAATAATTAACCGATTAACCAAAATTCAGTTTACCGTTAGACGATCATTCTATCTGATTTCAGCGCTTCTCCAAAGAAGACCGAGGCGTGTTCATTAAAAGCTGCAGGATCACCGCTGGTATAAAAATGTCTTTCACCCTGTTTAGCTAGTTTTTCTTCGATCTCAGGGTGTCTCTTTAAATAATCAGCTAAACTGCTAGCTACAATTTCGCCTTGCGTTAAAACGCTTATATGACCTGGAAATACCTTTTTCAGTTTAGGCATTAATAAAGGGTAGTGTGTACAAGCTAATAGCACACAATCGATAGCTGCCGATTGGTTCAATAACTGATCGCAATACTCATTTATAAAAAAGTCTGCGCCAGATTGTAAGTGTTCATTATTTTCGATCAGTGGAACCCACATTGGGCAGCTTTGTTGGTAAACTTTAATCTCGGGAAAAAATTTATTGATCTCTAAAAGATAAGATTGAGAATTAACCGTACCTCTGGTTCCCATTACACCTACCGATTTAGTACTCGTATAACCATCAATTACCTCAGCTGTTGGCCTGATTACGCCAAGCACTCTTCTATCAGGATACTTAGCAGGAAGATCTATTTGCTGGATCGTTCTAAGTGCTTTTGCAGATGCCGTATTACAGGCAAGTATTACCAAATGGCATCCTTTAGCAAAAAGCCATTCTACGCATTCTAAAGTATATTTATAAATGGTCTCGAAAGAATGGTCGCCATAGGGCGAACGGGCATTATCGCCCAGATAGATATAATTGTAATCGGGCAATTTATCGGCAATAGACCGGAAAACGGTTAAACCACCATAACCTGAATCGAAAATACCTATTGGCGAAGCCTGCATTGTGTTGGAAAGTTATAGATAAATATTGAAAAGTTAAATCTTTAAAACGGTCGTCTTCCTGAACTTGTTTCAGGATCTGCTGCGCTGAAGTTAAACATCAAAGATGCTGAAATAAATTCAGCATGACGAAACTGTGTAAATAAAAAAAGCGGAACTAAGTTAAACTTATTCCGCTTTTTTGTATTTTCCGACTTGAGACTGATGACTCAAGACTAAGGACTATTAAAAGACTACTTTTTAGGTGCAGCTGGTTTTGTAGCAGTTGCAGTAATTCCTAATTTAGTTTTTACTGAAGCAGTAATATCATCACCACCTTCCCAGTAAACTAAATTGTTGCCACCTTGTCCGTTTGCGATATCGAAAACGTAAGCTAAACCTTTTTCTTTAGCTACAGCAGAAATTGCAGTTGCAACTTTAGCCTGGATAGGTTGGAATAATTCACCTTGTTTAGTACCTATATCTTGCGAAGCTTTAGTACGTGCATCAGTAATGCGTTTTTCTAAATCCTGTAATTCTTGACCCGCAGTTTGTAATTCTTTACCCACTGTTTCTTTGTTAGCCTCACTCAAAGTTTTTTGCTTAGCTTCTGCCGCAGTCATTTTACTTTGATATTCTTTGATCATTGCATCAATATCGGCTTGCTTTTGTTTACCTAAGGTTTCTAAAGTAGTCTGAGCTGATTTAGCCTCTGGTAAATTTGCAAATACCTCTTCAGAATTAATGTGACCCAATTTTTGTTGTGCACTTGCCATATTCGCTGTAAACAATAACCCTGCTGCTACAAAGAATACGTTAATTAACTTTCTCATCGTTTTATTTTACTTTTTTATTTTTTTCTAATTGTTTTCTTTCAAAAATCAGGGGCGAATATACTAATTATTTGCAGTCCCTGGTTTATAACCTAATTTTACAATTACATCATTACTAACATCGTAACTGCTACTTGCATAAATCATCATTGTTGCTTCACTGCTCTTATCGAAAATGAAGTCTAAATATTTAGATTTTGCAATCTGTTTAATAGCCTCGGCTACTTTATCCTGAATGGGTTTGATTAATTTTACCCTGCTTTGAAAAAGATCCCCATCTGGCCCAAACTTAGAACGTTGAAATTCTTTAGCCTGTTTTTCTTTTTCTATAATCTCGTTTTCACGGCGCTTGCGCATATCATCGGTTAACAAAACCTGATCAGCCTGATAAGCCTTGTACATCCTGTCAATTTCAGAAAAATTCTGATCTACCTGTTGCTGCCACTGTTTAGAGGCAACATCTAATTGACTTAGTGCCGATTTATATTCTGGTAAATGTTTCAAAATATACTCCGTGTCTACATAAGCAAACTTCTGTGCAAAGGCACCGAAAGAAGTGCAAAGCAGGAATGCGATAAAAAGATATTTTTTCATTTGTGTGTGTGTGTTAATGATAATTAATAACCTAAGCTTTCTTTAAACTCCTATTGCAATGATTTATTGCATAATTAGTTAATTTTTTGTTCTTTATCAATTAAAATCCACCTAATTGTTGTGCGATACTAAAAGTAAAGTTTTGCTTTCCTCCATCTGATAAGCCTGGAATCGTATCAAATGCGTGTCCATAATCGATACCTAATAAACCGAATATCGGCAAGAAGATCCTTGCACCTACCCCCACTGATCTTCTAACATTAAAAGGATTAAAATCACCAAATCTGTTCCAGGTGTTACCAGCTTCTGCGAAGGCCAAAACGAAGGCTGTGGCTTGCTGACTCGCAATAACCGGATAACGTGCCTCTAATACATATTTAGTATAAATCGGGCTACCTGACTGTTGTGCTACAGCAGGATCGGATCCATTCGGGATAACAGCATTGTTAGCGTAACCACGCATCGCAATCAGCTCAGATCCCTGCAAGAAATCGAATCCCTGCATACCATCACCACCAAGTTTAAAACGCTCGAATGCTGATTGGCCTACTGCTTTGTTATATGATCCAAGGAAACCAAACTGCGCCTGAGCTTTGATTACCAGGTTTCCGGCTACACGTTGGTACCATTGTGAATCGAATTTCCATTTATGATATTCAGTAAAGCGATATTTCTCCCTATCTGATGCCGTTGCATAGTTTGTTTTATTTAACAATGAAAATGGAGGTGTTGCCTGAACGGTGAAACGTAAGAATGATCCAGATTTAGGGAAGATTGGCGAATCTCTTGAATCGCGGCTGATCTCCTGTGATAAGCTTATGTTGTAAGATGTACCATTTCTAAATAGGTATCCATCATAATTATTTAAAATGTATTGTTGAAAACTAACAGCATGGCTTAATTGGAAATAGTTATCTGGCCAGTTTAATCTTCTACCCAAACTAACCGTTACACCGTTTAAGCGTATTTTTTGAAACCGCCCATCATCAGAATTTAATCCATTAGATTGTAATGAAGTAAATGCACTCACACCAAAACTTACCGGTTTCTCGCCACCAAACCAAGGTTGAGAGAAGGAGAAACTATAAGATTGGTAATATTTACCGTTGGTTTGTCCACGTAAGCTTAATTTTTGCCCATCACCTTTTGGCAATGGCTTGTAAGCTTTTAAATTAAATAAGTTACGTAACGAAAAGTTATTGAAAGTTAAACCTAATGTACCAATGATACGGCCACCACCAAAACCACCTGATAGCTCAATCTGATCTGAAGGTTTCTCTTCTACAGCATATTCAATATCTACAGTACCATCTGCCGGGTTAGGACGAGGTGTAGGTACCGTTTTAGACTCGTCGAAGTTACCCAATTGACCAATTTCGCGGATGGTACGGATTAAATCACTTTTGTTAAATTTCTGTCCCGGTTTGGTACGGATCTCACGTAAAACAACTTTATCGTTTGTAATGGTGTTACCTTTTAACGTAATGCGGTTGTTGGTATACTGTGGCCCTTCGTACATGCGTAATTCCACATCAACAGTATCGCCATAAATTTTGGTCTGTACCGGATCGATATTAAAAGTTAAATATCCATTATCGGTATACATACTGTTAATGTCGCCACCGTTTTCGCCACCGCCGTTTAATTTTTTATTTAATTTTTCTTCGCTAAAAACATCACCTTTTTCGATGGTTAATACTTTTTGCAAAATACTATCGGGATAAATGGCATTTCCTGCCCAGGTAATATTACCGAAGTAATATTTTTTTCCTTCGTAAAGGTCCATCCTAATGTTAACCTTTTTCTTATTGTGCTGGTAAATGGTATCCTTTAGCAATTCGGCATCACGATAACCTTTCTCGTGCAGTTTGGCAATCATTTTTACCTTGTTCTCTTCGTATTTCTCTTTTGCGAATTTTCCAGAGCCCCAAAAGCGCCACCAGGCAAATTGTTTAGGGTTTTTAAGGTATTTTCTAAGTTTGGCTGATTTAAAATCTTTGTTTCCGGTAAAGTCGATATGCTGTACTTTAACACGGTGACCTTTATCGATATTTGCTTCTAATACTACACTGTTTTCTGCATTCGGATCTTTACGTGTTTTGTAATCGATCTGGGTAAAGAAAAAGCCCTTATCCAACAAGTATTTTTTAACGATAGCTGAAGTGGTGTTGTACAGGTTATCGTTTACGATTTTACCCGTTTTATCATTTAGTTTTTCTTGAATTGCAGTTTTTTCAGATTTACGGATACCTTTTAAATCAATAGAACTTAAGCGCGGGCGCTCAACTACTTCAATTTCAAAATAAACCGAATCCTGAACAAACTTTTCGATGTTAAGTTTAACATCATCAAACAATCCCTGCGCCCAAAGCGTTTTAATCGCATCAGAAGTTGCCTCGCCAGGAAGCACGATTTTATCGCCTTTAGTTAGTTTAGATAAGGTAATTAATACTTCTTTATCTAAATATTGGGTTCCGGTTACCGTGGTACCACCAATGATATATTCTTTTGGACTAAAATAATCGAGATCTAAGCCACCAACCTTTAAAGAAGGGGTTACCGGTGCCTGACCTTGTGGACGTACTTGAGCGAAGGCCGGAGCGGCTAAAACGAGTAGGATTAAAACTTGAAATATTCTTTTCATTAAAATTATTTGTTCAGTAATGGCCAAAAGGTAACGATATTTTATAAAGCAAAATCCCTTTACGTTGTTCCCTTATTATGGTTTCATTTATCGTATAAAAGTGGTGCTAAGTTAGTTTAAACGCTTGTTAAAAAGTGTTAAAAGAAAAATTAGTTTAATTGCTCACTAATTTTACCAAAACGGCGTTCGCGTTTTTGATAGTCTACAATTGCCTCGAAAAGATCTTCTCGTCTGAAATCCGGCCATAAAACATCAGTAAAATAAAACTCGGTATAAGCCATTTGCCAAAGCAGATAATTGCTGATACGGTGCTCCCCACTTGTTCTGATCATCAATTCCGGATCGGGTATATTTACGGTTGTTAGTTTTGATGAAAACAGGTCTTCGTTTATATCATCCAAAGAAATGGCATTGTCTTTTACTGCCGATGCGATTTTTTTGGCAGCCTCCAGAATCTCCCACTTTGCACTATAGCTTAATGCTAATGTTAAAGTACATTTTTCGTTATGAGCAGTCTTTTCCATGGCTTCATTTAAATCATCTATACATTCTCGAGGTAAAGATGCAATATTGCCAATGGCATTCAGCTTAATATTGTTTTTATTAAGTGTTTCGGTTTCTTTGTTGATGGTAGAAATCAGAATCTGCATCAATGCATCTACCTCTTCTTTGGGCCTGTTCCAATTTTCCGTAGAAAAAGCATATAGAGTGAGGTACTCAATACCTACTTCAACACAACCTTCTACAATGTCTTTTACAGAAAGCACACCCTGTTCATGTCCGAAAACCCGCACTTTACCCTGGCCTTTTGCCCATCTTCCATTACCATCCATGATTACGGCAATGTGCTTTGGCAGGCGGCTATAGTCTATTTGTTCTTTAAATCCCATTAATTATGTCAAAATCAGCTTAAAAGGAATAGCATTTTGAGGATACAAAGGTAAAAGATATGCCAACACTAACAAATAGATAAGTGTCCCTTTTTCTAAAATCGCCTCTTTGGGTACCCACTTGTCCGATTTGGTAACGTGAAGGATCGGATAAATTGACCTGATTTTGGCCATTTCCGACGATTACGGGATTAACCGGGTAGCGACCGCTCACATCATCAATATAATCGGTAAGCGGTGTCCGGTAACCGAGTTCGGTAAAAACACTCCAGGTATTTTTGTAATTATACCTTAGCCCTAATCCATACGGGATAGTTAAAACAGCATTGTTGTAACCATTTTCCTGACCTTCGGTTCTGAGTCGATCTAACCGGTATCTTTCACCATCAATTTTTACGGTAGGTTTAAAAACAACTAAACCAACACCAGTAAAAAGGTAAGGAGTGAATTGTCTGGTTCCGCCACCTATATTGAAGTTAAAAAAATTAAAATCGATCAGCCCGCTAAACTCGTGCATTGATGTTTTAAAACGGAGGTTTCTTTCACGGAACTGTTCATTGCTAGAATTGGCATCATCTGCCTTAACCTGTCCGAAAGTATAATTTAAGCGAACGCCCAAATATTGGTTAAAGTTACGTTTTACATAAGCACCGCCAGAGAGTCCGCTAATCTGTAATGGGTTATTTTGATTGAGATCGCCCATGTAACCTGCTCCTCCACCCATTAATCCAACTTCCCATGTTCCTTCTTGTGCACGAACAATCTGTTTGCCAAAGATGAAAAAGAGGGTGATTAATAAGAGTTTGGCTGGCGTCATACTTAGTAGTTACGGGTATCAATGCCCCATAATAATTTATTCCTTAACGTGTTTAAGTAGGTTTCATTGTTAAGACGGATAAGATTTACGCAAAAATCTGCCTTTTTTATGCTAATTTTTACTGAACGCTCTACGGTGACCGTTCGGCTATCACAAGAAACCAGAAATTTCGATTCGCGCGCTTCTACCTCAAAAGAGAGTGTGTTATTATCTGGTACAACCACCGGCCTTACATTTAAGTTATGCGGTGCAATGGGTGTAATTACAAAATTTTCAGAATCCGGATAAATAATAGGGCCACCGCAGCTTAATGAGTAAGCGGTTGATCCTGTTGGCGTTGCAATAATCAATCCATCGGCCCAATAAGAATTAATAAACTCATTGTTCATTGAGGCATGGATAATCATCATGGCAGAATTATCGCGACGGTGAATGGTAATATCATTCAGTGCAAAATTCTCTTCTCCAAACAGACCATTATCCGATTCTAAAGTTAAAAGCGAACGGGAATCTAAGGTATATTCTCCCTTAATTAAGGCTTTTAGCGCCGATCCTATTTCATTTTTGTTGATACTGGCCAGAAAACCCAACCGACCAAAGTTGATCCCGATTACCGGTATGCCCGAATTGCGGATTAAAGATAAGGTATCGAGTAAGGTACCATCGCCTCCTAAGCTCAACAATACATCAGCAAGTTCTTTTAGTTCGGTGTGGTTGTGAAAAATAACCGTATTGGCAGGCAACTTAATTTTGCCATGAAGGGATGTTTTAAACTTTGAATATAAAACCGGCTGTATATGATGCTCGGCTAAATGATTAAAAACCTCTTGAACGTAGGGCAAAACCGTATCATTAAAATCTCTCCCGTAAATTGCAATCCTCATAAAGTAGGTTTATACATTTAAATAGTTCATGAAAGAATCGTAACGCTCCTGCGACCCATCATCAATCTGCGTGTTATTGTATACCTCTTTAACCAGATAATCATATCTTTCGAAAGAAGCTACCAATGAAGTAATTTCTGTTTTGTTTACTTTGAGCGTTACTTCTAAACGCGTAGAATTTTCAAAAGAATTCACATAAGAAGAGAGCACCTGTGCATTATCGGCTTCAACAATCTGTGCAATATGTGCCAGAGAATTATCACGGTTACTGATCTCCAAAACGATAATTCCTCCAGGTTCATTTACCGCATACTGTTCGGCCACGGCATTTACCATGTTATTGATCGAAATTAAACCTATGTAATTTTTCTGTTGATCTAAAACAGGAACAGCTGTCAATTTTAATTGGCTTAATAACCTGATTACATCATAGGTATGTACGTTACTCAACACAAAAACATTAAGTATGTTTACCGCATTATCGCTCAACAGTGTGCCGTGATTATCAATATTTAGTAAATCATCTTCAGACACCAAACCCAATAAAGTTACCTCGTTAACAACTGGCAAATGCTTTAGTTTAAAATCGTTCATACGATCTAAAGCTTTCTGCACCGTGTCATCGGCCCTTAGTGATGGAATTGCATCTGATATGATTTCTGCTGCAAACATTTATTTTAACAATATTCTATCTAAAAATTTCTCTAAAAACGCATTAAATATTTCCGGATGTTCCATCATCGGCGCATGCCCACACTTATCAACCCAATTTAATTCCGAATTCGGCAACAATTCATGAAATTCTTCTGCCACTTCTGGTGGCGTAACCTTATCATTTTTACCCCATATTAGGGAAACAGGTATGGTAATTTTCGACAGTTCTTTAGCCATGTTGTGGCGTATGGCCGATTTTGCCATGGTTAAAATCCTGATAACCCTCGATCTATCATTAACCGTTTTAAAAACTTCATCAACCAGTTCTTTAGTTGCAGTTGCAGGATCGTAAAAAGTAAATTCTACTTTTTCCTTAATGTAATCGTAGCTCTCTCTACGCGGGAAAGATCCTCCAAAAGCATTTTCGTATAAACCAGAGCTACCTGTTAGTACCAAGGCTTTAACAAACTCCTGATGGGCAACCGTAAATACCAAACCCACATGGCCACCAAGCGAATTACCAACAAGTACTACCTGGTTTAAATTTTTATATTTTAAAAAGCGATGAAGATATCTCGACAATGCTTTTACGCCCAATGTTAAAATAGGCAAATCGTAAATTGGTAAAATTGGAATAATTACACGATAGCGATCTTTAAACTGTTCTATAACCAGTTCCCAATTGCTTAGTTCGCCCATTAGGCCGTGTAGCAATACCAGTGTTTCGCCTGTTCCAGCTTCGATGTATTTAAATCCGTCTTCTTCTATTATCGGGTAGGTCATATATATTCTAGATGGTATTGTGCTACTAAGTTAGTAGAGTAAAATTAAATTTATGCATTTCTATGCCTTTTTTCTGAAATAAAACCGAAAACGGTATAAAAACGCTCTTTGTAAAGCGGTAAGCGACTAGCGGCTAGCGATAAATGCGCTTTAAGCTTTAGTCTTTCTGCTTTTAGCTTTAAATTAAGCTAATTTTTCTTTAACAATCTCAGCAATTAATTTACCATCAGCTTTACCTGCAAGTTCCTTATTTGCCATGCCCATTACCTTCCCCATATCCTTAACCGATGTAGCACCAGATTGTTTGATTACAGACTCGATAATTGCAGCAACCTCTGCCCTATCTAACTGTTTTGGCAAAAATTGACTAATCACTTCAATTTCTTCCTCTTCTACCTGATACAAATCTTCGCGATTTTGTTGCTTGTAAATGTCAGCAGATTCGCGGCGTTGTTTAATCAGCTTCTGAAGAATTTTAAGTTCAGTTTCTTCTGTAATTTCTTCTGAAGATCCTTTCTCTGTTTTAGCTAAAAGTAAAGCTGCCTTTATTGCTCTTAAACCTCTTAACTGTGCATTGTTTTTAGCCAACATGGCTTTTTTTATTTCCTGATCTATTGTATTTGATATCATTTTTAACCCCAAACCCCTAAAGGGGCTTTCCTTTCATTAGTTTAAAATAAAAAAATAAATTGTTATTCCTCCCAGTATTAATTACCCTTTCTGGGGGCTAGGGCGTTCTATTTATAATTGTTGCTGTAGCCTGTGCGGTAGGCATAATCAGCATGTCGTTAATGTTAACATGTTTTGGCCTGCTTACTACATACCAAATGGCATCTGCAATATCGTCGGCAATTAACGGCTCCAGGTTTTCGTATACTTTTTTCGCCCGGTCTTCATCACCCTTAAAGCGCACCACCGAAAATTCGGTTTCTACCATGCCGGGATTAATTTCGGTAACCTTTATGCCGTGGGGCAATAAATCGATGCGCATACCTTTACTCAAAGCATCAACAGCATGTTTGCTGGCACAATATACGTTTCCATTTGGATAAACTTCTTTTCCGGCAATAGAACCAATGTTAATAATATGGCCTGATTGGTTTGGTATCATCCAGTTGGAAACAATTTTGGTTACATAAAGCAAGCCTTTTACGTTTGTATCAATCATGGCGTCCCAATCGTTGGTATCGCCTTTATCAATTGGATCTAAACCCTGGCTTAAGCCGGCATTGTTAATCAAAACATCAACCTTTTTCCATTCTGCCGGCAAAACTTCTAAAGCAGCGGCAAGACTTTCTTTATCGCGAACATCGGCAAAAACCTGTTTAATGGTAATGGCGTACTTGTCTTCTAAATGATGGGCAATTTTTGCCAACCGATCTTCCCTGCGGGCCAATAACACCAGATTGTAACCTTGTTGGGCAAATGTATGTGCACAAGCTTCGCCAATACCAGAAGTTGCGCCTGTAATTAATGCGATTTTAGACATTTTATGAATTTTAAGTCTCGGTAATACTTTAAGATACCATCTTTGATTTACCTACACCAACAAAGGTAAGTTTTTTTGGATTGCAGGACTATTGAAAAATCAAACTGAATGTTAATTGACGTAATTTCAACTTATCTATTGGATTGGCATAAACCGTATTGTCGTGCTGAAGCAAATCGTTGGTCGAATACGAGAGTTTTATTTCGGGCGACATTTTAAAATACTCGAAATAAATATCGAAACCAATACCTGTTTCGTACGACAGGTAATTTCTTTGATTTTTTAAAAACTTATTTACAGGTGTTTCACCTTCATCGAAGGTTTTCTTTTTCGAAGCTATATCTATCGAATATTTAGCGCCTCCTAACCAATATACCCTAAAATTGTTCATCCGGTTCGACTTCACCTTTAGGCCTAATGGGAATTCGAACATGGTGGCCTGAACTTTTCTTTCAACCACGGTTTGAAAGTTTTTCGTTTGCCCATTGCCTACGTTAATCGGCGCCATAGGTTCGTATTCGTAAGTTACTATCCTATCGCTAAAAATAAGGGAGGGCGTTGCCCTGATATCGAAGTTATCAGAGATCATTCTATTCATTACAAAACCCAACCCAAAACCTTGCGATGGTGGGCTTGAAATGGAATTTAATGTTGAGGTAACCGGAATGCCCGAATTTGGATCGTAAGAGGGGTCCAGAGAATTTGGCACCTCATAAAAAGGAGATCTCCAATTTTGCTTTTTAAGAATTTTGTATTCGGCTGAGATATACTGGAAATTAAAACCAAAACTCCAATCTTCATCATCTATTCCACCACCCCAATTTTGAGCAAAGGCGGTTGTAGAAATAATAAAAAGTGAAAGAATGAGGCTTAATTTTCTGATCATTTGGTTCCTACATATATCGAACTTATTCCGAACGTTAAAATTCTTTGTTTGGTACTTTTAAAGCCAACTTTTTCCATCAGGCTGGTAAAATCTTCTCCGTCAGGAAAAGCCGCTACCGATTCTGGCAAATAGGTATAGGCTCTGTGGTCTTTAGAAAATAGTTTTCCAAAGAAAGGCGTTACCTGTTTAAAATAAAAACTATATAATTGTTTTACCGGAAAAACCTTTGGTTTAGAAAATTCCAATATCACCATTTTCCCGTTGGGCTTTAATACCCTATACATATCAGTCAATCCTTTTTCGAGGTTTTCGAAATTACGCACGCCATAAGCGCAGGTAATCGCATCAAAAGTATCATTTTCGAAATGCAGACCTTCAGAATCGCCTACCTGAACGGTAAAAACTTCGTTTAAACTACGCTCGTTAATTTTCTTCTTGGCTACTTCTAACATGCCTTCAGAAATATCAACGCCAATTACCTTTTCGGGAAGAAGCTTTTTAATGGCTTCAAAGGCAAAATCGCCAGTTCCTGTAGCTACATCAAGCAAAGTTCTCGGGTGGATGGAAACCAGTTCTTTAATGGCTTTCTTACGCCATAATACATCTATCCCTAGAGAAAGAAAATGGTTTAAAAAATCGTAAGTACCCGAGATATTATTAAACATGGTTGCAACCTGCTCCTTTTTGGTTGCATCTTCTACCTGGTATGGGGTGATATTCTGATTCATGATATGGGGCAAAGATAGATAAAAGTCGGGAGTCTTTAGTCCGAAGTCCGAAGTCTTTGGCGCAAAGTATTCAGCGCAGTGTCAAAAATCATATTTAAAAATTATCAATTTGAACTTCCGACTTCCGACTTCGGACTTCGGACTCAAAACCCTACCTTTGCACTATGATTATCAAAACGGCAACATTTGTTTGCAGCAACACCCAGATTTCGGCACTCCCTGTACCAACTATGCCCGAATATGCATTTATTGGCCGCTCTAACGTGGGTAAATCTTCATTAATCAATATGTTGGTTAATCAACATGGATTAGCCAAAACCTCTCAACGCCCAGGCAAAACACAGTTAATTAATCACTTTCTGATAAACGAGAAATGGTATATTGTCGATTTACCTGGTTATGGCTATGCCAAGGTTTCTAAAACCAGCAGAGAGAAATGGGAGAAATTTATCCGTGCCTATATAACCAAAAGAGAAAGTTTACAATGTGTTTTTGTTTTGATAGACAGCCGTTTAGAGCCTCAGGGAATTGATATTGAATTTTGCTATTGGTTAGGTGAAAAACAGATCCCGTTTTCGTTAATTTTTACCAAAGCTGATAAACAAGGTATGACAAGCACCCAGAAAAATGTAGCTGCCTTTAAGAAAAAATTAGGTGAATTTTTCGAAGAGATCCCTGCCACCTTTATTTCCTCTGCTGAAAAAGGAACCGGAAAGGATGAAGTGCTGAATTTCATTTATGAAGTGAATAAAGATTTTGTTGTGCCAACAGATTATAAGAAGTTCTAACCAGTTTTCAGTCCGCAGTGCACAATTTTCAGTTTAACAATAAAAAATCTGTGCAATCAAATAATCTGTGTAATCATCCCCTACGGGAAATTAATCAGTTCTAAAAAAAATGAAAAAATACTTTTCACTCGTATTATTCGCCCACTCTGTTTTTGCGCTACCATTTGCCATGATCGGTTTCTTTTTGGGCGTAACCACAACAGAAAACCCATTTTCCTGGTATAAGCTGATTTTAGTTTTGCTTTGTATGGTTTTTGCCAGAAACTCGGCCATGGCTTTTAACCGTTATCTTGACAGAAATATTGATGCAAAAAATCCACGCACCAAAATGCGCGATATCCCTGCGGGTAAAGTTTCGGCAAACGAAGCGCTGATTTTCGTAATCGCCAATTGTGTACTTTTCGCCATTACCACTTACTTTATCAATCCGCTTTGTTTCTATCTGTCGCCAGTAGCTTTGTTTGTAGTTTTGTTTTATAGCTACACCAAAAGATTTACGGCGCTTTGCCATTTGGTATTGGGCTTAGGCCTGGCGCTTGCTCCTATTGGCGCTTACATTGCCGTAACCGGACATTTCGCTTTGGTTCCTGTGCTTTACTCCTTAACTGTATTGTTCTGGGTAAGCGGATTTGATATTATATACGCATTACAGGACGAAGAATTTGACCGGGAAGAGAAATTACATTCCATCCCATCAGCACTTGGCATTAAAAATGCTTTAAATGTTTCGGTGCTTTTGCATATACTCTCTGCTACCTGTGTTATTTTACCTGTGTTTTTTACCTCCTTTAGCTGGGTTTATTATGTAGGTATTGTGTTTTTCTGTTCTATGTTGATTTATCAGCACTTATTGGTAAAACCAAATGATATTAGCAAAGTAAACAGGGCGTTTCAAACCTTAAATGGTTATGCATCTGTAGTATTTGCGATATGCTTTTTAATAGATGCGTATTTGAGACATAAATAAAAATTTGAGAATGATTAAATTTTGGATGAGAGAATATAGCATTGCGCCTTAAACCATTCGATCCTTCAATCATTCCAACATTAAATAACATAAATAAAATGAGTAAAGGCCGAATGAGCGCATGATTGAATTTTGAATGAGAGAATATAGCATTGCGCCTTAAACCATTCTCTAATTCAATCCTTCCAACATTCAATAATTAACTATTATGATAACTAAGAAACCTAGAACATATATCCCGCAGGAACTAAGCATTACCTGGGAAAATTTAGAACCACTTTTTACTGAATTGCAAAAACGCGAAATAACCAGCACCACTGAGTTGGAACACTGGTTAAAAGACCGTTCGGAGCTTGAAGCTGCTTTAGAGGAAGATTTTGCGTGGAGATACATTAAAATGAGCTGCGATACCGCAAATGAAGAACTGGTTAAAAACTTTCAATATTTTGCGATTGAAATAGAGCCTAAAATTTCCCCATTGGCCAACGAATTGAACAAAAAATTTGTCGAAAGTCCTTTTATGGAGGATTTGGACAAAGAAAAATATTTCGTTTACAGCCGTGCGATAAAAAAAGCATTAGAGCTTTACCGCGATGAAAATATTGAGCTGTTTACCGAATTACAGGTGAAACAACAAAAATACCAGGGCATTACAGGCGCCATGAGTGTTGAGCTAAATGGTCAGGAATATACTTTGGAGCAAGCCTCGATCTTTATCAAAGATTTAAATCGCGAGGTGCGCGAAAATGCATGGAAAACGATTCAACAACGCCGCTTGGTTGATAAAGATAATTTAAACATTTTGTTTGATGAGCTGATTAAACTGCGCAATCAGGTTGCTTTGAATGCGGGTTTTGAAAACTACCGCGATTACATGTTCCAGGCTTTAGGCCGTTTCGATTATACCCCACAAGACTGTTACGATTTTGCCAATGCTATTGAAAAAGAAATCGTACCGATTTTAAAAGAGCAGGCCGAAAAACGCCGTGAAGCCTTAGGACTAGAAGTATTAAAGCCTTGGGATTTAGAAGTAAGCATTAGTGGCAAACCGGCCTTGAAACCTTTTAACAACGGCGAGGAGCTGATTGATAAAAGTATTGCCTGTTTTAATGCCATTGATGAAAAGTTAGGCTCAAAACTGGCAACCATGAAAGCCAATAACCTTTTTGACGTAGAGAGCAGAAAAGGCAAGGCCCCTGGTGGTTACAATTACCCATTGGCCGAAACCGGAGCCCCGTTTATCTTCATGAATTCGGCAAATTCGTTGCGCGATTTAACCACAATGGTTCACGAAGGCGGCCATGCGGTACATACTTTTTTAACCGCAGATTTAGAATTAAACGACTTTAAACATTGCCCTTCTGAAGTTGCTGAACTGGCATCGATGAGTATGGAATTAATCTCTATGGATAACTGGGATGTTTATTTCGACAATGAAGAAGATTTAAACCGTGCTAAAAAAGAACAGTTGGCTGATGTTTTGAAAACTTTACCATGGGTTGCCATAATTGATCAGTTTCAGCACTGGATTTACACCAACCCTGACCATACCGCAGCTGACCGTGAAGAAACTTTTAAGCAGATTTTTAACCGTTTTGGCGCCGGTTTTGCCGATTGGACAGATTTAGAACAACAATTTGGAAATGGCTGGCAAAAACAACTGCATTTATTCGAAGTTCCGTTTTACTATATTGAATATGCAATTGCCCAGTTAGGTGCCATTGCCGTTTGGAAAAACTATAAAGAAAATCCAGAAAAGGCTTTAGAACAATATTTAGCGGCACTTGCTCTGGGTTACACCAAACCAATGAACGAAATATATGAAACCGCAGGAATTAAATTTGATTTTAGTGCGGAGTATGTGAAAGAGCTGGCGAATTTTGTGAAAGCAGAACTGGAGAAACTGGGATAAGGAAAGGTGGAAGGTTGTAAGGTGGAAGGTCGAAGGCTTTTCCACTCGATAGTATATAAAAAAAGTCGTGGCATTTTGCCGCGACTTTTTTGTTTTCGTGAACTACAGATAAAAGGATGAACACAGATCAATACTGGTTCTGGTCTTGATGTCTTTATCTGGTCTTAGCGTCTCGCTAAGACCGAAGTTTAATTCTTTTTTACGGTCTGGGCGTTGTAAAGGCGCTTCGACTCCGCTCAGCGTGACAAACCAAGGGAGAATCATCGCCTGTCCTTAGCATATTGTAAGCATTTTTTTGCCACGGAAACACAGAGGGCACGGAAACTAAATAGGTGTACATAACTGTTATTTACCTCACATTTTTCCGGTAATCGAAACCAATGTTTTATCTGCTGTACCCAAAGAATAGACCTGATGGATTGAAAATCCCTTTTGGGCATTGGATAATTATTTTTATCAAAATTTTCCCAAAAGGATTGTAACAAACAGCAGGACTGGACCCTACCTATGTATTACAGACTTTGCTCTTCAAGAAATATTCGACTCCGCTTAGGAAGAGAAAACACACATCATCTCGAATACCTTACACTTCATCTTTTTTTCTAAGCCTAAGAATAATAAACATCACTAAAACCGATATTAAGATCATGATCAGGTAACTATAGCTTAGGTTACGTTCATCTTTAGCGGGAATCAGATTTACGATGCCGTAACTCAAAAAAGAAACAATAACATAGGTAATCCCTCCTGTTAAGCCACCTGCAATTCCTGCATTTTTGGGGAATTTACTCAGACAGAAAGTAAAATAATTATTAAAGGTGAAACCTGCCCCTACATGGATTAAAAAGGCAAAGAAAATTAACGACCAGATATTAGAAACAAAATTTAAGCTTATAATCATCAGGACTACAAATACTACCTGAAACAGCGAGTTGATCATTAATCGCTTAAAGAATGGCCTGTTAATGGTGGCCTTGCCTATAAAGCCCCCTACCATCCAGGCGAAGCCTAAAAACAAGGAACTATAACCTGCAATAACAGGAGAAAATTTAAAATGGTGCTCAATAATAAATGGCCCGGTCATATTATAAACCATCACCATACAATAGGCTAAACCCAACATCACGATACCTAAGGTAAAGCTTGTTGTTTTAATCATTTCAACATAAATTTTTGTAATTTTTTTCAGTTGAAAATCGGTAAAATGTTTTAATGTTTCGCCACTAAACAACAGTTCTAATAGGGCAAAAACGAGTGCAAAACCAGCTAGGAAATAGAAATTAGACTCCCAACCAAATACTGTTTGCAGATAACCACCTATAAAAGGTGCTACAATTGGTCCGGTAGACCAGATAATAGAAAACAAACTCAAGTAATGTTTTAACTGATCGCCTTCGAAGAGATCGACAAAGTATGCTCTTTTTGCCACCACAATTGCGCCTACAGTAAGACCATGAATAATGCGCATTAAATAAATAAGGTAAATGTTATGGGTAGTTGCAATAATGATGCTTGCTGCAGCGAAAATTAATAATGCGTATAAACAGATTTTATACCTTCCAAAACTATCGAGTACACTGCCGATAAAAAGTTGTGCAACACCATAGCTAATTAAAAAAATGCTGAGTGTAAGCTGAACCTGAACATTGCTTACCTGCATTTCGCCAGCCATAGTAGGTAATGAGGGGATATAAATATCGGTAGCAAAACCCGACAATGGAATTAAGGCAAAGGCCAGTAAAGTAGCCAAACCCTGGTGACGTTCTTTGATGTATTTTATTTGTGCTGTATCTGCATTCATATTGATACTGTAATGGTATATAAATATTCCAATCAAACAAGACATATATTGTTTTATGCGCCTTGCTGATTATTGACAACAAAATTAACTGTTTCACTTATCCTAAAATTATGCGAATCAAACAAAGGATTATTCAGGCCAAATAATTACATTTTTTTACTTTAATCTAATAATTGCCAGTTTTTTGATGGTATTTTACTAGTAGAGTGTAGTGTATTGAAAATTATATCTTGCTTTAAACGTTTTTAACCAAACTTTTTATAAGTTTGAGGAAACAAGCAAACAAAAGATGTTCGAAAAGCTATTCAGAAAAAAATCTATTTCCAAGATATTACAAGATGCGGCAAAAGGCTATGGCGACCATGAAAATACATTACATAAAACACTCGGAGTACGCGATTTAACAGCTTTTGGAATTGCAGCAATTATTGGAGCAGGAATTTTTAGTACGATTGGCAAGGCAAGTGCAGACGGTGGTCCGGCGGTAATCTTTTTATTTATTTTTACGGCAGTAGCCTGTAGTTTTGCGGCCTTTGCTTACGCAGAATTTGCTTCAATGGTACCTGTTTCTGGTAGTGCTTACACCTATTCTTATGTAGCCTTCGGCGAACTGGTGGCCTGGATTATCGGATGGTCACTCATTATGGAATATTCCATAGGTAATATTACGGTAGCCATATCCTGGTCTGATTACTTTACAGGATTACTCTCTACCATCAAAATACCTCCCCTCGGCATTGAGGGCATCCATGTACCTGATTGGATGACAATGGACTATTTAAGTGCTTATAACGGACACAAACATGCTGAAGCGCTTTTGGCGGCTGGCAAAAACATGGCAGATTTGGATCCGGCTACAGCCTTGGCCAATAATGCATGGCTTACCGCCCCAACAATCGGTAGTTTTCACCTTGTTGCAGATATTCCTGCCCTGGGTATTATCATTTTAATTACCTGGTTAATTTACCGCGGTATGAAAGAAAGCCGCAATGCCAGCAACGCGATGGTGGTGGTTAAACTTGCGGTAATTCTTTTGGTATTAGCGGTAGGTATATTTTATGTAGATACTAAAAACTGGGATCCATTTGCTCCCAACGGTGTTTCTGGAGTTTTAAAAGGCGTTTCGGCAGTATTTTTTGCTTATATCGGTTTCGATGCCATTTCTACAACGGCCGAAGAATGTAAAAATCCACAACGCGATTTACCCCGCGGAATGATGTGGGCAATTATTATCTGTACCGTCCTTTATGTGGCTATTGCACTGGTTTTAACTGGTATTGTTAAATCAGATACCTTAGCTGTTGGCGATCCGTTAGCATTCGTTTTTGATCAGATTAACTTAAAATTAATGAGCGGTATTATTGCTGTAAGTGCGGTATTTGCCATGGCCAGTGTGCTTTTGGTTTTCCAAATGGGACAACCACGTATCTGGATGAGCATGAGCAGAGATGGCTTATTACCAAAATCTTTTTCGAAAATTCACCCTAAATACAAAACACCTTCGTTTGCAACCATTGTAGTAGGCTTTGTAGTGGCTGTACCATCGTTGTTCATGAATCTTACTATCGTTACCGATCTCTGTTCTATCGGAACACTTTTCGCTTTCGTACTGGTTTGCGCAGGGGTTTTAGTATTGCAGAACAGGCCTGATGTACAGCGTGGAAAATTCAGGATACCTTATGTAAACAGTAAGTTTATTGTACCTATTGTTTTAATTGCAACGATAATTTTTGCATTCACAAAATATGGAAAAGAAACCAAAGCCTTCTTTTTCAATTCTCCTAAAACAATCCAAACGGTAACTTTTGTTACTTCTTTAAGTGGCGATGAACTTAAAATTGTTAAAGAGGAAATTGTTAAAAATGCCACACCACAAATTATATTGGCCGAAAAAGTAGATGCAGAATCTTATTTAAGTGCATTACCAGCCGATCGTTACGAACAGTTTATTTCAGCCTCTAAGATACCTGTAGAAAAGAAATACGAAAGCGGTTGGGGCTTGTTTAAACACAAAATCCCTATGTGGATTTTCCTGATCATCTGTGTGGTCATCACCTACTATTGCATTACTAAAAATTTGTCGTTAATTCCGGTTTTAGGATTAATTAGCTGCTTATATATGATGTGCGAACTTGGCATTTCGAACTGGATCGGTTTCGGTATCTGGCTGGTAATTGGCCTCGTGGTTTATTTTGCCTATGGTTATAGACATAGTAAACTGGCAAAAATTGAAAGTTAATTATAAATGAAGTATAATCCTTTAATACATCATCGAAGATCGATCAGGTTAAAGGGTTACGACTATTCAAATGCAGGAGCTTATTTCATAACAATCTGCTGTGAAGATAGAATCCATAGATTTGGAAAAGTTTCAGACAATAAAATGATCTTAAATAAATCTGGAATTATCGCTTACAATGAATGGATAAATTTATCCGATAGATTTCCAAATTTCGAACTTGATGTTTTTCAGATCATGCCGAATCATATGCACAGCATAATCATTTTATCAGATGTTCCTGTCGGGGCGACCCTTACGGTCGCCCAAGAAGAAGATAAAATAAACAGGGTGACCGAAAGGGTCGCCCCGACAATTTCCGACATTGTTGGTGCATATAAATCAATCGTTTCTAATGCGTGCCTGCAACTATTCAAATCGCACGATAAAATAATGGGAAAGCTATGGCAAAGGAACTACCATGAACACATTATTCGCGATGAAAGAGCATATAATAACATTTCGAACTATATTATAAATAATCCCAGTAAGTGGGACGAAGACAAATTCCATCTATAAAACAAAAAACCCCCTTTCTTTAACAGAAAGAGGATTCAATTTATTTCTTCTTTACAAAGGCCAGCGCAGTAATCATCACCAGCCCCAATCCAGATGCAATCATATAACTATTGGCATGATCTAAATGGTATAGTTTAGCTATGGGTCCAGCTATAAATAAACTCACTCCCAATATCAAAATCGCAGTTCTCATCAATTAAACCGGCAATCTATTTAATTCAATATCATCTGGTGTAACGAAAATCAATGGAACTTTCTCTACATCAACATAACTACTATCCAAACCAAAACTCCGCTCCTCGGATAAACTTAATTTTTTAAGGATAAAGTAATAATCCATAATCTGTCTTTCGTAGAAACTCAATTTGGTAAACTTAGATAAATGTTTTTCTAGAAGAACAAACCTGAAGTCGCCAGCAATTTTATGTTTGTTTAACGAAGTGTACTGACTGGTAATATCGATTTCTCCATTCTTCACCAGCTCTTCAACCACTTTACGATACAATAAGTTTACACGTTGCTCAATCCTGAAACCTAATCTAAAATCAATTCTGATCAGTTTTCCCGGGATCAGGAATTCAACTTTATAATCTAAGGTATAAGGCTCGTCCATTACATCAACGTGTACCAACCAGTACACATCGGCACGTTTTGGTTCCTTTTGTATAATGGAATAAATAATTTTCGATTCGATTTCAGTTTTAAAGTTTGCACTGGTTAAATAAACCAGCTGAGACGAGTATTTGGGAACCGATTCATCTCCGCTCAGTTCAGTTAAAATCTCATAATAATCCTCAATTTCGACATATTTAACAAAGCGGTTTTTTATTTTTCGGGCCACAAACCAACTCCACATCACTGTAAACAATAACGAACCGATTAATACTGTTACCCAACCACCATGCAAGAATTTGGTTAAATTACTGATCAAAAATGTGCCTTCAATAATTACATAGGTAAAAAAGAATATCGCAACTAAATATTTCGGAAAACGTCTACTTCTCAAATAAAAACTAACCAGAATGGTGGTCATTAACATGGCAATGGTGATCGATAAACCATAGGCCGCATCCATTTTCTCTGCCTTTTGAAACAACAGTACAATACCACAGCAACCAATCCATAACATCCAGTTAATAGAGGGAACGTATAACTGACCTTTAGAAACCGATGGGTAAACAATTTTAATTTTAGGCCAAAGATTTAAACGTACTGCTTCAGCAATTAAGGTAAAAGACCCACTAATTAAAGCCTGACTGGCAATTACTGCCGCCATAGTGGCCAATATCACCATCGGAATTTGAAACTGATCTGGAACGATCTGGAAAAATGGATTCATTTTTGCACCTGGAACATAACTTCCACTGTTCTGCAAAATCCAAACACCTTGCCCTAAATAGTTTAGAATAAGGGTTAATTTCACGAATATCCAACTGATTCTGATGTTATTTCTACCACAGTGGCCTAAGTCAGAATATAAGGCCTCAGCCCCTGTTGTACATAAAAATACACCACCCAGAATTAAAAATGCTAACTTATTGGTAACCAGTAAATGAATAGCATAGTAAGGGTTAAATGCCTTTAGGATAGTGAAATCTTTAACAATAAAAGACATACCTAACACACCCAAAACAGCAAACCAAACAAACATTACGGGTCCAAAAAGCTTTCCAACCAAATTGGTTCCAAACTGCTGGATAATAAACAGAACCGTTAAAATGCTTAATACAATCGGGATAACCGGCACATCAAACTTACTGGTTAAACCTTCAATTGCTGAAGTAACCGTAATACTTGGTGTAATAATTCCATCGGCCAGTAATGCGCAACCTCCTACCACAGCCGGAACCACCAGCCACTTCGCCTTTTTCCGAACCAATGAAAATAAAGAGAAAATACCGCCCTCACCTTTATTGTCGGCCCTTAGGGTAATAATAACATATTTAATGGTGGTTTGTAGCGTTAGTGTCCATATAATGCAGGATAGTACACCAAGAACATTTGTGGGATTTATATCCTGTTTACCGCCTAAAATGGTCGTAAAAATTGCATTTAAGGTATATAATGGAGATGTACCAATGTCACCGAACACAATTCCTAAACTAATTAGAACTCCGCCGGCGGTTAACGCGTTGACATTTTTATGATTTGACACTTCGTTGATTATTTTAGTGCGGCAAAAGTAAACTAACTATAACAATTTAACAACCAAATTATTGTGTATTTTTAACACTATGAAATTTAAATTTTATTGTTAAATTGTGTTAAATTATGGGTTTTAAACAAAATGTTTAATTTCTTTGTTTTAAATTAATACATTTGCTATACCAATTTGATGAAACTCTACGCTAAGATAACGTTCCTCACAAAACTTGCATGCACATTGTGCATTGTCTTACTGTGCGGCGTAAATTCTTGGGCACAACAAGCTGATAGTATTCGCATTAGCTTAAAAAACAGAACAAAAAAAGTAAGCAGAATTCCTGAAATTAAAGCCAATATTACGCCTTACAAACCACTTTACATGAGTGTTGGCGGCTCTGGAATGTTCAATACTTACTCCACAACTCCAAAAAATACAACGGTTGTAGCAAAAGATAAATTGTTAACCATCGTAAAAATATATCCAAATCCTGTAGAAGATCAATTAAATATTATTTTAACTATAGGAAAAGATGGCACACAGACTACGGTCAAAATCATCGATTTATTGGGAAATGAAGTGGCAACACTTTCAAACGAACGCTTAAATGCTGGTGAGCAGACCAAAAGTTTCGTCATTCCAAACAGGATTAATCCTGGTATTTACTTTTTGAGGGTTATTGCCGGTTCCGAAAGCCAGGTAAAACGGATCTCAGTTTTATAACACCATTTTCTTTTCTATTTTTGATTGATGTGGATTTAATTCTCATCTATTTTATCATATTTCATAGTTTTAAGAATGAAAATCATCGCCATTGGCAGAAATTATGCCGAACATGCAAAAGAACTGAACAATCCGGTTCCAACTACACCCGTAATTTTTCTGAAACCTGATACAGCTGTTTTAAAAGACAATAAACCTTTTTACCTACCTGATTTTTCTGATGACGTACATTACGAATTAGAAGTAGTATTAAAAATCTGTAAAGAAGGAAAACACATCGCAGAAAAATTCGCAGCTAATTATTACGATGAAGTGGGATTAGGTATCGATTTTACCGCCCGTGATATCCAGAGCAAACATAAAGAAAAAGGATTGCCTTGGGAACTTGCCAAAGCTTTTGATAACTCGGCACCGATCAGTCTCTTTCATCCTAAGAGTGATTTTGAGGATCTTTACAATTTGAATTTTGAGCTGAAAGTAAATGGAGAAAGCCGGCAGGTAGGCCATACTAAAGATTTATTATTCTCGTTCGAGAAGATAATCAGCTTTGTTTCTCAATATATTACTTTAAAAAAAGGCGATTTAATTTTTACCGGAACACCGCAAGGTGTCGGAAAAATAAATAAAGGCGATAAACTGGAAGCCTGGTTAGAAGGAAAGCAACTTTTAAATTTTGATGTAAAGTAACGAATGATTAAAACCCCGATCCAGTACAAGTTAAAATTTTTAGTTTCGATCTGCCTTTCATTTGCTTCAACTTTTGTTCAGGCGCAACAGATTTATAGTACGAATAAATATCCGATTACAGATTTCAGACAACCTTTGGATATAAGCCCTCCTGCCCTTGCAGGTTCTTTTGGCGAAATCCGCGGCAATCACTTTCATTCTGGAATTGATTTCAGGACCAATCAGCGCGAAGGTTACCCGGTTTATGCCGTTGCAGATGGATATATTTCGAGGTTAAGGGTGCAGAACAGTGGTTTCGGACAGGCACTGTACATCAATCACCCTAATGGTTTCACTACCGTATATGGCCACCTTCAACGGTTTGCTCCCAAAATTGCAACCATTATTAAAAACCATGAATACGAAAAAAAATCGTTTGAGATTGATGAGTTTCCCGATGCCACATTAATTCCGGTACATAAAGGCGAGATTATTGCCTGGTCTGGTAACCGTGGTAGTTCGGGCGGTCCACATCTGCATTTTGAAATCAGAGATACCAAAACAGAAGAAACCATAAACCCACAATTTTTCGGGATCATCATACCCGATAACATTCCGCCTGTTATTCATGGTTTGTATGTATACCGTTTAAATGGCAAAACCTTTAACGAAAATACACCTAAACAAGCCATCGGCATTAGTGGAGCAAATGGCAATTATAAAACCACTGCCCCCATCAGCTTAACTGGTGAGGTTGGCTTCGGCATCGTGGTAACCGATCGGCATAATGGTTTATCGGGCACCAACGGGGTATATTCGATCCAACTGGAGGTTGATGGTAAGAAAATATATACTTCTGCCCTTGAACGCTTTGCGTTTGAAGACAGTAAGGCCATCAACTCGCACATCGATTACCCAACTTATTTAAATACCAAAAGAAGTATTCAGAAAAGTTTTGTTGAACCTGGCAACCCTTTAAAAATTTATAGTGGTTTAATCAATAGTGGTAGAATTAATTTTAACGATGGTGCTTCGCATCAAGTGCGCTACACCATAACCGATTCGAAGGGGAACTCGTCTGTTCTACCTTTTACCGTTAATGCAGGTTCAGCACCCATTGCAGCGCCAGTTATTCCCGCCGGAATAATTTATCCGTATAACAAGGTGAATGAATTTAATACCGATGATATTAAAGTGGTTTTCCCACACGGAACATTGTACAGCGATTTAAATTTCACTTATAAAAAGTTGCCTAAACCAACGGGAAATGCCTGGTCGGCTGTACATCAGATTCACAATAGGTACACACCGCTGCATATCGGTTTCGATATCTCGATCAAGGCTGACAATCTTCCGGAAAACTTAAGGAGCAAAGCCCTAATTGTAAACAGCAACGGTTCATCTCAGGGTGGGTTTTTCGAGAATGGCTATGTTAAGGCTACTCCAAAAAACTTCGGCAGTTTTTATATTGCTACTGATACCCTTGCGCCAAGGATCGTACCTGTAAATATTGCTGAAGGGAAAAACATGGCCGGTTTATCTAAAATATTTTTCAGGATCAGTGATAATTTATCAGGGATAAAAAGTTTTAATGGCTATATCGATGGCAAATGGGCATTAATGGAATTTGATACCAAAACAGCAACGCTTTGGCACAGTTTTGACGACAGAACAGCTTCAGGAAGGCATACATTGGAATTAATAGTAGTAGATATGAAAGAAAACACCAGAAAATACACAGTAGCATTCTTTAAATAGGATCAGGATTTTTAAGATTTAAGGATTTTATGATCAAGTTGCCATCAAAACCCATAATTTAAACTAAGAAATGTCATCTTTTAACATAAATTGAACAGTATAATAAGTTAAACTGTTTAAATTGCATGCACTATTAAGCATTCAATCATTATAACATTCAAAATTCAATCATTATAAATATGGCAGAGTTAAAAGAAGGTGATCAGGCACCGGCAATTACATCAAAAGATCAAAACGGCATTGAAGTTTCTTTAAGCGATTATCAGGGCAAAACGGTTGTTCTTTATTTTTACCCTAAAGATGATACTCCAGGCTGTACTGCCGAAGCTTGCGATTTCAGGGATAACTACCAAGGCTTACAAGCAAAAGGCATTGTGGTTTTAGGTGTTAGCGTTGATGATGAAAAATCGCACCAGAAGTTTGTTACCAAGCATAACTTACCATTTACCCTGCTTGCCGATACCGACCAGAAAATTGTAAACGACTACGGTGTTTGGGCAGAAAAAAATATGTACGGCAAAAAATACATGGGTACGGTACGTACCACTTTTATTATAGATGGCGATGGAAAAATTACCCATATCATCAAAAAAGTTGACACAAAAAACTCAACACAACAAGTACTCGATTTAATTAATAACTAATTATGATATAGCGGGTAAAATATTACCTTTGCTATGTAACAACAACCTCTTATTTTAATGAAACATACAATTAAAGAGCTAGAAGATATTGCCTCTCAGATTAGAAGAGATATCGTAAGAATGGTTCACGGATGTCAATCAGGTCACCCAGGCGCTTCGCTTGGTTGTACAGATTTTTTTACAGCTTTATATTTTGAAGTATTGAACCACAAAACAGACTTCACAATGGAAGGTGCTGGCGAAGATCTTTTCTTCCTTTCGAACGGACACATTTCTCCAGTATGGTACAGTACATTAGCTCACGCTGGTTATTTCGATAAAAGTGAACTGGCAACTTTCCGTAAACTGGACTCTAGATTACAAGGTCACCCCACTACTCACGAGCATTTACCAGGTATCCGTATTGCTTCAGGCTCATTAGGCCAGGGCTTATCAGTTGCCATTGGTGCAGCGTTGGCTAAAAAGTTAAACGGTGATAAATCTCACGTTTTTGCCTTATTGGGTGATGGAGAATTACAGGAAGGACAAAACTGGGAAGCAGCAATGTTCGCTCCTTTTAATAAAGTAGATCATTTAATTGCATCAGTTGATTATAACGGACAGCAAATTGATGGTCCTACAAGTAAAGTTCTTGCCTTAGATGATTTACAAGCTAAATTCGAAGCTTTTGGCTGGCATGTAATCAATACCGATGGTAATGATATGCAAGCTATAGTTGAAGGTTTACATTATGCTAAAACCTTAACCGGAAAAGGTAAACCGATCATGAATTTAATGAGCACACAGATGGGTGCCGGTGTAGATTATATGATGGGTTCACACAAATGGCATGGTACTGCACCAAATGATGAGCAATTAGCAGCTGCATTAGCGCAATTACCAGAAACTTTAGGGGACTATTAGCCCCCCTACCCCCCTAAAGGGGGAGTAAATAATTTTTAATTTTAACTACAAATAAAGCCCCTTTAGGGGTTTGGGGTATGAAAAAATATACATATACAGAAAAAAAAGATACACGTTCGGGTTTTGGAGCTGGCTTACATGAGGCTGGAAAGAAAAACGAAAATGTGGTTGCCTTATGTGCCGATTTAGTTGGATCACTTAAAATGGATGCTTTTATTAAAGATTTTCCTGAGCGTTTTACACAGGTTGGTATTGCAGAAGCAAACATGATCGGTATTGCGGCAGGTATGACCATTGGCGGTAAAATTCCCTTTACAGGTACTTTTGCAAACTTTTCTACCGGCCGAGTTTACGACCAGATCCGCCAATCAGTAGCTTATTCTAATAAAAATGTTAAAATCTGTGCATCCCACGCAGGCTTAACCTTAGGCGAAGATGGTGCAACCCACCAAATTTTAGAAGATATAGGTTTAATGAAAATGTTGCCAGGAATGGTCGTAATCAATCCTTGCGATTACAACCAGACTAAAGCAGCAACTATGGCCATTGCAGAATACGAAGGTCCGGTTTATTTACGTTTTGGTCGTCCGGTAATCCCTGTATTTACAGATCCAGATCAAAAATTTGAGATCGGTAAAGCATGGATGGTTAACGAAGGAACAGATGTTACCATTATTGCTACAGGCCATATGGTTTGGAAAGCAATCGAAGCTGGTGAAAAATTAGCTGAATTGGGTATCGATGCTGAAATTATCAATATCCACACCATTAAACCTTTAGATGACGAAGCCATCTTAAAATCAGTTAAAAAAACTGGTTGTGTGGTTACCTGCGAAGAGCATAATAAATTTGGTGGCTTAGGCGAAAGTGTAGCACGTTTGTTAACTACCGAATTGCCAACACCACAAGAGTTTGTAGCCACTAACGATACTTTTGGCGAAAGCGGAACACCAGATCAATTAATGTCTAAATATGGCTTAGATGCTGTAAACATTGTTGAAGCTGTTCAAAAAGTAATCGGCAGAAAAAAATAGATGTGAGAAATTAGATGTGAGATTTGAGACATTGAGTCTACTGAATCTCACATCTCATATCTCGTATCTCACATCTAAAAAATACAATGAAACAAGTTGAAGATTCAGAAATTCTTGCAATGTTCGCTGTTGAGCGTACGCGTAATGAAGCCTTTAACCTGTTGCTAAAAAAATATCAGCAAAAAATATACTGGCACATCCGCAGGCTGGTTTTAAACCACGATGATTGCGACGATCTTTTACAAGAGGTATTTGTTAAAGTCTGGAAAAACCTCGATAAATTTAGGAGCGACTCTCAGCTTTATACCTGGATTTACCGCATTGCCACCAACGAATCCATCACTTTCTTAAACAAGCAAAAACAGCGCAACAATACACCTCTGGATGAAGTCTCATCTGAGCTTGCCGATAACTTAGTTGCATCATCTTATTTTAACGGCGATAAACTTGAGCTTAAACTACAAAAAGCAATCCTTACCCTACCTGAAAAACAACGGATTATCTTTAATATGAAATATTTCGACGATATGAAATATGAAGAGATTTCGGAAGTGTTAGGTACCTCGGTTGGGGCTTTAAAAGCATCATTTCACATCGCTGCAAAAAAAATTGAAGCTTTTATTACAAATGATGAAATAGACTATTAAACCTTTTCACTTTAATTGTATCATATATTTGTGATGAACGAAAATATAGAAAATAACGATTGGATGAACGAAGCCCCTTCACTTGCGGCAATGGGGAAACGCAATCCTTTCTCCGTTCCTGATGGATATTTCGAAAATTGTGATGAGGCTATTTTTTCTACTGTCTTTTTGGATGGATTGAAACAGAAGACAAGTAACAATAATTTTGAAGTTCCGCAGAATTATTTTGAAGATTTAACGGAACGGATACAAACCCGGATTGCCCTCTCTGAAATGCCTAAGGCAGATCAGGCCTTTGCAGTACCCGAAAATTATTTCGACACCCTGCAGCGTAGAATTGCTGATAGGATCGCTGCATCGGAGCCTAAAAAGGAGACTAAAATTATTCCTTTATGGAGGCGCAGCATTGTTAAATATGCAAGTGCGGCCTGTTTCTTATTAATGGCTTCGTTTGGCGTTTATTTTTACCAGAATGGCTCTACCAATGCGGTTCAGCAGGTACAATCTGCAGAAGCAATAAACGAACAGCTATTGTACGACATTGATGAAAGTACGATCATCGATCATTTAGAAGCGCAAAATACTACATCATCTAATATAAAAACTGCTTCTGCGTCAGATACAGAAATGGAAAATTACATCTTGAGTAATTTCTCGTCAAGTGATTTATCTCAGGAACTAAATAATTAATACAGAAATGAAGAATTTACTTTTTGTTGCTTTAATGTTTCTATTGCCTGCAACCCTTTTGGCGCAACGGCCAAAGAGCGAGGAAATCGAATCACTTAAAATAGCATTTTTCACTCAAAAACTGGATTTATCTCCTGAAGAGGCCAAAATTTTCTGGCCGATTTATAACGATATGCAAGCAGAACAAAATGCCTTGCGCAAAGAACGCATGCAGAAAATGATCTCTTTTCGTAAAACAACCGAGATAGATAATTTAACTGATGCACAGGTTCAAAGTTTAATTACCAGCGAATTCGATTTTAAGCAAAAAGACCTTAATCTCGACAAAAAATATTACAACAAATTAAAAGCAGTATTGCCAATAAAAATTGTTGGAAAATTTTACCGGGCCCAGGAAGGTTTTAAACGCGAGTTGCTTAATAGATTTAAAGGCGGTCAAAAAAAGCCATAAAGAAAAAGACTTACAGCAATGTAGGTCTTTTTTGTTTTAAAGCACTCGATCATTTCCGTACTTTTGTGCTATGCTTACCCAACGTCAGTTGTTTTTACAACACAATGCACAAACCTCTCCAGAGCCGCTTATGCTCGAATTTGTTAGGGCAAAAGGAATCTACATTTACGATACCCAAAACAAAAAACATATCGATCTTATTGCCGGTATCGGTGTAAGTAATGTTGGTCACTGTCATCCCGCAGTAGTGAAAGCTATTCAAGAGCAAGCAGAAACTTACATGCACCTAATGGTTTATGGCGAATATGTACAAACGCCTCAGGTAAATTTTGCCAAAGCCCTTGCCGATATTTTACCCGAAAGCTTAAGCTGCACCTACTTTTTAAATTCAGGAACCGAGGCTGTAGAAGGTGCCATGAAACTCGCTAAACGTTATACTGGCCGTAAAGGATTTATTGCCTGCAAAAATGCTTACCACGGTAGTACGCAGGGCGCCGAAAGTTTAATGGAAAGTGATTTCTATTCCTCCGGCTACGGCCCATTCTTGCCGCATGTAAGTTTTATTGAACATAATAACATTGCTGATCTCGAAAAAATTACCACAGAAATTGCTGCTGTTTTTATCGAACCCATCCAGGGTGAAGCCGGAATCAGAGTAGCCGATTTAAGCTACATGCAGGCTTTGCGGACCAAATGCACAGAAACCGGAACTTTGTTGATCTTCGACGAAATACAATCTGGCTTCGGCCGCAGCGGAAAGATGTTTGCTTTCGAGCATTATAATATTGTACCAGATGTGCTGCTCCTCGCGAAAGGAATTGGTGGTGGAATGCCAATTGGGGCTTTTATCAGTTCGCTCGAGATTATGTCGGTATTATCACATACCCCAATTTTGGGTCACATGACTACCTTTGGCGGTCATCCAGTTTGTTGTGCTGCTGGGTTGGCTACCTTACGTATCTTGGTTGATGATCATGTTGTTGATGAAGTAGAAGAAAAAGGGCAATTGTTTAAACAGCTCCTTCAACATCCTGCAATTAAAGAAATAAGGGGAAAAGGTTTAATGTTGGCGGTTGAATTTGAAAATTTCGACATCAACAAAAAAATTATCGATGCCTGCATTTTAGATGGTGTGTTATCAGACTGGTTTTTACATTGCAGCAATTCTATGCGCATTGCCCCTCCTTTAATTATAACCAAAGAAGAAATTGAAGAAGCTTGTGCGATCATCTTAAAAAATATTAACTTAGTTTTAGAGACTAAAGCATAAAGCTGAAAGACTAAAGAACATTAACTAAATTAAAATGAACGTACTCATAGTTGAAGATGAAAAAAGCCTGGCGCTTGAAATGGATGAATTCTTGAGCAAAGAAGGATTTATTGTAGAGCATGCCTGGAAAAGATCTTCTGCGGAAGAAAAGATATTTGTAAACAATTACGATTTCATTTTACTTGATTTAGGTTTGCCTGATGGCGATGGATTTGAAATATTAAAGCAACTAAAATCGATGAAAGATCGTGATGATGCCGTAATCATTTTAACTGCCCGTAGTGCTGTAGATGACCGTATTAAAGGCCTAGATGAAGGTGCTGATGATTATTTACCTAAACCATTTTCGCTAAATGAACTCTTGGCCCGTATACACGCTATTACCCGTAGAAAACACAAGTTAGAGAAGAATGAGGTAAACATTCATAATTTTTTGCTCAATATCCAGAACAGGACCGTTTCATTTGGTGATGAAAGATTAAATCTTACCAAAAAAGAATTCGAAATATTTAACTATCTGGTGTTGAACAAAAACCGTGTGGTATCGAGAATGAGTTTAACTGAACACGTTTGGGGTGATATTTTAGAAGTCAATTCTGATTCCAACTTTGTTGATGTTCATGTTAAAAATTTAAGGAAAAAACTTGTCGCAGTTAACCCCACCGACTGGTTTGAAACCGTAAGGAGTATTGGCTACAGGATTAATTGCTAGAGAGTCGGGAAGTCGGAGATCCTAAGTCAGAAATTAAGCGTCGATCTACCAATGAACCGATGACAATTGAACCAATGAACCATTAAACAAAATGAAGTTACAGGTTAAGTTTTCTTTATACAATGCCGTAACCAAAATTGCCATTATTCTGGTATTGGGCGCTATCATTTTATTCTCGTTGGATAAACTTGCTTATAACCAATTTGATAACCGTTTAATTAAAAAGAAGAACAAAATCATTAAACATTTAAATGATAATGAGATAGATAGCCTTTTAAATAAGGAACAATCTTTTACCGATTACAATATTTTAAAGGAAGAATTTATCATATTAACAGATATTCCCGATAATCAGAAAGACTCTACAGCAAAGGTATTTACCGAAAAAAGAGAGATAGAGGGCGATATTGAAGTATACCGCATCTTAAATTATAAATTCTCTTATCATACAAACTGGTATAACCTGGAGATTGGGGAAACAATGACCGCCCTCCAATCCATTAAAAATTCGATCCGTTTTTATATGCTGATTGTGCTGGTTGCAGCCCTACTTATCACCTTGGTGGCGGACTTTACCTTCTCAAACTTTTTATTAAGGCCTTTTTACCTCATTATCGATAAAAAAATCAACCTGGTTGATGATCCTTCGCATTACAATTACCAAAATATACCAACTACCACCAACGATTTTAAAATCCTTGATAATAGCATAAACTCTTTAATGCGTAAAATAAATACGCTCTTCGCTTTAGAAAAGCAGTTTATTGCTAACGTTTCGCACGAGCTGCTTACCCCCATTTCAATTTTAAGTACGCGCTTCGAAAATATGCTCAACACGCCAGATATTCCGGTAGAGCACGAAAACAAGATCTACGCCTCTTTAAAAACCTTAAACCGCTTAAAGGTAATTATCAACAGTTTGTTGCTCATTTCGAAGGTAGAAAACAATCAGTATCTGAAAACCGAAGAAATTAGCCTCAAACAGGAAATCGATGATATATATGAAGATCTGGAAGATCGAATAGCAGATAAAAGCATCAGTTATAATGCCCACCTTTCAAAGGATTTTCATTTCACCGGAAATAAAGCACTGATACACACCCTTTTAATCAATATTATCAATAATGCAATAAAGTACAATGTTGAGGGAGGTACGATTGCCATAACAGATAAAACCGAAGCCGAAAAATATATCCTCACCATCAGTGATACCGGATCAGGTATGAGCGCGGCACTGGTAGAAAATGCTTTCGATCGGTTTAAAAGGGGAAATACCGAAGAAAACGGCTTTGGCCTGGGGCTGGCCATTGTGCAAAGTATTGCCCGATTCCATAAAATAGAGATCGATATTAAATCTGAAGAACACAAAGGAACCAGCATTTCTTTATTTTTTTAAAACGAAACTTCCAGTTAAGCTTATCTCATAACACATATATTTAGGATAAACTTAATTCCGAGGTAAAGATCGGCAGGTTGACGAATCTTTTTGGCAGGGGCTTTGCTTAATAATAAAAAACCAATCCCATAAGAAAAGAATATATACTCATGAAAAACATCATCCCAATACTAGGAGCAGCCGCGTTATTCATGGCATCTTGCCAGGGTGGCACTGCAAAAAAAACACAGTCCAAAATCGATTCCACCATAGTAACCAATGCAACGGCAAGCCCCGATTCTATTCGGTGCTACCAGTACATTAAAAACCGAGATACCGCTACCCTATCGTTAAAAACTGAAGACAATACAGTAACTGGAACTTTAGGTTATAATTTATACGAAAAAGATAAAAATGCAGGCACTATAGCTGGAATTGTTAAAGGCGATACCATAATTGCTAATTATACTTTTCAGTCTGAAGGCAAAACATCAATTAGGGAAGTGGCCTTTTTGAAAAAGGGTGATCAGTTAGCAGAGGGATTTGGCGATATACAGGAAGTAAAAGGGGAAACCAGGTTCAAAGACCTAAGCAAACTAAAGTTTGATGGATCGATGACTTTCGGCAAAATAGATTGTAAATAAATTTCGAAAACCCGTCATTCCCAACTTGATTGGGAATCTTAATGCCTAACAAAAAAAATGCTTTAAGATTTCCGCATGCGCGAGAATGACGATTTTTCTATAATTTGAGATTTACTTAGTTACTTTACTGCTTCCTTCGCTGCTTTCGTCCATTCTTCGCTTAACTTAAGCATATAATCAGAATACTTTTGTATTTCATCTGGCTTTAGCTTACTTGCCCAACCAGTTGCCTGATTTGCCCAGGCCGTGTATTTATCGCTTAACGCTTTAATTTCTGCAGCATTTTTACTTTTCACAGCTGCAACATATTCGTCTTTAAGTTTAGCATATTCAGCAAGTCCTTTGTTTACCTCTTCACTTGAGAAAGTTGGAACATCGGTTTTAACTGTTTCAGTTGTTTTTGTCGTTATTTTGGTAATGGTGTCTCCATTAGCGGAAATTTCGCTTGAATCTTTGGTCGTTTCCGTTTTTTTAGTGCTTTCGCACGAAACCAATGTAGAAGCCAGTAAGCCTGCTGCAGCGATAGATAAGATGGTGTTTTTCATGATTAATTTGGTTTTTAATCGATAACAGACGAAATATGATGCCAAATCATAAAAAATCCGATCAAATACTTAAATATTGTGACCGGATATCCTAATTATATTAAATATTGTTGTGCTATAAGTCTTCGAAACGTTCCCAAAAACCATCAACCGGCAGCTTGGCAAATATATTTACGGGTTCTTTTTTAACCGGGTGTATAAACTGTAAACGGCGGGCATGTAGGCAAATGCTTCCTTTTCTGCTTCCGCGGGGATAGCCATATTTATTATCACCCATAATCGGGCACCCCATTGAGGAGAGCTGGACCCTGATCTGGTGCGAACGCCCGGTTAAGGGATCTACCTCCAAGAGGTAATAATCGCCAACCTTTGCCTTTACTTTGTAAGAAAGCTCAGCACGCTGACTACCAGTAACCTCTGTATTGTAATAAGAAACCACATTTTTCTGCGGGTTTTTAACCAACCAATGGATCAAAGTAGCCGACTCTTTCTCTGGCTTGTTCTTCACCACTGCCCAATAGGTTTTCTTTACTTCCCTATTTTTAAAAACGGCATTCATCCGTTCCAGAGCTTTACTCGTTTTAGCAAACAAGATTACGCCGCTCACCGGTCGATCTAAACGATGTACTACACCCAAAAAAGCACCATTGGGTTTATTGTACTTTTTAGCGATATACTTTTTTACCTGTTCATCCAAAGGCTCGTCGCCGGTTTCATCAACCTGTACAATATCACCTGCCCTTTTATTAATGGCGATTAAATGATTGTCTTCAAAAAGGATGTCGTTATCGGTAATTGGCATTTAACCCCTCCGCCCCTAAAGGGGAACTTAAATTAATTATATATTGATTTATTTTTTAAATATTAACCTCATGTAATAAAGCCCCTTTAGGGGTTGGGGGTTAATACTGTTCTTTTTCGTTCGGGAAATCGTTTGCTTTTACATCACGAATGTACGATTGTGCTGCGCCCAAAATTTCATCGTATAAATTAATATACTGGCGTAAAAAACGTGGTTTAAACCCTTTTGTTAAGCCAATCATATCATTTACAACCAAAACCTGGCCGTCGCAGTCTTGCCCTGCACCAATACCAATGGTTGGGATATTCAAGCTTTCAGTGACTTCTTTACCTAAAGCAGCAGGAATTTTTTCTAATACGATAGCAAAACATCCTGCAGCCTGTAAAGCCAAAACATCTGTTTTTAACTTATTTGCTTCTTCTTCTTCCTTAGCGCGTACTGTATATGTTCCGAATTTATAAATAGATTGAGGTGTTAAACCCAAATGCCCCATTACAGGTATTCCTGCTGTGATAATACGTTGGACCGATTCTATAATTTCTTCGCCGCCTTCCAATTTAACACCGTGGGCACCCGATTCTTTCATAATTCTTATCGCCGAGTTTAAAGCTTCCTTTGAATTTCCCTGATAAGAACCAAAAGGTAAATCGACAACAACAAAAGCACGTTTAACTGCCCTGATTACCGAGGCAGCGTGATAAATCATCTGATCCAGCGTAATAGGCAAAGTTGTTTCATGACCAGCCATTACATTAGAAGCCGAATCGCCTACAAGTAAAACGTCTAATCCTGCATCATCTAAAATGGTAGCCATCGAGTAATCGTAGGCCGTTAACATAGATATTTTTTCACCACGTTGCTTCATTTCCTGTAAGGTATGCGTGGTGATGCGTTTGATTTCTTTATGTACCGACATGGGATTTGTTTTGTATTGCCAAAAGTATTGTTTTTTCTTTAATTAAGCTGAAAAGACCAAAGGTAAAAGACCAAAGCTATCTCAGGCAAAAATCATTTTTTATTTAAATCGTATTTCACTGCTTTCAGCTTTAGTCTTTCTGCTTTTAGCGCTAACCTTATTTCACTTTTCTCTTTACATTTCCAATCTAAAACTCTATCTTTGTACCCCGAAATGGAAGGGATATATTCATCTTTTTTTGCACCCAGCAAAAACGGCTTTAATGCCGAAAGCCATTCTTTTTTCAACTCTTTTTTAAATCAAAATCCATATTGTAATTACCATGACTAACTACACCAAGTTACCTGCGATTTTATTACTGGCCGATGGCACAGTTTTTTACGGCAAAGCGGCCGGAAAAATTGGCACCACTACTGGCGAAATTTGTTTTAATACCGGGATGACAGGTTACCAGGAAATTTTTACTGATCCAAGTTATTTTGGACAGATAATGGTTACCACCAATGCGCATATTGGTAATTATGGTATCCACAAAGATGAAATCGAATCAGGTTCGATTAAAATTGCTGGTTTAGTCTGCAAAAATTACAACATCGTTTATAGTCGCAAAGAAGCAACAGAATCTATTCAGGATTATTTTCAGAACGACAACTTGGTTGCCATTTCTGATATCGACACGCGTGCATTGGTTCGTCACATTAGAGATAAAGGTGCAATGAATGCAATCATTTCTTCTGAGATTACTGATTTAGAAGAATTAAAACAAAAATTAGCCGAAGTACCTTCAATGGAAGGTTTAGAGCTTTCATCTAAAGTAAGCACAACCGAACCTTATTTTTATGGCAACCCAGAAGCGAGCTTAAAAGTGGCGGCTTTGGATTTAGGCATCAAAAAAAATATTTTGCGCAGTTTCGAAAACCGCGATATCTATGTTCAGGTTTTCCCGGCTAAAACTACTTTTGCCGAAATGGAAAAATTCAGCCCTGATGGTTATTTCATTTCTAATGGCCCTGGCGATCCATCAGTGATGCCTTACGCTGTAGAAACAATCAAAGATATTCTAGCAGTAAATAAACCAATGTTCGGGATCTGTTTAGGTCACCAGTTATTGGCAGAAGCTAATGGTATCGGTACCATGAAAATGTTTAACGGTCACCGTGGATTAAACCATCCGGTAAAAAATATTATCAAAAACCACTGCGAGGTTACTTCACAAAACCATGGTTTTGGTGTAATTCCTGATGAGGTTAGAAACTCTGATAAAGTAGAGATTACGCACATTAACTTAAACGATAAATCAATTGAGGGTATCCGTGTTAAAGGTAAAAAAGCATTTTCGGTTCAATATCACCCAGAGTCTTCACCAGGTCCACACGATTCGCGTTACTTATTCGACGATTTTGTTGGCGTAATGAAGGGCGAATTAACCTGGTAAAATACAAGTCATTCTATTAAAGCATTAAAACACTGCTCAATCCTATTGGCAGTGTTTTTTTATTTAAATCAGAACATGTTGAAAAATCTTTTTATTGCGTGTATTGCTGTTTCATTGTGTTTGTTCAGTTCCTGTATTTCCAGATTGGCGAGACCGGCAATTACAGGCACTATATTAGATTATCAGAACAAACCTGTTGTTGGCTGTTCAGTAGGTGAAGCGATTACCGATGCAAATGGCAAGTTTTACTTAAAAGAACTCCGTTATAGAAAATTTTTCATATCCGAAATCTTCATGATGGAAGCTCCTCCCCTTCATTTTTCTGAAATTATAAAAAAAGAAGGATTTTTGAGTTACAATATAGAAGGACATAACCCTTTTGGCGGTGGGCAGGGAAAGGGAGCAACTGCTAGCATCGACACGATCTACCTAAAAAGAATAAATGAAGTACTTAACGCTAAAGATTACATTTATGCGGACTGGAAATTTGTCGCAAATAAAAACTTAGACACCCTCTATGGCACAAATGCCAATTTCAGACTTCAAAATTCAGTAACCAACAACAGGGAATTTGTAGAGAAAATACAATATGGGTTAATCTATAAATTTAACGCGACAAAGAAACCAGACACCGCGTGGAGTGCTGAATCATATGATCTAAAAACTACTTACTCGGTATCGCTTAAAACCAATGGAACCTTTACCGGAAAAAAGGTACGTGAATACCAAAATCCCTGGAAACACAGAATGGAATACGATCGCACTTATAGAGAATCGTATGTTATTCCTGCCGACAGTATAAGTACAAAAGGAAAGTTTAGTTTTCTAAAAGATCAAATAGTTTTCGACGAAGCTTTTAACAAGGCTAACAACACTTATAAAATAGACTCGATTGATCGCGATATCATTATTTTAATCCGAAAAAACATTAAATAATACCTTTACCTACCCCAAACATCATTTTACCGACATTTTCGGCTATGTATTCACAAATTCATTCTCTATTCATTTAAAGCTGCTTACATTCGCAATATGGAAACAAAAAAAGCCATTATCAGCGTTAAAAACCTGGTAAAAAAATACGATGATTTCGTGGCCGTTCAAGGGCTTAGTTTTGAAGTTTACGAGCATGAGATTTTTGGTTTGCTTGGGCCTAATGGCGCCGGAAAAACCACTACACTCGAAATTATTGAAACCCTAAGGAATAAAACCTCTGGCGAAATTATTGTTGATGGTTTTTCTGTCGACAAACAGCCGCAGGATATCAAACAGATTATTGGCGTACAGCTACAGGCAGCTGGTTATTATCCAAATCTGAATCTCATCGAACTGATCGAACTTTTTGCCGGTTTATATGGTGCCAACATCAAACCGATGGAAATGCTTGAGAAAGTAAATCTTCAGGATAAGGCTAAAGCCAAATACAAAGCACTTTCTGGCGGTCAGAAACAGCGCTTCTCTATAGCCACTACATTAATCAACCAACCCAAAATTATTTTTTTGGATGAGCCCACAACAGGCTTAGATCCACAGGCCAGAAGAAATCTTTGGGATCTGATTATCGAAATCCGCAATGCAGGTACCACCGTTGTAATTACCACCCACTACATGGACGAGGCTGAGCAACTTTGTGATCGCGTTGCTTTTGTAGAACGCGGACAGATTATCGCGCTGGACACTCCTGATAATTTAATAGATAAATTAGTGAGCAGTGGTTTTGAACGTAAAAAAGAGGTTAAAAAAGCCAATTTGGAAGATGTTTTCATCAACCTTACCGGCCAGGAATGGAGAGAATAAGCCACCCCCTAACCCCCTGAAGGGGGACTTGAAACCTATTGCCTAATACATTTTTAAAAAATAAATCCAGCAGAACTAATATGCAAAAAGATATACGAGAAAGAAATTCAAACTCCCTTTCAGGGGCTGGGGGTTATAGTAACCTTACAGCAACCCTTGCCCTTGCCAAAGCGAGTTTCCGATCGATTATGCGGAGCCCGTCGGCAGTGGTATTTACACTTGCTTTTCCCTTAATATTTATTTTAGTCTTCGGATTTTTAGGTGGTGGTGGAACACGCATCGATGTTGGTGTTACCCCAGGCGCTGATGTAAACAACCCGGTAATGGGCATGCTGGAAAAAACAGGAATGATCCGTTTGGTAAAAGATAAATCGAAAGCCGACTTTGACAAACTGTTAGAAAAGGGAAATGTTGATGCCATGATTGATGTGCATAGAAAAGTAAATTCTGCTGCTTATTCGGTCAACGTAGTATACACCTCTGCATCAAGAGATAAAGGTGGAATTTTAAAATCAGTTTTAAACAATATTTTTTACGATAAAACCTTAAAACCAACAGTAGCAGAGATAAAAGAAAGTACCGTTACAGGTCGCGAGTATAAAACCATCGATTTTATACTTCCCGGGCAGTTAGGTTTCTCGCTATTAAGCACAGGTGTTTTCGGAACAGCATTCGTATTTTTAAGTCTTCGCCAAACCTTAGTAATTAAACGCTTTTTTGCTACACCTGTTAAACGCTCGAGCATTGTAATTGGTGAAGGTATTGCCCGCATTGGTTTTGCCTTAATTGGCGCATTGTTTATCATCCTGATCGGTCATTTCTTTTTTGGCTTTACACTCGTCCATGGTGCGCTCACCGTCGTCAATATGCTTATACTGGCCACCCTTGGTGTGATTGTGTTTATGGGCTTTGGTTTTATCATTTCAGGCATTGCCAAAAACGAGAGTATGGTACCACCCATCTCGAACATCGTTACTTTACCACAGTTTTTACTATCAGGGACATTCTTTTCTATCGAGGCTTTCCCAAGTTGGTTACAGCCTATTAGCAGGGCTTTACCCCTTACCTATTTAAACGATGCCATGCGTAAAGTAGCTTTTGAGGGCTTGGGCTTATGGGATGTTAAATTCCAGATCATGATCTTATTGCTTTGGGGTATTGGTATTTATGCGGTTGCCGTAAAAGTATTTAAATGGGAGTAGCTGAATAAAGAAGGTAGAGATTGGCTTACCGCAAAATCTGCAGTACAAAGCTATATCAAAACACGGAAAAGAAAACGTTAACCTTTTTTAACTTTTCGATGGATGATATTGGTGTAATTTTACTGAAAAATATTTAATGAAAAGTTTGATTATCTTTTTCTGTATTTTACTGATTGCCAATACTTCGAAAGCACAGTTTAAATTCTTAGCTAATAACAGCTCTGAGCAATACAAGGCCAAAATTTTTGTTGATAAATGTGAAGGTAACGCTTGCAGCGGAAAAGCTACAATTATAATTTATGATAAAGCCACAGATAGAGAAGTAGATACTTTCCATTCTGAAGATTTGGATTTTGGCTTAACTGAAACCCAGAATGCCAAACTTGGATGGCTCGATTTAGGTAAATATCAAACGCCTTTAATTTTTAGCGATTTTAATTTTGACGGTTTTGAAGATATTGCCATAAGAAATGGCAATAATGGTGCTTATTCAAGCCCATCATACGAGGTTTATTTATCATCAAAAGAAAACAAGTTTCTACTGAATAAAGAACTTACTAAACTGGCCAGCGAAAACCTGGGCATGTTTGATGTTGATAAAAAAACAAAGCAGGTTTCTATTCACCAAAAAGACGGATGCTGTTTTGACAAAACCATCAATTATAAATATGATACTAAAAATGTGCTTTACGAAGATTCATCGGTAATTGAAGATTCGAGCATAGCCGATAATGTTACGGTGATTACGCAAAAACTTGTTGATGGAAAAATAAAAAGAACCGTGCAAAAATTTAAGATGAAAGATTATTATAATCAATAAGTCGAATTTTTAACCACAGATGCACACGGGTAAACACGGATTTCTGCATGCATCCCCCTTTTCAACTTTTTCTAGCGGTAGTGTCTCGTTACGACATACTAATATGTTTATTTAAGTATCTTAGGGAAGATGCTAAGACCAGATTTTGATGTTATTATAGAGAGTCGTCACCCTGAATTTATTTCAGGATCTATATTGCAAGAAAGATGCTGAAATAAATTCAGCATGATGATCATGAGATTGCTTCGGCCCAGCCTCGCAGCAATGACGAATTCATCGCGATTTAAATACGCGAATGATTCTGCACCCTGCTATCCGGCATGGCAGATTTCCGCCGGAAAAAGCACAGAAATCTGTGCAATTCCTATCATTAACCCACTGTCCAAGGCAGGATCAAGCGGGAGCGATAGGACAAGTGAGGGTAAGAGCCTCGATACCGCCGCTATCAAGATTTCCGTAGTTTTTTACAAGGGAGGATGCAAGCCTTTCAGTTATGCCTTGGTGTTTGTTGTTTTTGATAGCAGGCATGCTTTCGCTGCGCTCAGGTTTGTTTCTTTTCTATCAAGAGAAAAGAAAGAGCCCTTCGGTGGCGTGAGCCGAGGTAGTGCCATGGACAGAGAAAAGCGCCCGCTTTAAGATTCCCGCCTGCGCGAGAATGACGACCGTATAAGAAAAGCACAAAGATCTCTCCGCTAAGGAGATGTCGAACCGGTTATTAAAGACTTTCTATTTAAAGTGCTGCTTTTACCAAAAATGGCAATATTTCTTTCTGGAAACTAACAAAGTTTTTACGAACATCAGAATCGCTAACTGAGGTAAATGCAAATGAAAACACTATGCTCTTACTGGCTTTTAGCAAAAAGGCCAATCCTTCTCTTCTGGCAGGGTTATTCTTAAAGTTATCCAATTGCAGGTAAGCGGCCAATAATAAGGCCTCTAGCTGATCTGATAAATGTTTTAAGAATTCCTGTGAGTTTGCATTTTCACGAACAAAATCCCAACCGATAAATTCGTTACAGGCCGTAAAAGATAAACGACTGGTTTTCATTACCAATGCCTTTAAATGTTCTTCTTCTGATGCGTAGCTTAATTTATTATGCAGTATTTCGTGTAGATTCTGATCAAGGTAATCCATCAGGATACTATCCAGCACCTGTTCTTTACTTTCGAAATATTTGTAAATCGTTGCTTTTGCAATACGTGCCTTTTTAGCAATTTCATTTACACTGGTTTTATGATAACCGTATTTTCTAAATAGTTCTTTGGCAGCCTTTTTTACTGTTTCTTTTATTTTTTCAGCTTCCATTTTAATTGCTTACGTGTAATAGTGTATTGCCCTGCAACGAAATATTATAGGCTTTTAAGCTTCTTTCTGCGGGTGCTTTTTGTGGACTACCATCAAGTAGTGAAAATTTTGCACCAGAACATGGATCTGTTGCGGTAAATCCACTGTCATCGGGCACTACTTTACAAATTTTCTCTGGATTTACGGTACTGCAACGATCAAATACTACATAATTGTTAGATGATATTCGCACAATAATTAAACCTCCTACACCCCGATCTGCAACCAGCATAACATTATCCTTTTGTTTAATGGAAAACTCTTGAAGTGTTACATTATAATTCACAGGCACATCAGGAATGTAACCTTCATCTTTGCCACAACCAGTAGTAAGTACCAGAACAAACAATATGCTATATAAATACTTCATCATTAAATTAAAGCAGATTTAAATTGCTTTAAGAAACGTACGTCGTTTTCAGAGAACAAACGCAGATCTTTAATTTCGTATTTCAGGTTGGTAATACGTTCTATTCCCATTCCAAATGCAAAACCGCTGTATTTTTTCGAATCGATACCACAGTTTTCCAAAACATTGGGATCTACCATACCGCAGCCCAAAATCTCTACCCAACCACTGTATTTACAAAATTGGCAGCCTGCTCCTTTACAAATGGTACATGAAATATCCATCTCTGCAGATGGCTCTGTAAAAGGAAAATATGATGGGCGGAAACGCACTTTGGTACCTTCTCCGTATAATTCCTGAACGAAATAAAATAAGGTTTGCTTTAGATCGGCAAATGAAACATTTTCATCAACATACAAACCTTCTACCTGATGAAAAAAGCAGTGTGCACGTGCAGAAATGGCCTCGTTACGGTAAACACGACCAGGCATAATTGCCCTGAACGGCGGTTGGCCCTGCTCCATCATGCGCACCTGTACAGAAGAAGTATGCGTACGCAATGCGATATCGCCTTTTTCTCCACCTTTTTTAATGAAGAAAGTATCTTGCATATCTCTTGCAGGATGTTCTTCAGGGAAGTTCAGTGCAGAGAAGTTATGCCAATCATCTTCAATTTCAGGACCTTCTGCTACTGTAAAACCAAGTTTAGCAAAAATCTCTACAATCTCCCTACGTACTAAAGCTAAAGGATGGCGTGAGCCAATCTCGAAACCTTCACCCGGTAAAGTTAAATCTTGTTGTGCGTTTTCGGTTTTTACCTCGGCACTTTCCGTAGATTCTTTTAAGGTGAGGTATTTTGATTCGGCAAGTTGCTTAAACTCATTTAAAACTTTACCTAACGATCTTTTTTCTTCAACAGAAACAGATTTGAATTCGTCGAAAATCTCTTTGATTACGCCTTTGCTTCCTAAATACTTGATGCGGAATTGCTCTAACTCGTCTGCTTTTTCAGTTACGAAAGCATTAATTTTATCGGTATATTGTGTTATTTTGTCCTGTAACATGGCTTCAAATATACGGCAAATTATCCAATAATTTCAGGGTTGATGAGTTCAAATAATCTGTTTACAATACCATTATAAAAGAAAATGAACCCATAAACCATAAAAGCCGCTTAAGCGGCTTTTATGGTTATCGCAAATTCATAGGTTTTAAATTACACCCAATTCTTTTCCTACTTTAGTAAATGCAGCAATCGCTTTATCTAAGTGATGTTGCTCATGCCCTGCTGATAACTGTACGCGGATCCTCGCTTTACCCTGAGGCACAACAGGATAAAAGAATCCGATTACATAAATACCTTCTTCTAACATTTTAGCAGCAAACTGTTGTGCAATTTTAGCATCGTACAACATTACCGGAACAATTGGGTGGAAACCTGGCTTGATATCGAAACCAGCTTCTGTCATTTTTTCACGGAAATATTTGGTATTGTTTTCTAGTTTATCTCTTAATGATGTGGTTTCGCTTAACATATCTAATACTGCGATAGATGCACCTGCAATTGCTGGTGCTAAGGTATTAGAGAATAGATAAGGGCGTGAACGTTGGCGCAACATATCAACAATTTCTTTTTTACCTGAAGTGAAACCGCCAGATGCACCGCCTAAAGCTTTACCTAAAGTACCGGTAATGATATCAATACGGTCCATTACGTTGAAGTGCTCGTGTGTTCCGCGGCCATTTTTACCGATAAAACCTGTACAGTGTGATTCATCGATCATAATCAAGGCCTCGTATTTATCAGCCAGATCTGCAATTTTATCCAGTGGAGCAACCGATCCATCCATAGAGAAAGCACCATCGGTAACAATAATTCTATGTCTGCAATCTTTGGCAGCAATTAACTGTTTTTCCAAATCTTCCATATCTGCATTTTTATAACGGAAACGTTGTGCTTTACACAACCTAACACCGTCGATAATTGATGCGTGATTTAATTCATCAGAAATAATGGCATCTTCGGCATTAAACAAGGGCTCAAAAACACCACCATTAGCATCAAATGCAGCAGCATATAAAATGGTATCTTCGGTACCTAAAAATTTAGAAATTTTAGCCTCCAATTCTTTGTGTACATCTTGTGTGCCGCAGATAAAACGTACCGAAGACATTCCGTAGCCATGATCGTCAATCGCTTTTTTAGCTGCTTCTATCACTTTTGGATGAGAAGAGAGCCCTAAATAATTATTTGCACAAAAGTTAACTACTTCAGCGCCACCGGTCACTTTAATGTCGGCACCCTGAGGGGTAATGATAATTCTTTCGCGTTTAAATAATCCAGCGTTTTCAATTTCTTCAAGTTCTTTTTGAAGAACAGGTTGTAATGTTTTATACATGGCCTTTTTATATGGTTGATTTTACGCCCAAAGTTATAAAAAAAAGTCTTTACAGACCTAAAAAGGCAATTTTAACAACATATTTTAGAGACAAACGTTTGATCAATTAATTAATTACCACAAGATTTATTGATTTTAAAAAAAATTAGTACTATTATTATTTCCCAAATCCGACAAAATCCATAACCTATTGAATGGTGCTGCTAATTATGGTCGCAAAAACTAATTACTACCCAATATGAAATTTGATGAATTATACTGGCACGACTCAGTAATAAAGAGAGTCGAAATAGATAGAACTAAACCAGGAAAACAAGATACTATCACCTTTGAAATTGGTTGGTACGACAGTGGAATAGGAAAACTTTTGTTTGAAGATGTTTATTGGATGCGCATTGATATGAATTTTGGGATAGTAGCGGATGATTGTATTGATGATGCGTTTATATCTCCGTCGGAAGATGTCGATCTTATCAGATTTAAGGAAAAATGGCATGGATTAATTGATGCCGATTTATCCTGTTATGTGATTAAAACTTCATCCACGGGAAGTGAATTCAAAATTATTTCTATGGGATACCGATTAGAATAGCTTTTAAATGAATGAGAAAACGACTTCTCATAATAATCAACTGTTATTATTTTTTACAACTTAACAAACTTTAACACATGCCTATATGTATAGTCTTAAAAGTTATTCGATATTTATAGCTTACTAATCTAATTTATGATAAGAATTTGCGCGCTCCTATTTTTTTGTAGCCTCACCAATTTTGTTTTTGCTCAACAATTTACCATTACGGGTATAGTTAAGGATACTAACGGACAGCCTGTTCCTTTTGCCTCGGTTTATTTAAAAAACACCACTACCGGAACATCTGCAAATGTTGATGGGAGATATTCGTTGAAGCTAAAAACGGGAGAATACACGCTACATTTTAGGGCAGTGGGCTACAAACAGCAGGAGCATATCATCAACCTTACCGACGATATTTCGCTCAACGTAACCCTAACATCCGAAAGTTATACTTTAGAAAATGTAAACATCAGGGCAAATGCCGAAGATCCAGCCTATGCCATTATCCGCAAAACCATTAAGCAGAGAAAAACACACCTAAATGAAGTTAAGGAATTTAGTTGTGATGTTTACATTAAAGGTGTACAACGTTTAAGGGGTGCGCCTAAAAAGTTTTTCGGTCAGGATATCCAAAAAGTTCTGGAACTCGATACCAACAGAAAAGGCATCATTTATTTATCAGAATCGCAGAGTAAGTTTAATTTCAGAAGGCCTAATGAGGTGCACGAAGAAATGATTTCATCAAAAGTTGCCGGTAGAAACAATGCTTTCAGTTTTAATAAAGCATCTGATCTCATCATTAATTTTTATGATAATTACCTGCTCGAAAACAAATTAAGCACCAGGGGCTTCATTTCACCAATTGCAGATAATGCACTGTTTTACTATAAATACAAGTTGCTTGGCGAAACCAAAGAAAATGGAGAACTGATCCACAAAATCGAGATCATCCCCCGTCGTGAAAATGACCCTGTGTTTAGGGGAATTATATACGTTATTGATGGCAGCTGGAGAATTTACAATACTGATGTTTACTTAACTAAAAAATCGGGGATCAACTTTATTGATACCTTAAACATCAGCCAACAATTTACCAAGGTTAAGGAGGTTTATATGCCTACCGCCATCAATTTTCAATTCGCAGGTAATGTGTTAGGCTTCAAATTTGCAGGCTATTTTATTGGTATTTATAGCAATTACAATACCGATCCTAAGTTTCCTAAAAGCTTTTTCAATGGCGAAATATTGAAAATAACTGAAATGGTGAATAAAAAAGACTCTGCCTACTGGACAAACAATAGGCCGATTCCTTTAACAGGTGATGAAAAGCTTAATTACGTCAAAAAAGACAGTATTGCTAAATTAAAGGAATCTAAAAAGTATCTCGATTCCTTAGAAAAAGACAACAATAAGTTTGGTATCGGCAAATTGCTGCTTAGAGGACATAGTGTTAACGATCGCTATGATAAGGAATATTGGTCTTTCGATCCGGTACTTAAAGCCATATTTTACAATACCGTAGAAGGTTTTGCGGTAAAATACGGGGTTACGTACAGAAAGGATTTCGAGAATAGAAGATCTTATTCTATCCGGCCTGAACTGAGGTATGGTTTTGCCAACCAAAAACTTACCGGAAGTTTAACCGGAAGTTACTATTACAATCCGCTTAAAAGGGCCAGTGTAGGTGCATCGTTCGGAAATGGCATTTTTGACCTAAACAATCTGGGCTCAATGACTGCGTTAGGCAATACCATTAACTCATTGCTTTACGAAAAAAACTTCTCCAAATTTTACGAGAAAAGCTTCATTAACATTAACACAACCAGAGAACTGGCAACAGGATTACAGGGAAGTGCAAGTGTAGATTATAGCAGGAACAAAAATTTAACCAATAACTCTACATTTAAATTTATCGATGCCAAGGATAGGGAATTTACGTCGAACAATCCTTTTAGCCCAACAGTAGAAACGCCACTTTTTCCTACATACAACTCCTTAAGTGCAACTGCAAGTTTAACCTATACCATTGGCCAGAAATACATTACCCGTCCAGATGGCAAGTTTTATACCGAATCTCACTTTCCTAGAATTACGGTATTATATAAAAAAGGATTTAACAATGTTTTAAATAGCGATGTCGATTACGATTTTGTAAAAGCAGAAATTTATCAGGATAGAATTAGCTTAGGGTTATTGGGTTATAGTTCATTTTTGGTTGGGGCAGGAAAGTTTCTTAATAATGCAAAGATGTACTATCCTGATTTCAAACATTTTTCAGGTAACATTTCTACCATTTTCCCTCCTAATATAAGGAAGTTCCAATTTTTAGATTTTTATCAGTTTAGCACCAATCAGCAATACTTCGAAGCGCATTTAGAGCATAACTTTGCAGGCTTTTTCACAAATAAAGTGCCGTTACTGCGTAAAGCTAAATTGGAAGAATTTATTGGGGGCGGTTATTTGTCTTCTCCGGAAAAAAGAAATTATAAAGAATTTTATTTCGGCTTCCAGCGTTTGGTATTAAGGGCCAGTTATGGCTTTGCCTACGATGGTGCCCGCAAATTAACACAAGGATTTAGAATAGCTTACACCTTGTAATATGGTATAAGGTGTAGGGTATAAGGCGTAAGGTTTACTGAAACCAATTTTAGCTATTTTTCTAAAAAGGGAAGATTCTGAAATCAGGAGTTAAAAACCTTCCACCTTACCTTCTACGTTCTACCTTTTTTTACTATATTTGCCCCGCTTTAAACGCCGTTTGCAACGGTATCAACAGCGTTATGGGAAAATATCAAACACTACTTTACTATTGCTATAGTTACATAGCAGAGGCAGAACAATTTGCTGCCGATCATCTTAAATTTTGTAAATCATTGGGTTTAGTTGGGCGTATTATCGTTGCCGACGAAGGTTTAAACGGTACTGTTTCTGGTACTGTTGAGGCTTGCGAAGCTTACATGAAAGCTGTACATGCCGATGAAAGGTTTGCAAAAACAGAGTTTAAAATAGATGATGTTGAAGAGCCTTCGTTTCTGAAAATGCATTGCCGTTATAAATCAGAAATTGTTCATTCTGGTTTAAGAGATACCTCGATCATTAATCCGAACGAAAAAACAGGTAAACATTTAGAACCTGTAGATTTCATGAAAATGAAAGACGATGAGGATGTAATTATCCTTGATGTCCGCTCCAATTATGAACACAATCTCGGTAAATTTAAAAATGCATTAACACTTGATATCGAGAATTTCCGCGATTTCCCTGAACAGATTAATCAACTTGCACAATATAAAGATAAGAAGATATTAACGTATTGTACCGGTGGAATAAAATGCGAAAAAGCTTCTGCTTTGCTTTTACACCATGGCTTTAATGATGTTTACCAATTACATGGCGGCATTATTAAATATGGAAAAGAAGCAGGTGGAAAGGATTTCGAAGGCAAGTGTTATGTTTTCGACAACCGCATTGCTGTTGATGTAAATAAGGTAAACCCTACCATTGTTTCGGTTTGTTATAACTGTGGTAAAACTACCCCTAAAATGATCAACTGTGCCAATCCAGAATGTAATGAGCACATTACCCAATGTGATGAATGCGGTGATCAGCTTCAGGGCTGTTGCTCAACAGCATGTACAACTAACCCCCGGAAACGCCCCTACGATGGTACAGGCTATTATGTAAAGGTTCCTCAGCCTGTAGCAGTGAAAGGTTAATAAAAGTGAAAGGTTAATAAATATATAGAAAGGTCGTCATCTCGACTGAAGCGCAGTGAAATGGAGAGATCTACCTAGACAGATTTCTCGACTTCGCTGCACTCCGCTCGAAATGACGACAACTTTAAGAATTATTGCAGTTAGGATGAGTTCACACCCGATTCCTTAACCATTAACCGCCCCTCGCTCGTATTAAACAATTTTTCATTTACTTTGTGTATTAATGGCTTTACCTATTAACCATTTTATGCTAAACTATTTCCGGCTCCTATTATTATTATTATTATCCTGCTTCGCAATAAATGCCAATGCATCAGAAATTAAAAGCATAGGCGTTCCATATATAGAAAATTATCCAAAATCTGTTTATTCGTCAGGAAACCAGAACTGGAGCATAGCAAAAGATAAAAATGGCGTAATGTACTTTGGCAATGCTGAAGGGCTTTTAACTTTCGATGGCCGCTATTGGCAGAAATATCAGATGCCCAACAGGCAAATTGTTAGATCGGTCGCGACAGATAATAAAGGAAGAATTTATACCGGTAGCTTTGGTGAATTTGGCTTTTGGTCGATTAAAAGCAACAAATTAACCTATAGCTCACTTACCAATCTTTTACCAAAGGGAATAAAAATCAATGATGAAGTTTGGAAAATCTATGTAGACCAGGACAGGGTAATCTTTCAATCCTTTTCGAAAATATTTGTTTACAAAAACAACAAAATTGAGGTTATAAAATCTCCATCTTCTTTTCTGTTTCTTCATAAGGTAAACAAAAGGTACTTAATTGAAGTACTGGAAAAAGGTTTGTTCGAACTCATTGGCAACAAGTTAATCCATATCCCAAACAGTGAAAAACTTGGCAAAGAAGGAATTCTTTCTATCCTTCCTTATAAAACCGGCGGCCTCATTATTGGCACCAGCAAAAACGGATTATTTACCTATGACGGAAAAGATTTTACGCCGCTAAACACGCCAGCAAATGGTTATCTTAAAACCTACCAACTTAACAATGGGGTGAGTTTATTGGGTAAATATTTTGCTTACGGTACTATCCTTAATGGCCTGATCATTATTGATGAAAATGGAAAAGTTGTGCAGCGGATCAATAAATCGAGCGGTTTACAGAACAATACTGTTCTAAGTTTATATGCCGATAATGAGCAAAATCTTTGGACAGGTCTTGATAATGGGATCGACCGCATAGAACTTAACTCTCCCTTATATTTTTATTTTGATAAAACAGGTCAGTTTGGTACTGTTTACTCCAGCATTATCTTCAACAATAAAATTTATCTCGGTACCAATCAGGGGTTATTTTATAGCGAATGGTCGCCAGATAACCTACTACCATTTAATTTTCGGTTAATCTCTAATTCGCAAGGTCAGGTTTGGGAACTCACCATTATTGATAATGAGTTGGTCTGCGGACATAATAGTGGCACATTTAAAGTAAACGGCGATAAAATCGATTGGTTATCGAGATCATCTGGTGGCTGGACAATTAAAAAGTTAAACTCAAATCCGAATTATCTTATTCAGGGTACTTATACCGGGCTTTCGCTTTTTACAGGATCTCCGGCTACAGGATTAAAGTTTGCTACAAAAATTGTAGGCTTTGATGCCCCATCCAGATATGTAGAACAGGATAATAAGGGAGATATTTGGGTAGCACATGCTTATAAAGGGCTATATAAATTAAGCTTAAGCCCTAATTACACGAGTGTAACCAGCGCCAAATATTTTGACGAAAGGAACGGTCTGCCCGGCAATTACAACATCAATATATTTAACTTGGAAAACAAGATTGTCTTTTCTTCTGATTCAGGTTTTTATACCTACGATGAGTTGAGCAATAAATTTACCAGGTACGAAGCACTTAATAAAGAACTCGGTTCTTTCGAATCATCCAATAAAATTATTAGCGCCGGTGGCAAAAAATACTGGTTTATTAATCATGGCAAAACAGCATTGGTTAACTTTAGCGAACCTGGTAAAGTAGAAATAGATTCGAATCAATTCAGCATTTTAGATGGCAGGATGGTTCAATATTACGAGAATATCAGCCGAATCAGTAATTCCATTTACCTGATCAGCGTTGATGATGGGTTTGTAATCTACAATCCTACGGCTCAACTGAATTTGCAGAAACAAAAGTTACCTGCCGTACTGATCAGGCGTGTAGAAGATATTACCGATAAATTTTCGCTGATCAGTGAAGCTGGAAACGGTGAGGAAGCAACAGAGATTGAAAATAGCCGCAACAATATCCGTATTTCTTATGCACTACCCTATTATCGCCAAGCTAAGGTTAAATATCAGTTTTATTTAGAAGGATATTCTAAAGCCTGGTCTGATTGGAGTTATGCCACACAAAAAGATTTTACCAATTTAAGTGCTGGGAACTATGTTTTTAAAGTTAGGGCAAAAATCGATGATACTTCGGTAAGCGGGGAAACCGTTTATTCGTTTACCATTTTGCGTCCGTGGTATCTAAATAATTGGGCCATTTTATGTTATGTTGTTCTATTTGTGGTGGTGTTGATTCTGGGCAAGAAAATTTACGAAAGAAAACTACAGCGGGATAGCCAAAAAATTAGCGACCGCTTACAGGCCGAGCAAGAAGAGATTCTGAGACAGGAAACAGAGATCAACGAAAAGCAGATCATCAAGCTGCAAACAGAAAAACTACAGGCAGAACTCGCCTCGAAAAATAGAGAACTGGCCAACTCAGCCATGACCCTTGTTTATAAAAACGAACTGCTCCAAAAGCTGAGTGATGAGATCACTAAATTAAAGGATGAGAACGGAAAAAAACTCTCAGATGATCAAACACGCAAAATCCAGAAAGTAATTAATGATGGGATGAATGATGAGCGTGATTGGCATTTATTTGAGAATAGTTTTAATGAGGCACACGAAAGTTTCTTTAAAAAATTAAAAGCACAGCATCCCGATCTTGTTCCAAATGATCTGAAACTCTGCGCCTACCTCAGGATGAATATGAGTAGCAAAGAGATGTCATCACTACTAAACATTAGTTTAAGAGGCGTTGAAATACGCAGGTACCGCCTGCGTAAAAAGCTCGAAGTACCGCACGATAAAAACCTGACAGAATTTTTAATGGAACTTTAAAATTAAACCTTCCTTTTCAACATATTTCAACTTACCGCAATAAAAAACCAGAGACAAATAGTTTCGGGAACGATTGCATAAAAACCAGATTTTAAGACTTTTTTCTAGTCCAACTAAAACCGGGCACTACATCATTACCTCTCATAATCACTTCACAAGACCCACAAAACACTTAGTGTTATTTGTACACTTTTGCATCTGTTAATATTATGTTAAAATCACAAAAAACTGTGTTTTTGACCTGAAATGGCATTTGGTTTATTACATAACTAAACCAAATGGACTTTCATGATGTATTAATGTAGAGGTAAAAACACTTGCACATCAGCAAAAACAACCTCACATTTAACTAACAATTAAACTAAATTTATAATAAGGCATGAAAAGAATCTTTACAAGAATTTCTGTTCTCGCTGCATTTTGTTTGCTAACAATTAACGTAGCATTAGCGCAAAACATTACCGTAAAAGGTAAAGTAATTGATGGAGGTGATAAGACATCTTTACCGGGCGTAACTATCTTAATTAAAGGAACACAAAATGGCACGCAAACAGATGAGAACGGCAACTACTCAATAAGTGCGCCGGCTAACGCCACATTGGTATTTAACTTTGTAGGCTACACGGCATTCGAACAAGCTGTAAATAATCAAACTACACTTAATGTATCCTTAGCTTCATCAACACAACAATTAGAGCAGGTTGTGGTTGTGGGTTATGGTACACAGCGAAAAATTGATGTTACAGGATCTGTAGCGAGTGTTAAGGGCGAGGATATTTCAAAACAGATATCAACAAATCCTGTTGGTGCATTGCAAGGTAAAGTAGCAGGTGTTTCTATTACGAATACTGGTACGCCAGGAGGTTCACCAACCATCACCATTAGAGGTACCGGTACCATTTATGGTAAAACAGTACCATTATATGTAGTAGACGGTGTCTGGTATGATGATATTAACTTTTTAAATCCTTCTGACATTGCCAATATTAGTATTTTAAAAGATGCCTCTGCTCAATCTATTTATGGTATCAGGGCTGCCAATGGTGTAGTTCTAGTAACAACAAATAAAGGTAAAAAAGGTGATGCGGTAATCAATTACAACGGTACCGTGGGTTTCCAGAAGGTGACTAATCAGGTTGAGATGGCAAATGCTTCAGAATATGCTACGGCAGTAAATGAGGCCTATGCACTTCAAACTCCTGCTGTTGCCCCATTATTTTCAAATACCAACCTTGGAGAAGGAACCAACTGGTATGATGTCGTTTTAAGAGATGCTTTGATTACCAATCACCAGCTTTCTATTAGCGGTGGAAGTGAGAAATCTACTTATAACCTATCCTTGGGTTATTTGGATCAGGATGGAATTGTCAAAAACAACAATTATAAAAGGTATACAGCCCGATTATCAAATGACTTCCAGATTTTCAAACCATTAAAAATCGGCTATAATGTAACAGCAGCTTCCAGCAGATCTAAAGATGCACCAACAACTATCTTCAGGGCTTTGTATGCAGCCTCTCCTGTTGTTCCGGTATTTAATGCTGATGGAACTTATGGCGATCCTAATGCGTATAACTTAGGTAACGGCAGTAACATGAATCCTCAAGCTACTTTGGATTTCTTTAATCAACAAACCACAAAATACAAGGTTACCGGAAATATATTTGCAGAGTTGAAGTTTCTGAAAGACTTCACATTCAAAACAAGCTTTGGTGGCGATTTTAGTCAGGATGAAGTTCGCGGTTATATTCCAGTATATAAAGCAAGTAATACGCAACAAAATACCAATAGTAAATTGGATATTGATCGTATTGAAAACAGAAACTGGATTATAGAAAACACTTTAACTTACGATAAAAAGTGGAATGACCACAGTTTAACAGTGCTGGTAGGACAAACTGCGCAGCGTAATAAAATGTATACGATCAATGCAGACGCATTAAATGTTCCATATTCATCAGAAGGAGATTTGTATTTAGCACTCGGTGACGCGTCTACCAGAAACGTTACAGATAAAGGTGAATTATCAACTTTTGCTTCATACTTTGGAAGAGTTAATTATTCTTACAAAAACAGGTATTTATTAAATGCCTCTATAAGAAGAGATGGTGCATCACAGTTTTATGGTACGAATAACTTATGGGGAAATTTTCCTTCAATCGGAGCAGGATGGGTAATCAGTAATGAGGAATTCATGAAAGATCAAAAAATCTTCAGCAATTTAAAATTGAGAGGAAGCTGGGGTAAAGTAGGAAATGCGGGTGTTCCAATTAACCCTACAGTATTAAGAGTAAATCAGGATCCAGCCTTTATTGCCTATTTTAATGGCAATCCTTATACCGGTGCCAGTATTGATTCATTTGTTCCACCAACATTATATTGGGAAAGAAGTGCTGGTACGGATATTGGCCTAGAGATGGGTTTTCTGAATAACAGACTAACTATCGAAACAGATTATTATAACAGAAAAACTGAGCAATCAATATTTGATATTCCAATATTAGGAAGTACAGGCGCTAAAACCCCAACTCTTGTTGCAAATCAGGCGGATATTCAAAACCACGGCTTCGAATTTTCTGCAACCTGGGCTGATAAAACTAACGGCGGATTTACTTATTCCATCAGTGGAAATGTTGGCATGAACGAAAATAAAGTGATCAATGTAACATCTGGAGCAAATCCAATTTACAGAGGCGGCGCAGGACTAACCAGTGGATACTTATCAACTAGAACAGTGAATAATCGTCCGATTGGTGAGTTTTATGGTTATCAGGTTGAAGGAGTTTTTCAAACAGATGCTGAAGCCGCGGCTTGGCCAGGTTTTAAAAGAGGTGATTTTAAATACGCTGATATCAATGGCGATGGAGTGATCGATTTAAGAGACAGGGTGGTACTTGGAAATCCAAATCCTAAATTTACCTATGGTGTGAATACTAATTTTGCCTATAAAAATTTCGATTTAACATTAGATATTCAGGGCGTTGCTGATGTTAGTGTATATAACGCGAACTTGAGTAGCCGTTTCGGTAATGAGAACTTTACGAAAGATTTTATTAACAACCGTTGGTCGGGTGCTGGAACATCTAATACATACCCATCTGCTGATTTAGCTGGTGGATTAAATAATGCACCAAATTCTTTTTATGTAGAAAAAGGTGACTATATCCGGTTAAGAAATATCCAACTGGGTTATACATTACCAAACGCCATAAGCAGTAAAATGAAAATGCAGCGCTTAAGGGTATTTGCAAATGCCCAAAATGCACTTAACATCTTCGGATATAAAGGCTTTAGCCCTGAAGTTGGTGGAACACCTACAAATGCAGGTATAGATACTAACGTTTATCCATTATTCGCAACGTATAATTTCGGCGTTAACGTAACCTTCTAATCGACATCAAAATGAAAAAAAACATAAATATACAATCATGCGTAATTGCAGCCGCCTTAGGCGCAATGCTCTTTACAGCATCATGTAAAAAGGAATTTTTAAATGTTCCTCCACAAGGCCAACAGCCTTCTGCTACCTTTTGGCAAAACCAGGATGATGCCTTAAAAGGTGTAAATGCAATTTATGCTAATTTGCGTAGCTGGAACAATGTAGCCTTTAATGCAATTGCTATAGAAAGTACTGGATCTGACGAAGCTGATAAAGGTAGTACACCTACAGATGCAACCTTTTTCAATCTGTATGATCAGTTTACCGTTACCGCTACACATGGCACATTACAGGATTTCTGGACAGGTCAGTATCAAAACATTAATCTTTGCAACCAGGTATTGGATAATGTACCAAATATCAATATGGATGCCTCACTTAAAGCCAGGTATTTAGCAGAAGCAAAATTTATTCGGGCATATTCTTATTTTAGACTTGTAAGGGCTTACGGAAGAGTTCCTTTAAGACTAACAGTGCCTAAAGAAAATACAGAATTTAATATTCCACAGGCTGAGAAAGCTGCGGTGTATGCTCAAATTGAAAAAGACCTAACAGAAGCTGCTGCTGTATTACCACAATCATATGGTTCTGCAGATTTAGGGAGAGCTACAAAAGGCGCAGCACTTGGTATGAAAGCTAAAGTTGCTATGTATCAAAACAAATGGGCAGATGTACTTGCACTGACCAACCAGGTAATGGGCTTAGGATATGATTTGTTTCCAGATTTTGAGAAAGGTTTCAGAACACAAAATGAAAACAGTATTGAGTCTTTATTTGAAGTTCAGGCTGAATTATTACAGAGTAATCCAGATGCTTCAAATTCTCAATATAGCCAGGTTCAGGGCGTAGCCGGAGTTATGGGATGGGGTTTCAATACACCATCTGCAGAATTAGTTGCTACATTTGAAACGGGAGACCCAAGAAGAGACGCAACCATCCTATTTAGAGGAGAAACCACGCCACAAGGTGATTTGGTACCAACTACTGTTCCGAATGAACGTTACAATCAAAAATCATATGTTCCATTTAATACAAGGATTTCTGGTTTCAACGAAGGTGCTCAGCAGAATTTTAGGGTATTAAGATTTGCAGATGTTCTTTTAATGAATGCGGAAGCTGCCAACGAGCAAGGCAATACTTCACAAGCATTAACTTCACTAAATAGGGTTCGTGCACGTGCAAGAGGTGGAAATAGCAATATTCTACCAGATGTTACCACCACAGATAAGGATGCATTACGTCAAGCGATCTGGAAAGAAAGACAAGTTGAATTGGCAATGGAAAACGATCGTTATTTCGATGTGATCCGTCAAGGAAGAGCACTTCAGGTTTTTGGTCCCAAAGGTTGGAAAGCTAACAAAAATGAAGTTTGGCCAATTCCTCAGAACGAAATTGAGCTAAGTGGAAACTTGTTAACACAAAACCCTGGTTACTAATACATCTTTTGATAAAGGTTGTCAGCAAATGTTGGCAACCTTTTCTTACTTACCGTAATACTATGCTAAACATTGTCCCAAGCAAAATTACTTTCCTACTGGTAGCCATTCTTTGCTCCTTTTTATTTGGTACTGCCTGCACAAAAAACAAAAATACAACGTATAACCCTGATTTATCCATTAAAAAAAATCTTTCCGATATCGAATTATTGGATCTCGTGCAAAAACAGACCTTTCAGTATTTTTGGGATGGTGCTGAACCAACATCAGGTGCTGGTAGAGAACGCTTTCATGTGGATAATGTGTACCCGGAAAATGATAAAAACACGGTAGCTACTGGTGCAACTGGTTTTGGCTTGATGGCTATTATAAGCGGTATTGATAGAGGTTATGTGACAAAAAAAGAAGGACTGGAGCGATTAACCAAAATATTGGATTTCCTATCCAAAGCCGATCGTTTTCATGGTGCATGGCCGCATTGGATAAATGGAGAAACCGCCAAAGTACGTCCTTTTGGGCAAAAAGATAATGGAGGCGATCTCGTAGAAACTTCTTTTGTTGCGCAGGCCTTAATCTGTATCAACGAATATTATAAAAATGGAACCGATAGTGAAAAGGCATTAGCTAAAAAAGCTGATGAACTTTGGAAAGGAATCGATTTCAACTGGTACCGCAATGGCCAGAATGTATTGTACTGGCATTGGTCGCCGGAGTACAACTGGGAAATGAACTTTCCCGTAAAAGGCTATAACGAATGTTTGATCATGTATGTAATGGCCGCCTCATCTCCTACGCATGGTGTTCCTGCAGCGGTTTATCACGAAGGTTGGGCCAGAAATGGCGAAATTAAAACTAATTTTAAGGTTTATGGCCATCCCTTTACGCTTGATTATCAAGGCCAGAAAAAATCGGTTGGTCCTTTGTTTTGGGCACATTACTCTTATCTGGGTTTAAACCCTAAAGGATTGAAAGACCGTTATGCAGATTATTGGGAAAATAACGTAAACCACACCCTGGCCATACACGATTACTGTGTAGCCAACCCCAAGAAATTTAAAGGTTATGGAGAAAATAACTGGGGCTTAACGGCCAGTTATTCGGTAAAAGGTTATGCAGCACATAACCCTCAGGAAGATTTTGGTGTAATCTCTCCTACCGCAGCTATATCATCAATCCCATACACGCCAAAAGAATCGATGAGGGTAATCAGGCATCTTTACGAAGATCTGGGTGATAAAGTTTGGGGGAAATATGGTTTTTACGATGCCTTTTCAGAACAGGATAATTGGTATCCGAAAAGATATTTAGGTATAGACCAAGGTCCGATGGTTGTCATGATCGAAAATTACAGATCGGGCTTACTTTGGAAGCTTTTTATGGGAAACAAGGATGTTCAAAGTGGGTTAAAGAAATTGGACTTCCAGTTTAAGCCATAGTTTTAGGTAGGATATAAATGTTTAGTCATCATATATTTCAAATTAAATCTACAGAACCATGAAAAGAGTAATTTTAATATTAACAGCAATGATAGGGCTTGTAATTCTAAATTCGAGCTTTACGACAATACCAAGTGCTAAACATAAAATCACAAAAGCAAAATTTGCTAATATCGATGTAACAGCTACAAATTCTACCAGTGATGGAGTGTATGTCCAATTGGAAAACAATACCAGTGGTGGTGTTTATTCTTTCTTTATCCCACCAAACTCGCCGAACGGAACAGTAATTGGGCAAATACCAGAAAACGGAGACATTTACACTGTAAAATTAACCTCTACAGGTGGCGCACATGACATGTGGGTTTACTGGGAGCATCAATCGCACGTTACCGGCCTTAGCGTTAGCGGAATGGCAATTGGCTGTTCGAGCTGTGCACGAATAAACATTTTTAATTAATCCTTACGAATAATGGCTAAACATTTATTCAAAATATTTTTAATTTCATTGCTGTTATGCGGTACTTACACTGTTTATGCTCAGCAAAAAACATATTGCAACCCAATCAATGTAGATTATGGTTATACACCATTTGAATCGTTTACCGAATGGGGGAAACACCGTGCCACTGCCGATCCGGTGATTGTAAACTACAAAGGAGATTTCTATCTTTTCAGTACGAATCAGTGGGGTTATTGGCATAGCCCGGATATGCTGAACTGGAAATTCCATGAAAGAAAATTTCTCCGTCCATGGAATAAAACAAAAGATGAATTATGTGCTCCTGGCGTAGGTATTATTGGCGATACCATGGTCGTTTTCGGGAGTACTTATACTAAAAATTTCACATTATGGGGAAGTACCGACCCAAAAGGGAACAAATGGTTCCCATTGGTTGATTCTTTAGAAATTGGTGGTTGGGATCCATCCTTTTTTACCGATGACGACGGCAAATTTTACATGTATAATGGAAGCAGCAATAACTATCCCATGTACGGCGTAGAATTAGACCGCAAAACTTTTCAACCCAAAGGTACCCGCACACCGATGTACCTGCTTGAAAGCTGGCGGTATGGCTGGCAGCGTTTTGGCGAATACATGGACAATACATTTCTTGATCCTTTTGCCGAAGGCGCATGGATGACCAAACATAATGGCAAATATTACTTTCAATACGGCGCGCCGGGAACCGAATTTAGCGGTTATTCTGATGGAGTAGTGGTTGGAACCAAACCTTTGTTTTATGATAGCCCATTCACTCCGCAATCTGATCCTTTAAGTTATAAAGGTGGTGGGTTTTCGCGTGGTGCAGGGCATGGTGCAACCTTTCAGGATAACAGTAAAAATTACTGGCACATTTCTACGAGCATTATCTGTGTAAAAAACACCTGGGAGCGAAGGATGGGTATCTGGCCAACTGGTTTTGATAAAGACGATGTGATGTGGACGAATACTGCCTTTGGAGACTATCCGCTCTATTTACCTTCTGAAAGGAAAGAAGGTGGCCCTGCCGGTCCGGGCTGGATGCTCATTAACTATAAGAAACCCGTTACTGTTTCTTCAACTTTAGGAAGCTTTAACGCCAATAATGCTGTTGATGAAAGCATTAAGACTTATTGGAGTGCAAAAACCGCTAATAATGGCGAATGGATCCAAACCGATCTGGGTAGTCTGGCAACGGTTAATGCCATACAGATTAACTATGCCGATCAGGATGCCGAATTTATTGGTAAACAGATCGGAATTTACCATCAATATAAGATTCTATCATCAACTGATGGTAAAAAATGGACTACCCTTGTTGATAAAAGCCGGAACAAAACCGATGTTCCACATGATTACATTGAACTCCAAAAGCCAGTTAAAACCAGGTTTATCAAAATGGTAAACATCCATATGCCTACAGGAAAATTTGCCATTAGCGGCTTGCGTGTTTTCGGCAACGGAAATGGAGAAAAACCAACAACTGTTAAAAACCTGATTGTATTGAGAACAGAAAAAGATAAACGCAGTGCCTACATCAAATGGGAGCCTGTTGATAATGCGTTTGCCTATAATATTTACTACGGTACTGCGCCTGATAAGCTATACAATTGCATCATGATCCATGATTTTAATGAATACTGGTTTAAAGCAATGGACAGCCAAAAAGCATATTATTTCACCATTGAAGCGATAAATGAGAATGGTGTATCGGCAAAAACGGAGGTAAAGAAAGTTGACTAAAATAATGCTCACGCTCGTTTGTAACGAGTGTGGAAATGGACAATCGCTTCAAACGATTAATATTTAAAAACGATAAAATCGTAAAGCTATTTAGGCACTCGTTGAAAACGAGCGTCAGCTAATAAAAAGAATAAAACACACATATAATGAAGAGAGCGAATATCCTGGTCGGTTTTTTAACCCTGTTTGTACTGAACGGATCAGCACAAACCAAAAAACCTGTTTCGGCAGCAGATGCAAAGATGAATACCTTCATCAGCAACCTCATGGCGAAAATGACAGTTGATGAAAAAATTGGTCAATTGAACCTGCCAAGTTCTGGCGATATCACCACGGGACAGGCTAATAGCAGCGACATTTCTAAAAAAATCAGAGATGGACAAGTTGGTGGCTTATTTAATATTAAAGGAGTAGATAAGATAAAAGCAGTTCAAAAGATTGCAGTAGAAAACAGCCGCATGAAAATCCCATTACTTTTTGGAATGGATGTGATCCACGGCTATAATACCGTTTTCCCAATTCCATTAGGAATGAGTTGCGTTTGGGATATGGCCATAGTACAAAAATCGGCAAGGGTTGCTGCAATAGAAGCCAGTGCAAGTGGAATTAACTGGACCTTCTCTCCTATGGTTGATATTTCGAGAGACCCGCGTTGGGGCCGCATTTCGGAAGGAAGTGGCGAAGATGCTTATTTAGGTTCGCAGATTGCTGCAGCTATGGTGAAAGGTTATCAAGGTAAACTTCAGGCCAATAACGAAATTTTAGCTTGCGTAAAACATTATGCGCTTTACGGCGCTGCTGAAGCTGGCAGAGATTATAATACCACCGATATGAGCAAAGTGCGTATGTACAATGAATATTTCCCTCCTTACAAAGCCGCCGTAGATGCAGGAGCAGCCAGTATTATGGCCTCTTTTAACGAGGTTGATGGTATTCCTGCAACCGGAAGCAAATGGCTAATGACGGATGTTTTACGTAACCAGTGGGGTTTTAAAGGCTTCGTGGTAACTGATTATACGGGTATCCCTGAAATGATTGCACACGGCATGGGCGATTTACAGACTGTTTCTGCCCTGGCTTTAAATGCCGGAATTGATATGGATATGGTAGGCGAAGGCTTTTTAGGTACTTTAAAAAAATCATTGGCCGAGAAAAAAGTTGGCATGGCACAAATAGACAGGGCATGCCGATTAGTACTTCAGGCAAAATATAAACTTGGTTTATTTGCTGATCCTTATAAATTCTGTAATGCAGAAAGAGCGGAAAAAGAGGTTTTTAGTCCAGCTAACCGTCAGGTTGCACGCGAAATCGCAGCTGAAAGCTTTGTGTTACTAAAAAACAACAACAATGTACTTCCATTAAAAAAATCAGGTACTATTGGCTTAATCGGTCCGCTGGCAGATAATACTGCCAATATGTATGGTACATGGAGTGTTGCCGCCCTTTTCGATAAATCGGTAACGGTACTTCAAGGTTTAAAAAATGTTTTGGGTGATAAAGCGAAAATTTTAACTGCACGTGGCGCTAATTTTTTAGCAGATTCTGCTATGGAACACCGTTATGTAAATATCCACAACCCTACTTATAAACGCGATCCACGAACTGAAGTGGAAATGATTAAAGAAGCTTTAGAAGTTGCAAAAAAATCTGACGTTATTGTAGCTACCATTGGCGAAGGTTCTGAATTTACAGGCGAAAGCAGCAGTGTAACCGATATTCAGATTCCTGAAACGCAAAAAAACCTGTTAAAAGCATTGGCTAAAACTGGCAAACCAGTAGTACTGGTGTTGTTTACAGGTCGTCCGTTGGCATTAAACTGGGAGCAGGAAAATATTCCGTCCATTTTAAATGTTTGGTTCCCGGGCAGTGAAGCAGGAAATGCAATTGCTGATGTACTTTTTGGCGATGTTAATCCTTCAGGTAAATTGAGTGCAACTTTCCCTCAAAATGTAGGTCAGGTACCTTTGTATTATGCGCATAAAAACACCGGTCGACCGTTGGCTGAAGGTAAATGGTTCGAAAAATTCCGTTCCAATTATTTAGATGTAAGCAACGATCCTTTATATCCATTTGGTTTTGGCTTAAGTTATACTACATTCAGCTATAGCGATGTTAAATTGAGTTCAAATACCTTAACCAAAGGAAAATCGATCATGGCATCAGTTACCTTAAGCAATACAGGAAAATACGAGGGCAAAGAGGTTGTTCAATTGTACATCCAGGATCTTGTTGGAAGCATTACCCGACCGGTTAAGGAGCTAAAAGGTTTCCAAAAGATTAATTTAAAAGCTGGAGAAAGTAAAACCATCACTTTCAACATTTCAGAAAATGATCTTAAGTTTTACAATGCCGATCTAAAATTCGCGGCTGAACCTGGCGATTTTAAAGTATTTATCGGAACAAACTCGCGCGATGTAAAAGAGGCATCTTTTACACTGAAATAAAGACAATTAGGTTTGGTTATGAACCCTGTGCTATTGTAAAGTAGCCAGGGTTTTCTATTTTTGTTAAATGAAACCATCATGATTGATCAAAACACACCTTGAAATAACAAATCATGAAAGTTTCATCATTTTTAAAAATAATATAAAACGGATGAAAAAGATTTTTTTTACCATCTGCATTCTTTTTTCTGTACTCTTTTTAAATGCCCAAGACTTAAAAAAATACGACAAGGGAAGCTATATCAAAGGAAAGGACTCTATTTACTACAGAATCCTGTTTCCCGATAATTTTAATCCCGACCAAAAATATCCGATCATCTTTTTTCTGCATGGAAGCGGCGAAAGGGGTAATGACAATACCAGTCAACTGGTACATGGTGGAAAATTGTTTTTAAAAAACGATGTACGCAAAAATTTTCCTGCCATTATTGTTTTCCCTCAGTGCCCATCAAACGATTTTTGGGCAAATGCCAATTTTGAGAAAGACGCCAAAGGTAAAAGGAGAATCAGTTTTGTGGAAGGTGGCAAACCAACCAAAATTATGCATGCGCTACAAGGCATGGTTAAAAACTTCCTTAATAAACCTTATATAAACAAAGAGCAGGTGTATGTGGGCGGTTTATCAATGGGGGCAATGGGTACTTATGAGCTTTTAAGGAGAGAACGCCGCAAATTTGCCGCTGCCATTGCCATCTGTGGTGGCGATAATACCAACAACATTAAAAAATATCAAAAAATACCGCTTTGGATCTTTCATGGCGCAAAAGATGATGTTGTTGATCCTGCTTTTTCGATTGCCATTGCCGAACGTTTGAAAACGGTTGGTAATGAAGTGAAGTTTACCCTATATCCAAATGCCAACCACAATAGCTGGGACAGCGCCTTTGCAGAGCCAGAATTGTTAACCTGGCTATTTTCACATAAAAAATAAGTTGATGAAAGTATTGATTGTGATGATGTCGTTGATTGTTTTAAACCAGGGCAATGTGCCTGATTTTACTAACGTCACAAACAATTTTTCAGCATCGCAGTTCGAGGAACTTAAAAGATTTATTTTGAAAAAAGGTGATAGGCAGACGTATCGAAACTTCGATAATAAAAATCCGCATTACAAAATGGGCAGCGCTGATCTTTACTTAAATGCAGAAATAGGTCAGGAAAATATGAATAACGATGCTACAATTTCAGATTTCAATGAAATTACTATAAATGATGCTAAATACCGGTATACCATTCGGCTGGTTAGAAAAGGAGATTTAAAAAAAGCCAATATTTATTCTCCAAAAGGGTTAGAAGAAAACAAGCTTTATCTTACTGGAGTATACCGCTTAAATAAAGCAAAGCTTAAAGAAATATTACAGCACTTAGAAAAAATTAAATCTGATTTTAACCTCAAAAGATAAATCAATCTCGTCTTAGCGAGACGCTAAGACCTTAGTTTTTTTTATTGTATAAATTGTAAAACACATAAATTGGGAATTGGGAGGTCTTAGTGAGACGCTAAGACGAGGAGGGTTCAGCATGATGACTGAATTAAAAAAGATTTCAATATAAAATCAATTTTTAGGTTAGAAAAGTAGGGTTCGGTATCTTATCGGTTCCGAAAGTCCTGCTATCCGCTTTACTCACGCCGATTGAAAACCTGTGAAACAAGCAAGCACACAATAGAACAATAAAAACAGGGCTTAAATCGGAGTTCGTGCCCGCTGCTGTCAGGTTTAATTTACCTGGGTTGACCTAAGTTGCCTAGACCCGACAAAATGGAAAGCCCGGAGGTTGAGGAACGAGGCCGAGGACTTGAAATGATGGCGGGACCGCTGTAACCGATAAGCACCGATTTTGCTCTTCAAAAAAAATAAAAATAAAAATCACAAAAACCCCTCATCTAGTCTTAGTGTCTCGCTAAGACTTTAGTTTTTTGCCATAGAAATTTTGGAAACACATAAATTGGGAAGTCTTAGCGAGACGCTAAGACGAGAGAAGGTTTCCTCTCGATCGTCACCCTGAATTTATTTCAGAGTCTTTCTTAAATAGATGCTGAAACAAGTTCAGCATGACGGTCAAACGTAAAAAAAGGTCCCGATTCAAAACCGGGACCTTTTCAGTAGTATTAATTGATATTACTCCGCCATATTATGGTAAACCGCCTGCACATCATCATCTTCCTCTAACTTATCGATCAATTTCAAAACATCAGCTGCCTGCTCTTCCGTTACCTCATGGTGAGATAAAGCAATACGCTCTAGTTTTGAGCTCTTTAACTCAATGCCTTTTTCTTCTAAAGCTTTTTGTAAAGAGCCAAAGTTTTCGAAAGCACCTTGAGCAACAGCGATATCGTTGCCTTCTTCATCAGCCTCTACGTACAATTCTTCTAAACCAGCATCAATGAGTTCGAACTCTAACTCTTCTAAGTCTAAACCTTCAGCCGGTACAAAACGGAAAACAGATTTGCGGCTAAAAACGAAATCTAACGATCCGGTTTTACCCAAAGAACCATCCGTTTTGTTAAAATAACTACGAACGTTTGCTACGGTACGGTTGGTATTATCTGTCGCCGTTTCAATTAAAACGGCAACACCGTGCGGCGCATAACCTTCGTATACAATTTCTTCATAATTGGCCATCGATTTATCAGATGCGCGCTTAATAGCAGCCTCTACCCTATCTTTTGGCATGTTTACAGCTTTCGCATTTTGCATAGCCGTACGTAAGCGCGAGTTGGTTTCCGGATGAGGTCCAGATTCCTTAACCGCCATTACAATATCTTTACCAATACGCGTAAACTGAACCGCCATTTTGGCCCAACGCTTAAATTTTCTCTCTTTTCTAAATTCGAATGCTCTTCCCATTTTTCGAGTATTGAGATATAAGATTTAAGATAGGAGACCTTATGCCTTCAACCTTTCAACCCTCTACCTTTATATTATTTTTTTAAATTATTCAACATATCAATTGTCAGTTTCGATAAATCGAACGCTGGTTTCCATCCCCAATCTTTTGCAGCATAGTTATCGTCGATAGAACGTGGCCAGCTATTTGCAATTTGCTGACGGGGATCATTAGCGGCGTAAGATAATGTAAAATCTGGAATATGTTTTCTGATTTCGGCGGCTAAAACCTCAGGTGTGAAACTTACTCCACCAAAATTATAGCTGCTACGCACCGAAATCTGATCTGCTGGTGCATCCATCAGCTCAATGGTTCCACGGATGGCATCATCCATATACATCATTGGCAACTCAGTTTCTGCATTTAAGAAACTCTGGTAACTGCCTTTTTTCAATGCATCGTGAAAAATATGGATCGCATAATCTGTTGTGCCACCACCCGGGGCAGCTTTCCAGCTGATTAATCCTGGATAACGGATACTCCTCACATCTAATCCGTATTTTTGGTTATAATATTCGCACCAGCGCTCACCTGCCAGTTTACTGATTCCATAAACTGTATTCGGATCCATTACACAATATTGTGAGGTATTATCTTTTGGCGAATTCGGCCCAAATACAGCAATAGAACTTGGCCAATATACTTTTGCAGTTTTATATTCTAAAGCCAGATCTAAAACGTTCAACAAGCCGTTCATATTTAAATCCCAGGCTAATTTTGGATTTTGCTCACCTGTAGCCGATAATAAAGCCGCTAAAAGGTAAACTTGTGTTGGTTTATATTTACGGAAAATGCCATTGATCATTTCCTTATCAAGCACATTCACAAATTCAAACGGTGCAGAGTTTTTAATGTCGTAATCTGGCCTGCGTATATCGCATGCAACAACATGATCATCACCATATATTTTGCGTAACATGGTTACCAACTCGGTACCAATTTGCCCGTTAGAGCCTAAAACAACAATTTTTTCTTGCATAATTTTTTTGAGATTGAGCAAAGGTAAAAAAATGAGATAAAAGGCGACAAAATATTTATACTTAGTGTATGGAATAGTGGTTAATTGTTTAAATGGGTTAATTGCTCGATTGTTTTATTGCTTAATGTTAACTGCCAATCGAAAACTGTTAACTGAAAACTGGTTAACTGTAAACCCAAATTGTTAACAGATTGTTTAATTGTTGCAATGCCAGCTGAAAACTGTTAACTGAAAACTGGAAAGGGAGTTACTGACTTTCCAACAATCAGGTAATCCAATAACATTTCAACCTTAAAACCTTTCAACTTTCCAACAATTAGACAACCTTCCAGCCTTAAAACTTTTCAATATTCTAACCCAACTTAAAAGTGAAAGCCAAATAAATTATTACTTTTACTACACGCGTACCGAATAACCAAATAACAAATGACTCACCCTGAGCCTGAAAAATCTGAAGATTTACTTAAGCGCCTAAAACTAGGTGATAAGCAGGCTTACGAAAAAATATATTTCACCTATAGTAATGAACTTTTATTGGCAGCCTACAAAAAAACAGGCGATAAGGTAATTGCTGAAGAACTGGTGCAAAATATTTTTATCTCCCTTTGGGAAAAGCGGCAGGAAGCGGTGATCAATAACCTCCAGGCTTATTTGTTCGGTGCCTTGAAGTTAAGTGTAATCAACCACATCAGGCGCCTGGTTATGGAGAATAAGTACATGGAGTACCAAACCCTAACCTATTCAGAAAACCATCAGGATACCGCAAACCTGGTCGATCTTCACGATCTGTCTTCCATCATTGAAGAAGGTATCAACTCCCTTCCAGAAAAAACACAGGAGGTTTTCAGACTGAGCCGATACCAACACCAATCTACTAAAGATATTTCTGCTGGTTTAAATATTTCAGAAAAAGCTGTAGAATACCATATCACCCGCTCAGTTAAAAGAATTAAAGAATATATTAAAAATTTCTACATCTTTTTATAGCTGATTACCAGATAATTGAAAATTATTCCAGCTTTTTCATCTCCTACCTTTAGGGGTTCGCCCTCATTGCGTTACTTGTATAGTATAGAGCCAAATATTCTTTCTTATGGACCAGAAATCATTTTACGATTTACTAAGCCGTTACGAAAACGGAAATTGTACCGAAGCCGAAAAGCTTTGGGTAGATAAATGGTACCATGACTTAAATAAGCAGAATTTTGAGGATCTATCATCAAGTGCACTCGAGGAAATGCAGATGAATACCTGGCTTAGCATCAATAACATTGAACAGAAACCAACAAGCACATTAAAAGTTAAAAAGCTTTGGCCAAAATTCGCTATTGCAGCGTCTATTATCATTGCATTTTTTGTTGCAGGCTTATATTTAAACAATTATAACCATGCAGAGCAATCTTTTATTGATGAAAATGAAGGCTTAAACTTAATCAGCAAAACCAACGAGAGTGACAGTAGCCTGGCGATAACACTTAGTGATGAAAGTACAGTAACACTTAAGCCACAGGCCAACATTATTTACCCTAAGTTTTTTGCAGCCAACAAAAGAATGGTTTATCTAAAAGGAAATGCATTTTTCTCAGTAAGTAAAAATCCTAAGCGCCCATTTTATGTATACAATCAAAAACTGGTTGTTCGTGTTTTGGGTACCAGCTTTTGGGTAAAATCATCAACCGATAAACTTCCGGCTCAGGTTGCGGTAAGAACAGGTAAAGTTCAGGTAACCGAAAATCAAAAAAATTCGCTATTTACTTTCTCTAAAGAAAAACTGGCGAAACCAATTCTGCTTACGCCAAACCAAAAGGGCGTTTTTGCCGACCACAAATTAAATAAAACATTGGTAAGCAAGCCTATTCCTTTGGCAGAGGCCTACAACATACCCTCAAGCCTGAGTTATAATTTTAAAGAAGAAAGCATTAAAGAAATTTTCAAAACCTTATCTGAAGCTTATGGGATAGAGATAAAATCGGATAATGAGCAGATTTCGACCTATACTTTTACCGGAGATTTAAGCAAAAAAGGGCTATATGAGCAACTAGACCTGATCTGTGGAACCATCTCAAGCAAATATTACATCCTGGGAACCAGTATTGTGGTTTCCAATAGAAACTAACCAAATATATAAACACGATGAAGAAGAACCACAACACCAACAGCCCATAACCGCGGCTCCATTTTCCATAATATTTTTCTAAAAAACAAAGCCGACAATGTGGGGCATTGCCGGCGAGTTAAATACATCAGAAATGTATTCATGGTATTTCTATGTCCAATAAATCCAATCATTTAATGAACAATAACCAAATTTATGAAAAAAAATCAACTTATTTCGCTGGCGATATATGCAATGAGAGTTTCGATTTACCAAATACTTGCAATAATAATTTTTACTTGTGGTGCTTTTGCCAAAAATGTCGACGCCCAGGATTTTCTGAACAAATCAATTTCGATTAAAGCCGATCAAACAGATATTAAAACCATTATAGAAAAAACAGAACACTTAGCCAATGTTAAATTTGTTTACAGTCCACAATTAATAAACTCCAACCGTAAAGTTTCTATTAATGTGGTAAACCAAAAGCTTAAATACTTTCTTGAGAATTCGCTAAAACGTTATGACGTGGGATATAGGATAGTTAACGATCAGATTCTGCTCTATTCTATTCCCGCCAATAACAACCTCGAACTGTTAAAAGCCTTTGAAGGCATTGTTACTGGAAAAGTAACCGATAGTAAGGGAAATGCCATCCCTGGGGTATCGGTAACCGTTAAAGGTAAAACCCTCGGCACTACAACCGATGTTAATGGTAATTTCTCTTTAAAAGGTTTAACCGTTGATAGCCGTGTGCTTGTGGTGAGGTATGTGGGTTTCATTTCTAAAGAAGTAAACCTATCACCAGGCAATGCCGACGAAAACCTGAGTATCAGCCTATCAGAAGATAACCTACAATTGGAAAGCGTGATGGTAACCGGTGGTAATCCAAAGAAAAAATTAGAAAGCAGTGTGGCCTTAACCTCAGTGAGCAGTAAAGATATCATCAACCGGGCACCGTTAAACAGTACCGACTTATTAAAAGCAATACCAGGTTTAACGGTCGAAAGTACGGGCGGCGACGGTCCGGGAAATGTTTGGGTAAGGGGTTTTCCGCAGCAGGGCGGATATATCTTCCTGGGCATACAGGAAGATGGTTTACCGCTTTTACCAACAGGTTTCAACACCAACCCATCTGTAGATCAATACTATAAAACAGATCTGACTATCCAGAACATAGAAGCCATCAGAGGAGGTAATGCCTCAATTGTTCAGGCCAATACACCAGGCGCGGTGGTAAACAACATCAGTTATGTTGGTGCAGATAAACAATATGGTCAATTTAAGTTTACAACAGGTTTTTCGCAAGGTTTGTACCGTGTTGATGGCAACACCGGAGGCAAAATAAACGACCAGATTAAATACAATATCGGTGGTTTTTACCGTACCGATAACGGTGTGGTAGATCAAGGTTTTAAGCCAGCTAACCAAGGTGGACAGATTAAAGGGAACATGACTTTTAATTTCAAGAACAATAAAGGCTTTTTCAGGGTGTATGGTAAATACCTGAATGATAAAGTTCAGTTCTTACTAACGAGTTATTACCCTTACGATGGTACCGGGAAACCAACTACTTACCGCGATTATGATATGGCCTCTCAATCGATCACGCCAACTCAAACAGAATGGAGTTATAACGATCCCGCAACAGGAAGCCATAATTTTAGCTTAACAGATGGAATCCACACCAAATTGGGATCAGGTGGTTTTCAGTTCAATTACCTAACTGATAGTGGCTGGCAGATTGTGAACAATTTCCGTTATCAAAATACCCATACCAATTCTACCTATACTGCCCCTGCGGGAATTGCAGCGAGAACAGCAGCAACACCTTATTACTATCCTGGCGGTTCAGTAGCACCTTTCGTAGCTGGAGATTATGTAATTACCTCTAATGCACAAGGACAAATTAATAGTGATGTTCAGATTGTTGATTATCTGGATTTAAGAAAGACAGTGAAAAACCACAGTCTTAACATCGGATTGGGCATCCACCAGTACAACCGGGATGATTTACGTTATGCTTTCCGTTCATTTACTGAATTTAAAGAGCAACCTAGCATTTTATTACAATCACCAATAGCTGCAGAGCGTACCATCCAAACCAAAAACACTTTTATTGGCGATACGAGAACTCTATCTGTATATGCCGGAGACGAGATTAAAATATCTGAAAAATGGCGTTTAGATATTGGTGCCAGGATTGACAATCAAAATGTTAAAGGAGACAGACCTTATTATGTGTTAAATGCAGATGGTACGGTTAATACAACCGCCAGTGCAAACCCTAATATCTTAGGCTACACGCATTATGATGAAACTTTAACCAACTGGGCAGCTTCAGTAGGGGCAAACTACAAAATAAACACTACATCAAGTATTTTTGCAAGGGTTACAAAAGCTTACAACGCACCAAACATTGGCGACTATAATGCATCAGCCTATAACCCCGTAAGCATTAAAAAACGCCCTGTTTATTTAGGCGAAGTAGGTTTTAAATATGCCAAAAACAACTTGGCCATTTTCGCATCCGGAAGTTATTCGGCAATTAAAAATACCTCATTAACCATTAATGTTCCAACAGTTGCATCAGGTTTACAGGCATTGGTGGCATTTGGTTCTACACGTACCTGGAGTGCCGAGTATGAGGTTTCTTACAAAATTGCTAAACCACTAAGCTTACGTTTAACAGGAACATTACAAGACTCTAAATACACCGATTACGAAGCAAACACGAGTAATAATGCTGCTGTCGCAGCCGAATTCGGCAATCGGATCTATAGCTTCACAGGCAAAAGAACCGAACGTGTTCCTGTACTCAACACGGAACTTGGCGCCAATTACGACTACAAAAATTTTAACTTATATGTAGCAGCAAATTACGTAGGCAGCCGCTTCACCTCTCCTAGCGATAGCTATAAACTACCTGCTTATGTAGTAATGAAAGCTGGGGCAGGATATAATTTTACTAAAAAGATTTCAATAAGATTTTGGGCAGACAACTTGTTAAATGCAAAAGTGCTGACAGAGGGCGATGTTAGAGGAGATCAGTTCAGAGATTTCTCAACCATAACCCCTGGCACATTAATGATTGGCAGAACATTACTTCAACGTACCTTCTGGGGATCATTAGCTTATTCATTCTAACAAATAAAACCGGAGTTTACGCTCCGGTTTTTTTAATTCTAAAACATCATGACAACAAGAAGATCATTTTTACAAAAGGTAAGCCTTGCTGGTGCAGCGGCTTTTTTAAGTCCATCATTAGTTACAGCAGCTTTAGCTGAATCTGCTAAAGTTTCAAAAATCGGAATCGGACTTTTCACTTTAAGGGAGCAGTTAACTGCAGATGTAAAAGCCACAATAGAACAGGTAGCTAAAATCGGTTATAGTCAGGTAGAAACCTATTATGGTTATCCCGGCAAATACGAAGTGAAAGGTTTTTGGGGGTTGGAAGCAAAAGACTTTAATGCCTTATTAAAAGCAAATGGCCTAACTTCTCCCAGCGGCCATTATAACCTAACTGAGTTTTTATCCTCAGGTGATAATAAAGTGCTAAAATCGCACATCGAAACCGCAGCCACCGTTGGCCAGAAATATTTCGTTATCCCAGCTTTGCCTGCCGATATCAGGGCCAATGGGACATTAGATGATTACAAGCGCATGGCCTCAAAATTTAACCAAGCGGCTGAGCTTTGCCAAAAGTCAGGATTAAAATTGGCTTACCACAACCATAACTTCGAATTTAAAGATCAGGGCAATGGGGCTACAGGCTACGAAATCCTGCTCGCTGATACCGATGCCAAACTGGTCGGTTTTGAACTCGATATCTTTTGGGCGGTAAATGCAGGTTTAAACCCTGTTGATATGTTCAAGAAAAATCCGGGCCGTTATAAAATGTTCCATGTTAAGGACATGGATAAAACAGACAAGGCAGTTTTCGTGGAAGTGGGTTCTGGCAGGATAGATTTTAAGCGCATTTTTGCTGCTTCTAAATTGGCCGGAGTAGATTATATTTTTACAGAACAGGACATCATCAGGAAAGCACCTTATGAAAGTATAGCTGAAAGCTACAATTACATCAAAAAAAACTTACTTTAAGCAGATTTTCTCCTTAAAAAATCGACGTTTTTAGATTTATTAGTAAATAATATACTTACCTATACTAAATGTACTTTTTACACCAAGTAAAATCGACATCAAAACACGGCTTAGACTACAATAGAGCAATAAAAAGTCATTTATTTAGAACAGTTCTACTCAGTAACAATCACATTGCATACTGATAATTTAACTTAAAAAAGTTATTCTTTCCGTTATATTTTTTCTAATATTACTAATTCAACACATAAGTAACCAATATATAAAATCATAAAGACGATGCACAGAAGAGAAGCACTCAAAAACGTTGCATTTTTGCTGGGAGGAGCAATCTCAGCAAGTACAATGGGCGTTTTATTTGAAAGTTTTACGCTCCCGGAAAATGAAAAGAATTTTGTACTTTATTCACTCGAAGACGAAAAGATCTTTGCTGAATTCGCTGATATTATTGTTCCGACTACCAAATCATCTGCTGGCGCCAAGGCTGCAGGTTTAGGGAAGTTCATCCCGATGATGATGAAAGATTGTTACCCTGCCACCATGCAAACCTCATTTGCACAAGGCTTTAAAGATCTTCAGGCTAAATCAATGAAAGATTTCGGAAAAAGTTATATCACTTTAACACCAGCCGATCGTAAAAAATTAATGATCGATTTAAGGGCAATCGCGCTTGCCCAAAAAGCGAGCAAATCAGAAGAGAATAAAGATTTAGCTTACTTTTTTATTACCGCAAGAGATTTAACCCTACTTGGTTATTATTCTTCAGAAATTGGTTGCACCAAAGCACGCGAATATGTGCTTATTCCAGGCCGATATGATGGCAATGCGCCATTAAAGCCAGGTCAAAAATCTTGGGCAACCTAATTTCTAAAATAACAACAAAACATCATGAATTTAAATACAAATTTAAAAGCAGAAAATACTTACGATGCTATTGTTATAGGATCGGGAATTAGTGGCGGCTGGGCTGCCAAAGAACTTACAGAAAAGGGCTTACGCGTGTTGATGCTCGAAAGAGGAATGAACATTGAGCACATTACAGGTTACGAAACGGCAATGAAAAATCCATGGGATTTTAAACATGCAGGAAAACTTACCGAAGAACAAAAACGTACTCACCCTGTACAAAAAAGAGATTATCCTTACCAGGAAGCAAATGAAAAATGGTGGGTAAACGATTTAGAATGTCCATATACCGAAGATAAACGTTTCGATTGGTACCGTGGTTTCCACGTTGGTGGAAAATCGTTGATGTGGGGCCGCCAAAGTTATCGTTTAAGTGATCATAACTTTGAAGATAATGCAAGAGACGGACATGGAAGCGATTGGCCTGTTCGATATGCAGAACTTTCGCCATGGTACGATTATGCAGAACGTTTTGCGGGAATCAGTGGTTCAAAAGAAAACTGGCCTACCTGCCCCGACGGACAGTTTTTACCTCCAATGGATTTAAATATTGTAGAAAAATCGGTTAAAGCACGTATCGAAGAGCATTATAAAAGAGAACGGATTATGATGATTGGCCGTGTTGCCAATCTTACTGTGCCACATAAAGGCCGTGGCAATTGCCAGTATAGAAATTTATGTAGCCGAGGCTGTCCGTTTGGCGCTTATTTCAGTACGCAGTCTTCTACCCTTCCTGCAGCTATGGCAACTAAACGTTTAACGTTAAGACCATACTCTATCGTAAATCATATTATTTATGATAAAGACACTAAAAAAGCCAAAGGTGTAATGGTTATTGATGCAGAAACCAACAAAACGATGGAATTTTATGCTAAAATCGTTTTTGTAAATGGTTCTACACTAGGTTCAACATTCGTTTTATTAAACTCTACATCAGAAGCGCATCCAAATGGATTGGGTAATGGAAGTGGTCAGTTAGGACACAATTTAATGGACCACCATTTCCGTTGCGGAGCATCTGGAGAGGCCGAAGGTTTTGACGACAAATACACTTATGGGCGCCGTGCAAACGGAATTTATATCCCTAGGTATCAGAATATCGGCAACGATAAACGCGATTACCTGCGTGGTTTCGGTTATCAGGGCGGTGCAAGCAGATCAAATTGGCAAGATGATGTAGCTGAATTGTCTTTCGGAGCAGATTTAAAACAAAAAATGACCACTCCAGGCAAATGGTCTATGGGCTTGGGCGGTTTCGGAGAGATGTTACCTTATTACGAAAACAAAGTATACATTGATAAAACCAAAAAAGACAAATGGGGACAACCCGTATTGGCTATCGATTGCGAATACAAAGAGAACGAGAAAAAAATGCGTGTGGATATGATGAATGATGCTGCCGAAATGTTAGAAAAGGCTGGCATGAAAAACATCAGAACATTCGATAATGACTGTTATCCAGGTATGGCGATCCACGAAATGGGTACCGCAAGGATGGGTAATGATCCGAAAACTTCTGTACTGAATAAATGGAACCAGATGCACGAAGTAAATAATGTTTTCGTAACTGATGGATCTTGTATGCCATCAATCGCTTGCCAAAACCCATCGTTAACATTTATGGCTTTAACTGCCCGTGCCTGTGATTACGCTGTAAAAGAATTAAAGAAAAAGAACATCTAAAAAGAGGTTAAAGGCATAAGGTTAAAGGTGTAGGGTTTAATCGCCCTAAAACTTGAACCTTATGTCATACACCAATAAGATATAGAAAAACAACATCTAGACAGGTTAAAGGCATTAAGTATTTAAGGTATAAGGGAAATCGTCCTAAACCTTAAACCTTAAACCCCTCACCTTTATAAACATGAAAAGAAAATTAAGAATGGGCATGATAGGCGGTGGAAAAGACGCTTTTATCGGTGCCGTACACCGTTTGGCTGCCAATATGGATGGCCTTATTGAATTATCTGCAGGAGCTTTAAGTGTAAATCCCGAAATTGGATACGAATCTGGAAAACTCCTTTTTCTTCCAGATAACAGAATCTACACCAATTACGAAGAAATGCTGACGAAGGAAAGTGAATTGCCAGCAGATGAAAGAATTGACTTTGTAACCATCGTTACCCCAAACTTTGCTCACTTTGCTCCTGCAATGATGGCTTTAGATAAGGGTTTTAATGTGGTGATTGAAAAACCAATGACTTTAACTTTGGAAGAAGCAAAACAGCTAAAAGCTAAAGTAGAAGAAACAGGCTTAACATTATGTTTAACGCATACCTACTCTGGTTACCCAATGGTTAAACAGGCCAAACAAATGGTTAGCGAAGGTGCTTTAGGCGCAATCAGAAAAATCATGGTCGAATATCCTCAAGGCTGGTTAAGTACCTTATCAGAACGCGAAGGAAATGCGCAGGCAGCCTGGCGCACCGATCCATCTAAAACCGGAAAAAGCGGTAGCATGGGCGATATCGGTACACATGCCGCTCATTTAGCAGAGTATATTTCTGGTTTAAAAATTACTAAAATCTGTGCTGATTTAAGCATTGTTGTTCCAGGTAGAGCTATTGACGATGATGGAAACGTATTGTTAAAATTCGATAATGGGGCCAATGGTGTTCTTGTGGCATCGCAAATTGCTGCCGGAGAAGAAAATGCATTGAAGATTAAAGTATATGGCGAAAAAGGTGGCATGGAATGGCACCAGATGGAACCGAACACCTTAATTGTAAAATGGTTAAATGCTCCTGCTCAAATTTACAGAACAGGCAACGGTTATATGGGCAGTTTCGCACAGCACAATACCCGAACTCCTGGTGGTCACCCAGAAGGCTACTTAGAAGCATTTGCAAATATTTATAAAAACTTTGCATTAACAGTAGATGCGAAGTTGAATAACGAGCAACCTACTGCTGAAATGTTAGACTTTCCAAGTACTGAAGATGGGATTAGAGGAATGGCATTTATCGAAAATGTAGTGGCCTCTAGCCAATCAGACCAAAAGTGGTTAGACTATAAATTATAACAATCAAGCATGACAACGATAAAAGGACCAGCAGTATTTTTAGCACAATTTATAAGTGATGAAGCTCCATTTAACTCCCTAGACAGTATTTGTAAATGGGCAGCAGGTTTAGGTTTTAAAGGCATTCAGATGCCAACCTTAGATACAAGATTTATCGATCTTCAAAAAGCTGCTGAAAGCAAAACCTATGCAGATGAACTGAAAGGAAGAATCGCTTCTTATGGCTTAGAAATTACTGAACTTTCTACACACTTACAAGGTCAATTGGTTGCGGTACACCCTGCTTATGATGATCTGTTTGATGCCTTTGCACCAAAAGAAGTACACAAAAATCCAAAAGCCAGAACAGAATGGGCTGTGCAGCAAATGAAATATGCGGCTAAAGCCTCTCAAAACTTAGGTTTAAATGCACATGCTACATTTAGTGGGTCATTATTGTGGCAATATTTCCATCCCTGGCCACAACGCCCGGCAGGATTGGTTGAAGAGGGTTTTGCAGAATTGGCAAAACGCTGGACACCGATTTTAAACGAATTCGATCAATGTGGCGTTGATGTTTGCTACGAAATACATCCAGGCGAAGATTTATTTGATGGCGAAACATACGAAATGTTCCTCGCTGCGGTAAATAATCATCCTCGGGCATGCTTATTGTATGATCCATCACACTTTGTGTTGCAACAATTGGATTACATTCAATACATCGATTTTTACCACGAACGCATAAAAGCGTTCCACGTTAAAGATGCAGAATTTAACCCTACAGGCAAACAAGGCACTTTTGGTGGATACCAGAGTTGGGCAAACCGAGCCGGTCGTTACCGCTCGCCCGGTGATGGTCAGGTTGATTTTAAAACCATTTTTAGTAAATTGGCGCAATATGATTTTAAAGGTTGGGCCGTTATGGAATGGGAATGCTGCATTAAAAACCAGCAAGATGGTGCCCGCGAAGGTGCAGAATTTATTAAAAAGAATATCATTAACGTAACCGATAAGGCATTTGATGACTTTGCAGCATCGGGTAGTGATAGTACCTTCAATAAAAGAATATTAGGATTACAAGATTAACAAAACACACACAACATGAAAACCTGCATAAGCAACAACAAATAAAACATTACCGCTTATGCAAGCTTGAATGCGATTAAAAACAACACACAACACATGAAAAAAACATTTTTAATTTTAGGCGCTGTAGTCATTTTTATGGCGTCGTTTTCAAAAGCCGATTTAACGAAGGAGAAAACTGTGGTTGCAGCTGCAACAGTAACAAGCCATGCTGCTTTTCAATCAAATCCAGGCGAAAAACTGATCAATAAATCAGATTGTTTAGGTTGCCATAACAAGACCAACAAGATTATTGGCCCTGCATACGTAGAAATTGCAAAAAAATATCCGGCTACGGAGAAAAATATCAGCATGTTAGCCGATAAGATTATTAAAGGTGGAACCGGAGTTTGGGGCAATATGCCGATGACTGCGCACGCTACCCTTAAAAAAGACGATGCAAAATTAATGGTAAAGTATATCTTATCTTTAAAGAAAAAATAATCGACCCAGTTAGCAAATCGATTTACTTATATGAAAACAGAGCAAGAAAATAAAAACACGAGTAACCGCCGTGATTTTATTAAGACCACAGCTATTGCCGCTGCTGCGTTTATGATCGTACCCCGCCATGTTTTAGGTGGCCCTGGTTATTTAGCACCAAGCGATCGCTTATTGGTTGCCGGCATTGGTGTTGGCGGAAAAGGCCAAAGCGATTTAAGCATGTTTTACAAAAGCGGAAAAGCAGACATTGCTTTTTTATGCGATGTAGACGATCGCCGTGCAGCAAATAGTGTTAAAGCTTTTCCTAAAGCAAAATACTATAAAGATTGGCGCGAAATGTTAGATAAGGAACATAAAAATTTCGACGCTGTATCTGTTTCTACTCCTGATCATAATCATGCCATCCAGGCTTTAGCAGCAATGCAATTGGGTAAACACGTTTATGTGCAGAAACCTTTAACACATGATATTTATGAGGCGCGGATTCTAACCGCTGCTGCAAAAAAATATAAAGTGGTAACCCAAATGGGAAATCAAGGTGCATCAAACGATGGTCCGCGCCAAATGAAAGAATGGTACGAAGCCGGTCTAATTGGTGATGTACACACGGTTTACGCATGGACTGATAGGCCGGTTTGGCCACAAGGCATTCCCTGGCCAAGCAAAAAAGCAGAAATTCCTAAAGAATTAGATTGGAATTTATGGTTAGGAACGGCCCCTGAAAAGGATTTTGTAGACAAATTAGTTCCGTTTAACTGGCGTGGCTGGTGGGATTATGGTACTGGTGCCCTGGGCGATATGGGCTGTCACTTAATCGAAGCTCCATTTAGCGTATTAAACTTAAAATATGCAAAAGAAGTTCAGGCCAGTGTAGGTTCTGTTTATGTAGATGAATTTAAACGTGGTTATTTCCCTGAAAGCTGCCCTCCATCAAGTCATGTTACCTTAAAATTCCCTAAAACAGAGAAAACGCTGGGTGATGTTACTTTACACTGGATGGACGGTGGCATCCAACCGGAACGCCCTGAAGAATTAGAAGCAGATGAAACTTTTGGCGATGGCGGTAATGGTACCTTGTTTATTGGAACTAAAGGTAAAATGATGTCTGAAACTTATAGCGCAAACCCGAAATTATTGCCTTTAAGTAAAAACAAAGATATTAAGGTAGCACCAAAATACACCCGTGTACCAGATGGCGCAAACGGGCACTATAAACAATGGGTTGAAGCCGCAATAGCGGGTTATGGCAAGCAAGAAGTAAGTTCGCCTTTCGAAATTGCCGGCCCACTAACTGAAGCTTTACTAATGGCAAATTTGGCAATCAGAAGCTTCGATATCAAAAAAACGGTAAATGGTAAAACAACCTACCCAGGCAGGTACACTAAAATGCTTTGGGATAACGACAATATGAAAGTTACCAATTTTGACGAAGCCAACCAGTTTGTAAAACGCGAATACCGCAAAGGCTGGAACAATTTAACACTTTAATTAATAAGTACATTCGTCATTGCGAGGTACGAAGACAACCGAACGCAGAGCGTTCATGAATACCTATAAAAACATAAGTAAAAATGAATAATCCCACAACTGGCAAAAGGTTCAAGATTGCTTCATACCTTGTATGACAACAAATAAAAAAAATGAAAAAAATCTTTCTTTCTGCTTGCATCTTATTAGCAGTAACACAAATATCAAAGGCTCAAAAGGGCTTTAAGCCACTTTTTGATGGTAAAACAACAACAGGCTGGCATACTTACAACAAAACTACGGTTGGTAGTGCCTGGCAGGTTCAGGATGGTGCCCTTCATTTAGATTTAGCTACCAAAGGTAAAGATGGTGGCGGTGATTTGGTTACCGATAAGGAATATGGCGATTTCCATTTAAAATATGAATGGAAAGTGGCTCCAAAAGCAAATAGCGGTTTAATTTTTTATGTTCACGAAGAACCTAAATACCACGCTACCTATTCTACAGGTTTAGAAATGCAGGTTATTGATAATGATGGCCACCCAGATGGAAAAATCACCAAGCACCGTGCCGGCGATTTATACGATCTGGTAAAAAGCTCATCAGAGCCGGTTAAAGCTGTTGGCGAATGGAATAAAGCAGAAATCATTAGCAAAAAGGGCAAACTAACACTAATTTTAAACGGAGTTGAAGTAGTAAAAACTACCCTTTGGGATGATAACTGGAAAAAAATTGTTGCAGGCAGCAAATTTGCAAAATGGGAAAACTGGGGCACTTTTAAAACAGGTAAAATTGCTTTACAAGATCATGGAGATGAAGTTTGGTACAAAAACATCTCTATTAAAGAACTGTAAATAAGGTTGAAGGCGGAAGGTATAAGGTTGAAGGTCATAGCCTTCGCTTCAACAATAATGCCTAAAACTTAATAATATAAAAAAGGCTGAAGGCGTAAGCGTAAAAGATTGAGGGTTTTATATCCCTTGCTTTAACCTTACGCCTTAAACCTTAAACCTAATCTTATATAAACCAAATGAATAGCACTACTCGCTTTAAACTCTCTGCCATGATGTTCCTGGAATTTTTTATCTGGGGCGCCTGGTTTGTAACCATGGGAACTTACCTTGGTAAAAATCTTCTATCAAACGATGTACAAATTGGTTCAGCCTATAGTACACAATCACTAGGCGCTATTATTGCGCCATTTATCATCGGATTAATTGCAGACAAATTTTTCTCTGCTCAAAAAGTGTTAGGCGTATTACATTTAGTTGGAGGTGTACTCTTATGGATTGCTGGAACATCTTTAAATTTTGACAGTTTCTTCCCTTTCATATTAGGATATATGATTGCTTATATGCCTACTTTAGCATTAGTGAATTCAATATCTTTCAAACAAATGCAAGATCCAGGGAAAGAATTTCCTTCCATCAGGGTATTCGGAACAATTGGATGGATTATTGCCGGGTTAGTAATTGGATGGTTAAACTGGGAACAGAGCGGTAACTTAGTATTTACATTCAAAATGGCATCCGTTGCCTCAATCATTTTAGGATTGTTTAGTTTCTTTTTACCAAACACTCCTCCAGTTAAAAAAGGTGAAAAAACAACTTTTGGCGAGATCATTGGCTTAGATGCGATTGGCTTGTTAAAAAACAAATCATATCTTTTATTCTTCTTAGCATCTGTTGCTATCTGTATTCCACTAGCATTCTATTACAATTTCACCAATCCCTTTCTTAATGAAGTTGGAATGAAAGGTGCAGCAGGGGTTCAATCACTAGGGCAAGTATCTGAAACCCTATTTATGTTATTAATGCCTCTATTCTTTGCTCGTCTTGGTGTAAAAAAAATGCTTGCAATTGGTATGATTGCGTGGGTTGTTCGTTACCTTTTCTTTGCATTTGGAAATGCAGATTCAAACTATTGGATGCTGATCGGTGGAATTGTTCTACATGGCATTTGCTATGACTTTTTCTTTGTTACCGGACAAATTTATACTGATAGATTAGCTGGAGAAAAATTCAAAAGTGCTGCTCAAGGCTTTATTACTTTGGCAACCTATGGCGTTGGTATGTTAATCGGTTCGATCATCTCAGGTATGGTAGTTAATAAATATGTTGTAGAAGGTGGCCATATCTGGCAAAGCATATGGATTATCCCAGCAGGTATAGCAGGATTAGTTGCGCTACTATTCTTATTATTCTTCAGTGATAAAAATAAACCAGTTACTGAAGCTAACTCTATATAATTATGTCTACAAAACTGGATAGAAGAAATGCTTTAAAGAACATCATCGCAGGAACTGCTGCAATCGGTGTTTCTTCAGGATTTTCAGCATTAGCAATGGATAAATCGGAATCAGATCAGCCACTAAGGCTAAAAGGAAATATTAATCATGCCGTTTGCCGTTGGTGTTTTAGCGGTTTAGATGTAGAAACGCTTTGTGTTGAAGCTAAAAAGATCGGCATTAAAGGCATTGATTTAGTTGGACCAAAAGATTGGCCGACTTTAAAAAAACATGGATTAGAATCTACCATGTGCAATGGTGCAGAAATTAATTTAGTAGATGGTTTTAACGACGAAAAATTTCACGAAAAGTTAATTCAAAACTATACTGCAATGATTCCACTTGTTGCCGAAGCAGGTTACAAAAATCTAATCTGTTTTAGTGGAAACCGCCGAGGTAAAGATGACGAAACAGGCTGGAACAATTGCGTTAAAGGATTGAAACAATTAATCCCATTGGCAGAAAAACACAATGTTGTATTGGTAATGGAGTTATTAAACAGCAAAATTAACCACAAAGATTATCAATGCGATAGAACCTCGTGGGGAGCTGAACTTTGCAAACGTTTAGGATCTGAAAATTTCAAATTGTTATATGATATCTACCATATGCAGATTGATGAGGGCGATGTAATCAGAAACATCAGAGATAACCATCAATACATCGCCCACTACCACACCGCCGGTGTTCCGGGCAGAAATGAAATCGATGATACGCAGGAGTTATACTATCCTGCAATAATGAAAGCCATTGCCGAAACTGGCTTTAAAGGTTTCGTTGCACAAGAATTTATACCTAAAAATGCAGATAAAATAGCCTCGCTAAAAAAGGCAGTTTCCATTTGCGACATCTAAAAATATACCTATGTTATCAAGAAGAAGTTTTATTTTAAACAGTAGTATGGCTGCAACGGCAGCACTTTTGGTTCCATCATTTGCTTGTGTGGCTTCCGATAAAAAATCAGTTGGTCTGCAGTTATATTCTTTAAGAGATGAACTTCCAAAGGACGTAAAAGGAACCATAGCAAAAGTGGCAAAAGCTGGCTTTGCAGCGGTTGAAACCTATGGTTTTTCGATAAAGGATCAATTTTGGGGCTTAACACCAGCCGAATTCAAAAAACTGCTTGACGACAACGGATTAACTGCACCAAGCGGTCATTACGGTTTAGGCAGCTATTTAACTGATGGAAACACTGAAGAATTAAAAGCAGCAATTGCTGCTGCCAAAGTGCTTGGAAGCGAATACGTAACCATTCCCTGGTTAGATGAAAGCATTAGAAAAAGTGCCGACGACTATAAAAAAATTGCGGTCAAAATTAACGAAGCCGGAAAATTGGCGAAAGAAGCGGGTATCAGGTTAGCTTACCACAACCACAATTTCGAATTCGACAAACAAGGTGATACGACTGGTTACGAAATCCTGCTAAAAGGAACTGATAAAAATCTTGTTGATTTTGAACTTGATTTATACTGGGTAGTTCGTTCAGGAAACGACCCGATCAAACTATTTAAAGAAAATCCAGGCCGTTTTACCATGTGGCATGTTAAAGATATGGATAAAGCAAATCCAGCATTAAATGCTGAAGTAGGAACAGGTTCTATTAATTTCAAACCTATTTTTGCTGATGCCAAACTTTCGGGCATGAAACACTTCTTTGTAGAACACGAAACCAATTACAAGCCAAATCCAATGGAATCTGTTGCAGCTAGCTGTGCATACATTAAAAAAGAAATTATTTAAATTTTAAATGATGAATTCAAGAAGAACTTTCTTAAAACAGGCAGGATTAGCCGCAGGAGCGGCATTATTAATCCCGTCGTTTGCCTTTGATAAAGCAAGTAAAAATGTTGGTTTGCAACTATACTCTTTACGCAATGAACTGCCAAAGGATGTAAAAGGTATTATCGAAAAGGTAGCACAGGCTGGATATAAAGAAGTAGAAACGTATGGTTTTTCCAACGGAAAATTTTGGGGCTTAACCCCCAAAGAATTCAAAGCTTTGTTAAATGCTAACGGTTTAAAAGCACCAAGTGGCCATTATCATATGGATGATTTTGTAAAAACCGGAAAAACAGATAGATTAAAGGCAGATATCGAATCTTCAGCAGCGATTGGTGGTAAATACTTTACCATCGCCGGTGCACATGTAGATATGAGCAAAGGTGTAGATGGCTTTAAGAAAACCGCTGATGATTTTAATAAGGTTGCCGAAATTGCAAAAGCCTCTGGTTTAAAATTCGCCTACCACAACCACGATTTCGAATTTAAAAAATTAGGTGATACTACCGGTTACGATGTTTATTTAAGTGAAACCGATAAAAATCTGGTAAATTTCGAATTGGATTTATACTGGGTGGTACGCTCAGGTAACGATCCGTTAGCTTTGTTTAAAAAATATCCAGGCCGTTTCCCAATGTGGCACGTTAAAGATATGGACAAAGCCAAACCTGAATGGAATACCGAGGTAGGTAAAGGTGCTATTGATTTTAAAAGCATTTTTGCTCAGGCAAAACTTTCAGGCATGCAACATTTCTTTGTAGAGCACGAAACCAATTACCAACCTGATCCGGTTGGTTCGATCAAAACAAGCTGTGATTATATCAAAGCCAATTTGATTTAAACGTATCCAAACCTCGCAGGTTTCGAAAACCTGCGAGGTTTTCTGCGCTTATCGTCATCTCGACTAAAGCATAGCGAAATGTTCCAAAGGAACTCCTTCGGAGGAGAGATCTATCTCCAAAACAGCAAACCTTCAATTCTTCAACAATATATTTTAGGTTAGAACCGCTGATCTGAGTTATCAAACCCAACAGTGGTGGCATCCCGATTCTTCATTGGGATAAAGCGGATGGCAGGACTTTCATAACCGATAAGCACAGTAACATGCTTTCCAAAATAAAATCAAATATTTTTTTAGTAGTGCACATCAAGTATAGCTAAATCGAATTATGCCTAATCTTTTTAACCTTATTTTCTATTGAAAAAGTAAGATTTCAAATATTAAAAGCAAATTTAATTGGTAACAATGGGGATATAAGCTTAATTTTTAGCATATTTGGGCTTATATCAAATGTTTAATAATATATAATTAAAATTTAAAATGAAAGTAGCAGTAGTAGGTGCCACCGGATTGGTAGGCACTGTCATGTTAAAAGTATTGGAGGAAAGAAATTTCCCTTTAACAGAGTTGATTCCCGTAGCATCAGAAAAGAGTGTTGGCAAGGAAATTACTTTTAAGGGTAAGAAGTTCCCAATTGTTAGCATGGATACTGCAATCAGCATGAAACCAGATATCGCTTTGTTTTCAGCCGGTGGAAATACTTCATTGGAGCATGCTCCACGTTTTAAAGAAGCCGGAACAACCGTTATCGATAACTCTTCTGCATGGAGAATGGATCCTGCAATTAAATTAATTGTACCAGAAGTTAATGCACACGAACTTTCTATCGATAACAAAATTATTGCTAACCCTAACTGTTCTACCATCCAGATGGTAGTGGTTTTAAAACCGTTACACGATAAATATAAAATTAAACGTGTTGTGGTTTCTACTTATCAATCGGTTACGGGTACAGGTGTTAAAGCGGTTGAGCAGCTAATGAACGAACGTAAAGGCATTGATGGACCTAAAGCTTATCCATACGAAATTGATTTGAATGTTCTTCCACATATTGATGTTTTCATGGACAATGGATATACCAAAGAAGAAATGAAAATGGTTAAAGAAACGAACAAAATTATGAGCGACGATAGCATTAAAGTTACCGCTACTACAGTTCGTATCCCGGTAATGGGTGGTCACTCAGAATCGGTAAACATCGAGTTCGAAAATGATTTCGATTTAGCTGAAGTTCGTAGTATTTTAGAAAAATCACCTGGTATAATCGTCATTGATGATGTTGCTAACCTAAAATACCCTATGCCTAAAGATGCACATGAAAAAGATGAAGTTTTTGTTGGCCGTATCCGTAGAGATGAATCGGCCCCTAAAGCGTTAAACCTTTGGATTGTTGCGGATAATTTGCGCAAAGGCGCTGCAACCAATGCCGTTCAGATTGCCGAATATCTAATTCAGAAAGAATTGGTTTAATCAATAACCTCAAGAAAAGTCCCCCGATTCACATCTGGGGACTTTTTTTATACCCGCTCTCTAACATGAAACGCATTCCAATCGCTTTAATATATTCGAGGTTACTGATTGGTTTTATAGTAATTCTATTAAGCTTTTCCCACGTCAAGCACTATTCTTTTCTTGCAATCACATTATTATCGATCGGTTTATTAACAGATGTATTCGATGGAATAATAGCCAGACAACTCAATATCTCCTCCGAAAAATTAAGACGTTTAGACTCCTGTATCGATCAGGTATTTTTTATTTCAGTAGCCGTTGCTACTTATATACAATGTCCTGATTTTTTCAAAGCCAACTTGGTAAAACTGATTGTACTTGGTGCTTTCGAAGCTTCAACCTATGTATTAAGCTATATCAAATTCAGAAAAGAAATCGCTACGCATTCTATCGGCGCTAAAATCTGGACGTTGACTATATTCGCCACTTTAGTCGAAATTATAGTTCATTGTGAATCGATGATATTATTTGAGTTTTGCTTTTGGATCGGATTGGCATCTCGAATAGAAATACTTGCCATCGTTTTCATACTAAAAAAATGGACGAACGATGTACCAACCATTTATCATGCAATAAAATTGAGGCAAGGGAAGGAAATTAAACGCAATAAACTGTTTAATGGATAAATTTGCCGTAACATAAAAATCATAAAAAAGAGATCGTAATCACTAAATTATATATAAAAAAGAGATCGTAATCACTAAATTACATATAAATAAGAGATTAGCTTTTCAAATTTCACTATATTAGTGTTAAGAAAACATGGCGAAATGATAATCAGAAGTCTGCAAACTCATATCGAATCAAAGTTTTTTAAACAAAAAGCAATTATAGTTACCGGTGCAAGACAGGTAGGCAAAACCACTATGTTAAAGCAATTGCTAAATAAAACAGAATTGCCCTTTGTTTTTCTAAACTGTGATGAAGCCAATGTTCGAAGCACATTAACAGACATCAGTATTGAGCGATTAAAGTCAATTATCGGTTCAAATAAAATTATTTTTATCGACGAAGCACAACGAGTTACCAATATTGGTTTAACCCTAAAATTGATTGTAGATAATTTTACGGATATACAACTTTTAGTTACTGGTTCATCATCGTTGGATCTGGCCGTTGGCCTAAAAGAATCATTAACTGGAAGAAAATTTGAATATCATCTTTTTCCTTTTTCGGTAGCAGAACTTGTTGAAGACACCAATATCCTTACTGAAGAACAGGCATTGGAAAAAAGATTAATTTATGGTTCTTATCCCGATGCGATTAATTATCCAGGAGAAGAAAAAGAGCTCTTAATGAACTTGGCCAATAGTTATCTTTTTAAAGATATTTTATCACTTACCGGCATCAGAAAACCTTTGCAGCTCGAAAAATTAGTACAGGCCTTAGCCTTGCAAATTGGTAATGAGGTTTCGTATACCGAGCTTGGCCAGATGATTGAAGCCGATAAACTAACAGTTGAGCGTTATATCGATTTATTAGAACAACGTTTTGTTGTATTTAGGTTGGGCGCATACAGCAGTAATCTGCGGAATGAAATAAAAAAGAGCAAAAAAATATATTTCTATGATACCGGCATCCGCAATGCCGTGATCGAAAACTTTAGTATGCTTGCGCTGAGGCAGGATGCTGGTCAGCTCTTTGAAAATTATATTATTTCAGAATATATCAAAGCCAGTAATAACAAGAGAAAGCATGCCAAATATTATTTCTGGCGAAGCTTTCAACAACAGGAAATTGATTTAATAGAAGAAATTGATGGAAAAACAAATGCCATAGAGATAAAGTGGAACGAGAATAAAAAAGTGAGGTTTCCATCAACGTTTTTAGATGCTTACCCTACAAATAATACAAGCGTTATAAACAAGTCTAACTATACGAGTTTTCTGATATAAAATAATCTTTGCTTTACATGAAATTTTTCAAAATATTAACCTTATTTCTTTTCTCAGGTATAGCTGCAATTGCCCAAAACCGAATTCAGAACCTCGAAAAAGCCTTCAATAATTTATTAAATGATGAACAGGCAAAACATGCTATTGTTTCTCTTTGCGTTTTAGATGCCAATACAGGTAGAACGCTTTATGCCAAAAATGAGCAAATCGGCCTGGCTACGGCTTCAACCTTAAAAGCCATAACTGCAGCCACGGCTTTCAGTATTTTAGGGAAAGATTTTCAATTCCAAACTACATTGGCCTATACCGGAACAATTACTACAGATGGAATATTAAAAGGAAACCTGATCATTGTTGGCAGTGGCGACCCAACTTTGGGCTCCTGGCGCTATCAAAACAAAGAGAATGCTGTTTTAACACAATGGGTTACTGCAATAAAATCTGCAGGAATCAAAAAAATTGAAGGCACAATAATTGGCGACGATCGCATTTTTGGCACACAAACAACACCTGAGGGTTGGGTTTGGCAGGATATTGGCAATTATTATGGTGCCGGGACTTCTGGCTTAGCCTGGCGTGAAAATCAATTTGATATTCATTTGAAGCCTGGAAGTAGTACAGCAGATGAAGTTAAGGTAGTAAAAACAGTTCCGGCAACGCCTTATGTGCAGATCATAAATGAACTAAAAACCGGAAGTCCGGGTTCTGGCGATAGAAGTTATGCTTTTCTTCCACCTTACAGTAATGTTGCTTACCTCCGCGGAAGCTGGGGAATAGGCATTGCCAAAACAGGCATTTCTTTAGCCCTCCCCGACCCTGCTTTTGATTGCGCTTACCGTTTACAGGATACTTTAAAAAGATTGGGTATTTCAACCGGTCAGCAAGCCACAACGGCAAGGTTAATGACTTTGAACAATCAGGTAATTCCTTCGGTTACACAGAAAATAAGCACTATCAGTTCGCCTAGTTTAAGCGAGATGACCTATTGGTTTTTAAAGAAAAGCATCAATTTATATGGCGAATCACTTTTAAAAACCATTGCAATAAAATCAGGCAAAGCAGGCACAACAAGTAAAGGGGCGGAAACCGAAATCAATTTCTGGGCCAATAAAGGCATTGATAAAACGGCATTAAACATTATCGACGGTAGCGGACTTTCTCCGGGCGATAGAATAACGACTTCGGCAATGGCGAGTGTACTTTTCCAGATCCAGAAAGAAAACTGGTTCGCAGATTATTACAAGGCGTTACCCGAGTACAACGGTATGAAAATTAAAAGCGGAACGATAAATGATGTTTCGGCATTTGCAGGCTATCATACTGATGCTGCAGGTAATAAATATGTAATCGTTATTAATATCAATAACTATAGTGGAAGCGGGATTAACAAAAAGCTGTTCAGGGTATTAGATGAACTGAAGTAATAGAAAAACTTCGATTAAAATATATCGTTTGGCCACATATACATCCGTGCAGTCACCTTGATCCAATAGCTATCGGATCAGCACGGCGATCGTAGCAGGTAACCTTTTCATCAAATACCGATACAATTGTTATTCAAATAATTTCTCTTAAACACTATCCAAGCCACAATAAGATTCAACGGAATAAGGATTAATCCACAGCCGAACATGATAAATAGGTAAAAAAGGAAAAACAGGCAAAAAACCCATATCAAAAATCCTTTAATCTGTATCGCATTTAACAAAAGCAGGCTTCTAAATAACAGGATCGCAGAAAAAGCAAATGCGATTAACCCAAACGATGTTAAAACATCAAAGTTGGTAAATATCCAACAGATTTCGGGCAGTAATAAAACGAGATAGTTGAAACAAAAACTAAAAAATACTTTCTCTTTAGTAAAAGGAAAATTTGGCAAGAAAGACAAGTATCGATTATTAAAAACCTTCTCCTGATAAATGAGCACCATATGTGCCATAACAATACATGAGGTAATAAGCATCAATAAACTAGAATTATCCTTAAGATCAGCAAAAACTACGAACACACTCGAAATCAATACCCACGAAAGCAGTTTGGTGAGTACATAAGCCAATTTCGATTGATTGAAAACCTGAAAACTATACAACAAAAAAATGGGTTTGTTCCATTTTCTACTAATCCTGATCAACCAACTTGGTTTATTGGCTTCAATTAAACGGTTATTTTCTTTTAGGCAGATATAAGCGCCCGCTAAAACCAGAAGCAATTGAAAAAATAAAATCCCGATAGAAATAAGATAATAGCCAAATACAATTCCAATGGTTATGGCGTATAACGTATAACACAATACAGGGATAAATATGTAGGTCTGCACTACACACCAGGTCATAAATTGCTGTTTTTTGGTTGACGAGGTGAAACTATAATACAGAAACTCTTGTTGAGATAAAGCAAGCTGACTTAAGACGTATTTTAAGCTTTTGTAAGCATACAATAAGCTTCCTATCAAGTAAAAAGTCAAAATAAGTGGATTACTCACCAAACTAATGGTAAAGAAAAACTGCCAGAAATCAATCTGGTCTGGCCGAACAGTGCCCAAAGTATTAATAAACAAACAGTAACTGATCAACATCACAAAGATGAATACCAACATAGCTGCATGGGTACGGTAAAATCCGTCAACAAATATTTTCTTTAAGGCAGTGTTTGAAAGCAACGACATTAAAAATTCAGTATTATTTTTTTATCTTGAATATTGATCTGTTTAAGTCCGGGCAGTTTTAACTCATCTAACGGCTGATGTGAGGACAGTAAAAAACTGATTTTTTCATTTCGGTACTTTTCATTAATCCAGCGGTATAATATCTCCAATGATTCTACATCGATTGTATTTAAAGGCTCATCTAATAAGATCAATTTGGGTTGTCCTAAAAAAGCCAAAACCAACGACAACTTTTTTAACATGCCACTAGAATATGAACCCAATGGATTATGAATGTAAGGCTTCATACCCATTTCAGCAATTAAAGTCTCTTCTTGATCAGAAACAGACCCCTTGGCTTTAGCGAAAAGATCAACCATTTCAAATCCGGTTAAAAATTCGGGGTACAGTGGTTCGGCTTCGGCAAAATTTACAAGTTTTCTATAGGAAACACCATGATCTTTTAAATAAATAGTACTTATTGCAATATCGCCTTCGAAAGACAATATTCCTGCAATTGCTTTCAGCAGGGTACTTTTCCCTGAGCCGTTACCTCCTTTTATCCAGAAAATACCTTCTGGAATTTTAATATTATCTATCTTTAAAACAAGGTGATTGAAATAAGATTTTTCAAATTGATTGAAGTGTAACATAAAAGCATTTTGTTTCTGACTTTAGTTTTAATGAAAAGTTACAAAGCACATTCATCTTGATAAAATCATACGCAATGCAATTAATTTTACGCCCTTACCAACCAAGTGATATTGAAAGTTTGGTTAAACATGCCAACAATTTCAATATTTCGAAATATTTAACCAATAAATTCCCTTTTCCTTACGAGAAAAAAGATGGTGAGGCATTTATTCGATTAGCCTTAAGTCACGAACCTTTGCAAATCAAGGCTATTGTCGTCAACAATGAAGTAATTGGATCGATAGGTGTGCATCAACTGGCCGATATTTATAGCAAAAGTGCAGAAATGGGTTATTGGATTGCCGAAGATTTTTGGGGAAAAGGCATTGTTCCGCTTGCCATTAAAGAAATGCTTAAATATGGTTTCGATACCTTCGATATTGAAAGAATTTTCGCACGGACTGCACATACGAACCTGGCCTCGCAGCGGGTTTTAAAGAAAGCAGGTTTTGTTTTTGAAGCGGAATTAAAAGGCACTATTTTTAAAAATGGCGAATATTTTGACGAATTTATTTTTGGGTTCAGAAAATATCAATTGATCTGAGAACAGCATTAAAACATTTTGTTAAACCCGAAGCTTATTACGTAAATTCGTGCAAACCAAAAACAACAAAGCAATGAAATTATCGATCAAATCAGTAATGCTGTTTATTGCACTTTTAGGTGCAGCAAATCTCGCAAACGCACAAGGAGGAGCCAAATTTCCACAACCGAGTAGCGGCCAAACCATTATCCAGGATTTTGGATTAGGCAAAATAACTTTAACCTACTCACGTCCCAATGTTAAGGGCCGCAAAATTTTTGGAGGTTTGGAGCCAATGGGCGTAGTTTGGCGTAACGGGGCAAATGCGGCCACGCGCATTAAATTTACCGATGCCGTTAAAATTGAAGGCAAAGATCTGCCTGCGGGCGAATATGGCCTGTTCAGTATTCCAGGCAAAAACGAATGGACGGTTATTTTTAGCAAAACGCCCGATCAATGGGGTGCTTACGAATATAAGGAAAGTGATGATGTGCTTCGTGTAAAAGTAAAAACAACAGCTTTAAAAGATAAGGTGGAAACCCTTAGCATGCAGTTTTCGGCGGTTAGCGAAACTTCGGCACAGCTAAATATGATGTGGGAGAATAGTGCTTATACCATCAATATCACAACTTCTATTGATGAGAAAGTAATGGCCAATATTGCTGAAGCGATGAAGGGCGAAAAAAAACCTTACTTTAATTCGGCATTGTATTATTATCAAAATGGAAAAGATTTAAAAACAGCTTTAGAATGGATGACGGAAGCAGAAAAATCAGATCCTAAAGCACCTTGGTTTAAACTATGGAAAGGCCGTATCCAATTAAAAATGGGCGATAAAGCGGGAGCATCAGCTACTGCGCAGCAAGGTATAGACGCTGCAAAAGCACAGAAGGTTGATGAATATGTACGCTTAAACTCAGAACTTTTGGCTGAAGCTAAAAAATAAGGAGATCATCATTTAGGGTTTATGAATGACAATAGAGTTTAAGAAGATAAAACCCTCACAATGTCGTCATTTCGAGCGGAGTGCAACTTAGTCGAGAAATCTAACTAAATAGATCTCTCCGTTTCGCTACGCTTCAGTCGAGATGACGGCATTAATTAGATATGGTTCTTCCATAAATTACCGGACCTAAGTAATTTAAACGCGATTGAAATGAATCCCGACGTAAAGTCGGAAGCAATGAAAAGCGGGACCAGCCCAAACCGATGTAATATTGTAACTGCTTTTCAAAAAACTATTAATGTAGCCACGCTTCTAAAGATCTCATGCCATACAGGGGTTTGCCGGCCAACATTAACTTAAAATTAACGATCGGTTAACTCAAACAACTATCGTAACATTAAGCCTTTAATCTCTTTATTTATTTAAAAATAATACTAACTTTGATGTTGCGCTTAGTAATTGTACTTTATACACTAAGCAGGTTAAAAAATCAATAAAAAATCAAATAAAAATGAGCATAATCGTTAATGTCCATGCCAGACAAATTCTCGATTCGAGAGGCAATCCAACAGTAGAAGTAGAAGTTGTAACAGAAGCAGGTGCTTTTGGCCGTGCAGCTGTACCAAGCGGTGCATCTACTGGACAATATGAGGCTGTTGAATTACGTGATGGAGATAAATCTACATATTTAGGTAAAGGTGTTTTAAAAGCTGTAGAAAATGTAAATACTAAAATTGCTGATGCATTAAGAGGTATTGATGTTTTTGAGCAAAATACAATTGATAAAATCATGTTAGACCTGGATGGTACCGAAAACAAAGGTAACTTAGGTGCTAATGCTATATTAGGTGTTTCTTTGGCTGCTGCTAAAGCTGCTGCTGATGAAATCGGTCAACCATTATACCGTTACATTGGTGGTGTTAACGCAAACACTTTACCAATTCCGATGATGAACATCATTAACGGTGGTTCACACTCTGATGCACCTATTGCTTTCCAGGAATTTATGATTATGCCAGTTGGCGCACCTTCCTTCTCTGAGGCTTTACGTTGGGGAACTGAAGTTTTCCATAGCTTGAAAAAAATTCTTCACGATAGAGGTTTATCTACTGCAGTAGGTGACGAAGGTGGTTTTGCGCCAACTTTTGATGGTACTGAAGATGCAATTGAAACGGTATTAAAAGCAATTGAAACTGCTGGTTACAAACCAGGTTCACAGATCTGTTTAGCTTTAGATTGTGCATCATCTGAGTTTTACAAAGATGGTAAATACGACTATACTAAATTTGAAGGTGCTACCGGCGTAATTCGTTCTAGCGAAGAGCAGGCACAATATTTAGCTGATCTTTCTGCAAAATATCCAATTATCTCTATTGAAGATGGTATGGATGAAAACGACTGGACTGGCTGGAAAAGCTTAACCGATAAAATTGGTGACCATGTTCAATTGGTTGGTGATGATTTATTTGTAACTAACGTTACGCGTTTACAACGTGGTATTGATGAGGCTACTGCCAACTCTATCCTGGTAAAAGTAAACCAGATCGGTTCTTTAACTGAAACCATCAATGCGGTAACATTAGCACAAAACAACGGCTATACTTCAGTAATGAGTCACCGTTCTGGCGAAACTGAAGATGTTACGATCGCTGATTTAGCTGTTGCATTAAACTGCGGACAGATTAAAACTGGTTCTGCATCACGTTCAGACAGAATTGCAAAATACAATCAATTATTACGTATTGAAGAAGAATTGGGTGAAAACGCTCGTTTCATCGGTTCAAAATTCAAATACGCTAAAAAATAATGTATAGCATTGGGTTTAAACCCAATGCTATAATGTTAACAAGTTGAAAAACTTATTTGCGAAACATCCGGAGATTTTAAATCTTCGGATGTTTTTATTTTAATACTATATTTGTTTGTTTGATTCGGGTTTCTCAAATCTCACATCTAAAATCTCATATCAATATATGAAACGTTTAATAGATCTTTTCCGAAATAAATATTTCCTTGCTACTGTCGCTTTTGCGATGTGGATGCTATTTTTCGACAAAAACGATATGATGTCGCAATACGAGTACCGCAGTCAAGCCAATAAACTGCAGGAAGAAAAAGAATATTTCGAGAAAGAAACCGCGCAGGTTAAAAAAGATCTAAACGAACTGAATACCAATCTGAATACGGCTGAAAAATTTGCCCGCGAAAAATACTTCATGAAAAAAGACAATGAAGATGTTTTCGTGATTATTCAGGAAGAGAAAAAGGATTAGTTTTCAGTTAAAAGTTTACAGTTTTGAGTTAACAATCAAACCATAAAACAATTTATATTCCAGTTAACCGATTAAGCAATCAAACAGTTAACCTATCTAATGCTCCATATCCTCTACATTATCGCCATAACCGCTGAAGCCATGACTGCTGCACTTTCTGCAGGCAGACGTGATATGGATTGGGTTGGTGTTTGTATTATTGCCTGGGTAACGGCATTAGGTGGTGGAACGGTTAGAAATGTATTATTTGGCCATTATCCAATGAGCTGGGTAGAACATCCTGAATATTTGGTAATTACCGCAGTAGCAGCCTTACTCGCGGCATTTATTGCCTCCATTATGACTAAACTCAAAAAACTTTTCCTTTACCTTGATGCTTTAGGTTTGGTGGTTTTCACCATTATTGGTTGTCAGGTTGCACAAGAAATCCATTTACCTTATCTAATTGTACTTTTTAGCGGAATGATTACCGGTTGTGCCGGTGGGGTACTTCGTGATGTACTCTGTAATGAAGTTCCATTTCTTTTTAGAAAAGAGATTTATGCCAGCGCAGCGATAGTTACCGGCGCGGTTTACATCGGCATAGAGCATTTTCACGGAAGCGAGATGCTGGCTACCATTACAGCCGCTGTTATTGGATTAGCACTAAGATTACTTTCTATCCGCTTCGAATGGCATATGCCCAAGTTTGTTTACAGGGATGAATGGCATTGATTCAGTTCGGGAGTTTTCAATTCAGAGTTTTGAGTCTCCAACCCCCAACTCCTAACTTACAATTCCCCGTTCCGCTTTCTCAAAAACCACTCTACGCCCAGCAAAATCAAAATTAAGCCGAACAGCCATTTCATGCTAATCAATTCGTCGTATTTGCGGTCTTCGTAACTGATGGTTTTAATATTTTCGTTTTTGGCAATCTCATCGGCTATTTTCAGCAGGTTTTCGGGCATAAACAGCTTACCATTGCTTTGCTTAGATATGGTATTTAAAAGCTGGTGATTAGCTGTTGTCTGCTGAAATTCTGCAATCAACGCATTTACATAGAAACTACCTGTAGCCGTGAATTTCTTTCCGCCAAGTTCGGTATTCGCGACATAAGAATAATTCCCTGCAGGCATGGTTCCTGCATCTAGCTGATAAGCATTTTCGGTTTTAGAAAAAATATAATTAAACACTTTGCCCGCTTCGTTTTTAACCTGAAGATTAACTTCCGACTCATTTACAGGCTGATAGCTATCGTTATAAAGGGTGCCGTTAAACTGGATGGTTTCATTTTCATCATAAGCAGACTTTGAAGTAAACACCTTAAACCTTCTCTTATCATCTTTAACAGATAGGTATTGAACCGTTTTTGAAATCAGATCGTTTAAAACCGATTGATTGCTTTCATTTTCAGCTTCCGAAAGTTTCCATCTCCAAAGCCCTTCTCCCATCAAATAACCCATCTTTAAGCCATTTTCATTGACAAAGAACAACAATGGCTGTTGTGTGCTTACTTTGCCGATACGCTGATTAAAAACGGGTATTGCGCCTGCATTTACGATTAACCTACCAAACGGACTTAACAAAGGATCGAAAGATGAAAACTGCTTCTTATCATCTTCCGTAAGGTTGAAGCTTGTAAACCCATTGACAAAATCGGCATACACTTCCTGAATGGAACCATTTGTAGAACCTAAGTTGACCTGATTTTGCATTTGATTAAAAGCATTTACATTGCTCTGTGCGCCCAAAATGTACCAGATCGGTTTCTTTAATCCAGTTAATTTCTTTAAAAACGTTGACGAAATGTTTTGCACATCGGGCAATTGATACAATACAATTAGATCGAATTTAGACGGATCTGTTGTATTTAAATCATCAGCAAGTGCAAGTTTAGCCTCGTAGTGTTTATTGAGCGAAATAGCTTCTTTTAACAAGCCCAAATCAGGGTGTGGCGCCACTGCTGCAAGCAATACCTTCTGCCTGCCATCAATTACTTCTACATAAAAAGTTTGAATATTATTTCGGGTAGTAACTTCATTTTTCAGTGCCCCGAGCTGAACGGTATATTTCTGAACACCAATTTTACCCGCATGGACCTTAACCGGGATCGTTTTAACAAAGGAACCTCCATTAATCGATATGTTTTGCTGTTCTACCTTTGCACCATTTTGGCTCACAGTTAAAGAAGTGCTTTCGCCATCACTTTGAAAAGCCTGAACCTGAACTTCGATCGTAAAATCATCATCCAGGTACACAATGTTGTTGTAATTCACATTCGAAATTAAGACATCTCGCTTTGGGATACTATCGCCCAAGGCAATCGTATAAACCGGTGCATTAATCTGATTTACGCTGTACAGCGGATTTCCACCGTGATTAAAAATACCATCGGTGGCTAAAATAATGGCACCAACATTTCTGTTGGTATATTCATCTCTAACCTTCTGAAAAAAAACCGAGGCATCTGTTAATTTACCTTGATTTTTAAAATCGAAACCATCTGCAACCTGATCGCCAAAGTGAAGCGTTTTTACCTCGTACCTGTCTGATAGTTTATCTTGTAAAGCTTTAAGATTATTTTCATATAATTTTTGGTCGAAACCAGCTGCCTTAACCTGACCTACCGAAAGAGAATTGTCTTGTCCGATAATGATAACGGGTTTATCTAAGGTATAATTTAATGTTTTGATGAGTGGTGCAAATATTAGCCATGCAATGGTGGTCACTGCGATAATCCGCAAGGCGGTTAAGCCATACTGAAGTTTTTTATCCAAATTTTTGTTGCCGCGATAAAGCAACCAGGCATACAGCACGCCCAACGCCAAGCAACCGAGAAAAAACAAAATAGATGTACCCGAAAAAAAACTGTTCATACTTTTATAAAGATGGTAATTTTGAGGAAATTTTCAAGATTTTTAACCGCAAAGCACACAAAGAATTTACGTAAAAGCCAATTAATTATAATTTGAAAACACCAGTACTCATTTAACCGCAAAGAACACAAAGAATTCACGCAAAGGACACAAAGTTATTACCTATACTATTTATATCCACCTTCGCGTTCTTTGCGCACGAACAATTGAAAATCTTGGCGGACTTAGCGGTAAAAAACGACAATTTTACTAGCTTTAACCAAATCAAAATTTATGAAATTAATCTGTTTAACGTTTCTAGTGTCTCTAAGCCTTATGGTAAATGCCCAAAATAATTTCAAAGCCACTCAAATCAAATTTGAAAGAGTAGAAAAGGCCTACAATGAAAAATGGGAAACGCTGAAAAAATTTGTTCAAGCTGGTGGTTATGGAGATAAATTTTCGATGGTAATCAATGCTTATAAAACAGAAGGAAAACTAGAGGTCTGGTTAAAAAATAATTCGGCTAAAACATATTCGCTGTTTAGAACATATGATTTCTGTGCGTATTCTGGCACCATTGGCCCAAAAGTAATTGAAGGCGATGGGCAAACACCTGAAGGTTTTTATTACATTAATGTTTTTAATCCGATGAGTAATTTCCATCTATCATTGGGTGTGAATTATCCAAACGCTGTAGATTATGCGCGAACTGGAAAAGGTAGAAAACCGGGAAGCGATATTTACATCCACGGCAATTGCGTTACTGTTGGGTGCATTCCATTAACCGACGAAAAAATTAAAGAGGTGTATATTTTGGGTGTTGAAGCCAGGAATGCCGGTCAGGAAAAGATTCCGGTTAACATCTATCCTTTCAAAATGACTGATGCAAATATGAGGAAATATATTGCTCAATTCCCTACACAGGCCATTTTTTGGAAATCGTTGCAGCCAGGGTATTCAGCTTTTGAGAAAAACAAAAACCAAGCTAGTGTAAGTGAGGTAAAAGGGAAATATGTTGTGAAGTAACAAAAGAAGTCAAGTTTTTTGAAAACTTGACTTCTTAATATTTTTATGGCTTTGGAAAGAAACCCTCAACCCTAAACCTTTTAACCCTCTACCTTCTTACAGCATCCCGCCGCAAACAGATAAAGTTTGGCCAGTTACATAAGCACTCATATCTGAGGCTAAGAACACGCAAACATTGGCAATATCTTCAGTTTCTCCAGCACGTTTTAATGGAATGTCTTTTTCCCATCCTTCAACAACTTTCGGATCAAGAATATCTGTCATCTCGGTACGGATAAAGCCTGGTGCAACAACATTGGCACGGATATTTCTCGAACCTAATTCTTTAGCGATTGATTTTGTAAAACCGATGATACCAGCTTTAGATGCAGCGTAATTTGCCTGCCCCGCATTACCAGTAGTACCCACAATAGATCCCATATTGATAAAAACACCTTTACGGGCTTTCATCATTACTTTAGAAGCTGCCTTGGTTACATTGAAAATCGATTTTAGATTAATATTGATCACATCATCCCAGTTTTCTTCGCTCATACGCATCAATAAACCGTCTTTGGTAATACCTGCATTGTTTACCACGATATCAATGGTACCAAATTCAGCTACGATATCGTTGATCAATAGTTCAGCTTCAGCAAATTTAGAAGCATCAGAACGATAACCTTTAACTTTTGTTCCAAAGCTTTGCAATTCTTGTTCTAAAGCTTCGCCTTTTTCTACTGATGATAAATATGTAAAAGCTACATTAGCGCCCTGCTCGGCAAATTTTTCAGCTATTTTACGACCGATTCCTTTAGATGCACCTGTAATTAATGCTGTTTTTCCTTCTAATAATTTCATAACCCCTAAATCCCCTAAAGGGGACTTTTATATAATGTATAAAAAATTTAATTTTGGTAAAGTTAATATTAATTGTGAATTGTTAAACACAATAGGTGTCCCCCCTTCAGGGAGTTAAGGGGTGGGTTCCTGCTGGCTCAAACAATGAAAACTTCCCAATCCCCAAATAATATCAACCGAATTGATGCCGATCACTTTGCGATCAGGGAAACAGCCTTGAATAATTTCGAGTGCTTTTTCATCGTTTACGTCATCAAAAATTGGCACAATTACCGCGGCATTAGCAATGTAAAAATTTGCATAAGATGCAGGTAAACGGGTATCTTCATGAATAACCGGCGATGGCATAGGCAACTGAACAATATTCAATGATCTGCCATCTTTCAGCTTCATGGCTTTTAAGGCCTCTAGATTCTCTTGTAATAAGATATAGTTTTCATCCAGCGGATTGCTTTCTATAACAGTCAAAACCGTATCCTCGTTTACAAAACGCGTAATATCATCAATGTGGCCGTCTGTATCGTCGCCAACAATTCCATCCCCTAACCATAATACCTGATCTTGACCATAATATTCTAGCAAATATTTTTCAATCTGCTCTTTGGTTAAATGCGGATTACGGTTTTCGTTCAATAAACAAGCAGTGGTGGTTAAAACCGTTCCAGCGCCATTAAATTCTACTGAACCTCCTTCCATCACAATATCTGGTGTAAACAAAGGCAAATCGAAATGTTTGGCAATTTTTGTCGGAACCACATCATCCAGGTCAAACGGTGGGTATTTTCCACCCCAGGCATTATAACCCCAATCTACGACCGCTTTCTCATTTCCTTTCAGCAAAAACGCAGGACCGTGATCGCGGCACCAGGCATCGTTGGTTTCATTAAAATAAAATTCGATCTGACTTAAGTCGGCATCTACTTTTGTTAATTCAGAAACAGCAAAGGCCTTCATTTCTTCATCTTTCACATTGATGCGTACTTTTTCCCCTTCGGCAACAGCTTTGATAAACTGGCAATATGGTTCGTAAATGGTTTCGATTTTACCAGGCCAGCTCTCCTCTTTATGCGGCCAGCTTAACCAGGTTGCCTCATGTTTAGCCCACTCGGCAGGAAAAGCATAACCTTGCGTCTTCGGTGAATAATCGAACTGATTGATATTTAAATCTTTTCTTGGAGGAAAGTTTGACATCTAATTTTAATTTATAAAATGAATGGTCCGTGAGGACACGAACCATGGATTTTTATTATGGGTTTTCGCTTTAAGCTTTGGTCTTTACCCTTTCCGCTTAATCCCCATCAATATATCTTTTCGTAATCGGCTGGTAAGAATCAATTCTTCTGTCTCTTAAAAAAGGCCAGTGTTTACGGAAGAAATCAGATTCTGATAAATCCAGTTCAACTACCTCAGTTTCTTCCTGATCATGAGAACCTAAATAAAGTATTTTGCCTTGTGCGTTTGTGGCGAAACTTCCACCCCAGAATTTCATGGCGCCATCTTGCTCAAAACCTACGCGGTTTACACTCACTACAGGCACACCGTTTGCAACTGCATGTGAACGTTGGATGGTTTGCCAGGCATTGTATTGATCTTGATTGGTTTCTTCGTCCTGATCGGTAGCCCAACCAATAGCAGTTGGATAAAACATGATATCTGCACCCATTAAAGCTGTAATACGTGAAGCTTCCGGATACCATTGATCCCAACAGATCAGAATACCAATTTTAGCAAACTTGGTTTGAAAAACCTTGTAGCCTAAGTCGCCAGGGGTGAAATAAAACTTTTCATAATAAGCTGGATCATCAGGAATATGCATTTTACGGTATTTACCTAAATATGAACCATCAGCATCTAAAACTGCAGTTGTATTGTGGTATAAACCTTCAGCACGTTTCTCAAACAAAGAAGCGATAATTACCACACCCAATTCTTTAGCTACCACTTGTAAAGCATCAGTAGATGGTCCTGGAATAGCTTCAGCTAAATCGAAATTGTCGTAATCTTCAACATCGCAGAAATACAAAGAAGTAAAAAGCTCTTGCAAACACACAATTTGTGCACCTTTTGCAGCTGCTTCCCTTACTTTAGCAATCGCTTTATCTAAATTCTCTTGTTTATCTTTAGTACAACTCATTTGCACTAAGCCAACTTTTACTTTCTTCATGTTTCTAAATTATTGGATGCAAGAATGATGGAATGAATGAATTATTAAGCCATTCAATCATTCAAAATTCTATCATTCTAAATCTGGCTGCAAAGTTACTATTTTGTTTAAAAGTAGAACGGCATAATAATGTAATTGTTTTTCTGTTTTTCGGAAAAGCAAAGGCTGCATTTCAAACGGCTGTCAGTCGGGCTATCCATTATAGCTCCGAAGAAAATCGGAGGCTGCCATTCCTATCCCGTTTAGATGGGATAAGATAGTGCTGCTATTTGAGGTTAACCCACCTGACGGAAGCAATTCCCGCTATGTTATTATTTTGAATGGAAAAAACATTGTTATCCTGAGGGTTAATTAATTGTTTAAAATCAATATGAGTGACGTACAATTGTTTTTTCTTGGTCTATGGCGCAGTCTTGCCTCGGCTCGCCGCCGCCGAAGGGCTCTTTCTTTTTGGCATCAAAAAGAAACAAAAAATGCCGGCTGAAAATTTTTCTTTCGAAGCGAGTACGTTGGCTTGGACAGTGCAGCCCGAAAAATTTGTTAGGCCGGGTTTAAGTAGAACGGTGATACAGTGCCACGGCCTAGTTGGATGGAAATACACAATCGGCATAAACCATTCATATTTAAATAATTACAAAATAACGTCAATGGTAGCGTAGTCGAAGGCAAATGTTTTTTTTCGATTATAAAAGGTCTTTACTTAGGCCAAGTTCAGTACAGGCTGGCTCAGACTGACAATTATGCTTAAAGTAATAAAATTTAGAGGAAGATAAAATGAAAGCCCCGATTCTCATCGAGGCTTTCCGTTTTACTTTAAAACCAAATTAAGGATTTATATTATCCTTTTTAGGTTTGGCTTTTGTTTCTACAATTTCTGCAACAGCTACCACTTCTTTGCGTTGCGCTGGGTCCATCAACTCCATCAACTTCAATCCCAACAGACCATCCATCGCTGAACCGCCGTGATTACCTCCACTACCACCAATTAATACATCAGGGATCAGTTTCACATTACCTTTTGATAACTCCTCGGTAATTTTGTAACGGGTAAAGTTTTCGCCGCCCAAAGCTTTCACAGCAAGTTCGTAAGCTTCGGCGGTTGATTTACCTACCGCCAAGATTTTACCTGCTTCGGCGCTACCGGTTAACGAAATCTGTTCAGCCTCTGCAGATGCCCTTAACTTTATCGCTTCCGAATCGGCCTGTGCTCTTGCCTTGGTTGCTTCTGCTTCGGCATGCGCCCTCATTTTAGTGGCCTCAGCCTCTGCTCCCACTGCGAGTTTTACACCAGCCGCATCACCTTCCGATTTTTTTACGGTTGCACTTGCGGTACGTTCGGCAATCTCAACACTTTGTTGTGCCTTTACAATATCTTTCTGCATATCGGCAATCGCAGTTTCTTTCTCCATTCCCTGACGAGTTTCCTGTGCCTGTTTTTGAGTTTCGTAAGTAACCTTTTGCTCTTCCGCAATTTTACGATCTGTCAAAGTTTTCATTAACGATTCTGGCGGAACAATGTCACCGATCAGCGTATCAACCGCATTTACGTTATATTCATCAAGCACTTTACGGATATGTTCTTTTGCCGATTCCTGACGCTCTTTACGGGTACTTAAAAAAGCAATCACATCACTTCCCTGCGCGGAGTTGCGGAAATAGTTGCCAATTGTGGGTTCTAAAACCTGCGAAACCAGATTCACCATATTCCCAAAACGTGCAATTACTTTTGGTGCTTCTGTAGTTGGTACGTGGATAATCTGTGCAACATCTAAATTAAAGGGGAAACCATCTTTAGAACGTACGGTAATGGTTGATAGGTTTTTATCCAGATTATGTGCCTCACTACGTGCTGATGCCCAGTTTAATACCAAATTGGTTGTTGGCACCAGTTCTACCTTCATAATGTATTTGTTAATCGGATATTTACCCGGACCAAGTGGTTCCAACCAAACGCCTTTTGAGCCTTTGCCAACTATATTACCATGTTTAAAATCGGCACCGGTTAAGTCGTTCCCATCAGTACCAATAAATGAGATTACAACACCAACATAACCGATTGCGATTTCAGTCATCGGGATTTCTTCCAATTGGATTGCCCACGGATTGAGGTTATAAGAACCCGCCAAAATTACCTGGGGCTGCAAACCACGGTTACCGCCCTGTTTTATAAAGGCATCAAAATCCTGGAAATTGTTATGTCCATCAACAAGTTTGCCCGCAATCTGATTGGCCTCAATCGGTAAACCATCTAATGTGGTTACAATGCCCACCATGCTTTCCTGAATACGGATCATATCCGTGACAGAAACCTGAAACAACATCGTATTGATACGATAAGAACCCGAGGTAATGTAAGACGTTTGCCGACCTCGCTGACCGCCATTTTCGAGAAACTTCACCGCATCCTGAAAGTTATCAGATTCTACTTTTTGTCCGAGGATATTTCCTGTAGGGATTTCGGAACCATCCTTGGCCATAATGAGTCCGATTTTACCTTCGGGAATAATGGTAAACTGTTCCATTGTTACGCTGTACTGCCAAAACCACATCCCAAAATACAACCCCGGGGCTAAGGTTTTTCCCTGGAAACCGGCCTCTCCTTTAACCGCGATGATGCGGCCGTCGGGCAGCTCCCGATCGGAACCAAAGAGCACGAATTTTTTGGTAATTAACCCGATCCTGTCTTCAGGTACGATGACCATCCCGAATAAGAAACGTAAAATATATTTGTATAAAACTATGCACAACAGTGCCACTAAAACCCACCAGTAATTAGAAATGAGCGCTTCCATAATGTTATTATTTTTTCTTTTTTTAACCTGATAAACCATTTATCAAGCACGATATAGATATCAAATGCTGTGCTTTATTACCATTTTTAACACTTATTTCTAAACTATTTTTTATTGATTTTAAGGCCTAAAAAATGACTCAGGATCGATTTAGAGCGAAATGTCATCTGCAGATGACATTTTATAGAATAGCCTAACTGAATGCTTATAAACGCCAAAAACTAACCATTTAGGTTTACCGAAATAGTTGCAGAAATTTTAATTGTATAAATTACAATTAATCGAAAAAATGTGTCCTTTTTTAGACCTATACAAATGACCCAATTGGCCTACACTTATTGATCAGCTTTAATACCAAAAGCCTCAAATGAGCATGATCTTAAAATAGTATACAAACAGAAGCAATACAATATATTAGAGATATTATTACATTTATTCAAAGTATTATCAGACATGGGCTTTTTTGAAGATTTTACGGACGACTATCTAAAACCTCTCGGAGAACTGATTGTACTTGTTACTTTCTCTATTTATACGCGTATTGCCTTATGTGTTTATTTGATCTTTAGCAATCCACTTTCAGTGGAATTTAAATATCTCGTTGTTATTATATTCTGTATCCCAATTTTAAGATATTTAATTCACTCGATTATTGGAAGTGAAATGCAGGGTGGCTCTAACATGATGGTGGTTTGGATCTTGCCAATAGTATATGCTTTTGTAACTATGCATATTTTGGCGGTTTACAATTTCTCTTTCTGGTTATCATTGGGAATAATCCTTTTAGTGCCTTCGCTAGTTCATTACCAATTTATTATAGTTCCACATTTGCCACTTAATAACCGAACACGGCTATTTACGACAATGTGCTACTATATTCTGCCTTTTTTGCTTGTTGTTAATTATGCGTTCGACTCTTCAAAACCTATCGTTAATAGATATTATGTAATTGATAAGTCAGAGATTACTAATTTCACTTATCAAGCAGAGGATGGAGGAACCGGAAGGGATGCAGATTATTATCTGTATTTAGTAGCTGCAGACTTAGATGTTCCGCCAGCCAGGTGGATAGATTTTACTAAAAATGTAAATGATAATTCCAATTATTTTCGCCTCAATACGTCTGTAACGATAGAAAAGGAAACCTACAAAATATTTGATAAGAAAAAAGAAGTTGATACCATGAGTAGTGGGACAACACATTTTAAGTATTACTTTCTATTGCAAAAAAATATGGCTTACAAGCTTATGAATGTAGATTGGAAAGTGTATAACAGGGCGAAAAAAGGGCATTATATTTTTAGAGAAATACAAGGCGGCCTTTTAGGCATCAATAGAGTTACTTACAAATAATCTTAAAATTATTTATGAGCATAAGAGAAGACTATTTAGCGCCCATTGCGGATTTTTTATTTTCTATATATACCCGTTTAGGTTTATGCTTTTTCCTCCTGTTTATCAGCCCGTTGTCGCTAGCATTCAGGTGTACCATCATCATTATTTTCTGCCTTCCCATTTTTAGGTATTTGTGGTACAGATCGGCAAATAAAGTAATCAAAAACGACTCTGACATAGTAGTTAAGCTCATTTTTCCTATATTTTACCTCATCGTGTTTACACATATATTAATCATTTATAATTACCCTTTTCCGGTTATAGTCATTCTACTTTTAATTCCCTCTATAATCTTTTCCGCCTTGGTTTTATATTGGACTAATGTTCTGAGCTACAAAAATGGTCTCTTATCTACAATGTGTTTTTATCTGTTACCATTTGTTTTTGCCATTAACTACACCTTTTATTTTTCTAAGCCTACAGTTAAAAAGTATTGGATTGCAGATAAAGAGAAACATTATTTCCCGCCTTCAAGTTACGATGAACCTGCATATAATGAGAGTATTATCTCAATGTTGTATCGGCAGATAGTGTCCCTAAAGCAAACTGGCAAAAAGTTGATGAGGTAATGTATCACGATTATAAATCTGCCTTCAGTAACAAGCTAGCCGAAACCCAATTTAAAAATTATGAAATAATTGAAAGGAAGGAAGAAGTTGATCATTTTAATGAGCAGTATTATTTTTTATTACGGATAAAACCTAAATCAACAAGCCAGATGGTTTCAGAGCAGGTATATTATCGCTTTCAAAAAGGCGACTATCTTTACATCGAAAAACATAGGGGTTTATTGGGTATAGATTGGACAACTTATCGTTAATAGACTTTGGTTTATGACTATTGATTTCAAAGTAATTTTAACCACAAAAGAACGAAAAACACGAAGTTTAAATGCCTATTTCTGCGCGATACTCTTGCTGTAACTCAACCAAGCATTTGGCGCAGAGGCAGCCATCATAAAGTTCGGATATGTATTGTACTTCGTTAATGCTTAACTGCACTACACTGCACTGGCATTTGGTATAAGAATTTGCCTTGCACTCAATGGCGCCATTACATCGCTCGCAAGGAATGATTTCGTGTTTGGCGCTATGTTTTAAGGTATTGTTCATTTGTTCACTGGTCATTAATTCACTTGTATTTGGCGCTTTAGAAACTAATGTACCAATGACTAATGAACTACTGAACTAATACAAAAGTATAAACAAAAAATAAGGTTTTGAGCGTTTGCCCAAAACCTTACGATATTATTAGATTCTTAAAAGTCCCCTTTAGGGGATTTAGGGGTTAACCTGAGCAGCTGATACAGCCTTCTTCCATTGAACAAACAGGTCCGTCAACGATTTCTTCTGCAACCTGATCTTGTGTCATTTCAGCTGGAATAACCGCTTCAATTGCTTTACCACCCTGATTCTCTACTGTAAATTTAACAGCCTGAGAAGCTGCCTGAGTACGTAAGTAATACATACCGGTTTTTAAACCTTTCTCCCATGCATAGAAGTGCATTGAAGTTAATTTTGATGTATTTGGTGCGTTTACGAACAAGTTTAACGATTGCGATTGGCAGATATAAGCACCACGATCGGCAGCCATATCGATGATATTACGCATTTTGATCTCCCAAACCGTTTTGTACAATTCTTTAATGTAATCTGGAATCGAATCGATAGCCTGGATTGAACCGTTAGCCAATATGATCTGATTTTTCATATCGTTGTTCCATAAACCTAACGCTACTAAATCTTTCAATAAGTGTTTGTTTACCACTACAAACTCTCCACTTAATACCCGGCGGGTGTAAATGTTAGAAGTATATGGCTCGAAACATTCGTTGTTACCTAAAATCTGAGAAGTAGATGCAGTTGGCATTGGCGCAACCAGTAATGAGTTGTACACACCATCTTTAACTACTTTTTTACGCAATGCATTCCAGTCCCAACGGCCACTATCTGGTGTAACATTCCATAAATCGAACTGGAATTTACCTTTTGATAATGGCGAACCTTTAAAGGTTTGGTAAGGACCATTTTTCACAGCCAAATCATGCGAAGCCGTCATCGAAGCGAAATAAATCGTCTCGAAAATATCTTTATTTAAACGTTTAGCCTCATCACTTTCGAAAGGTAAACGCAATAAGATAAAAGCATCAGCCAAACCTTGTACACCTAAACCAACGGGACGATGGCGCATGTTCGAGTTTTCGGCTTCAGGTACCGGATAATAGTTATGATCGATGATTTTGTTCAGGTTTAAAGTAGCCTGATAAGTTACATCGTATAATTTTTGGTGATCGAAAGCACCGTTAATTACGAAACGAGGCAATGCCAATGAAGCTAAATTACAAACCGCAACTTCATCTTTAGAGGTATACTCGATAATTTCGGTACATAAGTTAGAGCTCTTAATGGTACCTAAGTTCTGTTGGTTAGATTTGCTATTCGCAGCATCTTTAAACAACATATATGGTGTACCGGTTTCAATTTGCGAATCTAAGATGGCAAACCAAAGTTCTTGTGCTTTAATGGTTTTACGGCCACGGCCTTCTGCTTCGTATTTAGCGTATAATTCTTCGAATTCCTTGCCGAAACAATCTGCCAAACCTGGTGCTTCGTGCGGGCAGAATAATGTCCAATCGCCATTATCTTTAACACGTTGCATAAACAAATCGTTAATCCAAAGAGCATAGAACAAATCGCGCGCACGCATTTCTTCTTTACCGTGGTTTTTACGAAGATCTAAGAATTCGAAAACATCTGCATGCCAAGGTTCTAAATAAATAGCAAAAGCACCTTTACGTTTACCTCCACCCTGATCCACGTAACGTGCAGTATCGTTAAATACACGCAACATTGGGATAATACCATTACTTGTACCGTTTGTACCACCAATATACGAACCCGTTGCACGGATGTTGTGGATGCTTAAACCAATACCACCTGCACTTTGCGAAATTTTAGCCGTTTGTTTTAAAGTATCGTAGATACCTTCGATGCTATCATCCTGCATGCTTAACAAGAAACATGACGACATTTGAGGTTTTGGTGTAGCTGCGTTAAACAAAGTTGGTGTAGCATGTGTAAACCAACGCTCGCTCATTAAGTTATACGTTTTGATTGCGCTATCGATATCTTCTTTATGGATACCAACAGAAACACGCATAAACAAATGCTGAGGGCGCTCTACAATCTGACCGTTAACTTTTAAAAGGTAAGATTTTTCTAACGTTTTAAAACCGAAATAATCGAACCCGAAATCGCGGTCGTAAATGATAGAACTATCTAAAATATCCTTGTTTTTTTCTATAATCTCATAAACATCATCAGCGATAAGAGGAGCATCTTTCTGCGCTTTCGGGTCGAAATATTCGTACAACATTTTCATCGTACCCGAGAATGACTTAGTGGTATTTTTATGTAGGTTGGAAACCGCAATGCGCGACGCCAACAAAGCATAATCAGGGTGTTTTGTCGTTAACGAGGCAGCAGTTTCAGCAGCAAGGTTATCCAACTCAGATGTTGTTACACCATCGTATAAACCTTCGATAACCTTTTTGGCTACATCGATCGGATCTACCAGATCTGAATTTAAACTATAGCACAACTTTTGAATGCGGGCTGTGATTTTGTCAAATTGCACCGCTTCTTTGCGGCCATCTCTTTTTAGTACGAACATATTTTATGAGATTTAAGTTTTATTATTAAGTCGTGAGTATCAAGTATCAAGACCTAATCATCACTTTGTATTTTTTGTTATTTATTATTAGTATCGAGTAGCAGGTATCAGGTAGCGAAATTAAAACCTTTTGCTTCCCACCTTTTAACCTTCTACGTTAAAAGTCTTCATCTAAAGAAAACGCCTGTTTATTATTATCAGCAGAGGTTAATACACCACTTTTTTGATAATCGCCAACACGTTTCTCGAAGAAATTGGTTTTACCCTGCAATGAAATCATTTCCATAAAATCGAATGGATTGGTTGCATTGTAGATTTTTTTGTAACCCAGCTCCTGTAACCATCTATCGGCCACAAATTCTATATACTGGCTCATTAATTTTGCATTCATACCAATTAAAGCAACCGGTAATGCATCGGTAATAAATTCTTTTTCAATTTCTACAGCATCACTAATAATGCCATGAACTTGTTCTTCGCTCAATTTATTGCTCAACATGCTGTAAAGTAAACAAGCAAATTCGCAGTGTGAACCTTCGTCTCTCGAGATCAGCTCGTTACTGAAAGTTAATCCAGGCATTAAACCACGTTTCTTTAACCAGAAAATAGAGCAGAAACTTCCACTGAAGAAAATACCTTCAACCGCAGCAAAAGCGACTAAACGCTCTGCAAAAGTTCCGTTTTCGATCCAGCGTAAAGCCCATTCTGCTTTTCTTTTTACTGCGGGAACAGTATCAATAGCATGAAACAAACGGTCTTTTTCTTCGGGATCTTTAATATAAGTATCGATTAACAGAGCGTAGGTTTCGGCATGGATATTTTCCATCATAATCTGGAAACCGTAAAAACAACGTGCTTCTGGCAATTGAACCTCACTCATGAAGTTTACCGCAAGATTTTCGTTCACAATACCATCACTAGCAGAAAAGAAAGCAAGGATGTGCGAAATGAAATGTCTTTCGCCATCGTTTAAATTGTCCCAGTGTTTTTGGTCGTCAGAAAGATCAATCTCTTCTGCAGTCCAAAAACTAGCTTCGGTCTTTTTATACATTTCCCAAATTGCCGGATATTTAATCGGCAAAAGCACAAATCTATCTTTGTTTTCTTGTAGTAATAATTCCTGTTCCATACGCTGATGTTTTTAATTCTATTTTTTTAACAGAGCCGACAAAGGCACGCATCCATCAATTTTATATGATGATTGTAATGTCTTTTATCAAAACGCTGTTGTGAAAGTGCTAACCCTATTGCCTGACAAACAACTGAGTTTTTAGTTAGGTAAAATTTAAAATTGCAATCAGGTGATGTACGTATAAATTACTAAAAACTAAGCTTTTATATTTGTTTTCAAGCGCAAGAAGTTAAAGAACTTTGTTATAACAAATATATATACGGTGGCCCTTTTTTGTGAACCAAAGTTGTTAACACCCTGTTCAATTGCTGGGGAAAAACGATCAGTCAAATATCATTTTCAAGCGAAAAAAAAGCTAATCGTTTCTTTTCAAGGGCTTAGCAAACCAAAATGAGTGTTAATAACTTAAATTTGAGGGGTATAATTGACACTAAATAGAGCCAAAAGGAGTATTACTCAACTGTATAACTGAGGCTTACTTTAGCTATGCCTTTACTAAAGATACCGATCTGTTTTGCAGCACGTTCAGATAAATCTATAGCCAATCTTTTAGAGAAAGGACCACGGTCATTTACCTTTACTACTACCGATTTTCCGTTATCTGGATTGGTTACTGTAACCATGGTGCCGAATGGCAGTGTACGATGGGCGGCTGTTAGCTTTTTTGCTCGGTATTTAGCGCCGCTGGTGGTGCGGCGGCCTTCGAATTTTCTGTGATAATAAGTGGCGAGAACTGTTTTTTTGATACTATCCGGTTCGTTTGATGAATCAGAATCTTGTGCTTTACCTTGTAAAAACAGGAAACAAAAACTTAATAACAGCAGATACTTCATAGGCTAAATTTTCTTTATCGAGCCTGCAAATATAAGCATTTAGTTTATAATCAATAATTTGTGGAAAAACAGCCTTATTTTGTGCATTAAAAAAGGCGTACAACTTATCGCTGTACGCCCCTACCTAACCCTTCTACATCCACCTTATTTTTGATCTGGCACAAAATTCATTGAGATCGAATTTACGCAATGACGGGTGTCTTTATTGGTAAATCCTTCACCCAAAAATACGTGGCCTAAATGCGCGCCACAATTGGCGCAAACAATTTCTGTACGGGAACCATCGGCATCAGGAATACGCTTTACAGCGCCTTTAATCTCGTCATCGAAAGCAGGCCAGCCGCAGTGTGCATCGAACTTACTTTCCGAACGGTATAAGGCCGCATTGCAACGCTTACAGGTATAAGTTCCTTTATCCGTTGTATGTTCATATTTACCTGTACCAGGGTATTCTGTACCTTTATTTACAATTACTCTTTCTTCTTCGGGTGTTAATGGATTCCAGTTCATTTTCTTTTTTGGTATGATTTGTTCTGTTTCCTTCGATTGTTTTACGGCTTTCTTATCTTGCTTTTGGGCACAAGCAGAAAGACCTGTTATTAAAACAACAGCAGAAACCAAAAATAGTTTATTTAACATCGTTTTCATATATCAATATACGACATAGATTTTGTTTTGGTTTGCTGGTTTAAGGGAATCATATTCTATTTACAGAATAATGATAAATGTGTCTTTTTAATTTGGAGTTGACAGTTTGGAGTTTTCAGTTTTGGGTGCAGAACCTAACCCTGACAAAGTTGGTGGATTATTTCCTTTTTCTGCATGGAGGGTGTATCATAAAGGCGATTTCAGCCCAGATGCTGTCATGTTGAGCCTGTCGAAACACCTTAAAAAGTATTTAAACAGGTCCCTCGACAAGCTCAGGATGACAAATCTATATTCACAACCTCAACGAGGGGTAGTGGTTTTAACCCAAAGTTAAGCTCAGCCAAAGTCATTAAGATTCCCGCCTGCGCGGGAATGACGGCATAAGAAGAAAGATGGCAGTAACACGCCAACTTTGTGTTCTTTGCGCCTTAGTGGTTAAATATAAGTTTGCACCCTTTGCGGTTAAAATAGTGCCGAAAACAAAAAAGCGTCCCGAAATTAATCGAAACGCTTTCTATAAAGAGATCTTTAAATCTTATTTTGCTAATTCTTCTGCCATTGCAGCACCGATTTCAGCAGGACTTTCTACTACACGGATACCACACTCGCGCATAATTTTCATTTTAGCAGCTGCAGTATCATCAGCACCACCAACAATAGCACCAGCGTGGCCCATTCTACGTCCCGGAGGCGCAGTTTGACCAGCGATGAAACCAACAACAGGTTTAGTACCGTGTTCTTTGATCCAGCGGGCAGCTTCTGCTTCCATTCCACCACCAATTTCACCAATCATGATGATACCGTGAGTTTCAGGATCGTTCATTAATAATTTAACAGCCTCTACAGTTGGCGTTCCAATAATTGGGTCACCACCGATACCGATAGCCGTTGTAATACCTAAACCAGCTTTAACAACCTGGTCTACCGCCTCATAAGTTAAAGTTCCTGATTTAGAAACCACACCTACATGGCCTTTTTTGAAGATAAAACCTGGCATGATACCAATTTTAGCCTCATCCGCAGTAATTACACCTGGGCAGTTAGGGCCGATAAGTGTAACATCACGGTCAGCGATATATTCTTTAACCTGAATCATATCCTTAGTTGGGATACCTTCGGTAATACAAACAATAACTTTAATACCGCCTTCGGCAGCTTCCATAATTGCATCAGCAGCAAAAGCTGGTGGCACAAAAATGATAGATACATTTGCACCCGTTTTATCAACGGCATCTTTAACAGTATTAAAAACAGGCTTTTCTAAATGCAATTGCCCACCTTTGCCAGGGGTTACACCACCAACTACGTTTGTACCATAGGCCAGCATCTGCTCAGCGTGGTAAGTTCCTTCGTTTCCGGTAAAACCCTGAACGATAACCTTAGAATCTTTATTTACTAAAACGCTCATGTATCAATATTTTTTTTGTGCAAAGCTAATATTATTGAACTGGAATTCAAATCTAAAACCATATTATTTAGTCCGTTTTTTCAGGAAAATGTAAGGAAATGGTTTATGGCCGCCGTAGCCCGTCATAGGCTTTATTCAGAAGTAAAGTTAAGAGTGCCCTTATAGCGCTTAGGTACAAAAAATAAATCCTTTTTGCGTCATATCAGGAGCAAGCCTTTCGATTATAAACCTGACAGGAACGGGCATCCCGATTTGAGCACTGTCTGTTTTGTCTTTTATTGTGTGCTTGCTTGTTTCACAGGTTTCATCGGGATAAAGTGGATGGCGGGCTTCACTTGCCAAGAACCACAAACCGTTCGTTTTCAAATTAAAAACATTAAGGCTTAGGGTTAGGGTTAGGAAATGAGCAGTCCTGTGCTTTTGGAGGGCTGCAGTCCCGCTCTCCGTTACTTCTGGTGAAGAACCAGAACCACTGCGATCGGGTTTAGTAACAAAGTTTGGATACATGTGGCAACATCCATGCAAAACGCTTAAATTTATCTTTTGAGCGGAAAGACTAAAGACCAAAGCAGAAAGACAAGCAGATAGTCTAAAAATCCAGACGAAGCTTTAAGCCAATTATAAAACGTATATGATCAAGAAACTAGTCCCAATCGTAACCATTTTTGCTGCAACCTTTATTTCAGTTAAGGCCAGTGCACAAGGTACCGATACCAGTAAATACATCCTTCAAAACGATATTGAAGTCGCCAAAGAAGAACCCGGTACGCATAACGGCGGGGGTAAAACCATCGGCTTTAACTTTTTTAGTGGGGCCAAAAATCTTAAAACAGCATTCCGAAAAAGAATTTTAAAATCAGGCTCTGCTATAGGCTATCATTTGCAAAAAGAAGATGAGATTTATTACGTACTCAGCGGAAACGGAACCATGCAGATGAACGGAAAAACTTTTCCGGTTAAACCTGGTGACGCCATTTTAACCCGCCCAGGGAGTTCGCATGGTATTGCGCCAAATGCGGGTAATGATTTAACGATTATGATTGTTTACGAGAAGAAATGATGATATTCGGTTCTTTACGAGATGCAACGATTTGGGAGTTGCGTTAGTTTTTCATCCCCCAGCCCCCTTCAAAGGGGGACTTTAATACACTACATTAGAGAACAGATGCCAAACAATGGAACTGGAAAAACATTATACCAATAGAACGGGCTGGCTAAGGGCGGCAGTGCTTGGTGCCAACGACGGCATTATTTCTACAACCAGTTTGGTTATTGGTATTGCTGCAGCGAGCGATACCAGAAGTCCGATTGTATTGGCGGCACTGGCCGGTTTGGTTGCCGGGGCATTATCGATGGCAGCAGGCGAATATGTTTCGGTAAGTTCGCAGGCTGATATTGAAAAGGCAGATTTGGCCCGTGAGAAAATAGAACTCGAAACCATGCCCGAATTAGAGTTGAAAGAACTTGCCAAAATATATGTAGCACAAGGCTTGGATGAAGATTTAGCGATGCAGGTGGCCATAAAATTGACTGAGAAAGATGCTTTAGTAGCACATGCAAGAGATGAGCTGGGCATTAACGAAATTACCCAACCTAAACCGCTTCAAGCTGCTTTTGCATCAGGCGCATCTTTTATCAGCGGTGGTATCCTACCATTTTTAGTTGCTTTTCTTGCTCCTATCAAATCGATGGTATTTTATCAATATGGCTTTGCTATTGTTTTCTTAGCATTATCGGGCGCAATTGCGGCAAAAGCAGGAGGCTCCAATATGACCAAAGGGATCATCAGGATCTGCTTTTGGGGGACAGTGGCCATGGGGATAACTGCCTTAGCTGGGTATATTTTTGAGGCCAGGACCAGTTAATCAGTAGGCAGTTTACAGTTGACGGTTTTATAGGTGCAAAATCTGCGAGCATCCTTGTAATCTGTGGGAACCATTTAAACATATTTATTCCCGCTGATTTTAGATGATAAAGGCAGAATGTAACTTGGCTTTTCCGTATCATAATCCTAAAAACGAAAAGCCGGACTAACTTTAATCGTTAATCCGGCTTTGCTTTACTTATCTCTCGTAATTCGTCATTCTGAATTTATTTCAGAATCTTAAATGCTATTCTAATCAAAATAGACCCTGAAATAAATTCAGGGTGACGAACAGATAAAATATACTATATAAAATTCACCCTAAAGACTTTTAACTTCAGCTTTAGGTCTTTCTACCTTTTCTTTCGGTTCCGTTTTCCAGGCTTTTACCCATTCGGCTTGTGCAGCTTCGTCATGGAAAGTCCACGCTACGAAACGGCTTATTTTTTGTCCCTGGCTCATTTGAACGGTGGTTACCTCAAAAGCATTTGCTTTAACCAATGCACTGTAGATATTTTTTAAGTTGGCACTTTTTGATACCAATGAGGTAAACCATAAAACCTGATTTTTGATCTGCTCACTCTGGATAATCATTTGCTCTACAAAAGCACGCTCACCACCCGGGCACCAAAGCTCGGCCTTGTTACCACCAAAGTTTAATACGTGTTTTACTTCCTTTTCATTTCCCCCCAGGTTACGCCATTTTTGACGCGTACCTTGCTCAGCTTCTTTTAAAGAAGCATGAAACGGTGGATTACATACCACGGCGTCGAACCTTTCTTTGCCACCAACAACACCTCTAAAAATACCCATTTTTGAAGATTGCTGACGGATTTCCACTGCCCCTTGTAATGGTTTATTGGCTTCGATAATGCGCTTAGCCGAATCGACCGAAAGTGGATCGATCTCAGAACCTACAAAACTCCAGCCATATTCCTGGTGACCAATGATAGGGTAAATACAGTTTGCTCCTACACCAATATCCAATACATTAATATTGGCTCCTTTAGGATTTTTACCTTTATTGCTTGACCCTAATAAATCGGCAACATAATGAATATAATCGGCCCGGCCTGGAATAGGCGGACAAAGAAAATCCTGAGGAATATCCCACTGCGAAATATTATAAAAATATTTCAACAATGCCCTATTAAGTGCTTTAACGGCACTTTGATCTGCAAAATCGATAGAATCATCATTGTGTTCGTTTTTAAAAACAAAACGTTTTAATTCTTTTGAGGTTGCAATAAGTTGTTTGAAATTGTAACGCGAACGGTGTTTGTTGCGTGGGTGTAACTCGCTTTTTTCTTTGCGGTTATTTTGTTCTTCTTGAGCCAATGTGCTGTGGATTAATTAAACAAGCTGTGTGCATGTTTCTGCTACAAAGATACTTAATTAGTTTGGAGTTCGGAGTTTTTAGTTCGGAGTTCCTAGGCGATTTAAATTATACCCCTTGAACTGAAAATCACAACTGAAAACTCCAAACTACACCTCCTCTGCTTTTTCTATCATTGCAGGCTGAATTGCTTTCTGATACTTTGCCTCATCAAACTGGTTTTCACTTTTAGCAATTACTATGGTAGCTACGCCGTTTCCTATTACATTGGTTATAGCCCTTGCTTCGCTCATAAAACGGTCTACACCAATTAATATGGAGATATGTTCTATTGGCATAATTTTCAAAGCTGTTAAGGTTGATACCAAAACGATAAAACCACTCCCCGTTACCCCAGCTGCGCCTTTAGAAGTAACCATAAGCACGCCTAAAACCGTAATCTGCTGACCTAAGGATAAATCGACATGAAAAACCTGACAAAGAAATATAACGGCCATGGCAAGGTAAATTGCCGTTCCATCAAGATTAAAAGAATAGCCGGTAGGAATAACCAAACCAACAACCGATTTATCGCAACCGATGGCTTCCATTTTTTGCATCATGCTTGGCAGGGCCGATTCGGAAGAAGAAGTACCCAGTACAATTAAAATTTCCTGTCGGATATACTTCAGGTAAGCCCATAAGCTAAAGTTATAGTAGCGGCAAATTCCGTTTAAAACAATAAAAATAAACAAGAAGCAGGTTAAATAAACCGAGCCCATTAGCTTGGCCATGCCCACTAAACTTTCCAAACCATGGGTACCGATGCTGAAAGCCATCCCGCCGAAAGCACCAATTGGCGCTAAACGCATAATCACCTTCATGATTTTGAAGAGTACTTTCGATATTTTATCGAAGGCATTTAAAACGCTTGTTCCCTCTCCGCCCAATTTATTTAAACCATAACCAAAAAGAATGGCAAACAGCAAAATCTGTAAAATGTTTCCCTCAGCAAAAGCGGCAATCACATTATGCGGGATAATATGCAGAAAGAATTCTGCCCAGTTCATATCTTTAGCCTGCTCGGCATAACCAACAATTTTTGTAGCATCGCTAGCCTTAGTTATCATTCCGGCACCTGGCTTTAAAACATTGGCCACCACTAAACCAATTGCAATAGCTACCGTACTTACAATTTCGAAATATAACAGTGCTTTGCCTCCTACCCTGCCTACTTTTTTCATATCGCCCATGTGAGCAATACCTAAAACAATGGTAAAGAATATAATTGGTGCAATTAACATGCTGATCAGGTTGATGAAACCCTGACTGATTAATTTAGCCGTAGGCGCAAAACCGGGGAAGAAAATCCCAACATTAATTCCTATGATGATGGCTATGATAACCTGAAAGGTTAAATTAGAAAATACTTTCTTTACGAATTCTATAAATGTCATCTTTATTTTTTTAGGTGTTTTGGCTTGCTATTGAATATTGAACAAACAATAAGTTATTTATAAATACTCACCTCAATTTTCCCATCGGCTGTAATTGCGCCTCTATACATGCCTTCGGTATTAAAGGGCATGGTCATATTTCCTTTTTTATCTAAAGCAATTAAACCGCCATCACCACCCATTTTGCCTACTTTATCTAAAGCAATTTTCGATGCCTCTGCAACAGATAAGCCCTTATATTCCATTAAATCGGAAATGGTTTTGGCCACCACATTACGGATATAAAACTCACCCCAACCAGTACAGGAAATGCCAGCTGTTTCATTATTGCAGTAAGTACCTGCCCCTATAATCGGTGCATCGCCCACACGTCCGTATTTTTTGTTCGTCATACCACCGGTTGACGTTCCTGCGGCCAGGTTTCCAGCCTGATCTAAAGCCACGCAACCCACCGTTCCGAATTTGTAATCGTGGTTTTTAATTCCAAATAATTCCGATTTTTTATTTCCATGATCTAAAACCGCTTTGGTAGAATCTTCTTTAATGGCCTGTTGTAAGCCATCCCAACGTTCCTTGGTCCAGAAATATTTAGGATTAACGATTTCCAATCCGACCTCTTTTGCAAACTGATCAGCACCTGCGCCAACCATCATTACATGTTCCGATTTTTCCATCACTGCTCTGGCTGCAGAAATTGGATTTTTTATGGTAGTTACTCCAGCAACGGATCCCGCCATTAAGGTTTTTCCATCCATTATTGCTGCGTCGAGCTCATTTCTGCCATCATGAGTAAAAACAGCGCCTTTACCTGCATTAAAATGAGGATCGTTTTCTAAAACATGAATGGTTGCTTCAACAGCATCGAGGCTTGATTTCCCTGCTTTAATTTCTGCATAACCTGCATTTAATGCTTTTGTTAAGGCAGCGATATAAGCAGCCTCTTTTTCGGGACTCATGTTCTTTTTGAGAATGGTACCGGCACCACCGTGAATCACCATTACATATTTTTTCTGCTGTGCAGAAACCTGCAGGGCTAAAGCCGAAAACAAGAACAAAGCAAGTAATTTTAACCGTTTCATCTTCCTATAGGGTTTAAGAAGCTGTTAAATTAAGAAAATCCTTGAGAATAAATACGCTTAAACTTTGGCTATCCCTTTGGAAGAGAACTGCAGATCGTAAAGCTTTTTATAGTAGCCATTTAATTTTAACAGCTGTTGATGCGTGCCTTTCTCTTTAATTTCACCTTTATCGAGCACGATAATCTGATCGGCCTTTTGAATGGTGGATAAACGGTGGGCAATTACAATTGAAGTACGGCCTTCCATTAAGTTATCAACAGCCTTCTGGATCAATAATTCTGTTTCGGTATCAACTGATGAGGTAGCCTCATCTAAAACCAAAATAGCCGGATTATGCACGAGGGCACGGATAAACGAAATCAACTGCGCCTGACCAGCTGAGAGGGTAGCACCTCTTTCCATCACATTATATTGATAGCCACCTGGTAAACGTTCGATAAAATCATGCGCACCAACTTTTTTGGCAGCATTCACCACTTCTTCGATGGTAATTTCGGGGTTATTTAGAGTAATGTTATTTAAAATGGTATCCGAGAACAAAAAAACATCCTGAAGTACAGTGGCAATATTGCTTCTTAAATAATCCAGGTCAAAATCTTCGATATGAATGCTATCTACGGTGATATCTCCCTTTTTCACTTCATAAAAACGGTTCAGGATATTAATTGTGGAAGATTTACCAGCACCCGTTGCCCCTACCAAGGCCACAGTTTCGCCGGCCTTCACTTCGAATGTAAGATCTTTCAGCACATAGTTTTCGTCATTATAGGCAAACCAAACCTTTTCGAATTTAATATCTCCGTCTAATTTGGCTGGCTTTTGCGTCCCCTTATTTGGCGTAGTTTCATCAGTATCTAAAACTTTAAAAACACGTTCGGCACCCACCATTCCCATCTGCAGTGTATTAAACTTATCAGCCAGCTGGCGGATCGGTGTAAATACCATACCCAGGTACATAATAAACTGTGTGATGGTTCCAGGCGTTACATCCAACGGTTTGGAAAGAATACTTTTTGCGCCGTACCACACCAACAAACCCAACGACATGGCCGAGATTAACTCCACCACCGGAAAAAAGATAGAATAATACCAGTTAGAACGGATATTAGCATCACGATAGCGCTTGTTAATGGCGTAGAATTTTCTGTATTCCTGTTTCTCTCGGGCAAAATACTGCACAATAGAAACACCCGTAATGTGTTCCTGTAAAAAAGTGTTCAGGTTAGAAACCTCATTCCTGATTTCCTGAAAAGCCACCTTAATTGCTTTCTGAAATTTCCGGGTAGCAATAATCAATAACGGAATGGGTAAAAGCACCACTAAACTCAATTGCCAATCGGTATATAACATTACGCACACAATTACCACCACCTGCAAACTATCGCCTATCATCGAGATTAAACCTTCTGAAAAGATATCGGCAATGGTTTCCAGATCTGAAACCGTTCTGGTAATTAACTGTCCGATGGGTGTTTTATCGAAGAACTTTAAGCGGAGTTTTGTAATGTGGTTAAAAACATTGATCCGAAGATCGCGGATAACCGATTGACCTAGTGTATTGGTTAAAAGCGTGTGGTTATATTGAATCAAAGTTTGTAAGATCAACATAAAAACCATCAACATGGTCATATTCACCAGGCCAGAATAATTTCCAGTTAAAATATAATGATCGAGTGTATACTTAATTAAAAACGGACGTACGGGAGAAATGGCCGCAAGCAGAATGGTTAAAATAACCGACCATACAAAAACGGCACGGTAAGGCTTTACGTATTGAAAAATACGTTTCAGTAATCCGGTGTTGTATACGTCGCCTGTAACTGCCATGTTAGGGTTTAGGGTGTAAGGTCTAGGGTTTAAGTCCTTACGTAATCTTAAAAATCAAATACTAATATCTTTCTAATAAAGTGGCAACCTAGCCTTCTATTTCTTTCATAGCGGTCGCTGTACCTTCCGCCTCACGCCTTTAACCTTCTACCTTATATAAGGATATTCTATCTTCACTAAATACAAACCGCAGGCAGGCACAGATTGACCGGCCTTACTGCGGTTTTTACTTTCTATTATTGCTTTGAAATCTGTTAAATTTATTTCTTTTTTACCGATCTCTACCAAAGTACCCATAATGGCTCTTACCATGTTGCGTAGAAAACGGTCGGCCTGGATGGTAAAAACCAATCCATCTTCCTGCTGCTCGAAAACGGCTTTGGTTATTTTACAGTTATTGGTAAAAGTTTGCGTGTTTGATTTACTAAAACACGAAAAATCGGTATAATTTAATAACAGTGCCGCTGCATTGTTCATCGCTTCTACATCCAGTTTATCTTTAACCAACCACGATCGGTTAAGTTTGAAAGGATTCTTTTCGAAGTGAAGGTAATATTTATAAGCACGGGCAGTGGCATCAAAGCGGGCATGGGCATCATCATGTACAGATATAATCCGTTTTGCCGCAATTTGATAAGGCAGCATGGCATTAATACCGGTTACCGCACTTAAAACCTTTGCCTCTTCTACACCTTCAACATCAAAATGCGCATAAAAATCGATAGCATGCACCCCAGCATCGGTTCTGCCACAGCCCAAAGTTTCGATAGGCTGTCTAAAAAAAACAGACATAGCCTTATCTAACAATTCCTGAACGGTGATTGCATTAGGTTGTGTTTGCCAGCCATGGTACAAGCTGCCATCATAAGCCAATTGGATGAAATACCTTTTTTTACTCAAAGCGATGCAAAAGTACAGTTTAACGTGCAAAGGGCAAAGCGCTAAGGCGAGAGTTTGGCGTTTAGAGTTCGGAGTTCAGCGCAAATTTCCATCATAAACAGCAATTAAAGCTTCTTATGAATCTCAGCTCCTATTCGGGAACTTTAATCTTTCTTTCTTTTCTCAAAAAAGGCTAGATTTGTTCTTATATATTTACATTCATGATACAAAGAATACAATCAATCTGGTTTTTATTAGCATCAATTATAATTTTATGTTTATTAGTTCTTCCTATACTAACGGTTGTTAATGAAAATATAGGCTATGTATTATACGGAACTGGAATTAAAGAATTTAAAAATGGTGTTGAAACTGTATCAGCTATAAATACTCCTCTACTTGTTATTACCGTTTTAGCTGGACTACTTAGTTTAGTAAATATTTTCAATTTTAGAAACCGAACATTACAAAAACGAATTGCTATAATAAACATCGCACTTATTCTAGGTCTATCTTTCTGGCTATTTAACTTAGCTCAACAAATTCCAGGAGGTATTGAACATGCAGAAATTAATCCAGGTCTGTTTCTACCAGTAGGCAATATTATTTTTACCCTACTGGCCATAAGAAGTATTGGAAAGGATGAAAAATTAATACGTTCAGCTGAGCGCTTACGCTAAAACTATGATACAAAGAATACAATCGATCTGGTTTTTTTTAGCTGCATTAACTTTGACTTTAATGTTGTTTTTACCTATCGCCACAAAAGATGCTGCAGGAACAGAATCAGCGGTATACACTACCGGGCTATACCAAACTTTAACTATTAAAGCAGGCATAAGTCTTAAAGTTCAATCTTTTTTACCTTTAATTATTACCAACATAGCTGTGGCATTTATTTGTTTAATGAATATCTTCAACTATAAAAAAAGAAGTTTTCAAAAACGGATTGCCGTTATTTCGATCATACTAATTGGAGGTTTTGCTTTTTGGTGCAGTGTTTATGCTAAAAAACTACCTGGCGGTATTGAAGGTGCTAGTTTTGGTGTTGGAGCATATTTGCCTGCCTTAGCTATTTTATTCGTTGTACTGGCTATCTTTGGCATCAATAAAGATGAAAGATTAATCCGCTCGGCCGAAAGGTTAAGATAATTCGCTTATGACTTACAGAAATACATTTACCGTTCTTTTTATCTGTTTGCTCTTTTCGTGCAAAAAAGGCGGAAGCAAATCTGAAATAAATTTCCCATTAATGCTACAAACAGAAAATCTGGTTAAAAAATCAGAAACACGTTTATTTACGGCGAACGGTGAAATAAAAGATCAAAATATAATTAAACAGTTTATTAAGAACGAAAGCAGCTTTATTGTACCAGATCAGTACGTTGCAGATGGTAGCAGTTTGTTCTTTTCAACTAACGATGTGGCAACAATTGGCGGAAATGTAAACTATTCGGTAGTAAAAGACGGAGATTTAATTTTGTTCTACTCTCCAAAAACCGTGTTAACCAACAATCAACTCATTGATCAGATTTTTAAATACCGGGCTCCAATAACTCCTATCACAACTCAGAATGGACACAACTTTATTACGCAGGAAGTAAGGGTTGCCCGTGGGAATTATGATAAATTTTCATTTTCGAGAACAGTTTTTTTGCTAAAACGCGGAGCCACTTCAAAACAATCGGGAATTGCATTTAACGATATTGCAGATGATATGGTTTCCAAATTGAGTGCTCAGGATACCCTGGCCTATTTAGAAACCGCACTGATTATGGCCCGTTAACGGCTCCTAAAACAAAATAGTTTGATTAAAGCTATTTATCTAATATTAATTTACAATATTTTTTGGCCCTAATCAGCTTTGCAAACATTTTCAACTTTAAAAGTAGAAGCGCTCAAAAGAGGATCAGTGCTGACCATTATTACTAATTGCCGGTTTTGCATTTTGGTGTAACTTCTATGCCCGCAATCGCTATTTTATTTTTGATTCTTGCCATCTTCGGCATTAACAAGGATGAAAGATTGATACGCTCGGCTGAAAGTTGCGCTAATTCTTTAATTTTAACAGAAAATTACCTCTCTCTATGCAGATTAAAATAAACCATGCCGTTAACTATATCTGTTTAGTAGTTTTCCTTTGCGGAATCTTATCATGCAATAGAAGCATCCATACTTTTGGAAAGACCAAAATCGAAAAAAGTGTTGATTCCATTTACCTTAAACAGAGAATAGCCGAAATAAAAGGTTTAAACGCCGATGTTTTTACGAAAGGGTCATTCAAAGGCGCTGGTGGTACACCAATTGTATACCGTTTATTAAAACCAAAAAGTACAAACAGAAAACTTCCACTGGTAATTGTATTTCATGGATCAAACGCGGTTGGAAACGACAATAGCAGCCAGCTGGGTATTTTGGCAAAACTATTTGCCACAAATGAAATACAGGCGAAATACCCAGCTTTTGTTTTGGCACCCCAGTTCCCTTCCCGATCATCAAATTACGTGATGGACCAAAGTAGAAATGTACTTACCTCCGTACCACAGCCGTGTTTAACAACTGCATTACAACTGATTGACAGCTTAAATAACAATTTAAATATTGATGAGAAAAGGATTTACCTGATCGGTTTTTCGATGGGGGCTTCTTCGGTTATCAATGCCCTATCGTTAAACCCCGATTTATTCGCTGCAGGTATAAGCATTTCCGGCATACCGCAATTCGACAAAGTAAAAACACTCACGAACATTCCAATTTGGTTGATCCACGGAAATATGGATACTGAAAACCCTTTTAATAGTGATGAAAGTTTTTTGAAGAGGTAAAATACAACAACAGAACCAGGTTTTGGGAATTCGACAATCTGGCCCACAACGATATTTTCGCTCCCGCAATTTTAACTGACGAACTGCCCCATTGGCTGTTTAAAAACAAACGTAAATAGCTGCATTACCCCAGCAATTTAAACCCGGTTGCAGTGGAAATCCTTTTTAAAACCTGAAAGGTTTGAAAAAGATTGAAACGGAAAACGGGACTGCTGCAACCGAAGCCTGCTGCATTTGCTTTCCAAATCAAAAAAATAAGCCCATAGCATAAAATCATGACCTTATTTTAAACCTACCCGTCAGCTGTCTTCCCGCTTGCATTACACTTATTTCATTACTTCCTTATTTTCAAATATTTAGCTTAAAAAACTATTTACTTGATTATCTGTGAAATACGGAATATTAACCTTACCTTTGCGGCTCAATTAAAAATAAAAAGACGAATGACAAACCCATTTCAATTATTGGGGATAAGTGATGACGTCGTTAATGCCGTAAAGGATCTTGGATTTGAAACTCCAACACCTATTCAGGAGCAAAGTATTCCTGTACTGTTAGAAGGCACTAATGATTTTGTTGGTTTGGCCCAAACAGGAACAGGAAAAACAGCCGCATTTGGTTTGCCGCTGTTAGAACTAATCGATTTTAAAGTTAATAAACCACAGGCATTGATTTTATGCCCTACCCGTGAGTTATGCTTGCAAATCGCTAACGACCTTAAAAACTTTTCTAAAAACGTTGCTAATGCCCACGTTGTTGCCGTTTACGGTGGCGCGAACATTATGCAACAACTACGCGAAATACGCCAAGGCGTTCAGATCGTAGTGGCCACGCCCGGCCGTATGTTGGATATCATTGGCCGTAAAGCCATCGATTTTTCTTCAGTTAAATATGTTGTGCTTGATGAAGCTGACGAGATGTTGAACATGGGTTTCCAGGACGACATTAACGACATTTTATCAACTACTCCTGATGACAAAAAAACCTGGTTATTCTCGGCTACCATGCCTGCAGAAGTTCGCCGCATAGCTAAAAACTATATGGATAACCCTGTTGAATTAACCATGGGCACAAAAAATACAGGTAACGTAAACATCGAACACGAATATTATATTGTTCGTGCACGTGATAAATACGCTGCCTTAAAACGTATTGTAGATTTTAACCCTGAAATTTTTGCCGTAGTATTTTGTAAAACCAAATTGGATACACAAGATGTTGCCGAGCACTTAATTAAAGATGGTTACAATGCTGATGCTTTGCACGGCGATTTATCGCAACAACAACGTGATAAAGTAATGCAACGTTTCCGTGAGCGTAACATGCAGTTGTTAATTGCTACTGATGTTGCCGCACGTGGTATCGATGTAAACAATGTAACTCACGTAATCAACTATTCTTTACCTGATGAAATTGAAAGTTATACCCACCGTTCTGGCCGTACAGGTCGTGCTGGTAAAACAGGTATTTCAATCTGTATCATCAACTCTAAAGAAGTTGGAAAAATCCGTCAGTTAGAGCGCATTATTGGTAAACAATTTACCAAAGCTGAGCTTCCTACAGGATTTGATGTCTGCGAAAAACAATTATTCTCTTTGGTGCATAAAGTACACAATGTAGAAGTTAACAACGAACAGATTGATCAGTACATTCCACGTATTATGGATGAATTTGCTGATTTATCGAAAGAAGATGTAATTAAACGTTTTGCTTCATTAGAATTTAACCGTTTCTTGGATTACTACTCTAAAGCACCTGATTTAAATGCTGCAGTTGGCGATGATCGTGGTGCAGACAGAGGCGAAAGAGGTGCTGGACGTGGACGTGGTAGCGAAGGTTACACCCGTTTGTTCATCAACTTGGGTTCTGTAGATGAGTTTACCCGTGGCGATATGTTATCATTTATCTGTAACAACGGCAAAATTGGTGGCAAAAGCGTTGGTAAAATCGATTTAAAAGGTGTTTTCTCTTTCTTTGAAGTGGAAGACGACGTAGCTGACAAGGTTTTTGAAGGCTTTAAATCTGTTGAGTTTAACGGTCGTCAGGTACGTATCGAGAAAAGCGGAGACGGTGGTCGTGGCGAAGGCGCAGGTGAAAGACGCGGTGGCGGCGAAAGACGTGGCGGTGGTTTCGGCGGTGAACGCAGAAGCGGCGGCGGCGGTTATCGTGGCGGAGGTGATAGAAAATCTGGCGGTGGTAGCGGAAGACGTGAAGGTGGAAACAGCGGTGGCGGTTTCAGAGATTTCTCTGGACGTAGTCGTGACGACAAAGGTGGCAACACTGGAGGTCCACGCAGAGAAGGCGGAAACCGTGAAGGTGGCAGTGGCGAACGCAGAAAAAAATGGTAAATCACTAAACCAAATATTTTACAGCCGTTCTGATTATTCAGAGCGGCTTTTTTTTTAAAAATTAGGTTCTATTAGTTATTGGACAGTGTTCACCAACCGATAAGTTGAATGTTCTGTTTTTTTTGAAAAGCAGGTTCAGTAGCGTTTCGGATCCGGTAGGCCTGCTATCATCCCACCCGATGAAGAATCGGGTTCCCTTCTATCAGGTTTATTTAACAAAGGCCAGTTTTCCAAAAGCGAGTCGTCAATCTTTCTGTGGTCTCAGATATTTCTATCTGAGACTGAATAAATACATTGCGATGTCGGATGTTTCCATCCAACATAAAACCGAATTCTTAATTTAGTGCTTCTATAGTTACCCTTCAACCAGGTGATAATACCTGTTTACAAATTTTCTTACTAAATCAATCTCCAGTCAGATGGTACCATCTGACTTCACAGCCAATTTTGTTTAAAAAACAGCTATAAAACATTATATTTAACGTTTAGATATACTAAACACGATCATGCGTTATTTAAAGTTTTTCATCATTTTATTTTCACTATTCATCAACAGCAGGCTTTCTGCTCAACAAAAAATTTCTAATCAAAAAATGCAATGGTTTGCTGATGCCAAACTGGGTATTTTCATCCATTGGGGTATTTATTCAGTTAATGGAATTTCCGAATCGTGGTCGTTTTTTAACAACTACATCAATCATGATGCTTACATGAAACAGCTTGATGGTTTTACCGCTGCAAAGTACAAACCGGAAGAATGGGTAAACTTAATTAAAGAAATCGGTGCTAAATATGCGGTAATTACGACCAAACACCATGACGGCGTGGCCCTTTGGGATAGTAAAGCTCCCTTAGCTACTACCACATTAAAAAATAGTGCTGCTAAAAAAGATTTAATCACTCCATTTGTGGCTGAACTTAAAAAATCGGGGCTTAAAACAGGGTTATATTTTTCTTTACCTGATTGGAGCTACCCGGATTATGATGGTTTTACCCGCGACAGGAAACGTTATGACTACAAACAGGATCCTGTACGCTTTAAAAAATTCCAAAATTATTTTCAAGGGCAGTTAAACGAACTTTCGGCCAAATATAATCCTGATCTGGTATGGTTTGATGGCGATTGGGAACATAGTGGAGAAGAATGGCAGGCCAAAAATATACTATCGAACTTACGCAAGGTAAATCAAAATATCATTATCAACTCTCGCTTAAACGGACATGGCGATTACGATACACCGGAGCAAGGTGTTCCCGTTATAAAACCAAACTCACCAGAATGGGAACTTTGTTACACCATGAATGATTCGTGGGGCTATCAGCCTTATGACAATCATTATAAATCATCAAACATGATCATCCGCACCCTGGTTGATTGTATCAGCATGGGCGGTAACTTATTGCTTGATATTGGACCGAAAGCAGATGGAACTATTGCGCCAGAACAGGTTAAGATTTTAAAAGATTTAGGCCGCTGGACCCAGAAACACGCAGAGGCCATTTATGGTACACAGGCCGGGATTCCAGATGGGCATATTATCGGTAAAACTACCTTATCCAAAAACAAAGACATATTGTACCTGTATCTCGATTATAAAACCGAAAACGGGATTTTACTATCAGGTATAAAATCAAAAATAAACAAGATTGAAGTAGTTGGCAGCAAAGCACAGCCATATACAATTAAGCTAAATGAAACAGATTATCTCCTTAATTTTAAGGAAGCAGATTTTGACAGCGATGTAACCGTTCTAAAAGTATCATTAAATGGCCCTATTCAGCTCGATGAAGACAAACAGAAAACCCTTTCGCTCGCAGACTTATATGCTGCACCCAAACAACGGGGTTTAACCAACTTAAATCTGAACAGGCTGGCCATTAACTTAAATGCCGGTATAAATGTATTTCAAAACACCGGTTTACCTGCTGATGGCTTAGAATTTAACCCTGGAATTAAAAGCGCAGATCAAAAGATTAGCAACTGGGTAATTAAAAACGCTGAAGCATTATACAAAACAACGGGTGGAATTCCGGCGGGACATTACCAAGGCAATACGGCACTTTCTGCAGATAAACAAACACTATACTTATTTGTAGAAGGCACACCAACCGGGCCAATTGCCATTAAGGGTTTAAAAAACAACATCAGCAGGATCAGGATTGTGGGTGAAGGTACCATGCTACCGCACGAAATTTATAACAAACTGTATTGGAGCAAAATACCAGGCATTGTTTACATTCCGGTGCCTAAAGATAAATTAGATCCCGAATTAACCGTAATTGCAGTACTTTTAGATAGTCCGATTGATTTATACCGTGAAAAAATTGGTGCGATAGAAAGTAATCTCTAAACATTTTGTATCCTAAAGATCCTTCGACTCCGCTCAGGAGGACAACCATATGGAGTTTCTATGCTTCCGTGCCCGAAGAGCAAGGCCAATGTCCTTAAGTTATGCCATGCTCATGGGTAAACATAATTTAACCACAGATAAATTAGGATGCACACAGATATAAACATCTGTGTTTATTTGTGTCCATCTGTGGTTAAAAACTCTTAACTTAATGACATAACGGCAAGGTGGGCGTGGCTAAAAATTATTTAACAATTGTAAAATAGTGGCGCGACTTTACAATTATCCTTAAATTGCATTACTTTCGCACATCATGCAGGCAAAATATATCTCATATCAGGAAACCGGATCATTTTCAAAACTGGTTTTAGATTATATTAACGACGAAGAACAGCTTAAAACTTTTTACAGCTATCGTCCTGATATGGAGGGCTTAGCAAAAGCAATTGAGCATAGAAATTTTTTAGGCAATAGAGCAACTTTGGTTAAGGTTTTACAAGATCAATACCAACATTTACAGCCCAATAAATCGGTTACCAAAAACATAGAACTTTTAGGCTCAACGAATACCTTTACGGTTACAACGGGCCACCAACTGAATCTATTTACGGGCCCGCTTTATTTTATCTACAAAATCGTAACCACCATTAATTTAGCCATTGAGTTAAAAATGGCGCATCCCGACAAAAATTTTGTACCCATTTATTGGATGGCAACAGAGGATCACGATTTTGATGAGATTAACCATGTAAGTGTTGATGAAAAAAACATCAGCTGGATACAACAAACTAATGGCGCCACCGGAAGACTAAGCACCAAGACCGTTGCTGCAGCAGTAACGGCTTATAAAGGATACCTTGGGATCTCTAAAAACGGAAAACGGATTGCCAAATTGGTAGAGCAAGCATATTTAGAACATAATAATTTAGCCGATGCCACCAGGTTTTTGGTGAATAACTTATTCGAGAAATATGGCCTGGTGATTGTAAATGCAGATGACGCACAACTAAAAAAACAATTTGCGGATATCATTACTGAAGATATTATTCAGCATAATAGTGCAAAAAATATTGAAAATAGCTCGGAAAACCTGGAGGATTTAGGCTATAAAACCCAAGTGAACGGCCGTGATATTAACTTCTTTTACCTTATCGACAATCTGCGCGAGCGTTTGATCTTCGAAAAAGGAAAATACATTGTAAATCATACAGACATTAGTTTTACCGAAGCGGAACTAAAAGCCGAAATCGAATCATATCCCGAACGTTTTAGTCCAAATGTGGTGATGCGCCCCATGTACCAGGAAGTGATCTTACCTAACCTGGCTTATATTGGTGGCGGTGCAGAAGTAGCTTACTGGATGCAGTTAAAGGCAAATTTCGACTTTTATAAAGTTGACTTTCCGGTTTTATTGCTTCGTAACTCAGCTTTATTGATTGATAAACGCAGTGCCGAGAATTTATACCATTTGGGTTTTTCTTTAGAAGATATATTTTTACCAATTGAAGCGTTAAAAAATATTTGGGTAAAACGAAATACAACTGCCCAATTGAGCTTGGCTGACGAAACCAGGGCCATTAACAGCATCTTCGATCAAATTAAGCTAAATGCTTATAAAATAGATAAAACGCTTTCCGTATCAACAGATACAGCAAAACAGCGGACCAATCATTTATTGGCCAACCTGGAGAAGAAACTATTCCGCGCAGAGAAAAGAAAACATGAAACGGCATTGCTGCAGATTGATAATGTAAAGAAAAGACTTTTCCCGAATGGAGCACTTCAGGAAAGAACCTTAAATATTGCACCCATGTATGTAAATTATGGAGAAGATTTTCTTTCCTCATGCATAGAAAACTTCGAACCACTTGGAGGCGATTTTACTGTTTTATTGCCGTAATTTATTTTTAGATTCGTCATACTGAACTTGTTTCAGCATCTATCAAGGAAGACCTTGATCCCGATATAAAATCGGGACAGGGTGACGACAAATAGTATACTATGAACTTCATCACTTTTACAGAAACCAATCTCAGGAATTTTACTTATAACGTTTTTAAAAAAATGGGCTGTTCTGATGAACATGCCGATTTAGCAACAGATGTTTTAATCCGTTCAGATTTACGCGGAATCGATTCGCATGGCGTTGCCCGTTTAAGCGGTTATGTTCGCCTTTGGGAAAAGAAAAGGATTAATGCAACCCCTGGTATAAAAATTGTTCATGAAACGCCTACCACCGCCACTATAGATGGCGATGCAGGTTTAGGCTTAGTGGTTGCACCATTTGCCATGAAAGTTGCTATAGAAAAAGCAGAAAAATACGGTAGCGGATGGGTATCGGTTAAAAATTCCAATCACTTTGGTATTGCAGGTTACCATGCTTTAATGGCGGTAGAAAAGGATATGATCGGAATCAGTATGACCAATGCAAGCCCTTTGGTAGCCCCTACTTATGCTAACGAACGTTTATTGGGTACAAACCCTATGTGTTATGCCTTTCCCGCAGGAAAATACCCACCGGTAATTGTAGATATGGCCACAGCAGCGGCAGCAAACGGAAAACTGGAAATTGCCCAAAGAGCAAACAAAAGTATTCCAGATGGCTGGGTTCAGGATAAAAACGGAGAAAACTCTACCGATCCGAACGAATTAAAAAACGGCGGTTCGCTCCTTCCTTTGGGAAGCGATAAAGATCATGGCAGTCATAAAGGTTATGGCCTGAGTGCAACGGTTGATATTTTATCAGCGGTATTATCTGGTGCCAATTATGGACCATGGGTACCTCCATTTGTGGCTTTTTTAGAGCCATCGACCAATCCGGTTGGCGAAGGACTTGGCCACTTTTTGGGCGCTATGCGCGTAGATGGTTTCAGACCAGCTGCAGACTTCAAAAATCATTTAGATAATTGGGTAGAACGCTTTAAAAGTGCAAAAACGATAGATCCTGACAAAAAGGTAATCATCCCTGGCGAACCTGAACATGAATTTGAGCAGGAAAGGAAAATCAGCGGTATTCCGATCATTGATGTTGTGGTAAAGGATCTGAATGATCTTGCAGTGAAATTGGGTATAGAAGAATTAAAATAGCTTCATTTAACCTCAAAGGGCGCTAAGAAGAAAGCGCTAAGTTCGCAAAGTTGGGTTCAGCAATGCTAAATATCCTTTGACTACGCTACTTGGCAGACTCCAATAGAAAATCGTCATCTCGACTGGAGCGCAGCGAAATGGAGAGATCTATCCAGGCAGATTTCTCGACTGCGTTGCACTCCGCTCGAAATGACGAAAACTAGGGGGAGCTATCTCCTTGAACTTCTATGTCATGATCTATCCGTAGAGTTCCGAAGGGCTCTACGGATTAGGGAATGAGAAAGAGTCTGTGACTCGTTCGTAATTATTGAGTTAGAAACTCAATCTTATTCACTATCCGTAGAGACGCTATGCTTAACTCTACGGATAAAAGCGGGTTTATACCCCAACCATAGGAGGTATTTTTTTAAGGCTTAACGGTTAAGTTATCTTTTAAATAAAGTGATTTACTTGATGATCCGATCATAATTCTATACTGCCCTGGAACTACTTCCCATACATTATTGATATTGAGTGTTTGCAACACCTCTTTATCCAGTTTGAATGAAATTACCTTTGTTTCGCCAACCTTTAAATGTACCCTCTGGAAAGCCCTCAATGCAAGAACAGGTTGTGCCAATTTGCTCAACAAAGGCCTCATGTACAACTGCACCACTTCTTCACCATCGTAATTGCCCGTATTTTTAAGCTCGAAACTTACTATAGCGGCTTCATTTTTAGCAATACTTTTATGGTTAAACTTCAAATTGTTATAAGAAAAGTTGGTATAACTTAATCCATATCCAAATGGGAAAAGTGGTTCCCCGCTTAAGTTGTTATAATCGTCGCCTCTTCCAGTAGGTTTATGGTTGTAAACCAATGGTAACTGCGATTCATCTATCGGGTAAGTAATTGGAAGTTTACCTGATGGATTTACCTTGCCAAGCAGTACATCTGCAATGGCGCTACCGCCTGCTTCGCCTGGGTACCAAACATTTAAAACTGCACTTACTTTATTTAACCAAGGCTGCATATTAATGGCACTTCCACCGGTTAATACCACAATAATAGGTTTCCCGGTTTTTGCGAGCTCTTCCAGTAGCATTTCTTGATTACCAGGCAGGTTTAACATCGCCCGATCTAAAAACTCCCCTTCTTTTATGCCTGCAACAAATACGATTGCATCGTTATTTTTTGCCGCAGTAACTGCATCGGCTATTTCGTTTGATTTCTTGATATTATAATCCCAAATCAGTTTGATTTTACCATTGCCTTTGGGCTCAAAAAATTCGACCTTAATTGCATACTCCTTATTTTTCTCGAAATGAAATGGAACGGTCTTCGTATTGAAAGATTTTTTGTCCCAATTATCGATCAGTAACTGGTTATCCAGATATAATCGGTAACCATCATTTCCTTCCAATCCGATATTAACATCAGCATTTTGTGGTACCTTAATTTTACCGGCCCACCTTACCGAATAATCATCCAATTGGAGCTGTTCGTCTGGCGGGTATAATGTCCAACTGAAATTAACGGCCTTATCATTTACTTCTTTAACAGGTTTCCCTGAGAATTGAAGCCCTTTGTAATAGCTTCCCATTAATCCTGCTTTCTGATTAGCAGAAAGAAACTGGCTGTCTACCGGAATATAAGATTGCAGTTCCCGGCTACTGCCTTTTACATAATTAACCTTAATGTTATTGGATACGGCGTTTTTTAAGCCATCCAATATAGTTATCTTATTGTTTCCGGTACCGCTGTAGCCACCTAATCTGGCTTCAATCGCATCTTCCCCTACCACAAGGATCTGCTTTGCACTTTTTAACGGAAGCGTGTTGTTATCATTTTTCAGGAGCACAAAAGATTTTAAAGCGGCCTCTTTGGCTAGATTGTGATTACTTTGATCACTTAGCATCTTTTCAGCAATACTTTCATCCACGTAAGGATGCTCAAACAGCCCCAGCTCGAATTTAGCTTTCAGCACCCTTGACAATGCATCATCTATTCTCGATTTGGGAATGCTACCATCTAAAAATGCGGGCAGAAAAAGTTTATAATGGTTATAATCTACCTGAAAGATTACATCAAGGCCCGCGTTAATCGATTGTGCCGTTGCATCTTTATAATCTTTGGCCGTAAAATGTAATACATTGGCACCTCCAACTGCACCTGCATCAGAAATTACGAAACCTTTAAAGCCCCATTCTGTTTTTAGTTTAGTGGTGAGCAGCCATTTATTTGAGGTTGCCGGAGTACCAAAAACGCTGTTATAGGAAGTCATTAATGAACGGATACCTATGTTTTTAACCCCATCTTTAAATGCTGGAAAGTGGATTTCTTCTAAAAAATGTTTATTCATCTCTATCGGGTAACTATCCCGCCCGCCATCACCAACATTGGCAATAAAATGTTTTGGGGTAACAATGATATTCTGCCTTTCTATTGCATTCATAAAAGCATGGCCTATTACAGTTGTTAGATAAGGGTCTTCTCCATAAGTTTCTTCTACCCTGCCCCATCTTACATCTGTAGCCATATTGATTACAGGTGCCAAAAGATCTCTCAAGCCACGTGCCCTTGCCTCATTGGCAATAGCGGTACCAATTTTGGCTACTAAAGTAGTATCGAAACTTGCAGCTAAACCAATTGATTGTGGAAAAGCAGTAGCACCTTGCCTAACCAAACCGTGTAAAGCCTCATCAAATGGAATGATGGGAATGCCCAAACGGGTTTCCTCAACAAAAAATTTTTGAATTTTATTTACTTTTTTAGCCAGAGAAAGTCCATCTTCAGAGGTATTATAGGTTAACATTTGTTGTGCATTACCACTTCCCTGGGCAGCAGCACTTACCTGCAAACCAAAAATACCGTTTTTAAATTGTGTCTTATTTTCAGTTGTAACATCTCCAGGAATCATAAATAACTGCCAGAATTTTTCTTCTGGTGTCATTCTCGAAATGAGGTCTTTTATCCTCAAATCGACACTTAATTTCGGATTTTTATAGGGTAAAGATTGCCCTTTAACTTGAGCAAAAAGGCCGCTGCAAAAAAATAATGCAGGCAATAAATATAGGTATCTTCTCGGTTTCGGCATTGCTAATTAGTTTCGGGCGTAAAAGAAAAAGTCAGGGCTATTTTCTCCTCTGTTTTAGGAAAATCGAAGTGTACCTTGCCATCTTTCAATGTCCATTTTACCTTTTGGTTGGTGCTTAAAATGGTAATGAGACTTTCTTTTTTAGGAATACTCCCCTGCCATGAAATTTCTTTATTTGGCGTATTGCCGATTAAACTGATACCGAAAATAGTTTTACCATCTTTACTTTGCGTAAACCAGTTCTGTCCATCATGATAGTTTTTGGTAATCCTTGTTCCGTATATGGCAACACCATTTTTACTGGTCCACTTACCAATTTCATCCAATCTTGTAATCACATGATCAGGCAGCGTTCCATCAGCTTTTGGCCCAATACCTAAAAGCAAACTTCCGCCTTTGGCTACTATTTCTACTAATTTATGAACCACTTCTCCTGCCGATTTATACTGATCGTTGGGTACAAAACCCCAGGCTCCGCCTAACGTCATGCAGCTTTCCCATGGATAATCCAACTGGTTTTCAGGAATTTTCTGTTCGGGCGTTTGGTAGTTTTCGAACTGGCCATGTACCGTTCTATCCACCACAATCAAACCAGGTTGTGCTTTTCTGGCATCAGCGGCAATCTTAGGCATATCAATATCCTGGCTCCACTCTGGAATAGGTGCTCCCCAAGAAAGTACTTCTTTATTTACGCTAGCCCTTGGACGAACCCATCCACCATCTAGCCATAAAATATCAATGCTTCCGTAATTGTTCATTAACTCTCCGATCTGGTTCTGGGTATAACTTTTGAACATATTCCACCGCCACTGATTCTTTCTGATATCGTAATTGTTATTCCTATCTGCAGTGGCATATTTGTCCCACCAATAGTATTGAGAATGCCAATCCGGTTTAGAAAAATAAGCACCGATCATAAAATTTTCCTTACGGAAAGCATCGAACACATATTTAGCTACGTCTTTTTTTGCATTGGTTGAAAAAGGACCTTTTGCAATGCTAAAATCAGATTGTTTGGTATCGAACATGGCAAAGCCATCGTGATGTTTAGTGGTAAACACCAAATATTTCATTCCTGCACTTTTACCTGCTTTGGCCCATTGATCAGGATTGAACTTTGTTGGGTTAAATTTCCCGTTTAGGCCCCAATACCATTTCTTGTAATCATCGTACTTTATCGTACTGTCTCTATCAATCCAGTCTTCTGAACAGATTGACCAAGATTCAATAATTCCAGGAACAGCATATAAACCCCAGTGGATAATCATCCCAAACTTTTTATCCTGCCAGGTGTCGAGTTTTTGCTTAACAGTAGGATCTGTTGGCCACTCGTAATTTGTTGACTCTTTTAGTATGTCGTTTCTTTGCGCAAAAGCGATATTGACGCAACACATAAAGGCAATTAAAAGGCTACATAATTTCATATTTTTAATATAATTAAAAATCCCGGCAGTTTCTGCCGGGATTATATGCTAAATTAATATTTAGATATTAGGGTTGCCAAAATATCTTGGTAGTACGTGTATCCTTCGCTTTTACTGCTTGATAATTAGCCGTATTATACGATGTTTCAACAGTAGGGTAAGTTAAACGTGTTGGTGGTGTAGTATAATTGCTTAATGTTGCTGTTGGAAATGTTAATTGAGGATATCCAGTTCGGCGATATTCTGCCCAAGCCTGATTTGCCTGTAAAAATCCGAAATGCAACCATTTTTGAACGTAAATTAAAGCAAGCTTTTGGGTGGCCGTTCCAGTAAACGCAATATTTGAAGCAGTAACAAAAGTGTTTACAGTAGCATCATCAGGTTTAGTTGTTTTTTTCAACCCTGTATTGTTTAAATTATTTAAATAATAATAAAACGTTATAGATTGCTTTACAGCAGTTTCATAAGCTGTTTGAGCTGCTGCGGTACTCCCCCAACGCTGGTTTGCTTCAGCTTTCATAAAATTAACTTCTGATGCTGTTATTACTGGCCCAGGTAATGACGGATTTTGCGCAAATGTTACTGAATCCATAATTGCATATTCAGTATTATGAAGATCCTGCTCTGCCGAAGTAAAAGTAATTGGCATTGCTCTATAAGTAGGATTTGGAACAAATGCACCATTTACAGTTTTACCATATTTATCAAAAATAACAGGTATTCTCGGATCATTTGCAGGCACCATTGCAGTATTCAACATATAATCAGGTGCGAACAAAGAACCTTCAGTAAAAGCACTATTTAAGTTACTTGTGTTATTTGTTAATTGTTGTAATAAGATATCTGATGTACTTGGTGTATAGTTTGCATTATTTCCACCATCAACTAAAGGATATTGCGATGGATTATTAAGCATAGCCATTACTGCTGTTTGTGCAGTAGATTCGCTCACTTTAGAAATACGCATTAACAACCTTAATCTGATTGAATTGGCATATCTTCTCCACTTATCAATATTTCCACTTAATAAAATATCGGCTTTGCTAAATGCAGGATTTGCAGATGCTGTTGAAAAATAAGTGTTAGATGCATCCAAATTAGAAATTAAAGTATTGTATAAAGCTGCCTGCTCATCAAATTTTGGATTCTTTATTGTACTTGTTGCTTCTAAACTCCCAGCTTCAGAATATGGGATATCTCCCCAAAGATCTACCATTTGAGCAGCCTGATCATATAAAACCACTTTGGCTGCCTCTAATAAAATCTTTTGGTTGGCTTGATCAGAAGCCGATAACGCAGCGTATGAAGTTTCCATAGCTCTATAAATCCCTAAAATACCACTTCCGTTAGCGCTTGGAGAATAAAAATCTGTCCAGTAACCACCAACATAACCATCAGATTGCTGATACATGTTATTAGATATTGGAAAGTAGATTGTTTGGCTATACAATGCTGGTTGCAGGAAATAAAATGTACGCATATTCCAATACATTGGTTTAACCCTATTATTGTTTAAGGCAGCTGTTAAAAAGCCTGCTAAACTGGTTTTTGTAGATTTATCAGGATCTATAAATTTATCTTCAAGTGCTTTTTTACAACTACCTAAAGTAAGTAACATTGCTACAAATAAGCCTGTTTTTATTATATTATTTTTCATCTTATAAGTTTTTAATATTCTTAATAATGATTAGAAATTCGCGTTTAATGAGAATCCGAAACTACGAGTAGCTGCAGAAGACCCAACATCAACACCTTGCGCCCACCATTGATTTCCAACAGGAGCCTCAGGATCACCATATTTATAAGTTTTCCAGAAATACAATAAATTTCTACCAATTAAAGAAACTCTTAAATTATTTAAATGCAATTTACTTGAAACACTGTTAGGCAATTTGTAACTAATAACGGCCTCTCTTAGCTTAATAAAGCTGTTATCATATATTGCTCCTTTTTCATTCCAGGCGTCATAACCCCAATAAAAAGTATTAATATAATAGTTTGCTGCATTAATAACTTTTGTATTAGGTAAGCCTGTGGTTGCATTAACACCTTGTAACAATATACCATCATGATAGGTAACTCCACCATCAGTATAAGCTAAGCCTCCATGTTCTGCATCTCTATATTGTAATGTACTTTCATACAAACCACCGCTAATTCCATATTTTGCTTGTGGCGAGACAATTTGCCCTCCAAAACGATAATCAATAGTAAAATCTAGAGAGAAATTTTTATAGCTTAATGTATTTGAGAAACCACCGATTGCTTTAGGCATAATATTGCCTCCTTTAACATATCTGGTTTTGTCAATAATATAAAGACCATCATCATTAACCAAATAATTACCATTATTATCAGTAGCACGTGGGTATACAGAAATGTCACCAAGACGGTCTCCTGCTGATGCTACAATCCTTAACGCACTTTGTTCTGCATCATAGAAATTTAGACTGGTAATACCATTTGCTAATGCAATAACCTTTGATTTGTTAAATGAGTAATTAAGTCTTGTACTCCATTTAAAATCTCCAGCAATAACTGGAGTTGCATTTAATGAAAGTTCAACACCACTATTACCAATTTCGCCAACATTTACAATTTGCCCGGTTGCACCAACCGATGGAGCTGTTTGTAATGGTAAAATTTGATCTTTAATTCTATTTGTGTAGTAACTTACATCTAAGCCTAATCTGTTATTTAAGAATTTTAACTCTGTACCAAATTCATATTCCTTTTTTCTTTCTGGCTTCAAGGTTAAATTACCATATGATCCAGTTAAGGTTAATTGAGGTACCGCACCATTAATCGTTGGTAAAGAACTTTGAGTGTAGGCAATATTAGCTTGATAGATAGGTGCATCATTTGCTACAATTCCATAAGATGCACGTAATTTTCCGTAGCTAAAAAACTCTGGAAGTTTAAATGCTTCAGAAAATACAAAACCCGCATTAACAGAAGAATAAAAATAAGTGTTGTTACTTACAGGTAAAGTAGAAGAAGATTCTCTACGAGCCGTACCTTCCAAAAATAAGTAGTTTTTATAACTTAAATTTAAAATACCCAAGTAAGCATATTTCATCATCTCCTTACGATTAGCTTTAGTAGTAGCCTGTGCATAAGTATTGCTTAAGCTAAACCAGTTTTCGGTAACTAAACCAGCTTCAGTACTTGAACTTTGATCTTTATATTTTTCTGTTCTTGACTGGAAACCTCCAGAAACTGAGTAATCGAAATCTTTTCCTGCTTTATTAGAGTAAGTTAACAAAGCGTCTCCATAAGTAATTGAATAAATACCTTTAGAAGTATTATAAGCACCAGAACTGCTTGAAGAAGAATTATACGCAGACGGATATTCGTTAAATCTCTTATCTTCTATTCCGGCTGATGTAAAGTCATTTCCAATTCTTCCTCTAAACTTCAAGTGATTTACAATATCGTAATTCAAGGTAGCGCTCGTCATTAAACGGTTTTCAGTTTCATCATATTGATTTCTTAACTGATTCCAGTACACATCCATCAAGTTAACTCCACTTACATTATATTTAAATGCATTTGGTTTACCACTTGTTAATGTTGCATATTTATACCCATCACCCGTTTGATATTTCTCACGGAATAAGTTCATGTCTTCCGAGCGATTAATGAAACCGCTGTATGATCCTAATACCTGGCTAAACAAATAAGCTCTGTTGTGGGTAAGAGTATTCATATAATTAGCAACTATATCAACACTAATTTTATCAGATAACTTAACAGTGCTATTTAAACCGACAGTATTTTTTTGTTGTTTACTTCCAGGGCTCACGCCTTTATAATCTAATCTGGTGGCAGATAAACGGTAATTAAGGTTATCAGTTTGTTTTGATATACTTAAGTTCATGTTTGAGCTATATCCAGTATCATATATATCTTTATAGTTATTAGGTTGTGGTGAATATGAGCGGATTCCGCCATCCCACCAACTTACTTGTTGGCCTTCCATTTTAGGTCCAAAGTTTGCCCAGGCACTAAACCAGGGACGAAAACCTGTTGGAGATGTAGTATCTTTAATCCAACCTTCAGCAGTATTACCTGAGTTAATATTCGTTTCACGATCGTAACCTGGACCATAAACATTTTGATACTTAGGTAAAAATGCAACCTGTTCAATTGTACCATTATAATTAAAATCGATGCCTAAACCTTTGTTTTTCGATCCTTTTTTAGTAGTAATTACAATTACACCACTTGCTGCATCAGAACCGTATAAAGCCGAAGCACTTGCTCCCTTTAAAACAGTTAGGCTTTCAATATCTGCAGGGTTAATATCCAAAACACCATTTCCTCTAATACGTTGATCATCCCAATAGTTATTGTTATTTGCACCAGTTGCTCCATTTTGCTGATCGTTACGAATCATAACCCCATCAACAACATATACTGGCTGGCGGTTGTAGTTCAATGAGTTTATTCCACGAATTTGAACATTTACGGCACTACTTGATCCTCCGGGGGCCGTTGTTATTTTAACGCCGGCAGCTTTACCATACAATGCAGATGCAAAGTTAGTATTACCTGATTCAGTTAATTCTTTAGCTGTAATTGTACTTACTGCATAACCCAAAGATTTTTGTTCTTTTTTGATGCCCAAAGAGGTTACAATTACCTCATTAAGTTGGTTGGTGCTTTCTTTTAATACAATGGCAAACGTAGTTTTATCACCCACAGCTATTTCTTGCTTGGCATAACCTATTGCAGTAAATACCAAAATTTCGTTAGGGCTTACTGATATAGAGAATTTTCCACTGCCATCTGTTTGAGTTACTTTTGCAGTTCCTTTAACAGAAACGCTTACGCCAGGAAGAGGTCCTGAAGCGTCTTTTACCGTACCGGTAATGTTCTTCTGTGCATAAGTTGTTATTGTAAATAAACATAACAACAGCATACTTAAGCACCTTAAGTACGTTTTTTTCATAATTTCTTAGTTTAGTTTAGTTTAAGATTAGTTAAGGTAGTGCGAGACTTGGTAAGTTGATTTTTTATATTTGCATATGCCTTGGTTTTATGTTTAAGAATCTCTTTAGTCAAATTGATTATATTCTACTGTCAAACTCCCAGCAGCCAATAATTCAGCTTCATCTGTCAGGGTAGAGAGCTTTATTTCGGTTTGTTCGGCTATTCGGGGAATACAAAACTCATGGATAGCTTGTTGGATTGGTGGCAAAAGCATTTTACCTGCCTTAGCTCCTCTTCCACTCAAAACAATACACTGAGGGTTTAAAAGATGGATTAATGTGGCTACTCCTTTGCCCAATTGAAAAATAGCTTTAGCCAATACTGATATGGCCACAGGATCTTGCTGACTCACTGCGTTTAAGAAATGATCTGCAGGGTGTTTACTTTTGTCTTTAAACAGTTTTTTCATGCTCGATTCTGCACCTCCGGCTATTGCCTCTTCTGCCCTCTTAGCCATTACCAATAAGGAGGTATCAACCTCTAAGCAGCCTCTTCTGCCACAGGAACACAAATTGTCACTATCTGAAAGTGGGATGTGACTAAACTCACCAGCACTGCCGCTACTGCCACGGTATAATTTGCCGTTTACAATTATTCCCAAGCCCGTTCCCCAGCCAATATTAACCACCATTACATCTTTTAAATTAACAGCTTCTCCGAAATTTAATTCGGCCAGCGCAATCAAACTAGAATCATTATCTATATGTACCGGTAAATTGATTTTAGAGGAAAGATAATTCTGTAAGGTTGTTCCTTCTTTAACTTTAAGAAAAGAGTGGTTAATTCCCTCATCGGCATTAACAAAACCCGGCATACCAATACCAACCCCTAAAATATCTGTTCTGTTGATTTCAGATTGATCGATACTGGTGTTGATGAAATTTACAAGGTCGCCAATATTGCTTTCATTTGATGCCAATTCAAACTCTAATGTCCGAATTGGTGTAACCATTGTTCTTGAAAGGTCGTAAATGGTTAGCCTGGATGTTAGCTGATCCATTGCAATGGCTACAATATATTTTTTCAGATTCGGATTGATCAGGAACATCGCAGCCCTTCTGCCGCCTGTTGATGGTGCAAAACCCTCTTCTATAAGATATCCTTCAGCTATTAAGCCATTAACCACAGCGGTAACTAAAGGCAAGCTCTTTTGCGTCAGCTTACTCAAGTCTGTAAGTGATAGCGATTTCTTATAGTATAAATGCTTAATAACACCAGCCCTAAGCCGCTGGTTTTTCTCTACAATTACAGACATGATATTTGATTACAGCTCAAACTTAAAAAATATTTTTAAAACATCACAATACTTTTTAATTTTTTTTAAAAGTTAATTATCAATCGGAAATAAACAAAAAGGGCGAATAATCTTCGATTATCCGCCCTTTTTAAAGAATTATATTTTATTTAATGAATCCCCATAAACAACCTGCTCCATCTTATTTTATGCAAGAAAGATGCGGTACTGTCCCAGCTCATCCAAACAAATAAAGCTTTCCCCACAATATGATCTTCGGGCACAAAACCCCAATAACGCGAATCGGCCGAATTATGGCGGTTATCACCCATCATCCAATAGTAATCCATTTTAAAAGTATAAGTTGTGGCTACTTTATCATTAATATACCAAACACCTGCTTTTTGCTCTACTTTGTTTCCTTCGTAAGTTCTAATTGCCCTATAATACAGCGGCATGGTATTGCTATCGATTTTAACGGTCCATCCTTTTGAAGGGATTTTAATCGGCCCGAAATTATCCCTGTTCCATACTCTGTTTGGATCGTTTGGAAAAACACCTCCCGGAACATCTCCTGCAGGATCCGGACTTAAGGTAACTGATTTTACAAAATCAAATGTTTTTAATTTATCGGCAATTTCTGGAGAGGCATCTACAACGTATGTCTTATCTGCAATAGCAGGTGTTCCACCTAAATTCAGCTTAAATTCATCAAGTACAGCATAATTAAAATCCATGGTTTTAAACTCGATGCGATACGGCATCATACCCGTGTTTTTTAAAGGCTCATTTTTGCCGTTTACGTTGGCAACACCATTGCTCATCGAAATTACATCGCCCGGAATGCCAATACATCTCTTAATAAAGTTCTCACGCTTATCTACCGGGCGGTCTATTATCGTAAATGTGCTTCTCACCTGCTGCCGGCCCATGCTGCGTTCTAATGCATAATAACTTTCTGCCTGGTTTTCTACTGCAACAGTATCTCCTTCGGGAAAGTTGAATACCACAACATCGTTTCTCTTAATTTTAGATAAACCCGGTAAACGATGATATTTCCACTGTACACCATCCCAATAAGCTTTGGTAGAAGTGGTTAAAGGCATAGTATGGTGAGCAAAAGGAAAAGCAACCGGGGTCATCGGGATACGTGCACCGTAATTAACTTTACTCACAAAAAGGAAATCGCCAATAAGCAAAGATCTTTCCATCGAACCAGATGGAATGGTGTAAGCCTCAATAAAAAATACGCGAATAATCGTTGCTGCTACTACTGCAAAAACAATTGCATCAACCCACTCACGGGTTTTAGTTTTTTTCTTCTTTGGGGCATCTTTTTTTCGCTGCCAGAATTTATAATTCATATATCTTATTTTTGGTTTGCGATTTATTAATCGGTTACCTGTTATCCTTCGGTGTGATTCACAGATTATGTGATTACACAGATTATTATCTGTTTGGTTATTCAGTTAATTGCATAAACCGCTTAACTGAAAACTGCCAATTGTCAACTAAAACTATTTCCTATTCAAAAATATCAGTAATATTGAAAAATCCTTTTTTATCTTTCAACCATTCTGCCGCCACAACTGCACCTAAAGCAAAACCAGCTCTATTATGGGCAGTGTGTTTAATTTTTATTTCATCTACTTCACTACTGTAAATTACAGTGTGTGTACCTGGAATATTTTCTATCCTATGCGATTCTATGAGCAGTTGTTCTGCTTTTGGAAACAGTTCAACATCAGTTCCTACCACTTCGTTTAACCACTCTTGTTTTCTGTCCAGATTATCTACAATCCCTTCTGCAAGGGTAATGGCTGTACCACTTGGTGCGTCCAGTTTTTGCGTGTGGTGAATTTCTTCAACCTGAACCTCATAGGCAGGATAATTATTCATCAGCTTTGCCAAAGTTTGATTCAGCTTAAAGAATAAATTTACGCCAATACTAAAGTTAGACCCATAAAGCAACGTATTGTTACTTTTGTTGCAATCGTCTTTTACTTCCTGGAGTTTGCCATACCAGCCTGTTGTACCTACTACTATAGGCACATTGGCATCAAAGCAGGCATCAATATTTTTTAAAACCGAATCAGGCGTACTAAAATCGATGGCTACATCAGCCGATTTTAAATTTTGCCTGGTTAAATCTTCCTGATTATCGATCGTTATTTTTAAAACAATTTCGTGGCCACGTTCTACTGCAAATTTTTCGATAATCTGCCCCATTTTACCGTATCCTAAAAGCGCAATTTTCATCTGTTTATATTTTTTTCAGTTTCTATTCTTATTTATTGTCCTTAATCTTAGCAGTTAATTGTCAAATTATCACGACTTCCAATGCTTATCCTATATTGAATATCCATGATGGTTATCGATATTAAAATGTTAGTGATAATTTTAATGCAGGCGTTGCATTGAAACCATACATCGAATTGGTATTAATCATAGATGGCATTACCTTAAAAGAAAGGTTATCATCAATATTAAAGAAATGCAAACGGGCTGCAACATAGGCATCAACTACATTCGCGAAATAAACCAAACCGTAAGAGAACAATACAATCTGTTTATTTCTTCTATAGGTATCTTTACGTTGGGTTATGCCTGTGGTAGAATAACGGCTGCCAAAGGGGCCGTTAGGATCAGGCTGATCGTTATGGGAGTCGCGATACTGTAATTCTGTTAGTGCTAAATTATATTGTTTGCTACTTTCGATATACGACATGGTAAGCACGGTTATGCCTCCATAAATAGCTGCAATTTTACCGCCGGTATACAGCTTTTGAAAAAACTGGCTTTTTCCAGCCCTTGTACCATAACCGTCGTTAAGCAGTTGTATATTGTACAATTGCCCCCACCCTGGTATAATCATCGATCTGAAAACAGCTTTTCTACCGGCAACCTTACCCGGATTAACATATTTGGCTTTCATCGAATCCTTTCTGGTCATCGGTTTTTTAGCCGCAGTGTCTAACGATTTAGATAATTTAATTTTCGAAGTATCAGCAGGTTTTAATACCGTATCTTTAACCTGCGCCGAGGCCAAGTTTACAAGAAAAAATGTAAATGCAGCAACCAGTATTAAAAGCTTAGTCTTTTGCATTACCAGTCTAATAATTCTAAAATTCGGTTTAGGTCGTCATCACTCATAAAAGGTATTTCTATAGCGCCTTTACCGTTCTGACTTACTTTTAACTTTACGCGGGTAGCAAATTTAGAGGCCAGATCGTCCTGCAATTTTTGATATTGAAAAGAAACAGCCTTTTCTTTCGATTTTTCGCTGCCTTTTAAAGGCACATGCTGCAAATTACGAACAAGCTCTTCTACCTTACGTACCGATAATCCTTTTTCTAAAATTTCCTGGTGGATAAACAATTGTTTGTCAACACCATCTACATTAATTAAGGCTCTTGCATGCCCCATGCTAATTTTCTGATCGCGGATAGAAGCCTGAATAGCTGGCGGAAGTTTTAACAAACGCAGGTAATTGGTAACTGTTGTACGGTTTTTACCTACACGTTCGCCTAATTGCTCTTGTTTTAAGCCTACCTCATCAATCATCCTTTGGAAACTCAATGCTACTTCAATAGCATTTAAATTTTCGCGTTGGATATTTTCGATCAAGGCCATTTCCAACATCTGTTGGTCGTTGGCACTGCGGATGTAAGCTGGGATCTGCGTTAAACCGGCCAGCTTCGAAGCCCTGAACCTACGCTCGCCAGAAATGAGCTGGTATTTGTTTGCGCCGAGTTTTCTAACCGTAATCGGTTGTATTAAACCTTGTAGCTTAATCGAATCGGCAAGCTCGTTTAAAGCTACCTGGTCAAATTCGGTACGTGGCTGGTATGGATTGGTTTCAACTTCAGTTAAACTTACGTGACTGATATTGCCAATCTGCTCGGTTTCGCTAACAGCATTTACCTGCTGTTTCGGCGGATGAGCAGATTCGCTATCATCTAAAAGCGCACTTAACCCTCTTCCTAAACCTGTTTTTCGCTGAAAAGATGTCATCTATAGTTTATAAAGTTGCTGTTCCTATGTTTTCTTCTTCCTTTAAAAGGCCGTTTTTCTTTACGATTTCGCGGGCAAGATTAAGGTAGTTAATGGCACCTTTGCAATTGGCATCGTGCATAATTACCGAAACGCCATAACTAGGTGCTTCACTTAAACGTGTATTACGCTGAATAATGGTATCGAAAACCAGTTCGTGGAAATGCGTTCTCACCTCTTCTACCACCTGGTTTGATAAACGTAAACGCACATCGTACATGGTTAGTAAAATACCTTCAATTTCCAGATCAGGATTTAAACGGTTCTGAACAATTTTTATGGTATTTAATAACTTACCCAAACCTTCCAGCGCGAAATACTCACACTGAACAGGAATAATAACCGAATCAGCCGCTGTTAAAGCATTGATGGTGATTAAACCTAAAGATGGTGAACAATCGATGATAATAAAATCATACTGATCTTTGATTTTCTCCAAAACCGCCTTCATTTTGTACTCGCGGTTGTTCAGGTTAATCATCTCGATTTCTGCACCAACCAGATCGATGTGGGCAGGCAGTAAATCTAAATTTGGTGTATCCGTTTTTTGGATGGCCTGTAAAGGATCGATATCATTAATGATACACTCATAAATACTATCTTTAATATTCCGGGGATCGAAACCGATACCTGAAGTCGAATTTGCCTGAGGATCAGCATCAACCAGTAAAGTTTTGTATTCTAGTACGGCCAAACTCGCAGCCAGGTTTATAGATGAAGTTGTTTTACCAACACCACCTTTTTGATTTGCTAATGCAATAATTTTGCTCATCTATGTATCCGAAATTTACTTAACGTTTATTTGGGCTGTGTTATTTATGCGTTTTAATTGGCAAAAAGTTTTATTTTTGCGTTGTTTACGGCCTTTTTCACAATCAGCTAAGATACAAACTATATGGCAATTTTAGCAAGAAGCGTGTTTGGGTTTTACACATCTTATTAACAATTATCCATGATCACAATTATAGCTGCAACCAACAGGCCCAATAGCAATACGCTAAAAGTTGCTAAATATTACCAAAGGCAACTAAAAGAAAAAGGAGTCGAGGCCAATTTGTTCAGCCTGGAGCACCTGCCTATAGATGTTTTGAATACGGATATGTATGGCAAACGATCAGCAGCTTTTCAAGAAATCCAGAACATGATCAATAACACCGAAAAGTTTTTATTTATCATGCCTGAGTACAATGGAAGCTACCCAGGTGTACTAAAAGTGTTAATAGATGCCTGTAATTTCCCTGATAGTTTTAATGATAAAAAGGCTGCTTTAGTTGGAATTTCTTCTGGTAAATATGGCAATATCCGCGGGGTAGATCATTTCACAGGCGTTTGTCATTATATTCATCTGCATATTTTACCCTTACGTTTGCACATTCCGAATATTAAAACCGAGTTGGATACCGAAGGTAATTTCAATCATCCGGATACCATCAAGTTTACCAACGAGCAGATAGAGAAGTTTATCAAATTCTAGTCGTTATTCATTTTTTCTACACCTGCAACCCTAAATATTATTACAGGCCATGCCACCTAAACCCGATGGGAAGCGGCACGCAGTAAAGCGAGCGGGAACTGCGCCAACCCAAATGTTACCAACCTGCTTTCCAAAAAATAATAGTCTAATCTTCTTTTGGAAAGCCCAGCCTGCATTTCATAGGAGCGTAAATCCTGCTTTCATTCCAAGTCCGCACTCGTACCTCGCTTACGGGCTTTCCATTGCAATCAGGTTTAGGAACGTAAAACAGCGCATTAAACCTTCAGTAGCAATGGTTCAAAATGATAAAAACCCTTCCAAAATGAAAAGGTTTTTTGCTTAAAAAAACTTTAAAAACGCCATAAAACACTATAAAACAACAATTTAAACAATAACCCAATCTACTGGCATAGCTATTGAAACAGGCTAAACAGATGCTATTTATTTAACTTTTGTTATATAATTTAGTTAATCAGGAAACAGATTTAATTATAACCTATTTTTACCACAAAAAAAGAAAATTGCTTGGCGCCCCTCAGCGAAAAACTTTGCGCGCTTTGCGGTTAAACTGATATACATATGAAAATAAAAACCAAGCTCCGCCTCGGATTCGGGTTTCTCTTTATAATCGTTTTATCCTTCGGATTAATCGCGCTCTTTTTCTTAAACGAGCTTTCCGATAAATCGAAGGTAATCCTTAAAGACAACTACAAATCGTTGAAATATGTTGCCGCCATGCGCAATGTAATCGATCAGAACCGATTTCCATTAAACAGTACTCAACTGGCTGTATTTAGGGAAAACTTAAAAAATGAAGGGTTAAACATTACCGAACCTGGCGAAAAAGTGGCTTATCAGAAATTGGAAACGGCTTTTAATGTGCTAGAAGGCACACAATCGTTAACCATTAAAGAAAATAGCATTAAAAATTTGCGCGTTGCGCTACAAAATATCGAACAGGTAAATATGAAGGCCATTTACGATAAAAATGAATTGGCTAACGAAACCTCATCGAGGGCAAACCTCTACATTATGATTGCCGCTACCCTGAGTTTTATTATCCTCTTTACGTTCATTGTAAACTTTCCAGGTTTTGTGGCCAATCCTCTTGCCGAATTTAGCGCAGCGATTAAGCAGATCAGTCGTAAAAATTATAAACAGCGCCTGCATTTCGAAAACGAGGATGAGTTTACAGAACTGGCAGATTCCTTCAACGGAATGGTGGTTAAACTTAATGAATGGGAAAACAGCAACTTATCTAAGATTAAATCCGAAAAATCACGTATTGAAGCTATTATTGCACAAATGCAGGATGCCATAATCGGCTTAAATGAAAAGGGAGAAGTACTCTTTCTAAATCACCTGGCTGCAAAACTGATGAGCCTTGATGAAGATAAAATTATTGGCCAGAATGTGGCCGAACTGATGCAAAAGAACGAACTGCTTAAACGGATCATTAAACCCGAAACCAATGATAATACCCTAAAAATTTATGCCGATGATAAAGAATCTTATTTCCTGTTGGAAAACCGCGAAATCATTATCCCAAATTATGAAGAGCAGGATGAAAATACTTTAATTGCCTCTTCTAAATCTGCAGGAAGCGTTTACACATTAAAAAATATTACGCAGTTTAAAGAGCTTGATGAAGCCAAAACAAATTTTATCGCTACAGTTTCGCACGAGTTAAAAACACCGCTATCATCTATCAAGATGAGCTTGAAATTGCTAAACGATGAGCGTGTGGGTGCCATGAACGAAGAACAGCATGAGCTGCTCAACCATATCAAAGAAGATAGCGACAGACTGCTAAAAATTACCAGCGAACTTTTAGATCTTTCGCAAGTAGAAACCGGTAATTTAAAACTCACTTTTGCCATAACCAAACCCGAAGAAATTGTAAGTTATGCCGTTGATGCCGTTAAATTTCAGGCCGAACAAAAATCGATTCAACTGATACTTAACTGCAGTCAGAACTTGCCGAATGTGAATGCCGATATCCAGAAAACAGCCTGGGTGCTGGTTAACTTTTTATCTAATGCATTGCGGTACAGTTCAGAAAAATCGAAAGTAATCATCGATGTTTTCCAAAAAGATAAGTTTATCGAGTTCTCTGTGCGCGATTTTGGAAAAGGTATTGACGAAAAATACCAGAAAAGATTATTCGACAGGTATTTCCAGGTACCAACCGATGGTCAGAATAAATCGGGCTCCGGATTGGGCCTTGCCATTTCTAAAGATTTTATTGAAGCCGAAAACGGAAAAATATGGGTGGTAAGTGCCATTGGCGAAGGCAGTAAGTTTTGTTTCAACTTGCCGATCGTAGAATAGATTCCGCGTTTTTCTTTACCACAGAGGACACCGAGTTTTGCACTGAGGTACACAGAGTATAAAACAAATACAATAGCTATGCGCTTAACTCGGTGTGCTCCGTGGCCTACCCTCTGTTTTCTCTGTGGTTAAACTGAAGATGATTATGCTGCCAAACGCCCAGCGCCTTACGCTTACACTATATAAGGCTCCATTTCTTTATCAATGCTTTTACGCAGTTCCATTAATTTAATGGCGTAACCATGCATAGCAATTTCTTTTTCGGTTTTAGGTTTAAAGGCTGGAATTCCTTTTGGCTGCCCATCGTTGTCTACTGCCACAAAAACAATAATACAGTGTGTATTTTTAACAAAATCGGTCTGTCCAACAGGTTTTGAAAAAGCATCAACAGCAATATGCATACTGGTTTTACCCGTATAAATAATGCGTGCTTCCATTTTAACCAAGTGACCGATATGAACAGGATGAAAAAAACGGATTCCCCCAACATAAACCGTTACGCAATAAGTTTGGCTCCATTGCAAAGCACAGGCAAAAGCAGCCTGATCGATCCATTTCATCATCATCCCCCCGTGTACCTTACCTCCATAATTAACATCAGAGGGTTCGCTTAAAAATTGAAGTTCGATATGGTTTTTGGTTCTGGGCATAGTAATATTTTGTTAAAAATTGCTCGGTTTTAATGTCTTTGCTAAGATATTATAAAATAAGATATTTTCCTGCAGTCAGCTGTTATGATCTGTTAGGGTGACTCGGCACAATTAACTGCCAATTACAAAAAATAGTCCTGCAGATTTGAGATGATTACCGCAAATTGATTGTTTTGTCTGCGGTTATCAAAGATCTGCGGGAAAGAACTCTCCCAGCGGTCGTCATCCTGAGTTCATCTCAGTATCTCGCATGATTTGAATTGCAAAAGTTCTAGTGCAGTCAGATGTTAACATCTGACTGATGGATTTAGCCTACTGTCAGTTGGTAACAACTGACACCACATCAGTTTCTAAACACAGATGATATTTGATCTGCGTTTATCTGTGTACATCCGTGGCAAAAAAATAGTCACAAAAAAGTCGTAGCGAGACGCTACGACTAGATTCAGTGTGCAGTCGGATGTTACCATCTGACTGATAGATAACGTCGAGTCAGTTGGTAACAACCGATACCACCTAATCAAATTATTTTGCCATAATACTAATGGCATAACCTCCACCTGGTGCACAATATTGAGTTAATTTAGTTTTGTTGGTCACCTCCATTTTGCGAATGGTATAGGCTTTAGGGTTGGTTTCGTAATGGGCATCTTTTGCATCGGCATAAATGGTTGCAGTGTATTTTTTGCCAGGATCCAAAAAGCTAAAGTCGATTTTAGATGTCCGCGCCACTTCATCATTGGTGCGGCCAACAAACCAGTTGTTTTTACCTTTTGCCTTACGCGCAAAAGTGATATAATCGCCTGGTTCTGCTTCTAAAACTTTGGTATCGTCCCAATCTACCGCCACATCTTTGATAAACTGAAAAGCATCCATGTACTTGTTATACGTTTCAGGCAAATCGGCAGCCATTTGCAAAGGACTATACATAGTAACGTAAAGTGCCAGCTGTCGGGCCAATGTACTGTGCACAAAAGAGGTGTTTTCGGGGTTATAAACACTTACTTTAGTTTCAAAAATACCAGGGGTATAATCCATTGGCCCACCTATTAAACGTGTAAAGGGTAAAATGGTAGTGTGATCAGCATTGTTTCCTCCAAAAGCTTCATATTCTGTTCCCCTTGCCGATTCGTTTCCGATTAAGTTCGGATAAGTACGCGCCAGGCCTGTTGGGCGAACAGCCTCATGTGCATTCACCATAATTTTATATTCCGCTGCTTTTTGGATGGCATACAGGTAATGATTGTTTAACCATTGGCCATAGTGATGTTCTCCTCTTGGGATTATGTTACCTACATAACCGCTTTTAACGGCATCGTAACCATTGGCTTTCATAAATTTATAAGCGGTATCTAAATGGCGCTCATAATTACGTACCGACGAAGAAGTTTCATGGTGCATAATCATTTTAACACCTTTACTTGCGGCGTAACGGTGTAATTCTTTTACATCGAAATCGGGATAGGGCGTTACAAAATCAAACACATAATCTTTTGTTTTACCAAACCAATCTTCCCAGCCCTCGTTCCAGCCTTCAACCAAAACAGCATCTAATCCGTTTTTAGCAGCAAAATCGATGTATTCTTTTACATGTGCGGTATTCGCAGCATGTTTCCCATTGGGTTTAGTTTTCGCATAATCGGTTACACCTAATTGCACACTGGTTAAATTGTTGTAGGCCCAGGTACTTTTACCTGTAATCATTTCCCACCAAACCCCCACATACTTGGTTGGTTTTATCCACGATACATCTTTAAATTTTGTTGGTTCGTTTAAGTTATAGGTTAGCTTTGAGGTTAAAATGTCACCAGCTTTATCACTTACAATAATGGTTCTCCAGGGCGATAAACATGGTGCCTGCATATAACCTTTATCGCCAACTGCATCTGGCGTTAGCCACGATTCTAAAACCATATTTTTATCGTCGAGATTTAACGACATTAGCGAATAGTTGATCAATGCCGCTTCATGGATATTGATGTACAAACCATCTTTACTCTTCATCATTAAAGGCGTTTGTAAACCTGTTGGTGAGAAAGTAGTTTGCGACGCATTTGGTGTAACCGCAGCTTTCATTTTACTGCGTATTTCTGATAAGTTTGAGGTTACCGTACTGTATTCCTGTGTATCATAATCGCCAGGAAGCCAAAATGCTTTATGATCGCCTGCTAAGGCAAACTGGGTTTTCTCTTCTTTAATTACGAAATAATCTAAGTTTTTTTGTTCAGGAAATTCATATCTAAAACCCAAGCCATCGTTAAACAAACGTAACCGCACAATGATATAGCGGTTAGTTTCCTTTTGCGTTAAAGTTATCGCCAGTTCGTTGTAATGATTTACAATTTCTTTTACTTCGCCCCAAACCGGTTTCCAGGTTTCGTTAAAAGTACTGGTTTTAGTATCAGTTATGGCAAAACCGTTCATTAAAGATTTACCATCTTTAAGTTCAAGCCCCAGCTTGCTGGTTTTAATAACGTCTTTTCCTTTGTACTTTAAGCTATAGGTTGGCACTCCTCCTTCGGCCAAAGCAAAACTGGTTACTAAATTGCCATCCGGCGACTTCAAGTCCTTTTCGGGAACGTTCCCGAAAGCTTCGCCAAAAAACAGCAAAGTGCATATTAAGGTAAGGATTTTAGAGCGGTTAAAGGATTGGTTAGGTTTCTTATTCATGTTATCACTTATTTTTTGTTATTACTATTTATATACATTAGAACTTGCGGGTTTTGGTTTCTCTAATATAAAAACGCATTTAATTAAATACAATTTATATTTAATCAGATACTAATCCGGTATAAACCTGATACAAAAAAGCATCTCTACTTTACCATGTTTCGGTTCGTGACGACACGAACCGCGGTGGAGGTTAATATTAATGGCCTCATTGAGCGCTACGCCGTTTAAAACCTGCGAGATCTAGTTACGCAATATCTCCGCGTTAGGGATTGTAAGGGTTCAGTACTGATCCTTCATCGGTACCGGAGCGAAGCGTAGCCCTGAAAAGCCCGCCCCTTTCCCGATTCATCGGGATTGGGTAACGCTCAAATCAGTTGGTAGCTTGCAGTTCACACCTGGCGATGAGCAACGTCGGTCTATTCAAAATAGATCCTGAAACAAGTCCAGAATGACGATTCGATATAAAAACCGGGCAGGATGACGATACTCCGGCTTATTCTAAAAGTAAGGTATCATCCTCCTCATCGGTTAAGCTCAGCTGTACACTGTCGCTACCAGCAATACCTTCTATTGAACCGCGGATATGGGTCGCATTTAACAATACTTTTTCTAACTGCTTTTCACGTGCTTTCCATAAGCGTTCCATTGCATCACGCTCGCGTTGTATGGATAGTTTCATACTCATAAAACCTTCCCTAATGGCTTTCCATTGTTCTGAAAACTCTGCTCCCATTAAATAATCGTAAAGCATGTGCATTTTTTCGCCGCGGTTTTCCTGCGATTTTACTGCACCTGCCAAGCGCAAAATACCCTCGCGCAACACATATGCTACAGCATTTACTTCTTCGAAAGAGCAAATCCAAACCCCATCGCGCTGCCCGAAACAATCCATGCCTTTCGGGTAACATTGACTTACGATTACCGCCACATCAATGCCCATACTGCGCATATCTTTTTTCAGTTTCTCGATCCAGTCGCCACCAAAATCTTTGGTACGCTTGCTTTCGTAAATAATTTTACCGCATTCCTGTCCAAATTGGTTGCGTACCACCTGTACACAATCTGCACCACGCACTCCTTTGCCAACTTCTTCAATTAAATCGAAAGGATAATTCGTACGAAGCAATTCTTCCAAAATCAGTTCCTGAACTTCGCCCTGCAATTGCATACTGCCCTGCTCAGCCTTACGTTTCATTTCTTCAGCCAATTTTTTCTGGTCGTCGAGCTGTTTTTCCAATTCCTTTAAACGCAATTGATGTTCGGTATCTTTAATACTATTTTTTTCTGCCTCTTGCTTACGGATCTGTTCTACCAACTCGTTACGCTGCTCTTGCATTTTACGTTGAAATGCAAGTTCCATTTCTTCCTCTTTTACCTTAAGGCTTTCCTCACGGCGTAAAAACTCCAGTTCTTTTTCGCGTGCCAACTTTAGTTTTTCAGCATTTTCTTTCGCATTACCTTCCAGCATCTGCAGTTTGGTTTCAAAATCTGCCGAAATGCTTTTACGCAGGTTTTCCTCCAGACTATCCTTAAGCTTGGTTTTCTCTTCAGCAAGTTTAACATCAAAAGCTTTCAATTGTTGTTGTTTTTCAGATTCAAAAACCTGCAGTTTACGTTGATATTCTTCATCTTTCTGCCTTGCATAAGCAGCCGCTTTCTCACGTAACTCTTTCTTATAATCTTCGGCCATGGCTTCTTCCATCGGAAAAACATGGGCACAGTTGGGGCATTTTATTTCGGTAGGCATTGATTATTGTTTTAACTACCAAGGCGCAAAGCACACCAAGGTTTTTTTATTGGTAAAGATATTAAAGCTTTTTATCAATGTATAAATGAGTTTTGCACCATTGCCATTAAAGTACCTTCGATCTGATTTCGTGACCGGAGGCTAAAATTTTACTTACCGGGCATTTTGCGGCAATTTCTTCCAATCTGATTTTTTGTTCTTCCGTAAGTATTCCGGTACATACAATTTCTTCAAAAAATATGGTTTCCCCATTTTCGGTATCAATATTTACTTCTACCTCAATTCTATCAATGGGCCATTCCTTTCTATCGGCATACATTCTTAAGGTAATGGCTACACACGATGCTAAAGAGGCCATTAACAATCCTTTTGGGGCAAAACCTTTATGTGTACCACCCAATTCCAAAGGCTCGTCTACTATAATATCATGAGAGCCATTTGTTACAGAACATGCATAATGCTCTTTATTTATTGTCGCTTTTACCATATAATTAGTTTTAGTATCCCAAATATTGTGCTTTAACTTTAAACTTAGGTAATAGTCTAGTCTTTTTTTGAAAATGAATTGAGAAGTCGGAAGCTTTAACAAAAAGCTATTGATTGCTTTCAAATCAAAAAACATCAAACATTATATCAAGCGAATTGTTCATTTATAAAACCACATGATCATGAAATACAGAAAGTTAATCGGAAAATATTTAAAGCACGAATCGGATAACAGTGCAAAAATAGCACTTGCTTTAGTGGCTGGTTTAGCGGCTGGCGCAGTAATCAGTATTTTATTTGCTCCTGATAGCGGCGCAGGTACCCGTGGAAAAATTGCAGGCGGCGCCAGAAATCTTCGTTATGGATTCCAGGACAAATACAATCTTTTAAAAGAAAAGGTTTTTGGCGTAGAAGCTATCGAAGAAGATATTATTGAACATGAAGTGCCTCATTTTAAACATACTGTTGCCAAGAAACGTAAATCAGATGTGAAAGAAATTTTAGAAAGTGCCCATGAAAATGGCCAGGTACAAGAGGGCCAGGGATAAAAAGTGTAAAGGTATTAATCGATTATTACGTATACTTTAATCAATTAATACCTTGCCATCCCCCTTTATCATTTAAACAAATTCTTAGTTTTACAGGATAATATCTGCATATGATTTTTATCCTCTCAAAGATTTTGCTTTTCCTCATTAAACCTATAGTGTGGATCTTTGTGCCTTTGATTTTTGCAATTGCATCAAAACAATCTAAACAAAGGAAAAGGTATTTAATCTGTACTTTGATTATTTTCTTCTTTTTCTCTAATGCCTTTATTGTTGGAAAAATAATAAACAGTTATGAAGCTGACTATCCAAAGGCAGATAAATTCGATGTTGGAATAGTACTTGGGGGCTTCTCGGGTTTAAACAAACGAAATAATGAAATTGCCTTTAACTGGGCTGGAGATAGATTGTTCCAAGCAATCGCACTTTATAAAAAAGGACAGATTAAGCAGATATTACTTAGTGGTGGGAGCTCAAATTTAATAGACCGAAAAATAAAAGAAGCTGATTTAGCCATTCAGTACTTAAAACTGATAGGTATTCCTGATTCTGCAATCCTGATTGAAAAGCAAAGCAGAAATACCATCGAAAATGCAAGGTACAGCCTGGCACTCATTGCGAAAAGCAACCCTAAAGCTACGATTTTGGTGATTACGAGCGCTTGGCACATACCAAGGGCAAAACTGAATTTTGATCGGCAGGCTAAGCATAAAATTGAATATTACCCAACCAATTTTACCGGAAATACCGACTTTGAATTTGGTGATTTCATCACCCCAAGTGCTACAGCTTTGGTAACATGGGAATTGTTATTTAAAGAATGGATCGGTTTGGCGGTTGACCGGATGAGGAGCTAAATGGTTAATTGTTGAAATCGGTTAACTGGTTAATCGTTAAAATTAGCCAGCAAAAATTTGCAATTAACCGATTTAAACAATTTATACGGTTAACCAAACTGTCTATCCTTCAATGGCTTTCCAAAGCATATCTTTCAGCTCTAAAATATTCTTTTCTGCTACTGACGAAATAAATATAGATGGAATGTTTGGCAGATCCTGTTTCATTTCTTCCATTAATTCTTCATCTAACATATCTGATTTGGTAATGGCTAAAACATGCGGTTTCTGCATTAATTCAGGATTGTAAGATTCCAGTTCGCTTTTAAGGATTTCGTATTCTTCTTTAATTGAACGGCTTGTATCAGCCGGGACCATGAATAACAATACGGAGTTACGCTCAATGTGGCGTAAGAAACGATAGCCTAAACCTTTACCTTTTGATGCACCTTCAATAATCCCAGGGATATCGGCCATTACAAAAGATTTCCCACCTCTGTAACTTACAATACCCAGATTAGGAACAATAGTAGTAAAAGGATAATCTGCAATTTCTGGTTTAGCAGCCGAAACTACCGAAAGCAAAGTAGATTTTCCTGCATTTGGGAAGCCAACCAAGCCAACATCGGCCAAAACTTTTAATTCTAAAATGTTCCAAACCTCTTGTCCCTGCTCACCCGGTTGTGCAAAACGTGGTGTTTGCTGAACCGAGTTTTTAAAGTGTGCATTCCCTAAACCACCACGGCCACCAGCTGTTAAAATCTTAGTTTCGCCATCTTTGGTAATTTCGAAAAGTACTTCTCCAGTTTCAGCATCTTTAGCAATGGTACCAAGCGGAACCTCCAGGATTTCATCCTTACCTTGTTTACCGAATTTATGGGAACTACCACCTGCTCCACCATCTTCAGCAATAATGTGCTTACGGTATTTAAGGTGCAATAATGTCCAGATATGGATACTGCCTTTAACGATAATGTGGCCACCACGACCGCCATCACCACCATCAGGCCCACCCATTGATGTTAAAATATCACGGTGCAAATGTGCCGAACCTGCCCCGCCCTTACCAGAACGGCAACAAATTTTTACATAATCTACGAAATTCGAACCCTGTGACATACTTTAATATTGAAATGTTAATACTGGAACGTCGAAAACAACAATTCCTTTAAAATTAAAGAGTTATAACGTTTTAACATTATAACTCTTTTTATGTTTTTGAATATTGGATCGGGAATTGATTAAAACCGTCTCTCTTATATCCGCTACTTGAACTTTATACCTTATACTGATCAATTACAGCGCAAAGATCATTATATACGGTTTCAATTTCGCCTATTCCGTTTACTTTATTCAACTTTCCCTGCTCTTCATAATAAGGCAATACGTGGATGGTTTTATCAAAGTATTCTGAAATCCGTTTTTTTAATTTTTCAGCGTCATCATCAGGACGGCCGCTGGTTTTGTGACGTTCGGCAATACGTTTTGTTAACTCGTCCTGGTCAACATCCAAAGCAATAACGCCAGCAATTTTACTGCCTTTACGCTCTAAAAACAGATCAAGCTCTATTGCTTGCGGAACGGTACGCGGAAATCCATCAAACACAAATCCTTTAGCATCAGGATTTTTATCTACCTCTTCTTCAAGCATGGCAATTGTAATGGCATCAGGAACCAATTCTCCATCAGCTAACAATTGACTTACTTTTTTTCCTAATTCGGTTTCTCCTTTAACGTGTGCTCTAAAAAGATCGCCTGTGGAAACGTGTACCAACTGATATTTTGTAATCAGCTTTTCAGATTGGGTGCCTTTACCCGCCCCTGGAGGGCCAAAGAGAACTAAATTAAGCATTCAAGTTGTTTAGGTTGTCTTCAAAAATTAAAAAAGCCTTATTCCTATGGCTCTGTTAAAAGTAATATTCAAATCATTGATTAATAGGATTAGACATTGCTTACTTTCAAGGCTGCAAATATATAATTATTAATTTAGATGCCATTTAAAATTGATGATTTATTTAAAAATGGGCTATTTTAATGACATTTATCTTCTTCTAAGAAGAATCTTGTGCCATTTTTATATTTAACAGAATTTTCTTCAAATACTAAGGGGCGTGACCAAACAATCCTTTTACATTTTTATTAAATTTACAAAAAACCTAAGTAATTTGTCGCATTACTGAGCTGATATCTTCCAATATACCTAGATTATAAAAAACGAAATGCCGCGATGTTGCCATCAGCGGAAAATCATCCATCGCCTAGAACAAAAGAACCATTTTTATTGATCTCAAATTTAAAAGTCTGCGATATCAAGAGCCATTTTGCTAAATTTTAGGTAAGTAACAATAACTTTCGATCCAATTTTATAACGGTTATAATCCTCTTGCTTAACCTCAATCCTTATTTTTTCATCTTTAAATAAGCCCGAAAAAGTCAGGTATTCTGCATGCTCTGTTTTGTCGCTACCAATAACTACACTTGTTAATCTGTTTTTTCCGTTTAATTTATCTTTTCTCCAATTGTATTTGTTATACCTATCTGCCAACCAGGCAATGCAGTAGCAAAAACTAAACATTAATAATCCTATAGCTGTAAAAGCGATATAGTCGTAATACTTCAGATTGTTGAGCGTTTCCTTTTCAACAGCTAAAGCAGCGATTATCCCAATAAAGAATATACCAGCAACAAGCGTAATTACAACGATTCTCATAACTGCTTTTTGCGCTGTCTCCATTTGCGCTATTTCTTCTTCAGTTAACGGAATATTCTCCTGTAACTGTATTTGCTTAAAGTCTATTTGATGATTCTCCATTTATGTAGCATATTAAATAATTTGTCCTCAACCAATAGCCATTATGGAGCAGTTGCTATATCTTCTCGGTTAGATTGTGCTTTTGCCAAGGCTAACATTAACAGCAGGACAATTAAAGTAAAAACATTTTTCATTTGTATTTTTCAGCAAAGTAGATGAATTATTTTTTCGTTTTTATTTAGGAAATTTCATTTCCAAGTGATTGACGCCCAAAATAAAAGCCTTCTCCAATTTCAACAGTTGCAAACTACTCTTTCAGTTCCCCGCGTATAGCTAAATTAAAAATTTTATCAATTAATTTCTCTTTCGTTACTGCAATAATTTCCGAAATTGTGGTTTGATATTTATCCAATTAGTCATTTATGAATACCTATCGCTTCCATTTTAATAACGGCAAAAAAAACGCAACTATTCTGTTTTGGTTTTTTACCACCTTGCTGACTATTTCATTAACAGCCATCGTTTTACTGCTACATCCGGATCCGCTTTTCCCCGCCTGGCTATTGCTGATCTCCTTACCGTTAATGTTTATGGCCATTTACAGGTTGTTTAAAGTGGCCTCCGAAAGGCGGTCGGGAGAAATTGTTTCACTAAGTAAAGAAGGCTTTACCAGTTCCAGTTTCGGTTCTGTTTTGTTTTCAGAAATACACTCCATTCAGGTTCCCGTAAAGCAAATAGGCCTTTTGGGTGGACTACAGCAGGACTATTACAAAAACACAGACGTAAATATTCCTTACCTGGAATTTTCAATCACCACTCGGAATGGAAAAATGTTAAATTGGAGATTAAATGAGTGGGGCGGAATTTATAACTCAGAAGAAGAATTTTCAATTTTCTTTAACTTCCTTACGGCGCTAACCAATCAGCTGTATCAACTTTATCACGCTAATGAGCCATATAACAGCTATTTAAAAATTCTTGGAGAGAAAGGTTCTTGGGAAAAGCGGGGTTAAGCTAAACAGGCCTTTCAAACTGAACAACAAAAAAGGGAGGATTTTTCAATCCTCCCTTCAAGTGCACTTGTAGGGATTCGAACCCCAAACCTTCTCATCCGTAGTGAGATGCTCTATCCAATTGAGCTACAAATGCGTTTCCGTATCGTTAACGGACTGCAAAGGTATAATTTGATATTTTAATTTCCAATTAAATTTTAAAAAATTTCAAAATAATTCTTTGCAGAATATGCTTTATGCGCTTAATGCATCATTAATTGCTTTAAAATCAGGCAAATCATGTGCATCTTCTAAAACTTCTGCATAGGCTATTTTTCCTTCTTCATTGATCACAAAAGCCGCTCTTTTGGAAACACCTTTCAAACCGAACGCAAATTCATCATAAAAAGCACCGTAAGCTGCTGATACTTCTTTGTTAAAATCAGACAATAAAGGGAACTGGTAACTTTGAACTTCTTTAAACTTAGCCAAAGAGAATGGAGAATCAACTGAGATGCCAATTACCTGCGCATCTATCCCTTCGTAATAGCTAAAATTATCACGCATGGTACATAATTGTTCTGTACACGTCCCGGTAAAAGCCATCGGAAAAAAGTGAATAATTACTTTTTTGCCTTTGAAACCAGAAAGCGCAATTTCGGCTAAATCTGAACTGTATAATTTGAAATCAGGGGCGTTATCGCCAACTTGTAATGCCATTATGTATTTTTTTATGGTTTAAATATATTAATTGGTTAAGTCGTTCATTGGCCATTTGTTCATTAGTATTGCATCTCCCAAATGAACTAATGACCAGTGAACTAATTATCTTTTTTCATCTGCTGATCTAAAATTGCCAAGCCTTCTTCAAAACTATGTGGACAGTAATTTAGATCTTTAACGGCCTTATCTAAAACAAAACCAGTTCTAACCGGTCGTTTAGCCGTTTGGTTTAAACCTGTAGAACTTATTTCATTAATAAATGATTGATCAAGGTTCCAAAACTCGGCAACTTTTCGCACTAAATCTGCAATACTCATGTAATCTTTACCCGATACGTGGTAAATTCCTTTTGCATTTTTTTCTACAACCAATAAGCAGGCTTCAGCCAAATCCTCGGCCAAGGTAGGCATACGCCATTGATCGTTTACTACATTAATAGGCGATGCTTTTGCTAATGCCTCTTTGGCCCACAATACAATATTGCTCCGGCTCATATCACTAGTTATCCCATATACCAATATTGTTCTTAAGATTGCCCAGTTTGCTTTTGAGTTCTTTAACAGCTCTTCCGCCAGTACTTTCGATTCGCCATAATAACTTACCGGATTAACTGCATCCTCTTCTTTATATGGTCCGTTGGCACCATCAAAAACAAAATCGGTACTTAAATGAATAAGTTGAATGTTTTTCTCTTCACATATTGATATCAGCGTTTCAACTGCATCTACATTTAATTGGCGACAAAGCGCTTTATTGGCTTCACAGGTATCAACATTGGTCATTGCTGCGGTGTGCACAATGGCATCAGGGCTATATCTTTCGACAACTTCCCTAACCTGAACAGCATCTAAAATGTCCATTTCTGCATATTCATACCCATCCTTTACCGGATAGCGGTTTGTTCCTTTAGAAGTGGCAACAAGCTTTACCCTACCTTCGACGAGAATTTTTTCAGTTAGTTTCTGCCCCAAAAGACCGTTGCTACCTGTTGTTAAAATGGTTTTCATATGCCTTATTTATGGCTCTAAATTATCTATAAAAACCATGTTGAAAAAATTTATAATATATATTTAAAATTAAGTAAGAATAACTTAACTTTGCCAACCGAATTGGAGCCCCTATAAACAGCTTTAATTCATTGACTGTAATAAATTTACTCACAACAGATATGCCTAACTTAGGAAAAATAGCACAAATTATCGGCCCTGTGGTTGACGTTAGCTTTGCTAATGATGCCCATCTACCTAAAATTTTTGATGCGTTAGAGATAACGAAAGAAAATGGACAAAAAATTGTTTTAGAAGTTCAACAGCACTTAGGTGAGGATCGTGTACGTGCGATCTCGATGGACTCTACAGACGGTTTAGTTCGTGGAATGGACGTAGTTGATACTGGTGCTGCGATTAAAATGCCAGTTGGCGACCAAATTAAAGGTCGTTTATTTAATGTAGTTGGTGAAGCGATTGACGGTATCAACACAGTTGATAAAACTGATGGTCGTCCTATCCACGCTACTCCTCCTAAGTTCGAAGATTTATCAACTGAAACTGAGGTACTTTTTACAGGTATTAAAGTAATCGATTTATTAGAGCCATATGCAAAAGGTGGTAAAATCGGTTTATTCGGTGGTGCTGGTGTAGGTAAAACGGTATTAATTATGGAGTTGGTTAACAACATCGCTAAAGCTTATGCTGGTTTATCAGTATTCGCAGGTGTTGGTGAGCGTACTCGTGAGGGTAACGATTTACTTCGTGAGTTTATTGAATCAGGTGTAATCAACTATGGTGACGAATTCTTACACTCAATGGAAAAAGGTGGATGGGATCTGAAAGCTGTTGATACTGAAAAATTAAAAGAATCTAAAGCAACATTGGTTTTCGGTCAAATGAACGAGCCTCCTGGTGCACGTGCACGTGTAGCATTATCAGGATTAACAGTTGCAGAATATTTCCGTGATGGCGATGGTGAAGGCGCTGGAAAAGATATCCTTTTCTTCGTTGATAACATCTTCCGTTTTACGCAGGCAGGTTCTGAGGTATCGGCTTTATTAGGTCGTATGCCATCAGCCGTAGGTTACCAACCAACATTGGCAACTGAAATGGGTTTAATGCAAGAGCGTATTACTTCAACAAAACGTGGATCAATTACATCAGTACAAGCGGTATATGTACCAGCGGATGATTTAACTGACCCGGCTCCGGCAACAACTTTTGCCCACTTAGATGCTACTACAGTACTTTCGCGTAAAATTGCTGAACTAGGTATTTATCCTGCGGTAGATCCATTGGATTCTACTTCACGTATCCTTTCTCCTGCTGTTTTAGGTGATGAGCATTATAACACTGCACAACGTGTTAAAGAAACTTTACAACGTTACAAAGAATTACAAGATATCATCGCGATCTTAGGTATGGACGAATTATCTGAAGAAGATAAATTAGTTGTATCAAGAGCACGTCGTGTTCAGCGTTTCTTATCTCAACCTTTCCACGTAGCTGAGCAATTTACTGGCTTAAAAGGTGTATTGGTTGACATTAAAGATACCATCAAAGGATTTAACATGATCATGGATGGTGAAGTTGATGAGTATCCAGAAGCTGCATTTAACTTGGTTGGTAGCATTGAAGATGCGATCGAAAAAGGTAAAAAATTATTAGCAGAAGCGAACTAAGAAACGCGACAAGCGTTAGGCGACAAGCGTGTAAACGCCCCACGCCCTATGCTCTACGCCAAACAAAAAAAACATGAATTTAGAAATATTAACTCCAGATAAAAAAGTTTTCGAAGGTGAAGTAACAGCAGTTACGGTGCCTGGTACTTTAGGCTCTTTCCAGATTTTAAAAGACCATGCCCCTATCATCTCTACTTTAGAAGATGGAGAAGTTATTATAAAAGCAAACAAAGCTGATGAGCAGCGCTTTTTTATTAAAGGCGGTGTAGTAGAAGCTATTCACAACAAAATTGTGGTTTTAGCCGAAGGCGTCGCTTAATCTCATTATTAGTCATGCTGAATTTATTTCAGCATCTGTAAAAGAACGCAGAGCGACGAAAACAAAAAGCCTCCCGATTTAAAAAATCTGGGAGGCTTTTTGTTTTTATGTTATTGTTTAACAAAATCACAAACTGTTGCCGTAAATTTCTTATTGTTTTCATAATAAAGCATGTGCGAGCCGTTTAACCGCACTACCTTTTGGTTTTTAAACTTATAATTTTTGTAATAGTCCGGTCCAACAGCGTGATCATCCTTACCCGTTATAATCAAGGCCGGTGTTTTAATCTCACTGGTAAGCAATGCATAATCTTTAAAATATTCTGGGTACTTCTGCACCTTTGCGCTATCCATCAAAGGCATAAAAAGCGTCATTCCGAAATCTGAGGTTCGTTTATAGGAATTTTCGATGCTGTCCATTTTGATAATGGTATTTACATCGTTGGCAATATATTTATATCCAAGATGTACCGCGCTTAACTTTTTTCTAACCAGCGCTGCTTCATGCATTAATTTTTTAAAATCTGTTTCAGTTATAGTGGTATCCGTATTCAATAACCGGTATCCATATTCAATTTGTTCCTTAACCTGATTCGGATTCATGAAATGGGCTATTGTATTCGCCATGATGATGCCAGATAAATGTTCGGGATACTTTAGGGCATAATTTATAGACAGAATACCACCGAATGAATGACTAAGCAGATACACTTTTTCTACGCCCAATTTTAAACGCAGGTCCTCAATATCTTGAACAACCCGGTCTAAACTATAATTCTTCGCATTTTGCGAGTGACCAGACCCTCTTTGATCCAGATAAACCATTGTTAAACATTTCTCCAGGTTTGCTCCACCCATTTTTTCAAAGGAAAGAAAATCCTGACCCGGGCCTCCATGCAAGTAGATACAAACAGGCCCTTTGCCTGCTACCTTAACAGATAACTTTACCGTGTCAGAAGTTAAAATGGCCTGGTTTCCCATTTTGAGATGTGAGGTTGAACCTGACGGGGAACAACCACTAAATAATACGATTAAAACAACAAAAAAGATATAAATTGTTTTCATAGGAATAGTTTCTAATATTAAATTACATAACTATTTCCAATAAGCAATCAAGCAAGTTTAATAATGCTTTAATATCCACAAAAAACATTAATAATTCTTGGCATTTTAAGATCAAAATATCACCTAAATTTTCAATTTTTAAAGCGCTGTGGGGCATTTTAGGCAGAAAAACAGAAAATTTATAATGCAAGCATAACAAACAGACTATATACCGTTTTGATATTTGGTCTACAGCTATCGGCATTAAATAACTAATCCAATCATAGTTAAGAATAATATTCTGATTATTAACAAATTTTCAGAACAATATTCTTATTTAACTTTTTTCTGATTTCTCTTGCATATTAATGAACCAAAAACTAAATTGGTTTTTATAAACAATAAGGTAATAATGACTATTCAGCACAACATATTTTCTACCTCTACTAATGCGAAAGCAGCTGGTAATGTAGTGTTGTTACCTGTCATTTTACTTAACCTCCTACTCCTAAACATTTTATGGGGCAACAAGCGGACGCAGTTTAAATAGATTTTAAAAAACTAAATATACCTAAAGCGTCCCGATACAAACGGGACGCTTTTTTTAAATAACAAAAAGACAGTATTATGAACCGCCCATGATAAATAGTCAAAGTAAAAAATGGAATGCTTATTTATCATGATAAGCTTCATCTGACGGTTAAAAACAACTAAGAATAAACAAATGAAATACTATAATTCTAATACGATTATTTACCTTGATGGACAGTTCGAAAAGGCTGTAAATAGCAGTACTGACCTTTATGGGCAGTCGCTACACTACGGCTATGCTGCTTTCGAGGGTATTAGAGCCTATAAAACACACAACGGCAACCGCATTTTCAAAGCTGCGGCCCATTTCGATCGCTTAGAGCGTTCTTGCCAGTTGGCAAACATCCCATTCCCATGGGATAAACAAGAATTAATTGCAGCAACCTATAAATTACTTCAGTTGAACAAACTGAAGGATGCTTATATCCGTCCTTTGGTATTTTGCCACCCGAACATGAAATTAAACGGGCCGAGTGGGGTTTCGATCTTAATCTGTGCCTGGGAATGGGATGCTTATTCAGGTAACAAATTATTGAAATTAACGGTTTCTGATTATGAAAGGCCAAACCCAAAATCGATTCCAATGGAAGCGAAATTGAGTGGAAACTATGTTAATTCTATTTTAGCTACTACCGCGGCAAATATTAAAGGTTATGACGAAGCTTTGCTTTTGGATATGCACGGTTTTGTTGCCGAGGCATCTGGAGCGAACATCTTTCTTGAAAAAGACGGAAAACTGTTTACACCATCTTTAGGGAATATTTTACCAGGCATTACACGTGCAACCGTAAAAGAACTTTGTACCGTTCTGGATATAGAATGCATTGAGAAAAAGTTAACCACAGAAGATTTAAAAAATGCCGACAGCGCTTTCTTATGTGGAACAGCAACCGAGATAGCAGGGATAGCATCAATTGATGATATTGTATATCGCCCGTTGTGGAGAGAATCTCTCGGTTATACCATACAGCGAGCCTATAAAAACCTGGTACTGGAAAAAGTGAATTACGAAGTGATTATATAAAACGGGTTAATAGTTCATGGTTAAATGGCTCATAGCAATTAGCTAAAAGGCTATTAACCATTGACCACAAAACCATCAACTAAAAAGGAATTCTTAACAATAAAAAAATACTTAAAAGCAGATGACTGAAGAAATCAATCAACAGTTCCCGAAGGCCTACGAGCAAATTAATGATGCAACAAAAGCATCAGGATTTGACATGGCATCTGATGTGTTGACCTGCTCTTTGCTCAGAACACTTGCTGCTACAAAACCTTCAGGTAAATTTCTGGAACTCGGAACTGGTACAGGCTTATCCACTTCATGGATTTTAGATGGTTTAGATCAAGAAAGTACACTTACTTCGATAGATAACGATGCTAAATTTTTAGCCATTGCCAAAACGTTTCTGGGTGGTGACGATCGTTTAACATTGGTTGATACCGATGGTGCCGAATGGATTGAAAAGAATAAAGACAAAAAGTTCGATTATATTTTTGCTGATACCTGGCATGGGAAATACCTGCTTTTAGACGAAGCTTTATCCATGCTTAACACCGGCGGACTTTACATCATTGATGATATGCTGCCCCAATCGAATTGGCCTGATGGCCATCAGGATAAAGCAGTAAAACTGATCAAAGATTTAGAATCCCGTGATGATCTGCAATTAACCAAGCAGGTTTGGGCAACAGGAATCGTGATCGGAGTAAAAAAATAAATAAGATTAAATAGTTCTTTACTTTTTTAAATAGTTAGTATGTTTGTGATTCATCAAAGACATGAATATAAACACAAACATTATTAGCAACCTAATTATTGTCATTTCTCAAAAGAGAGGTGGAAATCGTTGCGTATAATATAAAAAATATACCATATCGAAACCGCCTCCCACAAGAGGCGGTTTTTTTTTGCCTCAAAAAGAAATAATTGAAATACAACAGCATACATACAATTTAAACAATGAGCGAATTAAACAAGTACAGTAAAACATTTACACAAGACCCCACACAACCGGCAGCGCAAGCTATGCTTTACGGAATCGGATTAACTGATGCTGATATGGCTAAAGCACAGGTCGGTATTGCAAGTATGGGTTACGATGGTAACACCTGCAATATGCACCTTAACGATCTTGCAAAAGACGTCAAAGCTGGGGTCTGGAAAAATGATTTAGTCGGCTTGGTTTTTAACACCATTGGTGTAAGTGATGGAATGAGCAACGGTACAGATGGTATGCGTTACTCACTGGTAAGCCGCGATGTTATTGCTGATAGCATCGAAACCATTTGCGGTGGCCAATATTATGATGGAATTATCTCTATCCCTGGCTGTGATAAAAACATGCCTGGCGCAATTATGGCCATGGCACGCTTAGATCGCCCTTCAATTATGGTTTATGGTGGTACGATTGCTCCTGGCCATTACAAAGGCGAAGAATTGAACATCGTTTCAGCTTTCGAAGCGCTGGGGCAGAAAATATGTGGTAACCTTTCTGAAGAAGACTATCAGGGCATCATAAAACATACCTGCCCTGGTGCAGGTGCTTGTGGAGGAATGTATACTGCAAACACAATGGCATCGGCAATTGAGGCTTTAGGTATGAGTTTGCCTTATTCATCTTCAAACCCGGCAATCAGCGAGGAGAAAAAACAAGAATGTTTAGATGCGGGTAAATACATCAAAATTTTATTAGAAAAAGATATCAAACCATCTGATATCATGACGAGAAAAGCATTCGAAAATGCCATTCGTTCTATTATCATTTTAGGTGGCAGTACGAATGCAGTATTGCATTTTATTGCAATGGGTAAAGCTATCGGCATCGAAATCTCCCAGGATGATTTCCAGCGCATGAGTGATGTAACACCAGTACTTGCCGATTTTAAACCAAGTGGAAAATACCTAATGCAGGATTTACATCAATATGGAGGTATCCCGGCAGTATTGAAATATTTACTAAACGAGGGTTTATTACATGGCGATTGCCTAACCGTAACCGGAAAAACCATGGCTGAGAATTTGGCCGACGTAAAATCGATTATGGATTACGATCAAAAAATCATCCAGAAACTAAGTGAGCCGATTAAAGCCACTGGTCACCTACAGATTCTTTACGGAAACCTGGCTGAAAAAGGTTCTGTTGCAAAAATAAGTGGAAAAGAAGGTGAGAAATTTGAAGGCCCTGCACGTGTATTCGACGGCGAACATGATTTAATTGCCGGAATTTCAAGCGGACGTGTTCAACCTGGCGATGTAATCGTAATTAAAAATTCTGGTCCGGTAGGTGCGCCAGGTATGCCAGAAATGTTAAAACCAACCTCAGCAATTATTGGTGCTGGTTTAGGCAAATCAGTGGCTTTAATTACCGACGGACGTTTCTCTGGTGGTACGCATGGCTTTGTGGTTGGTCACATTACGCCTGAATCTTACAAAGGCGGCTTAATAGGCCTGGTGGAAGATGAAGACCGGATTTTGATCGATGCGGTAAACAACATCATTAGCCTGCAAGTAAGCGAAGAAGTGATTGCAGAACGTAGAAAAAACTATGTACAACCAGCGTTAAAAGTAACAAAAGGTGTTTTATATAAATATGCTAAAACAGTTTCAGACGCAGCTAGTGGTTGCGTAACTGACGAATATTAAAATAAGCCGTGGTTTGTGTCCACACGAACCATGGCAAGTACTAAACATGAACCTGTCACAAATTAGTACTGATTGCAAGGAATTTTGAAGTCACAATTTGTGACTTCAAGTAGAAAGGGGTGCCCAAGCATACTATTATAGAATTGGGTTTAAAATTAAAGAATAGTAGAACCGCAAAAACATAACTATGGAAACTGCACAAGATACAATACAACAAAACGAGGCGAAAGCAGAAACCTCAAAAACCTTATTCAAAGGAACAGGCTCGCAGGTTTTGTTGAATGGATTAATTGAAGAAGGTGTAACCACCATTTTCGGTTATCCGGGAGGAGCAATCATGCCTATTTATGATGCTCTTTATGATTATGCTGATAAATTAGAACACATATTGGTTCGCCATGAGCAAGGTGGTATCCACGCTGCTCAGGGTTTTGCAAGAGCAAGCGGCGAAGTTGGTGTTGTTTTCGCGACCAGCGGACCAGGTGCAACCAATTTGGTTACAGGTTTGGCAGATGCGCAAATCGACAGTACGCCATTGGTTTGTATCACTGGACAGGTTTTCGCCCACCTATTGGGAACGGATGCCTTTCAGGAAACTGACGTGATTAACATTACTACTCCGGTTACAAAATGGAACTATCAGGTTACTGATGCCAAAGAAATTCAAGAGGTATTGGCTAAAGCTTTTTACATTGCGAAAAGCGGCCGACCAGGCCCTGTATTGATCGATATTACCAAAAATGCACAATTACAATTGGAGGAATTCCCCGAGTATGTAAAGTGTAACCATATTCGCAGTTATCGTCCAAAACCAAAAGTTAGGATTGAATATATCGAGCAGGCAGCCGAATTAATCAACTCGGCAAAAAAACCTTTCATTTTATTTGGACAAGGTGTTATTTTGGGTAAAGCTGAAGAAGAATTCAAAGCTTTTATCAATAAATCAGGAATTCCTGCTGCATGGACCATTATGGGCGAAGGTGCTATTCCAACTTCACACCCGTTAAACGTAGGTATGTTAGGTATGCACGGTAATTATGGACCGAACGTATTAACCAACGAGGCTGATGTAATTATTGCCATTGGTATGCGTTTTGATGACCGTGTAACCGGTCGTTTAGATAAATATGCCAAACAGGCCAAAGTTGTGCATTTAGATATCGACCCTGCTGAAATTGATAAAAATGTTAAAGCTGAGGTTGGTGTTTGGGGAGACTGTAAAGAAACTTTACCCCTATTAACCAATTTGGTTAACGAAAACAAACACGAAGATTGGTTGGCTAAATTCAGAGATTACAACCAACAGGAAATAGACCAGGTCATTACTCCGGAACTTTACCCAACAAGCGATGAAATGACCATGGGTGAAGTACTGCGCAACATCAACGAAATCTGTGGTGGCGATGCCATAATCGTTACTGATGTTGGTCAGCACCAAATGGTTGCCTGTCGTTATGCTAAATTTAACAATACCCGCAGCAACATTACTTCTGGTGGTTTAGGCACAATGGGTTTTGGTTTACCAGCAGCAATTGGCGCTAAATATGGTGCACCTGATAAAACCGTTATCGCTATTATCGGTGATGGTGGTTTTCAGATGACGCCTCAGGAATTGGGTACTATTATGCAGTTTGGTGCAGCAGTAAAAATTCTGATTTTGAACAACCGCTTTTTAGGTATGGTTCGTCAATGGCAACAGCTTTTTCACGATAAACGTTATTCATTCGTGAATATCACCAGTCCAGATTTTGTTGCCTTAGCAAAATCGTATTATATCGAAGCGAGCAAAGTTAATGAACGTGCAAACCTAAGAACTGCACTAGAAACCATGATCAACCACGAAGGTTCTTACCTATTAGAAGTAATGGTAGGCAGAGAAAATAATGTTTTTCCTATGGTTCCTCAAGGAATGAGTGTAAGTGAAATCAGGTTAAAGTAAGGTAGAGGTTTAAGATAAAAAAGAAACTATCATGAGTACTGAAGATAAAATAAAATACACAGAAGACACCGTTGACCTAGAAGGAAAACAGGAATATACCATTACAGTGTATGCCGAAAACCGCATTGGTTTATTAAACAGGATTGCGATTATTTTCTCGAAAAGAAAAATCAATATCGAAAGTTTAAACAGTTCTGCATCAGAAATTGAAGGGATACACCGTTTTAACATCGTTATCCACGAAGGTTACGAAGTAGTGAGAAAGCTGGCCCGCCAGATAGAAAAACAGATTGAGGTATTGAAAGTTTATTTCAACACCAACGAAGAAATTATCTGGCAGGAATTGGCGCTTTACAAAGTTTCTACAGATGAAATTGCAGAAAAAGTAACCGTAGAGCGTTTATTAAGACAATACGGCGCGAGTGCGGTGGTAATCCGTAAAGATTATACCGTTTTTGCAGTAACTGGTCACCGTGAAGAAACTGATGCTTTGGTAAAAGCTTTAGAACCTTACGAATTAATAGAATTTGTGAGATCTGCAAGGGTAGCCATCATTAAAGACAGTGCCGGTTTTCACGAAAAACTAAAGGAATTCGAAGCTTTCGAACCAGGTGAAGAATTGGTAGAAAACGAGTTTTTAGAAAAAGGACAGAAGATCTTTACAATGTAAGGCAAAAGGTAGTGTAAGGTCGAAGGCAAAAACACAATGCTTAGCGATCTTTGCGAAAAATCTCTGCGCTCTTTGCGGTTAAAAAAAAATCAAAGAAATATGAAATGCAATAAAGCCATACCGATTTTAAGAATTTTCGATTACGATAAAGCAGTAGAATTTTACGTAAACTGGCTGGGCTTTAAAATAGACTGGGAACACACGTTTGAAGAAAACACCCCTGTTTATATGCAAATTTCATTTGGTGGCATCGAACTCCATTTGAGTGAGCACCATGGAGATAGTTCTCCCGGTGCAAATGTATATGTAGATTGTATAGGATTGAAAGCATTTCATAAAGAAATAATAGATAAAAAATATAAGTACAACAGGCCAGGTTTGGAGAAAACTTTTTACGGAACCTGGGCAGTAACAGTAAACGACCCGTTCTTTAACAAGATTACCTTTAACGAAACATTAACCGAAGCTGAAAAACAAAATGATAAGTAGATAGATACGAATTATAATATGATGAACGAGGTATTTGATTTTATAATAAACTCACGCAAGGCATTTATTAAGTTAATAGATGATTTAACAATCGAAGAATTAAATAAAATTCCCGATGGTTACAACAACAACATCATCTGGAATTTTGGCCATATTGTAGTGAGCACGCAAACGCTTTGTTATGTTCGTACAGGTGTGTTGCAAGATACTGCTTCAGTAAAATTTAACGAGTATTACAAAAAGGATACAAAGCCATCTTATACCGTAACAGAAGAAGAAGTAGCAGAATTGAAAGCCATCGCATTAGAGAGCATTGAAAAAATAAAAGATGATTATGCAAAGGGAAAATTTTCGAGCATCACTCCTTTTACAACAGCCACCTATGGCGTACAGATGAACAGCATTGAAGAAATTCTGATCACGACTATTGGTCACGATAATGTACACCAAGGTTATGCATGGGCACTGAAGAAACTAGTATAATGTGAGTAAATCAGATATGAACCGATAATAAAAAAATCAGTGTAATCACCTCATCTGTGAAATCAACCTGCAAGAAAAAAGAATATATAACGATAATTAAATAGAAATTAACCAATAAAAAACAATGGCAAATTATTTTAACACATTACCTCTTAGAGAAAAATTAAACCAATTAGGTGTTTGCGACTTCATGGACAGTTCTGAATTTTTAGATGGCGTTAGCGCACTAAAAGGCAAAAAACTAGTAATTGTTGGTTGTGGCGCGCAAGGCTTAAACCAAGGTTTAAATTTAAGAGATAGTGGTTTAGATGTAAGCTACACTTTACGTAAGGAAGCAATTGAAGGCAAACGCGATTCGTGGAAAAATGCAACTGAAAACAATTTTACAGTTGGCACTTACGAAGAACTGATTCCAAATGCAGATGTAGTAATTAACCTTACTCCAGATAAACAACACACCGCTGTTGTAAATGCAATTATGCCTTTAATGAAAGAAGGTGCTACTTTGTTATATTCTCACGGTTTCAATATCGTTGAGGAAGGTATGCAGATCCGTAAAGATTTAACCGTGATTATGGTTGCGCCTAAATGCCCTGGTAGTGAAGTTAGAGCAGAATATGTTCGTGGTTTTGGTGTTCCTACCTTAATTGCAGTTCACCCTGAAAACGATCCTCAAGGTAAAGGATTGGCACAGGCAAAAGCATATTGCGCAGGTACAGGCGGTCACAGAGCTGGTGTATTAAAATCATCTTTTGTAGCTGAGGTAAAATCAGATTTAATGGGCGAGCAAACCATCCTTTGTGGTTTATTGCAAACAGGTTCTATCCTATCTTTCGATAAAATGGTAGAAAAAGGAATCGATGCAGGCTATGCTTCTAAATTGGTTCAATATGGTGTTGAGGTAATTACCGAAGCCTTAAAACAAGGTGGTATTACGGCCATGATGGACAGGTTAAGCAATGTAGCTAAAATCAAAGCTTTCGAAATTTCGGAAGAATTGAAAGATATTATGCGTCCATTATTCCAAAAACACCAGGACGATATTATGAGTGGCGAATTTAGCCGTACCATGATGGAAGATTGGGCAAACGGAGATAAAAATTTATTAAAATGGAGAGCTGAAACAGGTGAAACTGCTTTCGAAAAAACGCCTGCTGGTGATGTTAAAATCGGTGAGCAGGAATATTTCGATAACTATACTTTAATGGTTGCTTTTGTTCGTGCTGGTGTTGAATTGGCTTTCGAAACCATGGTACAGGCAGGTATCAAACCAGAGTCGGCTTACTACGAATCGTTACATGAAACACCACTTATTGCCAACACCATTGCACGTAAAAAATTGTTCGAAATGAACCGTGTTATTTCTGATACTGCTGAATACGGTTGTTATTTGTTCGATCAGGCCTGTAAACCGCTTTTGAGCGATTTCATGAAAAAAGTAGATACTGATTTAGTTGGTAAAAACTTCAACGAAGGTAAAGATGGCGCTGTTGATAACAGACAATTAATCGATATCAACGAGGCTATCCGCTCTCACCAAGTAGAACAGATTGGAGCAACGTTGCGTAAAGCAATGACTGCAATGAAAGCGATTAAAACAGCATAACCTCACCCCTAAATCCCCTCTCCTAAAAAGAGAGGGGACTTTGGACAGGTCTTATAAAAATAATAATTACAAACTTAAATTCCCCCTTTAGGGGGCTAGGGGGTTAAAATGTCAAAAACATTAGTAGAAAAAATTTGGGATGCTCACGTTGTAAAAAGTGAAGAAGGATTTCCTGATATTTTATACATTGATACACACTTAATACACGAGGTAACCTCTCCGCAGGCATTTGATGGTTTGCGTAAAAGAGGATTACCTGTTTTTCGTCCGAAGCAGACTGTAGCCACTGCCGATCATAATGTACCTACCTTAAATCAGTTATTGCCAATTAAAGAGGAGCTTTCGCGCTATCAGGTAGATATGCTGACTAAAAACTGTGCCGAATTCGGCATAGAGCTTTATGGCTTAGGCCACCCTTTTCAAGGCATTGTACATGTTATCGGCCCTGAGTTGGGTATCACCTTACCGGGTAAAACAATGGTTTGCGGCGATAGCCATACCTCTACTCATGGTGCCTTTGGTGCCATTGCATTTGGTATCGGTACTTCACAGGTAGAGCAGGTTTTTGCAACGCAATGTTTATTGCAGTCGAAACCTAAAACCATGAAAATCGAGGTAAACGGCGAACTTGGAAAAGGCGTTGGTGCAAAAGACATTATCTTATACATTATTGCCAAAATTTCTGCCGCTGGTGGTACTGGTTATTTTATAGAATATGCGGGTTCGGCAATCGAAGCTTTAAGTATGGAAGCCCGTATGACGATCTGTAATATGAGTATCGAAATGGGTGCACGCGGTGGATTAATTGCACCAGATCAAACCACTTTCGATTATATTAAAGGAAGAGAATTTGCTCCTGCCGGCGAAGAGTGGGATAAAGCTTTAGCTTATTGGAAAACATTGTATAGCGATGCTGATGCGAAATTCGATAGTATCTTAACTTTCGATGCGGCAGATATCGCGCCTATGATTACCTATGGTACCAACCCGGGAATGGGCATGGGTATTCAGGAGCATATTCCGGCAACTGGTGCACAACCAGAAAAAGAAAAACTTTCGTACCAGAAAGCGTTAGATTATATGGGCTTTGATGATGATTCTTCATTAATCGGGAAACCGGTTGATTATGTATTCATCGGAAGCTGTACCAACTCTCGCATTGAAGATTTGCGCGAAGTTGCTGATTTTGTTAAAGATAAACGCAAAGCTGATAATGTTACCGTTTGGATTGTTCCAGGTTCAAAACAGGTTGAGCAACAAGCTAAAAACGAAGGTTTGGATAAAATTTTCGAAGCCGCTGGTTTCCAATTACGCGAACCTGGTTGCAGTGCCTGTTTAGGGATGAACGAAGATAAAATCCCGGCAGGTAAATATTGTGTGTCTACATCAAACAGAAACTTTGAAGGTAGGCAAGGTCAAAATGCACGTACATTATTGGCCAGTCCACTTACAGCAGCAGCAGCGGCTGTAACCGGAAAAATTACCGATGTAAGGGATTTGTTGGAGAAGGTTTAACCCCTAAAGGGGACTTGAGCAAGATGAATAATAATATTACCAGCACTCAATTTAAAGCCCCCTCAAGGGGCTTGGGGGTTCTAGAAGTTGCCATATTAAATGTAAAAGCCGGATTGTCGGCTGATTTTGAAAAAGCTTTTAACGAAGCACAAAAAATCATTTCCTCAATGGAAGGTTACATTTCACATCAGCTTCAAAAATGTATAGAGGTAGAAAATAAATATATCCTGCTGGTAAACTGGAAAACACTGGAGGCACATACCGAAGGTTTCAGAGGATCCGCAGAATACCAGGATTGGAAAAAGTTATTGCATCACTTTTATGATCCTTTTCCAACAGTTGAACACTTTACCAAGGTAGAAGGCTGAAGGTTTATAATAAATATTAAATCAGTGAAATCACCCCAATCGGTGAAATCATTTAAATCTGTGTAATCATCATTAATAATGAAAAAATTCACAAAATTAACATCGGCAGTAGTGCCTTTAAACATAGAGAACATCGATACCGACCAGATTATCCCTGCGAGGTTTTTAAAAGCGACTACCCGCGAGGGTTTTGGCGAAAACTTGTTCCGCGATTGGCGTTATGAAAACGATAACCAGCCCAAAGCTGATTTCGTTTTAAATAATCCAACCTACAGTGGTCAGGTTTTAGTTGCCGGAAAAAATTTCGGTTGTGGCAGTAGTCGCGAGCACGCCGCATGGGCTATTCAAGATGCTGGTTTCGACGTGGTAATCAGTAGTTTCTTTGCCGATATCTTTAAAGGAAATGCCTTGAACAATGGTTTATTACCCATCCAGGTAAGTGAGGAGTTCTTAGCGCAGATTTTCAAAGCGGTTGATAACAATCCGAAATCGGCCTTAGCAGTTGATCTGGAAAATCAAACGGTAACGATTTTAGAAACCGGAGCTAAAGAATCTTTCGAGATCAATCCTTACAAAAAATCATGTTTGATAAACGGTTATGATGATATCGATTTCATTTTAAACCAAAAGCAATTAATTGAAGAATTCGAGCAAGCGAGATAGATAATGTTTAAACCATTCGTTCACATACAGGATTTAAATTTAAGTTACCACAAAAAAGTGGTGCTAAAGGATTTGTATTGGGAAATGAATGTTTGCGAAAACTATGTAATTGGTGGCAAAAGCGGAACAGGAAAAACTTCATTGGCAAAAGCGATTGCAGGCTTAATTCCAACCCAGGGAAGCATAGAAATTGATTTCGATCAGCTGAGTAACCTTCCAAAAGAGGTTCTTTATGTCGAAAGTTGGTACCAGTTCAAAAATTTAGAAGGTGTTGCCAATTTTTATTACCAACAACGTTACACCAGTCAACAGGCAAAAGAAACTTTAACCGTTCATGCCGAATTGGTTGGTTATGGTAAAGAAAAAGGACTTCACCTTGATCAGGTTGAACCTATTTTAGAAGCATTGGGTTTTGCAACATTTGCCAGTTCACAGCTAATCGAATTATCAAGCGGCGAGCATAAAAAACTGCAACTGGTTAAAGCTTTATGGCTAAAACCACAGTTGTTGATCATCGACCAACCATACACAGGTTTGGATGCTGCTTCGCGCAAGAACTTAAACGTGCTCTTGGATAAAGTTGCCGAGGAAGGTGTTCAATTGATCTTGATCTGTAATGACACCGAGCTACCAAGCTGCATCGATTCTTTCGCTGAAATAAGAGATGGCCAATTGGTTAGCGTTGATGCTTTAGAAATGTCGGCCAATACCGAAAGCCATTTAAGAGAAATCCCGGCTTTCTTAAAAGAATCGCCTGTTTATAGTTCTCAAGAAATTGTAAAAATGGTTAATGTAAACATTAGCTATGGTGAAAAGCAGGTTTTAAAAAATATCAACTGGGAAGTTAAGGCCGGAGAAAAATGGTTATTGCAAGGCCCTAATGGCTCAGGAAAGTCCACTTTATTAAGTTTAATAAACGGCGATCATCCACAATCTTATGCCAACGAGCTTTATTTATTTGGCAACAGGCGTGGAAGCGGCGAAAGTATATGGGATATTAAACAGCATATCGGCTTAATATCACCCGAGTTTCACTGGTATTTCGATCCAACCGCTACTGTTTGGCAAAGTATCGCCTCTGGGTTTTATGATACCGTAGGTTTGTTTCAACAGTTACCCTATACCAAAAGCACACAGGTTGATGAACTGGTAGAATACTTTGGACTAACCGAAAACAAAAATGAATTACTAACCGCGCTCCCACTCGGTAAACAACGATTGGTATTGTTAGCGCGGACGATTATAAAAAATCCGGAACTGTTAATTCTGGATGAACCTTGCCAGGGTTTAGACCAACAGCAAACAAAACATTTTAACCAATTGGTTGATGAATTGTGCAGCAATGGGATGACCTTAATTTACGTTGGCCATTTTGAATCGCAGCTGCCAACCTGCATAGAAAAAAGAATATTGTTAGAAAAAGGCGAGGTAAAAGTCGTCGAAAGTTTAAACACAGAAATATTAAGCTGATGCAAAATTAACCACAGATAAAAAGGATGGACACAGATAAAAATCTAATGGTTTGTGAAGACACAAACCATGGCAGAAATCAATCTATGTTTATTTGTGAAAATCTCTGGTAAAATTGCAGCGGCAAAAGAGGAGTCAACAATGAAGAAGAACATTTTAGTAATACCTGGAGACGGTATTGGGCCTGAGGTTACCACTTGGGGAAAAGCAGCATTAGAGAAAATTGCCGAAATTTTTGGCCATGAATTTGTGTTCGAAGAGGCTTTAATGGGCCATGCGGCTATTGAAGTTACTGGCGAGCCTTTGCCAGATGAAACGTTAGATAGAGCAAGAAAAAGCGATGCTATCCTTTTTGGCGCAATTGGTCACGCCAAATATGATAACGACCCAAGTTTAAAAGTTAGACCAGAACAAGGTCTGTTAAAAATCCGTAAGGAACTGGGTTTATTTGCTAATCTCCGCCCGATATTACTATTTGATGAACTTCTTCAGGCATCGAGCATTAAACCGGAAATTTTAAGAGGAACCGATATTTTGTTCTTCCGCGAATTAACGGGTGATGTTTACTTTGGCGAAAAAACTCGCTCTGAAGATCGCAATACGGCTTCAGATTTAATGATTTATCACCGTTATGAAGTAGAACGCATTGCGCACAAAGCTTATCAGGCAGCCCAACAACGCAATAAAAGATTATGTTCGGTAGATAAGGCAAATGTTTTAGAAAGTTCCCGCTTATGGCGCGAAACCGTTCAGGAAATTGCAAAACAATATCCTGACGTAGAAACGGAACATATGTTTATTGATAATGCAGCCATGCAGTTGATCAAAAATCCTAAGAAATTCGATGTGGTTTTAACGGCCAATTTATTTGGAGATATTTTGACAGATGAGGCTTCACAGATTGCAGGTTCGATGGGTATGCTGGCTTCGGCATCTGTTGGCGAAAGCACAGGTTTCTTTGAGCCGATCCACGGTTCTGCACACGATATTGCAGGTAAAGATTTAGCCAATCCATTGGCTTCTATCCTATCGGCAGCATTAATGTTAGAAATTGGTTTCGGACTAAAAGAAGAAGCCAAATTATTGGTTGACACCATCGACCAGGTATTGAAGGAAGGTTTTAGAACACATGACATTGCCGACCAAAACACAAACCGATTTAAAGTTTTAGGCACAGCCGAAATGGGCAAATTGGTTCTCAAATTCTTATCACAAAAATTAATCACTTCCTAAACTTAAGATTATGATTCACGACCCGAACAAAGTTTATATTTTCGACACGACATTGCGTGACGGTGAGCAGGTTCCAGGCTGCCAGTTAGATACAAACCAAAAAGTAGAAATCGCTAAATCACTTGAGCTTTTAGGTGTTGATGTGATTGAAGCAGGTTTCCCGGTATCTAGTCCGGGAGATTTTAACAGTGTAATTGAATTATCAAAAGCAGTTACCAACCCGATTATCTGCGCCTTAACCCGTGCAAATAAAAATGATATCGATGTTGCTGCAGATGCTTTACGTTATGCGAAGAGACCACGTATCCACACCGGGATTGGTTCATCCGATTTCCACATTAAACATAAATTTAACAGTACCCGCGAAGAAATTTTAGAACGTGCGGTGGAAGCGGTAAGGTATTCGAAAAAATTTGTGGAAGATGTTGAGTTCTATGCAGAAGATGCGGGCCGTGCCGATATTGAATTTTTGGCCAAAATGGTTGAAGCAGTAATTGCTGCCGGTGCCACCGTGGTAAATATTCCAGATACCAACGGTTATTGCTTACCAGATCAATACGGCTCGAAAATTCTTTATTTGAAAGAAAACGTAAAAAATATCGATAAAGCCATTATCTCTGTACACTGTCACAACGATTTAGGCTTGGCTACAGCGAATTCTATCGCAGGCTTACAAAATGGTGCCCGCCAGGTAGAATGTACCATTAACGGCATCGGAGAGCGTGCAGGCAATACATCTATGGAAGAAGTCGTCATGATTTTGAAAACGCACAAGATTTTAGGCTTAAACACCCAAATTGATGCTACCCGTTTCTATGAAATGAGCCACATGGTGCGGAATCAGATGAATATGCCGGTACAACCGAACAAAGCAATTGTTGGTGGAAACGCATTTTCGCATAGCTCAGGCATTCACCAGGATGGTTTCTTGAAAAACCGTGAGAACTACGAAATTATTAAACCAGAAGATGTTGGTTTCCCTGATGCTACCATTGTATTGACTGCAAGAAGCGGACGCCATGCTTTAAAACACCATTTAGACCGTTTAGGCCATAAATTGGAAAAAGATCATTTAGATATTGTTTACAAACAGTTTTTGGTTTTAGCCGATAGCAAACAAGGCATTAACGATTACGATTTAAACCAATTGGTTGCTTTGCATTTGGCGTAAAAGCTGAAAGGTTAAAGACTAAAGCTAAAAGCAAGCTGAGAATTACCTTAAAAACTTTGAGGGGTGTCCCCTTCGGAGAGTTTATCCCGTCTTTTCGGGAGGGCAGGGGAGGATTTAAGTTTGAAATACAAACCTAGCCTACCTAAACCTGATCCGATAGCTATCGGATGAAATGAGCATGAAGCGCAGCGAAATAAATTGTAAAGCAGGACAGCTGCCTCCGATGGAACACCGAACCTGCTTTACAAAAAATATAAGAGAATATCAGTCTTGATACTTGATTCTCTCTACTTGATACTACAACAATGAATACTACAACACCGAATACATTAGATTTTCAATCTGCATCGCAACGGTTAAAAGGCGTGGTAAAACGTACGCCTCTAGAGTTTAACGCCGGACTTTCTGCTCATTACAATGCCAATATTTATTTAAAAAGAGAAGACCTGCAAATTGTACGCTCATACAAATTGCGTGGTGCCTATAATAAAATTAGCTCCTTGCCACAAGATGCATTAATTAACGGTGTAGTTTGTGCAAGTGCGGGGAACCACGCGCAAGGTGTGGCCTATTCATGCAAAAAGCTAGGCATTAAAGGGGTGATTTTTATGCCAGAGATTACACCGAAACAAAAGGTTAAACAAACTTACATGTTTGGTGGCGACAATGTTGAAGTGGTTTTAGTAGGCGATACTTTTGATGATTGTTTAAAAGAAGCTTTAGCTTATAGTGCCGAAAAATCTGCCACTTTTATTCCACCTTTCGATGATGAAAAAGTAATTGAAGGCCAGGCAACTGTTGGTGTAGAAATTTATGAAGATCTACCTGATCTGGATATGATTGTAATGCCGGTTGGCGGAGGCGGTTTAGCATCGGGCGTAAGTGCTTACATGAAAACCGTTAAAGCCGAAGTGAAATTAGTTGGTGTTGAACCACTTGGTGCACCATCAATGGTTACGGCGATGGAATATGGTGGTCCGTTTACCTTAGAAGAAATAGATCGTTTTGTGGATGGTGCTGCCGTAAAAAGAATTGGCCATATCACTTACGAATATTGTAAGGAACTGCTTGACCAGATGCATTTAATCCCTGAAGGAAAAATCTGTACGACCATTTTAAAATTGTATAACGAAGATGCCATTGTGGTTGAACCTGCCGGAGCACTGTCTGTAGCTGCATTAGATCAGCTTAAAGACCAGATTGCCGGTAAAACGGTAGTTTGTATCGTAAGCGGTGGAAACAACGATATTGAGCGCATGCAGGAGATTAAAGAGAAATCTTTGCTTTTCGAAGGCTTGAAACATTATTTCATTGTACGTTTCCCACAAAGACCAGGTGCTTTAAAGTTATTTGTGAATGAAGTTTTAGGTCCACAGGATGACATTACCCGTTTCGAGTTTATTAAAAAAACAAATAAAGAAAATGGCCCTGCATTGGTTGGTATCGAACTTTCTAATAAAAACGATTATGCAAGTTTATTGCAACGCATGAAAGATTTTAAATTTGAAATTATTGAACTAAACCAGGATCAGACTTTGTTTGAATATTTGGTTTAAGATTTAACCGCATATATATATCCGTCATTTCGAGCGGAGTGTAGCGAAGTCGAGAACCACGAAGTGCTCAGCGAAGCTAAATCTGTTAAGCATAAATCTCTCCATTCCACTGCGTTCCAGTCGAGATGACGATTTTTTTTAACGCAAAAAATAAAAAAAATGAATTTCAAAGACTTAAGCAACAAAGCATTAATTTCTGATAGCGATATTGATTGGGAAGATTTAGGAGCAGGCGTTAAACGCAAAATTATGGCTTATGATGACCAGTTGATGTTGGTTAAAGTAGCCTTTGAAAAAGATGCCATTGGTACCATCCACAATCATCCTCATCTTCAAATGAGCTATGTAGCAAAAGGAAGTTTTGAAGTAACTATGGGTGATGATAAGAAAATCTTAAATGAAGGTGATGTTTTCTTTGCCCCATCAAATGTATTTCATGGTGTGGTATGTTTAGAGGCTGGATTATTGATCGATATTTTTAATCCTCATCGAGAAGATTTTTTGAAATAAGACAGGTGATCGTCATTTCGAGCGGACCCGATAGCTATCGGGTGCAACGCAGTCGAGAACCACGAAGTGCTCAGCGAAGCTAAATCTATCTCGAGGCAGATCTCTCCACTCCACTGCGTTTCGGTCGAGATGACGACACTATGTGACGACACCCTAAGCCCTCCACCTTAAACCCTACTCAAAAGTAAACCGCACATTCTTATAACCCAAACCTTCGATAATTGGTTTAAGTACTGTTGTAGCATTGGTTTTAGTTTGCGTTAAAATACTCGATTTTTTAACCTCAGCAGTTACCTGTCTTTCGGCTGCTTTATACGCTTCATCAACCAAACCGGCTTCTCGAAAGAAAGCCATCTTTGTATCGTAAACACGCGAGCCTTTATGATCGATTTTTACATAACATATTTCGGGCTGTGGCAAATTTACTACAGCAGTGTCCGCATCAATATCAATATCTTCACGGGTAATTTTAGTTAAGTCGATACAGCCTACAGCTTCGGCTTTAACAATCAATAAAACACTGGCTTCTGGTAAAAAGTCTGTTTTATTTTTGTGTTCTAAAACATCGCTGATCTGGTACCTTACCAGCTCCAATTTCCCAATTGCCTCAATTTTCTCTACCAGAAGCTGATGTTTGCTTTCTACAGAGGTATTGATGCTAAACTTTTTGGAGATAAATAAATACCCCGCAACGATTAAAATTAACCAGGGTAAAAGGCGAAAAAAGAGCTTCATATTTTAAAAAAATAGGGTGCCAACATTTGTGTATTTAATCTGTTGCACAATAATTAATCCATTAATCCACAATTATATTTTTTTGGCAACAGATTTGTAATACCAATAGCACACACACAAATAAAAAACTAATCAACATGAAAAAATTTACCATCTTAATGCTTTGCATTGCCACACTAGGTCTGGCTTCCTGCAAAAAAGAAACTGTCTATCAAGAGTTAAGAGCCAAAACTTATAATTTCACTATTAACTCAAATGAATGGGTGCGCAACGCCAATGGGAGTTATTCTGTAAGTAAGCCGTTAGCCGCCATTGATGGCGTAACATTAGATGACGAAGGTGTTTTAGTCTATTTTGAGCACCCTAGTGATCCAAATGGTGATATCCAATTACCTTATACATTTAATTACAATGCTTTTAGTTATAAAGTTTCTAATGGAGGTTTAAGGTTCGATGTTCAAGACACCAATAATTTAACAGCTACAGTTCCACCGAATTATAATACTTTAGTTAAGGTTGTTATTATTCCATCTGATTACGCTGGAAATTAAACAAAAAAATATTTAAAATTCCAAAAAGCGACTGATGTTCAATTGAACGTGGTCGTTTTTTTTATGCTCTCCCCTGTTCAACTGTAAGGCCCGAACGCTAACGCCATTTCTTTCTAAGAGCAATTCGTCATAAAATCCTTTATAGTAAACATCTTTTACTTCAAAACGTCTGCTGCTCCAATTGTTGCTAATTTCTGCCCATTCCGGATAAAAAACCACATTTCCTGCAAAAGTTTTTAAGCCTATTTTCTCTGCATCCCCACGAGACAAAACAACTGCATTACCTAAAATCTGAGCAGTGTAAATGTGTTTTGGATTTTGATAAATATCAATAGGCTTACCTGTTTGCAAAAGTTCGCCGTTTCGCAAAATCAGTAATTGGTCGGCAAGAAATAAACCATCAGCAGGGTCGTGAGAGACAAGAATAACAGTTACGCCAGTTTCCGCAGCAACACGCTTAATATCTGCCCTAAGTTGGTTTTTAAGTAGCGCGTCAACCTGACTAAAAGGTTCGTCTAAAAGTAAAACCTGTGTATCGGCAACCATTGCTTTAGCTATAGCTACACGCTGCTGCTCTCCCCCACTCAGCTCAATAATTTTTTTGTTCTGGAGTGGCGAAATCCGAAGATGTTCCATAATCTGAAGCGTTTTTTCGGCTTTGGTTTTAAGATCGGTATTTGAGAGTTGTGAGGCAATGTTATCGTAAACCTTCGCATAAATATTTAACGAAAAATCCTGCGTAACCATTTTCATCTGTTTGTGGCCGGGGATCAATTGCTCATCCGGCCCTTTAACCCTTTGATCTTCGAAAAAAATTTCACCCTCATCGGTTTTCAGCAATCCGTAAATGGATTTCAGTAAGGTCGATTTTCCGCTTCCACTCTCTCCGATAATAGCCACTACATCGCCTCTATTGATTTCAAAACTTACATTTTTAATCCCACCGGCCTGTTCTGCCTGATATTGCTTGGTTAAATTTTTAACACTGATTATGGTATTGCTCACGCGGTAAAGATAAGAAAAAGGTAGAGGGTTTTAAGGTGGAAGGTAGAAAGGTTCAAGGCAACATAATTGTTTTTATTTTATTTACATTTTTGCAATAACATCTATTTATCTTTATATCAATAGAATACAAAGACATGAAAGATAAAATCACATTAACTATTGATGATGTGGTTATTGAGCAGGCTAAAATTTATGCGGAAGAGCAAGGGATAAGTTTGGATGAATTTATCGAGAATTGCTTTAAATCTATGATCAATGAAAATAATCCAACTGAAACATTATAAAATAAAAAATTCTGTTTCGCCTAACCGAAACAGAATCTGTTTTACTTGTGTGTTGACCTCTCTTTTCTTTCTGAGAGAATTTTAAGTCCCCCTTCAGGGGGATTTAGGGGGCGTTAATTTAATCCGAAGGTAACCCCGAAACTCATGTTTTTTAAGCCAGCTTGTTGAGTAGTAGTAAACATATCGTTAAAATAATACTTGGTAAATAATCCTATACCACCATAACCAAATCTAATTGTACCTCCATAACGAACCGATTGAAAGTGGTAGCTATCGTATTGTTTTTCTTTGCCGCGTTCTTCACTTATCTGTTTAATTTTTCCGTTCAGCAAAAAGCTAACCTCCGGACCTAAAACCAGGTAAAACCTTTTGCTGTTTTTGTTTTCGCTGGTACGGAATTCGAAGTTTAATGGAATATGTACATAACTGCTCGAGAATCGGTTTTTTGAAAAATGTACAGGTGCCTGATCGGTATATACAAATTCGTTAGAATTTTTAGCAATGGTAATGTCTTTTCGTAAGCGGATCAATGTCCAGTCGAACCCACCGGCTACATAAACCTTAAAGTTAGAGTTGAAACGATAGCCAAACTGCAGAACATCGAAAGAGAAAGTACTGGTTTTACCACCTTTATAATCCAGAAAATCGTTGTTTGGAGATAAGTTGAAACTGCCATTGTCGATTAACCTGGAGAAACCCCAATCAACCCTGGTAAAAGTAATTCCACCCACGAAACGGCCTTTTTTTGATGCAGCAACAGTTGAATCGCTTTTTTTGTTCTCACCACCATTTAAGGTCATGTTTAGCGAAAAACTTTTTTTCCTTTTTACTACGCTGTCTTTAACTACTGTATCTTGTTGTGCAAAAGCACCTGGAGCCATAACACCGGCAAGTCCGCTTACCAAAAGTGTTGTATAAATTAGACGTTTCATATGTGTGTGTTGTTGAGTTATTGAATGAGTGAATTATTGAATGGGTAAATTATTGAATGAGTGAATGGTTTGAATCCTAAAATCTGTAAATCCTGAACAATCCTGGCTTACTTCTTATTTCGTTTACCTATTTTAAACGGGCCTATATTAATTGATGCCAAAGAAGAATCATCATCATCCGTACGGAACTGGATCAGTTTATCTTTTCTTTTGTCCATTTTATTAACAATGAGGTTTACCACATCGCCAACATTACGGATACCTCTATTGCTCTGTTCGTTATCGTTAACAGGTTCATCCGTTTTAACTGGCGTTGCAACAAGCGCAGTTACAACCTCTTCTTTTGGCTGTAAAATCGCCTCTTCGATTCTTGTTTTAATATCCTTTTTAGGTTCTTCTACTTTAGCTACAATTGTTTCTTGCCTTTGCATTTCAGGAGCCGTAACTATTCGCAGTTGCTCCTTAGCAGGTTTAATGTCTTGTTTCGCTTTTGTTTTGGCAACAGCACTTACCGCCTTAGGTCGAACTGGCAAAACTGGTGCAATATTTTCAACTGGCGCAACAATTGTAGCCGAAGAATCTTTAACAACTGGCTCTTGTACTGTTGGTTTCGTTTTTTCAATCGTATTACTGGCCAATTGTTTGCCTCCGCTGCTGGTATTTTGCCGTTGATAAACCAAAACTCCAATCGTAGCGATCAATAATACAGCGGCTGCCGATAACCAATAAATTGGTATGATTCTTTTTTTCTTAGGTGTTATTTCGCTTTCAATATTGCTCCATAAATCCCTCGAAGGTGTTACTTCCGCATCAGTAAAAGCATCCTTAAATAACTGATCAAAATCCTTATCCCGTATAGGTTGCATAACCAAATCCCTCCATTTTTATAATTTCTTCTTTTAATATTGCCCTTGCTCTCGATAACTGCGATTTGCTCGCACCTTCTGAGATTCCAAGTGTCTCACCAATTTCTTTATGCGAATAGCCTTCAATTACGTACATGTTAAAAACCATGCGATAACCATCTGCCAATTTTTGTATCACCTTCATTAAATCCTGCATCCCTAAGGTGCCAAAATCAAATCCGGTTGATGGTTGCTCGTAAGCTTCATCTATTTCTACCACATTTAAACTGCGTAAATTTTTACGGTAACTTTCAATTGCGGTGTTCACCATAACCCTTCTAATCCAGCCTTCAAAAGAACCATCGCCCCTATACTCTTTTATTTTCTGGAAAATTTTAATATATCCCATCTGCAGCACATCTTCTGCCTCCATTCTATCTTTGGCGTAGCGCATACAAACGGCCAACATCTTCGATGCCGTTTGCTTATAAAGCAACTCTTGCATCTTCCGGTCGCCAGCTTTGCAGCCTTCCATCAAATCGTTTATCGTATAGCTTCGCGTCAATTTCATTGTGTGTTTGTATAAAGAAGATGGCAGATTACAAACAATGGTTGCATGAGGTGAGAAAAAAAGTTAAATAAAGTTAAAAACAGCATTGTACCTACTGATTATCAGAAAGATATAGCATTGATTTTTTTCAAGAAAGATATAGATTTTTTATTTGAAAATGAACATTCAGCATTTCATCGGGAGCAGCAGTCCCGTGCCAAAGGCACTCCTTTGGAGCTATCCGCTTCAAAGCCTCGGTTCGTTCCTCACCTTCGTGTTTTCCGCTGCTATCAGGTTTAGAAACAATGGACAGGGCTTAAAACAACAAACCCCGAAGGTTTATATACCTCGGGGTTTGAAATCTTATGAGAATAATCACCCTCAACCTTCCTACCTTCTACCTTCCATCCTTTTTCACCTTAAACAATTTGAAATCTTGTTTATAAGTTAAGAAGAACGAATGGTTAAACTGAAGTTGTTTATCGGTATGATCAAGATCAATATGCGGTTCAAAACGTACATCAAGGTATAAATGTGGAATTAACTCTTTTTGGTAAGCATAACGCAGGGAAACAATATTTCGAGCACTCTGTCTTAATCCTGGACTATACAAATTATCCGATACTGACTCATACAAAGGCATACCTTTAATCGAAATAAAGTTGTTGCCTTTCCAGTAAGAAGCTACTAAACTTCCCCATTTACTTTCTACCCCGGCATTAAGCCATAAACCAAAGCCACCTTGGTAAGCTCTTCTTTTGTCAGGCGAAAAATCTTTATACACCGCAACATAGTTATCTGTATATACCTGTTTAATATTGGTATTAATTGCTTTGTGCAGCTTTAAACCAGTTGCTCCATTAAACATAGTCGTAATCGGAATTTCTTTAAGTACATCTATTTGTCCACCTTGATGGAAAGCCAAAAATTGAGCAGGCAAACTCAGCTTCCAGCCATTACCTTCTACGATGGTGCTTTCGGTAGATAAACCACCAATAATTTCTTCTTTGGCAGGATCACCCTTATAAATCATTTTCTGCCAGGCAATCCAGGCATCTAAAGTAAATTTTTTACGCTCAACCAATAACTGTGTACCGTACTCAATTGGCGTGGTTATGGTTCTTTCGAAATCGTATAAAGGTTCGATATATTTATGCTGAATGTTACCTTCTAAACTACCAAAAATTAAGGTGAGGTTACGCTTATGGTATTTTACGCTGAATAAAGGTTTAGCATCAGAAATCCCGTTTCTGCCGAAATCCTTTCTGATAAAAGCACCAGCGGTAATCGCCAGATTAGGATGCGCGTAGTAAACAATTTGAGGCTGTAACTGTGTTCCGTACAAAGTATAACCATCATGAAAATCGTTGGTATACTCGTAATTACGGACGTAGTTTAAATTGTAGAAATTGAAGTGAACCTCATTGGTTAAGCTGCTATCGGGGCGAATCCTGTTTTCGAAGGCCGATTGATTAAACTGTGCCGAAGCAAAATAAGAACTGAAAAGAAAAGTTAGTAAAAGTAAGGCCCTTTTCAGACCTGCGTTTGTAAACATGTGCTTGGATTTTATCGCCCAAATTTAGAATAGTTTTTCGTTTATTTAACCGCAAAGAACGCGAAGTTTACGCAAAGGAAACAAAGTTAACATAGGCTGACCACCAAGGCACCAAGAACACAAAGTTTTCTTAAAGTCTTTAATTAGAAATAATATTCTTGGTTACTTTGTGACAACAAGATTATTCGCCACTTTTTTTACGATAATTCTTATACAGTTTAACCGCAATCATTATCGCCATTGCTACGCCCATTATGCCAATTAAACCGTAAATCCAGTTAATGGCGTTTTTCAGGATGACCACAAATACAATCGCAATCATAAAAATGGTAGCCAACTCGCGCCATAATCTTAACTGAAAGCTTGTAAGCTTGTATTGATTATTTTTAAGCTGTTTAACGATATTTTGGCAGATGAAATGATAAATGAGCAAGCCAACAACAAAACCTAGCTTAACCCACATCCAATCGGCTTGCAACAAGCCTTGGTTTAAAGTCAGCATAGATCCACCTGCCAAAACAGAAATGATCATAGCTGGGGTGGCAATAATTTTCCATAAAGTAGCCTCCATTTTAACAAACTGTTTCTGAAGGATACTCTTTTCAGGTTCGGGTTTATCTTTAGCCTCGGTATGGTAAATAAAAAGACTAAGGATATAAAACAATCCTGCCATCCAGCTGATTACAAATACAATATGTACTGCAAGAAAATAGTGATAATATGGCAATAAGGTTTCTATCATTTAATACTTGAATGATTATAGAAAAGGTTGAGCTGCATGATGAACAGTGACGATCTCAACAGTATCAATTTCTCTGTCGAAAAAATAAATAATCCGGTAATTCCCTTCTATAAGTTCACGGATTGCTTCATTATCTCTTTCAGGAACGATCCTTCCTAATCCGGCATTTCCTTTAAGATTTTAGGTTTGTTAAAAAGTTTCTTAATTATAGCTGAGGCAAAGTTGTGAGAATACTGACTATGAAAATTTGCAATATTATTTAAATCATCAATGGCTATTTCTGTCCAGACTATTTTAGCCATTTCTCTAATTTTTTCTCAGCCTCCTCTTCAGAATAAATTTTACCCGTTTGAACCTGATTCAATCCTGCATCAATTTTTTGAAGTAATAAAATTCTTTCAATTAATTCATCTGCAGAAAATTCATCTGGCATCTCTTTCAACGTATCTATAACTTCGATCTTTTTCATTAGAAAAATTTTAGGATAATCTCTAGCCCTTATATATCCAAATATAACAATTTGTATTCGCTGTTCAAAGTCCCCTTTAGGGGATTTAGGGGTTAATACCTAAACTCTTTAACCACTTCAATTGCATATTTAACGTTATCGAAAGGAATATCTGGCATAATGCCATGCCCCAAATTGAAGATAAAACCATCGGTACCACGCATGCGTTCAAACAATTTATGGATCTGTGCTTTAATTACTGCTTTATCTGCGTATAAAATATGTGGATCTAAATTTCCCTGTACGGCAATGCCTTTTGGCAAAGCATTTTTAATATTCAATAAATCAGCGTTCCAATCAACCGAAATCACATCTGGTTTGGCTTCTGCCATAATCGGAGCAAAAACCGAACTTCCTTTACAAAAAGAAATCACCGGAATATCTTTCCTATTCAAGTTGGCAATAATTTCCTGGATATAACGGTGAGAAAACTCCTGATAATCATTCCATGATAAAGCAAGCGCCCAACTATCGAAAATCTGAACAGCATTAACGCCAGCAGCAATCTGAAGATTCAGGTAATCTGCCGTTACTCTTGCAATTTTAGCCAAAAGTTTGTGCGCCAATTCTGGCTGATTGTGTATAAAGAGCTTGGTTAATTTAAAATCTTTAGACGAACCTCCTTCAATTAAATAACTCATTACGGTAAATGGCGCACCTGCAAAGCCAATCAATGGAATTCTGCTATCCAACCGTTGTTGAATCACTTTAATGGCATCAGCAACGTACTGCAATTCGTCCAGGCAATCAACATTTAAGTTTTCAATGTCTTGAGCGGTACGTACCGGATTTGCAAATTTAGGTCCAACGCCTTGAGTAAAACTCAAATCACCACCCATAGCCTCGCCAGTCACTAAAATATCACAGAATAAAATCGCGGCATCAATATCTAACAAATCAACAGGTAACATGGTCACATCTGCTGCAATTTCTGGGTTTTTACACATCTCCAAAAAAGAGTATTTGTTTTTAATTTCCCAATATTGTGGCATAAAACGACCTGCCTGACGCATCATCCATACTGGTGGGCGTTCGGTTTGTTTTGAAAATGCTGCGTCTAAAAATAAGTTATTCTTCATGATTTGTATTTGGTACCGCGTTGTCGTCTCCCTGAATTTATTTCAGGGCCTAACTAATGAAAGATGCTGAAACAAGTTCAGCATGACGGACGAGTAAAATTTTAATTTTGCAAAGGTATAAATAAAAAAAAAACGAAGTACCTTTTTATCAAAAACTGGTGCTTCGTTTGTTCAAAATGACAATATTAATATTATAACTTGCTTATTTCTTTTTCAATTTTAACGATAATGTCTTTCGAGCGTTGCGTTTCGGCAAGTTCTTTGGCCAATTTCGTATAAGCTTCTGCCCTTTCTCTATCTTTCTTCCGCAAGGCGAGATTAGCCAAATGGATCAGTACATACGATTTCTCATTTTTACCTCCTACCGGAAAGCGGCTTGCCAACTGAAAGTGATACTCGGCTTTATCATAGTCTTCTTCCTTCAAAGCCATATTGCCTTGCATAAATTCGTAATAACCCCTTCGGCTTTTAGCCAAGCGCTCTGGCTTAACCACCTCTGCCAATAAGGCTTTGGTTTTACCGAATTCGTTATTCTTAAAATGTTTCGATGCCATCAAAACCGAACTATGCTTAAAATGGCTCCAAACAACAAAGGCAAATAAAAGCCCTGAAGCAGCTGCCAACTGGTATTGATTGTAAATAACACAAACCAACGCAGCAAGCGCAAAAACTGCCATTAAAGCATATCTGCCCTTATTATTATACATTAATGACTATCAGTAAATTTATAGCCTACGCCACGGATGGAGTGGAAATAAACTGGATTTTTTTGATCTGGTTCGAAATACTTACGGAAAGTTAAAATGAAGTTATCGATTGTTCTTGTTGAAGGATAAACATCATAATTCCAAACAGTTTCTAAAATCTGCTCTCTTGAAACCGCATCGTTTTTACGCTCGATCAACAGTTTCAACAGCATCGTTTCCTTTTTGGTTAACGGAGTGATGGTACCATCATCGTGTTTTAATTCGAAAGAGTTAAAATAGATTGTTTTATCACCGATTTTGTAAGAATTCAATTCTTTCAAATCATCAGATTTTAAACTGCGTTTAACCAAAATACCAACACGAAGAATTAATTCTTCTAAGTTGAAAGGTTTAACCAAATAATCGTCAGCTCCTTTTTTCAAACCTAAAACACGGTCTTCTGAAGTGTTTTTAGCTGTTAAAAACATAATCGGAACTTCTGCATTCTCTAAACGGATTGTTTCGCAGACCTGAAAACCATCCATTTCAGGCAACATTACGTCTAAAATAATTAGATTAAAGCGTTCTTCTTTAAAAATTTTAAGAGCGGTTTTGCCATCTTTAACGGCGTGAACTTTATAACCCTCAAGTTCGAGGTTTAATTTGATAGCATCTAACAAGTGATCCTCGTCTTCTACCAATAGAATTCTTAATTTTTGTGACATAATTGAGATTAACTAAATGTTACTTCAAAAATACTTCCTTGAGGCAAATTGTCTTTTACTGTAATATCTGCATCATGGTATTGTAAAACCTCCTTCACAATAAACAAGCCTAAACCTGTTCCTTTCGCTTTTCTGACATTCTCGTTACCAACGCGGTAAAACTTATCAAATATCAACATTTTTTCGGCATCTGAAATACCCGGTCCCTGATCTACCACACTTAATTGAATATGCCCATCAACTTTGTTTAAATGCACATTTATCTCATCGCACGGGTTCGAATACTTCACCGCATTCTCAATTAAATTGGTTACTACTGACGATAAGGCAAATTTGTCACCCACTACCTGCAAATTTGGCTGAATTTTAGCATTTATAATCTGCTCACATCCACAAGAATGAACCTGTAGCCTATCCGTAATTTTGTATACCAGCTCCGAGAAGTTAAATTCTTCCTTCGGGAAAGTATATGAACGGTTTTCGATCTTGGTTGCCAACAACATATTTTCAACCAGATCGTCCAAACGTTCAATATCTTTTAGCGAATTGTTAAGCAATGAAGTTTGGCGTGCTTTATCCAAATCACGTTTAACAATGGTTTGGATAGAAAGTTTTATTGCCGCCAAAGGCGATTTCAGTTCGTGTGTAATCGACATCAGGAAGTTCTGCTGCTGTTCCCTTAATTTATCTTCACGTTTTAACGATTGATGAAGGAAATAACCGCCAATACAGAGCAAAAACAAAAACACCGAACCTTCGCCCATAATCATGGTCATGCGGCTTGGCTGCAAACGCACCACCAATGTTCCCCATGAAATGAGTTGGATCAGTGCATAAAGCAATAATGCGTAAAATATAATTATAGATTTCTTCATACCCCAACCCCTAAAGGGGCTTTTAATTTTAAATATCTTTTCCTTCGGGTTGATTACACAGATAATGTGATTTCACCGATTTATTCTACTCTGTTCCCTATTGCGAAGCACACAGCAATCTTAAGCTACTGGTATTTTAAAACCAATTGACTAAGATTACTACGCCGTTCCTCCTCGCAATGACGATTTTCCGAACAAACCTCTTGCTCTCTGTGAAAACTTAGCATCCTCTGTGGTTAAACAAAAAAGTCTTACTTCTTAAACACTAAATCTAATGCTTCAAAAATAGCACGTTTCGCTTTCTCCAATTCGATCTTAGTATGTGCTGAAGATACGAAACCAACTTCATATCCCGATGGTCCCAAATAAATTCCTCTATTCAATAACTCACGGTGCATAATTTTGAATTTCTCCATGCTGCTGGCATCAATATCATCAGCCGATTGGATTTTATCTTTATCGGTAAAAGCAAACCAGAAAATAGAACCAATAGTAAATACTTTAAATTTATAGTTACGTGCGGTTGCAAAACGCTGAATACTGGCTACAAATTCTTGCGCTTTGGTATTCAGATCTTTGTAAAAGCTTGATTTGTTCAGCTCTGTTAATGTTGCGATGCCTGCTGCCATAGCCACCGGATTTCCAGACAAGGTGCCTGCCTGATACACACCACCATCCGGAGAGATATGTGCCATAATTTCAGCACGTGCACCATACATCCCAACAGGTAAGCCACCACCAATGATTTTGCCATAAGTAACAATATCGGGTGTAATGCCATAATGTGCCGCAGCTCCTTCAAAACCTACCCTGAAACCGGTAATAACTTCATCAAAAATCAGAAGAGAACCGTTATCCGTACAAATCTTACGTAAGAAATGAATATATTCTTCATCTTGAATAATCAATCCATTATTTGCAGGAATTCCCTCAATAATTACCGCAGCAATCTGATCTTTGAACTGAGCAAAAGCTTGTTCAATAGCTGTTTTATCATTTAGAGGCACCACGATGGTTTCTTCAGCAAAAGATTTTGGCACTCCCGCAGAAGAGGTTTCACCGAAAGTAACCAAACCAGAACCGGCTTTAACCAAAAGCGAATCGCTATGACCATGGTAACAGCCTTCGAATTTTAAAATCTTATCCCGACTGGTAAAACCTCTTGCCAAACGAATGGCCGACATTACCGCTTCGGTACCTGAACTCGTAAAACGGATTTTCTCAACAAAACGGTTGTTTTTAATAATCAGCTCAGCCAATTCATTTTCTAAAGCCGTTGGTGCACCGAAGCTCATTCCGTTCTGCATTACCTCGGTAACTTTATCGCGGATTTTAGGATTGTTATGTCCCAAAATTAACGGGCCCCAGCTACCACAGAAATCGATAAACTGATTACCATCAGCATCCCATATATAACAGCCATCACCTTTTTCGATAAAAAGCGGTGTACCGTAAACAGATTTAAAAGCCCTAACAGGTGAATTTACCCCGCCAGGAAAATACGTTTTTGATTTCGCATACAGTTCGGCAGATTTTACCCTCGAAATATCAGGTTTACTACCTGTATTTACCGGAATATCGGCTTCGTTGCCTGAAAACATTTTCTTTAATGAATCTAACATTTTTATTAAGGTATAAGGCAAAAGGTGTAAGGTTTAAGGTTAATAGCATACGCCATAGAACCGAAATATTACATTTACCTATGTTTTTAACATGGTGTAGATAGGGAATGGCAAGGAAACCCTACACCTTAAACCCTTTACCTTTCACCTTTTTAAAGCCAATCGTTATTTAAAATATCTTTAATATGATAAGTGGTAATAATACTTGCGCCTGCACGGGCGAAGGCATGCATGGTTTCCATTACTACTTTTTGTTCATCTATCCAACCGCGTTCTGCAGCTGCTTTTACCATAGAGTATTCGCCCGATACATTATAAACCGCAATGGGTAAATTGGTATCTTGTTTTAAGCGCTGGATAATATCCAGATAGGCTAAACCTGGTTTTACCATTAAAACATCAGCGCCTTCATGTTCATCTAAAGCAGCTTCGCGTAAAGCCTCCAGTGGGTTTCTGAAATCCATCTGGTAAGCTTTTCTATCACCTTTACTTGGTGCACAATCTGCAGCCTCTCTAAAAGGACCATAGTACGCAGAAGCAAATTTTGTAGCATGGCTCATAATGGCGGCATTTACAAAACCGTTTTCATCTAAAAGATTTCGCATGGCTTCAATCCTCCCGTCCATCATGTCAGACGGGGCAAACATATCAGCACCAGCTTCGGCATGTGTTAAAGCCATTTTAGCGATTACTTCAACCGTTTTATCATTTTGAACATAATCATTTTCTAAAACACCACAATGGCCATGGGTGGTGTAAGAACAAACGCAAACATCGGTAATTACATATAAATCATCACCAAATTGTTTTTTTAATTCACGAACGGCAGTTGGAACTAAAGAATGATTATGATAAGCCGATTTTGCATCTTCAGATTTTTCGTCGCCAACACCAAATAGCATAATTTTGTTGAGTCCTTTTTTCATTCCAACTTCAACCTCTTTCACCAGGGCATCAACCGAATAATGGTTTACCCCGGGCATCGCATCAATGGCGTGGGTAACATTGCTGCCTGGCACTATAAAATAAGGGTACACAAACATATCTTTCGATAACCGGGTTTCGGCTACCATCTCTCTCACCAATGGGTTTTTCCTTAATCTACGTGGACGATTTAACATTTTATTTGTATCAAGTATTTAGTATCAAGTATCGAGACCTGAATATCTTTTTATTTTTTCCTTCGGGGTGATTGCACAGATTTTTAGATTTAGTATCAAGATTATAACATCGGGTATCAAGACTTAACTATTTTAAACCTTAAACGCTAACCTCTCCACCCTAAACCTTCTACCTTAACCTTACTTAATCTCAATCCCAAACACCGCCTCAGCTAGTCCAATTTCATCAGGCGAATAAGGCAAAACATACTTCACGCCCATTTCATCAAATTTCTTACCGGTAGAGTTCCCTATGGCAATTACCTGTTGGCCCGGTTCCAATAAATTGTCAACGAAATAAGCATCAACGTTTGAAGGGCTGGTAAAAATGAGCACATCAGCATAACTCTGGTCAATATCATCTTCGATTACCGTTTCGTAAATCGGCAGATCGATTATTTTAGCATCAGCTGGTAATGATTTTTGAATCGATTGTAAAGAATCCTGTGCTCTTGGGAACAGCACTTGCTGACCGCCAACCAATTGCGCGAAATCTTCAGCAACTTCGGTAATATCGCCACTCTCGCCAACAAAATCGGCAATATGGCCAAATTTACGCAAGGCATCTTCCGATCCTCTTCCGACCACTCCAAACTTTGTTTTCTTTGGCATTACCGGTTTTAAATTGAAAAAATATTCAACACTATTGCGGCTGCTGAAGAAAACCCAGTCTACATGCCTTAAGATAAACTGATCTAAAACCGTTACGATCGGAAACGTGCGGATTAATGAACGTCCTTCTATTTCAATATTATTATTTTCTAATGCCCTACGGAAATAACTGTGCTCACCAATTTCGCGCGAGATGAAAACCTTTCCTGGTTTCTTTCTTTCTACATTAAACTTGGCAACAATTTTTTCTGCCAAACCTTCGGTACTTTCTGCGCGTAAAAACAAACGCTCAGGAAAATGGTCGGCCGTTTCGGCTTTTGAAGTCCATATTTCGAATTTTCCATTTTCTTTTTTGCAATAACAGCCTAAAGGCATGTGGCAACCACCTTCGAAAAGGTTTAAAACCTTACGTTCTACAGTTACAGTCTCTGCCGTTTCTGGGTCGTGCAATTTTTGCAGTGCGTCAAAAAGCTCGGTATCATTTTCCCTGATCTGAATAGCCAAAGCGCCCTGAGCGGGTGCCGGGATAAACTCTGTAGTTTCTAATTCTTCCACATGTAAATCGCTTACATCAAGATTTAAGCGTTTAACACCAGCTTTTGCAATCAGAATGGCATCATAATCTTCATCACGGAGTTTTTGGATACGGGTGGGTACATTTCCGCGTAAATCTTCAACCTCTAAATCGGGACGTAAACCCAACAACTGAGCTTTGCGGCGATTGGATGAAGTACCAACCATTGCTCCTTTTTTTAACGAAAGTTTTTGCGAAACATCTACACAATCTTTTAAAATCAAAAGATATTCGCTTGCTTCTTCACGTGGTGGTAAAGCGGCGATAATCAATCCTTCAGGGTGTGTAGTAGGTAAATCTTTAAGGCAATGCACAGCCAGATCAATTGTTCCACCCAAAAGCTCTTCTTCCAATTCTTTGGTAAAGAAGCCTTTGCCTTCCAGTTTATCCAATCTTAAATTCAGGATTTTATCACCCTGCGTTTTAATGATTTTTATTTCTGCTTCTATTCCAATTGCAGCCAATTCATCTTTTATATGATTTGCTTGCCATAAAGCCAGGTCGCTACCGCGTGTTCCAATGGTTAATTTCTTCACTATAAAGGTTAAATGAGTTGCAAATTTAATTTAATTAGTGGTTTATACCATGAATTGTTTAAAAATGAGACAGTGAGGTTACAGAACCTATAATTTAAAGGATTTCTATGACATTACGGAATTGGTATCACATTTTTGTCATTCGGAAAGTTGATCGGAGTGATAAGCGAACCTAAATCGGTCTATACAGATCTCTCCATTTCGCTGCGCTTCAGTCGAGATGACGATCTTTCTATTGGACCTCCACTAAATATTGGAGAGCGAATGACAGAAAAAAGAATGATAAAAACGAAGTTTGGCGTTCTTTGTGCCTCCCCTTAGCGGTCTTTGTGGTAAATTAAGATTGATTAACCAGAATTTCTTTGGCCATTACCATTGGAACACTGATGTATTTTTTTTCCATGTAGTTCATTACACGTTCTAAAACTTCGCGCGAGGCTTCATCCATTTGACTAATTTCATCAGCAAATACGCCATTTATGGCTGTATTTTTGATTTCTTTAATCTTTCTTGGCACTTCCTGCATCGCCAGTTCGATACGGCGTTGTTTTAAAACAGAGAAAAATTCGATAATGTTGTTGCTGATAATTTCTTCTGCATGAACCAGTTCGTTATAACGTTCCTGGATATTTTTGCGTGCCACCTCTTTCAGCGATTCTACTTCGATATAATGTACAGGGTTGTTATGAATTACTGCCGGGGTAACATCATTCGGGATGGCCAAATCTACAATTACCTTTTTGCCCTGATCGCCGTTTAAAAGTTTGGCATATAAGGCTTCGTTAATAATGGCCTCGGTTGAGCCAGTACAGGTAATGATTACATCAAATCCTTCATTAAAATCTTCAAGTGCTGCTAAAGGATAAGCCTTACCACCCAGTTCTCCTGCCAAAGATTCGGCCTTAGAAAACGTACGGTTGAAAATCGAGAAATTGGAGTATTTATGTTTGTTGAGGTATTTTGCAATGTTTTGATTGGTTTCGCCGGCACCAATAATCAAAATACGTGAGTTGCCACACATATTTAACTCTTTTAGCTTGCGGTAGGCCAATGAAACAACAGAAACCGGATTTTTCGAAATATTGGTGTGTGTATAAACTTCTTTTGCGGTTTTAACCACACGCTCCATAATCATACGCATGTAATCGCCAGTAAAACCTGCATCACGGCAGTTTTCGTAAGCTTTACGGATCTGGGCCAGAATTTCCTTTTCGCCAACTACCAAACTCTCTAAAGAGCACGATGTTCTGAGCAAATGGTTAAAAGCTTCTTCGTTTTCGTATACCGTTACATTATCAAGAAAACGCTCCATAAATTCAGGAGGCAGTCCCATGTCTAAAACAGTAAGGAATCTGGTTACAAATTCCTTGTCTGTTTTCTCTTTGGTAAGGAAAACAAACTCTACACGGTTACAGGTTCCGATATAGAAAATTTCGCTAACGGGAAGTTCTGCTTGAACATTCTTCAACCTGCTATCTAAACTCTGATCACAAATAACTAATTTCCCTAAAGATTTCAGGTCGATGTGGTGATGCGTAAAAGCTATTACTTTTAAATATTCCAAGTGCTTCCGTTATTAACTATTATCGGGATACAAAAGTAACAGGGTGAACGCATGTGACTGTCATTAACCTGTAATTTACATCAATTTAGAACGGTTTTAAATAAAGAGCCTAAAGATTAATCAAACCATATTGATTTATATGAACAAACCAATCGTAAAATTTTTCTATGAATTTACGCCCTCTTCTACGTCCTGACTGAATGTAACCACTTTTTATCCATTGCAGTATATTACGTGATTATGCCAAAATGGTTGCCTTTACCTGGCTTTTAATTTATTCGTCCGGAATATTAGAAATTGTTTTTTGGGTTTTATTGTTCATTAAGAAGACGGGAAAGCTTGTAGCGGTGTTAATTCCTGATGGAATATATGCTCCATTTTTGAAGCGCAGTCCCAGTACTAATAGGAAAGGTTCCGTCCTGCTGTACATTTCAATCCTTTTGGATAAAATCTTTAAACAACAATTCAACTGTTCCAAAAGGGATTTCCATTTCCATCAGGGCTATTTAATAGGGGTTGTGATATATTCCTCTATTTTAAACACCAAACACCACAACAAAATTAGATTTCATAGGTTTATATTTTATACCAATTCCTTTAAATTATGATTACACAAAGCAATTTTAGCCTTAGTGGTTCTGACGGAAAATTAATTATCGGCGATATTACTTTCGATGAGAAAAACCCTAATACACCCATCGTACTTTTTGTTCATGGCTTTAAGGGTTTTAAAGATTGGGGTGCACACAATTTAGTGGCCAGGCATTTTGCCAGCAATGGTTACCGTTACATTAAGTTCAATTTATCGCATAGCGGTGTGCCAGTTGATGATCAGAAAGATGTAACCGATATGGATGCCTTTGCAAGCAATACCGTATCAAAAGAACTTTTTGATTTAAATGCGGTACTCGATTTTATCGAAAAAGCTTACGGTAAAGACACAAAGGTAAACCTGATAGGCCATAGCCGCGGCGGTGGATTATCAATTATTGAGGCGGCGAACGATTTAAGAATCAACAAACTGATTACCTGGAGTGCCGTTGGCGATTTTGCCGGTCTGTGGAAAAAAGAACAGGAAGCCGAATGGAAAAAAAATGGCAGAATTTTCGTTACCAATGCACGTACCAAAGAGCAAATGCCATTAAATGTTGGTTTATTGGAAGATCTGGAAGAGAATGCAGCAGCTCTGAATATTTTAAATGCTGCGAAACGGGTAAACATCCCGTGGTTGATTATCCATGGTGATGATGATGTAAATGTTCCTTTTGAAACGGCACAAACTTTGGCAGAAGCCAACCCCGGTAGCAGGTTAGTTAAAATTGAAGGCGCCAATCATGTTTACGGTGCAACACAACCCTATACCGGCGAAACTTTACCACCGCTTTTGTTTAAGGTTTGTGAAAAGGTTTTGATATTTTTGGATGAAGGATAATTATAAAACAATGATTGCTTTAACCTCAGAACAAATTAAAGAAATAGCAGAAACGATTGACTGTGGCTTTGTGTGCCACTGGAATATTAAAAACAATAGACTGATTTTTATACCAAGCAATGATGAATTTGAATACAACGATTCAGGTGCATGGGATGAGGATATTAAAGAGTTGGAACTAAATTCTAATGAGTATAGGGAAATTGAGCAACCTGATTCAAGGGAATCATTTCGATTTATGGAAGATTTTACAAATGAGTTGCCCGATAATACACGGATAAAAGTTACATTAATCGAGGCACTTAATAAAAGAAAACCTTTCAGGGAATTTAAATATGCAATAGATAACTCAGGAGAATACAGACAGCTGTGGTTCGATTTTAAAAATCAAAAAATGATTGAGTATGTAAAGGATAATGTAGATTACATCGTCAATTACAAAAGTGATTGACGAATTAAGTCTTAATCATCCCCTCTCCTCACAAAATTCCGCATATCGCTACCACTGGGGCTTTGGAAAATTTCGAGGTCGAAGTAAGGTACCGCAGCTAACAAATGATCAAAAATATCAGCGGCAACTTCTTCAAAACGTTTTAAGCCTTTTTCTTTCGAGAATACATAAATTTCAATCGGCAATCCGTTTTCTGTGGCCTGTAACTGGCGCACCATAAAGGTTAAATCGGTATTGATATAGGGGTTACTCTCCAGGTATTTCTCTGCATAAACCCTAAAAGTACCAATATTGGTCATGTGGCGCCCGTTAACCAGATTATTGGGATTTACCGTATTTTCGGCATTATACCTTTCTATAAAAGCCTGCGTTTCTTTAAGGTAATCTTTCAAAAAATCGATACTTTGTAGTCTTCCAATCAATTCTTCATCGCAGAATTTAATGCTCGAAATCTTGATATTAATATGGCGTTTAATCCTCCTACCCTCACTTTCCTCCATCGCACGCCAGTTTTTAAACGATTCGCTCACAATGGCATAACTCGGCACAATGGTTACCGTTTTATCCCAATTACGCACTTTAATGGTGGTTAAATTAATTTCGGTTACTTCGCCATCTGCACCATATTTCTCTACGGTAATCCAATCGCCTACCCTAACCAGATCAATGGCACTCATTTGTACAGAAGCTACAAAACCTAAAATAGGATCTCTGAAAACCAGAATAAAAACAGCGGTAACTGCGCCAAAACCACCGAAAACATAAAGCGGCGATTCGCCAAGAATAATGGACAGGATGAGCACAAAACCAACAATATAAAATACAATTTTGGCTACCTGTTTGTAACTTCTGATGGGTTTATCGGCGTATTTCTTTGATGATTCCATGATGGATACCAAAGCATTCAGAAATGCATTTACAGCAAACATTACGGCTAAAACCATGTAGATTTTAGCAAATATTAAAGCATAAAATAACCCGTTTTTAAAATCAATAAAAAGATAGGGAACTGCATTATAGATGATATAGGCCCCAAATATTAAAGCAAAAGCCCTGAAAACCCTAAATTCGAATAAGGCTTTCTGCCAGTCTGACTTTGTTTTGGCGCTTTTTACCACACCGATAAAAAGCTGTCGGGTTAAAAATATGGTGATGAACAGAAATAAGATAACGCCAAGCAACCCGATAAAAAAGTAAAAATAAATGAGTTCGCCACCAGCAAGGCCTTTGCCAGCAAGCCAGTTTCTAAGTTCGTTAAACAGGGATTGAAACTCTGGGATGTTCATTAAGGCAATTTAGGATTTATTGATTAGAAATTTAAATGGTGCTCAGAATTGATTATTTTCTCGAGTGTCATGTTGAGCTTGTCGAAACACATTTACGAGAACTTAAGGTTCTTCGACAGGCTCAGAATGACATATGGTAAAATGATTTGAGAATTCCTCGGTCTGTGTCCTTACAGATCGAAATAAAAATGATAAATAAAAGTGGTTTGCGGGGACACAAACCATGGCGCGCAGTAATTATTAAACCTTTTCTACCCAGTTGCCATCATCTTTAATAATGTCGATCAGTTCATCAAGGGCATAAGCGGTAGTTACATTTTTCTTTACCACTTCTTTACCGCGGTAAAGGGTAATTTTATCCGGCCCGGTGCCAACATAACCGTAATCGGCATCGGCCATTTCGCCTGGCCCGTTAACTATACAACCCATGATACCGATTTTTATTCCTTTTAAATGATCGGTACGCGAACGGATCAACTGAGTGGTTTCTTGTAAATCGAAAAGTGTTCTTCCACAGCTTGGGCAAGAAATATATTCTGTTTTACTAATACGTGTACGTGTAGCCTGTAAAATTCCAAAACTGGTAGAATTGATCAACGAAAGGTTTTGGCCTTCTGCATCAATCCACACCCCGTCTCCAAAACCATCCGTAAATAAAGCGCCAATATCGGTTGCAGCATAAAGCATTAAATGATCGGCATCTACATCCTGGTAAGTTCTCTTAATAATTACCGGGATCTGAATATTTTTCTCCTGCAAAGCAACAAAAAACGCCCTTTGCTCGGCCATTCCATGTATTGCACTGGTTTCGAGGATTAGAACAACCGTGCTATCCAACTGTGTAATTGTTGTATTGCTAAATTGTTTTGAATCAATCTGTACGAAATTCAAAAATTCGTCTTTAATATCCACGGAACCATATTCGGCAAGCGTATATAAAGGATGACTATTGTTTTTATCTTTAAGTTTTAACCAGGTTTCATAATTGTAAACTTGCTTTAAATTCCCGGGGAAAGAAAAAGACGGCAAATTATCACCTAAAAAGGCTAAATCGCAAGCCTGATCAGCCAGGTTATATTTATCTAAACCTGCACTATAGTTATAACCAACTGAGTTTAAAAAGTAAGGATCTTTTAAGTTTTCTTTCGAAACATCGATCATTACTACCGGATGGTGATGGCCACCAATATGCTGTACAGCTGTGGTAATACGGCGATTGTACTCGTAAGGATTGTAAGTTGAGCGCAGGGCGTGGGGCGTGGGGCGTAGTGTAATCGACTTGGGACTTCCGACTTCAGACTTCGGACTCCTTAAAGCATAACGGTCTGCCAGGGCTTTAGCAACTGGTGCTTCAAACTCAGGGTCTTCAGTTAACGAAACCCGAATGGTATCGCCCAAACCATCTTCTAATAAAGTTCCTATACCAACGGCTGATTTAATGCGGCCATCTTCTCCATCACCAGCTTCAGTAACGCCTAAATGCAGAGGATAGTTCATCCCTTCTTTAGCCATGGTTTCTACCAACAAACGGTAAGCCTGAACCATCACCTGGGTATTACTGGCTTTCATCGAGATCACCAGGTTGTAATAATTCTGGTCTTCACACATGCGGATAAACTCCATTGCCGATTCTACCATTCCGCGAGGAGTATCGCCATAATGGCTCATAATCCTATCAGAAAGCGATCCGTGGTTAGTGCCAATGCGCATGGCGGTACCATACTCTTTACAGATTTTAACTAAAGGAATAAACTTTTTGTAAATCCGGCTTAACTCTGCATTGTAAGCATCCTGTGTATATTCCAGATTCTCGAATTTCTTTTTATCTGCGTAATTGCCTGGGTTAACCCTTACTTTTTCTACAATACGCGCAGCCATTTCGGCAGCATTGGGCGTAAAATGGATATCGGCAATTAATGGCACGTTATAACCCCGGAAACGTAGTTCTTTTTTAATATTGGCCAGATTTTCGGCTTCTTTAATGCTCGGTGCAGTGATACGAACATATTCGCAGCCAGATTCTACCATGCGGATCGTCTGCTCTACAGTACCTAAAGTATCCATGGTATCGGTGGTGGTCATCGATTGAATCCGGATCGGATTGTGCCCGCCTAAAGCAATATCACCTATGTTAACTTCTCGGGTTAAATACCTAGAATAAGCCGTTAAACTGTTGCAATATCCGCCCGCCAGATCATGTTTTGCCAATATATTTTCCATCTGTTTGCAAAGATAAGGATTGTTGGAATTTTTGATGTTGTAATGTTGTAATTAAATCGCACCGATCCTAATGGCAAAAATTCAAAGTTTTTTTTGGAAACGGAAGAGCCGTATTGCTAGGCAAATGCAGCCCCGCTCCCGCTTCTGCCAATGGAAATATCGGCATTCCGCTTTGATCGGGTTTATTTTTTAGCGGTGAGTGGGTTTGGCATCATTGCACAGGCCTAAGTTTCATAAACGGGATGGAAGCGGCATCCTTTGGCCGTCAGCCTGAGCCTAGACGAAGGCGAGCCAAAGATATAGCATACAGCCCGACTAACGATAAGAGATGCATTGACCCTGCTTTTCCAATTAAATTAACCTGTCTTTTATCACCAATGTATTTGCTGCAATATCGTGCCAACACTGGTTTTTCTTATTCAAAAAGCTATATAGATAACCAAAGAAAACAGGAATTACAGATAAGATTTTAGAAAAATTCCTCACCAGAGAAATGCCAAAAGAAACCTGACTGCCTTCTAAATCTGTTACTTTGATATTGAGCAGCTTTTTACCTATAGTAGCTTGACTGGCTGATGCTTCAGCAATGCTGCCATAAATGAGCTTAATGATAAATATGGATGGAAATGGGATTAGAAAAGCCATAATCCGCTGATCTTTACCTTCTATAAAAATATAGCTCGTTAAAATGATAATGCTATATATTCCAAAAATAATAAAATGATCAATCACTGATGCCAACAGCCTTTGATCAAAAGCCGCAAAATATTGAGGCGCAGTTTTTTGATAGCTAAAACCCAAAAGCTCACGCAATTCGGGAATTGCATGAGCTTCTTTATAATCGTCCATTCCGGGCTTACGTATAAAAGTTTTTGCACTGATGTTTAAACCTTTCAGTTCGGTTAAACTATACGGCCCTTGTGGCTTTCCATTAATTACAACTATATATTCTTTATCAGGATTCATTGGATTATAAGATTTCAAGATCAGCGTTTTTATAAAGTTAGACCGACTAAAGCCTTACACCCTCCACCTTAAAACCTTCTGCCTTTATATCAGGGGTTCATTGGATTGGATCAGGATTATGAGATTTTAGGATTGTAAGATCAGCATTTTATAAAGATTCTGCTGATGAAGTCTTAGCCTTACGCCTTCTATCTTCTAACCTTCAACCTCCCTAGTATCTGCTTACTTCAAAGTTACTCAATCCGCCATCTAAATTGATAAAGATTTTTTTGGTTGAGGCCTTATAGTTTGAAGTTTCGTAAACACCATCGCTCAATTTTTCAAAACCTTCGAAATCTTTAGCTGATAAACCAGTTTTGGTTTTAATTCGGCAACCTGAGTTGGTAGGCACCTTAATCTTCACATCGGCCACACCAGATTTCACAATTACGTCGGTTATTGGCAATAAATCTCCGAATTTAATATCCAAAGCTGCTGCTCCACCATCAAAGCGGAAGGTACGCACTTTGTAATTGGCAAAATCAAAGTTTGCTTCGCCAGCTCCCAGTTTCATTAAAATATCCCAGTTGGCTTCTTTATTCAATTTAAAGTTAACATCGTTACCACCATCACCAAAATTCCATTTACTCTTTTTATCATCCATCTGGAAAGTAAGTACAGTAGCGCTATCTGTAAGCAATTTCTTTAAAGAGAAGTTACCATGTCTTTTCTTTACGTCGGCATTAATCAACTCGGTTGTTTCACCATCTAGATTAAATGATATGCCACCTCCAGAAATATTTAGCACTGTTTTTTTCGCATTATCTGCAGCTACAAATGGCTCAGATAAACTTAAGTGATTATATGAGGTATCACTATCGTTATCATCATCGTCGTCGTTGTCGCCATCATTATGGTCGATATTAACATCTATATCCTTTTTGAAATGGTGCCCCCACCAGTTACCACGTTCGGGAACCTGCTGCCCTTTATAAAAAAGGAACGACAAAGCCACCACTAAAACGCCAATAGAAATGATGCTGCCTGTTTGCGAGTTGTTTTTATTGAACAGGATATTTAAACCTGCTATAATTAAGAACACTGGCCAAAAGCTCCAAACGTTGCGCCAATAAAAGTTGATTACGCCAAAGTTTTCGAGTAGAAGTACACCGCCAATAAAAAGCAGGATAATACCCCAAATTAATCTATCTAATTTCATTTTATTTATACTTGAGGGTTAGCGGATGTTGAATTATCATCTTTGTTAGCTGCTGCTGTAGGTTCATTTTCTACAGTGGTTTCAGAAAAATCAGCTGTTTTTTGTTGTTCAGCTTCCTGTTGGTGCTGAAAAGCAGCCCAGTCGTTCTTTCTTTTTGATTTGGCTATAATACTTACACCTAAAGCAATAAATATCAATGGCCACATGTACCTGAATAAATTGCGAATGCTAAACCAATCAGGTATAAAATCCATTTCGCGCATCAGGAAAAAACATCCTATTACTAGCAATACCAATCCGCCTATGGTGCGGCCAGTATCGTTAGATTTATTGAATTTGTCGAAATTGGGTTGTGTTTCGAAAGGTGTTTTCTGTCCACCATCAACAGGTTGCGTCCAATTCTGGTTTCCCTGATTAGCCGGTCCTGCAAAAGGATCAGCACTTCCAAAGGGTTGTGCATTTGGGTTTTTCTTGCCAAAGTAATCGTTAAATTTAGAGAATCTTGCCGCCGGATCATCATTAACCGGAACAATAATCCACATTATTATATAGGCAACTAAGCCACCTCCAGCCATAAATATAGCCGATAATGCAAACAATAATCTAATTATGGTAACCTCCACCTGCATGTAATCTGCAAGTCCCGAAGCTACACCGGCAATCATCTTATCGTGTTCGTTTCTAAAAAGCTTCTTTTCCATAACGTTGTTCATTTTGTGTTTAAAAATCAAGCGGAGTAATCAAAACCTCGTCTACATTTACCCCTTTACTTAAGTTTAAAATGGTAAACAAAGTTTCTGCAATATCTTCAGGCTGCACAAATTTTTCATCCGGAATTGTTGTTCCTTCCCAAGATGAAGTTTTAGTAGAGCCTGGCAAAAATGCAGTTACTTTAACATGGTGAGGTGCTAACTCTTGCCGCAATACATGATTAAGACTTAACATCGCTGCTTTTGTTACACTATAACTGCCTCCATTTTTTACAGGTGCTTTACTGGCCACCGAACAGATGTTGAATATATGGCCTCGCTTGGCTGAACGCATTTTTTTTCCAAAAAATTTACTGATGTAATAACAGGCATTTGTATTTAAATGCTGCTGCTTTTCGAAGGTTTCGTCATCCTCATCGAGCATGCTGCCAGGCAAAAAGATCCCCACGTTGTTTACTAAAACAGCTACATTATCAAAATCTACAGCGGTCGAATTTAAAAAAGCATACACCTCTTCTTTAACTGAACAATCTGCTACTTGGGTAAAAACAGCATTCCCATAAGGGGTTAATTCCTGTCGAAGCCTGTCGAGTTCATCTAATCCCCTAGCTACCAAAACCAAATCGTACCCGTTCTGGGCAAATTTAGTCGCAATAGCTCTACCAATTCCTTTAGTTGCTCCGGTTATTACAGCTTTCATTATTTATGGTTTAATTTTTGTTAACAAAAAACCATATTTATATTCAAAACCACGAATATTTTTGCAATTAGCAAAGCGCTCCAACTTTTTTATCGTTTCTTTGTAGTATTATAAATGATCATTTAAATTAAGCAAATACATACGGAATGAATTTTACCAATTTCGGCAGATACATCCTGCTACTCAAGTCTGTATTCAGAAGGCCGGAAAAACTGAAAATATACCTAAAAGAAATCGCCAAACAAATGGATTATGTTGGTGTAGGCTCTTTAGGTTTAATTGCTATTATCTCTACTTTTATTGGTGCAGTAATGACGCTACAAATTGCTTTCCAGTTGGTTAGTGATTTTATTCCAAAAACAATTATTGGTTCTGTAAACCGCGACTCGAGTATATTAGAGTTAAGTCCAACCATTAGTGCAATTGTACTTGCAGGAAAAATTGGCTCAGCCATTTCATCAGAAATTGGTTCGATGCGTGTTACCGAACAGATTGACGCTTTAGAAATTATGGGTATAAATGCACCAGGCTACCTCATCCTTCCTAAAATTATTTCAGGCATAACCATGGTACCCATGCTGGTAATCATTTCTATGTTTTTAAGCATTACCGGTGGATATATTGGCGGTTCTATTTCGGGCGCTGTTACTCCTGCAGAATACATTCAAGGTATAACAACTGATTTTAATCCCTACACCATTACGGTTGCTTTGGTAAAGGCATTTGTATTTGGTTTCATTATTACATCAGTTCCGGCTTACGAAGGTTTTTACGTTCGCGGTGGCGCTTTAGAAGTTTCGCAAGCCAGTACAAGAGCAGTTGTAATTAGCTGTATCTCAATTCTAGTTTGCGATTATTTAGTTACTCAACTTTTATTGTAATGATCGAAATTAAAGATATTTATAAATCTTTCTCCGGAAATGATGTATTACAAGGCATTTCTGGAAAATTTGAAGAAGGCGTAACCAATTTAATTATCGGTGGTTCAGGATCAGGAAAAACAACGTTGCTGAAATGCATGGTGGGTTTACATCAACCAGATTCGGGCTCGGTATTGTATGATGGCCGCGATTTTACACCGATGACCTACGAGCAGCGTATTGAGGTGCGTAAAGAAATTGGCATGTTGTTTCAAGGCTCTGCCCTGTTCGATAGTATGACTGTTGAAGAAAACATCATGTTTCCGTTAAACATGTTTACTGATCAAAGCAGAAAAGAAAAGCTTGAAAGAGTTGATTTTTGTTTGGAACGGGTAAACCTTGCAGGTAAAAACAAATTATTCCCGGCAGAATTATCCGGAGGAATGAAAAAACGTGTGGGTATTGCACGTGCCATTTCCATGAACCCGAAATATTTGTTCTGCGATGAGCCCAACTCAGGTTTAGACCCAAAAACGTCTATCGTAATTGATGAGTTGATTCAGGAAATTACCGAAGAATATAAAACCACAACCATTGTGGTAACCCACGATATGAACTCGGTTATGGGTATCGGCGATTATATTTTATTCCTACACGAGGGAAAAAAATTCTGGGAAGGCAGTAACAAAGAAATTGCGCATACCGATATCCAAGAATTAAACGATTTTGTATTCGCCAGCCGCTTTATGAAGGCAGCAAAAGATAAGTTTTAAGAAAATTCTTATATTTGTTTAGTTATGACAACGGCTACAAAAAATATCATTAACAAATTGGAAACCTTACCAGAAAACATGGTAAACGAGGTAGAAGATTTTATTGATTTTTTAAAAGCTAAACATTCGAAGCGCTTTCCTAAATCGGCAAGTGAAAAAACGAATATTGTTGAAGAACCAAAAAGCTTATACGGCGCTGCCAAAGGCACAATTCTTTATATTTCTGATGATTTTAACGAACCATTAGATTTCAATTAAAATAAATAAATCGTCATTGCGAGACACGAAGCAATCTCCTTCTTTATATTTATCGCATTAAGATTGCTTCGTGTCTCGCAATGACGGACTATACATAATAATACATGATACAATTACTTGCCCCAACTCACTGGAAAGATTATGAACTGATTGATTGCGGGGATTTTGAAAAATTAGAACGTTTCGGAAATGTAACCCTTATCCGTCCTGAACCTCAGGCGGTATGGAAAAAAACATATTCAGAGCAAGATTGGAAAAAAACAGCCAACATCACTTTTAGGGGCCGTTCGGCTACTTCTGGCGAATGGGTTAAAAAAAATCAGTCTATCCCTGATCGTTGGCATGTAGAATATAAAAACAACGAGGTGGGCATTAAACTCCGCTTAGGTTTAACTTCTTTTAAACATGTGGGCGTATTCCCTGAGCAGGCAGTAAACTGGGATTTCATCTCTTCGTCTATTAAAAAATTTAAAACGCCACAGCCTAAAGTTTTAAATCTTTTCGCCTACACCGGTGCGGCATCACTAATTGCCAATGCAGCAGGTGCTGAAACTACGCACGTAGATTCGATTAAACAGGTTGTTACCTGGGCAAACGAAAACCAAGAGCTTTCGGGATTGAAAGATACCCGTTGGATGGTAGAGGATGCCTTAAAATTTGTAAAAAAGGAATTAAAAAGAGGCAAAAAATATAATGGAATCATTTTAGATCCTCCTGCTTACGGCCATGGCCCTAATGGCGAAAAATGGAAATTGGAAGATCATATCCAGGAAATGATGCAGGATGTGGTACAGCTGCTGGATGAAAAAGAACACTTCTTAATCCTAAATACTTATTCATTAGGGTTTTCGTCGGTAATTGTAGAAAACTTAATCCGCACTTCATTCCCACCTGTTAAAAACCTCGAAACCGGAGAACTGTTTCTACAGGCTACTTCGGGCATTAAATTGCCATTGGGTGTTTTTGGCAAATTCTGTAATGTGTAAATGTTGATTACTTTATTTTAAACTACGAGATTTCCACACTACTTTCATCAAAACAGATCCGGAAAAAGTCTAAACTTTAATTATCTATATAATATTTATGAAATTCCCTCAATTAGCAGGCACACTAATACTTGGTTTTGCCGCAATCAGCTTATTTGCCAACTGTAATTCAGACGGTAAGAGCAGTGGCGGTATCGGTAAAATCTTCTCTTCTGATTCAACTAAAAAGAAAACGGACTCAACGGTAAACGTAATGAAACCGGTTGATCCAAAGCTTTACGATTCATTAGTAAAAAAACTGGCAAACGGAGATACTACCGGAAGATGGCCGGTAAAAAAACAACCATATCCTTTAGCAGGAGCCATTTTACCTTTTAAACGCATAGTTGTTTATTACGGAAACCTACATTCGAAAAAAATGGGTGCGCTTGGCGAATATGCGCCTAAAGAAATGTGGAAGCGTTTAAATGCTGAAGTTAAACATTGGGAAAAAGCCGATCCCTCTACCCCGGTACAACCAGGATTACACTATATTGCTGCAGTAGCAAGTGGAACACCGGGGAAAGATGGAAAATACATCAACAGAATGGGCAATAAGCAGATTGATTCTGTTCTTAAAATTGCCAAAATGCAGCCTAACACCATTGTATTTTTAGATCTTCAGGTAGCTTTAAGCACGATAAAAGCAGAGTTACCTCATATTGCAAAATACCTGGAATTGCCATACGTTCACTTAGGTATCGATCCAGAATTTTCGATGAAAGACGGATCATTACCTGGTAGAAAAATCGGCACCTACGATGCTGCCGATATTAATTATGTAACCGGATATTTAGCAGATATTGTTAAAAAATACAATTTGCCCCCAAAAGTATTTGTACTGCACCGTTTTACGAAAAAAATGGTAACCAATTCGCCTAATATTAAATTACGCCCTGAAGTGCAGGTGGTAATGCATATGGATGGATGGGGTGAACCTGAATTGAAGAAAGGAACCTATCGCCACTTTATACAGGGTGAGCCTGTACAGTTTACAGGCTTTAAATTGTTTTACAAAAATGACCTGAAGAAAGAGCCTAAGCGGTTAATGACTCCTGAAGAGCTATTAAAGCTTACACCAAAACCGATATACATTCAATACCAATAATATACCAAACGCCTGTAATTTGAAATTACGGGCGTTCTTAATTTAATCAAATAATCTGCTCTCAAAATGAAAAAACTTATTGCACTTGTGTGCATCCTTTTCGTTCTTTGTACCTCAGGCTTAGCCCAAGAACTAAAAACCTCAAAATCGTTGAAAACGGCTTTAGAACAATCGTCACTTTCTAAAAGGCCTGTACTATTGATTATAAATGTAACCGGAATATCAAGACCAGCCAATTTGCCTGCCAATGTAAAAGTTAATTTTAAATCAGCTTTAGAAGAACCTGAAGTTGCAAACAAAATTAATGAAAACTTTATCGTTTATAAAACCACAATGACCGATACCAGTATTAGGTCGATCATTAGAGCGGCAAACGTCAAATCTTTTCCTGCATTTGTTTTCCTACATTCAAACAAGGACGTCTTTTTTAAAGATTTCGGAAACTCTACCGATCAAAAAAAATACATCTCAATGGTTAATAATGCCTTGTTAGCCTCAAAAGAAGAATCAATTTCTGATTTGGAAACTAAATACAATGCAGATAAGAGCAATAATGTATTGTTAAAAAAATTAATCGACACCAGGAAAAAACTTGGTATTACAAACAACGCACAACTTATTGAACAGTATGCAAACAATCTAAAAATAGGCGATTTTAATGACTATCAAAATGTATTGTATATTTTGGAAGCCGGCCCATATAGCGATGGAAGCGCTTATAAACTAGCTTACACAAATAGAAAGATCATTGACAGTTTATATAGGACAGAACTACCCCAAAAAAGATCGACAATCAACAATGCCATTATCTCGAATACGATTGCTGACGCTGCCAAAAACAAAAATACCCATAGGGCAATTTCTGCAGCTTCTTTCGCTAGAAATACATGGACCAGAGACTACAGACAAGGAGAAAAAGCATACAATACCCAGATTCTATGGTATTACAGCACCGTAAAAGATACCGCAAACTACTTAAGAACAGCCAGTTATTTTTACGATAATTTCTACATGAATATTAGTGCCGACAGCATAAAAAAGATTGAGGCTAAAAATCGTGAAGCCTTAACCCAAAAACATATAGCTTCCAGTCCACATAAACACACCATTTCTAAAGAAAAATTAGACAGTTTGCAAAAAACTAAAGGGGCAAAAGTAATCACGCAATCATTTGTCAGTGTTGGATCTCCATCAAACTCATACGCCAACGAATTAAATAACGCCGCTTGGAAGTTTTATGAGATTGGCACTAAAAATCTTAATTATCTTAGTAAGGCTATGATTTGGAGTAGAAGATCTATCGAGTTGAACCCTATTCCAGGATATTATGATACTTTAGCACACATTCTTTACCGTTTAGGTTATAACGAAGAGGCAATTAAAACACAAGAAATAGCAATAGACAAAGCGAAGAGCGAAAAAACTTCAACAGCTAACCTAGAATCAGAATTAAAGAAAATTAAAACCAAAGCGCTTTAGTCGAACCCATCTTTTGATACAAAGGGATTTGTCCATATAAAAGCCTGTAATTACGATTACAGGCTTTTTGTTTTCCTGCTATACAGATACATTTTGCTGTATATTTATCAATTCCGTTTAGATAAGTTTTTAACCACAGGTGAACACGGATTCTTATATCTGCGTACATCCTTTTTATCTGTGGTTAATTAAGATTACCTAATCTTAAGGGAAATTGAAGTATTTACCCTAAAGTGCTGTCCAAACAGCATCTACTTAAAACTTATAGGAATAATCGGTATCCAACCAATCTTTAATATCAAAAAAATGTCTTTTTTTGATTGATCTAAAAATTGGAATAGATCTTATATATGTAGGATATGCAAACAGCAACATTTGGCGGCGGCTGCTTTTGGTGCACCGAAGCCGTTTTTCAGACGTTAAATGGAGTAAGCCAGGTTACATCAGGCTACATGGGAGGTGAATTAAAGCATCCTACCTACATGGAAATTTGTAACGGCGATACCGGACATGCAGAAGTAATTCGAATCTCATTCGATGAAAGTATTATTTCATTCAGTGAGCTTTTATTGGTATTCTTTAAAACCCATAATCCAACAACTTTAAATAGGCAGGGTAATGATGTTGGCACGCAATACCGCTCGGTGGTTTTTTATGAAAATGAAGATCAGAAAAAACAGACGGAGAAAATGATCGGAGATTTAACCCAACAACATATTTTCGATAAGCCCATTGCGACAGAAGTTTCTCCCATATCCGAATTTTATGAGGCTGAAGATTATCATCAAAACTATTTCAATAACAATCAGGGGAAACCTTATTGTGCATTTGTGATACAACCCAAACTTAACAAGTTTGCTACTGATTTTAAAGATAAAATTAAGCCAGAGCTTTTGGAATAATTAAATTTCGAAAGTAAGTAAAGCATGTTGGCTTGCCGTATAAATATCTCTCCAAACCCTATTAATTTCTGATTCTTTTTTTGCAGCCGCTAAGCCACAGTATGGGAATAGAGTAGCTGCCGATTTCCAACAGGCATGGGCCAATTTACGACTGATTGAACTCACCTCCATTAAGGTATCCTCATTAATTTCGCCATCGCCCATTAACTGATTCCAGGACTCCTCAAATGCATGGTAGAATTTTGCACGAAGCCCCAGTACTTCTTCTTTACAACGGTTAAGTTCGTTATCAAAAAACAAAATTTGCGCCTCGCTGTACCTCCCTAATCCGGAACGCGAATAAAAAGATTGCTCTACCAGTTTAATAAAATGATTGGTCATTCCTAAACTATTTACAGTTAACGTGGTTTCAGCGAGCTGTAAAAAGGGATAATCAAAGCCAGAATCTGCTACTTCAATATGCTGGTTAATTTTAAAGGTCCTATTTTCGTCAACGTTTAAATCGCAAACTTCAAAAGCATGACTGCCTGTTGCAATTAAACCAAAGTAAGACCATCCCGGTAAAATATTTACTTCCTCCTTTTTAAGGATAAATGATTTTATTTCAGGTTCTCCGTTTTCATCCAGAATGTCATCACCATTTTCGCTTTTAAGCGTGCAGTTGGCTGTAAATATAGTAGCGTGCAATGCTCCGCTGGCGTAGCTCCATTTTCCATTAAGCAGATACCCACTTTGCGTTTTAATGGCTACACCACCTACAGCACCACTCCCGGCAAAACAAACTTCACGATCAGCAAAAATCTCTGCAGCTAATTCAGGATTTAAAAACCCGGCAAACCAGCCTGCACCGGCACAAAGTGTAATGGTCCAGCCTAAACTTCCATCAGCTTCAGCCAATTCTTCTTCCAATCTTAAAATTTCAGGAAGTTTTTTGTTTGGTCCGCCATAAATTTCAGGTACAAAAAGCTTAAACCAGTTTTCCTGATAGGCAAGTTCTAAAATTTCGGGATGAAGTTTGCCGATTTCTTCAGAAATTGCTGCATAAGCTTTTACTTTTTCCTGCCAGGTAGTATTTAATGTTTCTTGCATGATTATTTTTTGCTTTGGGTAGGAAGGCAATTAAGCCAATTTGAGTCTGCTTTTGTTAATGATCTTCTTCCAGTCTAAAAACCCAAATATGGCTACAGTAAATAAAAACGTAGTTAAACAGGCCATAAGTGGCAGCTTTTTGTGAAACAGCAACGGGATGGCCACAATATTCGAAATGTTCAGGAATATCCAGTTTTCTATTTTACGCTTGGCTAACAACCACATACCTGCCCATGCTGTTGAAGATACAAAGGCATCAAAAACAGGTACATCCGAATCCGTATGATGCCTCAATACAAGATAAAGTACGCCGAAACCAATCACAGAAATTAAAACAGCAATGGTTAATTCTTTATTGCTCGACCATGAAACCTGGTTTTCTCCGTCCTGCTTTCTTTTTTTCCAAATCACCCAGCCATAAACGCTCATGGCCAGATAATAAATATTTAAAAGCACCTCAGCATATAATTTAACGCCTAGCAATAAAAACATCCACAATAGAACAGAAATTATTCCTGTCGGATATAACCAAATGCTGTTCTTTTTTGCCAATAAAACTTCGGAAACCCCGAAACCCACAGCCAACCACTGGATTAATGAGGTATGTAAAATCTGCTCCTGAAAAAGCTTAAACCAATCTTGAAAATTCATTTACAATAATTTGCCTTGCGGCCGGTAAAAAATAATTAGATACCGTTTTCGGGGCGAAACAGTTTTGTAAATTTTAACCTCTTCCTACGGCGGCATTATCCGCATCAGGTTCATTTAAGGTTGAGGGCTGGAGGGTTGTAAGGTCGAGGGGAAACCCTCTGCCTTTTACCTTTCTACCTTTCACCTCAAAATGGGTATAATCTCAGCAAATTGATGGCAACAGAAATTGCAGAATCAAAAAGCACCCCTTTGAGCAAGGCAAATATAGGTTTAAAAATGCTAATAAATTAATCAATTTCTTTTTCAAGTCCACATCATTATCTTTATGAAAATAATTATCATGAAAATTTTGCGCACTCTATTTGTTTTGTTTTTACTTCCTGTTGTTTTATTTGCACAGAAACTAAATTACAACCCGTCATTAAAAAGCACCCTACTTTTGGCTCAATATTCAAAGAAAGGTGTTTTCGTGATTATAAATTCAGAAAACACAAACAACGAAAGGCAAAACCTACTTTTTAATGATGCGGAAGTGGTAAATAAAATAAACAAGGCTTTTGTTACATACGAGACAAACTACACCGACACAGCTTTAAGCGCTATAATTAACTATTACAATATCAGGGAGTGCCCAACCTATATTTTTTTACATAGCAATATGGAGTTGTTTTACAGAAGCTTAGAATTTGATGCATCAAAGGAACGATTTCTAGATATATTGAAAAATGCAGAAGAAGCCGCTCAACAAACAACCATTAAAAAAGCAAAAGAAGATTATCTAAAAGATACTTCAGACATAACTAAATTAAAACAATTGATAGATGTACTTAAAAAACAGGGCGTAACGAATAATGCATATTATATTGAACAATATGCTAAAAAATTAAGTCCGGCATCTTTTGATGATTATCAGACAGTACTATATATATTGGAAGCAGGTCCAATCATTAACGGAATTGCTTATAGAAAAGCTTTTGCAAATAGGGTTATAACAGATAGCATATTTAGAAAGGAGCCTGGACCAAAAAGAGCTTTTATATTGAATATTATTTCAAATAATACAATGGTTACGGCTATAAAAACGATTTGTTTAGCTGATGCCCAAAACACAGCCAATTTCCATAAAAACCAATGGCAAAATAACCAATATAACGGCCAAAAAATCTATAATGAAAAAATGCTTTTTTACTATAATTCTATTAAAGATACCGTCAACTATTTTAGAATTGCTAACAATCACTATGATAAATATTATATGAGCATTAGGGTCGATAGTATTGAAAATTTAAAGCTACAGGAGAAAACAGATAGTACATTACGTTTTAAGCCAGGATGGAAAGCAAAATCATTTCCAGATGGATTGAATGAGGTGGCTTGGAACTTTTATTCATCCGGCACCAAAAATCGCGAGCAACTTTTAAAAGCCATAAAATGGAGTAAAAGATCGATTAAACTAGATCCAAATCCAAATAACTTCGACACCCTTGCGCATTTATTTTATGCCATGCAAGATTTTAAGAAAGCTACCAAAATACAGGAAATGGCGATAAGTGCTGCTAAAAAAAATGGTCTGCCATCCAAAGTTTATTTAGAAAACCTAACCAGAATAAAATTAAAAACACTTTAGTTAGGGTAAGTTTATTATCTAAAATAACCCCAATTGACCTTTATCATCAATATCGATATCATCTGGATTTGTGATTTCGAAATCTATCTTTTTAATAGGCTTTTCTTCCACTTCGGGTTTATCTCCGGCTTTAACTTCTTCTTTTTTAACAGGTTCAGCTTCTGGCTTTGATTTTTCTACCACAGGTTTTTCTACAGTAACAGGTTTTTCTTTTACCTCTGGTTTTTCTTGCTTCAGCACAGACACTTCTTTAGGTTCTTCTTTGCGTTCGAACTTTGGTTTTGGCTGCGCTACAACAGGTTTTTCTTTTACCTCTACCGGCACTTCCGGTTCTGTTACGGTTTCCTCGTCCGCAGTCGTCTCTTCACTTGTAACCACCTCATCTAGTGCTTCTTCAGTACCCTCTCCCTCGTCAGTTGTTGTTTCCTCAACCGCTTCAATTTCTATCTCAGGCTCTTCTAATACTACTTTTTGAACATCGTGCGGCGACAGTCTATTGCCATTTGCCTTTAGTCCTTTAACATCAATCAGTTCTGCTAAGGTCAAATCTAATGTTTCCGGAATTTGGGTTTTACCCTTTAAAACATCAACAATAATTTTTGCTCCCGGATTTGAAGTAAGGAACAACAACCTCGATTTCTGCTCCTCACTAATGAAAATGGTTTTCCTACCATTAGCTTGCAGTTCGAATGCGAAACGTTTAATAAAATAATTTTGTGCCTTGCCTTCAAAATGGACTGCAGCAAAAATCCGCTCCGGATCAAACTTCTGAATTAAAATCAATCCATCATCAAAGTGATTGCTGAGTTCGAAAGAACTTAACTCATAATATCCATCTTTGTGCACCTGCAAAATACGATCGTCGCCATCAAATTCGCCCAGGTATTTTCCACGGCCATCAACATTTAAGCGTTTTAATAAGTCATCATACCAGATTTTAAGTCCTGATAAGGTAGAAACACCTTTGCTCTTCAAGATGATTTTTTTAACCGGATATTTCGAAATGATATTCCCCTGCGAGCCACGTCCTTTAATGGCCACTTCTGCAAAATCCTGATCGAACTGAAGCTTGCGCAATTTAGAGTGCGGTTTTAATGCTACATTCACTATCTCAGCTTCTCCATTCGGATTGGCTGTAAAATATAAAACCTTCGAACCTTTCGACCCCTTGGTTAAGTCGTATTCCTTATCTCGTGTTACGCCAACTACAGCAAACCTTTTAATATACGAAGTACCACTAGCACCATCTTTATAAACCATGTTGTAAATGGTACGCTCATCGTTTTTCTTAAATACCTGGGCGTGTATAATTCCCTTACCTACAAAGGTTTTATCGGCTACCTTGGTAATGATGCATTTTCCATCTTCACGGAAAACAATTACTTCGTCTATATCCGAACAATCTGCTACGAACTCATCTTTACGTAAACCCGATCCAATAAATCCATCCTCACGGTTCATATACAATTTCACGTTCGCCAACGCAACTTTCGATGCTTCTACCCGATCGAACAAACGGATTTCGGTTTTACGTTCTCTTCCTTTTCCGTATTTATCCTTCAGTTTCTGGTACCAGGCAACAGCATAATCGGTAAGGTGTTTTAAGTGGTTTTTAACCACTTTAATTTCATCTTCCAGATTCTTCATCTGCTCATCAGCCTTTTTCACATCAAAACGGGTGATGCTACTCATTGGCTTATCGATCAGTTTCTTAAAATCCTCAGGTAAAATTTCGCGGTAAAGCGACGGCTTAAACGGATCAAATAAAATGTGTAATACCTCAACTACAGTATCAAAATTGGTTGAGTTTTCATATTCAGGATTTTTGTACATCCCCTCCTGAATAAATATTTTAAGTAAAGAACTAAAGAAAATCTTCTCCTGCAACTCATGCAAGCGGATCTCCAGTTCTCTTTTTAGTAAATTTTTAGTGTGTTTTGTATTTTCAATCAGGATATCGTTCACACTCAAAAAGAGTGGCTTATCTCCTTGAATAATACAGGTATTTGGCGAAATCGACACCTCACAGGCGGTAAAAGCATACAGTGCATCAATGGTTACATCAGGTGAAATGCCAGGTGCCAAGTGCACCACAATTTCTACGTTGGCCGCGGTATTATCCTCAATCTTTTTGATTTTGATTTTACCTTTATCATTGGCCGATAAAATACTATCGATAACAGAACCTGTTGTGGTGCTAAACGGTACTTCGGTAATCACCAAAGTCTTTTTATCCTTCTCGGTTATTTTTGCCCGCACGCGGATTTTACCTCCACGCTGTCCTTCATTATAATTCGAGAAATCGGCCATACCACCCGTAAAGAAATCGGGCAATATATTTGGCCGCACACCTTTCAGCGCATCTATCGAGGCATCCAGCAATTCGATAAAATTGTGTGGCATTACCTTGGTAGCTAAACCTACGGCAATACCTTCAGCACCCTGTGCCAATAACAAAGGGAATTTAACTGGTAAAGTTATTGGCTCGTTATTACGCCCGTCATAACTTAACTGCCACTCGGTAGTATCGGGGTTAAACACCACATCGTTGGCAAATTTTGATAAACGTGCCTCGATATAACGTGGTGCTGCAGCGCTATCGCCAGTAACCGGATCGCCCCAGTTACCCTGCATATCGATCAATAAATCTTTTTGCCCGATCTGCACCATCGCATCGCCAATAGATGCATCACCATGCGGGTGATACTTCATGGTGTTACCGATTACGTTGGCTGCCTTGTTAAAACGACCATCATCCATCTCCTTAAGCGAGTGCATAATCCGCCGTTGTACAGGTTTTAATCCATCGTTAATGTGCGGAACCGCCCTATCAAGAATTACATAAGATGCATAATCGAGAAACCAGTTTTCGTATAAACCGTTAATTGGAGTTATGGTATGTTTGTGTTCTTCGTTGATGTTTGGTTCTAATTCTTCACTCATTTATTTACAAAAATTGGCAGCCGTAAATATAATAAAAATGATTTCATAGAATGAAGAGAGGTTATTCACATTTCGGAACCGAAAATTTGTTAAAAAACAAGGGCAAGGTGCGTTTTGCTTAGCTCTTGCCGTCATTCCCGCGCAGGCGGGAATCTTAATGCTTGGATATTATAAAATGATTCTCATTCTATCGGCTGGTGTCTCACCTGCCGAAATCTAAATTTGTTTGTGTTGATTTGGAAAGCAGGGTTCCGTAGGTTTTGGTTAATGTTTCCTCCGGCTTTCCGATGCGATCTTTTTTGCCCTCCAGCTAGGCCCAGGGCAGCAAAAAAGGATCTCCTCTTCAATCCGGTTTAGAAAAATAGTTTTGTGGTGCTATTTAGGGTTGCAGGGTGTATAAAACCGAACCAACCACTTTGGGAATGAGCAACAGAAAGCAACAACAGATTATAAGTATTTGAGCTTATATTTTCTTAAATGCCTTATAGAAAAGTCGTCATCTCGACTGTAGCGCAGCGAAATGGAGAGATCTATCTAAACAGATTTAGCTTCGCTGAGCACTTCGTGGTTCTCGACTGCGTTGCACTCCGCTCGAAATGACGATTCGTATGAGGGTACTCATCTCCCGAAAAAAAATTGCACTATTCAACCCCCAACAACACACCTGAAACATTCCATGCGCTTGAGCTCGAGCCTTCGGGTTTACCCATTGGGATGGTTACTTTTATGGTATGCGGTCCGGCTTTTAAATCACCTAAACTTATCCATTCGGGATTGGTAACTGTGCCTGGGCACCAGTTAGAACGGCTTAAATCAGACGAGGAAAGACCAGTTTCGAAATTTCCAGAGGCAGGATTCGATAATCGGTACGAACCGCAATCTTGGCGCCATGGTGTAAAAGCGAACGCTTCTTTTTCATCCAGCCAGATGGTGTTTTTCCTTGGCACAAACTCGTCGCCATTTCCCCAACCACCGTGCCCGGTTGTAATGTATCGCAGTTTTGCATCTTTGAGGTCTTTTGCCAAGGTGAAAGAAACTTCCAAACCCCTATCGCTGCTAAACATGGTAGCATATTCTTGTCCAGCCATTTCCATTACATTGGTCGAATTAAATAAAGGCAAAATCACTTCTTTGGCTTCCTTTTGTCTTCCTCCATTATGCAGTGTTATATTTAAAGAAACTTTATGACCGCCCTTATCATAGTTACCAACAAAAACAGCTACCCAGGCTTCTTTTCCGTTTACCAGCGGGAACAACTCTGAAACATCCTGTCTGTAATAAACTTTCTCCGCCCAATTTTTATCCTTCAGTTTTAAATTATTGTATTTACCAACACCAAAAGGGGTAAAAAAGCGCATCAACTCTATAACGGGATTATAATTTGCTGTAGCCACAACACCTTGGTATTTCTTTCCATTACCATTGTCGTAAACCGGCAGGTCTTTAACAGAATTTTTAAGTGCATCCATTAAACTGATCTGTTTATCGGTTGGGATGATAAATACCGATCCTGTTCTATCGTAGGCATCGCCATTCGATTGTTCGGTTAAATCGACAAAAACATTGGGGCTGGACTGAAGCTCAGGAAATTTAACTTTCCTGGCAATCACGGTTCCTCCCGCAAAGCGGAATACAGAATCGTTCGATTGGGGCTTATCTATAAAATTAATCGTTTCGTTATTAAAAACACTTAACGTGGTAAACCTGCTTTTCCAAAGCAAATCTTTATACGTTAATCCATCAGTAAGCTTAGCACTTATTTTTTGCAGATCGATCGGTTTCGAATTTTTAACTTCTTCGATTTTTGTAGCCGTTACAAAGCTGTTGCCGTTACGCACCTGCTCTAAAACCAAACCAAGGTTCTGGCCCAAATTGGTTGGTGCCGCCTTAATACCTGCTTCAGTAGTGTACCACAGATCAATTCTATTCGAATTAACAACCGTGGTGGCCTTTTTGCAGGTATAACCCAAAATTACTTTGGTTTCGTTGCTCAACTCAAAAGTTTGCTTGCCAATAGCAAGGCTATCGGCAGTTGCAATCTGCTTATCTATACCTAAATTGGCAACCTGAAACAAAATTTGTGCTGGCTTAGCAACAATGCTTTGTTCGTAAGGATACTTTGCTTTGTGATCGAAAATAGCAGCATTGCTAATTAAATTCTGACTTGCTGAGGCTATAACCACAGTTGGATTACGGTCTTCCTTGGGCTTCCCATCAGCGGAGCGGAAGTAAACTATTTTATAAACCGCATTATTTTTAAGGACGGCTTGCGCATTTGCGCCAAAAGAAATAAAAAGAGAGAAAATAAGGGTGTAGAGTTGCTTCATTATGGTTAAAAAACCAAATATAAGCATAAAAGTCGGAGGTCTGAGGTTAGGAGTTGGAAGGAAGAATTACAATAGAAAAGTTGTCATTGCGGGGAGGAAAGACGAAGCAATTTTACAACGATGGTTACAGCGAGCGCATTAAGATTGCTTCGTCGGCTGAAAAAGCCTTCTCAGCAATGACGACCTGTCGAGAGATGCCTCACCTCCTACCACTCCAACCGATCCTCCTAACTTGAAGGAGAGTTGCGCACCCATAGTTTGGAAATAGCCCGATTATCTAGTCTATGCATCCTATCCGGCATAGGAGATGATGGAAGGAGAAAACGTAAAAGCTTCAGCACCCCCCTTTCACTTAAACACTGTCCCGAGGCAGCGCACCCTTTCCGACACCTTCGTCGGAACTTGTGCTGACGACTAAAAAAGCTTTGACGAATTTATCCGACATCAGTTCCAAGCCTTGATTTATGCCGTCTTAGTTATTGTTTTTACACGTAGTCATGCTTTCGCTACGCTCAGGTTTTGTTACTTTTTCATCAAGGAAAAAGTAAGAGCCCTTCGGTGGCCAACCGAGGCAGGCTGAGCAAAGGCCAAGAAAAATGGAGAATAATTACCTTTCCAAGCGATCCTCTACAAAAGCAAAAGGCAGCAAACTCTTTACACTGGGCACTTTTAATACTTCTCCGTTTAAGCAGTAAAAAATCACCTCAATTGGCGTATTTTGCTTGCGCTCAAACTCTGCCATCACCTGCAAACAGCCTCCGCAAGAAGTAACGGGCTTTAAAATCTTAAAATTATCAGTTTGGGCAGTAATAGCCATACTTTCAATAACTGCGTTTGGATAGGTAGCGCCAATGGTAAAAAGGGCAACACGCTCTGCACAAAGTCCTGATGGGTAGGCTAAATTTTCCTGGTTGCTGCCTAATACCGTTTCGCCGGAGGCCAAACGGATTGCAGTACCAACCCTAAATTTAGAATAAGGAGAATATGAAGTATTTAAAGCCTTTGCTGCGAGTTCGCAAAGCGTTCTATCTGCCAATGTTAATTCTGTAATACTTTCGTATTGTTCAAAAGTTATATTTAGATTTATTGAATTCATTTGTAACTGATTAGGAAACCGCTATTATTAAATTTTTATAGCGGGCGAACAATTTAAGTTATTTTTTGTATTATTTAGTAAAACGTGCCTTAAAATTAATTTTAATGGCATGCTTTTGGCATTTATCAAACACCAAACACGCTTAGCTTTGAATAAATACGTACGCAAAAGTCTAAAAATTTTATTGTGGGTAATTGCCTCCATCATCATTCTGGTTGTTGGTTTGGCGCTGTCTTTAAATATTCCGGCAGTTCAGAATTTTGTTAAAGACAAAGCCATAAACTACCTTAAAAACAAAACCAAAACAGAGGTGAGTTTAGAAAGCATTAAAATTGCACTGCCAAAAGATGTGGTTTTAAATAAATTCTATATCGAAGATCGCAAAGGCGATACCTTATTATATGCTGAAAAACTTGCGGTTGATATCAGCTTATTCAAACTGTTAAAAAACACCATTGAGATCAATAATATTGAACTAAAAAATGTACGCGCCAATGTGAAGCGCATTACTCCCGATACAACATTCAATTTTTCATTTCTGGTTGATGCCTTTGCAAGCGATCAGAAAAAACCAGAAGAAAAAGTAAAAAAAGATACCACCTCTACCCTTAAATTCTCTGTCGATAAAGTTTCATTTGAAGATATAGGCATCAACTATCGTGATGACGTAGCAGGTAATGATGTGAAATTGTACCTGGGCGCCTTTAAAACCAAAATCAAAGCTTTCGATTTAGCCAATCAGCACTACGTAATTAAAGAATTAAGTTTAGTGAACACTTCTTTACGTTATCTGCAGCAAAAACCACTAGTTCACCTGGTGCAGCACATTACAAACAGTGTTGATAGCAATGAGAAAGAACAGGGCAAACTGCCATTAATTGAAGTACAGAACTTCATTTTTAGTAAGGTAAAGGTAAATTACGACGATCAGTTATCGACCACCAAAGCCGTTGCCGATGTAAACGATCTGGGCCTGGTGAACCTGAAAGTAGATTTAACCAACAGTAAATATGCTGTTGATGATGCACATTTAAATAAATCGAATATCCTGTTTGCTTTTAAACCTGCACCTAGCAATGATTTAAAGAAAGTTAAGGATACTGTGGTTCCCGAAAAATCGCCTTTGGGTTTAATTATTAAGAACATCAGTTTGGCCGACAACAATGTACAGTTTGATAATATTGGGGCAAAACCTGTCACTAAGGGCATGGACTTTAATCACCTTAAAATTAATCAGCTCAACTTAGGCGCCAGTGATGTAAGTTATAGCGCTGCAGGTATAAAGGTCAATGTTAAGAATGGATCGTTAAAGGAAAAAAGTGGTTTTGTATTGGATCAATTAAGAGGCGATGCGGTATATAACGACAAACAGATCAAACTGAGCAACTTTATTCTAAAAACGCCTAATACCTCGATTGAAAATGCAACGGAGTTAAATTTTACCTCAATGGAAGATTTAACCAAACATCCTGAGCGTGTGAAATTAAATCTGGCATTTAAAAACACCACCATCGGCTTAAAAGATGCTGGCTTTTTCAGCGATGCCGTTCCAGCAAATTACCGCAACGAAAAAATAAAATTGACAGCTGATGTTAATGGCTATCTGAATAACCTGAATATCCCAAAACTGCAGATCAGCGGATTAAAAAATACGCAGATAGATATCAGTGGAAAAGCGAAAGGTCTACCTGATATCAAAAAAACCTATCTCGATTTAAATATAAAAAAGTTTCATCTAACCAAAGGAGATATTTTGGTGGTAGTACCCAAAAAATCGCTGCCACCGACGATCGAATTGCCAAATGTAGTTGATGCGAAAGGCACCTTTAAGGGTTCAATGACCGATTTCAACACTAACCTGAACATCAACACCGATATGGGTGGTGCGATTTTGGTAGCAGGTATGAAAGGACCAAAAGGTAAGGAAAGTTATAAGGCCGACATTAACTTAAACAACTTTAACGTTGGCAGGCTATTAAAAATGCAACCTAAACTAGGTAGGATTTCGGTTAAGGCAAATGTGGTTGGCACAGGACTCGACCCTAAAAAAATTAATGCAAAGTTTAACGCAAAGGTGATTAGTGCTTATTACAACAAATACACTTACCGCAATTTAAATCTTGCCGGGAATTACAGCAATCAGCATATCAGTATTAAGAGTAGCATGCCCGATAGCAATGCCAACTTTAATTTAGATGCTAAAGTGAATCTGGCAGGAAAATATCCTGCTGTAAAAGCCGACTTAAACTTAAAGCAGGTAAACCTGCAGACATTAAACTTCAGTCCAACAGTATTAAGTGCAGCAGGTATAGTTAAAGTAGACCTCGCTACCGCCGATGCTGATTATTTAAATGGGTCGGTTGATATTACGGGCTTACAATTGGTTAAAGACAAACAAAAAATCAATGTAGATACGATTTCCATCCGGGCTAAATCAACCGCGACAGAAAACGAGCTGACCTTAAAATCTGAAATATTATCAGCAAAAATTGATGGCAAGTACCAGCTCACCAAAGTTGGCGATGCCATTATCAACGAAATTAATAAATACTATGCTTTTGGCACCGTTGCTAAAGTTCCCGACCAAAGGCTAAGGTTTTTTGTACAGGTTTACGATTCTAAATTATTAAAGGAGTTTGTACCCGAGTTAACCGTATTCAAGCAATCGCAGTTTTATGGATTGATCGATACGCAAAAAGATAGCCTGCAGATTAAAGGTAATTTCCCGCAGGTAGCATATGGCGATTTTAAGGTAGATACCACGGTATTAAACATTAACAACAAAAATAATAAATTAGATTATAGTTTAACTGTTAAAAGCCTTCAAAGCCCGTCTATTGCACTTTTTAATACTGAAGTGAGTGGCGAGGCTTTAAATAATAATTTAGGTGTTAATATCTTCCTTCGCGATAGAAAGCTCAAAGATAAATATGTAATTGGTGGCACTTTCCAATCGATTAATAAAGATTTCAAATTCACGTTAGATCCACAAAAACTATTGCTCGATTATCAAAAATGGGTGGTTTCGCAAGATAATTACATCCAGTTTGGTGCTTCAGGCATATTGGTTAACCAGTTCCAGATCAGTAACAGCGGTCAATCGCTTTCCATCAATAGTAATCCTACCGAACCAAATGCGCCCTTGGCTGTAGAATTTAAAGATTTCCAATTGGAAACCTTAACCAAATTTGCAGAAACCGATACCACTTTGGTTGGTGGTCGTTTAAATGGAACGGCGAATGTTAAAGATTTGGCCAGCACACCAAAATTCGAGGCAAATTTAACTATCGATCAGTTGCGTTATCAAAAAGATCAACTGGGTACCTTACGTCTCGCTGTAAACAACAATACCGAAAATGCCTTCGAGGTAAATGTTGCCCTAACTGGTGTGCATGAGTTAAGGGTTAATGGATTTTATTATACAGCGCCAGAAAGTGCCTTAGATCTAACGGTAAATATCGATAAGATTGAAATGAAAAATATCGAAAGTTTATCTGCCGGTCAGCTTAAAAATGGCACTGGTACCTTAACAGGCGCACTTACCGTTAAAGGTGCGCTAACAGCCCCGAAAATACTTGGCGATTTAACTTTCAATAATGCAGGGATCAGAGTGGCTTATGTAAACTCGTATTTCCGTATGCCGAATGAAAAAATATCGTTTACCAACGAAGGTATTGGTTTTAACAACTTTACGCTAATCGATTCCTTAAATCAGAAAGCAACCATCAACGGAAAAGTTTATACTACCGATTTTAGAAATTACCGTTTCGGTTTAGATATCCGAACAAACAATTTCAGGGCAATCAATTCGACCGCAGCTGATAATGATATGATTTACGGGACGGTATTCTTAACAAGCAACATTAAAGTACGCGGAGATTTGAACCAGCCTGATGTAAACATGAACATTAATGTGAATAAGGGTACAAAATTCTTCTTCGCGTTACCTTCAAGTGATCCGGCAATTATTGATCAGGAAGGCATAGTACAATTTATTGATGCCGATGCACCTCCTTTTAACGGACAAAAAGCCTTAAAGGTTGATAGCATCAGTAAATCACCAATTAAAGGACTAAACCTCGTAGCGGCTGTAAAAGTAGATCCAGAGGCCGAACTAAATGTGGTTGTAGATGCATCTACTGGCGATAATTTAAAAGTTAGGGGCGACGCAGACTTAAATGTAACGATGGATCCAAGCGGTAAAATCAGCATGACCGGTCGCTATGAAATAGTTGATGGTTCATACAATTTAACGCTGGCTGTTGTAAAAAAAGAATTTAAACTGGTTAAAGGCAGTACCATTGTCTGGACAGGTGAACCTACTTCTGCAACTGCGAACATTACCGCGTTATATGAAGTTAATGCTGCTCCTATCGACCTTTTAAACCAGCCAGATCTTTATGAGGCGAGAACAAAATTACCTTTCCAGGTTTATTTGATGATAAAAGGCGAATTATTAAAGCCAGCCATTTCATTTAAGCTCGATCTGCCAGAAAATGAGCGTGGTGCTTTAAATGGACAGGTTTACACCAAATTGATTAATGTAAACCGCGATGAAAGTGAGTTGAACAAGCAGGTTCTTTCTTTACTTGCCCTAAACAGGTTTATTGCGAATAATCCTTTCCAAAGTTTGGCCGGCGGTGGCGGTGGTGTTTCCACCCTTGCCCGTTCAAGTGTAAGTAGACTGTTAACCGAGCAATTGAATAATCTAACTTCCGATTTGATTCAGGGCGTTGACCTTAACTTCGGCGTAAATTCATCTGAAGATTATTCAACAGGTTCGATGCAGCAAAAAACTGATCTGGAAGTTGGCTTATCTAAAAAACTGCTAAACGACAGGTTAACCGTTAGCGTAGGAAGCTCTTTTGCTTTAGAAGGACCACAGGCACCAGGAGAAAAATCGACAAATATTGCCGGAAACGTTAATGTTGAGTATGCACTTTCTGCTGATGGACGTTACCGTTTAAGGGCTTACCGCAGAAACCAGAACGATATGATTGTTCAGGGCCAGATTGTTGAAACAGGCTTAGGTTTTACCCTGGTAGTAGATTACAATAAATTTAGAGAGATATTCCAGAAGAAAAGAATAAGAAGAATAAGAAACATTGAACAGAAAGCACAAGATGAGAAAACTAATTAGACCGCTTTTATTTTTATTGGCCTGTTTAGTTTGGGCGGCTTGCAGCAGTACCAAATCGTTAAAACCAGGACAGATTTTGTATACCGGTGCTGATGTGAAAATCAATCCAGACTCATCAGGAAAAATTGACAATGAAAAACAGGTTAAAACCGATCTTGAAGCTAAAACAAGGCCACGTCCCAATAAGTCGATTTTGGGTATAAAATATAAGCTTGGTATTTACAATCTTGCAGGAGAACCCAAAAAGCCAAAAGGTTTTAGAAACTGGCTACGCAGACAGGGAGAAGCACCTGTGTTATTAAGCGAGGTAAAGTTGAAATACAACAATGATGTATTATCCAGTTATCTTATTAGTGAAGGCTATTTACAGGCAAATGTTACCGGCGATACCGTTGTAAAAGGAAAAAAAGGCAAGGCCATTTATACTGCAGTTACCGGGCAGCGATATAAAATCAATAAAATTAATTTCCCTCCGGATACCGGGGCACTCACAAAAATCATCAATGCCAACAAAGATAAAACCTTGTTAAAAGTTGGCGATTATTATGACATCGATACTTACAAAAATGAACGGATCAGGATTGATAACGACTTAAAAGAAAATGGCTATTTCTATTTCAGTCCCGATTATTTAATTATGCAGGTTGATAGTACTATAGGCAAAAACCTGGTTAATGTTTCGGTTAAAGTAAAAGACATTGCTCCCGATGCAGGATTAAAACCTTATACCATTCAAAACATTAACATTTACCCTAACTATTCCTTAAGGAGGGATAGTACATTAAGAAAACTAAAGCCGTTACAATACCACGATTTCAATATTTACGATGACCGGAACACCTTTAAACCAAGGCTTTTCGACCGTTTGGTATTCTTTCAAAAAGGCGAACCTTATAACCGCAAAGATCATAACCAATCGTTAAACCGAATGGTAAATGTAGGAGCCTTTCAGGATGTAAGGGCCGAATTTTTACCGGTTGATAGTTTTAAAAACAATCAGCTTGATTTAAATATCTATTTAACCCCTTTAAAGAAAAATTCACTCACCTTTTCGGTTGTCGGAACGAGTAAATCGAACAATTTCGTTGGTTCGGAGGTTAAAGTAACGCAAACCACCAGAAACTTGTTTAGAAATGCAGAACAATTAGATTTGAGTGTTAGTGGTGGTTTCGAAACGCAAACCAAAGGAACTTCGCTAGGCAAAAACTCATTATCATTAACTGCCGAAGGAAAACTGACTTTCCCCAGGTTTATTGTTCCCTTTTACAAACCGAACAGCACCAATGCTTTCATCCCGAAAACCATTGCTTCGCTTTCTTACCAGATGTTAAACCGTGGCTCTGACTATACATTGCACGCTTTTAAAGGGCAATATGGTTACAACTTTAAGGAGAATTTATATAAGGAACATAATTTCAATCCGATATCAATCAGTTATATTTCTACAAGTTTCCCTAATGGTAAGCGAGACAGTCTTTATGAAGCTAATCCACTATTAAGAACTACACTAGAAAGCCAGTTTATTATTGGCAGTAACTATAATTTCACCTATACCAACCAGATGGAAGATAGCCGGAGAAACAATACTTATTTCTTTGGAGGATTAGAAACCGGGGGTAATGTTTGGGGCCTATTTACCCCAAAGGATGAAAATGGCCAACGATCTATCTTTAACAGACCATTAACACAGTTTATCAGAGCAGAGGCTGATTTGAGGGATTATTATAAAATCACCAGAAACTTAATCTGGGCAAACAGGTTAAATCTGGGTTATGGTTATGCCTATGGTAACTCTACGTCACTCCCATTTGTTAAACAGTTCTTTGCTGGCGGCAGTAACGACATCAGGGCTTTTCCGGCCAGAACCTTAGGCCCTGGGACTTATAAGGTTCCGGATAATGCAATTTTTGCCGATCAGGGTGGTGATATTAAGTTAATGCTCAATTCAGAACTGCGTTTTAAAATAGTGAGCGTACTTTATGGGGCTTTGTTTGTAGATGCCGGAAATATCTGGCTAAGGAAAGAAGATCTTGGAGAACCTGGCAAACCAGAAACGGCAAGACTTGGATCTGGTTTTAAGCTAAAAAATGCTTTTAACGAGCTAGCTGTGGGTACTGGTGCAGGCTTACGGGTAGATGTTAGCATTTTTGTAGTCCGCTTAGATGTGGCTTTCCCGGTACGCAAACCATACCTACCAGAAGGACAAAGATGGGTGTTCGACGATATCGCCTTCAGTAATAAGGATTGGCGTAAACAGAATTTAATTTTTAATATTGGGATAGGATATCCGTTTTAATTTTTCTATGAGAGTTATCCATAAGATCAAATATTTCTTTATTGCGCTTTACCATCTTTTTGTTGCTGCCGGAAAAGGTTTTGTAGAAGACAGGGTAACTAAATTAAGTGCTTCGCTTGCTTACTACACTATTTTTTCACTTACTCCACTCATTATTATCATGCTATCTGCCGCTACCCTATTTTTTGGCGACAAAAGAAATGAGGAAACAAGAGGTCAGTTTTATGGGCAGGTTACCAAAATGGTTGGAAAAGAAGCAGCTACACAAATCCAAGGTTTTGTAGAACATGCCAACAAATCCGGGCAATCTACCATCGGTTTAATTATTGGAATTGGTACATTGATTATTGGTTCAACTGCTATTTTTATTGAGATACAAGATAGTATCAACATGATCTGGAAAGTAAAAGCTGTGCCAAAAAAAGGCTGGATAAAAATGCTTTCTAATAGGTTATTGTCTTTCTCTTTAATTGTTTCGATGGGCTTTCTGTTGCTTGTTTCACTAGTGGTTAACACTGTAGTAGTAGGTTTGGGTTCTAAATTAGGCCACCTACTTTCGCAAAGTAAGATAGATGAAGTAATCCCCGTTGCAAACGATACAATGGCCATTCTAATTTATATTTTGAACAATGTAATTACACTTGCTGCCGTTACCGCTGTATTTGCTGTTATATTTAAGGTATTGCCAGATGTTGTTATCCGTTGGAAATCGGCAATAATCGGTGCTTTATTTACTGCTGTTCTCTTCAGTTTAGGTAAATACCTGATCGGGATTTATATCGAAAAAGGTAATCCAGGTTCTGCTTTTGGCGCAGCCAGTTCGATCATCGTTATTTTATTGTGGATTTATTATACCTCGATAATACTCTACTTTGGCGCCGAATTTACACAAGCTTATGCCGAAAAGTACGATAATGGCATTTCACCTAGTAAGTATGCTGTATTTACAAAAATTACCATCGTAGAGAAAAAGGTAGATGTACTGCCGCCACAACACCCAGAAGATACGGTAAACTTACCTAAAGAATAAGTCAGTCGTCATCCTGAACTTGTTTCAGGATCTTTCCCAAAACGTGATCGTCATTCCCGCACATGCGGGAATCTTAAAGCTATAAAACGGTTATAACCAAGAAAGTCAAACTTTAAAAACTTGACTTCCTTTTTATAGATAAAGCTGGTTCGTGGAGACATAAACCAAAGCATAACAAGATAGATGCTGAAACAAGTTCAGCAGGACGCCACGATTGATTTAACCGCAAGCATTCAAACGCGATTGTCATCCTGAGCGGAGTCGAAGGACCTTTTTATGCTACTTCTTCAGTAATCACTTTAGGTTCTTCAGTCACCTCATCCTTTTCTATCCGTAGGTTACGGATAATATGCTGCTGCCTATCAGGCGTATTTTTACCCATATAATATTCCAGCAAACTTTTAATCGTTTGATCTTTCAAAATAACGGGGTCTAACCTGATATCTTTCCCGATAAACAAACCAAATTCATCAGGTGAAATTTCTCCTAAACCTTTAAACCGGGTAATTTCGGGTTTATTGCCAAGTTTTTCGATTGCATTTCTACGCTCCTCGTCACTGTAACAATAAATCGTTTCCTTTTTATTTCTTACCCTGAAAAGCGGCGTTTGTAGAATATACACATGCCCTGCTTTTACCAGATCAGGAAAAAACTGAAGAAAGAAAGTCATCATCAACAAACGGATGTGCATCCCATCCACATCGGCGTCAGTTGCAATTACAATATTGTTATAATGAAGCCCTTCTAAACCATCTTCAATATTTAAAGCGTGCTGCAGCAGGTTAAATTCTTCATTTTCGTAAACCACTTTTTTGGTAAGCTCATAACAGTTAAGCGGCTTACCTTTTAAACTAAACACCGCCTGACAATCTACATCGCGCGATTTTGTAATCGAACCCGATGCCGAATCTCCCTCAGTAATAAACAAGGTAGTTTCATATCGTTTCTCGTGCGTGGTATTAAAATGCACTTTACAATCGCGCAGTTTTTTATTGTGTAAAGATGCCTTTTTCGCCCTATCGTTTGCCAGTTTTTTAATCCCCGCAATATCTTTACGTTCCCTTTCTGATTGGAGAATTCTTTTCTCTAGTGCATCAGCAACCTCTTTGTTCTTATGCAGATAATCATCCAATTCTTTTTTAACAAAGTCGTTGATAAAAGTAGCTACCGATGGCCCTTCTGGTCCCATATTCTGCGAACCTAGTTTTGTTTTGGTCTGCGATTCGAAAACCGGCTCCTGTACACGCACAGAAATTGCTGCTATAATGGATGAACGCACATCGGCTGCATCAAATTCCTTTTTGAAAAACTCCCTAACGGTTTTCACTACCGCAGCCCTAAACGCCGCCTGGTGGGTTCCACCCTGTGTGGTGTGCTGTCCGTTTACAAAGGAATGGTAGTCTTCGCCGTATTGTTGACCGTGGGTCATCGCAATTTCGATATCAGGCCCAATCATGTGGATAATTGGGTAACGGATTTCTTCTGGCTTATTAAATTTAGAAAGCAGATCGTAAAGACCTCTTTCTGAAAAATATTTCTGATTATTAAAATTTACGGTCAAGCCTGTATTTAAGAACACATAGTTCCAAACCATACTCTCTACAAAATCAGGGATGTAGTGGTAGTTCCTGAAAATGGTTTCATCCGGATAAAAAGTAATCGCCGTACCATTGCGTTGAGTGGTATCGATAATTGGCTGCTCATTTACGATTTCTCCCTTAGAAAACTCTACTTTTTTTGTTTTTCCATCACGGTACGACTGCACCATAAAACTAGTAGAAAGTGCATTTACAGCCTTAGTACCTACCCCATTTAAACCAACAGATTTCTGAAAAGCATTGCTATCGTATTTACCACCGGTATTGATCTTGCTTACACAATCGATTACCTTGCCCAGTGGAATGCCACGACCGTAATCACGTATATTTACCTTTTGTTCGGAAACAGTAATTTCGATGGTTTTTCCGGTACCCATTACAAACTCATCGATAGAGTTATCTACAATTTCTTTTAGCAAAACGTAAATACCGTCATCCTGCGCAGAACCATCGCCAAGTTTACCAATGTACATCCCCGGACGAAGCCTGATGTGCTCTTTCCAATCTAATGAACGGATACTATCGTCGTTATAAATTACTTCTGCCATACTGTATTTATCTGTTCTTCAATGAAAAACCCTGCATTTTTTGGTTTGCAAAGCGATGAAGAATTTGTAGAAATAACCCTGATGATTGAAATAAAAATATTTTCAAATACGTTCTTCAGAATTATTATACAATAATAGATTTATTCTGTGAGGCTCGCAAAAGAAAATTTCCACATGTAAACAATGGGTAGTGAGTGGTTCGTTAGTTCACTTGATTACAGACCTAATTGCTTTTTGAGAACTGCCAATTGGCAATTGCCAACTGATTATGTTCATTGTCTCTTTTTCCATCATTCTCTCATTCTCTCATTCAACCCTTCAATCATTCAAATTTCCCTATCTTCAACCCAATATTCATAATTCTATTTAATGCAACAAAAGAAGCAACTTTCGCTATTCGATTTATCCATGATTGTGGTGAGTTTGGTTATTGGCATGGGCGTTTTCCGTACACCTGTAAACGTAGCAGCTAAGGCACAAATTCCCGAACTGTTTTATTTGGCCTGGTTTATCGGTGGTTTTGTAGCCTTTTGTGGTGCCTTAACTTATGCCGAAATCGGGTCTCGATTTCCAGTAACAGGAGGATACTATAAAATATTTTCAGCAGCTTATCATCCATCTATTGCCTTTGCCATTAATTGTATTGTGATCATTTCAAGTGCGGCATCGGTAGCGGCTATTTCGATTATTGGGGCAGAATACCTGAGCAAAATTATTTTACCTGTTGATAAACAGAATGAAACTTATCGGGTAGCCATAGCCATTACCACCATTTTGGTATTTTATTTCATTAATCTGTTAGGTTTAAAAGCGAGTTCTAAAACACAGAATGTGTTAACGGTAATTAAAATCGGAATGATTTTAACACTCATCTGCGCTGTATTTTTCGGCGGACAAACACAAACCGTTACCCCAATTTTTAAAACAGCAACTGGTGCTTTACCAACCTGGTCTGATTATGGAAAAGCCTTAGGCCTGTGTTTAATTGCGGTTTCTTTTTCTTACGCAGGTTATGCGCAAACCATCAACTTTGGTGGCGAAGTTAAAGAAGCCAAAAAAGTAATTCCACGTTCCATTATTATCGGTTTAACCATTATTGTAATTCTTTACCTTGCCATCAACTATGTATATGTAAAGGTGATCGGTTTTGAAGAATTACAATCGGCAGAAAGCATAGCTGCAATATTGGCGGCTAAAATATTTGGTCCTGCGGGATTTAATGCACTTTCTGTAATTATCTTTTTTTCGGTAATGGGTTACGTAAATGTAAATCTGTTGAGTAACCCAAGGGCCATGTTTGCTATGGGCGAAGAAGGGGCCCTGCCAAAAATATTCAGCAGGATGAATAAAAAAACAGAGGTACTTACCGTTAGCTTAACTGTTTTTACATTAATTGCTGTGGTAATTATTTTCTATGCCAAAACCTTCGACAAGATTTTAAACTATACTATTTTCTTAGAAAGCATTAGCATGGCCAGTTCGGCAGCTACGATTTTCATGCTCCGGAAAAGAACGGCACATCTTGATAAAAAAACCATCTATACTGTTCCTTTATATCCTATATTGCCTATAATTTTTATTGCTGCTTATACTTTCGTGGCCTTTAGCATTTATGCCGATGACCCGAATGCGGCACTGAACGGATTATTTATTTTTGTTGGCTTTCTGGTAATCTATTTTGCGAGCAGATGGTTTAATAAAAAATAGTTTTAATATTTTGATTTGAAAAGCAGTTGCAGTGCTGGTCGGTTTCGATAGTCCCGCCATACGCTACAATCTTTTTGTCATTGTCATCCTGAGCCTGTCGAAGGAGCTACAAAAAGTATTTCTGCTAATGTCGGGTTTAAGATAGAAAGGCAGACCGATTAAAATAAACCTGCTTTACAAAAAAAGAACTTAAATTAATTAATGAACAAAACACTCTCCTTAAAACAAGAAATTGCTTACGCTGCTGGTATGATTGGTTGGAGCACGATGACAAACATTATCATCGTAATGCTTCCCTATTTCTATCTTCCCCCCAGCAACGCTGGCCTGCCACCTTTGGTACCGCAACTCGTTTTATTGGGTGCGTTTAATATCCTTTCTATTATTGCTGCTTCAGGAAGGTTGATAGATGCCATTTACGATCCCTTCATTGCGTCTAAAAGTGATGCATGCACCAATAAAAACGGTCGTAGGATGCCCTTTATGAAATGGGCAATTGTTCCTGCCATGATTTTCTGCGGACTGGTTTTCTACCCGGTCCAAAAAACGGAGAGCCTGCATAATGCCTGGTGGTTAACCATAACACTTTGTTTATTTTTTGTATCGGTTACCACTTATATTATTCCTTATAATGCGTTGCTGGCCGAAGTAACCAATACGCCAAAACAAAAAGTTATATTATCGAGTTATCAGCAGGTTGGTTTTGTAATCGGAATCATTTTATCGGCCTGCACCAACAACTTTGCCGATTTGGTTGAGGCTCATTTTCATGTAGCCAACCGCAGCGAAGCCATCCAGATCGCGATATGGGGTTTGTGTATCTTATCCGGACTGGTGATGTTATTGCCAATTTTTTTCATCAACGAAAAGGAATTTTCGGCTGCAAAGCCTACCCATGTGCCTTTATGGCCAGCAATTAAAAGCACATTTAAGAACAGTAATTTTAAATATTACCTGATATCTGATTTCGCTTTTTATACGGCATTGAGCATTATTTCGAGCGGTTTATTGTTTTTCTGTACGGTTTTACTGGGCCTGCCAGAATCAGAAGGTGGAAAATTTATGGCTGCCATGGTTTTTGCATCCTTGCTATTCTACCCGCTGGTTAATTTTGGTTCGGCTAAAATCGGCAAAAAACCTTTTGTATTACTTGCCTTTGGCGTATTGTGCTTAATCTTCGTCACCATTTTCTTTTTAGGCAAATTACCATTTGGTCCACATACACAGATTTACATCCTGGTACTATCCGCTTCGTTTCCATTAGCGGCACTTGGCATTTTACCAACAGCTATTTTGGCCGACATTGCCCAAAGAGATACCTTAAAAACGGGCGAAAACCACGAAGGCATGTTCTTCGCAGTAAAATACCTTTTTGTAAAACTTGGGCAAACATTGGGTATTGCCATTTTCGCCATGCTTACCATTTACGGTAAGGATCCAGGAAACGATTTCGGATTACGCCTGAATGGAATTGTAGGTTTCGGACTTTGTTTAATTGCACTGTTGTTCTTTAGCAGGTTTAAGGAGGAGAAGTAGTTTGGCGTTGAGTGCTTTGAGTTGGGCGTCGACACAATCTAATAAATATGAACGAAACACTTGTACAAAAAGACTTAAGATTTAGATACAAATCATTTTTAATCACTGCAAACGGACTTGAGGTTAAACAGAAGAGTTTACTTAGTTCAAGTGAATATGTGATCGCTTACGAAAACGTAGGCACTAGAACTTATAAAAGCAATAAGGGTACTTATGGCCTCCTATTTTCATCAACAATATTATGTATGGTGTCTATCCTATTGTATCTGTTAAGAAATGATGGAGAAGGCGTTGAAAGCTCGGTTTACTTCTTCTATTTTGGGTTATCGATGATATTGTTGATTTTGTTTTTAATCACCTATAAACGGAATTTTTATTTGGTAAAACATGGGAACGTTGATGCTATTGAATTTTTTCAAAACAAACCATCAAAAGCAGAAGTCAATACCTTTATTGATATTTTAAAAGCAACAAGAAATATATTTTTACTCAATAAATATGGCCAGGTAAATTTTGGCTTTACCCGAGAAGAAAATTATAGAAACTTAGTGTGGTTAGCCAATAATGAGGTAATCAACAATGTAGAATTTAATATTATGGTGAATAAGCTAAATTTAGAAATGCAACAGCAGAATCTAGACAAAATGAACTTTTATTTTAGCTTAAATTAAAACCGATTGTCATTAAAGCCTTCAATAACCAGTTATCTAATTAAGCAAAAAATACATGAACGGAGGTAATATTAACGACCACCGTCCCGCTCATGTATCTCATTTATACCTAATAACCCTGGCTTTGTTTTAGGGTACCGTTACTTCTATCAATCTGATCCTGAGGTAAAGGAAAATAATCATCCCTGGCTTCAATGGTAATGCCTTTTAAGTAGTTAAAGTACCCGCCTTCAAAAGAAAAATAGCTTTCCAGTGTTTGTTTGGCTACACCCCAACGTACCAAATCAAAGAAGCGATGGCCTTCTAAAGCCAATTCTAACCTGCGTTCGAAACGTACCGCATTTCTGGCATAGGTATCATTAGGAAATGAGATGTACTGGCTAACTTTGTAGGCCGCCGCCGGAATCCCATTTATATCTCGAGGGGTTATTTTAGCAGCACGGGCCCTTACTGCATTCACTAGTACTAATGCTCTGCCCAAATCGCCTTTTTCCACTGCACATTCTGCCGCCATCAGATAAACATCAGCTAAACGGATCAGGTTTACGTTTAATCCGGTTACGTTGGAACTTCCCGGGGCTGTTCCACTCGAAAGCTGCGATACATCAATGGTATTCTTAACAGCTAGAAAAGGGCCGCCGTTGCTGGCGTCGCGAATCCAGGTATCACCAGGCATTAAACCCCAATCGCGATATGGAACACCGCGTCTTCCTATTGTCGATTCAATTCGTGGATCTAAAGGTAAAGTCTTATCTACCGCATAATTTATTTTATCCGTTCCGGTTAATCCATAATCAGATTTATATGGATTAGTACGGTAGCTGCCATCCAGTAGCGGTAAGCCAAGGGCATCTACCTTAAAGGAGTTGGCCAGATCTATGGTTGGCTGAAAGAAACCGCAACAGTTAATTGGCGCATTACCGTATGGGAAATTAAGCATATCTCCCACATTACCATTATCGCCGCCTGTGCCATCTGTTCCAACTGAATGTTGAACAGACATAATCGTTTCTGGTCCGTCTTCTTTGGCAATGTCAAAATTATCAGCATAAGGCATATCAACCAAGCTTGGTTTTGCCAAAATTACGGCATTCAATAAATCGTAAGCTTCAGGATATTTCTTTTGATATAAAAGTACCTTTCCAAGATAAGCCTGAGCTGCATATTTATCTACCCTACCTTTTTGAGTTTTTGGTTTGGTTGTACCTAAATTGGTCACCGCAAACTGAAGATCATCTATAATATTAGGATAAATGTCTTTATCATTAGGAACAAAAGCACCACTGTTGGCCTCGGTAACATAAGGTACCATTTTAAATATGCGAACCAAAAAGAAATAATAATGTCCACGTAACAATCTGGCTTCGCCTTGAATTTCTTTTGCCCGGGCATCATCAAATTTAATCGATCCTGAACCTGCCTGTAAGCTAGCAAGGACTTTTAAAGTACGGTTACAGCGTTGAATTCCTTCAAAACATCTAGTCCAAATATTCGATAAATTATCATTTGTACTGGTTGGCGAATGCTGTTCAATGGCATTCATAGGCGGCTGATCTCCTGTGCTACTCCCTTTATGGGCATTATCAGATGCAACTTCACCAAATAACCATTGGCTTGGTGCTGCACCATAATTACCCCATGTTCCGTCTAAATTGCCATTAAGCATACCATAGGCCCCTATTAAAAGTCCTTCAACCCCCTCTTGGCTCATTAACTGTTCCTCGGTGAGTTCGCCCTGCGGTTGCAATGCTAAAAATTCCTTCTTGCAGGAAAAAGTACTGCAAATTAATAAGGAAAGAAGAATATATTTTATATGTTTCATTTTGATAATTTTTAATTAAAAACCAACATTAATACCGATTAAAAACTGACGTGGTGAAGGGTAAACCCCCTGATCTACTCCTGGCGCAGAGAAGCCATCTACAATTTGACTTATTTCCGGATCCAATCCTGTGTACTTAGTGATGGTAAATACATTGGTTGCACTAACATACACCCTAATCTTGTTGATGGCTGAATTTGGTCCAAAAGCCTTAGCTGTTGGGATAGAGTAGCCAATCTGCAAATTTTTCAACCTTAAAAAACTTCCGTTTTGAATGTAATAACTCGAAGAAGCAAACTCCAGATCAGAGGCTCCGGCATAAGCAGAAGGAATCAGGCTTGATGTATTGGTTGGGCTCCAGGCATCAAGTAATCTAACACTTTTTGCTCCATCAAAGGAAGGGAAATCTGTAAAATAGCGTGTAGCTTCAAATATATCATTTCCTTTTACACCATATAAGAAAGCTGAAATATCAAAATTCTTGTAAGATGCGTTCAAGTTTATACCATAAGTGAAATCAGGATGAGGACTTCCAATAATGGTCCGGTCTTTTGGATCAATAATACCATCACCATTAATATCCTGATAACGTAATCCGCCAACCCTGGCATTTGAATAAGAAGGGTTAGTCTGGATATCGGCAGCACTCTGATAAATTCCTGCAGTTTTATATCCAAAAAATGAACCCAGTGGCACACCTTCTTGTAAAACACTGGTTTGTAAGCTCCTATAATTGCCGTAAACCTGATTTAGAATACCTGGTGCCAACCTTACGATCTTATTGTTATTTTTTGAAAAATTTGCACCGATATCAAATTTAAAAGGGCTATCAGCACTTCTTCCATAATGATAAGCGACATTAAATTCGACCCCTTTATTACTCATATCGCCGATATTTACAAAAGGTGAACTTCCCATTCCTACAATGCTTGCTGGTAGGGGCACCGGGTAAAGCATATCAGTCGTTTTCTTGTTATACCAATCTACTGATCCATCAACAGCCCCGCCTAACAAAGTAAAATCAAGACCAATATTTAAAGAATTTACAGCTTCCCATTTAATATCAGGGTTTTGATAGGCATTTTGTCGCACACCTGTTGTAAGACCATTACCGCCACCAAGTGCATAAGCTGAATTAACAATAGAACTTTGAAATCTATTGATATATTGATATCCTGGTATCCGTTGGTTTCCGGTTTGTCCGTATCCAACACGAAGTTTCAAATCGCTAACCCAAGTGAGACTTTTCATAAACTCCTCTTCCGATAATCTCCATGCGGCACTTGCTGCCGGGAAATTGCCATATTTATTATTAGGACCGAAGTTAGATGAACCATCCCTACGGATAGTAAAACTGGCGAGATAACGATCATTAAAGGAATAATCAAGCTTTGCAAATACGGAGAATAGCGACCCTATTGCTCCGGTACTGGTATTGCTGATGTTTGAAGAACCTGTACCCAAATAATAATAATCCGGATTGCCCAAAAGAAAGAAATCATTTCTTCCTGCAGTTAATTGTCTGGTTCTGGACCTGATTGCCTCCGTACCGATTAATGCATTTAAACTGTGTTTTTCAGCAAATTTTTTGTTATAATTTAAAGTATTAGTCCAGGTCCATTCCGTATTATATCCTTGGATTTCGCTTAAATTATTTGAATTATTGCCTTCAGAGAATTCCAAATTTGGATAACGCATAGATAAGCTATTGTAATTTTCGTAACGTATCCCAAAATTGGTTTTTAATACTAAACCCGGAATAATATCACCTTCACCGAAGATATTTCCAAAAAAGAAGTTGTTTTTATTAACATTATCTTTTGCCCTGAATAGAAATGCGAGTGGATTCTCTGCATTTCCCAACTGACTACCGCGGCTACCGGCAAAGTTTCCGGCAATGTCATAAACAGGGATAATTGTTGGGATACGGTATGCCCATCCTAAAGCACTTCCCTGATCCTGATAACCACCGGGAGTGTTCGGGTTAACGCCAAATCCGACGCCTTCAGAATAACTGTATTGTGCATTTTCTCCAAAACGCACCCTTTTATTAAAAGCAGATACCGCAGTATTAGATCTAAAACTATAACGTTTAAAACCGGTGTATTTTATCGTTCCTTTTTGATTCAAGTATCCTGCACTAATAGAATAGGTTGCATTGTCCGAGCCACCCAGCGCACTAAGATTATAATTCTGAACTGGTGCAGATTCGGTTATCTCATCAAACCAATTGGTACCTTGCTTATTTGCTTTTGTAATTTGATAAAACAAATTTGGATCACGGCTATAATTGTACTTAGAAGGATCCGCATCCGCTGCAGTAACATTTTGACCAAGTTTTAAACCTGCCACTAAATATTCAGGTAACACAGGTGTTGAACCAGAGCCATAGTTATCTCCGGCAGCAATAGACTTTCCGGCATTAGTATACCCATCAAATACATATTGTGCATATTGTTGAGGATTCATCATTTTTGGAAAGCTATTTTTTCTTGGCGACTGGGTGCCATAGTAAGAATCAAGTGTAATTTTTGGTACTCCAGCCATGCCTTTTTTAGTGGTAATGATTACCACACCATTATTTGCTCTTGAACCGTAGATAGAAGCTGAAGAAGCATCTTTCAATACTTGCATGCTTTCGATATCATTCTGGTTAAGCCACGATAGTTTTCCCTCAAACGGAACGCCATCAATTACGTAAAGTGGATCATTGTTATTAATGGTACTAAAACCCCGGATTCTGATCTGCGGCGTTGAACCGGGAGCCCCGTCATTTACAATTTGTACCCCTGTTGCTTTTCCTTGCAACGCTTCAACAGCACTTGCTGCAGGCTGGGCCTTTAACAGTTCCATACTTACCACAGCCACAGAGCCAGTTAAGTCTTTCTTCCGTTGAGAAGAATAACCAGTTACTACAACCTCTGTAAGGTTATTATTGTTGGCTTGTAATACAATTGAAATGTTGGTTTGGGTACCCACTGATACTTCTTTACTGCCATAGCCAACAAAAGAAATAACCAATACATCGGTAGGTTTTACGCTCAATGAGAAGGCACCATTTGCATCAGTAGACGTACCACCGCTGCCATTTTTAATTTTGATTGTGGCACCAACCACAGGCAGTTTATCATCACTGGCAATAACTTTACCAGTGATTTTTGATTGGGCCATTGCGCCGAGGGCAAATAACATCCCCAAACACAAGAGAAGAAAACTCCTCTTGATAAAAGATAGATTTTGTTTCATAAAGTTTATATTGATTAGGTTAATAATGCGTACTCAATACGACTGATGTACTTCTAGGTTAAAAAACTTAGCAGTATCAGGTTACCTCCGTCAGTTATGACGACGTGTTTAAGTGGTTTAGTTTTTCGCTGGATTATGCCAATACACCAAAAAAGGCAGGCATGCAAGAAGAATGGATTTCTCTTGGAGAGTAGTAGATTTTTTCTCATAAGTAAGTGGTTAGATAGGTTGTTAGGTATTTTTATTGATGATTTACATAATGATATTTTTTTTAATTAAATAATGAATCAATGCATAATCTACACTTGATTAAAAATAAATATACATATAAAAATAATAATACTACAAAAAAATACATACACAAATAGACTACTAAATACCAACTAAAAGGATTAATGCATTAGATCAATAACAAACATGTGTAATAAATAACGATTTGAGGTTACACTTATCAAATAGTAAATTCTCATACATTTTTTGTATCTTTGCCGCCGAAGCAGGAATAAGGGCTTGCCATTCTGAATGGCATATTCTCTCCGCAAGTTAGTCCTTCAATAAATGATTGTTCTAGCTTCTTCGATAAATATTACACAGAAACATACATGTTATTCAAAGAATTAAACCTCATTGAGCCAATTTTAAAGGCCCTTGAGACCGAAGGTTATACACAACCAACACCAATACAGGAGCAATCCATCCCAACAATATTAAAAGGTAAAGATTTATTAGGCTGCGCACAAACAGGTACCGGAAAAACCGCCGCCTTTGCTATCCCGATGTTGCAGTTATTACACGAAAAACACATCAATACCAAAGCAACCAAAAACATAAAGGCTTTAATTTTAACGCCAACACGCGAGCTTGCCATCCAGATTGAAGAAAGTTTTAAGGCTTATGGCCGTCATTTAAATCTACGTCATTTAGTAATTTTTGGCGGTGTAAACCAACACTCGCAGGTAGAAGCTTTAAGAAAAGGTGTTGATATTTTAGTGGCAACACCCGGCCGTTTATTAGATTTAATGAACCAGGGTTTCATCAGTTTAAATACCATCGAATTGTTCGTATTGGATGAAGCCGACCGCATGCTCGATATGGGCTTTATTCACGATGTGAAAAAGGTAGTAGCTAAATTACCGGCCAAACGCCAGACTTTGTTTTTCTCGGCAACCATGCCAGACGAAATCCAGAAGTTGGCAAATACGATTTTATCTAGTCCGACAAAAGTAGAGGTTACCCCGATTTCTTCTACTGCCGAAACGATTGTTCAATCGGTTTATTTTGTTGATAAGCCTGATAAAAAGAAATTATTGATCCACCTTCTTGAAGATAAAAAGATCGAAACTGCTTTGGTTTTTACCCGTACCAAACATGGTGCAGACCGTATTGTTAAGGATTTGGCCCATGCAGGTATTAAAGCTGCAGCCATTCACGGCAATAAATCGCAAAATGCCAGACAAAGGGCATTAACCGATTTTAAAGACAGGAAAATCCGCGTTTTGGTAGCTACCGATATTGCTGCACGTGGTATTGATATTGATCAGTTATCGCACGTTTTCAATTTCGAATTGCCAAATATCCCTGAATCTTATGTACACAGAATTGGCCGTACAGGCCGTGCTGGTGCAAACGGCATTGCTATTTCTTTCTGCGATGCGGAAGAAAACGAATACCTATTGGATATCCAGAAACTGATTAAAATTACACTTCCGGTTGTTGATGATCATCCTTATCCTTTAAGCTGGGAAAGTATGCTTGCTAAAAACCAGGTTAAACGTAAACCACAAGCCCAATCGAAAGGCGGTGGCGGCGCTAAAAAAGGTACTGATGGCAATATGAGCGGCAAACCGCGCAACGCCAGTAACAACAGAAGATTTGGCGGAAATAGAAAAAGAGGCGAAAGATAATCGCACTCGTCATTTCGAGCGCAGCCGAGAAATCTGCGAAGTAGATCTCTCCATTTCACTGCGTTCCAGTCGAGATGACGACCGTTCTATTGGATCTGTCCCAAAAAGACAAAAACCCCGATCTGCAAAATGCAAATCGGGGTTTTATATTTCTGACCTAAGGCAAGAGCAAGGAAAACCCTCTACCCTATTACCTTCCGCCTTATACCTTAAACAACTACATTAATAATCTTTCCTTTAACGAAAATGATCTTTTTAGTTGGTTTTCCGTCTAAGAATTTCTGGAATTGCTCATCAGCCAATAAAATGCTTTCTACCTCTGGCTGAGCCAAGGTTAAGCTCAAATTCAGGTTCATTTTCATTTTGCCGTTGATTGAAACAGGATAAGCAAACTCATCTTCTACCAAATACTCAGGTTTAAATGTCGGGAAAGCCGTATACGATAAAGTTCCGGCTTCATTACCTAACAATACCCAAAGCTCTTCGCAGATATGTGGCGCATAAGGTGAAAGGATAATCACCATATCTTCCAAAATCTGGCGGTTTTTGCATTTCAGATCGGTTAATTCGTTTACTGCAATCATAAAGCTCGATACAGAAGTATTGAACGAGAAACGCTCGATATCGTCCTGTACTTTTTTAATGATTTTATGCAGCGATTTTAGCTCTGCTTTTGTAGGCACAGCATCGTTTACATGGAAAGCCCATTCTTCGTTATGAAATAAACGCCAGAATTTACGCAAGAACTTAAATACACCCTCAATACCGTTCGTATTCCAGGGTTTACTCTGTTCTAACGGACCTAAGAACATTTCGTACATCCGCAAAGTATCAGCACCATAACGCTCAATCAGATCATCGGGATTAACCACGTTGAATTTTGATTTCGACATTTTCTCTACTTCAACACCGCAGATGTATTTTCCGCCTTCAAGAATAAATTCTGCATTAGCATATTCTTCTCTCCAGGCTTTAAATTTAGCGATGTCTAAAATATCGTTTTCAACAATGTTCACATCAACGTGCAATGCCGAGGTTTTATATTCTTTTCTTAAACCAGCCGAAACATAGGTATTGGTAGGTTTTCCGTTCTCATCGTTAATGCGGTAAACAAAACTACTTCTACCCTGGATCATACCCTGGTTAATCAGTTTTTTGAAAGGTTCTTCTTCTTTCGTATAACCTAGATCTTTCAAAAATTTATTCCAGAAACGGCTGTACAATAAGTGACCGGTTGCATGCTCAGAGCCACCAATGTACAAATCGACATCTTTCCAATATTCAACAGCTTCTTTTGAAGCAAAATCGTTCTTGTTATTGGCATCCATGTAACGGTACCAGTACCAGCTGCTTCCAGCCCAGCCCGGCATGGTGCTTAATTCATAATGTCCGCCATCTTTAGGAACCCAGTCTTCAGCCCTAGCCAAAGGTGGTTCTCCTGTTTCAGTAGGCAAATATTTGTCAATTTCAGGAAGTAACAATGGTAATTCTTCTTCATTTACCAAATAAGGCAATCCATCTTTAAAGTAAACTGGAATCGGCTCTCCCCAATAACGCTGGCGACCAAAAATCGCATCACGTTGCCTGAAGTTTACTTTTGCTTTCCCTACTTTCTCTTCTTCCAACCAGTTATTCAAAAATGGAACAGCTTCTTTATATGTCATTCCATTTATGAAACCAGAATTAATGTATTTCCCTTCTTTGGTTGGATCTGCCTGAACATCAATATCCTTTTGTCCATCCAAAATCTGAATAATCGGTAAATTAAAATGTGTGGCAAATAACCAATCGCGTTGATCGCCACTCGGAACGCCCATAACTGCACCTGTACCGTAACCTGCCAATACATAATCAGCAATCCACAATTGAACACGCTCGCCACTTACAGGGTTAATTACATAGGTACCTGTAAAAGCACCAGACACCGTTTTGGTATCGGCCATACGGTCTAATTCTGATTTCTTTTTAGTTAAAGCGATGTAGTTTGCAATGTCCTGTTTTTGTTCAGGAGTAGTTAATTCTGCAACCCACTCATGCTCAGGCGCCAAAACCAGGTAAGAAACCCCAAAAATGGTATCTACTCGGGTGGTAAAAACTTCAATGTAGTCCGAAGTCCGGGGTCCGGAGTCCGAAGTCTCAATTTTAAACCTTACTGATGCTCCAACACTTTTACCGATCCAGTTGCGCTGCATTTCTTTAATCGGCTCCGGCCAATCGATGGTATCCAACCCTTGCAAAAGTCTGTCAGAATAAGCGGTAATCCGCATGCTCCATTGCATCATTTTCTTTTGTTCAACAGGAAAACCTCCACGCTCAGAGAAACCATCTTTAACTTCATCATTCGCTAAAACGGTTCCTAAAGCCGGACACCAGTTTACGGTACTCTCACGGAGATATGTTAAGCGGTACTTTAACAATTCAATCTGTTTCTCTTCATCGGTAAAGGTTGCCCAATCGCTCGGCATAAATTCTTTAGTATCTTCATCACAAACTGCCCTAACATCAGCTGTGCCAGAAGCATTAAATTTTTCGATCAATGTGGTAATATCTTCTGCCCTATCGTTTTCGATATTGTACCATGAATTGAACAACTGCATAAAAATCCACTGTGTCCATTTATAATAAGATGGCTCACTGGTGCGTACCTCTCTGCTCCAATCGAAAGAAAAACCAATTTGGTCTAACTGCCTGCGGTAGGTTGCAATGTTTGCCTCGGTGGTAATAGCAGGATGCTGCCCCGTTTGTATGGCGTATTGCTCTGCGGGTAATCCAAACGAATCGTATCCCATTGGATGCAATACATTGAAGCCTTTAAGGCGTTTATACCTTGAAAAAATATCTGATGCAATGTAACCCAGTGGGTGACCAACGTGCAGGCCTGCTCCTGATGGATAAGGAAACATATCTAACACATAATATTTTGGCTTTTCAGAATTGCTTTCGGCTTTAAACGTTTGATGATCTGCCCAAAATTTCTGCCACTTTTGTTCTATTTCTTTGAATTGGTAATCCATTGCAGGTTTTAAATTTTTAAAGGGGCAAAAATACGGAAATTAAGGGGCTTAAAAAAGTAGATTCATGATAATATTTTGGCAGCAGAAATGCAGAATCAGAAGAGGTTAGGATTAAAATGTAGCAGGGTTTTATGTGCAATCGGATATTAGCATCTGACTGTCAAAGAAGTCAAATTCAAGTAAATGCATCAATTTATTATCTTCGTATATCAAAAATAACTGTTATGACACATCTTACAATTGAAAATAAGAAATACGTACTCATCCCAGAAGAAAGTTACCAAGAGTTGCAAAAAAATGCAGCTTTAAAACATCATCCTGAAAAAACATTTTCTATTAATGAAGCGCGGGCTCATAGTAAAAAGTTAATCAGGAAACGGGCAACAGAAAAATAACAATTAAGCAATCTGTTGCAGAAAGTATTGCAAAGTTTCTTGGCATTTAGAATCCGAAGGTCTTCCTGCCACTGCAGAAAATTTGCTGACGGCATTTATGATTTCATTGAAAAACTAGGGGACAGTAGAAAAAGATACAGAACCTGCAGGGAAGCACAAAGAATTTTGATGGGTTATAAATGCATATCTTACAAGAAGAAATATACTATTGTTTTCATTGAATTGGATACAGAAATTGTTGTGTGCGAATTTATTCCATCGAAAATGATTTACTGGTAATTTTCTGTCGTCGTTCGCCCATGTGCAGTCAGATGTTACCATCTGACTTGCTATTAAGTGAATCTTATATCCAATTTAGCGTCAGTTGGGAACAACTGACACCACAAAATTTAACGCCAAAAAAAATGCGCCATTGATGTTAAAACCAATGGCGCAGCAAATAATCGGGAATTAAGATCTTATCTCGATAAAGAATATACTTTAGTAACGTTTGTTTTATCAATTTTAGCAGTAAACTCTAATTTGTTTGCAGTGATGCTGTTTATTTTACAATAATTCAATCCATCATTAATATCCATACTGAACTGATCAGCGTAAATAATTACATAAGTTCCGATTGTTCTGTTACCCGATAAACTCAGTTCTACCTGATCATCGTTATTTGATTTATAGTCAACATAATCACTTGTTGTACCATAGGTAACAGTCCCATTAATCTTTTTTGGATCTTTCAACATTTCTTCAGCAGTATAACCGGAAGTTACAATTTTATTTAACGTCCATCGGCCTAACATCTGGGCTTTTAATGAAGTATCATCTTTTTTGCAAGAAATAATTGTTGAGGCGATAAGTAAGAATAGGCTTAGAAGAGTAACTTGTCTTTTCATAGTTAAATTTAGTTTTAAGATATCCATAATTAACGCCGTTTCAACAAATTTCGTACCGCGTTTTCAGAAAAAGCAAATTTATTAAAGAATTTAATCTTCAAACTAAAAGCTAATCGCGTACGTTAGTATTCATTTAGCAATCATTAATTGGTGTTTATCAGGTATAATTTATATTTTCGCAGAAACAAAAATGAAATACATGGAAGAATTCGAAGTAAGTGATGCATCTAAGAAAACCAAAACCGTTTATATCTCCACTATAATCAGTATTGCTTTGGTTTTATTAATGCTGGGGCTGCTTGGTTTGGTACTTGTACATGCCAAAAACCTGTCTAACTACGTTAAAGAAAACATCGTTTTAAACATTATTGTTGATGAAGGTGCAAAAGAAGCCGATGTTTTGGCTTTCCAGAAAGAGTTAAATGCTAACCCTGCAGTAAAACAAACTCAATATGTAAACAAAGAGCTTGCCGCAAGAAATTTAACCCAGGATTTGGGGGAGGATTTTGTTAACTTTTTAGGATACAACCCGCTAACTTCTACTTTCGATGTGTATTTAAAAGCAGAATATGCGAATAATAAAAGTATCGATGCCTTAAAAGCAAGTATTTCTAAAAACCCTGTTGTTAAAGAAGTGGTTTACCAAAGCTCTTTAATTGATATGGTAAACAAGAATATCAGTACCATTGGCTTAATTATTTTAGCCTTTGCAGCACTACTATTAATCATTTCTATCGCACTGATTAACAACACTATACGGCTGGCAATTTACTCGCAACGTTTTTTAATTAAAAGTATGCAGCTGGTTGGTGCAACGAAAAACTTTATTCGACGTCCTTTCTTATTATATGCTGCTTTACATGGCTTAATTGCTGCATTTATTGCCATCATAATTTTACTGGCAACTTTAATTTACGCCCGCAAAGAAGTACCTGAAATTATTATTTTAAATAATTATAAGGAATTTGGCTTCGTATTTATAGGCCTTTTAATTGTGGGTATTTTTATAACAGGCATTAGTACATGGTTTGCGGTAAGCAGATATTTACGTTTAAAATCTTATCATCTTTATAGATAATGGCAGAAAAAAAAACAGGTCCGGTTGTAAAGGACGTTAAAAGCGAATTGGTGTTTACCAAAAAAAACTATCAGTTATTGTTAATCAGCATTGCAATTGTAGCAGTCGGCTTTATATTAATGATGGGTACTGAAGGCAATATTTACGACTTTAGAAGAACTTTATTGGCACCAATAGTAGTGTTGGCGGGTTTTGCTTTTGGCATTTATGCTATCCTAAAAAAATAATTTCTTGTATTAGCTAAAGTGTTTTTTTAACTTTATAATATGACAACAACAAATTTGCAGATCGAAATAAATTCACTTCCCCTAAACCTTAGGCAGGAAGTTGCAGATTTTGTTGAATTCTTAAAAACAAAACACAAAAACAAATCGAAATTAAAATCGCGTGAGTTTGGGTATGCAAAAGGTAAAATCAAATTATCTGATGATTTTGACGAACCGTTAGAAATGTTTGCTGATTATATTTAATGGCATATCTATTAGATACTCATACCTTCTTGTGGTTTGTAGCAGGAGATAATCAGCTGCCAACTTCAATAAATAAAAAATTATCTGATATTAATCTACCTTGTTTCTTGAGCATTGCCTCCCTTTGGGAAATTGCTATCAAAAAACAAATCGGAAAACTCGATTTAAAAATTGGTTTTGATGAATTATTTCGCTTTGCTGAAAGAAATCAAATAGAAATCATTGCTATCAATGAAACCCATCTTACTACATTATTAGGTCTCGATTTTCTCAACAATGATCCTTTTGATCGGATTATTGTATCACAAGCAATCTCTGAAGATTTAACTTTAATATCAAGAGATAAAAAATTAAAAAACTATAAAGTAAAATTACAGTGGGACTAGCCCATTAATCAAAATATATGAACTCTTTTGAAGCCATTGTCCTTGCTATTGTTGAAGGATTAACTGAATTTTTGCCTGTATCGAGTACCGGACACATGATTATTGCCTCATCGTTTATGGGCATCGCATCAGAACCATTTGTAAAGCTTTTCACTATTGTGATCCAATTGGGCGCAATACTTTCGGTTGTTGTACTCTATTTCAAAAGATTTTTTAAATCGATAAATTTCTACATTAAATTACTGGTTGCATTTATCCCAGCTGCCATATTTGGTTTATTATTGAGCAAAAAAATCGACGAATTATTAGAAAGCCCAATGGCTGTTGGTATTTCGCTGTTAGTTGGCGGTGTTATCTTATTATTTGTAGACAAGTGGTTTAATAAACCAACCATCCACGAGGAAGAAGAAGTAACCTATTTAACCGCTTTAAAAATAGGTTTCTTTCAGTGTATTGCCATGTTACCGGGCGTATCGCGCTCGGGAGCCAGTATTGTTGGCGGTATGAGCCAGAAATTAAGCAGAAAAGTTGCCGCAGAATTTTCATTCTTTTTAGCTGTACCTACCATGTTTGCTGCAACAGCAAAAAAACTTTACGATTTTTATAAAGAAGGGCACACCATTACCCATGAGCAGACTAATCTTTTAATTATTGGTAATGTGGTTGCTTTTGTAGTGGCACTTTTGGCGATAAAAAGTTTTATCGGCTATTTAAACAAAAATGGTTTCAAGGTTTTTGGATGGTATAGAATTGCTGCTGGTTTAATCATTATCATCTTATTGCTGAGCGGGCACAACTTACAGATTATATAATCGAGGAATATTAACCACAGATTTACACGGACGATTGTTATCTGTGTGCATCCTTTTCATGTGTGGTAAAAAACGACATTGAATCCGTATCTTTGCGCAAAAAAGATTTGTGAGTACCGAAAATTCAAAATTTAAAGACTTCAATTTTGCAGAAGGCGAATTGCTCTTAATTAACAAACCATACAAATGGACTTCGTTTGATGTGGTGGGCAAAATCCGTAATTCTTTAAAACCGCTAAAACTAAAGGTTGGTCATGCCGGCACTTTAGATCCCCTTGCTACAGGCTTGCTAATCATCTGTACCGGCAAATTAACTAAGCAGATAGACACTTTCCAGGCTGAAGAGAAAGAGTATACAGGCACCATGATTTTGGGTGCTACTACCCCATCGTTCGATATGGAAACTGAGGTAGATCAAACTTTCGATATTAACAAAATTACCGAAGATGAAATTTATGCTGCGTGTAAACCATTTATTGGCGATATAGAACAATACCCGCCTGCACACTCTGCTGTAAAGGTAAATGGCGAACGTTTATACGTAAAAGCAAGATTGGGTGAAGAGGTTGAATTACGTAAACGTTTTGTAAGTGTTCCGGAATTTGAAATCACGCGGATCGAACTACCAGAGATCGATTTTAAAATTGTATGTAGTAAAGGCACTTACATCCGTTCACTGATATCCGATTTTGGCAAAACTTTAAATAGCGGGGCTTATCTTTCTAAACTTACCCGCACCCGGAGCGGAAACTTTTTGCTTAAAGATGCGTTTGAGGTATTAGAACTTGTTAATTATATTCGTAGCAAGAAAGAAGAAGCTAAAACTGAAGCAGAGGCATGAACCGCATCAAAAACAAGAACATCAGGTTTATAAAAGAAATTCTTTTAATAATTGCAGGTGTAACTTCGGCATGTTTTGGCTTAAAAAGCTTTTTAATGCCCAGCCATTTTATTGATGGCGGTGTGACGGGTATTTCCCTTCTGTTAAGCACATTAACAGGCTGGAATTTATCATACCTTATTGCGATTATCAACATTCCCTTTGTAATTTTAGGTTATAGACAGATTGGTAAAGGCTTTGCCCTTAAAACCGCTATTGCCATTGCTGCCCTCTCGTTGGCCTTAATTTTTCTTCCCTTTCAGCCCATTACCCACGATAAATTGCTCATCGCATTTTTTGGCGGATTATTTTTAGGCGGTGGAATTGGATTGGCCATGCGCGGTGGCTGTGTAATCGACGGAACAGAGGTTTTAGCGCTTTACATCAGTAAAAACAGCATTTTAACCGTTGGAAATATCATCCTGATCTTAAACATCATTATTTTCGCATTCGCAGCTTATTTCTTAAATATCGAAACTGCACTGTATGCCATTCTAACTTATTTATCGGCATCAAGCACTATCGATTTCATTGTAAACGGCATAGAACAATACACCGGTGTTACTATTATTTCAGAGCATCAGGAGGACATAAAAGGATTCATCATTAAAGAAATGAAACGCGGGGTGACCATTTATAAAGGTGAAGGAGGTTATGGAGAAAAGAAAGATATCGATATTATTTTTACCGTTGTTACCAAACTAGAAATGAGCAAATTACAAACCGCTATTCGCCAGATCGATCCTGATGCATTTGTGATACAACAACAGATTGCCGATTTAAAAGGCGGGGTAGTAAAACGCCATGCTTTACATTAATAAATAATAGAAATTTGGGCATGCCCCCTAAGCTACGCAAAGGGTCGGGCTGTACGCTAAATCCCCGATGAAACCTGTAAAACAAGCAAGCATGCCACAAAAAAATAATAAACAACAATGCTTAAATCGGGGGATACCGCTTCCATCCCTCATGCAAAACCCACACCGATAAAATAGATTTTACCATTGAAAATATATCATAACCTTTCCGATTTTAAAAAATTAGATAATGCCATTGTAACCATTGGCACTTTCGACGGCGTGCATTTCGGGCACCAAAAAATCATTAAACAACTGGTACAAAAAGCAAAAGCCGATAATGGAGAAAGCGTAATATTAACTTTTTTCCCACACCCCAGAATGATTATTGATCCTGAAAACCAGGAACTAAAAATGATTAATACCATCAATGAAAAAGCCGAAATTTTAAAAGGTTTAGGTGTAGATCATTTAATCATCACGCCATTTACCAGAGATTTCTCTAATCAGCTGCCCGAAGATTATATAAAAAACACATTGGTGAATAACATTGGCACCAAGCATATTATTATTGGTTACGACCACCGCTTTGGTAAAGACCGTTCTGGAAATTTAAGCGATTTAAAGGCTGCAGGTTTACATTATGGTTTTAGTGTTGAAGAAATTATGGAGCAGGATATTCATGATGTCGCAGTAAGCTCCACCAAAATCCGTCAGGCACTCTTAGCGGGTGATGTAAGTTTGGCCAACGATTACCTAGGCTATCCTTTTTCTATTTTTGGAAGGGTAATTAAAGGCGATAAAATAGGCAGAACAATAGGTTTCCCTACCGCCAATATCTTTGTAGAAGAAACTTATAAACTGATTCCGGGCGATGGCATTTATGCGGTAACGGTAGAGATGGAGTCCGAAGCCCCAAACCCTAAACCTTCAACCTTAAGCCCTCAACCCTACAAAGGAATGGCCTACATCGGGCAGCGCCCAACCATTAACGGAATGACCAGAAATATTGAGGTTAATATTTTTGATTTTAACCAGGAAATTTATGGGCAGGATATTAAGATGAACTTTTTGAAATTCCTTCGTCATGATGTAAAATTTACCGGATTAGAAGCTTTAACAGTTCAGTTACAAAAAGACAAAGAAGCGACGCTAGATTTTTTTAACAGGTAATTACTGCTCTGGATACAAAGTTAAATCACTAATAAATCTAAAATCTTTTAGGTTATAAGTAAACAGTTTTAGCTTGGTTTCTATCGCTGTTGCAGCAATTAACGAATCAGGTATTGCAAGTCCATGGCTTAATTTAAAACCCTGCATTAAATTAATTGCAGTTAAGTTTATTCTTTCATTAATTAATATAATACTAAATCTACTCAGTTTTTTATTGATAGTGTTAAGATCTAACTTATTAGTGGCTCCAAACAATAATTCCATTTTGGTAATGGATGAAAATGATAACATTATCTAATTCTATATCCGTTTCTAGTAACGCTGTTACTGATGCATTCCTACTTTTATTTTTATCAAAATAATCTATTAACACATCTGTATCGCAAATTATTTTTTCCTTTGCCATGCAGTATTTCTTAATTCCTCAGCACTTAAATCCTTTCCTGTAAAAACATCATGTAATTTAGAGATATCAATCGATCCATCTCCAGTGATTACAGGAATACCATTAATACTTGCTTCTTTTTTAACCTTTGTTTTAGATTTATGATCCGCTACAGAAAAATTTAAGTATTTGCCTAACTCCTTAAGTGCTTCCAAAGTTTTATTGCTTTTGTATTTAATCGTTACTTCTTTCATTAGATTCAACTTTTTCAATGTTCGAAATCATCTACACACAAATTTAATCAATATTTCTTATAATATTACTCCTGGTGTTTGGGGCTAATAAGCATTATATCAGAAAGAATGCATCTATTTAAATCAGATTTTCCTTTCAAAAAAGCCTCATTTTCGTTATATTAGCGGCAATGAGGCTTTTTTACATCATCTTTTTTCTGTCTATCTCCATTAATTTTGCGGCCTTCGCATCGCAGGAACAAAGAAATGATGTACCATTAAAAAACACCAAAATAAGTTTCATTTCAAGCAAAAAAAATATCAAATCCAATTATGATTTCAATCAGGACAGTGAAAGTCTGCAAAAAGATTTCATTAATAGTCCAATTATAAAAATATCATCCAGTGCGTTTGTACTGATCACTTTTTTGCTATTCCTTTTTTTCAAGAACAAAACCATCAATACAAAAATTGTAATCAAGAGATTAAAATATAATTATTGGTGCCTGTTTAAGATGCTCTATCCAAAACATGTTTTTTGGTAAGTAATTTCATTTTTAACCACAAATGTGGCGTTTTCAATAAAATGCCGAGTAATAATACTTGGAAATAAATTATTTAATCATCAATACCCATTTTTTATAGATGCATTTACCCGATTTAATTGCCGATTTAGGATTAATTCTTGCCGCTGCAGGGATAACCACCCTCATATTTAAACGAATTAAACAACCCCTGGTTTTAGGTTACATACTGGCCGGCCTGTTGGTTGGCTCACATTTAGATTTTTTTCCTTCCGTTACCGATACAAAAAGCATCAATATTTGGGGCGAAATAGGCGTAATTTTCCTTTTATTTAGCTTAGGTTTAGAATTCAGTTTTAAAAAACTGGTTAAAGTTGGCGGTTCTGCTTCTATCACGGCGATTGTGAAAGTGCTTTTTATCATTCTGGCGGGCTACTTGGTTGGTAAAGCAATGGGCTGGAAAGATATGGATAGTTTATTTCTGGGGGGAATTTTGTCCATCTCATCAACCATGATTACCATAAAGGCCTTTGAAGAGCTGGGTTTAAAACACAAAAAGTTTGCAGGCCTGGTTTTTGGGGTTTTAATTGTTGAAGATCTGGTGGCGATCTTGTTACTTGTATTATTTTCTACCCTGGCGGTTAGTCAGCAATCGGCAGGTACAGAAATGCTGTATTCCATCTTAAAACTCGCTTTTTTCCTGGTACTTTGGTTCTTGGGCGGAATATTCCTGGTTCCTTCATTTCTTAAAGCAACCAAGAAATTAATGAACGACGAAACCATGTTGGTGGTATCTTTAGCCTTATGTTTGGTAATGGTATTACTGGCCGATAAGGTGGGCTTCTCTCCTGCTCTGGGTGCATTTATTATGGGTTCTATTTTGGCAGAAACCACACAGGCAGAAAGAATCGAACACTTAACCAAATCAGTAAAAGATTTATTCGCAGCAGTATTTTTTGTTTCGGTCGGTATGCTGATCGACCCTTCTATGCTGGTTAAATACGCTGTACCGATTATCGTTGCTACCTTAGTAATTATTTTAGGGAAAATTATATTTACCATTTTAGGTGCGTTATTATCTGGTCAGCCATTAAAAACTTCAGTACAATCGGGCATGAGTTTGGCGCAGATTGGTGAGTTTTCATTCATCATTGCTTCATTAGGCTTAACCCTTAAAGTAACAAGCGATTTCCTTTATCCTATCGCGGTAGCAGCAGCGGCAATTACTACCTTTACCACACCATACCTGATTAAACTATCAGAGCCTTTTTACCAGTATTTAAACCGTGTTTTACCAAAAAAATGGCTTGATGGTATAGAAAGATACAGCTCTAGTACCGAAGGAATTACCACGTTAAGCGATTGGAGGGTTTTATTAAGGTCTTATATCTTTAATACGATTATCCACTCGGTAATCATCATAGCAATCATATTTCTGGCCTACAGATACGTTCAGCCTTTTATTGCGAGCAATATTCCCGATAGTTTAACAGCTATTATTATCAGTGTAGTGGTTTCATTCATTCTGATGTCGCCATTTTTATGGGCATTATCTATCCGGAGGATTCAGCGAACGGCCTATTCCCACCTTTGGCTGAACAAAAAATATACCCGGGGCCCGCTAATCGCAATCGAGTTTTTCAGAATAGCCTTAGGGATTTTCTTTGTAGGTTTTTTAATGTATGAATTTTTTGATACCTGGATTGCCGCTGTAATCGCATTAGCGCTGATTATCTTAGGCATGGTCATCTTCTCCAGGAAACTACAGTCTTTTTACGATAAACTGGAAAGGCGTTTCATGCTGAACTTAAATGCACGCGAGAATCAAAAACCTGATATTTTGCCTTGGGATACCCACTTAACAGAACTCACTGTTTCTCCTGAATCGGAAGTGGTTGGAAAAACGCTTACCGAATTAATGATCAGGGAAAAATATGGTGTAAATATTGCCTTAATTGAGCGGGGAAGACATAACATTCCAACACCAGGCAGAGATGAGCGGCTTTATCCAAACGATAAACTGTTGTTGATTGGAGCTGATGATCAACTGGCAGCTGTTAAAGCACTTCTAGAGGTTGATGCTCCGGAAACAGCTGAAGAAAGTAATTTTCCGAATAAAGAAATGACCCTGCAAAAGGTTGTTGTTCATGCCGAATCGCCTGTTTATGGCCTGAGTATCAGAAACGCAGGTATCCGCGAAAAAGCACAAGCTTTAGTTGTTGGTATAGAAAGGGGTACTGATCGGATATTGAATCCTTCCTCAGACTTTGTATTCGACAACGGTGATGTAATTTGGATTGTTGGGAACAATAAGAAGATAAAAGAGGTGATATAGGTAGTCCGGAGTCCTTAGTCCAAAGTCGGAAGTCTATTGACTGAGGACTTTTGACTAAGGACTAAAAAGCATATCTTCGTGTATAACCTAACCTATGAAAGTCGATAGAGAAAAGAGTGAGTTTCTTGATGATATGATTGAGCAATGGCAAAGTGACGGCTTAATTAATGAGGAAACAGGCGATAAACTCCGTAAAAGTTATGAAGCCAAAAACTTCGATTGGTTACGTTTGGCACAGTATGCTTTTTGGGTAGCTTTGGCTTGCGGTTTTATTGCACTTGGATCGCTCCTCATTGATAATTCAATCTTAAACTATTTAAAACGGGTTTACAATACACCAAACATCGTAATTGCTATTGTTTCGGGCGGATTGGCAGCATGGCTTTATATCTTAGGCTTTAAGCGAAAAAAGAAACTGGCTCATTTAAAGTTTAGTAATGAAGCTATCGTTTTTTCAGCGATTTTACTTACCGCGAATGCCATTGCCTATTTCGGGAAGGCGCTAGACAATGGATCGGGCAATTTCTCCATCCTGATTTTAATATCAGTTTTCATTTATGGTACTTTAGGTTATATATTCAATTCCCGCTTAATCTGGATTTTTGCTTTGATATCTTTAGGTGCCTGGTTTGGTACCGAAACAGGTTATTTAAGCCGTTGGAATTATTACTTCCTTGGCATGAATTATCCTTTGCGCTTTGTAGTTTTTGGCGCTGCATTAACCGCAGCATCGTTCATCATGAAAGCTTTCCCAAAAACACAAAACTTCTTTCAGGCTACTTATATCGCAGGGATGGTTTATTTATTTGTTTCTCTTTGGGCCTTATCAGTATTCGGCAATTTTGCCAGTTTAGAAGAATGGTATAAGGTTAGGCAGCTAAGCTTGTTTTATTGGGCATTAATTTCAGGAGCTGTCTGTGTAGCAAGTACTTTATTTGGTTTAAAATACCGTGATGACATTGCCCGCGAATTTGGTATTACTTTTCTCTTTATTAATCTTTACACGCGCTATTTCGAATACTTCTGGGACAGTTGGCATAAAGCTTTATTCTTTTCGGTACTGGCGGCCTCTTTTTGGCTGATTGGCAGAAAAGCAGAAAAAATCTGGAATGTTGAGTTTTTGAAGTAATAGTTAACACCAGTTTGAAGTAAAAAAACCATTCTTTCAATCTATTAAGATAAAATGCAAGTTAAAAAGCAAAATTTATATACAAAGATTATTGAACTGCTTAACCAAGCGAGGCAAAATGTAGCACAAACCATTAATAATACAATGGCAACCGCTTACTTCGAAATTGGCAGAATGATTGTTGAAGAAGAGCAGCACGGGAAGGAAAGAGCAGAATATGGTAAACAAATTTTAAATGAACTTTCTGAAAAATTAGTTACTGAATTTGGCAAAGGTTTTTCGAAAAGAAATTTAGAACAAATGCGCCAGTTTTATTTAACTTATTCAATTGCGCAGACAGTGTCTGCGCAATTGGGAAAAGATCAGACAGCCCCTGACGAATTCAAAAATGAAGAAATTGCCGATACAGTATCGCGTAAATCTATAATTCAGCAGACACTGTCTGCGCAATTCAAACTTACATGGTCTCACTACCTTAAGTTAATGAGAATAACCGATGTAAACGAACGTAATTTTTACGAAATAGAAGCAATAAAAAATAATTGGAGTTTACGCGAGTTGCAGCGCCAATATGATTCAGCATTATATACACGTTTAGCAATAAGCAAAAATAAAGAAGAAATACGATCACTTGGCCAAAAAGGACAGATAATCGAAAAAAACAAGGATTTAATAAAAGACCCCTACATACTGGAATTCCTAGGCCTACCAGAACAAAGTTTTTATTCAGAAAGTGAATTAGAGCAAAAATTAATTGATAAACTCGAACATTTCTTATTAGAATTAGGCAATGGCTTTACCTTTGTAGCCCGTCAAAAAAGAATAACTTTCGAAGAAAAACATTTCAAAATAGATTTAGTTTTCTATAACCGTATTTTAAAGTGTTTTGTACTTATCGATTTAAAAATCGGAGAACTAAAACATCAAGATATAGGCCAGATGCAGATGTATGTGAACTATTTTGATAGAGAAGTAAAACTTGAGGATGAAAACAAAACCATCGGTATTATACTTTGTCAGGATAAAAGCGAATCTGTAGTAAGATATACACTTCCAGAAAACAATGAACAAATTTTCGCAAGTAAGTATTTAACGGTTTTACCTAGTGAAAAGGATTTCATTAAAATTATTGAGAATTAATTCAAATGAAAATATACCAACAAGCTTTAGCACTGAGAGAACGAAGAAGAGGCTTCCATATCATTACCGACGAAATTGAAGATGCCTTACCGCAGCTTGACGAAATTAACATTGGCATTTGCCAGGTTTTTATACAGCATACTTCTGCTTCACTTACCATCAACGAAAATGCAGATCCTACAGTTCGGGTTGATTTTGAAATGTTCTTTAATAAAACCGTAAAGGAAAATGATCCCGATTATGAGCATGATTATGAAGGATCGGACGACATGCCTGCGCACTTAAAATCGGCACTTTTAGGCTGCTCTGTTACCATTCCGATTAGAAACGGCAGATTGGCGCTTGGTACCTGGCAGGGTATTTATCTTTGCGAACATCGCAACCATGGCGGCCAAAGAAGATTAATCATTACAGCTTGGGGCGAATAAATAATTTTAAGCTTTCTTAACTTCTTTTTTAATTTCGGGATGATTATCCTGAATGGATTTACTCCCCGTTTCTATCTCAATTTCTTTTGTAGTAACCGCATAATGAGAAGGGTAAATCTCAGATCCAAAAGCAACTGCATAAGCCTTCGTAAATTCGGCACCAAAATATAAAATGATAGAAGAATAATAAGTCCATAAAAGCACAACTACCAATGAGCCTGTTGCACCATAGGTACTACCAACATTACTCTGCCCTATGTAAAGTGAAATGGCAAATTTACCGATCATAAATAGTAAAGCGGTAACTATTGCACCAGCAATTACATCACGCCATTTTATAATTGCATCAGGTAATACCTTAAATATTACGCCGAATATTAATGAAATAACAGCCAAGGTTACGATCTGATTAAGAATGTAAAATACAATAACAGATATTTCGGCAAAGCGGGCCTGCAAGCGATCACTAAAGGCATCTAGTACAGATGTAACCGCTAACGAAACCAACAATACAAAACCCAGGCTAATAATTACCGAAAAGGATAAGAAACGGTTTTGGAGCATTTTTACCCATCCTCTTTTGGGCTTCGGTTTTAAGCCCCAAATGGTATTAATAGAATCCTGTATATCGCCAAAAACGGTAGTTGCCCCAATTAATAGGGTTATGATACCGATAATTAAAGCAATCGTGCTTTTTCCATCCAAATAAGCATTCTTGATTAACTGCTGTAAGGAAACGGCCGATTCCCGGCCTAAAAAGCCCTCGAGTTGGGCATAAACTTGTCCTTCGGCTATTTCTCTCCCTAAAAATATACCGCACAAAGAAATAATAACCACGAGCAGCGGCGCCATAGAAAACACTGTATAATAGGCTAATGAGCCACTAAGTTTCGTTACCTTATGATCGTTAAATCCTATAAACGATGCTTTTAAAATGCCCCATATTCCTTTTAAAGTGATTTTATGCTTTGCCATACACAAACTATTTAGATGAGATGCTCTAAACTTAAACCGCTTATTTTTTGAATTGTTTGTTAATTAATTAACGAAGACAGGATGTAAAGAAACCAAATGCAAAAAAGCTCCGATTTTTGTCGGAAAGTGATTTAGTTCTATTTGGCCTTAATCCATGAGGCAATATCGTTAACCAAAGTTTCGGACACACTTACAGCGGCTTGATATTGGGCCATCGTACCCTTTTCGGTTTGAGAACTTAACAGGTGGTTTAAATCTGGGTAAAATTTAAGAACCACGTTTTTCTTTTTACTCAAAGCAGCGTTCCATAAATCAAAATCTACTTTACCCACCTGGAAATCATTCCCGCCCTGCAATACGTATATTTTAGGTTTCGAAAGACCTTTTGCCACAGCAACCTGGTTGTAGGCATTTAAATCTGCCCAATATTTTGCAGGCAGTCCTAAAATTAAAGAATCAGGTTTTATGGTAGTTCCCAACTGCAAAATTCTACTTTTATCAATTTCCACGTAAGCATCTGCCAGTTGTTTTTTAAAGGCAGCCGTTGTATCGTTGGCCTGATCGAACATATACTTATTCTGATCAACAATAATATCTGTTAGTTTTCTGGCAGGTGCTGCTGCCAAAATAATCCCTGCTAAATCAGGTGTAATGGTTGCCATTTTAGGTGCCAGCATTCCGCCTAAACTATGGCCGAATACATAAACAGCTTTAGGATTAGCACCAACAACCGTTTTTGCGAGTGCAATAGCCGCAGTTGCATCATCCAGCACCTCTTCTTTTACTGTAAAAGCCTTGCTAAATTCGTTCGGATAAATTAAGGTTCGTTTTACATAACGAACAGAAGCAATTCCCTTAGCAGCTAAACCACCAGCCAAATCTTTAAAGGGTTTATTCGCACCAACTGTTTCATCCATATCGGCCGGACCAGAGCCATGTACAAAAACCACTACAGGGAAATTTTTAGCATTTTTTGGCGTGGTGATAATGGCCGCCAATTGTTTTCCTGCCGGCCCAATATATACCGACTTTTCTTTATATAAACTGGTATCAACATAGGTTGGTTTTAAATAAGACGCCGTTTTTCGAGAAGGTGCCAGGAAAATTCCGACGATTTTCTGTAGCTTATTAAAACCTAAAATAAAGTTCTGATCACCGTTGGCAAATTTACCTTCTACCGTTACAGCGAAAAATTCGCCCTGGGCTTTACTTTGAACGGCATCTAACGATTCTGCCTTTCCATATTTTGTTCCAATATCGCCCCAAAGTTTCTTTAAATTTTCTTCTGTCAATTTCGTTTTTAAAGTATCATCAAAGAAAGCGTGGGCATCTTTAAATTTCTCTTCCTGCAACAGTTTAAAAAAGTCGTTTGCACCATTGAAGAGCTGGATTACATTCTGAGAAAATGCAGTGGTTGTAAATAATAAAGCGATTATGAATAAAAGGCTCTTTTTCATCAGTATATTTTTGTTTTAATGGTAATGAGATTTCATGATTCATCCTTTGTTGGATCTAAAAATCATGATGGTTTCACGTATTGTGTTTGGTTGTTTACAATACCCAAAGTTAACAATATTTGGTTCTGAAAAGCCCCTAACTAAACTAGCCGTTTAGTTTTAACTAATTTTAACATTTGATGTCAGTTTCTTCCATAAAATATACGGAATAAACATAATTACCAAGGCAATAAGTGGCGGGATTAAAAGCGATATGCCATCGCTAACAAATGCCCTGGAGGCAAAGGCACCAATAAAATTAATCGCAAAACCTGCATAGGCCCATTCTTTAATGGTTTTAAATTTATTTTGCAAGATAGATGCCGCCCCAAGCAGTTTTGCAATACCAACAATGATGAGCAGATACATCGGATAACCGAGGTGTTTAAGCACTTCTTTGCCCGCTTCCTGTTGAGTAATTCCTCCAACGCCATCCATGATCATCATTAATGCAAAAATAATAGTAGCAATCCAATACCACGTTTTTAGCTTCTTCATACTTATCTGTTTTTATCGTAATTAATTAACCAGTTATTTCCAAAGCGATCTGTTAAATCGCCAAAAAGTGCTCCCCAACATGTTTCCTGTAGTGGGTGCGAGGCCTTCCCTCCTGCTGAAAGTTTACAGTAAAAAGCCCGTGCCTCTTCTTCCGAATTACAATTCAGCATCATAGAAATCGAATTCCCCTTAATTAATCCCCGTTCTTCCACCATATCCGTTGCCATAATCACCAAATCATCTTTAGCCAAAACAGCATGCATAATACTCCGCTTCATAATATTGGGCATTATATCAACAATAACCGATTCTCCAATGGTTTCGAGGGTCAATTCTCCTCCCAAACATTCCTGATAAAAAGTCATGGCTTCACGGCAGTTGCCATTAAAAGTGAGATATGAATTAATACTTGCCAATTGATTTTATTTTTTGACGCCTACCATTAAGCGCACATCTGTTTCGTTAATATACATTTCAAGGCAATAGCCGTTTGGATCGATGTTGGATTGATTGAGCAATTTTTCGAAGGTCTTCCCAATCTGGCTAACATCTTTCATAAAATCGGAAACCAGTTCACTAATAAATGTTCCTTTCTTTATAGTAAAGGCGTCGACACCGAATTTCCCAGCTTCGCCGTCTGTTATTTCTTCAACGGCAGCCTTATAAATAATCCCCCGCTTTTCGTTAGGCCTGCTTATTCCAAAATACCTTCGTTGCTTATCAAGAGGAAACAGGGCATGAAGTTTTTGATGTGCCGCTAAAACTCCATTAGGAAAAGATTCTGCAGTAATGCACATCACCTTAATATCCTCATTTAAAATATACTCTTCCATTGTCCATTATCGGTATTACCGCTTTAAAGATTTAACTGTAAACGATTAACAACACAAACATACGGGCAGAAATTAACAAGCTAAATATGTAGAAACGACAATTGCGGGGGTTGTTTACGACAAACAGCCTCGTTATATTTGAATTATGAAACATGTATCTATCTTAATTCCAGAGACTGCCGTGATTGAAGCCATTGCAGATCCCCGCTATCTATTTACCGCTGTTAACGAATTTTTACAGGCATCGGGCAAACTCCCGCTTTTTAAAGTTGAGCTTATAGGGATGACGAAAGAAATAAGGTTAAATAACAGCCTTTTCTCTGTGCACGCCGATAAACTGTTGCATGAAGTTGAGCATACCGATCTTATATTCGTACCAGCCATTAGCGGCAATATAGGGTATGCGATGGAAGCTAATCAGGATCTACTACCATGGATTATAAAACATCATGCTAAAGGTGCTGAGGTAGCCTCGCTCTGTATGGGTGCTTTTTTACTGGCTGCAACCGGTTTGTTAGATGGGCGGAAATGTTCTACGCATTGGTTGTTTGCCAATCAATTTAGGGAGATGTTTCCTGAAGTAGACCTCGTAGATGGCAGTATTATTACCGATGCACAGGGTTTATACTCTAGCGGGGGCGCAAACTCTTACTGGAACTTACTTTTATACCTGGTTGAAAAACATACAGATAGAGATACCGCCATTTTAGCGGCAAAATACTTTGCTATTGATATCGATCGCGAGAGTCAGCTGGCTTTTATGATGTTTCAAGGACAAAAGGGGCATGAAGATGCGAAAATTAAAAAAGCGCAGGAATTTATTGATGGCAATTACCAGGAACGGATTACGGTAGATCAACTAGCCGATATGCTGGCATTGGGTAGAAGAAGTTTTGAGCGGAGATTTAAAAGTGCGACCAAAAATACAGTGATCGAGTACATTCAAAGGGTTAAAATTGAGGCTGCCAAGCGAAGTTTCGAGTCGAGCAGAAAAAACATAACTGAGGTAATGTTTGATGTAGGTTATACAGACACAAAATCGTTTAGGGATGTTTTCAAAAAAATTACCGGTTTAACACCGATTGAGTACCGGAACAAATACCATAAAGCCGTACCTGTTTTGCAGGTTTAACTCATTTATAAAAAAAAATAAAAAAATTTAAGCTGCACACAATATATTCTATTTACAGCGTTTATGTATGTGAGAGCGTTAATTTAGATGACGGGGATACTGCCTAAGGGTGGAATCCCCGTTTCTTTTTTATTTGTTATCCTGAGGGATAATTTATTTCACAAAGTTTAATATAAATGACACAGAAGTTCAAAGAGGTAGCTCCCTCAAGATTTCGTCATTTCGAGCGGAGTGCAACGCAGTCGAGAACCACGGAGTGCTCAGCGAAGCTAAATCTGCCTAGATAGATCTCTCCATTTCGCTGCGCTCCAGTCGAGATGACGATGCTTTTTATTGAAAGTCTATCAATGGTAACGTAGTCGAAGGAGCTCTTGAACAGATTTCTCCGTTCCGCTTCACTTCATCCGATAGCTATCGGATCGAAATGATGTAAGTAGCTAAATAATCTATCATGTATTTTTAGGCACAATTATTTCAAATAAAAAAAAGGGGCACTGTTAAAAAATGTCCCTTTTTAAGATATATGATGGAGTTAAGAATTTTAGCTTTCTTTATCAGTAAAATCAACTGTTTTCTTTTCAAAATACTGATCGAAGTTTTGCGTTTTTTTAGGTTTTAGAATTACATACAGTCCTAATCCGATTAATATTAAAGCTGTACTGATTCTTGACAGGTCGAAATCAAAAATGGTTATTGCTTTAAGGGTAAATAAACCACCTATTATCGTTAAGGCTAACCAGCTACTGCCTTGAAAGTTTTTGCGATAACCCATCCACAAACCTACACCTAACATGATGGTGTGCCATTTCAATATCCAGTGCGGAACATCTATTCCTGAGTTTCTTAACAAGAATACCGAACCGATTGCTATGATTAAAACACCTAAACCAAATTGTTTATCTGCGTGATTTTTTTTGATTAAATTTTCCATGACTGTTTGTTTTTATAATTCAAATGTATCACGAATACCAATGCTGGAGAATGGCTTTTCCCTCAGTTGTGATGTTTTATCGGTGAGTGAAATAAAACTGTCGGTAAAAAAATTATGAGGATTTAAGGAATGGAGGATTTATCGGTGAAAATGTCAGTTTTTGCTGCGTAAACACCAAAGAAGAAGGAATTAAAATTTAATTTTCTTAACTCCTTAATGTTAAAAATTTTGGATCACCATGAAGAAGTTAAGATAAGAGAAATAATCTCAATCATTAAGATTTTGTTGTCATTTCGCTTAACAATAACGAAATGAGGGGCACAAATGAGCTAATGGCCAATGAACAAATGAACCAACTATCATTCGAAAATGATGATATCCGTTCCTTCGCTCATGATTACTTTTGAGGTAATGTTGATGAATAATCCATGAGCCAATAATCCGTTAATCTGGTTCAGGTTAGCAGATAATTTTGCAGGATCATCAATGAGGCCAAAATCGGCGTCGATAATCAGGTTACCATTGTCGGTAATAAATGTTTCGTTATTTACAGACCTTAATATGCCCTTTCCACCAAGCTCATCAATCTGATCGGACACATATTGATAGGCCAATGGAATTACCTCGATAGGAACAGTAAAAGCACCCAATTTTTTAACTTTTTTCGAAGCATCGGTAATGATGATGGCATTTTTACTCAGTGAAGCAATTATCTTTTCTCTAAACAGTGCCCCGCCTCCACCTTTTATCAGATCGAGTGATTCTGTAAATTCGTCGGCTCCATCGATACTGATATCAATTTTGCTTAAACGCCCGAGATCAAGAATTTCGATGCCCAGAGATTTAGCGAGTTCTTCTGTCCGGATGGAACTTGCAGCAGCCTTTATCTTAAGCCCTTCTTTTACACGTTTACCTAATTCTTTAATGGCAAAGGTTGTAGTAGATCCCGTACCCAGGCCTACTACATCACCATCTTTAACGAATTTTACTGCAGCCAGGGCAGCCGCTAGTTTTTCTGCATCTTGTTGCGTTTTATCTATAGTAGCCATAAAGTAAAAATAGGTTTAAATGATAAACATCGCAAAAACGAAAAAAAAATTTGCTGCTGATGCAATAAATCGTTTTTATAGCGTTTATGTATATGAGAGCGTTAATTTAGATGATGGGGATTCTGCAATAGTGGAATCCCCATTTCTTTTTTCCATGAATTATGTCATCCTGAGGGATAATTTATTTTATAAAAATCAATATAATTAACAGTGAATTTTAAGGAGATAAACGGTCTAAAAGTATCGTCATTTCGACCGTAGTGTTCCAAAGGAACTCCTTTGGAGGAGAAATCTTTTAAATTTGCTTCAAAGATCCCTCCATTCCGTTGCACTCCAGTCGAGATGACGATATTGTAATCTGTACTCAACTACCTCACACAAATCATGGCGGAAAAATTTTACGCACAATACAATAAATCTTATTTACAGCGTTTATATATCTGAGAGCGTTAATTTAGATGATGGGGATTCTGCAATAGTGGAATCCCCATTTCTTTTACAACAAAAAAACGGCTGGTATTTCTACCAACCGTTTCCTAACAATTAAACTCACTTATTTATTTAAAGAATTTATCCAGCCTGCAATTTTTAAAGCTTCTGCTTTGGTTACTTGCGGCATTGGAGGCATTTCTGTTGAATAACCCGGCCAATTTTGTGGTTGTGGGTTGTGGATCAACTGAAATATTTTCTCTGCTGAATACTTACGTTTTGCAATTTCTACGAATGGCGGGCCAATTTGTCTTTTGGTTTGATTGTGGCAGGCCAGGCAAGTATTTTTAGTTAACAAACCCTCAACTTCTTTAAAGGTAGGTGCCTTAGCTGTAGCAGCAGGCTTAGCTGGAGTAGCCGCTCCTTTTGCTTCAGGCGCTTTCCCGGTTGTTGCCTTTGGAACAACCGTTTTCTTAGCAGGAGCACTTGCTGGTGCCGCAGAGTTTTTCGTACTTACTTCACTGGTAGAAAGTTTATTTCCATCAGGAATCTGGTTCAAGGTGTAATAAGCTACCGGATGAACTAAAGAATAAAAACCATCTTGAGATCTTAAACCATCTAATGTTAAGGTATGGATATAATATTGACGAAGGTTTTGTACAATAATCCTCGCTTTTAATCCATCTGCTGAGACTTTAACTCCAGATATTTTTAGTTTCTCTGTGTTTACAGGAGGCGAACCATACACAGGGTGGTATTTGTAAATAAAGCTTTCTGCATCATATGAAGCTAAATCTTCAGCCGATTTACGATCAACAGGCATGGTAAACTCCACTTCAAAGCCATCAGGCATTGCCCTAACGGCCTTCATTTCAAAAGGCGTTTTATTGTTGTATACCAGTCTTTCTAAACCTTCGTTGGCATCACCTGCCGATCCCCAACCGCGGTTGGTTTCTCCAACAAATAGCGAACCATCAGTACCCCACTCTAATCTCAATACGCCTGAACGGAAACCTTTACGGAAAAGGAAGGCAGCGCCTTGTTCCTCACCTTTCACCGTTTCCATAAAAATCCTCGAAATGATACTCATTCCCTGATCGCCAACTAAAATCTGACCAGCGAACGGGCCGAATGTGTTTGCAGGAATTTTGACAGGTTCTGCGGAAGAGATCCCCAAAATACCATAAGGCAACCAAACCGATGGCAAACGTAATTCAGGGAATACTTTCTTCATTTCGAATAAGGTTTTGAATGTTTCGTTTACCCTATTTTCTGGTTTAATGTATCTTCCTTGTTCATTTTTGGTTCTACGCTCGTCTATTTGCGAGTAAAAGAAATCTGATTGCAGTTTAACCGGAGAGTTGGGTAAGTTAGTCCATTTTAGACTGGCTGGATGTCCCATAAAATCACCTTTATTTACTTTCCATAAACCACCTGAACCTACCCAGTCGCCCTGATTTTCGGTATAATAAAACTGGCCATCAATAGTGCCAATCCCCGCTGGCGAACGAAAACCCGCAGCATAAGGACTCATTTTACCATCTTCGGTGATGTTCATGGCCCAACCACGCATTGGCACACGGCTCTCTGCACGCCACCATTCTTCATCGCCAAAGGCCACGTTTCCGGTAACCATAAAAGTACCATCGGGCATTAGCTTCGGCCCAAAACTATATTCATGGTAGTGCCCACTTAACGGCCACGCATAAATGGTTTCGTACACATCGGCTTTACCATCCTGATCTTTATCAACCAGTTTAGTCAATTCGCCACGCTGTGCCACATATAATGCACCATTTTTATAAGCGATGCCCAAAATTTCGTGCAAACCATAAGCAAATCTGCGCCAGTAAGGTTTAGCACTTGTGGGGTTTTCTACAATATACACTTCTCCCCTACGGGTAGAAATTCCTAAATCGCCATTAGGTAGGGTAACCAGACCACCAACTTCTAAAATAGGGCCTTCGGGTAAGCGTACTTTATTTATCTTGAAAAAATCTTCTTCTTTCGGCGTTTCTTGTGCAAAAACTGTAGTAAAGCTAAAACTTAATGCCAGTATTGCTAATTTTTTAAATGTATTTCTCATTGTCATTCCAATTAAAACAAAATGGTATAATTTAACTTAGTTCCAATAGCTACGATAACTTCTTTTTTACCATCAACTTCTCTGATTACTGGTTTAGCAGCTCCTTCAGCAAGTTGGATATAGTAAGATTTATCATCAATCAGGTATAAACCTTTGGCTACTTCTTCGATATTAGAAGCGGTTGCCAATAGGAAATATAGATCTTTTGATGGTTTATCAACAGCAATCTCTCTCGTTAAACCTTGTCCATTTTCCATTACCTTAACGGCATCGGTAACATTTGTTCCGTTAATGATGTATTTAAACTCCGGACGGTCTTGTTTATCCATTACATAACCTTTGGTTCTGAAACCAGTACCGGCAGTATCGGCAATCCATTTAGCCTGATCATTCGCTAATTTTGCAATGGCTAAAATTGGCTTTTTAGTAAAACGGGTAACGCTGCCCATAGCACGTGAGGTACCATTTCCACGGCCATCCCACATTGGTGTAGCATCGATAAAATCGCCATGCCATCCCTGTAATAATGTACCATTATCTAAATCGTAGCTATAAGCAACTTTTTCTGGTCCACCTACCGAAATAGCGTGTACCGAGCGTACTCTAGGTGCTACATCAACAAAACTTCTGATCATGTTATTGCTTGCCGCTTCAATGTAAATTGGATCTGCACCACCGTTTTGGTTTGGTTTTGGAATTTCTGATAGTTCGCTAATCTGGATATTTCTGAACGCTACCGAACCGTGATCGCCCTGTAAACGTAAAGGTCCTTTTGCTTTTTCAGCTCCTGCAGCTCCTCTGGTTGCACCAAATAACTCAACATTTTCGTGAATCAGTACACCGTTTAGTTCTGCACTGATAATTTTAGCATTTTGCGTTTTCTTTCCCGATGCATCAAATTTTGGTGCCTGGAAGACAATTTTAATGTGCTGCCATAAACCTGGCGCTTTGCTTGCATTCTGACGGGGAGCAACGCCTCCAAACCCTTTTTCGGCTTCGGGTTTGCTATCGTCCCAACGCTGATAAATACCACCATTATTTGATGAACTTGGGTTTTTCAGTCCCCATGAATCATCAATCTGAATTTCGTAATTACCTTGCAGATAAATACCGGAATTTGTTCCTTTTGCAGTTAAATAATCTAATTCTACTGTTACATCACCGTATTCGTTTATGGTGTATAAATCGGACCCAGCTTTTTTTGCTGTAGATTGATTAATCAATATCCCTTCACCTTTGGTTGTTTTTAAAACATTTTCAGCGTTTAGGTCTGCCACCACATTTTGGCCGAGTGACCATGAATTTGAAGGGTTTTTAAAGGCTGAAAGATCTTTGAGATCAATACGCTGGCCAAATGCCAACAGGGTTCCGCAAAGCCAGAAAATGGCTGTAAAACCCGTCTTTGGAATGTTCATATACTTGGTTTGTTAGTTTTAGCCTAAAGCTAGATATTCGTTTAAAATCCATCGGATAAATGGCTTTACCCGATGGATTATTATTTTTTCTATTTTTCTGTTGATAATGAATAAGGGAAATCAGCTGGATTTGAACCTCTGGTTTTATTCGGCGTTGCTGTCATATTAAAATTTAACACCGCACCTTTTTGTAAACCACTGTGGCTGATCCAGTTTTTCGAATATGGTTTACCGTTCATCTGTAACGACTGAACATAACGGTTGTTATCGCTATTGGCAGCTGCATTAATCACCACAGTTTTACCATTTTCTAAAGTAACAGTTACTTTTTTAAACAAAGGGGCACCCAAAACATACTGATCAACCGCAGGTGTTACCGGATAGAAGCCCATCGCCGAGAAAACATACCAGGCAGAAGTTTGCCCGTTATCTTCGTCACCACAATATCCATCAGGAGTAGGTTTGTACATTCTGTTCATGGTTTCCCTTACCCAATATTGTGTTTTATAGGGCGCACCGCCATAGTTATACAGGTAAATCATGTGCTGGATCGGTTGGTTACCATGTGCGTACTGGCCCATGTTTGCAATCTGCATTTCGCGGATTTCGTGAATTACACCACCGTAGGCACTCTCATCAAATACCGGAGGCATAGAGAACACAGAATCCAATTTGGTTACAAATTTACTATGGCCACCCATTAATTTGGCTAAGCCATCAATATCCTGAAAAACCGACCAGGTATAGTGCCAGCTGTTGCCTTCGGTAAATGCACCGCCCCATTTAAATGGACTGAATGGGCTTTGAAAAGTTCCATCCTGGTTTTTGCCACGCATTAAACCCGAAGCCGGATCGAAAAGATTCTTATAATTCATGGCTCTTTTCTTGTAGATATCGATCTCCGAAGCCGGTTTACCTAAAGCTCTTCCCAATTGATAAATGGTAAAGTCATCGTAAGCATACTCTAATGTTTTAGCGGCATTTTCATTCTTTTTTACATCGAAAGGCACATAACCCAATTCGTTGTAATATTTAACGCCATCGCGGCCAACCGCTTCCATAGGGCCTTCGTTGTTTGCACCATGTTTTAAAGCCTGCCATAACGTTTCAATATCGTAACCGCGCATACCCTTAATGTAAGCATCAGAAACTACCGAGGCAGAGTTATTACCCACCATAATGTTTGCATAACCCGGACTGCTCCACTCCGGCAACCAACCGCCTTCTTTGTAATCGTTGATTAAGCCTTCTTGCATTTCCTTATTGATTGAAGGATAAACCAGGTTTAAGAAAGGGTATAATGCCCTGAAAGTGTCCCAGAAACCCGTTCCAGCGAACATGTATCCTGGTAAAACCTGTCCGTTGTAAGGACTCCAGTGTACAATCTGGTTTTGGGCATCAATTTCATATAATTTATTAGGGAAGAACAAGGTACGGTACATTGCCGAATAGAAAGTACGCGTTTGATCAATCGTACCCCCTTCAACCGCAATCTTACTTAACGTTTTGTTCCAGATTGCTCTACCTTTTCCTTTCGTGGCATCGAAACCATCACTAGCCAATTCTCTTTTTAGGTTTAAATCGGCCTGCTCAAAACTGATAAATGAAGAAGCCACTTTTGCAATTACCTGCTCGCCTTTTTGTGTTGCGAAACCAATAACAGCACCGGCATGATCTACAGTTAATTCTAAATCTTTATCGTTAAGTTTTTTATCATCCCAGGTTTTAGCCAATTTGAAATCTTTGTTGAAATAGATTACAAAGTAATTTTTGAAATTTTTAGGCAGCGGGCCGCGGGCATATTTAGTGGTATAACCGATAATTTTTCTTTCTGCCGGTATAATTTTAATATAAGAACCTTTATTCTGTGCATCTACTACCACATAAGCACTATCCGTTTTCGGGAAGGTAAACCTGAACTGGGCAGCACGCTCTGTTGGGGTAATTTCGGTCGTTACATCAGCATCTGCTAAATAAACGCTGTAATAATATGGCTTAGAAACCTCTGCTTTATGGCTAAACCAGCTTGCACGGTCATCGTCTGTGAATCTTAACTTCCCAGTAACGGGCATAATAGAAAAAGCGCCGTAATCGTTCATCCAGGGCGAAGGCTGATGTGTTTGTTTAAAGCCTCGAATTTTGTCGGCATCGTAAACATAAGCCCATCCATCGCCGTTTTTACCGGTTTGTGGTGTCCACATGTTCATTCCCCAAGGCAAACCGATTGCCGGGTAGGTGTTTCCGTTAGATAATGATGGCTTGGATGCCGTTCCCATTAAAGGGTTTATCCAATCTACCGGATCTGTAATTTTGCCTATTGTTTGCTGTGCGAAGCTGGTTGACGCCGCAACACTCAATAAAGCGATAAATAATCTTTTCATTTGTTGTGTTTGTGTTTTTTATATGCTTGTATTTATTTAAACTTCCGAATTTTTAACGTAATCTGCCCAAAGCGCATCTAAATCTTTACCCGTTAATTTTGTCCAGATATCTTTGGTATAAGTGTGGTCTCTTAAAGAAGCATCAACCATTTTGATTATACCTGGTTTTACACTTTTCTCCATCCAGGCAAAAAAACCTGCTGTAATGCGGTAACTATTTTTATAACTATGTTCTGGCTTTAAAGCAGGTAGCGACCATTTGGCACCTTCATTATCTACGCCAAATTTATAGCGTGCATAATCGGCAATGCCTTCTGTTAACCAGCCCGGGCCAACGCTTCGTCCATAATCCTGCACAATGTGCATTACCTCGTGGGTTACTACATCAATATCTTCAGGATGTTTTACCATCCATATCGAGCTGAAGGTTACTTTACCATCAGCAGTTGCAGCCACACCTTTGTAAGCTGTATCTACGAAAAATTTCACTTCTTTTACGGTGGCTGGATTATACGCTTTGGCCAGTTTTGGATAAACTTCGAAAAAAGTTTTAATTAACCGTTTCTTCAATTGAGGATCTAATTCCTTAAAATTGCTCTCGAACGATAAGATATAACCACTTTTCTTTATTATTTCCTGTGCCTTTAAATGAACTGAAAAAGCCAAAATAAGCATTACGAAAATCGAAAAAGCAACTGTTTTTTTCATCTGTTTATATTTTGTTGGTGACGGATTTTACTTTGGTTAGCGTGTTTAGTTCTGCAAAATAAATATAATATGTAAAACGATTTAGTAAATGATCAAAAATTTTACTTTAGTCATGATTATTTTTACAAACACACACTGGAGGAGGCAAGTTTTTATTTGCACATGGCTTGTAAACTTGGCTTCTTTGTAAATTTTTCTTTTAAGTGGTCGTCATTTCGAGCGGCCCCGATAGCTATCGGATCAAGATGACGACCGTTCCATCTAGATAAATTTCCTATTTTTTGCTGCTGTAAGTAAGGCTTACCTTTTGCGGTTCTTTGCTATAATCTTCCCATAGCTGGTCGACAGTTTTTCCGGTTAAGGCTGCCCAAGATTCCTCCTTGTATTGGTGTGCTCTTAACTGTTGATCTAAAGTAGCTATTAAGCCAGGTTTAACATTCTGCTCTAACCAGGCAAAAAACCTTGCGGTAATACGGTAACTATTTTTGTAACTCTGTTTTGCATTATACTCTGGCAGACTCCATTTCGAGCCTACATTATCAACACCATATTTATAACGTACATAATCGGCAATACCTTCGGTTAACCAAACCGGACCAGCACTATAACCGTAGCCCTGCACAATATGCATGGTTTCATGTGTTACTACATCAATATCGGTTGGATGTGCTTTCATGTAAGCAGCACTAAACAAAATTCTATTTCCGCTTGCTTCTGCAACTGCTTTGTAAGCTGTATCAACCACAAATAACACATCGTGCGTAGATTTATCGTTAAATGTTTTAACTAGGGTTGGGTAGATTTCGAAATAAGTAGCAATTAACCTCTTTCTTACGGTCGGATCTAAATTTGGATCTTTGCTAATAAATGTTAATTCATACCCTTTATGTTTTTCTGTACTGTAAGAAACCCAGTTTTTTGAAAGTGCAGAAAACATTTCTTTTTGGATTTTCTTTTGAGATTTGTTTTTAACCCATTGACTGTTTACTTTAATTTCTCCAGCTTTCGCCTGTATTCTTGGTGTTTCTTCCGTTACCAAATCTAATACTACATCTCTTTTGGTACGGTATCCATCTGCCTGGGCAAATTTTGGATAAACCAGAAAAAAAGCAGCCTTAAGTTTAGCGTCTACAATTGCATTGGTTGCACTGTCTTTATCGTTAATGGTAACTTTGTACCCTCTTTCTCTATTTTGAGCGAACATATTAGCACTTATAAAGGATATCAATGCGAATATTAATAACTTCTTAATCATGATTTTTTTGTGTGGGTTTTAAAAAGCAGAAATGATCTTGCTGTTGGCAAAATCATTTCTGTAGGTTTATTATATTGTATTTAATAAGTGATAACTGGAAAATCAATTTTAGCCTTGGCCAGCATTGGAGCCCAATCTGCTCCTTTTTCATCCTTTGGTCCAAAAGCCGTTAATGCAAGAGGTGCCAAGTCTGCTTTCGCTGCCCCACTCCAAAAGTGAATGAATTCACCAAAATTCATTTTTCTGGTATATTGTTGATAACTTTTACCTTGTACAGTGAGTTGTTGTTTAGGAAATTGTTGAGACAATAAGGTAAAGAAACCATTTAAAACCTTTGCTTTACCATAGTTATCATAAATTGGAAGAAACCAATTCTTGAACCATTGTGTTCCTGCCTTAGGGTAACTGTCGGTAACAGTCATCATTTTGTTGTACCAGCGTTGCGCATCGGCGGTTCTATTTAAGCCTAAATAGACGTCGTATTGATAAATCTCCATCCACTTACTGTCATGCCAGATATCGAAAGCCGGCGATTCTTTTACCCCTTTTGATGCGCCTTCTACGATGTGGCCAATTTCGTGGGTAGACAAATCAATATCATTATCAATGCCGGTTGTCCAGGCATCGAGGCTGCTGGCACCGCAATCGGTTACGTTTCTGTAATCATGATTTGCACTTAGATAAGTATCTGGATGACCTCCGCTATATTTACCGGCATGATAAATTACAAATAAGCGGCTATCATCTCCAAATTTGCCATAAGTTTTTTTGGTATAGTTCCAGGCTTCTGCCATGTATGTTTTTGGCCAGGCAATAGTTGGTTTAACATCGCCATCGTAATAAACCACTACGCTGGTATCATAATAAACCCGGTTTAGCAATTGAACATGCTCAAACCAATGCTCCTTCCATGTTTTCGGTGGTGCATCTGCTGGATCTACACTTTCAACCAACGGCGGCGCTGGCTTTACGGTTTCTACTGGTGCTTTTTTACTGTTGCAAGCTAACACAGCAAATAGTACAATTGCCGATAACGATAAAATGTTTTTCATAGTGCTAGTATTAATTGTTTAAAAAAAGCACTGAGTGAAACACCCAGTGCTATGTATTTTACCAGCCTGTATTTTGTACAATAACGGGCACCTTTTGAACTTCGCCATTAGGTATTGGCCATAAATAATGCTTCTTCAGGAAAACCCTATTTTCAATTAATACTGGAGTGAAGAAAGCTGGTGCATTTTGGGAAATATTTAAACCTCTAATCTGTGTATCAGTTGTTTCTGCAATTTTCCACTCTCTGGTATAGAAATAACGATCTAACTCAAAAGCAAGTTCAACACGTCTTTCTTTACGAATAGCCTCTCTCATATCTGTCGGCACGGCAATTCCACCGCTCCCATAAATAGGAATACCAGCTCTGGTACGAATTCTATTTAGATAAATTAAAATATCTGGGTCTGAAGGATTTGATTCCTGTAAAGCCTCAATATAATCTAAATAGATCTCAGCCAATCTGATTACACTGAATGTTGGCCTACCAGTATTTCTACCAGATACACCTAGATGTTTTCTTGGTGTGTAACCTGTTTTTGTATAATCTGTATTTGAGATATTTGATTTACCTGCATTACCATTAAACTCAAAGCTGGTAATAATAGTTGATCCCGGATTGATCCATCTACGACCTGAATAAGTAATGTTTGTGTAAAAACGAGGTTCACGGTTTACAAACATATTGCTGATTACTCTGGCTGCACCTTGATCATTCTGATCTGGTGCCTGATAAGCTGAAGTTCCTGAAGCGGTATAACTAGGATCATCTTGAATAGATAAGCCATTTACCGTGAAAAATGCATCAACCATTTGCTGCGAAGCAGATAAGAACGAACCTCCTTTATCTGTGTCTGGAGCACCAAGGTGATTCGGTGTCACAGAGTATTGATAATTGGTCGCATCTCCAGTTCTCGCGAAAATCATTTCAGAGTTCCAAGTTGCTAACATTACATCTCTAGTGGCTATAAAGGCTCTATTGAATGCTGTATTCGGTACACCAGCAGGCGTTGAACTTACCGTATATAATGTATAGCTAGCATAATTTGCGTTATTTAAGAACGCTTTAGCGGCTGTTGCCAACCTGGTCCATTTAGCTACACTAGCTGTTTGACTGATTAACTGTTTACCATCACGGTTTTTCAAATTGGCATAATCAGCATTTCCATTAAATAATGGACGAGCAGCTGTTAATAAAGCTTTGATTTTATAAGCTTCAGCAACTGAACCATTAATGTGCCCATAGTCTTCTGATGATTGTGGTGTTGCTGGCAAACCTTTAACTGAAGCATCCAACTCGCTTACAATGTAATCGATACACTCATCCATAGAGTTACGTGGTTTACTGATTGCTTCAAGTGGTGCATCCGAAGCTATTGGATCGTTTCCTAGCAAAACCACTGGTCCGTACTGCCTAACCAAGTAGTAATAATATATTGCTCTCAAGGCTCTTGCCTCATTATAATAACGGTTAACAAAATCAATACCGCCAATATTACAATCTGTACATTTTGATACGTTGGCCATAAAAGCACTTGCAGACTGTATGCCTCGGTAAAAATTTTGCCAGTGGTAGTTCACCTCATTTCTTGTAGCATCCCAGGCGCCTGAGTTTACTACCTCACTGAAGTTAGGCAAAGTATAATCGGCCTCATCTGATGCCGCCGTCCATGGACCGATATTACCCGCTTGACTCGGAAAGCGATCTTCAGTTTGACTAGGTATTGTGGCGTAAATATTAGCTAAAGCCCTATCAACAGTATTCTTTTTTTCATATACCTGATCAAATGTTAACCTATCATCAGGTACTTGATTTAGAAATTTCTTACAGCCATAATTGCCAACGATTAGCAATGCCCCAACTGTATATATAAATATTTTTTTCATCCTTTTAATTTTAAAAATTAGCGGTAAGACCTAAAGAGTAATTTGAGGTTAAAGGGTATCTTGTACCATTAACGGTTTGTAGCTCAGGGTCCCAAAGTTTAAATTTGCTAATGGTAAATACATTATAGCCAGTCGCATAAATCCTTAAGCGTTTAACACCGATAGATTTAATGCCATCTTTAAGTGTATAACCTAAATCTGCATTTTTTAACCTCAAGAAGCTGATATCACGTTTCCACCAGGTACTTGCTTGATAGTTATTATTGTTGGTACCACCATAAGATAAACGGGGATAAACTACATCTTGACTAGGGTTCGATACTGTCCAACGATCTGTAGCTACTGCCAACATATTACCTAAACCACCTGAACTAGCAAATGATGGAATGTTAAGGAGGATATCCGCATTATCCTGCCCCTGGAAGAATAAACCAAAATCGAAGTTTTTGTAAGTTAATGAGAAACCAAAGCCATAAGTTGTACTTGGAACATCTCCTCTGCCGATTACTGTTTGGTCAAATGAATCGATTTTACCATCACCATTTAAATCTTTGTATTTAATATCACCTGGCATTAGTGTCCCAAATTGTGTTGGACTAGCATTAATTTCGGCTTGAGTATCAAATAATTTTTCAGCTACATAGCCAAAACGGGATAAGATATTTAAGCCTCTTTGCTCTAACCAAGGATAAGCTTTAGGTGCCTGGTCATTCTCGATTACTTTATCTTTGTTATATGTAAAATTAGCTCTGAAATTAATCGACAAATCTTTGCCTAACTGTGCATCGTATTGTAAGGTACCGTCAATACCTTTATTTTCTACAATACCTAGATTACCGATTGGCGTATTGGCTAAACCAATGTAATTAGGAACAGTTCCTCTGGTTATAAACTGATTATCTCTTTTTTCTGTAAAGAAATCGACAATTAGTGAAAGATTATTGTTTAAGGTTTTCATCTCGAAACCTAAATCTTGTTTACGTGTTTCTGCCCAGGTTACATCTACACCATATGCTGTTACACCCAAACCACCTGTAGTTGTAGAGTTTCCAGGTGTAATATTTCCATTTTGGCCCCAGGTATAACCAGCTGCATTTCCAACTTTTGTTAAGTAATAGAAACGATCACCCTCATTTTGTGCATATCCAGAACCACTACCTCCACTACCAACAATACCATCAGAATAGCGGAATTTAACCATTTGGATAGCATCTTTAAGGGGTTCAAAGAACTTTTCATTTGATAATAACCATCCCACACCAAGCGCTGGGAAGAAACCATATCGCTTATCGGGTGCAAAATTTTCTGATCCATTATAACCTACGTTAAACTCAAAGAAATATTTATTGTCATAAGCATAAGTCGCTCTACTTGCAACACCTTGCAATCTGTATGGAAGAGAAAGCGTTAGGTTACCTGCGAACGGATTTGAATTATCATTTTGGTTGTATAATAGTAAACCACTTACGGCATGTTTCCCAAATGTACGGTTGTAGTTAACGGCAGCTTCAAAATATATCTTTTTATCACCACTATTGGTAATACCATAATTTAAGAAATCCTGACCTTGTAAAACTAGACCATACTTATATCCTGATGCAGGATCTCCAACTTTGTTATATGGATCATTAGGATTTATGCGATAAAGTGTTTCTCTTTTTTCTCTTGTTAAGGTATTTGAGTTGCTGATATCAAAAGAAAACATTGAGGTAGCAGAAAGACCTGGCGTAATCGCTTTTAAATCTTGAGTTAAGCGAAGATTGGAATACAATTGATTACTATATCCCTCCTTATATCCGTTCCTGGTAATATCACCATATGGATTACGCTGATCTGATTGAGGACTAATTCCTGGCAAGCTACCGTTTGGATATAGAATTGGAAACGACGTAGGATTAATTTGGAAAGCCTGAGAAAAAATATCCTGAGCATTATATTGACTTGGATAAGTAGTTTGTCCCAAAATACCTTTGATACCTAAATCCATTTTGGTTGTTCCGGTAATATCCCAGTTTAAATTGGCACTCACATTATAACGACCGTAGTTTTGTTTCACTCCAGAATTAACCGCCTCTCCAGTTTTAAACAAACCATCTTCTCCATAATAGCCTAATGAAACGTAATATTTGGCATTACTTACTCCTCCAGAAAGGTTAGCTGTAGCCGATCTGTTTCTACCAAAATCATTATAAATGGCATCAAACCAGTTTACGTTCGGGTATAGGATAGGGTCGGTACCAGCAGCCGTTTTCTGAACTGCATCTATTGAATATGCCGGTGTAAATGCACCTGCTGCACCACCTCTTAAATAATCTGAATATTTGGCTTCATTAGCCAGGTTCATGTAATCTACACCATCAATTAATTGTGGTCTTTTAGTGAAACGGCTCACGCCTTCGTAATACTCCACATTAATTTTCGGCGTTCCGATTTTACCTTGCTTGGTATTGATCAAGATTACCCCGTTTGCACCACGAATACCATACACCGCTGTTGCAGCCGCATCCTTTAATACGGTAAAGTTCTCTACATCATAAACGCTAATATCGTTTAGACTACGGTTAGGAACACCATCAATGATAACCAATGGGCCCCTATCATTAGCAGTTAATGACGATATACCACGGATGAAGATATCTGATCCAGTTGCTCCTGGTTCACCATTTCTGGTTACATTTACCACGCCAGGGATTCGACCTGCCAAAAGCTGGCTCATGCTAGAAACAGGTTGCTTTAATTCATCAGCTTTTACCGATGATTGAGCACCAACCAAACTTTCTTTTTTCTGTGTACCAAAACCAACAATAGCCACCTCTTGTAAATTAGCACCGGCTGTTTCCTTTAGGCGGACATCCAATACCGTTTGGGCGCCAACTGTGATTTCTTTTGTATCATAACCAACATAAGTTATAATCAATACTGTATTTTGATCAGGAACAGTAATAGTAAATGCTCCGTTTGTATCTGCAGCGGCACTGGTAGAACTGCCTTTTACCTTAACACCTGCGCCCGGTAGAGGTGCGCCTGCTTCATCTTTAATGATACCACGTATTACAATATCAGCCTTGGTTTGATTAACCAAAACCGAACTGCTTATATTAATGGCTGAAGCATTAGCCGTTGCATAAAAACCACTGCTTAAAGCCAATGCCAAAGCGATGGCTTTAAAAGCACAATCTTTAAGCCTGAGCCTGCCCTCAGTTAAATTTGTATTTTTTTTCATCATAAAATTTTTGTTGTTAACAGAAATACTGTTGTTGGGTCTATTGATCAGTTGAAAATTTTATTGCCCACCATATTACTGGCAGAATAAATCTTAATTTGTGTTATTTACAGCAACATTGATAAATTACTGTTGCTCCTCAGGCACTTCAATTACACGCCACTCAGACAACTGGAACAAAGAGCCGTTATTATTTGCCGTAATGCTAAGTCTGTAGTATTTATACAGGACTTTGTTTTTGAAACTGTAGGTTTTGGTCAAGTTACGGCCCGAAAATGTTTCACCTGTTCTCGTATCAAGATCTACCCAGTTGTTCCCATCTGTAGAACCGCTTAATTTCCAGTTTTTAGGATCCCTATCAGCAGCATCGCCGCCCGATGTTAAAGTATAAGATGCCACTTGCTGAGGTGAAGGAAAGGTTAACTGGAGATAAAGGCTCGACTGATAAGGATTGATCAGGAATTTCGAGTTAATATCATTGTCCACTACCTTTAAAGATCCTTCTCCGGCAGAAGCCCCGCCAGCGTTTTCTACATTTACAGAAAGTGCCGCTTTTGCCGTTACATCAACTTTGGCTTTCCAGGTAAAAAGATCCACTGCAGGATATTCTTCTTTACCACATCCAAAAAGTAAAGCCAGGGCAATACAGAGTCCGAAAGTGCTCCTGGTAATTTTTAAAAGATTCATAATTGATTAATTTATAGTTTGGTGGTTATTAAAATGTGCAATAGTTAATCGCAGACCAATGAATGATCAGGAATTTTAATTGATTTTCAAGAATGTTTAATGGTGCTTGAGCTTCTTCCGTTACTTACTGCGAATATTCTTTAAGATAAAACCGTATTGAGGCATGGCCCTGTCTTAATACTAGTTTAACCTGAATAAAAACATCACGTAGCCGGTGGCAAAGCCAAATCTGGTTTAGTGTTTTTTGTTTATAAAATGATTATTTAGTTTGGTTGGTTTTCCGTTGTAGATGGATCAGGGGTAAATTATCATGTAAATCTTACTTCATTTAGCTTCTCCTTGTATTTCTGTATGAATGGTTAGTTACTTATCAGTCAAACTAAAACGTTTTAGTAAGGCTTGATAAAAAAAAGCCTTGATGTTATCATCAACACTTTACTTGCATCCAGCTATTATAACTCTAAACAACTGAATACTAAAACGTTTTATTAAGCAATAATAAGCATATTATTAATAAATCAAGAATTATTTATTTTTTTTATTAAAGTTAATCTTCGAAAATTACGCCCAATAGCCCAGATAGATGAAATAACAATAAAAATATCTTATAAAAAGCCTTATTTTTTTAAGAAAAAAGAAAAAAAGAAGATTTTCCGCAGAATTGCATTGTTAAAATTGCAATTCTGCGGTTAATTTTAGAGTAAGTTTAAATATTGTAAGATATTCTGACAAAACCCGTTAGGTTAAGCTCAAATCGCAACAGCTGGCCGCGCCAATCAATGCTGCATGTTCTTTTAGTTCTGAAATTTTAATATCAGTATCTATTCCATTGCCTTTTAATGTTGCGATCAACTCAGGTGCAAAAGCACTAAAAGATTGGGCAATGTTACCTCCAACGATCACAGTATCAATTTTATGCTGTTTAATAACCGGGATTAAAAACTGAGCCAGGTTATAGCCGAATTCCATAAAAACCATGGTTGCATAATGATCGGTTTCTATAGCTTCTACCAGTTCTTTGACCCCTGCAACAACTTTTCCACTAAGTTGATTAAAACGTTTTACGAACCAGCGCGTAGATAAATAATCTTCCGCAATTCCGTCTAAAAATTCGGAGTTCCAAAGGTCAGCATCAAAAGCTTTATAATTGAGACAAAGCGACGAGCCTAGGCCCGTACCAAGCGTTAAGCCCAACACACTGGCATTTCCTTTGGCAGCGCCGGCAAAAACCTCACCTTGTAAAAAACCCGCCGCATCGTTTATAAAGTGAATATGCTCTACAGGGATATCCAATCGTTTAGCCAGCTCTTCTTTTACATTGATCTGGTAAAGTGATTTAAACTTATCCTGATCTTTAATTAATGAAATGCCCTCACTATAATTAAAAGGACCGGGCATGGCAATTCCAACATTTCGGGCGCCGTTTTTAATGTTTTTAAAAGCCTTATTGATGATATCGCACCATGCCGATAAAATCACTTCTTTACTCTCCTGCGAATTCACAGGGCTACGTTTGATAGAATCCTTCACCAAAGTTCTTGTTTCTAAATCCACCAATGCGGCCGTAATATGCGAGCCGCCAATATCTACACCTAATGCAACAGGCTTTTCCATTCTATATATTTCTGTTATCTATTCTTTAATCTGAATTAATTCGCCAAAAGTAGCGATTCAATTTTTATTTACTGATTGAAAATGGCTTATCTTCTTCTAATACCCCCCTATTTAACGAAGGTTTAACATTCATCTCTAATTTTAACACCCCCCCTTTTAACAAATCGCTATGATTTATAAAATTTTTAGTATAATTTTTACCATTTAAGCTTGCCGATTTTATATAAACATTGGAAACATTGTTGGCAGGTGCTTCAATGACGAATTTTTTGCCATTTTCTAAATTAATAGTCGTTTTTTTAAACATTGGGCTTCCTAAAACATACTCCGCAGTACCTGGCGTTACGCTATAAAACCCTAACGCGCTTAACACATACCACGAAGAGGTTTGCCCCTGGTCTTCATCTCCCGGATAACCATTTTCTGTTGCATCATATAATTTATGCATCACCTCACGGGCATAAAACTGTGCTTTCCAGGGTTGATTCGCATAATTATATAAATAAATCATATGCTGTATGGGCTGGTTTCCATGCGCATATTGGCCCATGTTGGCCATTACCATTTCGGTCATTTCATGGATCATCCCGCCGTACGAACCTACATTTACTTTATTGGGCTCGCTAAAAACAGAATCTAATTTTGCAATGAAATTGCTGTTGCCTCCCATCAGATTAATTAACCCCTTGGTATCTTGAAAAACTGACCATTGCCAATGCCATGCATTTCCTTCAGTAAATGGGCCTCCCCATTCCGTTGGGTCGAAATTTGGCGACCATTTTCCCTCTGCGTTCCTACCCCTCATAAAACGGGTAGAAGGATCATAAACATTTTTATAATTGTACATGGGTTTTTCAAAAAGCTCCATATAATGCTTATCTCCTATCATTTCTGCCAAATGGTAAGCGCAATAGTCATCGTAGGCATACTCTAGCGTTTTGGCTGTAGCTTCTCTGTATTTTGGATAAGGAACATAGCCCAATTGGTTATATTCTGTTACGCCATCCCTACCATTTGCAGGGCCCCATGGCCCCTTGTTCATTGCTTCGTGATAATAAGCGTCTAGCGCCTTTTTCGGATCAAATGTTCTGATTCCTTTTGCCCAGGCATCGGTTAACAAAGAAATAGCATGGTTACCGATCATACTTCCGGCTTCGCTGGGAAAAGACCATGAAGGCAACCAACCACATTGCTCATAGGCATCGAGCATGGCCTGCATGTAACGGCCGTGCATTTCTGGCTGCACCAGTGTGTTTAGTGGAAATTGTGCACGGAAGGTATCCCAGAAACCCGTATCGGTAAACATATATCCATCATGCACTTTACCATCATACGGACTAAAGTAATATGGTTTTCCGGCTTCATTTATTTCATAAAACTTTCTGGAGAACAAACTTGCCCTAAAAAAGCACGAGTAAAAAGTTTCCATGTCTGCTTTAGATCCGCCTTCTACTTCTATCTTACCAAGTGATTTATTCCACACCTCAGCAGCGTGGGCTTTGGTATCTTCTAAAGTCTTATCATTGCCCAGTTCTCTTTTTAAATTGAGTTCGGCCTGTTGTAAACTGATATAGGATGAAGCGGTTTTCGCCTGCACCTTTGTACCGGATTCGAACTGTACAAATGCACCTTTTCCCAATCCTTCAGCAGAAATAGAATCTTTTGCAATGGTATTACGTTTATTCTCCCAAGTACCGTAAGATTTGATCGGTTGATCGAACTGGATTACGAAATAACTTTTCCAACCTCTTTTAAAACCTTCGCCATTGTTTACCCAACCCGTTATTTTATTTTCTTTAGGATAGATCTGAACGCCGCTCAATCTGTTGTATCCGTCTAAAATCAAAAAGCTTCTTTTGCCTTTTGGATAGCTGAACCTGAGGTGCGCACCACGTTCTGATGGGGAAATTTCAGTGGTGATATCATTTTCGAATGTTACCTTATAATAATTTGGTTTGGCAATCTCGTCCTGGTGACTAAATTTAGTTTCACGTTTATCTTCACTTACAATCAGTTCATCAACCATTGGCATTAAAGAAAATACTGCATAGTCTCTCGTCCACGAACTGCATTGATGTGCTTGCTGAAAACCCCTGATTTTATCTTTAAAATATTGATATTTCCAACCATCGCCATTTCTACCGGTTTGTGGGGTCCAGGTATGCATGCCAAACGGCAATGCCGTTGTTGGATAAGTATTCCCTCTGGTGAGTTCGTGTTTGGAATTTGTGCCCTGAAGTGTGTTAACGTAGTGAACCCAATCTTTCTGCTGCGCCAATAAACCTTTGGTAACAAGGCAGCATAAAATGGATGCGATTAATTTAAGTTTCATTTGTTTTGTGTGTTTATTCTTTCCAGCTGATATAACCAAAACCAAGCTGTATATTTAAAAAAATCGGCATTAGTGAGCGCAGGTATAGGCATGCAAATGCTGATTTACGATTATTTAATATTCCATTTATCGGCTAACATTTTGATGAAATAACCGCCAACAACACTTCTTGCCTGAAAGCCGGTCATTTTTCCATTGGTGGTTTCATGCCAGTCGCTCAATGGCACTTTACTCTCCGTTTCCGTTGCAAAACGATATATAGGACTGATAAATTTTTGAAAATCTGCTTCATTGTCGGCAAGAGTAGCTGTCCACATAATCCAGTCAGACTTGGTGTAAGTTCTACGGCTATCCAATGGTAATCCGAATTCTTTTTGCTTGGTTAAATAAAAGTTAATCTCCTTTTTGTATACTTCTTTGGGAAAAAGATCAAGTTTTAAAAGTTTGTCCCAAACGAGGTTGTACTTTTGGCTCCAGGTATTTTTATTATTAAAAGTTAAGGCATAATGATCGCCATCATCAGCGAGTTTCATCCAGTTCCGGGCCATCTGTAAGGCAGCTGTTCTGTATTTTGTAGCAACATCGGCCTTACCCAACAATTGCGCCATTTGCGCATAAGCGCCTAAAGCTACAATGGCTTTTACTGATAAATTCGAATTTCTGGCCAAATGACCGGCAAAATCGTCAGTACATAATTGATTGGCCGGATCGAAACCTTCCCTTAGCAGATATTTTGCCCATACAGACATAACTTCCCAGTGTTTACCGGCATACTTTGCATTTCCTTCTGCCCGGGTAATTGCAGCAGTTAAGATGATCATATTTCCGGCCTCTTCTACAGGCATATCTTCTCCATAGGTTTGGCCGTTTGCTAAAGGATAAGTACCTAAATCGTGTGCTGCAAATGGTTTCTTCCATTTTCCACTTTCTGAATAATAGAAAATACCATTGAGCATTCCTTTTAACAATTCGGGATTGTACACCAAAAATTGGGGAGCTGACGGATAAGTTACATCTACTGTATTGATTGATCCGTTACTAAAATTTTCTTTCGATAAGAAGAGGATATCTCCATTTGGGGCATATACGATTTTGTGTGCTGCAATAGCCTGTCTATAAGCCAATTTACACATATCTGCATATTCTTTACCGCCTGCTTTTTCTGCATCAGCGTATAGTTTGGCATCAAAAGTGACGCACTTGATTTTTAACGAAGGGTATTGGGCATCGGCCTCGGCCAATTGATCTTCGAATTGCTGTGAACCAGCCTGTCGCCAAACGGGCTGCAGCTTTTCGCCAAAGTATTCAACCGATTTTAGGTCATCATAGCCTAACATCAAATATTTATCTACCGGTGTTGAAGAAACTGAACCGAAAGGAATAATACTGCTTAAGTTTAGGCTTTTCGAATTTAAAACCTGTGTTTGTATGGGATATTTAGAATCGACGAAACTTTTTAAGCTTTCGTTCTGCGCACCTATAAATTGAGTAGCATTAAACCTGGTGGGTACGGCCACATATAAATAGCCCCAATCAATACGCAGATCATCTCCCCGTTTCTTTAACATCGGCTGTTCTACGGTTCCTGTTTTTAAGATGGAGAGATTGTTTTTCGAATGCTTCCACGCCGATACACTTTGGTTTGGCGTATTTACAGCTAAATTTGATGATGCACCAAAGAAAATATCAACACTATGTGGCTTGGCATCAGTAGACTTTACGGTATAATTGATATAACTGATTGGCCTCGCGGTTAATTTAATATCGTTAAGCAATAACGGGGAGGTGAAAGCTACCTGTAGTTCTACATTGCCACAGCTAAAAGTATATTTGGTAGTAGTGGCCGCTATGGACACATTGGTTTGAGTGGCGGGAGCAATTTTTACACTGCCGGCAGCCTCTTCTACAAGCCCGGCATCTAAATGCCTGCCACCGGCTGTATTTTTACAATGAATGGCCAATACATTTTTTCCTGTTTTTAAGATACCCTCTTCAATTGGCACATAAATATAATCAGAAACCCATCCATTCTTTTTGTAAATTATTTTACCATTTAAATAAACAATTACATTATCATCGTGATTGAGTTTAAGGTATTTTTTTGTAGCCGATACATTGTCTACATCGAAGGTTCTTCTAAAATAAAGCTCGTCGCTATTCCATTTTGTTTTTGCAGAATTATCGTCTCCAAAAGGAGCTTCGGCTTTTTTCCAGCTATTATCGTTGTAACTGTTATTTTCCCAACCTGCTTCAGGTTTATCGAAACTATAACTGGCCTGATATTTTAATGCATCAGCAGCTGGGAGGATTTCTTTATAGGTTTTGCTTTCTTCGCCTAAAAACCGGTAAAACTTACCATCTACTTTAATAACGCCCAGCAAAGATTGCTCCTTCCCTGTCCAATGTTTAGTTACCGATTGGTTAAGCCCATCGCCAAAAGACCAAATACTAAAATATGCGTCATGTGTAATTAACGGATAAGCAGGTGCCTTATCTTGTGCTTTTGTTATTAAATTAAAAAAAAGACAAAGTGCTACTAAGGAAAATTTTCTCATAATTAATTATTTGGTTTTGTTCATAAATCGTTTTACTCAAATCTGTCAGACAATTCTTTATTCTGGGAAACAAAAAATAGTAAAGTGACTGTTAGATTAAATGGATTACTACTGCTTTGTGCCGATTAAAGTAAAACGTTTTACTAGTTCAATATTAGAGAAATAAAAGTCATATTAAAATAGCTTAACGTAATATTTAAGTTACTAACTTTAATCCCTGATAATTAGTTTAGCTGGAATAATGATTTCCTGTTTCTCCGGTTTAGTTTTGGTCGACAGCTGTTTAAGAATTAACCTTATTACATTTTCTGCAATTTCTTCGAGTGGTTGTTGAACTGTTGAAATACCAGGCGTATGCAGTTCAAAAGCTTCGTGATCATCGTATGCAATAATAGCAAAGTCGTCGCCTATTTTCTTGTTGATCTTTTTCAACACTTTTAAGCCACTAATCGCCAAATAATTGGTTGCAAATAATACTGCATCAATTTTTTTGTTTTCTAAGAGTTCTTTAATCTGAGCAATGGTATCGCTTTCTTCCTGATTAAAATGGATCTTTAAAACCAAGCTGTCATCATACCTGATTCCTTTATCCTCTAATGCTTTTTTATAACCATCGTATCGCTCAATAATTTGTTCCACATTTATATCAGTGGTAACCAAGGCAATATTCTTTTTACCTTGATCGATAAAATGCTGTACTGATTGGTATGAAGCATTAAAATGATCAGCTCCTACGTAGCTGGTATTAATGTCCGGCAAGTTTCTATCGAACAGGATTACAGGGTTTCCATCATCAAGAAGCATCTGAATATCTTCTTCTATTCCTTTTATTGGAGAAATGATGTAGGCATCAACTTTTCGCGATTTGAACATGTTGATCAGTTCTTTCGCTTTGTCAATACTGTTTTCTGTACTGGAATAAATAATTTTATATCCTCGCTTATAGGCTTTATCCTCGATTAACCTTGCAATTCTGGAGAAGAATGAATTGGAAATATCTTCGATAATTAAGCCAATGATATTGGAGTTACCGGTTCTTAAACTCCTTGCAATCTGATTGGGTTTATAACCACTTTCTTCGATAATTTTTTCTACTTTCTCTATTACTGCTTCGCTTATCGATTTCTCTTTTGCTTTACCGTTAATAATGAATGAAACTGTGGTAATGGATACATTTGCTTTTACGGCTATATCTTTGATAGAAAGCGATTTCATTTGGTTGGATTTCTTTTGAGTTAATCAATTCAAAGCTAAATAAAAATTGCAGCTTTTAAATTTTGTCCTGTTATAAGAACGCAATTTAACATTTTTTATGTTAATCGTTTTAGAAACGCTTGTTAAAGGGCAGCACAGCATGAATATGAAAGCTTAAAACAACAAAAGGCGCTATTTAAAGCGCCTTTTGTATCAAAATTAATATCCGGGGTTTTGGGTGAGTTTCGTATTTAAGTCTCTCTGTCGTTGAGGAATTGGATATAACTTTCTGAAAGCTGAGGATGGTCTATGGTCCCACCACTCAGCTGTAGTAAGTTTGCCGAAACGGATCAGGTCATCTCTTCTAAATCCTTCGAAAACAAATTCTCTTCCCCTTTCGGCCAACAGTTCATCTAAAGATAATGAAGCAGTTGTATATTCATGAGATGGCCAGGTAGCTTCAGTATATGCCCTCTTTTTACAGGTATTGATTAATGCTACAGCATCGGCAGTTGCAACACCACCATTTTTACGCATTATAGCTTCTGCTTTGGCAAAATAAATCCAGGTTAAACGGTAAACGTTCCAATCGGTATTGTTATAGTTTGGATCTGGCTCTACTCTTACACCATTTACAATTCCTGGAATAGAATTGCCCAGTTTATATTTATTAAAACGTACTCCACTGTTTTCTTCTCCCTCACTCATATTGCTAACGGTAGAATTTTTCGAATTTCTTTGAATGTTATCGACAAATACAAGTGGTTTGCCTGCATACTCTACTGTACCTTGAACATCGGATCCATCAGAGAACTTTTTCTGAGGGCCAAACAGTAACCAGCTAGTTTTACGTAAATCATCAGCTTCAAATTTTTCATAAACTCCTGGAATTAAAACTATGCCATCGTTACCATTCCTTCCGCCGCCATAAATATCACGTTGTGCAAAATGATAAAACTCGCCTGTCCACGATGGTTCAAATTTAGCTCTGGTAAAATCATAAGCAATTGAGAAAATAACTTCTTTTGATTGATCATTTGTGTTTTTAAATTGATCTGTAATGTTTGGATCAAGCGCCATGTTACCATTTTGACCACCCGCCTCATTATTAATTAATTTATCAGCTGCCATGATGCAATCATCCCAACGTTGCGTGCCTGTCCATACTTCTGCGTTTAAGTACAACTCTACCAACATGGCGTAACCGCTTGCCTGGCTCATTCTTCCAAGTTGCGATTTTGCCAGCTTAGGCACGTTATTGATATTATCTTTAATTTCCTTTTCAATGAAGGTAAAGACATCTTTCCTTGCAGTAGTATTTGGCAATACAGGATTTGATGGATCAACCAGATCTGTCGCAATTGGAATATTACCGAACAAGTCCATCAACTTTAAATAGTGAAATGCCCTAAGTAGTTTCAGTTCTGCAACATACCCATTCTTTTCCTGTTGGGTAATGCCCATCTGCGCAATATCTCTCTTCTCGATGTTTCCAATGGCATCATTACAAAAACCAACCCCTCCATACATCAGAGACCATGCATTATTGATACCTCCTTCATCAACCGTCCAGGTATGGTAATGTAATCTTTTCCATTTACCACCATCTTCACCATGTGGCCCCTTTGTTGGCCATGCCAACTGATCTGCAGAAAGCTCGGCCAAACGCCACCAGCCATCTTGGCCTGATGGTGTTACCCAAGCATTGGCATGGGTATATGGCCTTAATACGGCAGAAATTACCTCGTTTTTATTGGTATAAAATTTTTCAGCCGGAATAACATCGTATGCATTCTCATCTAAGTTGGTACAGGCAGATGCCATACCAACAATTAGCGCAAGGGCTGTATATATGATTGATTTGTTTTTCATTTTTTTTCTATTAAAACCCTACATTAACACCAAACAGAAATGATCTTGTACTTGGATAAGCACCACGACTATCAATACCTGGACCTAAGCCGGTATCTTGTACGAAATCAGGATCATTACCTGAGTAACCAGTTATGGTAGCTAAATTTTGACCTGTAGCGTATACCCGCAGATTACGGATGAACTTCGTTTTTAACTTAAAGTTATAGCCTAAAGTCACCTCATCAATTTTAACATTGGTTCCGTTTTCCAGGTAATAGTCTGAATACATGAAAGTATCGTTGATTTCACTATACTTCCCAAAAGCATCTCTTAAATAGTTAGAACCCGTAACAAAAGGGTTTCCGTATGTTAATGCGGTAGTATTTAAAATTTTATAATCAAACTTACCTCTTAGAAAAACCCTAAAATCAAAGTTTTTATAAGTAAAATTCGCTGTATATGAAGCGTAATATTTAGGTATGGCATTTCCCAGAGGAGCAAGATCTGTTAAGTTTTTATCTTTCGAATTGTTGATCTGATCATTGCGAACGGCTTGTCCATTTCTATTGAAGAAAAGCCATTTTCCATTAGCATCAAAGCCGGCGAAACGCTTCCCATAAAATATACCTACATCTTCCCCTTCGTAAGTGGTAATGGCATCACCCAAATCTCCTGCACCACCAATACCACCAAATGTTTTAAACTTAACTGCAAAAACATCATTCGAATAAGAATTCAAAGTGTTTTTAATGGTACTTCCTGTAAAATCCATGCTGAAGGTAAAATCCTTGGTTTTAATTGCTTGATAACTTAAAGCAAGTTCGATACCTCTTGAAGAAATATTACCCACGTTGGCATAGATCTGGTTTTGAATATATGGCGGTTGAGGTGTAGTGTAAAGATCTAATAAATCCTTAGTTGTTCTATCAAACAAATCCAATGAACCTGTTAACTTGCTATTGAACAATGTAAAATCGGCACCGATGTTGGTTTCACGTTTTGATTCCCATTTCAAAAATGGATTTGGGTTACGTGTTGGCCCATAAGTTTCACGATAACTGCCATCAGGATATAAATATTTTCCACCCGGACCGAGTGTTACCCTTGATGCATTATTTTCAAAACCAGAGTTACCCGTTACACCATAACCTGCTCTTAATTTCAAATAATTAACCCACTTTACGTTTTCCATGAATTTTTCTTCGGTAACATTCCAACCTAATGATACTGCTGGAAAATTTCCCCATTTGTTATTATCACCGAAACGGGAAGAACCTTCACGCCTCAAAATTAATTGCAACAGGTATTTGTTATCGTACGAGTAGTTAACTCTTCCAAAAAATGCAATTAGCGTGTTGTCGTTTTTATAACTGCCCATCCCCGCTTTTCCATCTGCTAATGCCTGTCCAACACCCATGTTATCTTCATTGAACTGATCGTTCAGAAAACCTCGGGTACTCATTCTAGCACCTTCTTCTATATTGTAACGATAACTATAACCTGCCAATGCAGTAAAAGAATGTTTATCTGCAACAACTGTATTATATTGTAAAGTAGGCTCAAAGGCATAACCCTGAGAAAGGAAATTATTTTTGAAAGCATAACCGCCGCTAGGGTAATCACTATTCTCGAAAGAATCTTCACTTGCTAAGGTTGCATATCCACCATCTAAATAACTGTCACGCTGCATAGATCCGAAAACACTTGCTTTTAATCCTTTAGTAATGTCAAAATCAGCTTTTAAATCTGCTGATGTTGTTTGCTGCTTGCGGTAACTCGTGTTATTAAATAATCTGGCATATTGGTTTGTACTTTGATTATCGTAATAATATGAACCATCTGGATTGTAAATTGGCTTAGTTGGATTTTTACCTAGCTCTTCTTCCCAACCGCTTCTGTTTAGCTCATTATTAAAAAAATCTGATGTCGCTCCATTAGATAGCAAATTCGCATTATTAACATTTGTAGCTAAGTTTAGTTGGATGTTCAATTTATCATCAAAGCCTTTTTGATTGATATTCAATCGACCTGTATATTCTTTCCTTCCGTTTTCTAAAGCAATACCTTGTAAATCGCGGTAGTTTAAACTTGCGCGATAGCTCGTTTTATCTGTACCACCTGATAACGCAAGATTATGATTTTGCGACAAATTATCCCGATTAACTAGTGCACCATATAAATCTTCACTCGCACCGTAATCACGGGCATTAATCTCTCCTGAATTGATTTTTGCCCTAAATTCTTCTGCTGATAAAAAATCTAATCTGTTTTGAATAAATTCTTTACGAATGTAGCTCGAGTAATTAAAGGTTGGTGGTCCGGGTTTGCCTTTTTTTGTTGTGATTAAGATTACCCCCGCGTTTGCGCTTGTACCATAAATGGCTGCTCCAGATCCATCTTTTAGTACATCAACAGATAAAATATCATCCTGTTGAAGCAAATCCGGATTACCGCCCGGAATCCCATCAATTACATAAAGCGGACTGGCACTGCCCTTAACTGAAACCACACCACGGAGCTGCACACTTGGTCCTGAGTTTGGGTTCGAACTCCCGGCCCGGGTGATGTTCAAACCTGCAACTTTCCCTTGTATCAAATCAAGTGGGCTCCGAGCGCCACTCTGCCGAAACTGGGCAGTATCTATGTGAGCTACAGCTGAAGTAACTTCTTTTGTTTTTAGTGTACCATAACCAACCACCACTACTTCATCTAATTTTTGAGATTGCGAAGGGACTAAATTAATGGTTAACGGCGTTGCTCCATTACCCGCCGGAACAGATTTAGTCTGGTAACCGATATAGCTAAATACGAGTACATCGGTTGGGGCAGTAACATTGATACTGAATTTGCCATTCTCTTGTGTTACGGTACCACCTGTTTTACCCTGGATTTTAATCCCAACGCCAGGTAAACCGATTTTCTGCTCGTCTACAACGGTACCGGTAATTGTTTTTTGGGCTGCCGATGCTGCAGGAGCCGTGCCCGCCGGTGTAGCAGGTGCCGTTGTAGTTGGGGCCGGTGCCGGTGCCGCTACCGGACGCGAGCCACCAAGAGGGTTTGGTGGTACTTTTACCGAATCAGCGGGTTTGCCCACCGGAACTTTTTTTGTTGTGTCTTGTTTTTTAGTTGTATCCTGCTGAAAATAGTAGCGGTTAAAATTCCTTTTTTCGCTCGTAATTTTCGCAAACAACTGGGGGCTTGAAAGTAGGACAAGGCATAGAAATCCTGTCGTCCTGAGTAAAATGTTTCTCATTGGCACTCACTAGTTTAGTTTATAATTAGTTACGCAATGCGGCCAAAATTTCACCAAATTAATAAGAGCTATGAGATTAATTAGTTATAGTTAAGATTTCCGCAAAACGATTTAGTAACGCCTTAAACGCGGTTTTGTTTTAAAAAAAATGAAAAAACTTTAAAAATGTTACGTTTGCGGAAATATAAATTTAGTGCAGATATGTAGAAATCAATCTGGCCGTTTTTGCCGAAGCACCGGGTTTTCCCATGAGTAAAAGCAGCTCATCATAATGGTTTAACATCTCGTTCCTGCCCTCCCCTGTTAAGGTATTTCCGAGTGCTTCGTTCACCTTTTGGGTATTACAATCTTCCTGGATAAGTTCGGTTACAATCTTCTTGTTTACAATAAGGTTAACCAGCGAAATAAACTTAATTTTCACCAACATCCGTGCAATGGCAATTGAAATGGTTCCGCCCTTATAAACCACCACCTGTGGCACTTTAAACAAAGCAGTTTCGAGCGTAGCCGTTCCCGATGCTACAATTGCAGCATGCGCATGGTGCAATAAATTATAGGTACTGTTAAAAAGAAGATGAACTTTTTTGTCTCCCGTAAACTGGCGGTAATAACTTTCGGTAAAAGTTGGTGCAGCAGCAACAGCAAAAATATAATCGGGATGGTTTTCGGTAATGCTCAACATCACCGGGAGTAAACGTTCTATTTCCTGCTTGCGACTGCCGGGCAACAGGGCAATAATTTTTTTATCCCCTAACTGATGGTTTTCGCGAAAATTTAGATCTGGTGTAAACTGCGCAATTTCGTCTAATAAGGGGTTACCAACATAATCTACCTTCATGCCCCATTCCCTGTAAAAATCTACTTCGAAAGGCAAAATGCAGAACATATGATCGACAACTTTTTTGATTTTCAGCACCCGTTTCTGGTTCCATGCCCAAACCTTAGGTGAAATATAATAACATACTTTTATACCATTGGCCTTTGCAAACTCCGCAATTTTTAAATTAAACCCCGGAAAATCGATCAGGATCAGCACATCGGGCCTCCATTGTAAAATATCGTTCTTGCAGGATTTAAGATTTCTGAAAATGGTCCTTAAATTTAGAATTACCTCCGTAAAGCCCATAAAAGCCATATCGGCATAGTGTTTAATCAGCTCACCGCCTTCGGCCTGCATTTTATCACCCCCGAAATACCTGAACACAGCTTCGCCATCCTCAGCTTTTAAGGCTTTCATTAAGTTGGCACCATGTAAATCGCCTGAGGCCTCTCCGGCTACGAGGTAGTAGTTCATATTTTCTTATGTTACAACAAAATCGTCATTGCTTGGCTAACGATTGTAAAACGAGCGATCGTCATTCCCGCGCAGGCGGGAATCTTAAAGCCTACAGCAGTAGGATTCCCAATCAAGTTGGGAATGACGAACCGACGTATTCTGCTTCGGCGTTTCGTCAAAAAACCTTATATGCAAAAAACACAAAAGCGCACAAAAATGTTGCGGCCAATATGCCCCTGCCAATATTTTCTTTATTATATTTAAAAAAGTATTGCATGGTATAAGCATTTATGGCAATACCACCAATATATAACAAATCTGCTTTTGCCAGAGAAGCCACATGGTTAATAATGTACCAGGCAATGGAACAAAATATTGCTGGCACAAGCAAACCAATGCCCAAACCTATCCATACAGAATTATTTAATCTTTTCAACCGATCAATCATAATGGCAAGCGCTTAACCTAAATTAATGCCATCGGGCGCAGAAACTTTAGTGCCGGCACTTGTAGATTTAGCCGCATTGTTGCCGATAAAATCCCAGCTGTTTATTGCCTGTATCGCGTGGTGTGCCGTTAAATCAAACTGAACCGGCACAATAGAAATATAATTGTTTTCCAATGCCCAAACATCGGTATCCTCTCCTTTATCAAAATTTTCGAAAACACCGGTTAACCAATAATATGGCCGTTTGTAAGGATCGGTTCTTTCATCAAATTCTTCCATCCACTTTGCATTGGCCTGACGGCAAACCTTAATGCCTTTTAGGTGGTCGCCTTTCGGAAAATTCACATTCAAAAGCGTTCCTTCCGGTAAACCATTCGCCAAAACCTGCTCACAAATGTTTTTAATGTATTTTTTGGTATGACTAAAATCGGCATCGGCAGCAAAATCGTCTAAAGAGAAACCAATAGATGGAATTTTTTCTATTGCGCCCTCTACCGCAGCAGACATGGTACCCGAGTACAGTACATTAATCGAATTATTTAGTCCATGGTTAATTCCCGAAACGCATAAATCAGGTTTTTTACCTTTAAAAATCTTATTTACAGCAATCTTAACACAATCAACCGGGGTTCCACTGCATTTATACATTTCTACACCTGCATAAAGATCAACCTTATCAAAACGGATCGGCTTACCTATGGTAATGGCATGTCCCATTCCGCTTTGCGGACTATCTGGTGCAACCACCACTACATTGCCCAGCTCCTGCATTACTTCCATTAAATTCTTTATGCCCGTAGCTGTAATCCCGTCGTCATTTACAACTAAAATATTTGGTTTTGTGCCCTGCTTTGTCATGCCGGTAAAAATACAGATTATAAATTCAAGGCACAATAAGCCATGGTTTATATGCCAAAATCATTTATTCCTAGATTTTTAGTTTTGAAATCGAAATTATTTCATTCCATGCCATAAAGCATATATATTTGGATAAATAACTTATTAAAAATGAAGGCTGTATCTGAGGTCATGCTTAAACCAACAGGTACACACTCATTATCATAAACCAAAACCAATTCAATGAAATTCAAACTATTTACTGTGGCTTGTTTTCTAATTACAGGTGCTTTAGCGCAGGCGCAAACAACCTATCAATGGAAAACAGGAACATCTGGTGGCTTTAGCTACAGGTATGTAACCAACGATCCGACCAAAACACGTTTTTATACGCTAAAAAACGGTTTAACTGTAATTTTATCTCAGAACAACAAAGAGCCGAATATTACCTATAAAATGGCGGTAAGAGCGGGCAGTAATACCGATCCGCGTACCAATACCGGCCTGGCACATTACTTGGAACACCTTTTGTTTAAAGGAACAGATAAATTCGGAACCTTAAATTATGCCAAAGAAAAACCGCTTTTAGATAAGATCGAAGCACTTTACGAAACTTACAACAAAACCACCGATCAGGCTAAACGTAAAGAGATTTATAAGGAAATTGATAAAACTTCGGGCGAAGCTTCCGATTATTCTATCGCAAACGAATACGATAAAATGATGAAATCGATCGGGAGCAATTCTACCAACGCCCACACCTCGGTGGAAGAAACCGTGTACGAAGAGGACCTTCCATCAAATGCCATCGATAAATTTTTGGCCGTACAGTCAGAACGTTTCCGCGCCCCTGTTTTCCGCATCTTCCATACAGAATTAGAAGCTGTTTACGAAGAAAAAAACATCGGCATGGATAACGATGGCCGTAAAATGTACGAGAAAATGCTGTATGCTTTGTTCCCAACACATAACTACGGGCAACAAACCACCATTGGTACCATCGAACATTTAAAAAATCCATCCCTAATCGAAATCAGAAAATATTACAACAAATATTATGTGCCCAATAACATGGCCCTAATTATGAGTGGCGATATTAATTATGACGATTTAATCAAAAAAATAGATAAGGACTTCGCCTATATGGCACCTAAACCCTTATCACTCTACAGCCCTGCACCAGAAAAACCGTTAACGCAGGTTCAAACGGTTGATATTTATGGCCCGAGTGCCGAAAATTTATATGTTGCTTACAGGGGGTTTGCCCAAAATACCCGCCAAAGTTTATTGTTAGATTTAATCGGCAGCATTTTAGCCAACGGTAAAGCAGGTTTAATGGATATCAACATCAATAAACAGCAAAAAATGTTGAGGGCAGGCGCTGGTTACAACTCCATGAAAGATTACGGAATCTTCATTTTATCTGGCTCACCCAAAGCGGGGCAAAGTTTAGAAGAAGCGCAAAAATTATTGTTAGAGCAGGTAGAACTGCTTAAAAAAGGCGAGTTTGATGAAAGTTTGATCAAAGCAACTGTTGCAAACATCAAATTGGCAGAGTTACAAAGCTTCGATAATAATGATGTGCGTGCAGATTTCGCCATGAATGCCTTTATCCAAAACCGTGGTACCGAGTGGGATAAAACCCTGGCATCAACCGATGCAATGGCCAAAGTAAGCAAAAAGGAAATTGTAGATTTTGCCAATAAATTTTTCATCAACAACTATGTTTGTATCTTAAAACACAAAGGCGAAGATAAAAGCATCGTTAAAGTAGAAAAGCCAGCCATTACCGCGGTAAAAACCAATGTTAATGAGGTTTCTCCATTCACAAAAGACATTATTGCTGCACCGGTAAAACCCATTGCCCCTAAGTTTTTAGATTATACCAAAGACCTCAATTTCGGTAAAGCGGGCATTGCCGATGTAATTACGGTTCAAAACACCGAAAACGGAATTTTCCGTTTGGGCTACCGTTTTGATATGGGCTCGTACAACTACAAGTTATTGCCTTATGCTGCTCAATATTTAGCCTTCTTAAGTACCGATAAATATTCGGCAGAAGATATTAGTAAAGCGTTTTACAACATTGCCTGTAGCTATAGCATAAACGTAGGTACCGATGTAACTACCGTTTCCATCAGTGGTTTACAAGAAAACTTCGATAAAGCCGTAGCCTTGGTAGAAAATGTACTGGCAAATTGCAAACCAAACGAAAAAGCCTTAGAAGATTTAAAAGGCCGTTTGTTAAAATCGAGGGATAACGCAAAATTAAACAAATCATCAATTCTTGGTGGTTTAATGAGTTATGCACAGTACGGTGCCGATAATCCTTTCAATTACGGATTAACCAATGATGAGATCAAAAACATGAAATCAGCAGATCTGATCTATATCTTACATAACCTTACCAATTACAAACACACCGTTACTTATTATGGGCCTAAAACTTTAGCAGCATTTTCTACTGATATTGTAAAAGCACACCCATTGGCCAAAGAATTTACCGATGTGGCACCAATCAAGAAATTTGTGTACACCCAAACCGATTCGAACAAAGTTTACTTTGCCGATTACGATATGGTGCAGGCAGAAATCCGTTGGGTACGCAATGGTGGGTTATACGATCCGGCCAATGCAGCAAAAATCGCCCTGTTTAACAACTATTTTGGCGGCGGTATGGGCTCGGTAGTATTCCAAACCATCCGCGAATCTAAAGCTTTGGCATATTCTACTTTTGCGGTATATTCTTCTCCAAATACCAAAGAAAAAGAAAACACCATTATTGCTTATGTAGGTACACAGGCAGATAAAATGAACGAAGCCGTTGCCGGTATGAATGAATTATTAACCACTTTACCAGAGTCTGATAAATCATTTGCATTATCAAAAACCAACTCATTGAATGGCTTAGAAACCAGCCGTATTACCAAAGATGGAATTATTTATAGCTATTTGGCCGATAAAAAATTAGGTTTCGATCACGACTCCAGGGTTGATGAATACGCCAACTTAAAACCACTAACTTTTAATGATGTAAAATCATTCCACCAGACCAATCTTTCGGGCAAACCTTACAGCTATTGTATCGTGGCTTCCGAAAAGAAAATCAACATGGCCGATTTGGCAAAATTTGGTCCGGTAACTAAATTAAGCCTCGAGCAGATTTTTGGATACTAATAAGGTTGAAGGTAAAAGGTTGAAGGCTTAAGGTAAAGGCCTGATGCCTTAATATCAAGTTACTAGCGATTCTCGGAAACGGGGATCGCTTTTTGTTTGGTTAGTTCATTGGCTATCGGTCCATTGCCTAGTGGGTTAATGTTTAAGTCGGTTAGCTAATGCCGATGCTAGACTCAAAAGTATATTTCGGATCATTGAACTGTGGATTTGAAATCCTCCATTGGACTGGGAAAGTAGAGCCTGTAGGTTTTGATCAGTGTTTCTTCCGGCTTTCCGATCCGATTTAAAAACGAATTTTGTGATACTATTAGGGCTGTAAAGCGTATAAAAAACTCCTGCCCCCCCTGCATAAAAGTTCATTAATTCATTACTACAAAGTTCATAAAAACCAAATCGAGTCTTGGTGGTAAAAAAACAAAGTTCATTGGTTACATGATGCAAAAAACTGTGCCTTTGTGTCTCAGTGGTAAAAAACCAACGCCTCCAAAATCCCTTTTATCGAAAACTTGGCCCCGCAAACAAACTCATCAGCTGCACCATAGTATATCGTTAATTCATCTCCATTAACAATATGGCCATTTGTAAATACCACCTCACCAAAGAAACCATGCAGTTCGTAATCTGCTGTTGGCACCATAATCGCCTCTTCGGTTCTGGCCAGTACTTTCGATGGATCATCGAGCGCCATTAAAAAAGCGCCCAAACAATATTGATGTTTTCCGTTTGCACCGTGATAGATTTCGAGCCATCCTTCTGCGGTTTTTATGGGTGCTGCGCCGGCGCCCACACGTGCGCTATCCCAGTGGTTAGGCCTGGTTTTGATGATACATTTATGTTTGCCCCAATAAATGCCATCAGGCGATTCGGCCAGCCAGATATAGTTACCACCCAGGGCCACACTACTGGGGCGGTGCAAAGCGTAAAATTTACCGTTAATGCGTTCTTCAAATATGGCGCAGTCTTTATTGTGCGGCGGGATAATCATGCCGTGTTTCTCAAAGCTTTTCCAATCTTTTGTTGTTCTTAATCCAACCCCTACCCCGTGGGCAGATACTGAAGTAAAGGTTAAATAGTAGGTTTTATCGATTAAGGATACACGGCAATCTTCAATGCCGAAAGTTTCATCTTCTCCCTCACCGTATAATAAGGGATAACTGGCTGGCTGATAAAAATGAACACCATCATCACTGCAAACGAGCCTTAAATGCGATAATGTGGTTAAATAATCAGCGCCCTGGTAATTGATCACCCGTGGATCGTTATCTGCCAAAGCAGGATCTGCCTCCGCTATCTCGATAATTTCGATGCCGTTTTTCCTTAAAACCGGAAAAGAAATAAATCCCTGTTTTTGCCCCGGCCGTTCTGCTACCCTCACCAGAAGCCATATTTTATTTTGAAAGGTAAAAACACCGGGGTTTAACAGGCATGCAATTTCTAAGCCTGCTGTACTCGGCACCAGATCTTTTGGGCAAAGTATTGGGTTTTGAATAAACCGTTGTGCAATATCACTCATGGCATAAGGTTTTAAACCAAACAGGCGACCAAAATTGGCCGCCTGTTTATTATTGATAAAATTGATATTATAATGAATTGATCCATTTTACAAGCTCATCTCTTCCTTTGCCTGTTTTCTGTTGCAGTTTCCCCAACAGTTCATCGTCTTGCCCTTCTTCGTGTTTTAAATCATCGTCAGTTAAATCGGCATATGCTTGCTTAACCTTACCTTTTATTTCATTCCACTTTCCTTTTAATTCTAACTTATCCATGCTCGTATTTTTTATTATAAAATATTGTACTTTTTTAAACTTATTAACAGTTATAGCCGCTTTTTGTTTTGATTATAGCTCATAAAACCAAATAACGGCCCGATTTTGCTTTACTCCACGAGGTTTTACAGAAATATTTAGGTATATTAAAAAATCGTTTCTACGAACTACTAAACAATACTAACTAAAACTACCAATTTGATGAAAAAACTACTCTTAAGTATGCTTTTGTATCTCGGTGCAATTTCGTTTGCTTTCGCGCAGGGCAAAGTGATTACCGGGAAAATTACGTCAGCCTCAGGACCAATTCCGGGCGTTAGCGTATTTGTAAAAGGCTCACCAACTAACGGCACGCAGAGTGATGCCTCTGGAGCCTTTACATTAACCGTTTCGGATGATGCCAAAACACTTGTTTTTAGCTTTATCGGTTACAAAACCAAAGAAGTGCCTATTACAGGGCAACGCATCAATGTAAACCTTGATGAGGAAAACAATACACTATCGGATGTGGTGGTGGTGGGTTATGGTACGCAGAATAAACGCGATGTGACAGGATCTGTTGCCTCAGTTAAATCTAAAGACCTGGAAAACTTACCGGTTACGAGTTTTGAACAGGCCTTACAAGGAAAAGCGGCAGGTGTTACCATTTCTGCACAAAACGGTAAGCTTGGACAAGGAATTACGGTACGCGTAAGAGGTGCAGCATCTGTAACCGCAGGTAGCGAACCGCTTTATATCGTAGACGGCATTCCGATTACTTCTGGTGATTTTTCAGGCACCTCAGCGCCTACTAGTGCTTTAGCAGACATTAACACAAATGATATTGAATCTATTGAGGTACTAAAAGATGCATCAGCTTCGGCTATTTATGGTGCAAGAGCATCAAATGGTGTTGTTTTAATTACGACAAAGCAAGGTAAAGTTGGGAAAAGTGTAATAACGTTTAGTGCTTTAGGTGGTATCAGCAGCCCGTCAAACCACAGAGAATTCTTAAATGCTGAACAATATGTGAAAATTTTACGCAGGGCTGCAATAGGTGGTGCTACTTTCAAATTTAACTCGCAAGACCCTGCTGACCCTCAACCAGACGATTATGCAACCTTACAAGAAGCAATCGATGATTACAGCTCAGCTGTTGAAAGCAGATTAAACAGATATTCTGCAGGAAACAATGATTATCAAACCTACAAGGTAAATACCAACTGGGAGAGAGCAGCATTTCAAGATAAACCTGTTACGCAGCAGTATGACTTAAATGTTACAGGTGGCAACGAGAAAACTAAATTTTATATTGGCGGTCAAGCTTTAGACCAGCAAGGTATTATTGTTGGTAATAGCTATAAGCGATACAGCGGCAGATTAAACCTAACCAATAAGGTTACTGATTTTATAGAGCTTGGTGTTAATTTAAACTTTTCAAACAGTATAAACAACAGGTTATCAAATGACAATGCTTTTTCAAGTCCCTTACAAGCAGTTGCATTATCTCCTATTACACCTTTTATCGATCCGCGTTCTGGCTTAATTAGTGGAACGTTACCTGGAGCTGCTTCAAACTATCCGCTTTACTATAATCCTTTTATCGGAATCGAAAATGCGGCTTACAAAGCAACTGTTTATCGTACAATTGGTAAGGTTTTCGCTAACGTAAACATCGCAAAGGGCTTAAAATTTACATCTGAATTTTCAATTGATAACTTAAATCAAAACGAAGAAGCATATTACGGCTCATTAACATTCAAAAACACTGGTACATCAAATGGTGATGGGGTAAATATTTCTACGTTTGTAATTAATGCAAATACAAATAACTTTTTTAGTTATAGAACTAATTTAGGAGAGAAAAGTGTATTTGATGCTATTTTAGGTACAAGTTATCAAAAATCGACTACGAAATATAGTACGATAGAAGGTCAGGATTTCCCAAGTGATTCTTACACAAAACTGGGAAGTGCCGCTACAAAAGTTACGGCTTCAAGTAATGAAGGTGCATTTAGCTTTCTTTCCTACTTCTTGAGAGCTAATTATAAATACAACGAAAGGTATTTAATTGGATTTAGTGTTAGAGCAGATGGCTCATCACGTTTTGGAGCTAATCAAAAATATGGTTACTTCCCTGCCGGATCACTGGCATGGATTGCATCTGAAGAGGATTTCTTAAAAAGTAGCGAAACCATTAGCTTGTTAAAATTGCGTGCCAGCTATGGTTTAACAGGTAATGCCGAAATTGGTAATTATTCTGCACGTGGTTTATTTAGTGGAACAGGTGCTTACGGAGGTTTGGCTGGTCAGATACCTTCGAGAATTGCCAATCCTGATTTAACATGGGAAAAAACCAAACAATTAGATCTAGGTTTAGATTTTGGAATACTTAAAAACAGAGTTTCAGCAACTTTCGATTATTATCAGAAGAAAACTACACAATTATTGCTAAACGTTCCGGTACCGCAAACAACTGGTTTTGCAACAAAAACGCAGAATTTAGGCAAATTAACCAACACAGGTTATGAATTGGGTATTAATACTGAAAATTTTGTTGGAGCATTCAAATGGTCTACAGCCATAACCGCAGCTATTAACAACAATAAGATAACTGATTTAGGCGGACAAATTTTAAACACAAATGAAATTAACGCTGCTAGTTCTGGCCAACCAATCGGCGTATTTTATCTACCTGAATATGCTGGTGTGAATCCAGATAATGGTGATGCGATTTATTATTTGAATACAGTTGATGCAACAACTGGTAATATTGATAGAGGTACAACTAGTAACATTAACTTAGCCCAAAGAATATTTGCCGGGAATCCTAATCCGAAATATACTTTCGGTATTAACAATACATTTTCTTATAAAAACTTTGATTTAGGTGTGTTTTTACAAGGTGTTAGCGGTAATAAAATCTTTAACGCAGGTGGTGCCTATATGAGTGCGAGTTCATCTAACGGGTACGATAACCAAACAGCAGATCAAATGGCTTACTGGGATAAAAAAGGAGATGTTACAATGGTTCCTGAACCACGTCTGGGTTTTGGAAACGGTGTCGGTAATTCAACCAGATACCTTTCTGATGGCAAATATCTACGTTTAAAAACCTTAACGTTGGGTTATACTTTTACGCCTACAGTTTTAAGCAAGCTTAAACTGAGTAAATTAAGGTTATTTGCTACCGCACAAAACTTAGCCACCATTACAGGTTATAAAGGTTGGGATCCTGAAGTGAATGCCGATTATCAGTCTACAAATATTAATCAGGGTGTAGATTTTTATTCAGCTCCACAACCAAGAGTGATATCATTCGGTATAAACATTGGCCTATAATTTAACAGATATTCGTTATGAAAAAGATATATATATATAATTTAATATTTGCATCAATGCTCTTAGCTGTATCATCGTGCAAAAAAGCTTTGGAAATAAACCCGGTCGATACGATTGAACAAAGCAAGGCACTTTTAACTTCAAAAGATGTAGAGGTTGCATTAGTTGGCGCATATTCAGAATTCGGTAGTAGAAATTTTTATGGTGGCCGCCCTTTCCTAATGGCCGATTTTTTAGCAAACACCAATGCAATAGAATGGACCGGCACTTATGAAGAACTAACTCAATCAATTAAAAAATCGTTACAAAAAACAAATAGTTATGTTAATAACGTTTGGGCTGCGGGCTACACAGCCATAAACGATGCAAATAATGTAATTTCTGCAATCAGTAAAGTTGATGCAGCAAAAAAGAACAAAGTAGAGGGTGAAGCCAAATTTATTAGAGGTGCTTCCTACTTCGAATTGGTTAGGCTATTTGGTAAAGCTTATAATGATGGGAGCCCAACAACAAACTTAGGTGTTCCTATTGTTTTAACACCAACAACAGCGGTAACTGAAGCTAGTTATGTGAGCCGGGCAACTGTAGCAGCTGTTTACACACAGGCGATTGCTGATTTAACTGATGCAGAAGCAAAATTACCTGCAACAAATGGCTTTTTTGCAACAAAATCTTCTGCTGCTGGTATGCTAGCAAGGTTATATCTACAAATGGGTAACTATGCAGCAGCAGCGGCAGCAGCAAACAGAGTAATCGCATCAGGTAATTATTCCTTAACACCGGCATTTATTGATGCCTTTCCAGCGATGGGTTCAACGCCCGGCGTTAATTCAAGTGAGGATATTTTCGCAACACAGGTTACAACTTTAACAGGTTTTAACGGCTTCAACGAATTTTATGGTTCATCAACCTATGGAGGCAGAGGCGAGGCGATAATTTCTCAAGATTGGATTACCAACACTTATGCAGCTAACGATGACAGAATAAATGCTTTTTATGATGATGGAGATATGTTCACATCAAAGTATGCAAATGTATATGGAAATGTTCCTGTAATGCGATTATCAGAAATGTATTTGATAAGAGCAGAAAGTAATGTTCGTTTAGCACCAGCAGCTCCAGTTGGCGGTGTCACACCGCTTCAGGATTTAGCAACCGTTAGAAACAGGGCTGGCTTAACAACAACTACAGCTACACTCACAGATATTCTTAACGAAAGAAAACTAGAGCTTGCTTTTGAAGGTTTTGCTTTACACGATGCAAAAAGAACGCAAACTAATATTGGAAACATACCATGGAATTCTACCAGCTTAGTTTTCCCGATTCCACAAAGGGAGACTGATGCCAACACTAAACTGGTTCAAAACCCAGGTTATTAGAGATGAATTGTGGCTGCTGTATCAAAAACAAAATTGCGCCTCTTGGAATTGAATATTCTAAAATGCTCTACATAAGGATACGAGTAAAAATGACAAAGAGAGGCTGTGTTAACTTATGACACAGCCTCTTTCTGACCGTTAATTATCCAAATTTACCGAGTCTGTATCAGCTTGTTTGACTTTAGTCTAATATTCCATTCTTTTAAGAATAGAGTGTTTAGCATTTTTCTTTTCATCGTTATACCTAAATTAAGATTTACATTTCCTTAAATCGCTATTTATTGTTAAAACTGTGCTATATATTAATACAGGTACTCAATAGGAAAATTAAAAAGTATCTAAAAAGCTACAAAAAAAACAATACAACAAATACAAAAATGCAACTGTAAAACGCTACATTGTGATGTAAAAACCACATCTTCTGACACTTAAAAAAATTATTCATGAAACAAAACCCTAATTTAACAACCTTATTAAAGAAAACAGTTCTCGTTTTCTTTATTATTTCATCGATTTCAGCTTGTAAAAAAGCTCAAGAACCAAGCGTTATTTCATCTAAAAGCAATGAATTTAACAAAAATGGAATACCCACTCCATACTTTGATTGGTCAACGGCAGATTATATGCCGACTCCCGCAGGTTCTCAAACTATACTGGTACCTTGGGCCAATGGATCAGTAAGAGGGTTCACATCTGATATTCAATATGATTATTTACCTGTTGATGGTTGGAAATTACTGTACAACACATTTGATCCGGCTAAACCTTTACCGAGTAATCCATTTTTTGTTTTATATAATAAATATAGAGCGCTGTTAAGAGTCTACATTTATGTTACAACAAATGGTTTTCAAAACTCTGATTATTTAACCACAGGACTGAATCTAGGCCCAAATGCTATTAACTCAAATATGCTCAATTATTCCGGTCAAGACATTGTTGATATGAATATTGACAGCACTATTAAAATTGCATCAAAAATTGAACCTACGCAAATAGCAACAGGCGTTTGGTATGCGACGCAATATGAGATTGCTTATGATAGCAATATTAAAACAAGCACATTTCAACAAATAGGTGTAAATTCTACTATTAATTGGACAAATGTGAGTACCATTTCTTTAGGTGGAACAGCGGAAGGGACAATTAAAGGCTCAATTACTTCGCCTGGTAGCTCCCCTTTTTCTCTTTCAAAAATTCTGACAGGAACATTAGATGCTGTTGGAGCGTCCTTTTTTACGGCAAATAAAGGGAGTAGTACAACCAATCCTGGTGAAGGGAATAAACTTGGCTTACCTGCAGCAATCTTTAATGCTTCAAGCACGGCATTAACAAGCGGGCTATCTGACATTGTTAAAGGTTTTTTTAGTGGCATTTTTGGTGGAAAAACAGGTGGTGTTAACCAATCTGTTTCGTTAACAACTAATACTAATATTAATTTAACAGGAAACAGTACACAGAATGGTGCATTGTGGCCGAATCCAGGTTTGGGCCTGGGTATTCCGGGTACAATAAACAGTCAATCTGCGGTTGGTTACTTACCTTATTACAATGAGCCTATGGGCTTATTTTACTTATCTAATACGCCTCATTCAAATGTTGTATATCACTCTAGGCAGGAAGGTTTCGGAGGCAGAAATGATGTTTATTTTGTTAATCAATCTCTTTATTCTATAGATAACTCTTCTGTAAATTTAATCTTTAACCCCGATGTTGTTAATACAAGTGCGGATGGTGTAACCATAGATCCTTCAGATATTAAAAAAGATATCGTATTTCTGCCAGGCACCTACAATTCTGCACAAGATCTAGGTTTTAACGGAACACCAGAATCTGTTGGAAAACTCAAAGTATACACAGCAGCTGGAACTGATGGAAAAGCTGGTGTATATTGGACTAAATCTAATCCAGATTCATTTCCAAAAGGTAGAACAGCAATTAGAATTTCGTTTCATGTTACTCCAAACAGTAATCCTGCAGCAAGATTTCTGTATGTCAAAACCTTTCTTGCAACAGTAAATTAAAACCAGTTAAATACTTATTACAAGCTACAATAGAGGATTATGTAGCTTGTAATTCAACAACATATTTTAAAACCTTTTTTACAAAAAAATTTGAACCTTAAAAGATTACTTATACACAATTCTTGTTCACTATTAATCAATTTTAGTTTAATAATCTTTTTCATTTTAACAATAAATAATTATTCCTTTGCTCAAAAAGAATTAGGAATTGGTGGAGGTTTTAATTTCAATACCTTAAGCATACCGCATGAAAATGGTAATAACGTAAAAACCATACCTAAACTAGGTTACTCAATATTTTTTCATTCAAGATTCTCCTTAAATAAATCATTTGATTTAGTATTCGAACCAGGAGTAAGTGAAAAAAACTACCAGAGAAGAGCAATTGATAATCAATATATTGAAGAAACCATTATTAATAAATATTTACAGTTGCCAATAAATTTGGACACCAAAATATTTAGTAGCAAAAGAAAAATAACATATTTAACTATAGGTGCTACCATAGGCTACTGGATTAAATCAGAAACAAGGGGATACCTTCCTGACATCTTTAGCAGTTTTAGTTCGTTTAACAATACCGAACACTATAATTTAATTTATTTTAATAAAAAAAATGTTTTTGACAAAAAAAAAGACAGGCGTTATGATATTGCGATTAACTTAGGCTTCCGAGAGAGCTTTTATATCCGAAATACAGTTTTAAGCATAAACGCTTTCATTACTAAATCGATTACTAGTCAACAAAAAACTTATATGTTAAATCAAGAAATGCGAAGTAATCAGTCGATCACCCTTCAAATTGCATATTCTAAAAAATTAAAGCATCATGAAGATGAGTAGATGGTTTATTGTTTACTTCTTCATTACAACGATAGCAATTAGTTGCAAAAAGGAACAACCCTTTAATGAAAATCCCAAAAGTTTTAATGAAATTTATGAGACTTTCTGGAGAGAAATGAATGTTAACTATGTTTACTGGGATATAGATAAAACCAACTGGGATAGTTTATATAGCACATATAAACCTCTATTCAACAAACTTGACATTAATAATGAAAACGACATTAAAAGTTCAGTTTCATATTTTAAAAATCTAACTGCCAAACTCATTGATTCACATTACAGTATTTCCTTTCAAAAGCAAATATTAAAAGACTCAATTATCTATCCCGCCTATACTAAAAACATCATATTAAAAAAAATACACAATAAATATGACTTCAGCAATCTAGTAACAAAGTATTTAGATACTGGATATATATCTTCCGCTTACTTTTATAGCGAAAACAATACCTCTAAATTACTCTTTACAAGGCTAGGAACTATAAATAATGGCATACTATACTTTGCATGTAATCAGTTTGCAATATCAAGGACTATTCAATCAAAAGACCCAAACACAACATCGCTTTTAAATAAATTAGATTTTTATTTAAATGAATCTACAGATATTAAAGGATTAATATTTGACTTTAGAGGAAACAATGGTGGTGATATTGTAGATCTTAATTATCTAATTGGAAAAATCATCGATAAACCAGTACATTTTGGTTTCGTAAGGTATAAAAATGGCAATAATCGCTTAGATTATACTCCTTGGATAAATACAACCGTAAGCCCTCAGAGTACATCTAAAAAATTTAAATATCCAATAGTTGCTTTAGTAGACAATTATTCAGCCTCCTTATCAGAAACTTTTGCTATGGTTATCCACACATTACCAAATGGAATTATTGTTGGAGAAAGGACTTGGGGAGCAACTGGTCCTATTGCTAATAATAATATTTATAATTACGGAAGCTTCAATATACAAGGCTTCATGAATGTTACTATGGCTTCCGGAGAATTTAAGTATTTGGATAACAAAAGTTATGAAGAAATTGGTTTTCCTCCAGACATCAATGCAGCATTTAGCCTACCCTCTTATCAGGCAGGTATTGATTCCCAGTTACAAAAAGCCATAGATATATTTACGAAATAAAACATATAAAATACCCATGCACAATCAGAGGTATCTTATATGTTTATCGCTTAATAAAAAAATTGAATACTAATTCTTCAATTAAAGTTTCTTCGCTGCCGCTATAATTTCTTCTACCACGCCTGGATCAAGCAGCGTAGAGGTATCGCCTAAATTAGTTGTATCGCCTTCGGCAATTTTACGCAGAATTCTACGCATAATTTTGCCCGAACGTGTTTTGGGTAAACCAGAAACAAACAATATTTTATCAGGCTTGGCAATTGCTCCAATTACGCGGGTAACCGTTTGCAAAATATCTTTTTTAGATAATTCTGCTTCGCCATGCATTTCAGGATAAATTACAAAAGCGTAAATGCCCTGACCCTTTACATCGTGCGGATAACCCACAACTGCGCTTTCTACCACACCGGCGTGCATATTAATGGCATTTTCTACTTCAGCGGTACCAATTCTATGTCCAGAAACATTTAATACATCATCAACACGACCTGTGATCCGATAGTAACCATCTTCATCACGTAAACAGCCGTCACCGGTAAAATATAAATTCTCGTAAGTAGAGAAATAAGTCTGTTTGCAACGCTCGTGATCGCCGTAAGTGGTACGCAACATGCCCGGCCAGGGGAATTTGATACAAAGATTTCCCATCACCCCGTTTCCTTCAATTTCATTTCCGTTTTCATCAACCAAAATCGGTTGAATACCCGGCAATGGCAACGTAGCAAAACTAGGTTTGGTTGGTGTTACCGTAGCAATGGGCGAAATCATAATGCCTCCCGTTTCCGTTTGCCACCAGGTATCAACAATAGGTGCCTTACCGTGGCCGATTTTCTCATCGAACCAATGCCATGCCTCTTCATTGATCGGCTCTCCTACAGACCCTAAAACGCGGATGGAGCTTAAATCTTTGCCGTTTAATGGGTCTTCACCAAAACTCATTAATGAGCGGATGGCTGTTGGAGCAGTGTATAAAGTATTTACCTTATGCTTTTCTACAATATCCCAAAAACGGGATGGCGTAGGGTAAGTAGGAATCCCTTCGAAAAGAACCGAAGTAGCACCTTGGGAAAGCGGTCCGTAAACAATATAAGAGTGACCGGTAATCCAGCCGATATCTGCTGTACAGAAATAAACCTCGCCAGGCTGATAGTTAAATACATTCGAAAAAGTATAACCTGCATAAACCATATAACCGCCACAGGTATGCACCACACCTTTGGGTTTGCCGGTAGAGCCAGATGTGTAGAGAATGAACAGCATATCTTCTGCATCCATTTCTTCCGCTTCGCAGATATCATTTACATGTTTAACCTCATCTTCCCACCATACATCCCTGCCTTTCAGCATCGAAACAGGTGTACGGATATGGGTTAACACGATACATTTTTCTACGGTTGGGCAACCGATTAAGGCATCGTCAATTACATCTTTTAATGGAATCTGTTTATTGCCACGATAAGAACCATCGGCAGTAATAACTACTTTACACTGCGAATCGTTAATCCTGTCGGCAATAGATTTAGCAGAAAATCCGCCAAAAATAACCGAGTGTACGGCACCGATTCTTGCACAGGCCAAAACAGCAATAGCCAGCTCGGGTACCATTGGCATATAAATACAGATACGGTCGCCCTTTTTTGCGCCATTGCGTTTTAAAACGTTGGCAAAACGGCAAACGCGTTCGTGCAGCATTTTGTAAGTATAAGTAACACTTTCTTCTTCAGGATTATTAGGTTCCCAAACAATAGCAGGTTTATCTCCATTGGTAGCCAAGTGCCGATCTAAACAATTTTCGGTAATATTAAGTTTAGCGCCTTCGAACCATTTGATGTTCGGTTCGTTAAAGTTCCACGATAATACTTTGAACCAGGGCTTGCGCCATTGAAAGTTTTGCGCAACCTCGCCCCAAAATTGTTCAGGGTTTTCTACGCTTTTTTTATAATCTTCTTCGTATTGCTTAAAAGATGTAATTTGCATTGCTCGTTCTATATTTTGGATTAGTTGCGGCTAATTTAAATAAATAATAATAAGGAGAAATAGTTTAATCGTATCAAAATGAATATCAAACGTTTGATAGGAAAAATTTATATTTGATTTATGAAAAATTTAATGTTATCACTCGCCTTAATGTTTGTTGCGTTCAGCAGCAAATCATTCACTATAATCGAATTCAAGAACCGAACTTCTATCGATTCCACCCAAACCTATACTGTTATTAGTAAGTCACCCGCGATCGAGTCGGTTATGATCCGAAAAAGTAAAAAAAAGGGAAATATTTTATATGTATCTGTAGGAACTAAAAAACTTAACGCAACAGATAATAATATTACAGGGCTTGGTTTACAGGGAAAGTCAGAATCAAAGGAAGCCAGAAATGCAACTGGCCCGGTTTTCGACCAAATAGAAGTTTTAAATGGCGGTTATGACGAAATCAAAGTCGACAAATTATCTACAACACAGAATATCTACACCATTAAAAACATTAATTTTCCGTTAAGGTTAAAAATGCATTCTGGGAAAGACTATGTAGAATTTGAGTTAAAAAATGCCGGCCGTTGGGATGTGAGTGTAAATTATAAAAATAATTAGCTCCACTATTGTCATTTACAATTATTATTCAGATATTTGCACACTCTTAAAAAAATTAAGCGGACGATATTAACAACTATATTTACAAGTCATGTCAAGAGTTTGTGATTTAACAGGAAAAAAAGCAATGGTAGGTAACAACGTTTCTCACTCAAACGTTAAAACCAAACGCAAATTTTACCCAAACCTACAACTTCAGAAATTTTATATTCCTGAAGAAAACCGTTGGATTACGTTGAAAGTTTCTACTTCAGCGATTAAAACCATCAATAAAGTGGGCATTAGCGAAGCAATTAACCGTTTCGTAAAAAAAGGATTTTTGTAAAAAACATTAACTGTTGAGATTAACAGTTTTCAATTTATATTAAAATGGCAAAAAAAGGTAACAGAGTTCAGGTTATTTTAGAATGTACTGAACATAAAGAAAGTGGCATGCCAGGTATGTCTAGATATATTTCTACCAAAAACCGTAAAAACACTACTGAAAGATTAGAATTGAAAAAATTCAATCCAGTATTGAGAAAAGTAACCGTACATAAAGAGATAAAATAATTGAATGATAGATTGCTTGAATGATTGAGTTAAAAAATTCTCTCATTCTAACATTCTCTAATTCGATCATTAAAATTATAAGAACATGGCAAAGAAAGTAGTTGCAACCCTTAAAACAGGTACAGGTAAAGAATATTCGAAAGTAATTACAATGGTAAAATCACCAAAAACCGGTGCTTACTCATTCAAAGAACTTATCGTACACAACGACCACGTAAAAGATGCTATTGCATCTAAATAAGGTTAATATTTTTTAATATTAAAAATATTAAAGGCCGTTCCGTTTTAACCGGAAGGGCTTTTTTTGTTATATAAAAATTTAGATATGGGTTTATTCGATTTTTTCAAAAAGAAAGAAACTGCACCTGAAGCTCAGGAAGCACTGGATAAAGGTTTAGAGAAAACTAAAGACGGTTTCTTTAATAAAATTACCAAAGCTGTAGCAGGAAAATCTTCTGTTGATGATGAAGTGCTCGATAACCTGGAAGAGGTTTTGGTAACTTCCGATGTTGGTGTAAGTACTACATTAAAAATTATCAAACGTATCGAAGAACGTGTTGCCAAAGATAAATACCTCAATACCTCAGAGCTAAATTTTATCCTTCGTGATGAAATCCAGTTGCTTTTATCTGAAAACAACAGTAACGATTTTCGTCAGTTCGAATACGGCGATCATAAACCTTATGTAATTATGGTGGTTGGCGTAAATGGTGTTGGTAAAACCACTACCATAGGAAAGCTGGCACATAAACTTAAAGAATCTGGTCTTAAAGTAGTATTGGGTGCTGCTGATACCTTTAGAGCTGCAGCCGTTGACCAGATCAAACTTTGGGGCGAACGCGTTGGCGTGAGGGTTGTAGCACAAGCCATGGGTTCTGACCCTGCTTCAGTTGCTTTTGATACGCTACAATCGGCTGTTGCTAACGGTGAAGATGTAGTGATTATTGATACGGCCGGACGTTTACACAACAAAATCGGCTTGATGAATGAGTTGGGTAAAATTAAACAGGTGATGCAAAAGGTTGTACCAGGCGCACCGCACGAAATTTTATTGGTATTAGATGCCTCTACCGGACAAAACGCCTTTGAACAATGCAAACAGTTTACTGAAGCCACTGATGTTAATGCATTGGCCATTACAAAACTAGACGGAACGGCGAAAGGCGGTGTGGTAATCGGAATTTCAGATCAGTTCAGGATTCCTGTTAAATATATTGGTGTGGGAGAAAAAATTGGCGACTTACAGCTTTTTGATAAGAAAGAGTTTGTGAATAGTTTGTTTAAATAGCACTTCGTGGTTGATTCCACGGAGGATTTAGTCTACAATTCACTTCGTGGTTGATTGCACAGATTACAGGATTACACAGATTATTCTGTAATTTTAGTAATGGAAGAATATGAAAATCATGAACTTACCAAAATTATAATTGGTTGCTGCTACAATGTCCATACGCAATTAGGTCCAGGTTTTTTAGAGAAAATCTATGTTAATGCCCTTAAAATAAAACTTCAGCAAGCTGGGTTAAAATTTGATATTGAGAAGGAGTTTGTAGTGATGTTTGAAGACCAAATTATTGGTAAATTTAGATGTGACCTAGTTGTAGAGCAAAAGGTAATTGTTGAATTAAAATCTGTAACTGGGTATCAACCTAAATTATTTCAGAACCAACTTATATCTTATTTAAAAGCCAGTAGAATTAAGACCGGATTACTGATTAACTTTGGCAACACAAGCTGTGAGGTAAAAAGAATAGCTGTGTAGTCCTTTAAATATCCACAATAGAATCAGTGGAATCACCAAATCTGTGGAATCAAACCGCAAGGAAGGTGTAAATAAAATTAATATGAATACCAAAATAGTAAGAAGTAAAAGCGCAATTAAACAACCAAAAATTAATGTAATTACATTAGGTTGTTCAAAAAACATATACGATTCGGAAGTATTGATGGGGCAGCTGCGTGGCAACAACCTAAATGTTGTGCACGAATCAGACAAGATGGGCAAAGACGATATCGTTGTAATCAATACCTGCGGTTTTATCGATAATGCTAAACAAGAATCAATTGATACCATTCTACAGTTCAGCGAACTAAAAGAAGCCGGTAAAATTGGCAAAGTAGTGGTTACAGGCTGTTTATCTGAACGTTACAAGCCCGAACTGGAATCAGAAATCACCAACGTTGATGCCTTTTTCGGCACTAACGATCTACAGAATATTTTACATGAGTTAGGTGCCAATTACAAGCATGAGCTTATTGGCGAGCGTTTGCTAACCACCCCTTCTCATTTTGCTTATTTCAAAATTGCCGAAGGCTGTAACCGTCCGTGTTCTTTCTGTGCCATCCCGTTAATGCGTGGCAAACACTTGAGTAAACCAATGGAAGAATTGGTTAACGAGGCTAAAATACTAGCTAAAAACGGCACGAAAGAATTGATTTTAATTGCTCAGGACCTTACCTATTATGGTTTAGATCTTTATGGTGTGCGTAAGTTAGATGAATTGATGCGCCGTTTATCGGATGTTCCCGGAATCGAATGGATCCGTTTACAATACGCCTACCCTTCTGGTTTCCCTATGGAAATTTTAGATGCCATGAACGAGCGCGATAACATCTGCAAATACCTGGACATGCCATTACAGCACATTACCGATAATATGTTGAAATCGATGCGCCGTGGTACCACCAAACAAAAAACCATCGATTTAGTCAATCAGATCCGTGATAAAGTACCAAACATCGCCATGCGTACCACCCTCATCTGCGGTTATCCTGGCGAAACTGAACATGATTTCGAAGAAATGAAGGAATGGGTTGCTGAAACCAAATTCGATCGTTTAGGTTGCTTTACGTATTCGCATGAAGAAAAAACGCATGCACATACCTTAGTTGATGATATTCCGGACGAAGTAAAACAACAACGCGTTGATGATATTATGGAAATTCAGCAAGGCATTTCGTTCGATATCAATCAGGAAAAAGTAGGCAAAACCTTCAAGGTGCTGGTAGATAAAAAAGAAGGCGATTTCTTTGTAGGCAGAACCGAATTTGACTCGCCTGAGGTTGATAATGAAGTTTTAATTGATGCGGCTACAGGTTATGCCGCTAACGGAAGTTTTGTTAATGTGAAAATTGACCGGGCCGAAGATTTCGATTTATACGGAACTATAGTTTAAAAAATACAAATACGAACCCCCAAAAGCAGCGCTTTTGGGGGTTTTGTTTTTATAAACATTTAAATATTCGCTTCAGCTGTAGCGAATACCACCATCTCATCGTTTAAAGAAGAGAACCAGATATGGAAGCACTAACCAGATTGACTAAATCATTACGGTTAATTGCAATTAAACAGATATGCCTTTAAACCTTAAAGTATAACTCAATAATTTAAACTAAATGAAAAAAATTCTATTCGTTCTCGTGTTAATCTTCATCACCAATTTAGGTTGCAAGAAAATCACTAACGGTGGCGGTGTATGTGCCTGCTCACCTATAAGTTACGACACAAGCTTAGGCCTGGTGATTAAAAGCAGTACAGATGTAGATCTTCTCAATCCTAAAACCACAGGCTTTTTAGACAAAACCCAGATACAGCTTTATGCTAAAGATGCCAATAATGTAATTAAACAACTCAATTTTGACATCCGTAAGCCCTTTACTTATACGAATAACTCAAAATTGGATTATTATCAGCTTGTTTCTTCTCAAATAAGCCGTGAAGCGAAAAGCATTGATAATGCCTTTTACCTTAAACTGGGCGATAAGCTTTATGAGCTTAACCTAAAGGTGAATAATCAGATGGTCGAAAAATTACTGATCAATAAAACCGATGCTCCTAGAGAACTCCCAAATATTAACAGTGAGTATCTCAGCAACATTTATACCTTAAAAATTTAAAAGGTGAGGCTTCATTTATAAACTGATTGAAAAAAAATCCCGATAATTAAGGTTATCGGGATTTCTCAAGCTACTTTTTAGGTTCAGGCCTGTTTTTAATCTGGCTGGCTTTTAACCAAATTTTAGCACCTTTGGAGTTTACATAATATTTTTCATTCTTGGCATTGATATAAACATTAGATCCATCTGGTGCCATTTTACCTTTCCAAGTTTTATCGGCAACTTTCGAACTGCCTTTCACTGCTACTTCAGCAGTTTTATTACCTACAGATTTAGCACCTTTACCAATTGCTTTTCCGGTTTGATCTAGTGCCTTACCAACTTCAGTTTTTTTCTTTTCTTGAGCATTTACGGTTAAGGCTGCACCTCCAAATAAGGCCAGCGTTAATAAACCCATTACTAATTTTCTTTTCATGACAGCTATATTTTATTTAAGTGATAACAGTTGATCAATTGATTTGTTTTAGTTAGCATACATCAAAAAGAACTAATCTACTTTTCAAAAAAATAATGATTTGTTTTTGAAGCGCAGGGCCAATACAACTATTAACGTTTGTTCCCGTTCTTCGCTGTATCCTTTCGCTGCGCTACAGGGATGCCGCTTGGCCCGGGGCTAAACAGTTGGTAGAGCAAGAAAACACAGAACGCCTACTTACCTCTTTCGTAAGCATTCATTTTTTATTTCTTGCAAAGCCTCTCGTTCAATAAACCTTATTGAAGCGGTTATACTTTTTGTTGCACCGCTAAAAACATCCCCACTAACCATCGCAAAAAGATAATAGCGAAAAGAAGGACTACCCGAACCGAAAAGCATCAAACCTGCTTTACAAAAGATTTAAATTGTTTTTTTGAAGCGCAGGGCCAATACAACTATTAACGCTTGTTCCCGTTCTCCGCTGTATCCTTTCGCTGCGCTACAGGATGCCGCTTCGCCCGGGGCTAAACAATTGGTACTGCAAGAAAAACTCAAATCATAAAAAAGTTAAGTACCGCAGTTGTCAGTCTGTCCAAAGGACTCCTATGGAGAGCGTAGTCGAAGACTTCCAGAGACTGATAAATTAAATAGATCTTTTGACTATACTAGCATTGACAGATTCCTATAGAAAGGTCGTCATTGCGAGGAGGCACGACGAAGCAATCTTAATGCGCACGCTGGTAGCGATCGTTGTAAGATTGCTTCGTCGGCTGAAAAAGCCTTCTCGCAATGACGATAATCTGGGGAAATTTATTGTTTTAATTCCTGTAATTTATATCCATTTTATACCATAAATTATCCCTCAGGTTGACATTAATTCAATTTCTCGGCCAGTAATTTCATTTCAATGTGCGGCGAACGGTTTTCGTAAATAATACTGTGCACCGCCTTGCAAATTGGCATATCTACATTATACGCCTGATTTTTAATATGCATACACTTAACCGCATAATAACCTTCAGCAACCATATTCATCTCCAATTGAGCAGATTTTACGGTGTAACCTTTCCCTACCATGTTACCAAACGTACGGTTGCGACTGAACTGCGAATAGGCTGTAACCAACAAATCGCCAAGATATGCCGACTCCATAATATCCCTATTGATGGGATGAACGGCATCAACGAAACGTTTAATCTCACGGATGGCATTGCTGATCAACACGGCCTGAAAGTTATCGCCATAACCTATGCCATGACAAATACCACTGGCTACTGCATAAATATTTTTTAAAACCGCAGCATATTCCGTCCCAAAAATATCGTCTGATACATTTGTTTTAATGTAACGGGTGTTTAAAAACGAAGCGAAAGTTGATGCCTTTTCTACATCGGTACAGGCTATGGTTAGGTATGATAATTTTTCTAAAGCTACCTCTTCGGCATGGCATGGTCCGCTAACTACCAAAATATCGTCATATGGGATATTATAATTTTCGTGCAAAAATTCGCCGATAATCAGATTATCTTCGGGGACTATGCCTTTTATGGCTGAAATGATTTTTTTACCCTTTAAATCTTCAGCGGTGATGGAAGTTAAAGTGTCTTTTAAAAATGCTGCAGGAACGTTTAGAATTACAAATTCGGCAGATTTTATGATGGAGTTGATATCTGAAGAGATATGGTCTTCCTGAGTAAGTTTTATCTCAACAGAACTAATATAATTAGGGTTATGTTTAAATTTTTTAATATGCGCTATGGCTGCTTCGTTGCGCATCCACCAAAAAATTTCCTTTTCAGATAAATTATCTGCAAGCATTTTAACAATGGCAGTCGCCCAGCTCCCGCCCCCAATCATTGCTATTTTAGGTACCATGTTTTAAAGAGGTATAAGGCTTAGGGTAAAAGGCATAAGGTTATTATGTCCTACGTACTAAAGCTCAAGGTAAAAGATGTAAAGTTTAGGCTGAAGAACCATATTCCACATCCAAATCTTACATCTCAAGCTCGCAAGTTACTATTTCTTGTAGATATTTACGATAAAAAGTGTGAGGTGAATAGGCAAAACCCTACACCTCACACCTTTAACCTTACGCCTAAAAAGGCTATTTCTTAGCGTCTTTGCTAAACAATTGGTCTTTAGATGTTTTTTCTACAATCATGCCGTCTTTTAATTTGTTTTGGATGGCAGAATAAGGACCGGTAACAATTTCCTGGCCAGTTTTAACACCAGATTTCACAATAATAAACTGATCGTTTTGGATCCCTGTGGTTACCTCTGTCTTTTTAACCTTTTTAGTTTTGGCATCGTAAGCATAAATATATTGCTTTACTTTTTTATCGGTTAATTTAGATTTCTGCTTATCAGTGTTTTCCTGGTTCTGACCAGCATCGCCAGATTTACCACTATCGGTAAATACCGCCTGAATTGGAATAGCTAAACCTGTTAACGATTCGCTTTCGATATCAACTGTGGCCGACATGCCCGGGCGGAAAATAGATTGTTGTTTACCCGCCAGTTCTTCAGTAATTCTAATTTTTACCGAGAAATTGGTTACCTGATCTACCGAAGTAGATACCGCTGTACCAACAGCTGTTGATGAACTTGCAATTTCGGTTACTACACCTCTAAATTTTTTATCTGAGAAAGCATCAACCTCAATCGAAGCTTTATCACCAACTTTAACCCGGGTAATATCGTTTTCGTTAACATCGACATTAACTTCCATTGATGATAGGTTAGAGATACGCATAATTTCTGTACCTGCCATCTGCGAAGTTCCTAAAATACGGTCTCCCAATTCGATCGACAGTTTTGAAACCACCCCATCAACCGGAGCATAAATTGTTGTTTTTGCTAAGTTTGCACCTGCTTCTTTAACATTTGCCCCTGTTTGCTCTAAAGTAAATTTAGCACCGGTTACATTTTCTTTTGCACTGGCTAAATTTGCTTTAGCAGTTAGATAGGCTGCCTTGGCAGCATCGAATTCTGATGCAGAAATTACCTTTTTATTAAAAAGCTCTACATTACGTTTGTAAGTTGCTTCTGCATTTACAAAGTTAGCCTGGTTTTGTATCAATTGTTGTTGCGCTGCAGCCACACTGGCCCTTTGCGCATTAAAGGTAGCAACTGTTCTTTCGTAACCCGATTGCAAAACATCCGGACGTACTTTACAAAGCAATTGGCCTGCTTTAACAATATCTCCTTCTTTTACTTTTAATTCTACTACCTCTCCAGATACCTCAGAACTTAATTTAACTTCTGTTTCTGGCTGTATTTTACCACTTGCTGTTACTGTTTCTACAACAGTTTTATCTGATGCTTTTTCTGTAGTTATTTTTTCGGTCTTATTACCACCAATAACTCCGGCCAGTTTTAATATCACTAGAAGGGCTACAATAGCAACTACGGTAATAATAATATGCTTCAGTTTCATAATTTATTGTATTTCGTTTGTTTTGTATTAAAGTTATCATGTTGTAAGGTTGAACGTTTTAATGTTGCACCCTATTCTTCCAATATTTTAAGCTTAGAAAGTAATTTGTTTGCCTAAATAGTAATCAATTACTTTTGCTCTGAACAAAAGATCGTATTTAGCCTGGATAAAATCTATCTCCGCTTTATTTCTATTGGTTTGCGCTGTGCTATAATCTAAAGAGTTTACCAAACCAACATTATAACGCTGCTCAATTACATAAAAGGCATCTTTTTGCGCCTGAAATGCATTCTGAGTTGATGAATAACGGCTTTCTGCGGCCTTTAAATCATACACAGCCTGAGAGATTACCTTACTTAAATTATTCTTTGTAAGTTGCTCCTGTACCTGTGTATTCTGATAGTTAATTTTTGCTTTTCTAACATTTGTTCTCGCCTGGAAACCATTAAAAATAGGAATAGAAAGATTTAATCCAATATATTGGTTAAAGTTATCTTCTATCTGCGAACCAAAAGCTTGTTTGCCTAAAACAGTTACGAAATCTGGCGCAACAACAGATTCGTTAGTGGTTAATGTTCTTCCGATTTCAGAGAATCCATTTGGGGTAATAGAAACTACCTTACTTCTACCGCTTGAAAAATTAGATCCTAAACCAGCTCCAATTGATAATCTTGGGTAATAAGACGATTTTGCAACACTAATTCCTCTTAATGCAGCTTCAGTTCTCAATGATGCTAACTTAATATCAGGGAAACTAGTTACTGCACTGGTAAAAATTGTATTAATATCATAACTGTTCTGTAAGGAATAGTTTTCTGCAACAACAGGCGCCTTTACTTCAAACCTGTTTTCCGGTTGCATTTCCATCAATTGATTTAGCGTTAAATAAGATACAGATAATGTATTTTGAGCATTTGTAGTATTTAGTTCGGCAGTTGCCACCTGAGATTTTGCCTGCGAAATATCGGCTAAGGTTTTATTACCGGCATCTAACAGCGCTTGCTCCCTTTTTAAGGTCTGTTTAGCTACATCCAACTGTTGTTGCGAGGCTGCCAATAAATCTTTATTATACAGAATCTGCATGTATGAGGTTACCACCTGCAAAATTAAATCGTTTTTGATTTTGTCTACATTGGTTTGATCGGCAGCAAGCAAAAGTTTGTTCTGTCTGATCTGGTTTATTTTCTGAAAGCCCTGAAAAAGATCGGCACTTGCACTTAAGCTACCATTGGCTGATGAAAATTGCTGTGAAATAAACTGATTGGTTGATGGATCGATGCTACGACCGAAGTTTTTATTATAACTTGCTGATCCGTTAAGCGTTGGTAAAAGCGCATTTTTAGATTGACCTAGCGTTTCATTGCTTAAAGCAGCACTAAATGCGGCCTGTTTGATCTGTAAATTATTTCTAAGGGTATTATCTACTGCCTGTTGAATGGTTAAAACTTGCTGGGCATTAGCCTTATTGGCAAAACTGAGCGCGATAACAAAAGCAAAACCGGTAACTAACTTCTTCTTGGTAAACATCTTCATAATTTGTTTCAAATCTATATAAACAACTTTAATAATTTCAATCTGTACAGGCATTTAGTAACTTTGTAGCTAAAATGTACCTGATCAAATCACCGCTTCTGCTAAAATGGTATTATCCATCACTATTATGGAATAAATCCCGCACCGAAAAAGTTATTTATTTGACCTTTGACGATGGACCCATACCCAATGTTACAGATTTTGTATTAAAAACTTTAAAAGTCTTTAATGCTAAAGCTACATTTTTTTGCATTGGCGATAATATTGTAAAACACCCCGAAGTTTTTGAACGTGTAAAAAACGACGGACATGCCATTGGCAACCATACTTTCAATCATTTAAAAGGCTGGAAAACCGATAATGAAACCTACCTTCAAAATACACTAAAATGCCAGGAACTTACACAAACAAATCTGTTTCGCCCACCCTACGGGCGGATTTGGAAGAGCCAGATTAAAAGTCTGAAGTCCGTAGTCCGAAGTCCGAAGTCCATAATCCAAAATCAACAATCTGACTTAGGACTAAAGACTATCGACTCAGGACTGAACATCGTAATGTGGGATGTACTCAGCGGCGATTTTGACATCAATCTCACGCCCGAAAAATGTTATCAAAACGTGATTAAACATACCGAAAATGGTTCTATAATTGTATTTCATGATAGTTTAAAAGCATTCGACCGGTTATCTTACACACTTCCTAAGGTATTGGCTTATTTTACTGAAAAAGGTTTTACGTTTTCAACGCTTTAGCCTTAAGCTAATCTTATGCCAAGGCGCCAAACACACCTTAACAAACTGAATATCAATAAAATAATATATTAAAAAACAAATAACTGTTCAAAATCGCACAAATCTGTCCGATAACGAACGTTTATGGAAAAGCCTGTTATTATCCATCATCAGTTAAAAGAGCCATATGTTCTATAAACCGACAAGATATTATCTTTTTATTATTTCTTTACTACTGTTATCATGCAGCAGAAAGGCTGAACAAGGTTTTGAAAAAATACCACCGGGGCTGAATGCAACTGAAGCACTAATTAGCGCTATTCAACCTGATAAACAATTTGAGCATTGGGTGTGTTTTCGTCAGGATTTTCCTGAAAAAATTAATGCAGAAACGGAGGTTATCACAGCTAAGGGTGAAATATCAAAAATCATGAATATTAAGTTTAACCTACCTAAATCTGGTTTCGAAAATGAAATCTTACACGGATATTATTACATTGCCTTCCTCGAAAACGATAGTGTAAAACTGGTTATAAACGAAAAACAACTCGTTAAATTTATTGGCAAGATAAATAGTATCGAAGAAAGCTTATTAATTGCACGTACAAGAGGACTCTCTATTGATTACAGTCAGCCAATTGGAGGGTCGTATAAAAAGGTTAAAGACGGTTATGAATTCTATTTAGTTAAGTTTCATAACTGTACCGTAAGAACAGAACCTTTTAAGGTTTACATTGATACACAAGGTAATTACAAAGCTAAAAGCCTGGGGTTCTTCTATAATGTTGATGACAACAAATGCTTTGATTGACACTTAAGTGATGTGTTTTTTATGGCTTATCACTCACACCTTTTTCCATAATCTAGAATAATTCTAAATTACTTAATCGCCTGCTTAAATTACATTTAAAGATTGCTTTTTGTTATTTTTGCTTTGAGCGTAAAAACCGAGTTTTTATGCTCAATAACCACAAATTAATGTAAATCACCGTATTCTTCTTGTGAAGTTGTGCTTTTTGTATTGCACAACTTATAACAAAAAGAATAAAATAGCTAAGATGAGTATTTATAACGATTATATCCAGGAGATTGAAGACAGAAAAGCTCAAGGTCTTCATCCCAAACCTATTGATGGAGCAGAATTATTGAGTGAAATCATCGATCAAATCAAAAATGTAAATAATTTTAACAGGGCAGATGCTGTTAATTTTTTCATATACAACACCTTACCGGGCACTACCGGAGCTGCTGGTGTAAAAGCAGAGTTTTTAAAAGAAATTATTTTAGGTGGAACTATTGTTGCAGAAATTACACCTGATTTTGCTTTCGAATTGTTATCGCACATGAAGGGCGGATCTTCTATCAAAGTTTTGTTAGACATTGCGCTGGCCGATAATGGCGATAAAGCCCATAAAGCTGCAGATGTACTTAAAACACAGGTTTTCTTATACGATGCAGATACGGATCGTTTAAAAGAAGCTTACAACAATGGCAATGCCATCGCTAAAGAAATATTAGAAAGTTACGCCAGGGCTGAATTCTTTACTAATCTTCCTGAAGTACCAGAAGAAATCAAAGTGGTAACTTTTATCGCTGGTATTGGTGATATTTCTACAGATTTATTGTCTCCAGGTAACCAGGCACACTCTCGTTCAGATCGCGAATTGCATGGCAAATGTATGATCACGCCAGAGGCTCAGGAGGAAATTAAAGCGTTGCAAGCGCAACACCCTGATAAAAGTGTAATGCTGGTAGCTGAAAAAGGTACCATGGGTGTAGGTTCTTCACGTATGTCGGGGGTAAACAATGTTGCACTTTGGACGGGTAAAAAATCCAGTCCTTATATCCCATTTGTGAACATAGCCCCAATTGTAGGTGGTACCAATGGTATTTCTCCAATTTTCTTAACAACAGTTGATGTGACTGGCGGTATTGGTATCGACCTTAAAAACTGGGTAAAGAAAACAGATGAAAATGGCAATGTTATCCGTAATGAAAATGACGAGCCGGTTTTAGAGCAAGTTTATTCTATAGAAACGGGCACAGTACTTACCATTAATACAAAAACTAAAAAATTATACAATGGAGATCAGGAGCTGATCGACATTTCAAAAGCATTGACACCGCAGAAAATGGAATTTATCAAAGCTGGTAGTTCTTACGCTATCGTTTTTGGTAAAAAAATCCAAACTTTTGCAGCTAAAACTTTAGCTATCGAACCTTCGCAAGTATTCGCCCCTGCTAAAGAGGTATCTATTGAAGGTCAAGGTTTAACGGCTGTAGAAAAAATCTTCAATAGAAATGCAGTAGGTTTAACACAGGGCAAGGTTTTACATGCCGGTTCTGACGTTCGTGTAGAAGTAAATATTGTAGGTTCTCAAGATACAACAGGTTTGATGACCGCTCAGGAATTAGAAGCGATGGCTGCTACAGTTATTTCTCCGATTGTTGATGGCGCTTATCAATCTGGCTGTCATACCGCATCTGTTTGGGACAAAAAAGCACAGGCAAATATCCCTAAATTGATGAAGTTCATGAATGACTTCGGTGTAATTACTGCCCGCGACCCTAAAGGCGAATATCATTCAATGACCGATGTTATCCACAAGGTATTGAACGACATTACTATTGATGAGTGGGCAATTATCATCGGTGGCGATTCGCACACCCGTATGTCTAAAGGAGTAGCTTTCGGTGCAGATTCTGGTACAGTGGCATTAGCATTGGCAACTGGTGAGGCTTCTATGCCAATTCCTGAGTCGGTAAAAGTAACCTTCAAAGGTCAAATGAAAGAACACATGGATTTCCGTGATGTAGTTCATGCGACACAATTGCAAATGTTGCAACAGTTTGATGGCGAAAACGTATTCCAGGGCCGTATCATTGAGGTACACATCGGTACTTTATTAGCTGATCAGGCTTTTACCTTTACCGACTGGACAGCAGAGATGAAAGCAAAAGCGTCTATCTGTATTTCGCAAGACGATACTTTGATCCAATCGTTAGAAATTGCTAAAAACCGCATTCAAATCATGATAGACAAAGGTATGGACAACCATAACCAGGTTTTACAAGGATTGATAAACAAAGCAAACAAACGTATTGAAGAAATTAAAACTGGTATTAAGCCAGCTTTAATGCCAGATGATAATGCCAAATACTATGCAGAAGTAGTTATTGACCTGGATATCATCAACGAGCCAATGATTGCCGATCCGGATGTGAATAACGCAGATGTTTCTAAACGTTATACGCATGATACCATAAGAGACTTAACTTTTTATGGCGGCGACAAAAAAGTAGACCTTGGTTTCGTAGGCTCTTGCATGGTACATAAAGACGACCTGAAAATCGTTTCCCAGATGTTGAGAAACGTAGAGACGTTAACTGGTAAAGTAGAGTTCAAAGCTCCATTGGTAGTTGCGGCCCCTACTTACAATATCATCGATGAGCTGAAAGCAGAAGGCGATTGGGAATACTTACAGAAATATTCAGGATTCGAGTTCAGCGATGCTTTACCTAAAGCTGCAGCGCGTACCGAATATGAGAACATCATGTACTTAGAACGTCCGGGCTGTAACCTTTGTATGGGCAACCAGGAGAAAGCGGCTAAAGGCGATACTGTAATGGCTACGTCAACCCGTTTATTCCAGGGCCGCGTGGTGGAAGATAAGGACGGTAAAAAAGGAGAATCCTTATTGGCATCTACGCCAGTAGTGGTTCTTTCTGCTATTTTAGGTCGTATTCCAAGCATTGAAGAATATAAAGTAGCGGTAGAAGGTATTAACTTAACCAAGTTTACGCCTATTTCTACAAAACAATAAGAAACAAATAAACATACAGTTTGTTAATCAACAACGAGGCTATCTGGTAAACCGGATAGCCTTTTTGTTTAATGTAAAAATTGCATAGAATGTTTTTAAATAACACAATTTGACAATTCACAAAAACAAGTCTGTTAAAAATTGTTTAATTTAGGTAGTCTCATTATTGACAATAATTATAAAAAATAAAGTATGGCTTTTGATATAGACATGATTAAAAAGGTTTATGCAAACTTTGGCAGCCGCGTTGAGGCTGCGCGTAAAGTGGTTGGCAGACCTTTAACATTATCTGAAAAAATATTGTATACGCACCTTTGGGATGGAGATCCTAAAACGGCGTTTAAACGTGGTTCTGACTACGTAGACTTTGCACCAGATCGCGTTGCGATGCAGGATGCAACAGCTCAAATGGCATTATTGCAATTTATGCAGGCTGGCCGCCCACAAGTAGCAGTGCCTTCTACAGTGCATTGCGATCACCTAATTACGGCTAAAGAAGGTGCTGCAATAGATTTACCTCATGCTAAAACCGAAAGTGCCGAAGTTTTTGATTTCTTATCTTCTGTATCGAACAAATATGGCATCGGTTTTTGGAAACCAGGTGCTGGTATTATTCACCAGGTAGTTTTAGAGAATTATGCTTTCCCGGGTGGAATGATGATCGGAACCGACTCACACACGGTAAATGCGGGTGGTTTGGGTATGGTTGCTATTGGAGTTGGTGGTGCTGATGCCTGCGATGTAATGGCGGGTTTACCTTGGGAGCTTAAATTCCCTAAGTTAATCGGCGTAAAATTAACAGGAAAATTAAACGGCTGGACTGCTGCTAAGGATATAATTCTTAAAGTTGCGGGTATCCTTACCGTAAAAGGTGGAACAGGTGCAATTGTAGAATATTTTGGCGATGGCGCGGTTAACTTAAGCTGCACAGGTAAAGGTACCATTTGTAACATGGGAGCCGAAATTGGTGCTACTACTTCTACTTTCGGTTATGATGAAAGTATGGAACGTTATTTACGTGCTACCGGCAGAAATGAAGTTGCTGATGAAGCAAACAAAATAGCAGCCAATTTAACAGGTGATGCTGAAGTTTATGCTGATCCGGAAAACTATTTCGACCAGGTTATTGAGATCGATTTAGATACTTTAGAGCCTTACCTAAATGGCCCTTTTACACCAGATTTAGCTACTCCGGTTTCGCAGATGAAAGTGGAGGCCGAGAAAAACGGCTGGCCTTTAAAAGTAGAATGGGGATTGATCGGTTCTTGTACCAACTCTTCTTACGAGGATTTATCAAGAGCAGCTTCTATCGCAAACCAGGCTATTGCAAAAGGCTTGGTAACCAAATCGGCATTCGGGATCAACCCAGGATCTGAGCAGGTGCGTTATACTGCAGACCGTGATGGTTTCTTAAAAACTTTCGAAGATTTAGATGCAACAATTTTCACCAATGCCTGCGGGCCATGTATTGGGATGTGGGACCGTACAGGTGCAGAAAAAGCAGAAAAAAACACGATCGTACACTCGTTTAACAGAAACTTTGCTAAACGGGCTGATGGTAACCCCAATACTTTCGCTTTCGTGGCTTCACCAGAAATGGTTGCTGCAATTGCAATTTCTGGTAATTTAGGTTTTAATCCATTAACCGATACTTTAACAAACGATAAAGGTGAACAGGTTAAATTAGATCCACCTACAGGTTTTGAATTGCCAACAAAAGGTTTCGCTGTAGAAGATGCAGGTTATCAGGCACCAGCAGCTGATGGTTCGTCCGTTCAGGTTTTGGTTTCTCCAACTTCACACCGTTTACAATTGTTAGATCCATTTACCCCTTGGGAAGGTACCGACTTAAAAGGTTTAAAACTTTTAATCAAAGCCAAAGGTAAATGCACAACAGATCATATCTCAATGGCTGGTCCATGGTTAAAATTCCGTGGTCACCTGGATAACATTTCTAACAATATGCTTATTGGTGCAGTTAACTATTTTAACGATAAAACAGATAACGTTAAAAATGAATTAACTGGTGAATATGGCCCGGTTCCTGCAACGCAACGCGATTATAAAGCTGCTGGCTTAGGATCTATCGTTGTTGGTGACGAAAACTATGGAGAAGGTTCATCACGCGAACACGCCGCTATGGAACCCCGACACTTAGGTGTTCGTGCTGTACTGGTAAAATCTTTTGCCCGTATCCACGAAACTAACCTGAAGAAACAAGGCATGTTAGGTTTAACCTTTGCAGATAAAGATGATTACGACAAAATCTTGGAAGATGATACCATCGATATTTTAGGCTTAACAGAGTTTGCTCCAGATAAACCATTGACATTAGTATTACACCATGCTGACGGCACCCAGGAGCAATTCCCAGTTAACCACAGTTATAACGATCAACAAATTGAGTGGTTTAAAGCTGGTGGTGCACTAAATATTATTCGGGCTGAAGCAGCGGCTAAGGCAGCGCTTTAATAGTCTAGAGTCGGAAGTCCAAAGTCCAGAGTCGGAAGTCTGAGGCTTGGATAAAAGCAATATCAATCCCGTTCTGTTAGTCAGAACGGGATTTTTTATTACTAAAAGTCATCACTCTGGTGTAAAGTATATTTGAGACGTCACCCTGAATTTATTTCAGGGTCTATATTGCAGGAAAGATGCTGAAATAAATTCAGCATAACGATCGTCTGAGAAGGCGAGGATGAAATCAGTAATTTTATTTATCGGAAAGCAATTGCAGCAGTTCTTAGGTTGGGGCTAGTCCCGCTAATGCTGCTGCTGGTTGAAGAAACCAGCATTCGCGTATATCGGGTTTAGATGGCAGAGATAGGGACGCTTTTCACCTAAAAAGTATTTTTACCAATAAGGGGTTATTGGGACACAATGAGGGAAGAATTGCCATCATTGCAGGAAATGGACCTTATAGCCCCAGGCGCAGCGGCATCCCTGAAGCGCAGCGTAAGGATACAGCGAAGCATGGGAACAAACCTTAATAGCTGCCACCAGCCTTGCGCTTCAAAAGATGAAATCAGTAATTTTATTTATCGGAAAGCAATTGCAGCAGTTCTTAGGTTGGGTTAGTCCCGCTAATGCTGCTGCTGGTTGAAAAAACCAGCATTCGCGTATATCGGGTTTAGATGGCAGAGATAGGGACGCTTTTCACCTAAAAAGTATTTTTACCAATAAGGGGTTATTGGGACACAATGAGGGAAGAATTGCCATCATTGCAGGAAATGGACCTTATAGCCCCAGGCGCAGCGGCATCCCTGAAGCGCAGCGTAAGGATACAGCGAAGCATGGGAACAAACCTTAATAGCTGCCACCAGCCTTGCGCTTCAAAAGATGAAATCAGTAATTTTATTTATCGGAAAGCAATTGCAGCAGTTCTTAGGTTGGGGCTAGTCCCGCTAATGCTGCTGCTGGTTGAAGAAACCAGCATTCGCGTATATCGGGTTTAGATGGTAGAGGCAGGGACGCTTTTCACTCAAAAAATACCACTGCTTTTGCGCTTCAAGAAAAGACTTGTATAATCAGATTGCTTCACACCATCACAAAAGCCCCTGCTTCGTTCGCAATGACGAGCTCTGTATTATTCAAACTCATAACCGCAATCGTAGCAATGATGACATTTATTGGCCTTAATGGGTGTAGTTAGGGTTAAAAAGGCAAGTATAGTTGCCCAAATACTATATTTTTTATCGGTAGCCATTCCATAACCCACATTGGTAGATCCACATTTCCCACAAACTGTTTTATCTTCCGCTGATTCTTCTTCATCAACAATTTCATCTGATGATTCAAAAGCCAAACTATTGTCTTCGGCCAGTAAAGTGTTAATGGCTTCTACATCTCTTTCAAAAACAATGAGTTTTACACCACCAATGGCCTGATTGTAAAGTGGATTTAAGGTTGCAACATTTTCATCCGCCAGGAAACAGGCAAATCCACTATCTTCCAATTTAGCTTTAATAATATTGGCCTCCATCGGATTGTAATAAGTGCTGTAAACTACTGTTCTATCATTCATAAACCAAACTTAAGAATTTGTTTAATATTGAAGGACAAAAAGCGGTATACAAACTAACTTTTTAGGAAATTTTGCCACCAATAGCCCGAATCTTTAATGCTGCGCTCCTGTGTTTTAAAATCGTTATAAATCAATCCAAAGCGGGCAGTAAATCCTTCAGCCCATTCAAAATTATCCATTAATGTCCAGGCCATATAACCGGTTACATTTATACCTTCCTTTTTGAGCTTTAGCAGTGCATTTAAATAAAGTTTAAAATATTCGATCCGTTCAGGATCTTCTACCCTACCGTTGATCATTTTATCATGATAAGCAGCACCATTCTCCGTGATCATGATATTTTTAATATTTGGGTAAGCGGCGAACTGTTTAACGATGTTATAAAAACTATCCGCATTTACTTCCCAGCCCATAGCGGTATGAGGTCTTTTTCTGCTTTTGGCCTTTACCTCCCAGGCTTGAATAACCGGAATAAAGGCGTTATACTTAACCACCAAAGGAAAATAATTTTGAAGACCAATAAAGTCAAAATCAAACTTCATCCGTTCGTGAAGCCGCCAGGTACCATATTCGATCTGAAATTTCTCTAACACATCCCAATTGGCAGTAGGAAAACCCATGCCCTGTGTAGGTTCTACAAAAAGACGGTTCATCAGGCAATCAACCCGTTTTGCAGCAAGCATATCACTATCGCTCTGGGTACTTGGAATTACTTCGGAGCAAGAAAAAGTAGTTCCGATATTAGCCTTGCTAATTTCTGCGCGTAAAATCTTGCCCCCATCTGCCTGGGCCAGTGCAGTATGTAATACTGCTGAAAAGAAATTCCCTAATCCTGTTTTCCCTGGGGCATGAACGCCTAACATATAACCCAAAGAAGTATAACCGAAAGGCTCATTCAACACAATCCAGTTTTTCACTTTGTCGCCATATTCTAGCGCACAGATACTCACGAAAGCGTTAAAAGCAGCGTTGATGCTAAAGCTTGTCCAGCCACCCTCATCTTCTAGCGCCTGTGGCAAATCCCAATGGTAAAGCGTTATGTAAGGTGTTATTCCATGGGTTAAACATTCATCGATAAGATTGTGATAAAAACGGATGCCTTCCTGGTTAATTTCTCCCCTACCTGCAGGTAAAATGCGCGACCAGGCAATAGAAAACCTAAACACTTTAAAGCCCAGCAGTTTAACTAAAGCTACATCTTCAGCATACCGGTGATAAAAATCGCAAGCAGGATCTAATTTATGATTCTTTTTTATTTTTCCATTTTTCGCCGTAAAGGTGTCCCAAATGGAAGGACCTTTACCGTACTGGGTGGCTGTACCTTCTATTTGAGCGGCAGCAGTAGCCACACCCCATAAAAAATTTTGGCCAAAATCACTTGCATTAATCATTCGCTATCAATTAATTGCCATAAGTTGCAAGTTTAATATTAACAAATCATTAACGAGGGATAGAAAAGACTTTTTATCTACATTTAAATTGTTAATCCTCTTAATGTCTGATATTACAATCTGACAAAACACCCAAACGAGCGCTAATGAAGAATGCCATGATTTATAGTAACATCAGACTGCACATTTTTGGTGTGGTATCAGCTATTACGATCTGACACTGTATCTAAATTAAATTCTCGTGATGTCAGATATTGCTATCTGACATTATATCCAAACGAGCTCCATTGAAAAAACTCTTCTAATTATGGCTTACAGTCAGATGGTAACATCCGACTGCACATTTAATCGAGCAACTACGGTGCTTTAACCACAGTAGTATCCTGCGCTATCATTGGTACTTTATAGTTTCCGGTATCTAAATTTACTTTAGGCAATAGTTTTTTTATACTGGCTAAATCTGCTTTACCTATGCCGGTTTTATATACGTACAGAAATTTTAAATTTTTCAGTTTCTTTAATTGATTAATCCCTTTTGCAGTAATTTTTGTCCCGACCAAACTCAAAGATTGTAACTGCTCTAAATCTTTCAGTGATGCTAAACCTGCATCTGTGATCTGGGTATTATTTAGGTTTAACCTGGTTAGGTTTTTACAATCCTTTATTGCTGTTAAGGTTTGATCGTTTACTTTATTGTTTTCTAACTTAAGCCAAAGGAGCTGTTTTTCGATTGATTTTATCAGATTCAAAATATCTTTGCCCATCGATTGTGCATTGATAAAATTGGCTGAAAGGTAATTGGTATGCTGGGCAACCGGAAATACGGTAATCCCCGCATCGGTAAACTTTTTCAATACTTTATTATCAACTGCCGAAACCTCTTCAGTTGGAATATCTCTTGCTTTGATTTGCTCGGCCCCACTTTCACCTTTTTGCAGACTGGCTAAAATTGTTTTTATATTTTCTGGTTGAGGAAGATCTCTAAATTTCTTTTTAAAATCGGCTCCATTATCAATCCACCATTTTAATAAGGCAATCTCATTGTTAGTGAGTTGAGGTTTTTCTTTGGGCGCCATATGGTCTTCATCATTCAACGGCAATAAAATCCGCTTCATCAGCTCACTATCGTCGGCTTTACCCTTTACAATGGTATGCCCATCTTCTCCACCTTTTAAAATATATGCTTCTTGGTCTAACCTTAGCTTGCCTTTCTGCTTTTCGCTGCCATGGCAACTATAACACCTATTTTGAAAGAGTGGCTGAATAGCATTTTGGTAAACAAAGGCTTCCTGAACATTAGGAATTGGTGGAATTGCGGCACCACCTTTTGTGTTGCCCGGTTTTAACGGCGCAGTTAAATAATCAGAACCATGGGTTAAAGAACCTCCTAAATGCCCTGTAATTGAAATAAGCACGATGAGAACCGCAGCTATTGTAGCTAATATGACATTTGATTTAACCTTTTGGTAAATAATCCACAATATAAAAGACAAAACAGCAACACTGATACCCATCCATTGGTGGTTACTCATCAGTTTATCGTCGTAATCCCCACCATTGGCCAATAAATAACCAGTAATGCAAGACACTACAGCACTTACCGCACCTAGAAGCAGGATAATAGGAATGGCTGGTTTTAGGTTGATAAACTTTGCAGCAGATGATAAGAGAATACAAATACAGCCAAGTAACAAAATTCCGATAGGAAGGTGGACAAGAACTGGGTGAAAGCGGCCGAAAAATTCTAACATCTTATTGATATCTCTTTCTTAATAAATTCATCATGTAAACATTTATTGCCCATTGATCGGCAAGGGGCTGGCGCGTGTAAGGCAGGGTAGGCATATAATCAGCTGGGCCAAATTCGGTAAGAATGGTTATACGCTCGCCGTTTTTCTTTTTGCGTGCTATTATTTTATCCCACCAGGCCAGGTGTGCTTCTACCACTTTTGCCCATTCTGGTGCCCGTGGATCGTTTACCTGCGGCCCTTCGGGATACCCAACCCGCGAGTGGATATGTTCTGCCTTTTCTAAAATAAAATCGATGGTCTGTTTCTGATCAGACAACAAACTTTCGTGCACATTGCACCAATGTGAAATATCTAAAGTAAATCTTAATTCTGGATTTTTCTCCGCAAAATTTTTGGCAACATGTGCAGCAAACATCATACGGCTACGATGCGTTTCATGATAAACCGGTATGCCAGACGATTTACTTTTAGCAGTTGCATAATCGATAATCTGTTTATTTTCTTCGTAAGTGAAATAATCTTTTCCCGAATGGCAATTGATGTAAACCGGTTTTTGATCAGTATTGGCACAAATGGCATCTAAACTTTTTTTGAAAGAAGCTAAGTGTTCAGTTATGTTCGACTGCGATCCGGCGCATAAAAACCCTATTTCCAGTTTATGTTTCTTAACCGCATCAAAAAGTTCTTTTATCGCTTTATCCTCACCAGGCCACCATACTTCAATGCCTTCATATCCTTCCTTTTTGGCTGCTGCGCAAAACTCATCTCTTGTGCCTTCAAAACCCCAATCGGTTTGCATAAATAATAATTCGTAGCCAGTTTTCGCTTTTATATTTTTAAGTTCGTTGGCGCTCATGTTTTGGATGGGGGCTAAAATTGATGCTGCCGTTACAACAGCTGTATTTTGTAAGAATTCCCTTCTGGTTTGGTTCACTTGTTGTTGGTTCATTTGTGGATTGGGCATTAGTTTATTGGTAACTACTAATTGAAAATTGGTCGTTGGGTTAGTCGGTTAATTGTTAAATCGGTTAATAGACTGTGGACTCAGGACTTCCGACTCCTTACTTAAGCTACAATCTCTGATATCACCTTACCTGCCACATCAGTTAGCCTAAATGGCCGTCCCTGGAAAGGATAGGTAAATTGTTCGTGATCGAAGCCCAACTGGTTTAAAATAGTGGCTTGAATATCGAAAGCATCAACTTTTCCACTTACGGCACTGTATCCAATTTCATCTGTTTCTCCGTGTGTAAATCCTTTTTTTACACCTCCACCGGCCATCCATATGGTAAATGCTTCTGTATGGTGATCTCTACCTTTAAATGGATTTTGAATACCATTTCTGTTTTCCATCATTGGCGTACGCCCGAATTCGCCGCCCCAAACGACCAGGGTTTCTTCTAATAAACCACGTTGTTTTAAATCAAGCAATAAAGCTGTAATTGGCCTGTCAATAGTTCTGCATTTATTCTTCAGTCCGATGTTAAGTGAGTTGTTTGGATTATCGCCGTGCGCATCCCATCCCCAATCGAATAACTGCACATAACGCACCCCTTTTTCTACCAGTTTACGGGCAAGCAACACATTATTGGCAAAACATGCTTTACCTGGTTGTGTACCATACATTTCGTGGATGTAGGCTGGTTCATCATTGATGTTCATCACCTCTGGTGCCGATATCTGCATGCGGTAAGCCATTTCATACTGTGCTATCCGCGATAAAATCTCAGGATCGTTATATTCTTGATATTGTTGCTCGTTGGCTTTATTAATGGCTTCGATAGACGCTTTTCTCAAATCCCGGCTCATTCCATCCGGATCTTTTATAAACAGTACCGGATCTCCTTCACTTCTACATTGTACACCTTGATAAACAGAGGGTAAGAAGCCACTTCCCCAAACACTTTTTCCGGCATCAGGGAAACTACCGCCACTGGTCAATACTACATATCCCGGTAAATTCTGATTTTCTGATCCTAACCCATAGGTTACCCAGCTGCCCATACTTGGCCTGCCCAATCGCGGTGAACCTGTATGTACCAAAAGCTGCGCCGGAGCATGGTTAAATTGATCTGTTTTTACAGCTTTCAAAAAGCTGACCTCATCTACCATGGTTGAAAAGTGCGGTAAATTATCACTCACCAATGCACCTGATTGGCCATATTTAGCAAAATTAGCCTGTGGACCCAACATTTTGGGCACCCCGGTTATAAAAGCAAATTTTTTCCCAGCAAGTAATGATGGAGGGCAGTCCTGACCGTCCATTTTCATTAGCTCTGGTTTAAAATCAAACAATTCTAATTGAGATGGGGCACCTGCCATGTGCAAATAAATTACACTTCGGGCCTTACCTACAAGTGGTGGTGACTTTGGCAATAACGGATGTGCGGGATCGTAAGCGATCTTTGTTTGTGGACTCGAAAAAAGATTACCACAGCCACCCAATAACGAACCCATTGCCAAAGCACCCAAACCCATCGCACTTTCTTTTAAAAAATGGCGTCGCGAGTTCAGGCGTGCATTTGCTTCATGTGCTTCTTTAATTAACCTATGTGCATTTAATTCGTCTCTTGTCATAACCGATCAAATCAATTTTTGGTAACCACTTCATCCAGGTTGAGCATTGCATTGGCTACAAGTACCATTGCTGCTTCTTCCGGCTTAAATTTCTTTTGTTTATTGCCCATAAATGCCGATACACTTGCCGAATTTTTTCTAAACTCGCCAAAAGCCTTGGCATACAGATCTTCGAATAGCTTTAGCCTATTTTGAGGGATTCTTTTATATAAGATCAATTCATAGCCTTTGGCAATTTTAGATTTGCTAGTACTTCCACCAACTTTTTCCATGCGTACCGCCAGTTTTCTGGCCAAATCGATATAAACACTATCATTCAAGGTCACCAGAGCCTGTAAAGGGGTATTGGTTCGAATACGGCGTGGACTACAAACCACTCTCGATGCTCCATCAAAGGCAATAGCAGATGGATATGGGGCTGTTCTTTTCCAATAGGTATAAATTCCCCTGCGGTATTGTTCTTCTCCACCGCTTAGCACCCATTTAGCACCATTATAAGGCGAGAACCAAATTCCTTCAGGCTGCCAGGGCATTACCGGTGGTCCGTACATTTTATTACTTAACACCCCACAAATTGCAAGACTCTGATCTCTTATTTGCTCTGCACTTAATCTGATCCTCGAACCCCTGGCGTAAAACTTATTAAACAGATCTTTTTCTTTCAGTTCTTCGGTTACCTTACTGTCTTGTCTGTAAGTAGCCATCATCACCAGTTCCTTCAACATTTTTTTAACGCTCCAGTTGTATTTGTACATGAACTGATAAGCCATAAAATCTAAAAGTTCCTGGTGCGTTGGAGCCATTCCCTGGGTGCCCATATCTTCTAAAGTTTCTACCAAACCGGCTCCGTATAACTGCTCCCATAATCGGTTCACCATTGTTCTCGATACAAGCGGATTTCTTTTATCGGTAAGCCACATGGCTAAACCCATCCTGTTATCAGGTGCATTTTTAGGCATAGCAAAGGCCAAAGAATGAGGTACACCAACTTTAACTTCTTTACCCTTCGAAGTCCATGCACCACGCTCAAACACATAGTTTTTGCGCCGCATGCTCAATGGGTTTTCAACCATAATCGGTGTTGTTGGTACCTTTGCATTCATTAAATCAGTAAATCTTTTTTTATTGGCCAAATACTCAGGTTTATCCTTTCCAGGAAACTGTTTGGTAAAATAAAACCAATCGAAGTACACCATAAATTCGTCAGGATTTTTTACCGAAGGATTGGTATACTTTAAATACACATCCTTTAACCCACTTTGCTTTGCAAAATCTATTTCTACATTTTCATAACCTTCAGTTTGGGCGAGTTTCCACGATTTTACAACAGGGCCGTTTGGTGAGCCTAAATGCAAACTCATTGTACCACCAGGTTTGCTGCAGTTGTAGCGGAAAATCAATTGGTCAACATTTTCAAGGTTTACAGATTTTAACCTTGCAGATGAACTATTTTTAAAATAAAGTGCAATGTTATGATTACCGATTACTGAATTTACCAATTCATCGGCCGTTGTAGAGTTTATTGCCGGCTGACCAGTTTTCAAGAATAAATCAACTTCGGCAGCTCTTTCTTTACCCGCAACTGCTTTAACCCAACTGGTTAAATAATTGAGTTCGTTTTTAAGGCTATCATTAAAATCTTTAAGTAATGGGTATTCTGCAGAAACGTCTTCATCCCTTGTGTTGTTAAAATACGACATGAATTTATAATATTCATCATGTTTAAAGGGATCGTACGGATGGCTATGGCATTGTACACAAGAGAAAGTTGTACTCATTAATCCTTCCCAGGTGGCATTTACACGATCTAAAACCGCGGCCGTTCTAAATTCCTCATTATTGGTACCCCCTTCGTCGTTGGTTGGCGTATTTCTGCTAAAAGCCGTGGCAATATATTGGGCATCGGTTGGATTTGGAAATAAATCTCCCGCAATCTGATCGGTAATAAATCGATCATATGGCATATCGCGGTTAAAGGCCTTGATCACCCAGTCGCGATAACTCCAGATATTTCGGTTAGGATCACTCTCGTAGCCTTTAGTATCAGCATAACGTGCTATATCCAGCCACATCGATGCCCAGCGCTCGCCAAATTTAGGCGAAGCCAGCAAACTATCAACCAGCACATTGTAGGCTGCCTGTTCATCTTTACTGTTCAAATAGAATTTGGCCAGTTTATCGGATGGGTAAGTACCGATCAGATCTAAACTTACCCTTCTCAATAGGGTAGCCTTATCAGCAGTTTTAGATGGCTCGAGTTTATTTTCTTCAAGCTTTGCAAAAATAAATTTATCCAGATCGTTGCGTATCCAATCATTATCTACATCTGGCAATTCAGTCGGCTTTACACTAACATAAGCCCAATGGTTGCCCCATTTTGCACCTTGCTTTATCCAGCCACTCAGAATATCAATTTCATCACTATTTAAAGCGGGGTGCTTATATGGCATTCTCTCTTCAGGATCGTTTGATTTTAAGCGTTTAATAAATTCACTATCCTCCGGATTGCCTGGAATAATTGCCGGTTTGCCGCTTTTGGTTTTAGCCAAAGCCTCTTCCCTAAACAACACGCTAAAACCGCCTTGTTGTTTAACCCCACCGTGACAGGAGATACATTTTTTATTTAAGATGGGCTTAACCTGCGTGTTAAAATCGATCCGTTTCTCCGACGAGAAAAGCGAAAAGGCTATTAAGGTAATCACAACCAGCACGAAGCCTGTTGCAAATAATATTTTTTTTTTCAATAACATTTTGGTTAGAATAAATTTAAGCTAATTTTTAGGCCTCTTAACTTGTATACAAAGTTAAATTAAGCTAAACATTTATCAAAAATTACAATAGAGGCGGCTATTAGACTAAATCGCCAAGATTTCGCTCCCTTTAAACCAAAGATCAATAAAAAAATAAAACACAAAAATGTATTAACTTGCTCAAAAAATGGATTATCTTACTTTTATCAAGAATCACAATGGAGAAACGCCAAGTAGGACAGAAAAATAGTTTTGATTTTCAAAAAGCCTTTATCATTCCCAAGAATGTACTTATAAAACAGTGCACTAAAAATGAAATCATAAACAATTTATTTATTACCGATATTGGTTATTACCGTAAGGCATTGAATCACTATATAAATAGAAATAAAGGTTCAGAACAGCATATTCTGATTTATTGCATAGAAGGAAAGGGAAACGTAGAATTTCAGGATACCAATTATCATATTGAAGCAGGTAATTTCATTATTATCCCAAAAGAAACAGCACATACTTATCAAGCTGACCCAGCGTTACCATGGACTATTTATTGGTTCCATTTTTCAGGAACCGGTGCTGATCAATTGGTGGCTTCGTTACAGAACTATAAGGCTTATGCGGGTTTTAGTGAAGAACGGAACATGTTGTTCGATACGATTTACAACAGATTAGAAAGAGGTTTTAGTAGAGAAAATATAATTTATGCCAATTTATGTTTCCACCAATATATTGCTGAAGTTGTTTATACCGATAAACATCTCGTTAACAATAAAGTTATGGAGCCTGATAAAGTTGAAGAGGTTATAGATTTTATGCGGAAAAATATTGAAAGGATGCTTAGTTTAAAGGAAATGGCACTGGCTGTTTACCTTTCACCCTCCTATTTATCGGCCATTTTTAAAAAGAAAACCGGAACCTCACCTATCGATTATTTTAACCAGCTCAAAATTCAGAAAACAACACAGTATTTATTGTTCACCAACCTGCGGATTAACGAAATTGCACAAAAAGTCGGCATTAACGATCCTTATTATTTTAGCAGGCTCTTTTCAAGTATCATGGGCATTTCGCCGAAACAATACCGCGATAATAGGTTTAATTAATATTTTTTTGTGGGCAGCAGGATGTTCGATGTGCAGTCGGATGCTACCATCCGACTGAATACTTACTTAATAAGTATCATTTAAACCTCTTATGTGTCAGATGGTAACATCTGGCATCACGAAAATAGTAATATCCTTCAGTGCTGGCAGATGTTACCATCTGCCAGAATACTTACTTAATAAGTATCATTTAAAATCTCTTATCTGTGTCAGATAGTAATATCCGACGCCACGAAAATAGTAATATCCTTCAGTGCTGGCAGATGTTACCATCCGACTGGCAGTAAATACATGCGGTTTAAAGCCTTAACTTAGCATCAGTGTCAGATGGTAACATCTGACACCACGAAAAATCTGACACCACGAAAACATATCCGACACCACAATAAAAAGTTAGTATTTGTTCCATTAATCCAAGGTTAAGCCAATTTCCTTCAGCAAAATAGCAGCATTAAAAGTCTTACATGGTCCGTGTTTTAGTAAATAATCAAATTTCATTTCACCTTCGGTAATCTGGATATCGAAATGGAAATTACGGACGGTTTCAGGGTGATCGATAATCAGATCTGCCAGTTGTAAATCGTGTGTAGCAAAAAGTGCAGGAGTTTTTTCGGTAATCAGCTTTTGTATAAAAACCTTCGAGCCTAAATATTTGTCCCTACTGTTTGTGCCCCGCAGCATTTCGTCTATCAATACAAAAGTATTTTTGTCTTTAACTACATTATCTAAAATCATTTTCAGGCGGTTTAATTCTGCCTTAAAAGTTGAGGTACTTTCATTCAGCGAATCTTTAATCCGCATATAAGTATTGATCGAAAAAACCGACAATTGCATGGTTTTGGCACAAACCGGTGCACCAGTATAAGCCAATACCATATTAATACCCAAAGTACGTAGAAAAGTACTTTTACCGGCCATGTTAGAGCCCGTTACAATATCTACAGTTGGTTTAGCTTCTAAATGAAAATCATTATTTACCCGAACCTGCTCGTTAATAAGCGGATGACCAATATGAGTGGTGGCTAATGCAAACTGATCGGCAAGCACCGGAAAAACCCAATCTGGTTGGTTATAGGCCGTTGTGGCCAATGAAATAAGCTCTTCAAAATCGCCTAAATGATCAAGGGCCGAAATCACATCCTCTGATGAAGATTTATACCAAATATCTAAACTGACGCAGCACTTTAAATCCCAAAGCAAAAGTGCGTTCAATATACCACCAACCAAGATATTTAGTCTGGCATCAAAATTCTGGATAATTTTGGATAAGCCCTTAATTTCTTTGCTTACCGGGATTTTTGAATCTAATAAACCTAAGGTATATGAGCTTTCCCAGTTTTGATTCTCTGTCCATAAAATAGCGCTGGCATAACCGTTTAACAGATTCGAACTTCCACCAAAGGTGTAAAAAACCCTGTTAATTTTTGAACCTAATAAAACATTCCAACCCGTGTGGATTACAAATAGAAGTGCCAGTATTTTCCAAAAAGCAGCGCTGATAAGAAGTGCCGCCAAAATTAAACCGACAGAAATATAAGGCACCAACTTTACATAAAACCTCAAAAAGCCGCCCTTTACAAATTCCAATTGTGCGCCCAATTGGTGTTTAAGCTGTATTTTAATCTGCTCTATTTTATCGGGGTCGTAACCATGCAGATTAGCCCTGAAACTATAAGTTTCTGCTATCTTATCTATTATTTCTTTTATGGCTTCCTGGCGGAGTAATATCTTATCTCTGGTCGGTTTTTCTGCAAAATTTTCAGCCAGGAGCTTATTTCCGCTTTTGGTACTACAACGGTTGACCAGCGCAAACAGAGAAGCGCTTCCAAAAATATCAAGATCGGAAGTATAGGGATGCAGTTCAGATTCGAAAGCCTTACCGTGATCGTAGCCATTTGCTGTTCCGTTTAAAACATTCCATTCATTCTGATAAACCCACAAGAGTTGCTTTTTAAAATCGATTTCGCGGTCTAGCTTACTTTGCCTGCGCACAATAAAGGCAAAAGCGATTATCGGCGCCAATAATGCAAGCTGAATTAATGTACGTAAATCATCATCTGCAGAACCTAACAGTAGAATAAAAAATAAAATTTCGGCCAGGAACAGGCCTATCCGGATGAAGGAAAGTTGATCGATTATTTTTTTGGTCTCCGCTATATCAGCGGTAACCTGCTTAATCTTTTGGTCGTAATCGGCTATTATTTCTACTTGTTGTTTTAACATGATATTGCTTCGGTGTATATATTTTCGAAGGTATAAGATCGATAGATTGTCTTTTTTGTTACAATTTTCTCTAAGTTTGAATCTCGAAATTCTAAAGATAGGCAAAATATTAAATGAAGATTACACTGATCGCCATTGGCAAAACAGAAGATAAATATCTAATTGAAGGAATTGATAAATACATCAACCGTTTAAAGCACTATATTAATTTTAGTTTTGTGGCTTTACCAGATGTAAAGAATGTTAAAAACCTAAGCGAGGCCCAGCAAAAGGCAAAAGAAGCAGAGTTGCTGCATAAACAAATTAACAATGGCGATGTTGTTATTTTATTGGATGAAAAAGGAAAAAAATATTCATCCGTAGAATTTTCCAATTATTTAAACAAACAGATGATAGGTAGTGTGCAGCATTTAATTTTTATTATTGGCGGTCCTTATGGATTTGATGAAACCATTTACAAAAGGGCAAACGGGTTAATTTCGCTGTCTGACATGACCTTTTCTCATCAAATGATCAGATTGTTTTTTGTAGAGCAGCTTTACCGGGGATTTAGCATTTTAAAAGGAGAACCTTATCATCATGCTTAGAGATGGGAAATGTGAATGAGATATGGAAAAGGCGAATAAAAATCATCATTAAATAAAAGAAACGATGTTACTAGATAAATATAAACGGGAATACAGATATAAAAGCAATCAGAACGGCAACAATAAATACTTTTGGATCAGCATTATTGCATCATTGGTTATTGTAGCTTTGCTTTATTATTTCTTCGATTAAACCCCAAAAAAAACACCAGACAAATTGCCTGGTGTTCGCTATAATTTTGGTAAATAAAGCTTAAACGCCTTTTTTACTGGTCATACTTGCTTTTTTAGCTGGAGCTGAAGTTTTAGTAGTTGCTTTAGCACTTGCTGATGCTTTAGATCCTGCAGCTTTTTGTTTTTTATCTGAAGCTGCTTTTTCTTCTGACAACTTAACCTCTGCTGGTGTACCCGGTGTTTCTGGAGTTTCTTCTGTAAATAAAGGCAGATCTTTTAACAAGTTATACCAAGTGATGATTTTCTTCATATCAGAAGCATAAACTTTCTCTTGATCGTGACCTGGTGCTACTTCAAGAAAGTAGGTGCGTAAATCGCCTTTCAAATCCGGAGTAGATCCTTTTGCTGAAATTTTAGCAAAAATATCTGCCAATTTAATTTCCTCATCTTCGCCATACACGGTAATATCTTCTAACGAAGCTAATTTTGTGTTGGTGATGTTGGCTACAACTTTAGTTTTTTGAGCATCTAAGCCTTCTAAAATGTAACCTACTTTATTTTGTCCAACCAGTTTAAATAAACCCGGTCTGCCTGATACGGCAACAATTCCTCTTAAATTCATATTATGTGTGTTTAGCGGTTAGTGTTTGGCGTTTAGCGTTATAACATGCTTGACACCAAACGCATCGCGTTTCTAATGTTTTAAAACCTCCATGTTGAGCAATTGGTATTAGCGCTAAACGCTTATCGCCAAACGCCTTGCGCACTAATCTTCTAAAACTTCAATGTTTAAAATTTTATCACCCTGGCGAATATCATCCACAAGGTCTACATTCTCAACAACTTTACCAAAACAAGTGTGGTTGCGGTCTAAGTGAGCGGTATTTGTTCTGCTGTGGCAGATAAAAAACTGTGAACCACCAGTATTACGGCCAGCATGAGCCATAGATAAAACACCACGATCGTGATATTGATTTTCTCCGTCTAATTCGCAATCAATTTTATAACCTGGGCCACCAGTACCTGCTAAATGTGCTTTAGCTGGGTCTTTTGAATTTGGGCATCCGCCCTGAACCATAAAGTTAGGAATTACACGGTGAAAAGTTACACCATCATAAAAGCCTTCTTTAGCTAATTTTTTAAAGTTTGCAACGGCTTTCGGCGCATCATTATCGTAGAATTCTACAGTCATTTCGCCTTTTTCTGTTTTTATTATTGCTTTACTCATATCAATATCGGTACTAATTTTAAATTTTATTCACCAAAAAAACAATCGCTTTTTTTTTAGTAGAGGGCAAAAATAACAAAATTGTATAACTTATAACATCATTAAATTTTTCTATACAGTTTAAATGCGGTATTTTAGTGTTTTAAGCATACCGATTTGATAAAGAAATATTATATCCTCCTTATTTGCCTGCTTTGCTCCCTGGGGCTAAGGGCTTCATCACTGTTGATTTACATGGATGAAGACCAAAAGAACCACCTTAAAGCATATGGTATTGCCTATTGGACAATCAGCAAACAACTGGAGGTTGATTGGCTTTTGAACTATCGAGGCGGAAGCTTTTTAATTAAATACAATAAAACAGTTGAAGATGAGCTTAAAATCCGTGGCGTATCATATGAAGTAATGGCCGATGGAAAGGTAACCAATCTTTTAAATGAAATCAGCGATCCTGCGGTGAATATGGAAATGGTTAAGCTGGAGAAAACACCAAAAATTGCGGTTTACTCTCCAAAAAGTAAATTACCCTGGGATGATGCCGTTACACTCGTTTTAACCTATGCCGAAATTCCATACGATGTAATTTATGATGATGATATTTTACAGGATAAACTGAGCAAATACGATTGGCTACACTTGCACCATGAAGATTTTACCGGGCAGTACGGGCGTTTCTGGGCTAATTTCAGGTACGCAACCTGGTACCAGGAAGATGTTAAAAACCAGGAAACCCTAGCTAAACACATGGGTTATAAAAAGGTTTCTGAAATGAAATTAGCCGTTGCCAAACACATTAAAGAATACTGTGCTGGTGGAGGCTTTTTGTTTGCAATGTGCTCGGGCACTGATAGTTTCGACATTGCCCTTGCTGCTGATGGGGTAGATATTTGCGCCCAAATGTTTGATGGTGATGCTGCAGATCCAAATGCACAAAGTAAACTGGATTTTAATAAAACCTTGGCCTTCCAGAATTTCAAGTTAGATAACAACCCAATGAACTATGAATTTTCGGATATCGATGCTACTCAAACCCGTACCCTGAACCAAACCAACGATTACTTTACTTTATTTGATTTTTCGGCCAAATGGGACCTTGTTCCAACCATGCTTACCCAAGATCATGATAAGGTGATTAAAGGCTTTATGGGGCAAACCACAGCTTTCAGAAAGAGTTTAGTTAAAACAAGTGTAACTGTTTTGGGTGAAAATAAAGGTGCTGCAGAGGTAAGGTATTTACATGGCGAAATTGGCAAAGGCCAGTTTACTTTTTATGGCGGGCACGATCCGGAAGATTATCAGCATGCTGTAGGTGATCCGCCAACAGATTTAAATCTACATCCAAATTCACCTGGCTATCGTTTGATCTTAAATAATGTTCTTTTTCCTGCCGCGAAAAAGAAACCACAAAAAACATAATTTGTAAGGGATCTAGCTTTTGGCATTGTTCCTTTTAGGGTTGAAAAACTATTAACTCTACTGGATATTCCTATTATGTAGACAGTAAATCACATCTACTGGCATGATCAATTGGTATCGTAATTATACGGGAACCCATCAAAAAAGCCCCTGTAAACCAGTAGCTTATCAGCCGAATTGTAACACACTTGATACTTTGGCACAGCTTTTGGAATTGAGGCTTGTAATTAACAACAGGTTTAAGCCTGAAATTTTAAACAAGATTCTTCTAAAAGAAAAATATTATGAAAAAGTTATTATTAAGCGCTTCAGTTTTATTATTAGCAACAGGTGCATTTGCACAAACAAAAATGACGGGAGAAACAGCTCGCTTTGGATTAAAAGCAGGTGTTAACTTATCTAGCTATAGTGGTACTGGTGCGTTAGACCTAGATTACAAAAATAATGTGGGTTACAATGTAACCGCCTTTGGTGATTTTGGTGTTGGAAATAATTTCTTTATCCAACCTGCCATCTCATTACAAAACAAGGGTACTAAACTAGAAAGCATTTCAACAGTAGCCGGTAATACAGTTACCGGAACATGGAAACAGGATGTAATGGCAATTGAAGTTCCTGTTAATGCTGTGTTGAGAATTCCTACTGGTGATGCTGGTGCAGTTCAAATCAGTGCAGGGCCTTACATTGGCTTTAATATTTCTGGAAAAAATAAATATACAGGAACGTTTAGCAATGGAACAGCTTCAGCATCTAATTTCACAGATAGAGATTTAGAATTTGGAAGTGAAACCAGTGACGACTTAAGCAGCATTGATTTTGGTGCAAATTTCGGACTGGCTTACCGTTTAAATTCAGGTTTCCAGGTTGGAGCCAACTATGGCTTAGGTTTATCGAACCTGGTGCCTAAAGATTCGAGATCAAATGATGATAAATTGAAAAACCGTGTAATTGGTTTATCAGTTGGTTATTCGTTTTAAGAAACGCCTTAAAAACAAAAGCCTCCCAGATTAATGGGAGGCTTTTTTATGCTTTATTATTTAGTCGTAAAAATTCCAGCTTACCCCAAACTTTAATAGTGCATCTTGCATGGGGTACCTGTTTACAGTGTAATAACCTGGCTGGAATAAGCCTTGGTTTACAAAATCGTATTTAACAAAAATATTGGCCCTCTTTAAATTTGCTTTAAAAAAGACATCAATTACGGGTTTTGAAGCCAGGTTTGTTGGATTGCCTTCATCAATATAAAACTGCGCCGTTGCAGGTGAATATAAGTAGTTTGCATATTCAGAATTATACCTCACATCAAATCCCACATTGGCCTTTAATACTTTAAAAAAAGTATTATCAAAATAAATACTGTTATAAGTATAAAGTTCGGGTGTTCTTAACACTGAATTTTTATCCGTTTTTTGATAAGCGATATAATTTTCCATTACAAACCTGCCAAACCTCGATTTCTTTGATACATCCAACCTGATTAAGCTAATATCTGCAGTAGCCTGTTTTGGTAAAATGGCAGTTGTACCATTGGTATGGTCGGCGGCAAAATAAACGTAGTTGCTGGTTAAGAAATATTTGGCTCCGGCAGTAAAACCATGCTTATCATTGATATAGTTAAATGATAAATTGGCAATTTTAGTATTCTTAAAATCACTGTTTGTCCATTGGTAATGGTTGCCATGATAGTAATTAAAAATAGCCGCTGGCGATTGGTTTTGTACATAGGCACCCAACTCGATCCTTCCTATGGTTTTACCTAAAAGAATTTTACTTTTTGCTTCGTATAAATAATCGCCTGCATTTTCACCCTGCAAAATTTGCTGTACATCTAAATTGAAATCGATATTATTAGAGAATCGGTAACCAGCTGCACCTAAAATGGTAATGTTTTGATATGCAAATCTACTGCGTTCGTAATTGGTTGCATCTTGTTTTATACCAAGATATTCATGTTTGTAATAATCATGCCTAATACCTGCATCAACCTTCAGTTCATTTTTAATAACCGAACTATTTTTTGGCCTCAAAAAGAAACTATAAATAAATTCATTTTTGATATGTTGTACATGAGTCGAATCATTTGTGAATATTGTACTCGCAATTCCCGGAGGCAGCACATTATTAACATCCGCTCCGTTTTTGTAAAAATCGAAGCTGTCGTTATTATACTCAAACGTATACGAAACCTTATTGGTTGGTAAAACAGCATTGTTCACATTTGCCGAGGTATCTATCCTGCCTACGTAGTAAGTTTGCTTTAAGAAAACGGTGTTTTTACGGTACAAATTTCTTGAGTCTGATAAATTTATCGGTTCTGCCTCTCTTGCAATTTTAGCATAATCAGGATCGAATAAACCTGTAGCTACTGTAGAGCCATTCTCATAGGCACGCATGGTATTAAAAATTGCCGATGCCCACATATTATAACGTTTGCTTGGCGATTGGTACCATGAAAATACGGCAACATTCAAATTATCACCACGTTGTCTGGCATAAAAACCTTTGGAATCGCCACGGTTAAAATTAACCCCAACATTCCAGTTTTTTTTAATATTCTGTGTGTGGATAGCCCTAAAAAGCTGCTCTTTTTGTCCGGCACTAACAAAATATAAGCTGGTAAAAGGGGTTCTGGCCTGATAGTAAATAATATCTTCGGGCGTTAAAGCATAATAATCAAGCGAATGAAATCCTGCGTCAAAGCCAATCCTTTTACTTGGTTCGTACAATAACGGTCTGGCTGCCAAGCCCATGTTGCCATTGTTTATGGTTGGGTGCAAGGGCTGTAAAAGCGGGCTGTAATTCTGGATATTCGTAGTTGAAGTATCTAAAGGCAGCAGCACAATACTGTCTTTAGTTAAAGATAGCTTGGTAAACCTGATATATTTTGCGGTAAAAACGACAGAATCCTTTCCCGAGTCTAGTTTCTTCCGAACAGAATCCAATTCCTTGTTGGTACCAACACTTGTTTTTAAATCTTGTGCAAAGGCTTTGTTAATGCCTAAAAGCAGTAAGAAAAAAAAACAGATTTTAACGACTTTATGCATCTTATAGTTCAGAAATTAAGCGGGTTAAAATCTCTGTCATTTTAGGCTCGGCTTTCGCTGCTGCTGCTAAAATTTCTTCTAAATTAAAAGGTTGCAGATCTTCCGGAAAACCCTCATCCGTTAAAACGGAGATGGCAAAAACAGGTAAACCAGCGTGATTGGCCACAATAACCTCAGGCACTGTACTCATACCAACGGCATCAGCGCCAATTAAACGCAGATATTTATACTCTGCTTTGGTTTCTAAATTCGGTCCGGAAACGGCAACGTAAACCCCTTTATGACAGTTAATATCAACATCTTTAGCTATTTCAAGCGCTTTAGCTATGATATCGCGTTTATACGGTTGACTCATATCTGGGAAACGGGGGCCTAATTCACTTTCAATTAAACCACGCAATGGGTTATCTGGCTGCAAATTAATATGATCGTCGATAATCATTAAATCGCCCTTTTTAAACTCAGGATTTAACGAGCCCGCAGCATTAGATACGATTAGGTTTTCTATCCCCAAACCTTTCATTACCCTAACAGGAAAGGTGATCTGTTGCATGCTGTAACCTTCGTAATAATGTAGGCGCCCCTGCATGGCAATAATTTTCTTCCCGTTCAATGTTCCAAAAATCAGTTTCCCACTATGAAATTCTAAAGTAGAGATTGGAAAATTCGGAATATTAGAATACATCAATTGATGCTCAACTTCGATTTCCTTTACCAAGCCACCCAGGCCAGTACCTAAAATAATACCTATTTCTGGCTTAAAGTTCTCTGTTTTACGTTTTATATATTCAACGGTTTCTTCTATTGCTCTTAACATATTTTAAAATGAGTTCGTCAAAGGTAATCTTATCTTCTTCAAATAATTCAACCTCTATAGGTAAATAATATACAGGTAAATCTACCAGTAAATCTTCAAATCCGGTAGCTCTTAAACGCTTGCTATCCTTTTCTGTTGTGATAATGATTTTATCTTTTTTAGTACTGGCCATAAAAGCCGATTTAAATTTCTTAATATCATCATTTTTAAAAGCATAATGATCCCGAAATTCTTCGTGTTTAATGGTTTTAGTATATTTTTCAAGTTCTTCTATTAACGGAGCAGGATTTGCGATTCCGGTGAGCAGAAAAATTTCGAAATCTTTAACCGCCTCGAGCGTGCGGCTTTCGTTATCATATAAATGAATAAGATCGCCATACTTTAAATAAGAATGTAATACTGGTTGATCGGCATTTGGTTGCAGTTCATTTATAGAAGCCTGCTGGGCAACATGCAACAGGGGAACTGGCGATTTTGTGACCAATAATACATCGGCCCTTTTACGCGAAGAGAAAACATCCCTTAAATTTCCAGCTGGCAATAAAAACTGCAAAGTACCTAACTTTCTAAATTCGAAAAGCACAATATTAAAACCTGCCCTTACCGCGCGGTGCTGAAAGGCATCATCAAGGATAACTAAATCATGATTCTCTTTTAATTGTTTAATCCCCTTCACCCGGTCTTCGCAAACGGCAACGGTAATACCTGCAAATTTTTGATGGTATTGTAAAGGTTCATCCCCTATCGTTTCGGCAGTTGCAGCGCTATCGGCTATAATAAAACCTTTCGTTTTTCGGCCATATCCCCTACTGAGTATGGCTATTTTATAATCGACCAGCAACCTCACCAAATATTCTGTTGTTGGTGTTTTGCCCGATCCGCCAACGGCTAAATTGCCAACACAGATTACCGGTAAATCGAACTTTACAGATCGCATTAATCCGCAATCGTAAAGTTTTTTACGGAGGATAATAGCCACCCCATAAATGATTGAAAAAGGAAGCAGTAAAAGACGTAGATAGTTAAGTAGCATATCGTGGTTTCAAAAATACTGATTATTTAAAAAAGAAAGGCATGGCCCAATTAAGCAACCTTTAATCGGATGAAATGGTTTGCAGGAATTGTATGTTAATGAGTATAATTGCAAGCTAGATAGCTAAATTTTTAAAGATTTTTTTTTAGAAAAGCTTGTCAGTAGTACAATTAACGTTAGTCGGGCTTTTTGCTAAATCTCTTGTTTGGAAGAAAACAAGAGGATACCGCTGCAATCCCGTTTAATTAGAGCAACAGTGCTACTATTAAGATTCTGAACCTTCTAAAAGAAACAATAAATCATTTACAAACGATAAAATCGTGTAGTTATTTCTGCACTCGTTTGGAAACGAGCGCAAGCAACTAATCAACTAAGCGTTTATCATTAAATTCGAATTCGGCAGCTGCATCGTCTTTTAATTTATAATCTTCGAGTATTTGAGTTGGAAGCTTTAAATGATATTTTTCGTAGTAGCTTTTCCATATTTTACTATTATACTGATAAGGGTATTTATAAAGGTCTTGCTTAAGTTTTGAATCGGAAAAATCATTTTTATCAGGCCGATTATTGGTAACATTTTTCAAAAAGAATAGCTCCATTTCTCCTGAAGGTGCGCCTTTGGCAAAATGTCCACTTACTATCCCGCATTTTAAATAAGTTGTAGAAAGTACTGATAAATTATTTTCGATTTCGTACTCTTGGCTAATTGTCCAAACTCGTCCTTTATTCGTTGCAGCAACATTGCTTTCGAGTCCCTTAATTAAGTGTTTATCCACGGTAATATAGATCAAACCATTTCTATTGCGGGTTTTTACGTTTCCAACTTTACTATAAGCTACTTTATAACAGATGCTACCATTATAATTCACTTTGCCTTCAATGGAATATTCGTAGTCAGGGTTTGGTTTAAACTCCATCTTGTAGTATCTAAAATAATTGCGTAATTCATCCTTTAGCACAATGGCATAGTGTATTTTTGGTAGTGTGGGTTTATCTAAGGTTAAATCTTTTAAGTTTCTATTGAAAAGCAAGTGTAATTTCACCATTTTTTCATCAGCTGCCATCGATAAATAAAATATTCCTTCTGCAAAATTGGTAAAGGCACCATTTCTTTTCATGTATTGCCTGCACAGTATCTCTTTGTTAATTATCCCACTATCCGCCCTGTTTTTTAAACAATCGTTAATTAAACGCGTAATAAATTCAGGGCTGTAAATTTCTACATCATCCAGCAAGTTATATTTGTCCTTAAGCTTAACCGGCAGTTGTTCTGTCACGCTTTTTTTGTCCAAAACCCAAACATAATCTTCGTAGCCAACAGCACTAAAGGATAATCGATCGCCAACCTTAAGCTCTGGTAAATTAAAATCCCCATCATGATCGGTTAAGGTAATCAGGATTTTATTCTTATATATCGATACAGATTCTATTCCCTTGTTATTTTGGCCTATTACTTTTCCGGGTCTGGCTACTTGGGCAATAGTGTTAAACATCAATACAAAAACACAAATAATTAGTAGTGTACCTCTCTTTTTAAAACAGTTCATTGATATTTTTAAGGCGTTAATAAATCAAATTTGATAATGATAAGGAAAATTATCGGCTAACATACCTTACTATTTTTACATCGAGCTAGAATTCTATCGAGGAAATCTATTAGATAGTTTCCGAATGTATGAATGAATCATTTTTAACAAATCAAATTGTCATTTATTTTATCTTTTTTTATTATCATTGTTATCTATCAAAAACATATTTTAATGTCTCCGAACAAAAGATTAGTAGTGGGCCAAGGCCAGATTAGTGGATATATTTCTATTTTTTTAGCTGTATTGGCGCTTTTAGGCATCCTGTGTTTTCATTATCCAGAAAAGCTTACCACACCCGAATTCCGTGAAATATACACGAAAAACAGCATGGAAGCTTTAATGCTCGGTGGTGTTATAGGGTGTTTCTTCTTTTCATTACTGAGCTTAATCCTCAGTAAAAAACTAAAATGGGCCTGGCCAGGCTTTGCACTTGGTGCTTTGGCCGTAATATTGGGTGCTTTGAGCGTAGAAGGTAGAGATGTAGCCAAATCGGGCTGGCATTTTGGCCTTGATTGGATGATTTTAGATCTACTATTAATGGTTGCCATTTTTGTTCCCCTAGAATTGTTTTTTCCAAAAAATAATGCGCAGACCAAATTCCACGAAGAATGGCGTACAGATTTAACCTATTTTGTAATCAGCCACCTATTTATTCAGTTTTTTGGCATTGTAACCCAAAAACCTGCCGTATTATTTTTCGGCTGGATAGGTTTAGATAAATTGCACACCTGGGTACAAGGCCTCCCATTTGTAGTGGCCTTGTTTTTGGCTTTTTTCAGTACCGATTTGTTTCAATACTGGGCACATCGTTTTTTCCATACCCGGGTATCCTTATGGCGTTTCCATTCCATACATCATTCTACCCAAAATATGGATTGGCTGGCCGGAAGCCGTACTCATTTTATCGATATATTTTTCACCAGGGCAATGACTTTTATCCCGCTTTATGTTTTGGGCTTTTCGTCAACCGTTTTCAATGTGTACATTATATTTATTGCGATACATGCGGTACTCATCCATGCCAACACCAGGGTTAATTTTGGCCCGTTAAAATACATTTTTACAACACCCCAATATCATCATTGGCACCATTGCGAAGATCCTAAATATTATGGACATAACTTCGCCTCAATATTTCCCTTTATTGATATGATGTTTGGCACCTATTATTTACCAGGCAAAGAATGGCCCGCCGGAACAGGTGTACATGAAGCTTCGTACCCGAAAGGTTTTGTTAAACAATCCATTTATCCATTTACAAAAAGTCCGTTTGATACCGATTTAAATATGGAAGAAAGAAGTGACAGATAAAATAGATTAAGCTAACGCTCGTTTAAAGACAAGCGCAAAGGAGATAATAGTTATAAAGATTATTTGGAAAGCAGTGTCTGTAAACATAATTAATGTTAGTCGGGCTTTCCGCTATATTCCCGATGAAGAATCGGGAGATGCCGCTGCAATCCCGTTTATTCAAAACTGACACTGCTACTATTAAAGGTTTTGGAACCTCCCAGAAAAGGCAATCAAACGTCACAAACGATAAAATCGTAAAGCTATTTGTGCACTCGTTTGGAAACGAGCGCAAGCAAGAAAACGAAAGTCAGATCGTAACATCTGACAGCACCTTGTTCGGACAGCACATTGCACACCCAACTCGGTTCCCTCTGTGTTTTTCTCTCCATGATCTCAGTGGTTTAAAAAGCTTAAATGGAACAAACCCGAATTTTAAATGTTATATTGGGGTTCCATCTTATCATATGCAGGCCGAAACAGAAATTTTAATTATTGGTGGTGGATTGGCAGGTTTAACAGCTGCACTTCACCTGAATAAGGCGGGTTTAAATGTTACGCTGATCGAAAAAGATACCTATCCCCACCATAAAGTTTGCGGCGAATATATTTCGAATGAGGTGCTCCCTTATTTTGAATGGCTCGGTCTGGATATTGAAAATCTGGCGCCCACATTAATAAGCGAATTGCTTTTCACTTCCCTTTCTGGTAAAAGCATAAAAACTAAATTACCCCTTGCTGGCTTTGGCTTGAGCAGATACACCATCGATCATTATCTCTACACCGAACTGATCAGGAGAAAAATAAACGTAATTCATGATCGCGTTGTACAGATTAACTTTGCCAATAATCAATTTACGGTAACAACTGCTAAAAACGCTTATGTTGCAGCTTACGTTATTGGCGCTTATGGAAAAAGATCAGCAATTGATGTTAAGCTAAGCCGGAATTTCATTGATAAACAATCGCCGTACCTGGCAGTTAAAGCCCATTACAAAGCCGATTTTCCGAATAATCTGGTAAGCCTTCATAATTTTGAAGGTGGCTATTGTGGCGTTTCGAAGGTTGAAAATGACCGATTGAATATCTGTTATCTGGCTAGCTATGAGCGTTTCAAAAAACACAAAAATCTGCTTGCCTTCCAGGAAAATGCACTCTATAAAAATAAGTATTTGAAAGCTATTTTCGAAAATGCCACCAGTTTATTCGATGCCCCCTTAACCATCAGTCAGATTTCTTTCGAAAATAAAGAACCTGTGTATAACCATATTTTAATGATTGGCGATACTGCCGGATTAATTCATCCACTTTGTGGAAATGGCATGGCCATGGCCATTCACAGTGCCAAAATTGTTTCAGAACTTTTGCATCAAAGAATGGAGGGGAAAATTAGTTCGCGTGTAGCCTTGGAAAAAGCTTATACTTTACACTGGAACAAGGAATTTAAAAGCCGCTTAAAAATGGGCAGTGTATTATCTTCTTTGCTGAGGAACAATAAATTCGAAAGTTTGGCCATGAGTGCATTGACTAAAATGCCCTTTCTTCTCCATAAAATAATTAAACAGACACATGGTAAACCGATCAAGATTTTATAATAAATGCCAATAGATACTACATATAGAAGTACAGCGCCGGAGATTATGGATGATTTCGCTATGGAAGGTGAAATATTGCGCGATGCACTTGACAAAATAGCCAGCATTAACCATCTCCTTGGTGGTAATAAAGTTACGCTCAATGGGGTTAAAAGCTTAATCAACAGCAAACCATTGGATCAGGTTATACGTATTACCGATATTGGTTGTGGAAATGGAGATATGTTGCGCACTTTGGCAGATTATGCAAATAAACAAGGTTTACATTTTATTTTAAAAGGGGTAGATGCCAATAGATACACTATAAATCATGCGCAAAGTTTATCTAAAAACTACCCCAACATAACCTACTCTTGTAGCGATATTTTTGATGATTTAAGTAAATCAGAACCTTGCGACATTATGCTTTGTACTTTAACCCTACATCATTTTAAAGATGAAGAAATTATTAATCTGCTTGAGAATTTTAAAAACTCAGCAGCCATGGGTATTGTAATAAACGACCTGCAAAGAAGTGCAGTAGCATATTACCTGTTTAAAGCATTGTGTTATGTGTTCCGCTTAAATGATATGTCGAGGGAGGATGGCTTAGTGTCGATTCTACGCGGATTTAAAAGAGCAGATTTGCTTAAATACAGCAAACAATTAAAGCTAAAATCGAGTTCAATAAAATGGAAATGGGCTTTCCGCTACCAATGGATAATTAAAACAATATGAGCGTAACCGTAAAAGCAGTAAGTAAAGCTTTGCCCGAATTTTGGCGGTCAACCGCTGAGATTTTACCATTTCTAGATATTTGGCTAAAAGATCAGGATGATCGCTTTATTAGGAAGGTAAAAAAGATTTTTGAAAGCGCCGCGGTAGATAAAAGGTACTCGATCATGTCGCCCGAAGAGGTTTTTAGCAATTTAAGCTTTGAGGAGCGAAACAACATTTACGTAAGAGAAGGCATAAAGCTAGGTACCAAATGTTTGAAAACTGCACTCGAAAAAGCCAACTGGCAAGCGCAGGATTTAGACTACATTATTACGGTAAGCTGCACCGGTATCATGATCCCTTCTTTGGATGCCTATCTGATCAATCTGCTCAAACTCCGCCAAGATATCGTGCGCCTGCCGGTTACCGAAATGGGCTGTGCCGCTGGTGTATCAGGGATGATTTACGCCAAGAATTTTCTGAAAGCTAATCCCGGTAAACGGGCAGCAGTTGTTGCGGTAGAATCGCCAACCGCAACTTTCCAATTAAACGATTTTTCGATGGCCAATATTGTAAGTGCAGCAATATTTGGCGATGGTGCGGCCTGTGTACTGTTAAGTTCGAATGAAGAAGATAGTGGACCAGAAATTTTAGCTGAAGAAATGTACCATTTTTATGATGCTGAAGAGATGATGGGATTTAAACTTACCAATACCGGATTGCAAATGGTACTGGATGTAGCAGTTCCAGAAACCATTGCCAGTCATTTTCCAAATATTATTCATCCTTTTCTTTCCAAAAACGGACTAGATATTAATAATATAAACCATTTAATCTTCCATCCGGGTGGAAAAAAGATTATCCAGATTGTTGAAGAATTATTTGGTCAGCTAGGCAAAAATATAGATGAAACGAAAGAAGTTTTAAGGCTTTATGGAAACATGAGCAGCGCAACCGTTCTCTATGTTTTAGAACGGATTATGGATAAAAAGCCAATGCCCGGAGAAAAGGGACTGATGTTAAGTTTTGGCCCGGGCTTTTCGGCACAGCGCATACTTTTACAATGGTGATCATTCAACTAATTACTAATGAAAAAAGAGATCTTAGCTAAACTCCCTTACGGCAAATCTTTTCTATTTGTTGATGAGCTGCTGCATGTTGACGAGAACGGCGTGACCGGAACATATACCTATTCTGAAAACCTTCCATTTTACGAGGGTCATTTTAAAGACCGCCCGGTAACGCCCGCGGTGATTCTCACTGAAACCATGGCGCAGATTGGATTGGTCTGTTTAGGCATCTACCTGTTAAAAGATATTGATCAAAATATATCAATCGCCATGACGTCAAACGCTATTGACTTTTTAAAACCGGTTTACCCTGGCGAGCAGGTTACGGTAACGAGTGAGAAAGTTTATTTTAGGTTTAATAAACTGAGTTGCAAAGTAAAAATGGAAAATGCAGCAGGCGAAATGGTTTGCAAAGGCAGCATTTCGGGCATGTTAATCTCAAAAGGAAATGAGTAACAGAGTCGTAATTACGGGTTTAGGCATATGCGCACCCAATGGCACTACCATTGATGAGTTTTCAGACGCTATAAAAAAAGGACTTTCGGGCATCCGCCATCAGCCCGATCTGGAAGCCTTAAACTTCTCTTGTCAGATAGCAGGAAAACCGGTACTTAGCGAAGAGCGGATCAGCCAATATTTTACACCGCTTGAATTACGAAACCTAAACAGTACAGGAATTATATATGGTGTTATTGCTGGTCTGGATGCCTGGAAAGATGCAGGCTTAACCATCGACAATGACAATAATGAAGAGCCCGACTGGGATAGCGGTACTATTTTCGGAGCGGGTACTTCTGGTATAGATAAATTTAGATGGGCGATTAATAAAATAGATGCGCTCGAAATCAAAAAACTGGGAAGCTCTGTAGTGATACAAACCATGGCCAGCGGCGTAAGTGCATTTATCAGTGGCAAGCTCGGCTTAGGTAATCAGGTAAGCACCAATTCATCTGCCTGCGCAACAGGTGCCGAAAGTATATTACTGGCTTACGAGAGGATTAAAACAGGTCAGGCTACAAGAATGCTAGCAGGAAGTACAAGCGATAGCGGCCCTTACATCTGGGGTGGTTTTGATGCCATGAAGGTTTGCACCTTTAAACACAATGATAAACCGGAAAAAGGTAGCCGCCCTATGAGTGAAACGGCAAGTGGCTTTGTACCTGGAAGTGGGGCGGGTGCTTTGCTATTAGAATCGCTCGAAAGTGCAATGGCTAGAAAAGCCAAAATATATGGCGAAGTACTCGGAGGCCATATCAATTCTGGCGGTCAGCGGGGTTTAGGTACGATGACTGCGCCAAATCCTACTGCTGTACAGCGATGTATCCAAACAGCATTAAAAAATGCGGGTATTGAAGCCCAGGAAATCGATGTGATTAATGGCCATCTTACCGCAACAACCAAAGATGCCCTGGAAATAGAAAACTGGAAAGCAGCACTACAACTACCTGCTGACGATTTTCCATATATCAATTCTGTAAAAGGTATGATTGGCCATTGCATTGCAGCATCAGGGAGCATAGAATGCGTGGCCTCGATGCTTGAGCTTTCAGAAGGATTTATTTTCCCCAATATTAATTGCGAAGACTTAAGCCCTGAGATTACCGCTTTAATTGATGCGAAATACATTCCGCAAACCTTAATTCATAAACCATTTAATATCTTAGCTAAAGCCAGTTTTGGTTTTGGTGATATTAACGCCTGCATTATTTTTAAAAAATATACCCATGAATAAAGAAGAGATCATCGAAGCCTTAAAAACAATAGTTGAACCTTATAGCGAGGAGGTATCAGCCCTGGCGAATATTGACGAAAACACCGATTTTATAAACGATTTAAAAATAAATTCGGCCAACCTGGTTGATATTGTTTTAGATATTGAAGAGAAATTCAACATCGAAATAGACAACGATTCGATGGCTAAAATGCTTACAGTAAAAGCCACCACCGAAATTATAGCTCAAAAACTGGAAGCCCATGCTGGGTAACGATATCGTTGATCTGGATCTGGCTAAAATCCAAAGTAACTGGAGGCGTAAAAATTATCTCGATAAAATTTTCACCGCCGAAGAACAGTTACTAATTTCATCAGCAAAAAGACCTGATGAAATGGTATGGCTGTTATGGAGTATGAAAGAATCGGCTTATAAAATTTATAACCGTAAAACCGGAATCCGGAATTTCGCTCCTAAAAGTTTAACTTGTACTATTTATCCAAACAACGATCAGATAAAAGGCGAAGTAAGTATTAATAACGATACTTATTTTACTATAAGCAATATACAATCAAAATATATACATACCATTGCTGCTCCTGCCAATAACAAGCTAGAAGAAATCAAAGTAGTCATTTACGAATTACCGGATCATCCATATGATTATAAAAGCACTAAACCATGCTGTGTGAGTCATCATGGCCTGTATTTGGCTTTGGTGTACAACGTAAGCAGCTTAGATTCTCTCAATGCTAAACAAAAAGAAGCGGGTTTCGTAAAGGTGTAGAGCAATCTATAAATCAATCCTTTTGCTTTCTGTTCTTTGAGAAAAAATATAGCATTAGTGCTAATAAAATAATTAAGAAACATAAAATCTTTAAATATGAGTCTTCGAAAATGTGAAAAATTAGAGCGAAAGGATTACTTATATCATCTTTACTATTAGAGTATTTAACTATTGAAGTTCCTATATCAAAAAGGTATATAGAAAACAGAATTATTAAAATATTTATTAAATGTTTAATTTTCATTCAAAAAAAATAAAAGGTGCTCAAAAGTAAAATTAAAACCTAAGCTAAGTTTTTTTTATTCATTTTAAAGTTAATGCATATATATTTCCATCAAGATGGAGTTATATTTTCAAACTTAAATTCAAAACTAAGGTGATAAATCACTCTTGAGAACACCTCCATACAACAAATTATAAAGCAATATTACCTGGATGAGCATCTAAACGATCTCTATAGTACCCATGTTCAGTACAAAGCATATGGTGAAGGGCTTCTCCAACATCTTTCCAAAAACCACCTGCAACTGTCTCTTTTTGTTGCTTTTCTGTCAATTCCACTAAACAAGAATCGATTATTTTATCTAAATTATTCATACTTAATATAGTTTTATTAATGTTTTTTTGCTTTTGCATGTCCTTCGTTCCAACCCTCATATAAATCGGAACCAATATCATATAGAGCGATCGCAAATCCAATTGCAGCCAAAATTGGATATACCCCACCGTCAACACCTACCATCTCCTTAGCATCCATTTCCTGAACACCAAGATTTTCTAAATTTAAATTTTTCATAATTTAATTCATGTTTAATAATGTACCTACTCTTTAAAGGCTTTTCGGTTTACGCCCTTTGTTGCAACACTACTAAATTACTTTTGCCCACTCTACAAAAAAAGGAGTGGATAATTTTGCTGATAAAAAAACCCCAGCATTTATATTCATCAACTCCTGAGGCTTTAAAACCGTAAAATCGGCTCTAATATTTACTTCGAATGCCTGGGTATAATAATAGGTTTGTAACTGCCGCGAGTATTCTATTGGAGCCCCCATTAGTTTCAACTCATCTAATACCACGTATAATCTCGAGGTTGAAATTGATAATCTTCTTGCTAAATTTTCCGGTGCACCTGTACGGCTTTCTTTTATCAGCTTATGGATAATCTTAATGCGATCGATGTATTCTAATAGTTTCATAGTAAAGACTGATGATGATTAAATGCTTTCTCTTACAAATTCTAGTGTGGGTGTTATCAAACCTGTTAGGTCATCATCACCAAATTGCTGTTTCCATAAATTGGCGTAGTGGCCATTTGCAATCATCATTTCTGTATGGCTCCCCTCTTCTACAACCTTTCCCTTATCTAATACAATAATCTGATCAGCTTTTCTAATCGTAGGTAACCGATGCGCAATGATGATAATTGTTTTCTTTTGCATTCTCAACAAATCTATTGTTCGCTGCACATACTGCTCTGAAGCCGAGTCTAGAGAGGAAGTGGCTTCATCCAGAATTAAAATTTCAGGATTGCGGTACAGTGCCCTTGCTATTGCAATCCTTTGTTTTTGTCCTCCTGATAAAGAGGCGCCGTTTTCACCTAAGTAAGTCTGAAAACCTTCTGGCAAAGCTTCAATAAAATCGATAATCCCCAGTTGTGTACAAATACTAATAATCTGTTGCATATTTGGTTCATAATCGCCAATGGCAATATTTTCGATTACATTTCCTGCAAAAAGGTCAATTTTTTGCGGCACAACGCTTAGTAAATTTCTTAAAGAGGCGTTGTTTAAATACTTTAGTGCATGATTACCGATAAAAATATTGCCTGATTGTATGGGATAAATATTTTGAAGTAATGACATCAAGGTGGACTTCCCAGATCCGCTCTCTCCTACAATAGCGGTAAAACTCCCAGCCTTAATTTTTAGGTTTAAATCTTCAAACACATTTACACGACTGCCGTATCTAAAAGCTACATGTTCAAACCTGATATCGCCCATTAATTCTTTGGTCAGGAAAATACTCGATGAATTTTGTTCAATCTCCAGGTCCATAATTTCGAACAAACGATCGGAGGCGATCATGGCATCCTGGATAGATTTATTTGCTCCAATTAAAGAAGTAGCCGGACCAGTAAAGTAACCAATAAGGGTATAGAAAGAAAATAATTCCCCGGGGGTAATTTCGCCGTCTAAAACATAACCTGCACCCACCCAAAGCAAAATGATCGTGAGCATACGGGCAATAACCTCGGTTGATGTTCCAGAGAAAACAGAGTTTAATCCTGATTTATAAATTGTTCTGAGCAGGCCAATAAAATGAGTTTCTGTTTTTTCGTTGGTAAACCTTTCAAGACCAAATCTTTTAATTGTGGCTACATTATTTAAGCCCTCAACCAATTGAGATTCCAGCTCGGCCGACTCCTCCATCAACTTGCGCTGCATTTTCTTGTTTAGTTTATTGCTGATGAAATAAATCAATAAATACAATGGAATAACAGCCAACATCATTAAGGCCAGTTTCCAATAGTAACTGAACATTAGAATAAAAGAGAATACAACAATAAAGCCGTTTACAACCAGGTTAATGGAAACATCGTTGATGAAAGCCCTTATTTTAACGGCATCGTTTACCCTTGAGATGATTTCGCCAACCCGCATCGTATCGAAAAACTGCTGAGGCAGTTTTAAGAGGTGTTTGTAGTAGCCCAATATCAATCGGGCATCTATCTGCTGCCCCGTACGGATTGTAAAAATAGTTTTAGCCGTTCCAATAAATAATTGCAACGCTAAAATAGCCACCATCATTAAGCTCATTAAATTAAGCAGGTTCCGATTACCTTCTACCAGAACATGGTCGGTTATTTTTTGAACAAAAACTGAGGTAGATAGTCCAAGTATGGTATAAATCAAAGCACCAAAAAGTGCCTGTATTACAATACTTTTATGCGGTTTAATCAGGTTCCAAAAACGGCTTCTGGTATCAACCTTTTCATTGCCTTGCTTAAAACCCTCATCAGGTAACAACAGAACCAGTATGCCTGTCCATTCGCTTGTAAATTCATCAATAGTTTTGCGGTGTTTTTTCCCATCACCCGGGTCCATTACTTCAATGTATTTATCGGTTACACCATAAATAACTACATAATGCTGCAATTGCTTCTTTACCACCACATGCGCAATGGCTGGCAATGGAATTTTAGAAAGACTATCTAAACTGCCCTTTACGCCTTTTGCTTCAAAACCCAGTTTATTTGCAGCTTCTATCAAACCTAAAACATTGGTTCCTTTTTGATCGGTGCTAGCCAATTGGCGGATGCGCGCAACAGGCATTTTTAATTTATAAAATGCAGCTATAGATGCCAAACAAGCAGCGCCACAATCGGTAATATCGCGTTGTTTTATCAGTGTAGACATTAGAAGGGAGGAATTAGATTTGAGACTGGAGATGTGAGGTTGATGATTTGAGAATTTTCGGCTTTGGTCTTTCAGGTTTAACCTTTTAACTTTTAACTCCATTTGGATTTAACCAATCATCAACTTTATCATAAAGCAATTGATACAAGTTTCGTTCTGCAATAGTAAAGTGTGCATTAAAGGTCATTCCCTTTTTTACCTGTCCTTTATAACCGTTTTTTAACTTTAAATAATCCTTGTCTAATTTACACTTCACTTTAAAATAAGGGCTTTGGTTAATCAATATAATATCATCAGAAATGTCGGCTACTACACCAGCAAGCAAGCCCCACTGGTTATAGTTAAAAGCATCGATCTGAAACCTGACGGTTTGCCCAGCTTTAATTAAACCGATATCAGCAGGTTTAATATAACAGATGGCCAGCAAAGCACTATCAGGCGATATCTCGCCAATTTTCTGATTGGCGCTAATAAACGAACCCAATTGTAAACCTGATAGATTTTGCACCGTTCCGGATACCCCTGCGGTTAAATGATATAATTTCTCCTGCTCGGTTAGCTGGATTTTCTGGCCATCGAGATCTTTTAGTTCTTTTCTATATTGATTAGATTCTGTTTGCCACTGTGTTTTGTATTTTTTAGCCACCAGATTAAAATCAGAAAGCGCCTGATCGTAATTAAACTTATATTGCTCATACTCCGCTTCGGTAACAACCTTCTTGCTATACAGTGTTTCATACCTTTTATAAATTTTGTAGGCCTGTTCTCGGGCATTTAAAGCATTTTGAATCTGCTCCGCATATTGTTGCCAACTTGCTGCATACAGGCCGGTTTGCAATGCAGGTTGCCCTGCATTGCCTACGTCGACCAGTTTTAAAACGAGGAGCGCATCATTTAATAAATCTTTTAATTCACCGGAACGATTATTCAAAATCACATTTTGTGTTTGAGGTATAGTAGGGTCTATATTTAAAAGGAGTTGTCCTTTTTTTATTTTTTTGTTATCGGTTAAATTAATCAGGGTAATTTTTCCCGCCACAGGTGCCAGCAGTTCTGTTCTTTCGATGTTACTCTGCAAAGAACCATTGCCCTTAACGCTTACTGTTGTATAAATAAAAGGTAAGGCAGTTAAAGCCGCAATAACGAATAGGATGGTGGCAGAATAAATAATCTGTGTACGTACCTTGGTATGGTGTAAAAAAATGATGGAATTATCTTCAAAATTGGCGTCTTCTATAAAGGGCATAATCATCAATTGGCTTGCTTAAGGCCAAGTTTGCAATTATTAATTTATGCCACAAAAAAGATACACGAAAAGGGGGATTGTAGGGATGAAATGCAAAATATTAAACAGCTTGTAGTTCTTTCAAACATATCCATACGATTCTAAAATGGTAAGGCTACTAAACAATAAATAGATAGCCGAATAGATTATAAAGTGAGTGAAAAAGGATGGTTAAAATTAGATAAAACATAGTTTTTTCTTTCGCTTTCAAGAAAAAAAAATTCAAGAATAATCCTCCTATGAAAGTCATAGCTATATATATATAACTATAAAAATGCATTGATGAGAAGATTATTACAGGAATAATTAGTAGGACGTAAAAGTTTTTAACCTTAAATAATTTTAAGATTTTATTGGGTAAATACTGAAAAATAAAAGTTTCAATTATTGGTGCTAAAACCATAATAAATATAAATTTTGCACTGCCAGATAAATTTCCTAATCCGTTCTTTTGATTAGAATTTAACGGAAATAATTTATCTAAATAGTTAAAGATAATTCCGTTGACAATAGAGAAAATATAACAAATCAAAAAAAGCAAATAAATATTCTCGCTTACTTTTTTAAAATCAAATTTCATTCTTTTTTTGCATCGAAGTTTAAGAAAAAAAGTTTAATCTCCATTTTTTCAATTATACAGGTAATTTTGTTCCGTCAAAAAATGAGGGCATCGATATCTCGTATGCCCCCTTTTAAACTGCAATTTATCCTGCACTATGCATATGTGAACTTTTACCTTGTTCGTTTGCATAAATAAGAAATTCGTGAGTGTAGAATGCCACCCAATACCATGCAGATTCTCCTCCATCGATATTTAATAACTCATCTAAACTCAACTCATCTACCCTTAATTCTTGTAAATTCTTCATAATATTATATTAAAAAATGAGACGGAATAGATCTGGTGCGTATTGAATAAATATATACATCCCGAGACCTATAATTACGTTAATGAAAAAACTCAATATTTTTTCTTTTTTTATGTTAAATATTTTAATGACGAGCTTTCCCAGTTCCACCATCATGCCATCCTTCTCTGATATCTCCCCAATTATTTATTGCAGATATAGCTACAGCTATGGCCAAACCTGCCCATGGAAATCCTTCTCCACCGGTGTTAATCATTTCCTTGGCATCCATCTCCAGAACACCAAAGTTTTGCAATTCTAATTTTTTCATGTCGTTTAATTTAAATTGTTGTTTCTTACTCGTTAAAGGCTTTTCAGATTCCGCCTACGTTGGCCTAACATGAAACAAGTATTGGATATTAAATTTCAATCAAAAAAAAGATACACTAAAAGGCTTTTTATAAGTACAAAAAGAGACAATAACATTAGAACACAGCTTAAATGGTCAATGTCAAATCCGAACATCAATCCAAATACCAGATTAAGATATGCATAAGATAATACAAATATGTATTTTAAAATAGTTCATTCTTCAGTATAAATATCGACTATAATTGTAATTGAAAACTATGAAAAAAATTATCTTCTAAACTGTTAATGCAAGAAAATACCGAAATCTTTAAAGCCTTGTATTGTTCCGTTTATAAAAGATGTTCTCTGATCAAAAAGATATATACATACGAGAATGCAAGCACCCATCCAAACAATGCATCACCAACACCTCCGCCATTAACATCTTTCATCTCAATAGCATCCATTTTCTGAACACCAAAACTTTCTAATTTTAATTTTTCATAATTAGTTTTTCATTTAAATTTCCTTACTCTTTAAAGGCTTTTTCAGATTCCGCCTATGTTGGTCTAACATGAAACAAATATCTAATTTTAAAATTCGACTTAATAAAAAGATACATTAAAGGGTATTTTATCAGGAAGAAAAAAGCAAAGCACAGATGCTATTGGTAGCATGACAAGGGAGATTCTTAGTTGGTAATAAAATCCATTGGAGCTGCTTTCGTAGATTTACTCAAACAAATCCTACAATTACGCAGTAAAGCAGTAAATTAAAGAAATAGATGAATTTCTATCGAAATTCATCTATTCAATGGTTCTGGGATAGAATCTATTTGACAATATTAATCAAATCAACAAAAGCTTCTTTGGCACCATTTAGAAAATTATTCCTAAAAATAATTAGATATGCGAAAATAAATACAGCACTAATTAGATTGATGTACAATAATTTATCTTTTTTCATTGTATAAAAGTAATATAAAAAATCAATTAAACATTCTTTCTGCCCATTTATATGTTAAATAACCTGCAGGAATTATTCCACCAAACAGCATTACTTCGGCAATTGCAGCGCCATATCCCACTGAATATGCGGCATCCCCAGGACCAACTTTTCCACCCTCAATTTTCATTAACTCGTCTTTAGTTAAATCATTTAGGTTATTATTTTCATTTATTGTTTTCATAAGTTTATTATTAAAAGTGTGTTAGATCATAAATTGCATCAGCAAACCCCTGTTTTACTTTCTCTCTATTATCAAATAAATAGATACCAACTCCAACTAACCAAAAAGGCGGTGCTGCCCCACCCATTGCTTCCTGCATTTTCTCAGTACCTAACTCTTGAACACCAAAGCTTTCTAATTCTAATTTTTTCATGTCGTTTAATTTAAATTTTTATTCCCTACTCATTTAAGGCTTTTCAGGTTCCGCCTATGTTGGCCTAACATGAAACAAGTATTGGATATTAAATTTCAATCAAAAAAAAAGATACACTAAAAGGCTTTTTATAAGTACAAAAAGAGATAATAACATCAGAAAACGGCTTAAATGGTCAATATCAAATCCGAACATCAATACAGATTAAGCTACACAGAAGATAATACAAATATGTATTTTAAAATAGTTCATCCTTTAAGTATAAATATCTACTATAATTGTAATTGAAAACTATGAAAAAAAATATCTTCTATTTATTGCTCTTATTCCCATTTTATAATTTACAAGCCCAGAACTGCAATTGCGGTGATAACTTTTCTTTTATGGTGCAGCATATTAAGAAAAATTATGTAGGCTTCAATGATAAGGTTATAAAACACAATCAACAACAATTCGATCACTTAACCGATAGTATTCAGAAAGTAGCAAAAAACACAGGCATTAATAAATGTATTTCTTTATGTAAAGAATGGCTTGATTTTTTTAAGGATAGGCATATGACTATGACTTTTAATGCAGCTCTGCCAAAAGATTCCATACTTTACTTTTTCTCAAAAGAAGAAAAAACGAGGTGGACTGAAACTAATTTAAAATCTTACTTAAACAACCATAAAAACGCTATTGATGGTATTGAAGGTATCTGGAGTCATGAATCGAGTAACTTCAAATATGGCATTATTCGTGATAGTCTAATTCATGATGAGTTTATTGGTTTCGTAGTTAAAGCTGATGGAGTATTTTGGATTCCGCAGCAAATTAAGTTTAAAATAAAGAAAACAAATCAGACTTATAATTTTAAGTATTTTCTTGCCCGGGATCATTCAAATTATCCAGCTAAAATAAGCCTACAAAAAGATACTATTGATCTAAAAGAACTTGGTAGGTTCTACAAAAATACACCGCCAGAATATAAATTCCAGTTGGCAATTCATAATCCTAAATTTGAAAAGCTTGATAATAAAACGAGTGTTTTAACCATCCCAAGCTTTGATATCGCACTGCGACAAGAAACGGATAGTTTGATGCTTAAAAATGCTTCCGTACTAGAAAATACGGAGCACTTAATTATCGATTTACGAAACAACCGTGGAGGAGCAATTGGGGCATTTGAAAAGATTTTACCTTATCTATACACCAATCCAATTTTAACGGAAGGAGCAGAAGTGCTGGCCACAGATGATAATATTAAAGATGGCTTTGAAGAAATACCTACTGATATACCAGAAGACGTTCAAAATACATTTAAGAAAGACTTAGTTAAACTAAAAGCACATCGCGGAGAAATGTATTTATTGTATCCCGTTGATACAATTAGATATGCCACAATATTAAAAAAACCATCACGAGTTTCTGTCTTAATGAATAAAGCATCAAGCAGTAGTGCTGAACTATTTGCATTGCAAGCCAAGCAAAGTACGAAAGTTAAACTTTATGGTTCCAATAGTGCTGGTTCAATTAACTATGTTGAACGCGTAGAAACCCAAATGCCTTGCAATTTTTTTACATTGATTTATCCACCTACAAGATTACTTAGAGCAGATAAAGATAAAGCGAATGAGGGCATTAACCCTGATGTATCAATATCCGCCGATGTTACCAATTGGATTGATTTTGTAAAAAAGTATAAAAACTAAATAACAGTCTACTATTTGAACTATACAATTTATTGGTTTGGTACAGATAAACGGCTATTTGGTGTATATTTTTTGACAATTGTATTAAGAAATAACACCTTTAAGCACATTTATTTAACTATCTAATATTACAATTATGAAAAACAAAAAATTAGAAAAAAAGACTTTATTTGTTTTTAAGAAAAACAACCTTACCAATTTGACGAAAGAGCAAATGAGGAAAATTTATGGAGGTGATGGCCCTACTGGAGGAGATCATTCAGGAACCCCAGAGTGCGGGGCCCAAACCTTAAATAATACATTTTACATTTAGTTAAAATTAATATTAACCGAGATACATATCATGATCAATAAGTTTTATTAGTTTAGACGCTCTAAACTAATTACTTAGAATTATTCCATTTAGATGAAATACATATATCTTGTCATATTTTTATTCATATTTTCTTATTCTTTAAAAGCGCAAAACTGTAGCTGTGATGAGAATTTTCGACAACTCACTGAAAAAATAAAAAAAAACTATGTCGGATACTCAGACAAGGTAAACTCCTACAATAGTAATCAGTTCCAAAAATTTACTGACAGCTTACAAAAAATAGCTTCAGTATCTGACGCCTATAGATGCATGAGTTTATCAAGAGAATGGCTTGCCTTTTTCAAAGATAAACACATCGATTTTGGAATAAATTTCGACAAACTTTCAACTGATTCAATAAAATTATTTTTTCAGGATGTTGAAAAAACCCAATGGTCAGAAGTTTCTTTAAATGCTTATTTACAAAAAAAAAATGAGAAGGTAGACAGTTTAGAAGGCATATGGAATCATGAAAACAATACTTATAAAATTGGTATTGTAAGAGATCTATCTAAAAAGGACCTAGAATTTATTGGGTTTATCATCAAATCAGATGGATTAAGATGGTTACCCCAACAAGTAAAATTCAGGGTGGCTAAAATTGGTAATGATTATAAAACTATTTATTTCGGTGCGGGCGATCATTCTATCGTTTTTCCAACATTAGTAAAAACTGGAGAAACGATAGATTTTGGTTTTTTTGGAAAATGGCACAAAGGTGAATATAAGCCAACAAAAACAACTTCTTATCAAAGAAATTCACTAGCCAAGTTTGTCAAAATTGATGAAGAAACAGCTTTGCTTGCTCTTCCCTCTTTTAACTCCAAGTACAAGCATGAAATAGATAGTTTAATAGATAAGAATAAAGCCATAATTAGTAATACAAAGCATTTAATTATTGATGTTCGCGACAATTTAGGTGGATCAACCAGCACATTTGAAAGTGTGATACCGTATCTCTACACAAATCCAATAAAAGTAGATGGAGGAAAAGTTTTAGCTACAGAAGATAACATCCGTAATTGTTACGAGAAAGATTATCCTTTTTCGACAGAAAAAGAACGCGAGGAGTTAAGAGAAAATGCTAAAAAACTAAGAGCACACTTAGGAGAATTATATTTATTGTATAAACCCCGTACAATAAAACTCACAAAAGTTTTCAATAGCCCTGAGCGTATTTCTATCTTGATAAATAATGGAACTGCAAGTAGCGGTGAATTATTTATCCTACGAGCCGAACAAAGCAAAAAAGTAACTTTATATGGACAAAATACTGCTGGCATAGTTGATTATGGAGAACTTGTGAAATTAAATTTATCATGCGGTTTCTTAACAGTAGTATATCCAGCTAGCAAATCATTACATAGTATTAAACGCCCGCTAGATAATATTGGAATTAAACCTGATGTAGCAATACCTGAAAACATTACTGACTGGATCAAGTTTGTTATAAACTATAAAAACCCAAATCATGGCAAAGAATAAATATAAAATCATAATATATCATATTCTTTTCTGGACATCTTATATGTTTTTGGCTAATTTAATGGAATATGGTATTGATCCTCAACACTACGTTTTTAGTATTGGTGATGTTTTTTTCACACAAGAACCTAATATTGTAACAGTCTATTTATGCATTCTGCTTTTCCAAAAATATGCTAACCCACCAAAAATTTTATTCTTAATTGTAGGTACCATTGCTATTTTTTGGCTATCATACCTTAATTGGTATATTACTGCATTTCATATTAGGCCACTTATTAATGCAAGTGGCCCAGCCCCAAGATCATTTGATTTCATCCATTTTGGAATTACAGTGTTATGGATATTTGTAACGTATGCCTTAATAGGTTTTGGTTATTACTATGCAAGCGAAAGCGTTAAACGCGAACGAAAACTACGCCTCATCGAAAAAGAAAAACATGAAGCAGAATATGCCTTTCTCCGCGCACAGATTAATCCTCACTTTTTAAATAACACGCTGAATTTCTTTTTTGCAAAATCTTTACCCTTATCAGAAGAATTGGCCAATGGCATCATGACACTTAGTGAAATCATGCGCTACTCCTTAGAAATAGATAAAGATGATCGAATGACTTTAATAGACGAGGAAATTGAGCACATTAATAATGTAATTAAAATAAATCAGCTGCGTTTTAACCATAAACTGCAGATTGATTTTAAAATTGAGGGCAATACCCAGAATGTGCGGATCATCCCTTTAATATTGATCACTGTAGTTGAGAATATATTAAAACATGGTAACTGTACGGATAAAAATTACCCTGTTAAGATTTTCTTAAACATTAATGATGCGGATAGCTATGTGTATTTAAACACATATAACCTAAAGAAAAAGGGGCCAAAAGAACTTTCAAGCGGAATTGGTTTGAATAACATTAAAAAAAGACTCATCCATCATTACAATAAAAATTTTATCTTAAACATTACTGAAAGTGAAAACGATTATTTATTAGATTTGAGTATTCCTTTTAGTGCAGTTGTCAACCAGAATAAATCAGTTTCCAAAATAAAGCTTTTAGAGCAGCTACACTTGCAAGCAATTAACCCTCAACCATACACCTCATGATTAATTGCATTATTGTTGATGACGAAGACCATGCCATTGAAGTAATACAACATTACCTAAAATCTGTTGCGGCAATACAGATCGCCGCAACATTTACCAATCCGATTGATGCCCTGAGTTTTTTAAGCAGCAACCCGGTAGATCTCATTTTTTTGGATATCCATATGCCAGAGATATCGGGCATTGATTTCATCCAAACGATGAATAATAAAGATGTACAGGTGATACTTACTACTGCCTATAAAGAGTTTGCCACTGCCGGTTTTGATCTTGATGTAGTTGATTATTTAGTTAAACCTATCCCCCTGCCCCGTTTTTTACAAGCTATAAACAAGGCTCAAAAGAATATTAACACTAAAAAAGTTCATACACCTGTGAACCAGCAGGATGATGATTATTTCATGGTTAAAACAGAAGCTAAAGGTAAAATGCTGAAAATTAATATTGCTGAAATTGATTTTGTTGAAGGCATGAAAAATTATATTGCTTTCCACCACAACGGGATTAGAACGCTTGCACTCCTAACCATGAAGGATGTAGAGGAAAGATTGCCCAAAGCGCAATTTATCCGTGTGCAGAAATCGTTTATAGTAGCGCTTAATAAAATCACCTCCATTGATGGAAACAGGATCATTTTAAAAGGCATTTCTGCTGAGATATTGATAGGAGAAACTTACCGTAAAGATTTTTTAGATATGATGAAACAAAAGCTGATCTCTTGAGCATAGAGCGGAAAGCAGAGGGCAGAGCGTACAGCGTTGCCCATTAAACAGGTATACTTCCTCTTCAAACCACACCTTTGTAAATCTACGGCCTTTTCTGTCAAATCTGCAGGAAACAAAAAAATCAGTTTTTAGCTTTATTTCTGCTCATCACCTTTTTATGCCAATCTTCTATCTTGGGCAAGTCTTTTTTATATTGTTCAACATCCCAGGTAATTCCTATATCGATTAGATAAGCACTGTAAGATCCAAGTCCGATATCTGTCCTACGGGTATCAACATGATCCGGATCGATCATGGGCATGATGGTATATTTATTGGTCTGCATATTCCAGGTTACCTGACTTCCATAAATCTGTTTCCTGCCCTGAAACATTGCAATCCTATCTTCGAGCAGCGCCAAACTTGTGGCTTTTAGTTTTTTATTCTTTGCAGCAATACGCATAATAGGCAAATATTTTTCCTGCGTTTTCAAATCTGCATGCTGGATCACCACGAATAAGGCTGAGTTTGCAGCCTCCCCTATTTCATCGGTACTTAACCAACCGTATTGATCAATAATTGCTGATACCGTAATCAGGTTCAAAGAGTCTACTTTATTGATCAACTCAAAATGTTTACGCAGTGTATCTTTTAATTTAAGACTATCATCTGCAAAGTGGTTCCTGATATCGTTGAGCTGGCCTCTGTAAACCTGATCCAATCGCCCAATAGAATCAAGTTGCCTTATCAGAATACTTTTATCATTTATTTGACAAAAGGAGGAGCTGGTTAATAACAGGAAGACAATCGATAGGTATATAAGTCTCATTAGTAATCAAGGTAAAAAAGCGTTACAGCTAATATCATAATAATCCTTAACCTTGACAAATCAAATCGGCCTGACACTAGCCAAATTTTAACCACACTTTCTTTAAAATTACCTGCTCATCGGCTTCGGTCTTCAGACTTCCGTATCCTTACTATTGCAGTCAAACGTTTGCTCTATTTTCTTTACAGAATAATAGAATTGCCTACCCCAAAAAGCGTTATCTTTGTCCAAATCATAAAAAATAAAATATGCTTAAAGGATTTTTTAACGTACCCATTCCGGTAAACGAACCTATATTAAATTATGGCCCAGGCAGTAAAGAACGTGCACTTTTAAAAGAAGCACTTGCAGAGGCACGCTCACACCAACAAGACATTCCGATGTATATTGGCGGCAAACAAGTTCATACCCCAAAAAAGGGGAAAGTTGTTCCACCACACGACCACCAACATATTTTAGCTCAATTTAGCATTGGCGACAAAACCCATATTACACAAGCTATTGATGCTGCTTTAGCAGCAAAAGAAGATTGGGAAAACCTGGCTTGGGAGCACCGTGCTGCAATTTTCTTAAAAGCTGCCGACCTAATTGCAGGTAAATACCGTTACAAATTAAATGCGGCAACCATGCTAGGCCAAAGCAAAAATGCCTACCAGGCTGAAATTGATGCAGCATGTGAACTTATCGATTTCTTACGTTTTAACGTAAGCTACATGGTAGATATTTACAAACAACAACCTCCTGTTTCTCCTCGTGGAAGCTGGAACCGTGTTGAACAACGCCCATTAGAAGGCTTTGTTTTTGCCCTTACTCCTTTCAACTTTACTGCAATTGCTGCTAATTTACCAGCATCGGCAGCTATGATGGGTAATGTTGTGGTTTGGAAACCCGCTGATACACAAGTTTACGCTGCTAACCTTTTAATGGAAATTTTCCGTGAAGCAGGTGTGCCTGATGGCGTAATTAATTTAGTATATGCTGATGGACCTGAAACTGGTGAAGTGATTTTTAACCACCCTGATTTTGCAGGTATTCATTTTACAGGCTCAACAAAAGTTTTTCAGGAAATCTGGAAAACAATTGGAACAAACATCCACAAATACAAATCGTATCCACGTATTGTTGGCGAAACCGGCGGTAAAGATTTTATCCTGGTACACCCATCTGCACAAACAAAAGCAGCAAGTACGGCAATTGTTCGTGGTGCTTTCGAATACCAGGGACAAAAATGTTCAGCAGCTAGTCGCGTTTATATTGCAGAGAGCCTTTGGCCAGAGATTAAAGAGCAGATGTTAACTGATCTTGCTAGCTTTAAAATGGGCGGAACAGAAGATTTTGGCAACTTTATTAATGCCGTTATTGATGAGCGTTCTTTTGATAAATTAGCAAAATATATCGATCAGGCAAAAAAAGATAAAGGTGTAGAAATTATTGCTGGTGGTAACTACGATAAGCGTAAAGGCTATTTCGTCGAACCAACCGTTCTGGTGGTTGATGATCCAAAATATACAACCATGTGCGAAGAGTTGTTCGGCCCTGTTTTAACGGTTTATGTTTACGCAGATAAAGACTTCGATCAGATATTAGAGGTGATTGACACGACCTCGCCTTATGCTTTAACTGGTGCTTTAATAGCACAAGATAGATATGCAATTGAAAAAGCTAGTCACGCGCTACGCAATTCGGCCGGTAACTTTTACATCAACGATAAATGTACAGGTGCTGTTGTAGGTCAACAGCCATTTGGTGGAGCAAGAGGCTCCGGTACAAATGATAAAGCAGGCTCAATGATCAATTTATTGCGTTGGGTTTCTCCTCGTACCATTAAAGAGGTGTTCGAATCGCCAACTGATTACCGTTACCCATTCTTAGCAGAAGATTAATATTAAATATAAGGCCAAGCAATGATGCTTGGCCTTTTTTATGCACATATAGTCCTCGTTTGTCACAAAGTGATTCCTATGGAACAACGAGGATTATGGAGAAAAGCGATTGTATCGCTTACCCTATACCCCACATTAAAAAATGTGGCTCTCTTGCATCCTTGTTATAAACGAGGACGATTGTATTAATTTTTTAAGAACATCAACACCTTTTCTAACCATGAACCACAAATTTTTATTATCCTTTATTCTCTTTGCCGCAAGCTTTCACTTTTATGCCGCAGCACAAAAGAAACCGAACGTAATTATCATCTATGCCGACGATTTAGGTTATGGCGACCTCAGCTGTTACGGCGCAACAAAAATAAAAACCCCAAATATTGATGCATTGGCAAAGCAAGGATTGAGATTTACCAATGGTCACGCAACCGCATCTACCTGTACGCCTTCGCGCTATTCCTTAATGACGGGAAGATATGCATGGCGTAAAAAAGGAACAGGTGTTTTGCCCGGCGATGCCGCATTGATTATCCCAACAGATAATAGTTCTCTACCATCAATTTTTCAGCAAGCCGGATATAAAACAGGTCTCGTTGGCAAATGGCACTTAGGTTTAGGCGATGCAGTAGAAAAAGACTGGAACAAAGAAGTAAAGCCCGGGCCAAAAGAAGTAGGCTTTGATTATTCCTTTATTTTCCCGGCTACGGCCGATAGGGTACCAACTGTTTTTATGGAAAATCAATTGGTGGTAGGTTTAGATCCTAACGATCCCATTACAGTTGATTATAAAAATCCAATTGGTAACGATCCAACCGGAAAAGACCATCCAGAACTGTTAAAAATGCCTGCTGAAGCTAATCATGGGCACAACCAGACCATTGTAAATGGCATTGGCCGTATTGGTTATATGCAGGGAGGCAAACTCGCCCGCTGGACTGATGAGGAAATTCCGTTTACCTTTTTAACCAAAGCGAAAAATTTTATCGAAGATCATAAACGGGAACCTTTTTTCCTGTATTATGCATTAACAGAACCCCATGTACCGCGTCTATCTGCCACCATGTTTAAAGGGAAGAGTGAATTGGGTAATCGCGGTGATGTAATTTTACAACTCGATTGGGCAGTTGGCGAAATAACAAAACAACTAAAATACCTGGGCCTTGATAAAAATACGATGATCATTTTCAGTAGTGACAATGGTCCTGTAATTATGGATGGCTACGAAGATCAAGGTTTCGAAAAATTAAACGGCCATACACCTGCAGGTAGTTTACGCGGAGGAAAATACAGCATTTTAGAAGGTGGTACACGCGAACCTTTTATTATTTCATGGCCAGCAAAAATTAAACCAGGTGTTTCTGGAGCCTTAGTTTCACAGATTGATTTCTTAGCCTCATTTGCCAGTTTTTTCAATGTAGAAAGCAAAAACGCAATTGACAGTAAAAATGTATGGGGCGCTTTTACCGGAAAAGACCAAAAAGGCCGTGATTTCTTTATTGAACAGAGTAACCAACTGGCAATTGTTAAAAATAACTGGAAATATATCAGGCCATCAAAAGGAGAAACTTTTTATAAGCTTACCCATACCGATAGTGGAAACCTACCTACAGCGCAATTGTATAACTTAAATGATGATTTGGGCGAAAAGAACAACCTTGCACTAAAATATCCGGAAAAGGTGAAAGAATTGGAAACTTTATTAAGTACGGAAGAAGCGAAAACTAAATAAACAGATTAGTTGGTCGGGAGTGGATAATGAATTGTATAAGCGGTCGTCATCCTGAATTTATTTCAGGATCTTTCCGGAGATAAAAGATGCTGACCACGTAGTAGCTACAAGACAATTGAAAATACTACTTCTACTTGTAAAACAAGTTCAACAGGACGTGGTGGCCTTGAAATATGCAGTTTGCCGTACAGCCTTTGATTAGGGTTTCTTGCTCAGCTCGATCTGTACAACAACATTTTAAAGATGTAAAACCAATCTTCTTTTATGCTGTTCTATATATAAAATAGCTTAAAAGAAAATCATGGAAAACACAAAAGATAACAACGAAAATCTGGGCAATAAAAATGCTGATAACGGCGCCGATAAAACCAATATGCCCGACCAGCAGGTGCCACGCCACCGGAGCAACGACAACGAAAAGAAAAACACGGTAGAAACTGATGCTGGAAATCTTAACCGAGATTTTGGAGGAGGTGATTTTGGATCTGAAGAAGCAAGAACAGATGCCGAAAAAGGCAATAAAGGGCACGCAGGAAATATGCCCAATACCACAAAAAAATAAAAGCCCCCGATGTAAAATCGGGAGCTTTACCTAACAACTAAAAAATAACACCTTGTGGTGTTTTTATCCTACTTTAAACGCAGGGGCAACATCATCAAGACAAGTACAGGTTACTTTTAAGTCTTTGATGATTCCCGTTTTTAAACTATAAACCCAAGCATGTACGGCTAGCTCCTGGCCATTTGCCCAGGCACTTTGTACAATTGATGTATTGGTTACATTTGCAGCACCCTCAATGGCATTTAATTCAACTAAGCGGTCAAAACGCTGATCAGGATCTTTGATTGTCGCCATTTCACGTTCATGAGTACGGTATACATCGCGGATATTTCTCAACCAGTTATCAATAATTCCAACCTGTTTATTGCCTAATGCAGCTTTCACGCCACCACAACCATAATGACCACAAACAATAACGTGTTTTACCTTCAATACATTAATAGAATAGTCTAGTACTGAAAGTAAATTCATATCGGTATGCACCACCACATTGGCGATGTTTCTATGTACGAAAATATCGCCTGGTTTGGTGTTTGTGATCTGGTTTGCAGGCACACGGCTATCAGAACAACCAATCCACAATACCGGTGGACTCTGGCCTTCAGAAAGTTTATCAAAAAAGGCGGGATCACTGTCGATTGTATCTTTAACCCAGTCTTTATTGCCTTGTAACAGGCTATCGTATGTTATATCTTTCGTATCTATTGTTTTTGCGCACATAATTATGACTTATTAATATCTTCTTCTACTGTTATATTTAATTTTGGCACTGTATAATGTTTCTGGATGTTCTCCAGGATTACAATGATGCCCTTTGTATAGGCATTATGTTTGTAATTAAAAATGGTTTCCAATACATCAGGATCTATATACCTCGCATTTGATCCATCAATAATTACATTTGTTTCTTTAGGAATATTGGTTAAAACTACTTGTATCGCTGCTTTATTTAAGAAAGAAACTTCTTCTGCCAGTTTAATTCTGATATGCTTTTTGTCGCCTTCGTTTGTAATTCTGTAAAAGAAGGGGTTACGCATATTGGTACGCAATAAATAGAAAATAGAAACCAACATACCAACGGCTACACCTTTTAACAGATCGGTAAATAAAACCGCAACCACCGTAACTACAAATGGCACAAACTGGCTCCATCCTTTATGGTACATGTGTTTAAATAAACTAATACGGGTTAATTTATATCCAGTTACCAAAAGAATTGCGGCTAAACACGACAACGGAATCATGTTAATTACCCCTGGAATAAACAAAAGTGAAAGTAATAACCAACAACCATGAAAAATAGCCGACATTTTAGTCCTTGCACCAGCATTAACATTTGCCGAACTACGAACAATTACCGATGTCATAGGTAAACCACCAACCATACCACTGGTGATGTTGCCTAAACCTTGGGCAATAAGCTCGCGATTTGTGGGTGAAACACGTTTAATCGGATCTATTTTATCTACCGCCTCTATGCTTAATAAGGTTTCTAAACTTGCTACAACAGCAATTGTTGCAGCTATAATATAAACATTTTTATTAGCCAACTGAGAGAAATCGGGCATGGTAAACAGGCCTAAAAATTCGCCAAAACCACTTACCACCGGAATTTTCACCATCTGATCGGCACGTAGTGGATGATCGGTACCGGCAAAAAGTATAGTTCCAAGAACCCCAAGCGTTACCACCAATAGTGGTGCGGGTACAACCGCTAATTTTGGAAATTTAGGCCAAACAATCAAAATAGCTATCGATAATAAACTGATAACTACCGCAGCCAAACTAAAATGGCTTACCGCCGCTGTAATCGCAGAAAAAGTATTTTCGTGATCTTGTTGAAAGAATCCTTCGTCGCCACTAAAATCGGTATCAACACCCAATGCATGCGGCAACTGTTTTAAAATCAAAATCAGTCCGATTGCTGCAAGCATCCCCTCAATTACGCTCGAAGGAAAGTAATTACCAATAGTTCCGGCTTTAACCAAGCCTAAAATCATTTGGAATACCCCTGCCAGTACAACTGCAAGTAAAAAGGTTTGATAACTCCCCAAAGATGTTATGGCGCCCAAAACGATAACGGTTAAACCCGCTGCAGGGCCACTAACGCTCAATTGCGATCCACTGAAAGAGGCAACCACTACCCCTCCAATAATACCAGTGATTAAACCAGCAAATAACGGTGCACCTGAGGCTAGTGCAATACCTAAACATAATGGCAAAGCCACTAAAAACACTACAATACTTGCAGGTAAATCTCTCTTTAAATTCTTTTTAAGAATATATTTCTTCACGTCCGAACCTGAAAAGGCCGGGTTAAACTTTTGCATAACGATATAATTATCTAGTAAATTTTAACGAATAAATCGCTGGGGAATGCTAAGGCATATTCAGAATGGCACGCAATACAATGTAAAAATTTTAACAAAGCATTTATGCTCAATTCAATTGAGTAGGCACAATAATAACCCCAAATAATAAAAAACTAGATAAAGTTAGGCGGTGGTGTTGGAACAGTAGGGTGATATGGGTCTACATATCTTTTAAAATGTTCTATAAAACTGCTCTTCAGAAAGAAATGGCTCGAAGAGAACTCGTAAGAAAAGATAGGATGATTAAGCTCGATGAGTTTGAAATCAGTAAACTTTGCGATGTCTTTGGCGGTATCTTTTCCGCCTTCATGCTCTAACTCGATTTGCATGATTACAGCGTTCATGATTTCCTTGTCAATACTCGTACAAAATACCGGCGCACCAGATATACCCATCTTCGCCATGAAGATGAACATGAATGAGGCAACGATTAAATACTTGTATTTCCTTAAAAACATCTAAAATCCTAATGTTGTTTTAATACTAACGGTTACAAAAATAAACGGATAATTGGTTTTTCAATGCTTTAAGCTGTAAAAAAAATGTAATATAACAGATAGGCGATGGCATTTAACATAAAAAAGTTTACTGTTTAAGGATTTTTGGGAACAATGGTTCCGTTATAAAATTAGATTAACCGAGGCCAAAAAGGATAATGCTTCAGTTAGGTTTAGTGAAAAGCCTGTTCGAAACCACACAATTTTACCTGTAGGCGGATGAAAGGCTTGGGTTGCTTGCACCAACCTAAGTTAAATAAACCCGATTGTAGGGAAGAGCTTCCGATCCTTCATCGGAAGCCGTACCAAAAAGCGGGGCCTAACCTGCCAAAAGCTCAGAACCAACCGTTTCCAATTAATTATAAAATGTTTTTTCTTTTCGGGAAATGAAATGGCAGTATTTCATAGGTGCTGTAGTCCCGCCATTTGCTTTATCCCGATGAAAAATCGGGATGCCCGCTCCTGTCGGGTTTAGTTAACAGCGGTTTGTTTCCTAAGCACCGGCCTAAGTTAAATAAACCCGATTGCAGGGAAGAGCTTCCGATCCTTCATCGGAACCCGTACCAAAAAGCGGGGCTTAACTAGCCAAATGCTCAGAACCAACAGTTTCCTGTTAATATAATTATTCTACATGAAATGAAAAGTCGGTTTTCATAGGTACTGTAGCCCCGTTATCTGCTTTACTCAACATCGCGTGTTGGGCTGGGATAAAATAACACCTCGTTTACCTTGCATTACCGCTAGTAATTTTTAATTTTAAAATCTCATAGCGTTGCAATGGACAAAAAAATAGCATTACTTAAAGATAAAATCAACCAGGCAAACCTTGGCGGTGGACAGGCCCGAATCGACAGTCAGCATAAAAAAGGTAAACTTACAGCCCGAGAGCGCATTCATTTTTTAATGGATGAAGGGAGCTTCGAAGAAATTGGCATGATGGTTACCCACCGAAGTACTGACTTTGGGATGGAACGTGAAAAATATCTTGGTGATGGTGTAGTAACGGGCTATGGGACAATTAATGGCAGGTTAACTTATGTATTTTCTCAGGATTTCACCGTGTTTGGAGGTTCGCTCTCTGAAACCCATGCAGAGAAAATTTGCAAGCTTATGGATATGGCCATGAAAAACGGAGCTCCGTTAATTGGTTTAAACGATAGTGGTGGTGCCCGCATTCAGGAAGGTGTTGTTTCTTTGGGCGGCTATGCCGATATCTTTTATAAAAATGTCCAGGCTTCCGGCGTAATTCCGCAGCTATCGGCCATTATGGGTCCATGTGCCGGTGGAGCTGTTTATTCGCCAGCCATTACCGATTTTATTTTAATGGTAGAAAATACTTCTTATATGTTTGTTACAGGCCCAAATGTGGTTAAAACGGTAACACACGAAGAAGTAACCTCAGAAGAATTAGGAGGTGCCAGCACACATGCTACAAAATCGGGCGTTACCCATTTTGCCTGTGCCAATGAAATTGAGGCTATTAACCATGTAAAGAAACTGCTGAGCTATATGCCGCAAAACTGTGAGGAAATAGCCGATCATTTACCTTACGAAACAGCTGATGAAAGCCGACCAGAATTAAACACTTTTATGCCAGAAAATGCTTCACAGCCTTATGATATACGTGAAGTGATTTCTGCCGTGGCCGATACGGATAGTTTTTTAGAGGTGCATGCAGCTTATGCTGAAAATATTGTGGTAGGCTTTGCCCGTTTAGCAGGGAGAAGTATTGGTATTGTAGCCAATCAGCCCGCTTATTTAGCAGGTGTTTTGGATAGCAATTCTTCTACAAAGGCAGCACGTTTTGTCCGCTTTTGCGATTGCTTTAATATTCCATTATTGGTATTTGAAGATGTTCCGGGATTTTTACCAGGTACAGATCAAGAGTGGAATGGCATTATCGCCAATGGGGCAAAATTACTATACGCTTTTAGCGAGGCTACCGTACCACGCATTACTGTAATTACCAGAAAAGCTTATGGTGGCGCTTACGATGTGATGAACAGCAAACATATAGGTGCAGATATGAACTACGCCTGGCCAAGTGCAGAAATTGCTGTAATGGGTGCTAAAGGTGCTGCAGAAATTATTTTTAAAAGAGAAATTACATCAGCAGAAAACCCTGAAGAAAAGTGGCTGGAGAAAGAAAAATTATATTCAGATATCTTTGCCAACCCGTATCGCGCGGCCGAACGCGGCTTTGTTGATGAGGTGATTGAACCAGCCCAAACGCGTACAAAGTTGATAAAAGCCTTTAAGATGTTGGAAAATAAGGTGGTGAATAATCCAAGAAAGAAACATGGAAATATACCTTTGTAGAAAATAATCCCCAGTCATTGGTCCATAGTAAGGTTTGTATCAATCCAGACTATTGAGACTCATGACTGAGCACTTCCGACTTAAGACTAAATGCAGATTACTCAGAAACTATCACGCGCCGATATCCTCCTCATGGCTTTTTGCACGGGCCTGATTGTTGCAAATATTTACTACTGCCAACCTTTGGTAATCTTAATTGCAAAAGATTTTAACCTCACCGAAACCGATGCCGGACGGATTACCTACCTCACGCAGATCGGTTACGCTTTAGGACTTTTCCTTTTAGTGCCGCTGGGCGATATGTTTGAGCGCAAAAAACAGATCCTGGTGATTACCGGACTTGCAATCTTCGCCTTACTGGTTGTCGCGGTTTCGCATACCTTTTTTGTACTGGAAGTTGCCTCAATTTTAATTGGCACCTGCTCTATTGTACCCCAATTGATTTTGCCCTTAGCAGCTAATTTAAGTACAGATGAGAACCGGGGAGCCAATATTGGCATGATTATGAGTGGTTTGCTGGTTGGAATTTTAGCCTCTCGGGCAGTAAGTGGCAGTATTGGCTTTTGGTTAGGCTGGAGAGCTGTTTATTATATTGCGGCCGGAATTTGCGGCCTGCTTATTCTTTTAATGGCCAAACGTTTTCCACAAAGCTATCCTGCTTTTAAAGGCACCTATAAAGAACTCATGCGTTCGATGTTCAGTTACATTAAAACCCAACCTGCCTTAAGGGAGACTTCGATTATTAACTTCCTGGCTTTCGCCATTATTAGCGCGTTTTGGACTACAATGGTACTGTTTCTGGCTAATCCACCCTTTAATTTCCAAACCCTGCAGATCGGGTTATTTGGAATTGCCGGCGCAGCAGGCGCATTGGCGGCACCATTGGTTGGAAAATTAAGCGATGGCAACAATCCACGCAAAAACTTAATGATTGGTTTTATATTACAAATCGTTAGTATTGCTTTGTTTTATTTTACTGGCAGCCATTTGTACTTGTTTGTAATCGGTATTGTGCTTATAGACATTGGTCAGCAAGCCATACATGTAACCAACCAGACCCGAATTTACACCTTAATACCGGAGGCCAGAAACAGACTGAACACCATTTTTATGTCGGTTAGTTTTATTGGTGCCAGTTGCGGTTCAGCCTTGGGTTTGTGGCTTTGGGACCAAGGCGGATGGACATTATTCTGTTATGGAATGACAGGTATAATTGTTCTTAATATTTTAATTTATCAGTTTTACGGAAGAAAAAACAAATAACTAATCAATAAAAATTTCATGAAATCTAAAAACGCAATCAAAACATTTTCGGCCTTACTTATTTGCCTGGCCATTTTCGGTAAAGCAAAAGCTCAAGACAGTACAAAAGTAGAACAGCCAACTGAAGTAAAATCATTAAATAAAATCAGGTTGACCATATTGGGACTTGGTTACGAAAGAGAGCAAAAAGTGGGTAAAACAACTTCAGTTTATTTTGGTGCAGGGGCTCAAGGCGTTTTTATTTATCAAACGGAGATCTCAATTGATAACAATTATAATTTTAGCTTTAACACAGACACAGATTTTAAAGTTTATCCTGCTCTTAATGCTGGATTTAGACACTATTACAATTTTAATAGAAGGATTAAAAAAGGTAAAAGAACCTTAAATAACAGTGCTGGTTATGTAGGGCTTGATGTATTAGCCATTATCCCGACACAAAGCGATACTGTATATGGTTACCAGATCAATATTATGCCGCAATGGGGATTTCAAACCAGTGTTGGCAGAAAAGTTAACTTTGAGTTGGCTTTAGGCCCTCTTGCTGCAATTAACAAGACCGACACCTATTATGGAATTGGCGGAAAAATCGGCTTTACCTTTTTATTATAACTATGGTTCAAATTGAGCAAATATTCCCTTCTCTAACCTGGCGGATCAGGCATGAGGCCATGTATCCGGAATTACCTTTTGATCGTGTAAAGCTTCCCGATGATTTTGACGGCATCCATTTTGGATTATATCTTGATAATAAGTTAACTGGAGTAGTTTCTTTATTTCATGATGGGGATGTTTATCAGTTCCGTAAGCTTGCTATCCTGCCCGATACTCAAAAAGCAGGTTATGGCTCACAACTAATGGCCTATATCCTTGATTTTTGTAAAATTCAAAAAGCGACAAAACTATGGTGCAACGCACGTGTAAATGCTAAGGAATTTTATTTTAAATTTGGCTTCCACGAAACAGATAAAACCTTTTTTAAAGATGGTTACGATTTTGTAGTAATGGAAAAAGAACTTTAAATTACCAACCGTCATGCTGAATTTAGTTCAGCATCTCATTTAATCAGGTCCTGAATCAAGTTCAGGATGACGAATAATTATAGAATATTAAAATGGCTAAGAAAAAAGACGACGAAAAGAAAAAACATGTTGCTGTGGTAACTAAAAAATCGCTACAGTTTCTTGAAGAATACATCAATAATCCTGCTCCTACCGGTTACGAATGGGAAGGACAAAAACTTTGGTTAAACTATTTAAAACCATATATCGACGAACATTTTATCGATAACTACGGTACTGCTGTAGGTGTTATTAACCCTAAAGCTGCTTTTAAAGTGGTTATAGAAGCACATGCCGATGAAATTTCGTGGTATGTAAATTACATCACCGCAGACGGCTTAATATATGTAATCCGCAATGGCGGTTCAGATCATCAGATTGCACCTTCAAAACGTGTAAATATTCATACCGAGAAGGGTTTGGTTAAAGCAGTATTCGGTTGGCCAGCAATCCACACCCGACATGGCGAAAAAGAACAGGCACCAGAATTAAAAAATATCTTTTTAGACTGTGGTTGTACTACAAAAGAAGAAGTAGAAAAATTAGGCATCCATGTAGGCTGTGTAATTACCTACGAAGATGAGTTTATGGTTTTGAACGACCGCTATTATGTTGGCCGCGCCTTAGATAACCGTGTGGGTGGCTTTATGATTGCCGAAGTAGCACGTTTATTAAAAGAGAATAAGAAAAAACTTCCTTTTGGCTTATATATTGTAAACTCTGTACAGGAAGAAATCGGTTTACGCGGTGCCGAGATGATTGCCCAGCGCATTAAACCGAATGTGGCCATTATTACGGATGTAACACACGATACCACTACGCCAATGATTAACAAAAACATTCAAGGCGATTTATCAGCCGGTAAAGGTCCTGTTGTTTCGTATGCGCCAGCTGTTCAAACCAACTTAAATAAATTATTAATTAAAACAGCTGAGAAAAATGATATTCCTTTCCAGCGTCAGGCATCTTCGCGTTCTACCGGAACTGATACCGATGCTTTTGCCTATTCGAATGGTGGTGTACCATCAGCATTAATTTCGCTGCCGTTACGCTATATGCATACTACCGTAGAAATGGTACACAAAGAGGATGTTGACAATGTAATCAGCTTGATTTATGAAAGCTTGTTGAACATTACCGACGGTCAGGATTTCAGAGAATTTAAATAATGGAAAAAGTAAATCACCAAAAAATCATCATCAGCACCTTGTTAAAAGTTTTGCTAATGATTGTTGTTATTATCATTCTTAATTCATGGCCAAACATTAAACAGAGTTTTAGTGGTAATGTGCCAACATTTAGTTATTGGCTTGATCATAGTTTCAAAATAAGTAATATCATCCTCATCTTAGGATTTGGTGGTTATTTCTACTATAAAGATTTGAGCGATCAAAAAGAATTGATAGAAAAGTCAAAAAACACCGATCAGCATTAATCAATTTCCAAATAAGTCAAGTTTTAAAGCTTGACTTATTTTTTTGCCTGCTCGGGCAACTACGCTAAACATCCTACTTTTGCTTCCTATTTTATTTAAATCCCTGAGCATTACGTTTATTTTCATTAATACTCAAAATATTTTTACATTGTTTATGTAATTTCCTCAAATAGTTTATCCTTTATTTATGAGTACAAATAAAAAAAATATTGATCTATCCATTATTTGCGATGATCATTGGGATGTGGTGTTCGACCACCTAGGCCTTGGTTTTTGGGAGTTAAGCATAGCAACGGGCATACTCCGTTCAACCCGGTCGTTTAAGAAAAGCTTAGGTTGCCCACCAGATGAGGTTTTAAGTTATGAAAAAGTTTTAGGCTTAATTCTACCGGAAGACCTTGACCACGTTCAGGATGAAATTGAACTCACGGTTTCGAGAGAAAAAAACAGTTACCACACGGTTCACAGAATTTGCCGGCCTGATGGAGAAATTAGATGGATTAAAGCCGATGGAATATTATCGCAGCAGGATGGCGAATGCTTAAAATTAATAGGAACAATTTTAGATGTAACCGATTTAAAGAATAAGCCCTAATAATATTAAGCCTCGCTTAGTTCAATCCACACCGGACCGTGATCGCTTGTTTTTTCCCAGCCCCTCACTTGTTTATCTACTCCAGCAGATTTTAAGCGATCACTAACCTGAGGACTTAATAAAAAATGATCAATTCTTAATCCCGCATCTCTACCATATGCATTTCTAAAATAATCCCAAAAGGTATATATCGTTTCGGTAGGGTATAATTTTCTGATCGCATCTGTCCAGCCTTGCGCCATTAAATTTTGAAATGCCAAACGGGTTTCAGGACGGAACAAAGCATCCTCAACCCAACGTTCTGGTTTATAGGCATCCAGCTCCGTAGGTATTACATTATAATCACCACATAAAACTACTGGTAAATTAGATTCCAATAGTTTCGCCGCGTGGGCTGTAAAACGCTCAAACCATCGCAACTTATATTCGAATTTTGGCCCTGGTGCCGGATTTCCGTTCGGAAGATAAAGACAACCAATTATTACGTTATTCACCATTGCTTCGATGTATCGGCTGTGCAAATCTTCAGGATCGCCATCTAAATTTCGTTTTAGCTCTTTTATTTCCAGGTTTCGAGCCAATATAGCAACGCCATTCCAACTTTTTTGACCATGCCAAATGGCATTATAACCAGCATCTTTAATAGCCTGTTCCGGAAATTTTTCTTGCGGTGCCTTTAATTCCTGCAAACAAGCCACATCAGGTTGGGTTTCTTCCAGCCAACGTAACAGAACAGGTAAGCGCCCATTTATTCCGTTTACATTATAAGTTGCTATTTTCATCTGTATCAATATGTTTTAATGGTAATGAAGCAATCATGATTGATCTGGAGTATGATTTTGAAAATCATAATCATTTCATTTTATAAATCTCCGCAATAAATCTCAAAAATGAAACTAAGTATTTCAGATCGTAAAACTAAGCGTGGCTTAACATCCTTATAACATGTAGTCTTTAACTATTTACACTACTTTTTAAAACTAATAATAAACTAAAATGTTTAATTTCGAAGATTCATTCATGTTTGAGCGCATGTTTGAGTTTAGATATAGGGATAGGCTGTTTAGTCTATCCCTTTTTATGCTCAAATGATCTTTAGTTTTTATCCAACAATGTTTTCACTTTCTGTTGGAGATCCATAATATCAAAAGGTTTTTCAATGACGGCAGTTGGCGAGCAGCCTAAATTATCCATGTTTGCTGCCGAAAGCAATATAATGGGCAAATGAGCTGTTTTAGGATTGTGCTTTAATTTATTGCAAATATCCCGACCATCATGTTTACCGATACGGATATCCAATAAAATAATATCTGGCAAAAAAACGGCAATTACTTCTTCCAGATTATCCGCACTCAAAACGCTTTTAATAAGGTAATGCTCTTCCTCAAAAATTAAATTTATAATGTCGTGGATATTCTCATCATCATCAACTATGAAGATTCTCTTAACTAGCACGTTGCTCATATGCAGCAAATCTAGTTTAAGTTAACTAGCTCACATGATGTATTTATACCTGAATTTACCGAATAAATGAGGTGAACATTAGGCAGCCAAACCAGATTTATAATTTTTTAACATCTTTTTAAGCAGTCCTCTTGCTACATGTATTTTGGTTTTTACGGTGCCCAATGGGATATCGAGTTCAGCAGCAATTTCATGATATTTATAACCTTCAAAATAACGGCAAAAACAAAAACGGCAATCTTCTGGCAAGGCATTTAACGATTTTTGGATATCCTCCATCATAAACTTTGCTGCACCACCGTTAGATGATGCGCTCGGAACAAGTTGGATGGAAGTTAAATCCTCTTCCTGCTGGATCATTTCATTTTTCCGTTTTACCTTATAATAGTGATTAAGAAAGGTATTTTTTAGAATTGTAAAAAGCCAAGCGCGTACGTTACTTCCCATTTCAAACTTAGCTGAAAACCTGAACGCCTTCATAAAGGTGTCTTGAACTAAATCAGCTGCATCGTCTTCATCACGCGTATACGCTAGTGCACGATCAAAAAGTGGTTGTCTGTATTGGTATATGTCACAATTGAAATTTAATGTATCCATGATCTGTTTTAGGTATGATGTAAATATTCAACAAACAGCACCGTGCAATGTTATTTGTAGAAATACCCGATTTTTTACGGTTTATTTAAAACACTAAAAAAATCCGCTAAAACGATCAAAAATACTAGGCTACATAACCATTTCGCATAGCAAAACGAACCAAAGAAGCAGAGTTTTTTGTACCCGTTTTACTGATTAAAGCTTCCCTTTGGCTCTCTACCGTTCGCCTGCTTAAGTACAATTTATCGGCTATTTCCTGATTGGTCAACCCATCCGCGATGAGTTTTAATACGTTAATTTCGCGTTCAGAAAAATTGATTTCAGTATTTATTTTTTGCGAAAGCATATTTAACTGGGTATTAAAACGCTCTAAAATAGAGATGCATAAATTAGAAGAAAGGTACCGTTTTCCCTTCATCACATGCTTTAGGCAAAACAGTAATTCATCTTCTTCGATATCTTTTGACAGGTAAGCAAAAGCGCCTGATGTAAAGGCATTTGACGCGTACTTTTCATCATCTAAAATAGACAAAACAACTACTTTTATGTCGTATCCCCGTTCCTTAACGGTGCCGGCTAAACCTATTCCATCGAGCCCTGGCATTACAATATCTGATAAAATGATATCAGCTTTTATTCCCTTTTCCAAAAGTTCCAAAACCGCTGAACCGTCTGATACTTCTGCAACAACCTTGATGCCTTCGTATTTTTCTATAAGTGTTTTAAGTGAGGTTCGGATAATATGGTGATCATCCGCAAGAATAATGTTAATCATAATTCAAATATAACTTACACTGTTTTAAATTAAAAAAAGGCTACTTAGGCAGCTCAATAAAGAAGGTAGTTCCGATACCAATTTTGCTTTTAAACCAGATTTTTCCCTGGTGCAGCTCAACAATTGCTTTGATTATTCCCATACCAAATCCTCCTGATTCCTCGCCTTTCAAACCTGGCCTTAAAGTTTCGGGCAAATGATCAAAAAGCCCGGCCTGCAACTCATCTGGAATTCCAACCCCATTATCGGCTACAGTAATTAAAACAGTATTTTCATATTCCTCGGCATGTAAAGTAATATTTCCATGATCAGCAGTAAATTTTATTGAATTTGAGATTAGATTATTGATTACCTGCATAAATTTCATACTATCCAGGTGCAGGTAAATCTGTTCGGCAGAACTTGTGAATTTGATATTCTTCATTTTGCCTAGTTTCGATCGTTTGTAAAAACGAACCACATCTCTAAGTTCCCAGACCAAATCGGCCCGCTCCTTGCCAATTTCGACTATCGATGATTTTAGAAACTCCCGGTTAATCATGCTCCGTACCAAAAGCAGGTTACGCTCACACATATCGAGAATAAAAGCTAACGAGTTTATCATCTGCTCATCGCCTGTTTGGGCAACGCCATTTTTCATAGAGGAAGCAGTTAATTTCATCATGGCCAGCGGTTCTTTTAAATCGTGCGCCAATACTTCCAAGGTTATATTTTTTCGTGCGTTTATTTGTTCAATATGGATTTTATTGTGGCGCATTATCGTGGTATCTTCTACTGTACCTACTAAACGCTTTACTCCCCCATCGGCAACGGCAAACACAAGTACCCGCACATACTTTTCTCTACCAGCAAACAGTAAACGGAATTCGTATTTTTTCTCCGTACCATCTTCAAGGCATTCTTTGTAACAGGATACTACATGTGCCGAATCTTCAGGGTGTACCCGTTCAAAAAGTAACTGTGGCTTAGCCATAATTTCATCAAGGCCGAGTTCCCAAATTTTACTTATCGATTTATTGAGGTATGAAAAATTTGATGCAGTATAATCGAAAATAAAATACCCATCCATAGAGCGGTCGCCCAGGTTACAAAAAAGCTCTTTATTTAATTCGACCATGATTTAATGATTGATAATTCGCCACTAAACAATGTAATTATATCATTGGCGGCAACCACATCACAAACAGCACACACCCTAAAAAGTTTTAATCAAAAATATGTACATCTACTTCACATCGGTACATGTGGATTGCTCTTGATCCGTTTTTAGAGATATTAACATTTTCCACACGATGTGCAAAATTATTTTGCGGATCAAAACCAACTATTGCCTAAATTGTTAAGCATAAAAGAAAGATAAAAAAGTCCTGTGAGCGGGAGATCCGCGGAGGGCAGGCACACCATAGAGAAGGCACTATTCTTCTTACCAATAGCCATCGCACAGGGTGGCTATTTTTATTATGTAATAGCTATTTTAAAATCACCTTTTTACCTGTTTGAGCTGATTTTTTCGCCGCCGTTAAAATTTTGACCATAATTAAATTATTCGGCAGCGATGATAAATCATTCGCAGGATTAATTTCTCTTTTTAAAACTGCAGATAGATAACTTAAATGGTTTGAATAAATTGGCTTCGGTGTCTTAGCCTGATAAATTTTATAATCGTCCTTCCCATTATTCTTTAGCCTTAACGTTTTATCATTAACGGCCTGCATGTATCCATTTACACCAAATACTTCCATATCTTTTATGCTAAAAGGCCGGCTTTACGATGCTTTTATAATTCCTGTGGCCCAAATTAGAAATTTAAAAGCTTTTGATGCTAATACCTAAAAATATTACACTGTTGAAGAACGAAAATGTAGTGGCCAGAGTTAAGATGTAAATAAAAAGAAAAATCTAACGGGATGACTTAGCTTATTTCTATTGGCAAAAAACTTAGTTTTATTGATATAAAAATGTATCAGATCTTTTATTTCTGAGCGGGAATTCCTTATTAATTGGCTCCAACTCTTGCTGCTCATCTGGAATTAACAGGTCGTTGTATTTTTCTAGCAGATGAATATATTTATTCATCCAGAAATACACAGAATTATTATCCGAACCGATTTGTTTACCGGGATCTGCAGCTTGATTGATGGATTCGGGGTTGTACTTGGGGAAAGCTTCTGGAAATGCCGAAGAAAGATCCTGACCTAATAACTTGCCTACCTGCCAAATTACTTCATGCCCAATTCTGTCTTGACCAAACCAGTTGTAAATTGTTCTGCGGCTTACATTAAGCTTTCTGGAAAGCTCGCTGATGCCCATACGATCTCTGCGCACTAAGCGCTCAAGAATTTCTCCTTGTTTTAGTTGTTGTGTTGTCATTGAGATAATTAATTTTTAAAAAATGAAAAAAAATAATTAAATCAGCTATCGGGGACGATTGACAATTCAAATGTAAGAATAAGTGTATAAGGTTGTATAAAAGGTGTTGATTTTTTGACATATGTCAAACTGCATTAGCTAATTATTGTGAAGTATGCCCAAAATGAGTAATTTTTAAACCTACTTTTTTCAAGAAATAACGTATTACTTTAAATACAATCAGCACATAAAATGAAATTATTTGACTAAACCCTTATATTCATCATAAAAAAGATATGGCACAGAATAAAACTACAGAAAACGATTTAAGTGTTCCAGACTTTTTAAATACCATTCCCGACGGGAATAAAAGAACTGATTCTTTTAACCTATCGAATATCCTAAGTTTAACCACTGGCTTTAAAGCTAAAATGTGGGGAAATGCCATTGTTGGTTTTGGAAGTTACCATTACAAATATGAAAGCGGCCGGGAAGGTGATGCACCATTAGCTGGTTTTTCTCCAAGAAAAGATGCCATAGTTTTATATCTATCTTCTCAATTTAAAGATCGGGAAGAATTGCTTTCCAGATTTGGTAAACATAAAACAGCTAAAGCCTGTATCTACTTTAAAAAAATGAGCGATATCCATATCGAAGTTTTAAAAGAAATGATTATCAACGCTGTAGCCCACACAAGTAGCTTGTATCCTTAATACCGTTGACTATAAGCGTTTTTCTGTTGCCATAGCTGCACAAATTTATAGATATGTCATTCTGAGGGCAGTTTATTGTATAAAGATCAATATAAATGACAGGAGATATTAATGAAGATAAATCACCTCCAAGTATCGTCATTGCGAGAAGGCTTTTTCAGCCGACGAAGCAATCTTTTTATCAAGGATCGTTAACATGAAAGATTGCTTCGTCGTTCCTCCTCGCAATGACGACCTCTTTACTAGACCCGTCAATGGCAGGCGAAGCGAAGGACCTTTATCGCTATATTACCAGGTGTTTATTTTTGCGGCTAAAAGATTCCCGCACGCATAACCTTCACTCGTCAATGTTTAAAACATTATTATGGAGAAATTAAGGGGCATTTATTAAAATGATTCATTGCATCCGATAGCTATCGGATCCGAATGACAGAAAAGCATCCCCTTCATGATGTAAATAAGAAGTTACGCGATAATAAGTTAAATTTTACAATATTTGATTATTCCTTATTTCGAACAAAAAACTGGAAATGATTAAAAAACTACACCTCTATTTATTAATAGCGGGCGCTTGTGTTTCGCTTAATTCAGCCGCACAAGACGCAGTAAGCTACCAAACACCCCCAAAAGAAATTGCCGATTTATTACTTGCCAAACCAACTCCTGGCGTAAGTATTGATGGCAAAGCAGAATGGATCTTATTTAGCGAGCGCAACTCTTATCCTTCAGTAGAAGAACTGGCCTTACCCGAGTACAGAATTGCAGGTTTAAGGTTAAATCCAAATAATTACTCGCCGAGCAGGCAAACCTACATTAACAACTTTAGCTTAAAAAACATCAAATCCAACCAAACCTTTCAGGTTTCAGGATTGCCAACACCATTATATGCCAGCAATATTAGTTGGAACCCGTCAGAAAATAAAATTGCCTTTACCCATACCACTCAAAAAGGAGTAGATCTTTATATTATTGATCTGGCTACAAAAAAAGCAGTCAAAACCAATAAGGCTTTTTTAAATGTGGTTTTAGGTAGTGGCCTTACCTGGTTAAATGATAATGCCATTATCTACCGTACGGTAACTAAACCAGCAAGTGCTGCACCTACAAAACCATTGATGCCCAAAGGGCCAACCATTCAGCAAAACTTAGGTAAAGCTGCACCCAGCGCCACTTTTCAGGATTTAATTAAATCACCTTTTGACGAACAATTGTTTGAGTTTTTCGCAACCTCGCAATTGGTAAAAAATACAGCAGGTATAGAAACCGCCATTGGAAAACCAGCTATTTATGGTTCAACAAGTTTATCGCCTGATAAAAATTATATGATGATCGAAACCATACGCAAACCTTTTTCTTATTTGGTTACTGCAAACGGTTTTCCATCAACGGTAACCATTACTGATTTAACCGGTAAAACCATTAAAGTTGTTGCTGAACTGCCTTCATCAGAGGGTACGCCATCTGGTTACGACAATACGCAAAATGTACCTCGTGGTTTCGATTGGAGGGATGATGAACCTGCTACACTGGTTTGGAGCAAGCCACTGGATAGTGGCTTAATTAAAAAAGATGTTCCCTTTCATGATGCAGTTTATGCGCTAAGTGCACCTTTTACCGGAGCAGAAAAAGAATTATTTAAAACACAGACCCGTTACCGGGGCGTACAATGGGGTGATGCCAACCTTGCCCTGATTATGGAAGGTTTACGCAGCAAACAAACCAATAAAGTGAGCCGTTATAACCCTACAACAGGCGAAGTAGAAGAATTGTACAGCCGCAACCAAACAGATGCTTATGGCAACCCAGGCGCTCCGGTTACTACGAAAAACAAATATGGCCGACAGGTAATTAAAACGGTTGACAATGGCACTAAACTGTTAATGAACAATATAGTAGGTTCATCTGCAAAAGGAGATTTACCTTTCTTAGCCAAATTCGACTTAACCACTAAAAAGAATGAAATTATCTGGCGCAGCGCCGAAGGAACCTTCGAATACGTAAGCGATGTAATTAATCCTGATAAACTGGTTTTGCTTACCCGTAAAGAGAGTCAAAAATTAGTACCTAACTACTTTATTAAAAACCTGATGCTTCGCATCGCCGATCAACCAATTACTAATTTTACTAATCCATATCCATCTTTAGAAGGCATTACCAAGCAGAAAATTTCTTACAAACGTGCCGATGGTGTAGATCTAACAGGCGATCTGTATTTACCTAAAGGTTACAATAAAGACAAAGATGGTCCATTACCTTCATTAATTTGGGCTTACCCACGCGAGTTTAACTCTGCTGCAGATGCGGCACAGATCCGTGGATCGAAAGACAAATTTACTACAATTAGCTGGGCCTCTCCCATTTTCTGGGTAACCCGTGGTTATGCAGTATTAGATAACGCAGAAATGCCAATTGTTGCCAAAGATGGTAAAAAACCTAACGATACCTTTGTGGATCAATTACAGCTCAATGCCGAAGCTGCTATTAATAAACTGGCCGACTTGGGCGTTGGCGATAAAAAGCGTATGGCTGTTGGAGGACATAGTTATGGCGCATTTATGACCGCAAATCTGTTGGCTCATACTAATCTTTTTGCAGCAGGTATTGCCCGTAGCGGAGCTTATAACCGTACACTTACGCCCTTTGGTTTTCAAAACGAAGAGCGCACCTATTGGCAGGTACCTCAGTTATATTACGAAATGAGCCCTTTCAGTTATGCCGATAAAATTAAAACTCCTATATTGTTAATACACGGTGATTCTGACGATAACCCAGGCACTTTCCCTATTAATAGCGAACGTTTGTTCAATGCGATTAAAGGTGCAGGCGGTACTACCCGTTTTGTATTTTTACCTTATGAAGCACACAGCTACCGCGGCAAAGAAAACTTGCTCCACATGCTTTGGGAGCAAGACCAATGGTTAGAAAAATATGTAAAAAACAAAAAATAAATCTCTCTCTACCTTTATCGATTAAAGTGCCTCAATTTGGGGCACTTTTTTTTGTTTAACGAGGTTTCTTTCCCGTGGTGTCGGATATTGCTATCTCATGTTATAAGTAAATATTAGTTCACTCACTTAGTTTCTGCCTTTCTGATAATTATGTTTATGCTAAGTTTACTCGTGGTGTCAGATATTCCTATCTGACACTGTAAACAAACTTTAATTCAATCACTTAGTTCCCTTTATGGTAATTATCTATATGCTAAGTTTATGAATCAGTCAGATGGTAACATCTGACTGCACACATATTTTTAATTTCTTAATGGTAAAGTATCTATGCTAAGTTTATTGATCAGTCAGATGGTAACATCTGACTGCACATGTATGATTAATATTTTGATGATATGGAGCGCAATGACAGCAATATTAGGTCGGGTTCCATCCTACTGTCCGCTGCAATCCTTTTGGATATCCTAGCCGATTAATAATCCATCCTTAACCAAAAGGGATTTCGCTGCCATCAGGGCTATTTAACCTGGGATAGAAGGTGTAAACTGTTGATCGGATATACCCAGCGGAGATCAGCACAATCTGCGGGAACAAAACCTTAACTTAATTATAAGGTATCTTAGACTATAAACAAACTACCTACTAAGTTAGTTAAGGCAATTCCCATTGAAATACATCATTATAAAACCTACATTTATACAATAAAATTGAACATTACTTTTACTTATTTGTTAAGCCATTATGGACTACATAGACTATTATAAAATCCTCGATTTAAAAAAAGACGCAACAACTGAGGATATTAAAAAAGCTTATAGAAAATTAGCCCGAAAATACCACCCCGATCTTAATCCCAACAATGATGAAGCCAATAAAAAATTTCAACAAATAAACGAGGCAAACGAGGTTTTAAGTGATCCGGAAAAGCGTAAAAAATATGATAAGTACGGTAAAGATTGGCAACATGCCGATCAGTTGGATGCCCAGCAACAGCAGCAAAGGCAATACCAGTCGCAAGGTGGAGGATATGGGGGTAATAGCTATTCAGGCGGTTTTGGAGGCGAAGATTTTTCTGATTTCTTTTCTTCGATGTTCGGCGGCGGTGGAGGCAGAAGCAGTAGAAATTCCCCTTTTAAAGGCCAGGATTACAACGCCGATTTGCAACTGAATCTACTCGATGCGTATACAACACATAAACAAACCTTAACCGTAAATGGCAAACAAGTACGCATTACCATTCCGGCGGGTGTAGAAAATGGGCAGAAAATTAAACTAGCAGGTTACGGTGCACCAGGTGTTAACAATGGTCCTCCGGGAGATTTATACATCAAATTTAACATTACAGATAATCCTAAATTTAAACGAAAAGGAAACGACGTCTACATCCAGGAAGAAATAGACGTATATACCGCCATTTTAGGTGGCGAAAAAATTGTAGAAACCTTAAACGGCAAAGTCAAACTTAAAGTACCTGAGGGAACACAGCCCGATGCTACTTTACGTTTAAAAGGAAAAGGGTTTCCACTTTATAAAAAAGAGAATCAGTTTGGCGATTTATATATCAAGTGGCAGGTAAAATTACCGACCAATCTAACTGTTGAACAAAAAGAACTATTCGAAAAACTTTCCAAATTCTAACCATTATGGGAACCAATCTAATACCTGTAGAAGACATTTGTGCTTATCACCACGTAGAGATCAACTTTATCCAATCGCTTGAAGATTTTGGTCTGATCCACACCACGGTTAAAAAGCAATCGCTCTTTTTGCCAGTTGATGAATTGACCAAATTGGAGCAGTATCTTCGTCTGTCACACGATCTGGAAATCAACTTAGAGGGTATCCATGCTGTTTCGCATCTGCTTAATCAACTGCAAAATATGCAGGAAGAAATAACCGCACTTCAGAATGAACTAAATTATTATAAGCAACTTAACCAACACCATTAAACAACCGTTTGTGCAGTATTTTGCATTAAAAGTGGAAACAAAAACACAATCTTTTTAAGATATCTTTCTTAAATTGGCAATCTAATTTAAAAAAATGAGCGATCTTTCTTCAAAATTCATCGAAAAAATAAAATCATCCTATGCACCTACGGGCTCGTACATTTATTTAGGTGCCGGAATTTTAGACGGTCAGGTTTACAGCGAAGCTGAGGTTAATTTGTCGTTAAAAATGATGAATAGACATGGTTTAATTGCTGGAGCAACCGGAACAGGTAAAACACGGACCCTGCAATTATTGGCAGAACAACTGTCAGATGCCGGCGTTCCTGTTTTTATGTTAGATGTTAAAGGCGATTTATCAGGCTTAAACCAGCCCGGTTCCGTTAATCCAAAAATAGAAGAAAGAGCACAACAGCTCAACAAACCTTTTTCCCCATCTGGCTTTCCCATCGAAATTTACTCCCTTTCGGGTAAAATGGGTTCTCAGATGCGGGCAACGGTATTAGAATTCGGACCAACACTTTTATCGAAAGTGTTAGATTTAAATGATACCCAGTCAGGCGTTATGGCGGTAATATTTAAATACGCCGACGATAACAAAATGCCGATTATCGACTTAAATGATTTAAAGAAATTAGTTTCTTATTTATCAGAAGGTGCCGGAGCCGCCGAAATAAAAAGTAGTTATGGCACCATTTCTACCGCTACTTCCGGTACAATATTAAGAAAAATCGTCGCCATAGAGCAGCAAGGATTAGCGGGTATGTTTGGCGAAAAATCTTTTGATATAGAAGATCTTTTCGAGCGTGTTGATGGCAAAGGAACCATAAGTTTGTTAAATATTGCAGATGTTCAAAATCAGCCCGTATTATATTCTACATTTTTATTGAGCCTACTGGCTGAGTTATTTAATACCATGCCCGAAGTTGGCGATTTGGACAAACCAAAACTGATCTTCTTTTTTGATGAAGCACATTTATTGTTCAAAAATTCTTCGAAAGCATTTTTAGAGCAGATTGAAACCATTATCAGGTTAATCCGTTCAAAAGGAATTGGTGTTTTCTTCTGTACCCAGGCGCCTACCGATGTTCCTGAAAGCGTTTTAGGGCAACTGGGTAACCGCGTACAACATGCATTAAGGGCATTTACGCCTAATGATGTAGATGCGTTGAAAAAAACTGTTAATACCTATCCAAAATCAGATTTCTACGAGATCGATAAAATATTAACCTCACTGGGAACAGGTCAGGCATTGGTTACCGTATTAAATGAAAAAGGTATACCAACGGAGGTATCTGCTACTATGCTTACCCCACCAAGGGCTGTAATGGGGCCACTTACCGCTGCTGATTTCGACCAGCTTGTTCATGCAAGTTCGAAGTATACCAAATATAAAGATCCTATCGATTCTGAAAGTGCTTATGAAATTTTAACTAAACGCATTAATGAGCAAACTGCAGCAGCAGAACAAGAAAAGCAGGAGGTTAAGGCTCAGAAACAAGCCGAACAAGAAAGCAAGCCAAAACCGGGCGAAAAGAGCCTTGTTGAACAGGTAATGGGCGCAACAATAACACGCCAAATTGGTAAAGAAATTGTTCGCGGTATTTTTGGCATGCTTACAGGAAAGAAAACACGCTCAAAAACCGGTGGTGGTTTATTTGGATTTTAATTTAAAGAAATGAAATATCTAACTATCATGCTTTCACTTTGTTCCATTGCTGTCCATGCTCAATTTGCAAAAGATATCCAGGGAACTCCTTTAAGAGAAATTAAATATGAGAGTATTGATGGCACTCCGTATTTTCTAGATATTTGGTTAAAAGGAAAAGTATCAACAAAATCTGGTAAACATTTTGTTGATATACCTTTGAAATACGACATTGTAAACGATAAGGTCATCTTTAAAGGAAAGGACGGAAATATAATGGATTTTCTTGAGCCAGTTTCGACATTCGAAATCATAGATGCAGATTTATCTAATAGTTATAAATTTACTAATGGCCTGCCAATAACCGACGGACTTGATGCATCTGCATTTTTCCAAATAATTGCCTCAGGAAAAATATCCCTCTATAAAAGGGTTTACAAAAAAACTACCGAAAGTAAAGATTACGGATCTGCTACAGTAAAGAAATCTTTTGATAACTATATGGCTTATTATGTTTTACAGAACGGAAATTTGACTAAAATAAGCATAAACAAAAAATCTTTGATTGGACTACTTCCGAATAAAGAAAAAGAAATAACAGATTACCTTAAAAAAGAAAAAACCGATTTTAAACAAGATTCAGACTTAAATAAGTTCTTTACTTATTTAAATGAACAATAAATTTTATTAAAACAATGAGCCCTTTTTAGTAAAATCAAGTGGCTATTACTATTTTCGCAACATGAACCCGACATGATTAAATAATTATTTTAATCATTAAAGGCTCCATCTTACAAATAAAAAAATAATAAACAATAGATGAAACCTACCCTATTAATATTGGCTGCAGGTATGGCAAGCCGTTATGGAAGTATGAAACAGATCGATGGTTTTGGCCCCAATGGCGAAACCATTATCGATTACTCAATATATGATGCAATTAACGCTGGCTTTGGCAAAGTTGTATTTATTATTAAAGAAGAGTTTGTAAATGAATTCAAAGCCATTTTCGAACCTAAACTTGCTGGCAGAATTGAAACAGAATATGTTTTCCAGAACTTCGATCTAAAACAATTTGGTATAGAAGAAGAAATATATAGGGAGAAGCCATGGGGTACAGCACATGCAATCCTTTCGGGCAGAAACGTAATTAAAGAACCGTTCTGTGTAATTAATGCTGATGATTACTATGGTTACGATGCCTTTAAAAAGATGGTCGATTTCTTGACCACCGAAGTAACAGATAGCAATTATTCTATTATTGGTTACGAAATTGGCAAAACTTTATCGGAGTTTGGCGCCGTTTCCCGTGGTGTTTGCCAGGTAGATGATTTTGGTAACTTAAAAGAAATTGTAGAGCGTACAAAGGTTTATCCTAAAGACGGCAGTATTTTTTACGAGGAAAATGGCGAAGAGTTTCCTTTAACCTATGAAACGCCTGTTTCAATGAATTTCTGGGGATTTACACCTGCGGTTTTCAAAATTACGGAAGAACTGTTCAGAGAATTTGCTGAAGCAAACAAAGATAAGCCTAAGGCAGAATTCTTTATTCCATTAATTGGCGAGAATCTGGTAAAAAGTAATACCGCAACCTTTAAAGTAGTACCAACGTCAAATAAATGGTTTGGTGTTACGTATAAAGAAGATAAACCTTATGTTCAGGATAGTATTGACCAATTGGTTAAAAACGGAACATATCCGGAAAAACTATGGAACTGAATTTAGATTCCGAAGTTTTAAAAGCCTACGGATACGCTAAAGAAAATACAAAAATCACACAAATAGGTACGGGTTTAATTAACCGTACTTATTTGCTTTCTCCCCTATCCGAAAAGAAGAAATACATTCTTCAAAACATAAATACTTCGGTTTTTAAATCGCCCAAGGCTATTGCCAACAACCTGAGGTCTATTGCCGATTACCTTACCTTCACTTACCCTGAATATCTTTTTGTTAAGCCTGTTTCTACCACAAACAGCGAAGAAATGGCGCACATTCATCATGAATATTGGCGGATGCTTCCTTTCGTGCCAAATACCGTCTCATTAGACGTTTTAGCCGACCCTAAGCAAGCATATGAAGCTGCAAAACAATTTGGCAAACTGAGTAGATTGTTAAATGATTTTGATGCAAAAACACTTCAGCCTACTATCCAGGGTTTCCACAATTTAAGTTTAAGGTACGAACAGTTTACTTTGGCATTAAGCCAGGCAGATGAAACGCCAAAGGATGAGGCAAAAGCACAAATTGAAGATGCCTTAGCACATAAATATATTTTAGATTATTATACCTCATATTCACTCAGAACTGATTTCCCTGATCGTGTAATGCACCACGACACCAAAATAAGCAATGTTTTATTGGATACTGAAACTTACGAGGGTATCTGTGTAATCGATTTAGATACCATTATGCCCGGTAAATTCATTTCCGACCTGGGCGATATGATGCGCACTTATCTTTGTGCCTTCTCTGAAAATGAAACTGATTTAGATAAGATTAAGATACGTTTGCCTTATTTTGAGGCCACAATAAAAGGGTATTTATCCGAAATGAAAAGTATTTTGACGGAAACAGAAAAAGAGCTGATCTTATTCTCGGGTAAATACATCATTTATATGCAGGCCCTACGCTTCTTAACAGATTTTTTAAGCGGTAATAAGTACTACCCTACAAGCTATCCAACACAAAATTTAGATAGAGCAAAAAATCAATTTAAATTGCTCATTGAGTTATCTGTAAATGAAAAAGAATTACAGGATATTATTGAAGAGCATCTGATTTAATTCTTGCTCGTCACCCTGATCTAATAGCTATCGGATTTATTTCAGGGGTCCAAGCTAGGTTGCACGCTGCTGCCATTGATAGTTTAATAAAAAGAGGCATCATCTCGACTGAAACGCAGTGGAATGGAGAGATCTTTCCCAATAGAGATTTCTCAAATATGCTTCACTCCGTTCGAAATGACGACTTCTATTAAAACCTGCAAGGTTTAAAACACCAGCCATAAACAACAAGCCATCCTTGCTAAACCCGACAGCAGCGGTTCCGATCCTTTATCGGAATAGGGAATGGCGGGCTATCGCATCCGAAGAGCACCGAACCGTTCGTTTCCAATACTTTTAACCATATAAGAACATATAAGCTAAAACAATCGCTATTCAAATTTCCCTAAAAGCAATAAACTTCCTTTCTAAACCCGACAGCAGCGGTTCCGATCCTTTATCGGATTAGCGAATGGCGGGGCTATCGCGTCCGAAGAGCACCGAACCGTTCGTTTTCAAAAAAACACAAGGCATTATTTTGAAAAGCACCAAGCAACTTATGAAACAGATGCTTCATTCCCTACCTTTGACAGCTCTACAAAGAAAAGTCGTCATTGCGAGGAACGAAGCAATCTTAATGCTCACGCTAGTAGCGATCGTTGTAAGATTGCTTCGTCGGCTGAAAAAGCCTTCTCAGCAATGACGATGCCTAGCAACACACAATTCATTAAAAACCTTAATATAAATTAACCCTCAGAATGCCAGAAAACAAAAAAGCGTTCCTGAACTTAATCAGAAACGCTTTTATTTTATCCTCCCAAGGCTCTCGACTTAAGAATCAGACCCAAGACTTATTTCTTATCGTCTTCTTTTACTTCTTCAAAATCAACATCGGTAACGTTATCGCCACCACCTTGAGGCTGACCATCAGCTTGTGCTTGTTCGCCACCCTGAGGTTGCTCACCAGCTTTGTACATTTCCTCAGATGCTACGTTCCATGCAGCTTGTAATTCAGCCTGTGCTGCATCGATGTCTGCGAAGTTACGTGATAGATGCGCTGCTTTTAATTTCTCTAAACCAGATTCGATCGGTGCTTTCTTATCAGCAGATAATTTATCACCAAACTCTTTTAATTGTTTCTCGGTTGAGAAAATTAAAGCATCAGCACCATTGATTTTATCAGCTTCTTCTTTCTGCTTAGCATCGTCTGCTGCATTAGCTTCAGCTTCTTCTTTCATTTTTTTGATCTCGGCGTCAGTTAAACCTGAAGATGCTTCGATACGGATTTTTTGCTCTTTACCGGTAGCTTTATCTTTAGCGCTTACGTGTAAGATACCGTTGGCATCAATATCAAACGATACTTCTACCTGAGGCACACCGCGAGGTGCTGGTGGAATACCATCTAAAATGAAACGGCCAATTGTACGGTTCTGAGCAGCCATTGGACGCTCACCCTGTAAAATGTGGATCTCTACCGAAGGCTGGTTATCAGCTGCAGTTGAGAAGGTCTCCGATTTTTTGGTTGGGATAGTTGTGTTAGACTCGATTAATTTAGTCATTACACCACCCATAGTTTCGATACCTAATGATAATGGCGTAACGTCTAATAACAATACATCTTTCACATCACCAGTTAATACACCACCTTGAATAGCAGCACCGATTGCCACAACCTCATCAGGGTTAACACCTTTACTTGGCTCTTTACCGAAGAAAGCTTTAACCGCTTCCTGGATTGCAGGGATACGTGTAGAACCACCTACCAGGATAATTTCGTCGATATCGCTTGTGCTTAAACCAGCATTTTTCAAAGCAGATTTACAAGGATCGATAGTACGTTTAATCAAACTATCAGCCAATTGCTCAAATTTAGCACGGGATAATGTACGTACTAAGTGTTTAGGGCCACTAGCATCAGCAGTAATGTATGGCAAGTTAATTTCAGTAGAAGTTGTGCTCGATAACTCAATTTTAGCTTTCTCAGCAGCTTCTTTTAAACGTTGTAAAGCCATTGGGTCTTTAGCCAAATCCATGCTGTTTTCAGCTTTAAATTCGCTGGTTAACCAATCAATAATAATGTGGTCAAAGTCATCACCACCTAAGTGTGTATCACCATCAGTAGATTTTACTTCGAAAACGCCATCACCTAATTCTAAAACAGAAACGTCATGCGTACCACCACCACAGTCAAAAACAACAATTTTCATGTCTTTGTGTGCTTTATCTAAACCATAAGCTAAAGCAGCTGCAGTAGGCTCGTTAATGATACGTTTTACAGTTAAACCTGCAATCTCGCCAGCTTCTTTAGTAGCCTGACGTTGTGCATCGTTAAAATAAGCTGGTACAGTAATTACTGCTTCAGTTACTTCCTGACCCAAGAAATCTTCAGCAGTTTTTTTCATTTTCTGTAAAATCATTGCAGAAATCTCTTGTGGAGTATATTTTCTGTCGTCGATTTCAACACGTGGTGTATTGTTATCACCTTTAACTACTTTATAGGGTACACGTCCAGCTTCTTTCGCACTTTCGTCGTAGCTGTTACCCATAAAGCGTTTAATCGAATATATCGTTTTTGTTGGGTTGGTTATAGCCTGACGTTTAGCAGGCTCGCCAACCTTACGCTCACCGTTTTCTGCAAAAGCAACAATAGACGGTGTAGTACGTTTACCCTCGCTGTTTGCGATAACTACAGGCTCGTTGCCCTCCATTACGCTTACGCAAGAGTTTGTTGTTCCTAAGTCTATTCCAATAATTTTTCCCATTGTATTTGTATTTTCTCTTTTTAAAGTATTATAATTTCTACTGCTATTAAACAATGCTTGTGCCAATTGGGTTTTGGCAGATAATACTGCTAAAAGACTGATAAAATGTAAAAAAATAGACTATAGTTTACTGACAGCATGACAGAAATAAGCTTAAAGGCTAAAGCTTAAAGACTAAAGCAAAGTGCAAATTCCTTAAATGATTTGAAAATGAGCGTTAGCAGTGCTTTGGAGGCAGCAGTCCCGCTAACCGCTTTAATCGTTTCACTCGTGCTCGCTATTATCGGGTTTATGAACAGCAGTAGGTGCAAAAAAAGATAATGGCCTAAAATATAATCGGCGTCATCATTTAATCAGTATAATTACAATAATCTTCAATTTTTTATACCTTTAAAGGTACAATCAATCGGTGTAATCATTTAAATCTGTATAATCCCTTACAAAATGCAATTAGCAGCTCAAATCGTAATTGGCTTAGTAGCCTTCATCCACATCTATATCCTTTGGTTAGAAATGTTCGCCTGGACCACCAAGGCACCGAAAGTATTTAAAACCATTCCTAAAGATTTATTTGTGCCAACAAAAACATTGGCTGCAAACCAGGGATTGTACAATGGCTTTTTAGCAGCAGGTTTAATTTGGTCGTTATGCATAAGCGATCATCACTGGAAATTTTATGTGGCTATCTTCTTTTTAACTTGTGTCATTATAGCTGGTATTTATGGTGCTGCAACGGCAAGTAAAAAAATTCTTTACGTACAGTCGATACCTGCATTGGTAGCCTTGATTTTATTGCACTTGTAAGCTCTTTATAACGGTTGGTATATAGATTCTGATCCCGAATATTCGGGACAGAATGACGATAATCTCAATAAGCAATTTTTTGCATCATAATTAGTCATAGCTTTGCGTTTCTTTGCGAAAAACTTAGCGTTCTTTGCGGTTAAACTACAGTTCCAACAATCTTTCTAAATGATGGTAGCCAATTCCAAAATATTCCTTGCTCACTTTAATCTTTTGTAAAATCTCCGCTTTTCGCTCTGCACTATGCGCTTTGCCTTTTATCCCCACTACAAGCACATTTTTAGGTGTATGTGCATCCGAAATAAATTCGAAAACTTTGGTTTTATATCCGAAATATTCTAAGATCAAGGCACGGATTCCATCGGTAACCATTTCGGCCTGGCGTTCTAAAAAGATGCCGTATTTAGTTAAAAACGAAACATCATTCTTCACTTTATGTTGCTCAATCTCTCTACGGATCTGTTTATGGCAACAAGGTGCAACAACAATTAGTTCGGCATTGGTTTTAATCCCTTTAAAAATGGCATCGTCTGTAGCGGTATCACAGGCATGAAGGGCAATTAACAAATTTACATCCTCAGCCTTGTAATCCTCAATCGTTCCCTGAACAAAGTTTAATTTATCGAAAGCAGATTTAACAGCAACCTGGTTACACAAATCAACCATATCCTGCCTATATTCCACGCCTATAACTTCAGTTTCCAGCTTTAAAACCGAATGCAGATAATCGTAAAGTGCAAAAGTTAGATAACCTTTACCCGATCCCATATCGGCCACCTTTTTAATGGTTCCTTCAGGCAGCTCTTTAATTAAAGAACTTAAAATTTCGATATAATGGTTAATCTGGCGGAATTTATCCTGCGCATTCTTGAATACTTTTCCTTCTGCATCGGTGATTTTCAGTTCTGTCAAATATGACTTCGCCTCAGGTTTAATCAACCTCGCTTTTTCTTTATCGTGGTTGGCCGACGGCGCTGCTGCACTTGATGCTTTGCTTTCCCTAAAAACAGCTTTGCCATTGTTCAGTTCCTCCAAAATCAGATCCTTTTCGGTGGTAAACAAAGTACCGATTTTAAAACCTTTATTCAGATAATCAACAATCAAATCTATTGCTTCATTAACTGCATAGTTTTTTACCACATCGCGGGTTTTATAGCGATAGGTAAAGGCCAGTTTATCTTCACGTTTAATCACAACCTTGCGAATAAGAATCTGCTTTAATGCTTCTTCTTCACCTTTGTAGTTCCCTAAAGATACCTTTACAAAAGTTGCTGCATTTAAGCTTTCATTTAAAGCTATCGTAAATTGTTCTATATATTCTGACACCGGCATTGATAATATTTAACGACAAAGATAATCAAGTTTATCCGGTGCAGAACATATCCGTGATAATGTAACAATAGAGCGACCATTTTAAGATTTATTTGATTAAAAACGGCTAATCAAGCGCTGACGTAATACGATTTAGAAATACGCATGGGCAATATTATCTATATTGATTCCAAAATAGCCGAACACTTTTATTTCAAAAAATTAAGCTTTAGATTAGATTATATAAAAATAGCTAACCATAATCAATGAGTGACTTTCAGATAAAAAAATCGCCTACCGTTTATGATGCCATTGTTGTTGGCTCAGGTGCGGGAGGCGGAATGGCTGCATATGTTCTGGCACATGCAGGTCAAAAGGTTTTAATGCTCGAAGCTGGTCAAAATTTCGATCCGCGATTAGATTCACATCAATTAAAATGGCCTTGGGAATCTCCCCGTCGCGGTGCCAGTACAACACGTCCATTTGGAGATTTTGATGCTTCGTATGGAGGATGGGAATTAGAAGGCGAGCCTTATACCCAGAAAAACAAAAGCGAATTCGAATGGTTCCGTTCGCGGATGCTCGGTGGCCGTACCAATCACTGGGGACGAATATCTTTACGGATGGGTCCGGACGATTTTAAACCTAAAGATGGTTTAACAGATGCCTGGCCTATTACCTACGCCGATGTAAAACCATTCTACGATAAAGTTGACCGCATGATCGGTATTTATGGAACGGCAGAAGGTTTAGAGAATGAGCCTGATGGAATCTTTATGAAACCGCCAAAACCAAGATTAAACGAACTTTTTATCAAAAAAGGTGCAGAAAAAGCGGGAGTAAAAGTAATTACCGGTCGTGGGTCTGTACTTACCGAAGCCTTACCCAATAACAACGACCGTGCACCTTGTTTCTATTGCGGCCAGTGTGGAAGAAGTTGCAAGGTTTATGGCGATTTTTCATCATCATCATGTTTGGTTAACCCTGCAGTAAAAACAGGAAACCTTACTGTAATTACAGATGCCATGGTGCGCGAAGTTATTACGGATAAAGATGGTACGGCAAAAGGGGTTTCATATGTAAACCGAAAAGACTTGCAAGAATATCAGGTAAATGGTAAATTGGTTATTTTAGGTGCCAGTGCCTGCGAATCGGCCCGTATTTTATTAAATTCAAAATCTACTTCCCATCCCAATGGCCTGGCTAACAGCAGTGGTGTGGTTGGAAAATACCTGCACGATTCTACAGGAGCAAGTGTTTCGGGCTTTCTTCCACAGTTAATGGACAGAAAACGTTACAATGAAGATGGTTTAGGCAGTGTACATATCTATTCACCATGGTGGTTAGATAACCGTAAACTAAACTTCCCGCGTGGTTACCATATCGAATACTGGGGTGGCATGGGTATGCCTGCATATGGTTTTGGAGGCGGTGTAGCCCAAATGAACGGAATGGTACCTGGCAGAGATGGCAAAATGAAAGAAGCCGGAGGTTATGGAAAATCGCTAAAAGATGATTATCGCCGTTTCTATGGAACCGGTGTCGGAATGGCTGGTCGTGGAACGGCAATTGCCAGAGAAGACAACTACTGTGAAATTGATCCAGACACCGTGGATAAATATGGTATTCCTGTTTTAAGCTTTAACTATAAATGGGCCAAAGATGAAATCCTACAAGCAAAACACATGCAAGAAACATTTCTTTCAATCATGAAGGAAATGGGTGCCGTGGTTACCTCCGAAATTCAGGGTGCAGATACCAATTATGGTTTACTGAACCCAGGAAAAATTATCCACGAAGTTGGAACCATCCGCATGGGCGACGATCCTAAAAAATCGGCGTTAAATAAATATTGCCAGGCACACGACTGTAAAAACCTGTTTGTGGTTGATGCTGGTCCGTTTGTTCAACAAGGTGATAAAAATGCCACCTGGACGATTTTAGCGCTTTCGATGCGTACCGCCGAATATATTTTAGCTCAAAAGAAAAAACAAAATATTTAAGAATTACCATATGAACAGACGTGATTCACTAAAAGCATTAGGTTTAACGGCCATCAGCACAACCGTGCTGCTCGATGCCTGTAAACAACCTGAAACAAAAACAGAAGTAGCTCAACCAGAAGAAACCGCAAAAGAAGCTGGAAGAGAGCAGTGGGAAATAGACCGTGATAAGAAATTAAAAGCTGAAACCTTTTTCACTAAACATGAAATGGCAACCATTACGGTTCTGGCCGATATTATCATTCCTAAAGATGATGTATCGGGCAGTGCATCTGATGCCAAAGTGCCAGAATTTATCGAATTTATTGTAAAAGATATTCCGGAACATAAAGTACCAATGCGTGGCGGCCTGAAATGGCTGGATGTATACAGCTTTAATAAATTTCAAAAATCATTTATTGAGGCATCCGAGGATCAACAAATTTCAATTGTAGATGAAATTGCATACCCTAAAAAAGCCAGACCAGAAATGCAGGCGGGCGTAACTTTTTTCAATAGAATGAGAAACTTAACTGCATCAGGCTTTTACACTACAGAAATTGGTGTAAAAGATATTGGTTATGTTGGTAATGCGCCAAACCAGTGGGCCGGTGTTCCGGCAGATGTACTGAAACAGTACGGAATGGAGAATGTGAAGGTATAATGCAAAAAATCGTCATTGCGAGACACGAAGCAATCCTACAACTATCGCTACCTTTTTAGCGCATTAAGATTGCTTCGTGCATCGCAATGACGAAAACTTATATGAACTATTCTACTATCAAAATCAAACCTTTTCCTTTTTCAATAGGAACCGATTTTCCATCAGGATAACTTCCCGAAGTTTGGAACTTGTCAATTACAGGGGCTGCTATTTTTACTTTACCGGCATCTAAACCCAGCTTGGTCCAGTCGATAGTTAAATTAACCTTTGCATCTCCTTCTGCCCAGCTTGCCAATGCAATCATTGTTTTACCTTTTTGTTTGTATACAGTTGCCAATACTTTAGGGTTATCGGTTTTAACTGGACAGTTCTCGCTCCAATAACCGATCATCTCAGATCCTTTTATGCCGAAATTATCCCAGGCTTTCCATAATGGTTTTGGATCACTTTTGTCAGACCAACCCAAGCGACTTGTCATGCCATAAATCATACCACGCCAAGGGTTTCCGTCGTCCTGTAACATCTCCCCCATTAATCCAAAAGGAATTCCGCTTACTTCCGTTAAAAAGAAATCGGGATTGTTTTTCTGGTAATCGAAATATTCGCCAAACCATAAACGGTTTAAATAAGGGAAATGTTCCAGATATAAAATGGCACTATTGTTAAAGCCGTCACTTTTGTTGTACTGATTGGCAGAGTGGAGGTCGATAATCCCTGGATGGTTATCCTGTGTCAATACACGTTTTATCCGCTTCATGGTTACACGATCGAAGGCTACATCATCCAGGTACACGCCATCAATCCCCACACTCTTTACCAACCAGTTCATTCCTTCTACATAATAGTTGTGCCAACGGTTCATTCCGCTGTTAATTACAGCTGCATCTTTAATTTCAGGCACAAACCAGGCGGCAATATAATTGGAATCTAAATGTTCCTGTAACCAGCTAAATCCTCCTCCTTTACCAGGAGAGTATACTTCAGTACCTAAACTCCTTAAAGCTGGCCACTCGTATGCATGGTTAGAAAGCTCACGAACAGTATTGTAAATTTTAACTTTTAATCCTTTCGAGTGTGCATTACCGATATAATCTTTCATCTTTTTCCATTCGATAAATGGATAATTGATCCAAGGATTAATTGGCGTAGCATGGTGAATGTTCACTACCGTAGCACCTTTAGCCTTAATTGTATCTAAATCACCATATTTATGATAGAAACGGTTATCCCATTGAAAATCGGTATTAAGCAAATGGAAAGGTGTAATCAATAAATTGAAATTGTAGTATAACACATCACCCTTTTTCATACTTCTTGCACCGGTAAAGTTGTCGGCAAGCATCGAACTGCCTTTAACATTGATTTGGATGCCGCCTTTATCTCCATTACCCCACGATTTAGGCAATAATAAGGGCTTTTGAAGATAGAAATTAGTATTAAGCGGGCGAACATAGTTTTCATCTCTTAAGTTGTAATACAGGCCTGCATTTACATTCCCGATCCAAACGGCATCCTGGTTTTTATTCGCTACATCCCATTTCCATTTTACGGTATCTGGTCTAACGCCACCTTTTTCACCTAAGCCCATCAAATATTTTGTAGAGCCCTTATCAAATGGGATATGAAAATCGACATTACTGAATTCGACATCTTTTAAAGCAGTAACCTTAACTACATAATGTACATAGCCATCAAACTCTAAAGCACCTTCTAAATCCATTTTCAGGTTTTCAGAAGTATTGGTGGCCTTCCATTTTACCGTTCCGGCTTCTTTACTTGTAATCTGGAAATTACTTGGTACAAATTTCTCTTGCGTTTTCGGCGTATTAAAAAAGTGAAAGTGGATAGGTTCTGCCAGGATATTATTAGGCTTTTCGTTATAAGCCGTCATCTCTTCATTAAAGAACGTTTGGATTTGCTTAGGAAAACCATCAGCATTAATTTCGAACTTTCTACCTAAAAGCGAAATTACATTCTTATCAACCGTTAGCGGTGTGTAAGGAGCTACAACTGTATTTGCTTGTGCCAAAGTAGAATTTAACCAGGTTAAGCGGGTCTGTCTATCCGGAGTTCCTACACCGGCATCGGCTAAAACTTCCTTACCTACAGTAATTTTGGCATCGATTACTTTCGATTTTCCATTGGCTTTCACTGTAAATTTTCCGGCATAAATACCTGCAGCTGTATTTTTAGGAATATTAACCGTGATCCACATCGGCTGAATTTTGCCAGAGGCTACATTTACGGTTTCAACCAAAGGTTTGTTATCATAACTTGTTCCATTGGTATTTAAGCAGTTGATGTATTTTGAGGAAATTACTGTTCCTTTTGCAGTTTTTAAATCGCCGAAGCTAACCACTACATTTTTCAAATCTTTCAAGGCAAATATGCCCAGTTGAAAAGCATAGTTCTCACCTCTGCCAGCCGAGCCTGTAAAAGTATTTATAGCTCCTTTTTGTGTCCAACGATAAGGTAAATCGTTCTGCATTTTGATTGGATACATTCTGTCCTCTGGAAAAACAATAAAAGCTTCTGCAGCATATTTGGCCTTTATTGCGGCCGTTTCTTTGCCAGTGGCAATTACTTCCATTGGATAAAAAGAGTTAAAAGCATCGATAGACTGGATCTCTACAACAGATGTATTCACTTTAACCTGTTTTGCCGCCGTTAACCATGCCTGGTCAGCCTGTTTGGGCTTTAAGTAAACTCCTTTCGGATAATTACTCCTTCCCTCATTTTTATAAGCGAGGTAGTAAACATAATATTTTCCAGCTCCAGGTGCTTCGAAATAAATATCAGCACTTTCTCTTGTCAATTTATCTGTGCCAACAACCGAAACAGTTTTGCCACTGGCATCTTGTACGATAATTCCTTTTAGTTCCGGATGTTCATCTCTCCGGCGCCAATCGATTTTAGCATGGGCAATTTTGCCTGTACCAGCAAACTGCACCACAACTCTGTGGTTACCTAACGAATCGGGGTTCCATGCATTGTTACCATTAGTGTATTTTAGTGTTTGTGCATTAAGAGATAGCTGTCCGAAAAGACAGAGTAATAGAAAAAGCCTGAATTTCATTTCAAATTTGTTTTCGGCTAATTTATAGATACCTACCTAAAATAAAGCTATGTAATGAAAAAATGAGACAAACGTTTGATTTATTTGGTTCATTAGTTCATTGGGCAATAGTTCATTAGTGGCTATCATGTGCCTAATGGAGTTATACCATAGATTTATAGTGGTGTCAGATGTTACCATCTGACACAAAAAGCAGCCGATGTGAATAGATCATCATTAAATAAATCATTTTGGAATTTTTAAAATCCGTCAGATGGTAACATCTGACGGCACGAAAAAATAACGGAAACAAAAAAGTCCTGCTCTTTCGAACAGGACTTTTTCATCTTAAGGTGAATAAAATTATTCTCCTTTTGGTTCTTCAGTAGCAGGAGCTTCTTCAGCAGGAGCAACTTCTTCGGCAACTTCAGCTTTCGCTTCGGCAGCTTTAGGTGCAGCAGTAGCTTTACTTCTACCACGACGAGTTGTTTTCTTCTCTTCTTTAACTTCTGCATCTTTACCGTAAACTGTATTGTAGTCTACCAATTCAATTAAAGCCATTTCAGCGTTATCACCTAAACGGTTGTTTAATTTAATGATACGAGTGTAACCACCTGGACGGTTTGCAACTTTCTCAGCAATTTCGCGAAATAAGATTGTTACTACTTCTTTATCTTGTAAGTAAGCGAATACTGTACGACGTGAGTGAGTAGTATCATTTTTTGATTTAGTGATAATTGGCTCAACATAAGTACGTAAAGCTTTAGCTTTAGCTAAAGTTGTTGTAATTCTTTTGTGCAAAATAAGTGATGAAGCCATGTTAGCTAACATCGCCTTTCTGTGGCTTGCGGTTCTACCTAAGTGGTTTACTTTTTTACCGTGTCTCATTGTTTTTTAATTGAGTGTATACCGTCTCGTTGCAATTAAGCTGAGGGAATTATACACTGTGAAAAATTATTTATTTTTCTAAGTCCCCTTTAGGGGATTTAGGGGTTATTCTTCGTCTAATTTAAATTTAGACAGGTTCATACCAAATGATAAACCTTTTGATTTTACTAGTTCTTGGATCTCTGTTAAAGATTTTTTACCGAAGTTTCTGAATTTTAACATATCAGCAACATCGTAAGAAACTAAATCTGCTAAAGTACGGATATCAGCAGCTTTTAAGCAGTTTAATGCTCTAACTGAAAGATCCATGTCTACCAATTCAGTTTTAAGGATTTTACGCATATGTAAAATTTCCTCGTCAACCTCTTTAGTTTCTTCTTTAGCTTGAGATTCTAATACTAAATTCTCATCAGAGAATAACATAAAGTGTTGGATAAGAATCTTAGCAGCTTCTTTTAATGCTTCTTCTGGATGAATTGAACCGTCAGTAGAGATATCTAAAACCAATTTTTCATAATCCGTTTTTTGTTCAACACGAAAGTTTTCGATCGTGTATTTTACATTTTTCATTGGAGTATAAATCGAATCGATTGCGATTACACCTACAACAGCATCAGCAACTTTATTTTCTTCAGCAGGTACATAACCACGTCCTTTATTGATGGTTAATTCCACTTCCAAAGTAACAGATTTATCCATGTTGCAAATTACATGCTCAGGGTTTAAAACTGTAAAGTTGTTAGAGAATTTAGTGATATCACCAGCTTTAAACTGATCTTGACCATTAACGATGATGAAAACTTTTTCAGAATCACCTGAATCACCTGTTTTCTTAAAACGAACTTGTTTTAAGTTTAAGATAATATCAGTTAAATCTTCTACAACACCTTTCATGGTAGAAAACTCGTGAGATACGCCTGAAAAACGAATAGTAGTAATAGCATAACCTTCTAATGAAGAAAGTAAAATTCTTCTTAAGGCATTACCAATTGTTACACCGAAACCGGGCTCTAAAGGACGAAATTCAAATGTGCCATCGAAATCGGTTGATTTCTGCATGATCACTTTGTCTGGTTTCTGAAATGCTAAAATTGCCATTTATAATTTTTTAAATTCGTTATTGAATATATAGTAACATGAAAAAAGTTAATTACCCTTTTGAGGTAATTAACTAGTTCATTTATTACTTTGAGTACAACTCGATGATTAAGTTTTCCTTGATGTTTTCAGGAATCTCATCACGTTGAGGGTAGGTTAAGAATTTACCAGTTAATTCACTAGCGTTCCATTCTAACCAAGCAAACTTATTAATAGTTCTACCTGCAACCGAGTTACTAATTGATTCTAAAGATTTAGATTTTTCACGAACAGCAACCACATCACCAGCTTTTAACTGATATGAAGGGATATTTACAACTTCACCATTCACGGTAACGTGTTTATGGCTAACTAACTGGCGTGCACCAGAACGGGTTGTTGAAATACCTAAACGGTAAACTGTGTTATCTAAACGTGCTTCTAATAACTGAAGTAAGTTATCACCGGTAATACCAGCACGAGAAGATGCTTTTTTAAACAAGTTACTGAATTGTTTTTCTAATACACCATAAGTATATTTTACTTTTTGTTTCTCCATTAACTGGATAGCATATTCAGATTGTTTTCCTCTCCTTTTTGATGAGCCATGTTGCCCAGGAGGATAATTTTTTCTGTCTAACACCTTATCAGGACCGAAGATTGGTTCTCTGAATTTACGGGCGATTTTTGATTTTGGGCCTGTATATCTTGCCATTTTTTTTCTGTTTTAAAGTACCGTCAGGCCTGTAACCTGAGATTCTTAGCTTTAAAATTAATTAAACTCTTCTCTTTTTAGGAGGACGACATCCGTTGTGAGGAAGTGGAGTAATATCTTTAATAGATGTTACTTCGATACCTGCTACTTGCAAAGTTCTGATTGCAGATTCACGACCTGAACCTGGACCTTTTACAAATACTTCAACTTTACGTAAACCTAAATCAAACGCAACTTTACCACAATCTGAAGCTGCTTGACCAGCTGCATATGGTGTGTTCTTTTTAGAACCTTTAAAGCCCATTTTACCAGCAGAAGACCATGAAATAGTCTGTCCGTTGTTGTTTGTTAAGGTAACGATAATGTTGTTGAAGGTAGCATTGATATGCGCCTGACCAACAGGCTCAATTACAACGATACGTTTTTTTGTTACTTTTTTACTCTTAGCCATTTTATCTTTTAGATTTTAGATATGAGACTTGAGATATGAGACTTTCTCTACCTCGGTACTCAGTACCCTACTTTTTATCTTTTATTCCAGATTTGAGCAGATTTTAAAGACATGGTTCTCACATCTAAAATCTCACATCTCATATCTATCTATTACTTAGTAGCTTTTTTCTTGTTAGCAACTGTTTTTCTCTTACCCTTACGAGTACGTGAGTTGTTTTTAGTACGCTGACCACGAGAAGGTAAACCTTTTCTGTGACGTAAACCACGGTAACAACCAATATCCATTAAACGTTTGATGTTTAACTGAACCTCTGAGCGTAAAGCACCTTCTACTTTAATCTCATCGTTAATCATTGTACGGATTGCCGTTAACTCATCATCAGACCAGTCTTGTACTTTTTTGTTTAGATCGATACCTGCCGTAGTTAAAATACGTTGAGCAGTTGTTCTTCCAATTCCGTAGATATAGGTTAAACCGATCTCTCCTCTTTTGTTTCTTGGTAAATCAATACCTGAAATCCTTGCCATATTTATTTATTTTTTAAGTAATTCCGAACGGCGGGCCACCGTTGTGCGGTTCATTACAATATTTTTAATTACCCTTGACGTTGCTTGTATTTAGGATTTTTCTTGTTGATTACGTAAAGTTTTCCTTTACGGCGAATAATCTTGCAATCAGCGCTACGCTTTTTAATTGATGATCTAACTTTCATTTTATTTGTATCTATAAGTAATGCGTCCCTTTGTTAAATCATAAGGAGACATTTCCAATTTAACTTTATCTCCAGGAAGAATTTTGATGTAGTGCATCCGCATCTTTCCTGAAATATGCGCAATAATCTCATGCCCGTTCTCGAGTTCTACCCGGAACATCGCATTGGATAATGCTTCTCTTATTACTCCGTCTTGTTCAATTGAGGCTTGTTTAGCCATATTTTATTGATTGTTACTTAATTAGCTGCTTCTAAACAGGGTTGCAAAATTAAATAAAAAATTTTAATTATTTATTTTTTTTGTTGTAAAACTTCTTCTATTATAGAAAACGTTGATAAAACATCTGCTTTGCCCTTTTTTACGGCTACTGTGTGTTCAAAATGTGCCGATGGTTTATTGTCTTTACTGGTTACCGTCCATCCATCGTTATGGAATTTAACACCGGCTACGCCTGCATTGATCATGGGTTCTATCGCAATTACCATTCCTTCTTCAAGTTTTGGTCCTGCACCACGTTTCCCATAATTCGGAACTTCTGGTTTTTCGTGAAGTTTTACACCAACACCATGTCCTACAAGCTCTCTTACTACCCCAAATCCATTAGCCTCTGCGTACTGCTGAACAGCAAAACCGATATCACCGATCCGCATGCCAACAACAGCTTTTTCTATACCCAATTCCAGGCAACGTTTAGTAACCTCAACCAATTTCTGTTTTTCGGTATCAATTTCTCCGATAGAGAAAGTGTAGGCCGAATCGCCGAAATAATTGTTTTTAATCACCCCACAATCAACGGAAATTAAGTCGCCCTCCTGGATTACGTATTCGCTTGGAAAACCATGAACAACTTGCTCATTTGGCGAAATACATAAAGAATTAGGGAAACCATTATAGTTTAAAAATGCTGGAATCGCTCCATGGTCACTTATAAACTCGTAGGCTAGTTTATCTAACTGAATAGTAGTCATGCCTGCTTTTATCACCTTGGCCACTTCGGCTAAAGTTTTAGAAACAAGCATGGAACTTTCTCTTATTAACTCGATCTCCTCAAGAGATTTGTAATAAATTTTAGACATTTGTTACACTACAACGCTGCGTTGCTACTTGCAGCAGGAACACCTGTTCTGCCAGTAACTCTACCCGTTTTCATCAAACCATCGTAATGGCGCATCAATAAATAACTTTCGATCTGCTGTAAAGTATCCAATACAACACCAACTAAAATCAATAAAGAAGTACCACCGAAGAAGTGCGCAAACTCTTGTTTAATGCCGAACTTAACCGCTAACGAAGGTAAAATAGCAATGATCGCTAAAAATACTGCACCTGGGAAAGTGATTTTAGAAATTACATCATCAATAAAAGTTGATGTTGCAAAACCCGGTTTAACACCTGGGATAAAACCACCGTTTTTCTTCATATCATCACTCATTTGAGTTGGATTAACTGTAATTGCAGTATAGAAGAAAGTAAATGCGATAATTAAAAATGCGAACGTTAAGCTATAAGCCAACGAAGTTGTGTTGCTGAACTGAATTAACCAAGAACCTTGTAATGAAGGAACAAACTGCATTAAAGCACCTGGAATAAACATTAGCGCTTGAGCAAAAATGATCGGCATAACACCAGCAGCATTTACCTTTAAAGGAATGTACTGACGAACACCACCAAACTGGCGGTTACCAACGATTTTCTTTGCGTACTGTACAGGCACTTTACGTACACCTTGAACAATTAAAATGGTAAACATTACCACGGCAAATAATGCAACGATCTCTAAAACCAATGCAACTGGGCCTCCACCTTCACTGGATGAACCTACACGTGCACTAAATTCTTGAGAAATTGCAACTGGTAAACGGGCAATAATACCAACCATGATGATTAGTGATGTACCGTTACCAATACCTTTATCTGTAATTTTTTCACCTAACCACATTACAAATAATGTACCTGCTGTTAATACAAACGTAGATAACACTAGGAATAAAGTATTTGGCAATAAAATAGCTTCTGCCGGAACTTGCGTTTTAACGTAACCAACAGATTGAACGATTGTGATCGCTACCGTTAGGTAACGGGTAATCTGGTTCATTTTCTTTCTACCACTTTCGCCCTCTTTCTGCATTTTTTGGAAAGAAGGAACAGCAATACCCAATAGTTGCACCACAATCGATGCAGAGATATAAGGCATTACCCCCAATGCTAAAATAGACACACGAGAGAAAGAACCTCCGGCAAACATATCTAGTAAGCCTAAGATTCCTGATTTTTCGTTATCGCCTAAAGCAGTTGGATCTACACCTGGCAAAACCACGTGAGATACGAAACGGTATACCAAAAGAATCAAGAGCGTAAACAATATACGCTCTTTTAATTCCTGAATTTTCCAGATATTACTTAAAGTAGTAAATAGCTTCTTCATTTAATAATTACAATTTTACAATAGAACCACCTGCAGCTTCAATAGCTTTTTGTGCGGTTGCAGAGAACGCATGTGCTGTAATTTCTAGCTTTGCTTTAACTTCACCACGACCTAAGATTTTAACTAAGTCGTTTTTTGAAGCTAAACCATGTGCTTGTAAAGCAGCAAAATCGATAGTTGTTAAGCTGTGTTTTTCAGCTAAAGCTTGTAAAACATCTAAGTTTACACCAACATATTCAGTACGGTTGATTGGTTTGAAACCAACTTTAGGCACACGACGTTGTAAAGGCATTTGACCACCTTCGAAACCGATTTTGGTTTTGTGACCTGAACGGGAACCCGCACCTTTGTGACCACGAGTTGAAGTACCGCCACGACCAGAACCTGTACCACGACCAATTCTTTTGCTGTTTTTTGTAGAACCTACTGCAGGTTTTAAATTACTTAAATTCATTTTTTTGAATTTGTGTTGCCCTTCGCTTTCACTAAACAGGTACAACGATTAAACATATATAAAGGTAGTACCGGCTTTTACCCATACTACCTTTAAAACTTTTACTAGATTGCTTCGATTGCTACCAAATGGTTCACTTTGCGAACCATACCAATAATTTGTGGTGTAGCTTCAACCTCAACACTTTGGTTCATTTTAGATAAACCCAAAGCCTGAACGGTTCTTTTTTGGCGCTCGCTTCTGTCGATAACGCTTTTTACTTGTGTTATTTTGATCTTAGCCATGATATTATCCGTTAAATACTTTGTTTAAATCTATACCACGGGTTTGAGCTACTGTATAAGCATCACGCATTTTAGTTAATGCATCAACAGTTGCTTTTACCACGTTGTGTGGGTTAGATGATCCTTTAGATTTTGCTAATACGTTATGCACACCAGCACTCTCTAATACAGCACGCATCGCACCACCAGCAATTACTCCGGTACCTACTGCAGCTGGTTTGATTAAAACAAAACCACCTGAGAATTTACCGATTTGCTCGTGAGGAACAGTACCGTTTAAAATTGGAACTTTTACCAAGTTCTTTTTAGCATCATCCACACCTTTAGCGATTGCTTCAGTTACCTCTTTCGCTTTACCTAAACCGAAACCAACAACACCGTTTTCATCACCTACAACAACAATTGCTGAGAAGCTGAAAGTACGGCCACCTTTGGTTACTTTGGCAACGCGTTGTATACTAACCAAACGATCCTTTAATTCGATATCGGTGGTTTTTACTCTTTTTATATTAATAGTTGACATCTTACTTTTTCTTCAGATTAAAATACTAAACCAGCTTCGCGGGCACCCTCTGCCAACGATTTTACACGACCATGGTATAAATAGCCATTTCTATCGAAAACAACTTCTTTAACACCTGCAGCGATTGCTTTTTCGGCAACTAATTTGCCTACTGCTACCGACTGATCGCTTTTGTTTCCAGTACCAGTAAAATCTTTCGATAATGATGATGCTGATGCTATTGTTTTACCGGTTACATCGTTAATTACCTGCGCATAAATCCCTTTATTGCTTCTATATACAGATAACCTTGGACGTTCTTCCGAACCGGTAAGTCTTTTTCTGATCCCTTTTTTAATACGATCTCTTCTTGATAATTTTTTACCTGCCATGATTACTATTTTTTAGATGCTGATTTACCTGCTTTTCTTCTTAACACTTCACCTACAAACTTGATACCTTTACCTTTATATGGCTCTGGTGCACGTAACGAACGGATTTTCGCTGCTACCTGACCGATCAATTGTTTGTCAATACTTTCTAAAACGATTTTAGGAGTCTGACCTTTTTCTGAAGATGTAGTTACTTTAATCTCTTCTGGTAACTGGAATACATAGTGGTGAGAATAACCTAAAACTAGATCTAGTGTGTTACCTTGGTTTGTAGCACGGTAACCAACACCTACTAATTCTTGAGTTAATTTATAACCTTCTGTAACACCAATAACCATGTTATTAAGCAATGAGCGATATAAACCGTGTAATGCTTTGTGTTTCTTTTGTTCTGATGGACGTTGAACTGTTAAAATTCCGTCTTCTTGACTTACAGTGATATCTGAATCTACTGCTTGTGTTAATTCACCTTTAGGACCTTTTACAGTTACTACGTTATCTTTTGATACGGTAATTGTAACACCTGCAGGGATTGTAATTGGGGCTTTTCCTATTCTTGACATTGTGCTGTTCTCCTAATATTAATAAACGTGACACAATACCTCACCACCAATGTTTAATTTGGCTGCTTCTTTATCGGTCATTACACCTTTAGAAGTAGATAAGATTGCGATACCTAAACCGTTTAATACTCTTGGCATATTTTCAACACCAGCATAGTTTCTCAAACCTGGTTTACTAATTCGCATCAAAGTACGAATAGCAGGAACTTTAGTAATCGGATTGTACTTCAAAGCGATTTTAATGGTGCCTTGAACTGTAGTATCTTCAAACTTGTAGTTCGCGATGTAACCTTTGTCAAAAAGAACTTTAGTAATTTCTTTTTTAAGGTTTGATGCAGGAATTTCTACAACACGGTGGTTGGCCTTAATGGCATTCCTTACTCTTGTTAAATAATCTGCTATTGGATCTGTATTCATTTTTTATTGTTTTTGATAGTGGTTTCCTTCTGCTACCCAGCTGTGGGACCTGCTACCGGTTAAAATTCTTTTAAAAGCAAAAAGACTAAAGCACAAAGACTAAAGCAACATGTATCGCTTTAGACTTTGAGCTTTCAGCTTTAAGCTATATTACCAAGATGCTTTTTTAACACCTGGTATTTTACCGTCTAGTGCCATCTGGCGGAACGTTACCCTTGAAATACCAAAGGTACGCATATATCCACGAGGGCGACCAGTTAATTTACAACGGTTGTGTAAACGTACTGGAGATGAGTTTTTAGGTAATTTATCTAAACCCTCGAAATCTCCTGCAGCTTTTAATACTGCACGTTTTTCAGCGTATCTAGCTACCAATTTTTGGCGCTTAACTTCGCGTGCTTTTACACCTTCTTTTGCCATTATTCTGCTGTTTTTTGATTTTTAAATGGTAATCCGAATTGTTTCAATAACTCAAGCGCCTCAACGTCAGATTTTGCCGAAGTTACGAAAGTTATATCCATACCTAAAATTTTATTGATTTTATCGATATTAATCTCAGGAAAGATGATTTGCTCAGTAACACCTAATGTATAGTTACCTTTTCCATCAAATCCTTTATCATTAATACCTTTGAAATCGCGGATACGAGGCAAAGCTACAGAGATCAAACGATCTAAGAACTCGTACATGTTGTTATCGCGCAATGTAACACGTACACCTACTGGCATACCTTTACGTAATTTAAAGTTAGAGATATCTTTCTTTGAATTAGCCGGAACCGCTTGCTGACCAGTAATGGTAGTCAACTCAACGATAGTGGTATCCATAATTTTCTTATCAGTAACAGAAAAACGACCAACACCCTGATTGATACAGATTTTTTCCAATTTAGGAACCTGCATTACAGTTTTGTACTGAAATTTTTCTTTTAGTGCATTTACAACTTCTTCTTTGTATTTGCTTTTTAATCTAGGTGTAGCCATTATTTAATCTCCTCTCCTGAAATTTTAGCAACTCTAACTAATTTACCATCTGCGTTAAGTTTACGACCTACGCGGGTAGCTTTACCAGATTTTGGATCAACCAACATCAAGTTAGAAATGTGAAGAGCAGCTTCTTTTTTAATAATACCACCGTTAGGATTTGCAGCATTTGGTTTAGTATGTTTAGATACTAAGTTAACGCCTTCTACAATGGCTCTGTTTTTATCTATAAGTACTGAAAGTACTTTTCCTTGTTGACCTTTTGAATCGCCAGCAATGACTTTAACTAAATCTCCTGTGCGGATTTTAAGTTTTGATGGTGTATTTACTTTGTTTCCCATTTTATAATACCTCCGGTGCTAATGATACAATTTTCATGAATTGTTTTTCACGTAGTTCTCTCGCAACCGGGCCAAAGATACGTGTACCTCTTGGCTCATCCTGTGCGTTCAATAATACAGCTGCATTATCGTCAAAACGGATATAAGAACCATCTTTACGACGGATTTCTTTTTTAGTTCTTACAACAACTGCTTTAGAAACTGTACCTTTTTTAATGTTACCTGAAGGTAACGCGCTTTTTACGGTAACAACTACTTTATCACCAATTGAAGCATAACGTTTGCCGGTTCCACCTAGCACGCGAATTACCAATACTTCTTTTGCGCCGCTGTTATCAGCAACGTTTAATCTCGATTCCTGTTGTACCATCTTATTTAGCTCTTTCTAAAATTTGTACCAATCTCCAGTTCTTGTTTTTACTCAAAGGACGAGTTTCCATAATCAATACTGTATCACCGATACCGCATTCGTTTTTCTCGTCGTGAGCCATAAATTTGGTAGTTTTCTTTACGAACTTACCATAAATCGGGTGTTTTACTTTACGCTCCACGCTCACTACAACAGATTTATCCATCTTGTTGCTTACCACTAACCCGGTTCTTGTTTTTCTTAATTGTCTTTCCATGTCGACTCTCAAATTATTTAGTTTCAGTAGCTGACTCAGTGTTTTTCACTTTAGTCAACTCAGTGTTTAAACGGGCTATGTCTTTCCTTACTTTTGCAATGCGTGAAGGATTTTCGATAGCTGAAATAGTGTGAGCGAACTTCAATTTTGATAAGTTCTCTTTTTCTTCCGCAATCTTAGCTACTAATTCTTCTTTTGAAAGCCCTGTGATTTCTGAATTTTTCATTTTTCTTTTCTTTTACGTTGAGTGTAGCGGTTATAATAAACAAGTATTTACAACATTCACCTCAACACTTTACTATGCTTCTACGTAATCTCTACGTACTACGAATTTGGTTTGGATCGGTAATTTCTGAGCTGCTAAACGCAATGCTTCCTTAGCAACTTCTAAAGGCACACCTTCAGCTTCGAAAATTACACGTCCCGGTCTTACAACTGCTACCCAATATTCAGGAGCACCTTTACCTTTACCCATACGTACCTCAGCAGGTTTCTTAGTTACTGGTTTGTCCGGGAATATCCTGATCCATACTTGACCTTCACGTTTCATGAAACGTGTTACGGCAATACGGGCAGCCTCTATCTGGCGACTTGTGATCCAAGTAGCTTCTAAAGATTTGATACCGAAAGATCCGAATGCTAATTCAGCTCCACGAGAAGCTAAACCCTTCATTCTGCCTTTTTGCATCTTCCTGAACTTCGTTCTTTTTGGCTGTAACATTTTATTTTGTTCTAATCGTTAAACGATGTTAATAAATCAATTATTTACGAGGACCTCTGTTAGCGCCTGCGCCACCACCTCTATTTGCTCCGGGACCACCTTGGCCTGGACCACGACCACCACCTTGGTTTCCACCACGTCTGTCGTTACCACCGCCACGGTTATCTCTTCCACCACCACGGTTATCTCTTCCACCGAAAGCTGGTTTATCTGATGCGCCTTTTGGACCGTTGTTTGTTGCACCAATGTTTGGAGACAAATCACGTTTTCCATAAACCTCACCTTTACAGATCCAAACTTTAACACCTATTTTACCATAAGTAGTTAAGGCTTCAGCTAAAGCGTAGTCGATATCAGCACGGAATGTATGCAAAGGCACTCTTCCTTCTTTGTACTGCTCAGTACGTGCCATCTCAGCACCACCTAAACGACCAGAAGTCATGATTTTGATACCTTCAGCACCCATACGCATGGTTGATGCGATAGAAGATTTCATTGCTCTACGGAATGAGATCCTTGCTTCTAATTGTTTTGCAACACCTTCTGCAACTAATTGTGCATCAAGTTCCGGGCGTTTAATTTCGAAGATGTTAATTTGAATTTCCTTTTTAGTCAATTTCTTTAACTCTTCTTTGATTTTATCAACCTCAGCACCTGCTTTACCGATTACGATACCTGGACGAGCTGTGTGGATAGTTACCGTGATACGTTTTAACGTACGCTCGATTACTACTTTTGCAACACCGCCTTTAGCGATACGGGCAGAAAGATATTTTCTTATTTTCTCATCTTCAACTAATTTATCGGAGTAGTTGTTGCCACCGAACCAGTTAGAATCCCATCCTTTGATGATACCTAACCTGTTACCTATTGGATTTGCTTTTTGTCCCATTTCCTAAAATTAGTTTTGAGTTGTTTCTGTACTTTTACTATCTACAATCAGCGTTACGTGGTTAGAACGTTTACGAATTCTATATCCACGGCCTTGAGGAGCTGGACGTAAGCGTTTTAACTGACGGCCACCATCAACCATAACTGTTTTTACAAAAAGTTGGTTTTCTTCAGGGCGAGCACCTTCATTTTTAGATTCCCAGTTTTTGATAGCAGATAATAATAATTTCTCAACTCTTATTGCTGCTTCTTTATTGGTAAACTTTAAAATGCTTAATGCTTTTTCTACACGTTCACCTCTGATAAGATCTACAACCAAACGCATCTTACGCGGTGAGGTTGGACAATTGTTTAATTTTGCTATTGCTTCCATTGTCTAATTATTTTTTCTTTTCAGCGTGTCCTCTGAATGTTCTGGTTGGAGCAAATTCTCCCAACTTGTGACCAACCATGTTTTCTGTTACGTACACAGGGATAAATTTATTTCCGTTGTGTACAGCAAATGTATGATTCACGAAATCTGGTGATATCATTGATCTGCGAGACCAAGTTTTGATTACAGACTTTTTGCCTGAATCATTCATAGAGTTTACTTTTTTCTCTACGTTATGGTCAATATAAGGTCCTTTTTTTATCGAACGAGCCATTATTTCTTCCTTCTCTCTATGATGTAACGATTAGAATATTTTTTAAGTTCTCTGGTTTTGAAGCCTTTAGCTAAAACACCATTTCTTGAACGTGGGTGACCACCTGATGATCTACCTTCACCACCACCCATTGGGTGATCGACAGGGTTCATCGCTACCGGTCTAGTTCTCGGACGACGGCCCAACCAACGTTTACGACCAGCTTTACCTAATACTTCGTTTGCGTGATCTGAGTTAGATACAGCACCGATAGTAGCAAGACAAGTAGTCAAGATTAAACGGGTTTCGCCTGAAGGCATTTTTAAAGTAGCATATTTACCATCGCGGGCAGCTAATTGTGCGTAAGCACCTGCACTACGAGCTAATTGTGCTCCTTTTCCAGGATGGATCTCTACGTTGTGTACGATAGAACCTAATGGAATGTTCGATAATTTTAAAGTGTTACCTACTTCTGGTGCTGCTTTGTCGCCCGATAATAATACCGAACCAACTTGCAATCCTTCAGGAGCGATGATATAACGCTTCTCGCCATCTGCATAGTGTAATAATGCGATGCGGGCAGTACGGTTTGGATCGTATTCAACAGTAGCTACTGTTGCAGGAATATCGAATTTATCGCGTTTGAAGTCGATTAAACGATATGATTTTTTGTGACCACCGCCCATGTAGCGCATAGTCATTTTTCCTGTGTTGTTACGTCCACCAGACTTTTTTGATGATACAACCAATGATTTTTCGGGCTTGGTTGCTGTAATCTCCGTAAAACTAGCACCAACTCTGAAGCGGGTACCTGGAGTAACTGGTTTAAATTTTCTTAAGCCCATAGTTATAATGAATTATTAAATTAAAGGGTTGCGTAATAATCTATTGTTTCGCCGTCTTTTAACGTTACGATTGCTTTTTTGTATTTCGGGCTACGGCCAGATACAAAACCTGCTTTAGTGTAACGAGATTTAGCTTTTCCATCAACAACCATGGTGTTAACTGCAACGATGGTTACACCGTACAATTTCTCAATTGCTTGTTTAATCTGGATTTTGTTAGCCTTGTGGTTAACGCTAAATGTGAAACGGTTAGATTTCTCAGTTAAAGCTGAAGCTTTTTCGGTTAATATTGGTTTTTTTAAAATTTCCATATTATTTGGCAAACGCCTCCTCCAAAGTTTTAACAGAATCAGCAGTTAACACAAGTACACCAGCGTTCAATACATCATAAGTATTTAAATCTGCTGCCGAGATTACTTTAGTTTTCTGAATGTTTCTGCTTGATAAATAGATATTATTATTTTGCGCAGGTAAAACCAATAAAGTTTTTTGAGTACCTACGTTTAACGCAGCCAATAAACTTGTATAGTTTTTAGTTTTAGCTGTATCGAAGTTGAAATCTTCTAAAACTACCACGTTGTTATCTTTTGCTTTATAAGCTAAAGCAGATTTACGTGCTAATGATTTTAATTTCTTGTTCAATTTAAAGCTATAATCACGTGGCTGAGGACCGAAAACACGACCACCACCGTTAAATAACGGCGATTTAATGCTACCAGCACGGGCACCACCTGTACCTTTTTGTTTGTATAGTTTGCGAGTCGAACCAGCAATCTCATTACGTTGTTTAGATTTGTGAGTACCTTGACGTTGGTTAGCCAAATACTGTTTTACATCTAAATAAATCGCGTGGTCGTTAGGCTCGATACCAAATACCGATTCAGGAAGTTGCACCTTGGCACCTGTTTCTTTACCTGAAATGTTTAATACTTTAACTTCCATCTGATTACTTGTCTAAGATTACGTAAGAACCTTTAGCTCCTGGAATGGAACCACTAACTACTAATAAGTTTTGCTCAGCATAAACCTTCAAAACTTGTAAGTTCTGAACTTTTACCCTGTCTCCACCTGTTCTTCCAGCCATGCGCATTCCTTTGAATACACGTGAAGGGAATGACGATGCTCCCAATGAACCTGGGGCACGTAAACGGTTATGCTGACCGTGAGTCTGCATACCAACACCGGCAAATCCGTGGCGTTTTACAACACCTTGAAAACCTTTACCTTTTGAGGTACCTACAACATCAACAAAATCGCCTTCTGCGAAAGAATCAACCGTTACTACATCACCTAAATTAAGTGAAGTTGTAAACGAATCAAATTCTACCAGCTTGCGTTTCGGAGTTGTGTTTGCTTTCGCGAAATGGCCTTTCAATGGTTGAGTTGTGTTTTTCTCTTTTTTCTCATCGTAACCCAACTGGATTGATGAATAACCATCTACTTCTTCGGTTTTTACCTGTGTAACTACACAAGGTCCAGCCTCGATTACCGTACAAGGAATGTTTCTTCCTTCGGCATCAAAGATACTGGTCATTCCTACTTTTTTTCCAATAATTCCTGACATTTTATCTTTTCTTTTTAACACCCATCGAAGCAGTAGGGCTTCGTTCAAGGTGGTTGTACATCCCCCGAAAGGGACGGCAAAGATAGGCAAGAAATATTAATTTTCAAATAGTTAGCCAAATATTTTTTCAAATAAATTGCTGATATAATGGGATTTAACCTAAAAAGTGAGGTTAATGGGCTATTGGAGCACTTAAACTCATAGCTATATATTTGACTGAAAGCAATTTAGACCATATTCCAAGTTTAAAAATGCTTTAATTTGATCAACATTTGCCTTTTAGTATACCTCTCCAAGTTTGGCTTTTATCAGCGGTAAAAGATCAAGTATCGCATTTTCACTACATGCGTATTTATAAATTTCGACAAACAGCGCATCGGCACAGGTGATGGCATCAATTAAATTACCTTTAGCGATAAAATATTGGCACAGTGCAGCATAAAAAAGCATAAACTCACCTTCTGAAAACGCTGTTCGCTGTGGAAAAGCCTGATCAATGTAATAGGTGTTATTCAGCAACTTTAAGCCTTTCTCCACTTCGTGATCTATCATCGCGGCGTGAGCTACATAAAGCCGTAAATACAGGAAATCAGGAAAAAGCTGCATTCCCTTTTTGGCTATGGCATCAGCTTTTGCATCAAGCCCTATAAGTTTATATTGCAAGAATAGTTCTGCGTAAAACAAAGGAATATCTGGATTTTTTGTCAAAAGAGTATGAATCTGACTAATACTTTCGGGGCTTTTTGTCTCAAAAATTGACTCATACTCGTCAGCACACTCAATAATAATGTCATCAAGATCATCATCAAGCGTATAAAGTCCTGGTTCTACCTTATGATCCCAAATTTCGGTAATATGATCTTCATCTAAGGCAGCTGCATTGCTGTCCGCAAATTTTTCACGGTAAGCCCCTGTAAAAACATAATATATCTGTTTGAAACTCGGATCTTTTTTATCTTCGCGAATTTCATTTAATTCATTATCTGAGAACAATTCATGTTCATCGTCAAACCCATCTTTATCTTCATAATACCGGTAATTGCCCTTTCCAACATTTTTATCCAATGTAGCCAAAACCTGATTAATTTTAATCTGGGTATCGTCGGGGCTAATATAATAGACAGGCACGCCATTTTCTCCAAAATCAATTTCGACTAACGGGATGTCATCATTGTCTTCTTCTAATATATATTGTGTTATTGCCCAATCTTTGTGCGATTTAAATCCACAATCCTTGGCAAAAGCCTCTGCACCATAAATGATGTTATGTACCAGGTTATATTCGACCTCATCAGCGTTTACAAGCTCTATAAAGTAATCCATTTCCGCTATGTCTACGTTAAACTTAAACGTTGTATCCTTTATGCCCAGGCATAATAAATCAACGAGGTAAATTCCCAGCGTAAAATTGCCATTAGTGTGTATTCTGCTTACCAATATGTTTGCAATACCCGATGTTTCCCAATCGTAACTAATGTAGCAGTTACCCAACTTTAGTTCCCTAGCACGGGTTTTTATAAAATTTTCGGGTTTTTGGAATAATTGGACAACTTTGCCTGATTTCGTCATGAGAATCATTTTTAAACCACAATTTTAGAGGTTTAAAATTAAATTTCATATAATTTTTCAATGAAATAACCCTGAACGCAAATTAATGTGCCAAACCACCATTTAAACTGATGGTTATGATCGCTAAAATGATAAATCCAATGAGTACATATAGGTAATCGCGCTCGATTAAAAAGCTGAAAATAGCAAAAACAATACGTGCAATTGGCGTAAAAATGAGCATCAGAATACCAAACTGCACAATGGCATCGCCCTGAAAAGTAGATACGCCCTTAAATATAGCCACTATAGAAGAAAACTTGCTCAGCTCGGGTTTAAAAACTTTATAGTCGGTAATGGCCCCACCATTGTGGATCAGGAAAATTCCACCACCTATTAACACAATGCTCATCGAAATAATTACACCTGCGCGCAGAAGCGTACCCAAAATTACCTGAATATCTTTATCGTTTAGGTTTTCTTTTCCTGTTCTACGCATTATAATCCGCTTATTCCTTTATAAATCATCTGTAATGCCAAGAATACAACAACTACAGCAAATATCATTTTGAGCTTATCGGTTTTGGCTCTTAATAAAATTTTTGAGCCAATGGTTGCGCCTGTTAGAACGCCAATACATACTGGCATGGCAATACCCGGATCGATCTGGCCACGATGCAAATAAACCACTGCACTGGCAGCGGCAGTAACCCCCATCATAAAATTACTGGTGGTGGTTGATACCTTAAAAGGCAAACGCATAATATTATCCATCGCGATTACTTTTAATGCTCCACTCCCAATGCCCAACAAACCCGATAATGTTCCGGCAAAAAGCATCATTAAAAAACCTCCCGGAACATGTTTTACTGCATATGGATGAACTATACCTTTATCGGGATAAGATCCATTGAGTTTAAAAAAATTGGCCCATTTATCGGTATTGTCTAAAGTAGTATGATCTACCTTTTTCTTTAGCGTCATGATGGCCGAAAAAATCAGGATACAGCCAAAAAGAATAGCAATGTAATTCGCATTGAGATAAACGGCTACAATTGCACCGCACACCGCACCTATTGTGGTAGCGATTTCTAAAAACATCCCAATTCGGATATTGGTAATACCTTCTTTTACATAAGCCGCTGCTGAACCTGAAGAGGTTGCAATAACAGAAACAATTGATGCGCCTATGGCATAATGGATATCAACCCCTAAAGCTAAAGTGAGCAATGGAATAATAATTACGCCCCCACCCAAGCCCGTTAGCGAACCCAATAATCCGGCTAAAAAAGCACCTAATAAAATGATAATGGTAAACAGCAATACCGACATGCGGGCAAATATAATGCACTCTTTTTGGGTAAACGAAGAATTAAGGGAATAAAATAAAGTCTATATGTTATATGGATAAATAGAATTTTGAAGGAAAGAATGATTGAGTGGGTAAGTTTTGTAGGAGAGAATAATAGGCATTATACCTATCCAATAATTTACTCATTTAAAATTCAGTTATTCTATCGTTCAAATACACAAGTACAATTCAATAATTTCATATTAATCAGAAAAGCTTGATAACATTTGCTCCTTATTTTTCTGTTTCTTCTTAGCAAGACTAATTTCTTTGTTAAATCGACTTCTCCAATTCGGTCCATTTCTTTCTACCAGATAATCTTCCATTACATGATTATAAAACCCAATTCCTTCATAATAGATACAGCCGACTTCTTTTGATTTAAAGCCATATTTTTTTTCGATAACTGCACGTATTTTTTCATTCAATATCGTATCATGCTCAAAATAAATTATCAAACCTGCACTAAGCACTTGCACATTACCCTTTTTAACATCTCTTTTCGCTGTAAAGTAATTGTACTCTTGCCTTAAGCCATACTTAAATATAGCCATTTCGGTAAGTTGGTAAACAGATAATGTAATGAAAGAAATTGAAATTGTAAAAAGGATGCGTTTTTTATAGGGTTGTTTGCGGAGCAGGCATAAGGCCAATAAAAGGCCAACACATATAGCGGCAGAAATATATAATAAAATATTCCATAAGCTCACAATTCTCCATAACAGGCTAAAATCATTCCCTATATCGGAGAAATTAAAAAGTGAAGAAATCAAAAAAAGAGTAATTCCTAAAGTCGGTAAAAAAAAATTGAAGTTGTTTTTCATCGCTTAATTGGATTTAAATATGAGCTACTGTAATTTTAAGATTATTTGGCCAATGCAAATTATCTCATCCAAAATTCAATCATTCTATATTTTATAGTGAAGCTTACTTTCCTTATTCAAATCAACACCCCGAAAACTTTCAAGTAGTTCGAAAGCAATTTGCCGAACAGTTTCAGGAATTGGGTTAATGGCCGATTTATTACCTTTTGCATCTTTTACCGTCCAGCCCGAAGTATTTAGCACCAAAGGCTCAGTGTTGGCTAATGATTTAATTATTTTAGCTCTTGTAAAAGCAATCCCCTCCGAATCAACAATCACTTTTTTATTGTTCCACCAGTTTTCTTGTATTACCGCTTTTAAAGCAGAACACTCTAACCTGGCAGTATATCCCCAGCCCTTTCCTGCACGATGTTCCAATTTCAATAAACCGATAAAATTGGTGAGACTTTTGGAATCATAAATCTCCGAACTGCAATACATATCGAGATGACTCAATTTAAGCTGGCTCAACAATGCTTTAGAATGATCGGTGTTATGGAAAATCACTACTATTTTTTCGGCAATTGATGGAATAACAACATCAGTTCCTTTATCGTACTCTCCACAAAGTTTTTCTATCTCTATTAATTGTTGTTGCAACAGTGAAACCAGTTCAGGTTTATTCAAAATGGTCTTCATTCCTAATAGTTACTTGCCTAATCGCTTAATCATCTCCGCACTTAAATCTCTTCCGTCATTTAAACGATTGGCGAAAAATGATTTTGCCGCTTCGAAATGTTCCTTGTAACCCTTTAAATCTCCATAGCCAATAATCGATGCCCATTCGTGCACAGCGGTATGAAATTCTAAATCATCTCCACGGATAGATTTGTCATATAAAGCAGTATTAATCGACTCCTCTAACATTGCTTCATTTTTGAAAAGATATTCGGCAATGCCCAGCCTCAATTTAAAAGGTGGGGTTTGGCAGATCAGGTTATCATAAGGGTTTACACCCATTTTATACCAGGCATATACCATGCTCAGTAAACTTAAATGCGAATTTGGTTTCTGTTTGTGGCTAGCGTCTGATAAGCTGAATTCTTTCATGATGTTATCATCCAACAGTAAAAGCGAACGGCTTTCATGAAAAACGAAATCTCGGGCCGCATAAATCTTTTCCCTAAACGCTGCCTCATTTTCACAGATCATCAGCTTAAACAGTTCCGATTCGGCCTGTGCATAATATTTTACCTGTTTCTGAGCATAAGGATTTAAAATGGCCAAGCCGGCATAAATGTGCGATTTGTAACTAAAAATCCTCAGCGTGGTCAAAATTTTCACGTTATCGATTCCACCCGCATATGCCGGATTATCCCAGGGGAAGAAACCTGCATTTTTCCATGCTGAGCCCATGCTTTCGAACCCCATGTGTGTTACCGCCTGTGTATCGGCCACGATGCGGTCGTGCTCCCTATAATCATCCATTTCAATAATGTTCGATTTTAAAGATTTATAAATTTCTAAAGCTTTGGCATAAACAGCATCGGTAGCACGGTGACGTACCACTACAAGTGTTTGCCCTTCCGGACTAAATGCCGGACCATGCAAAGAATGACAGGTTACAATCTGGGTATCCTCTGGAAGGTGTTTTTCGAAAGCAGCAATTTCGGGATGTTTAACCGAGGTTTGTCCGGCAACTATGGCACCATATTTTGTTGAGCGGGCAAAAGCAGCTACCACCTCATCAATTTTTTCGGCTTCAACGCAATAGATAATAAAGTCTGATTTACGGGCAACCTCATGGCCATCGATTAAAACTTCGATTCCTTTAGGTTCCAGCTCATTTTTTAAATCTGTAAAACGTAAGGGCATATCTGCCCCACATACCTTATAACCAGCGTTTATGAACGATAGTGCATACAATTTGCCCATATCACCCAAACCAATAATTCCTATTTGCATGAAACAAATGTAACCTATCGCAAATAAATTTATAATAAAACTTAGATAAAATTGTTATTTAGAATGTTAAACCAGAACAATTTTATCGATTTGCCAAAACCTTAAACAAAATTTATTAACCGGAAAATAGATAAAAATGTAGTTTTACATTCTAACACCTATATTTAAACTATGCAGAAAATTAAACACACCCTATTGTTTTTAGGCGCTATGCTATTTTTAAACGTTGCCTTTGGGCAAACTTTACCTGACACTACGAAAAATACCGATCCATCTCTAAATGGCCAGTATCAGTTCATGTTAAAGAAATCTAAAAGCTTCAACGGCGCAAGGCTGATCAATCCATCACGGTTATCGTCCTTATGGAAAAGTGTTAGTGATACGCTAAGAAAAGAACGCAAGCAGCTGCAGGAAGCCCGTCAGGAAATTAAAGCACAGGCCGATAACATTTCGAGCTTAAAAGGCGAAGTAAATGGAAAAGAAAGTTCCTTGGCCAATGCCAATGCTGCTGTTAATGAAATTAAATTTTTAGGCATATCCTTCAATAAAGGCACTTATAATACCATTGTTTGGGCCATTATTATTGTACTTGGGGTAGGTTTGGCCTTTGTAATTTTCCAATCGGGTAAATTAAGGCACGAAGCGAAGTACAGAACCGAACTTTACCAGGAAGTGGCCGATGAATTTCAGGCACACAAAGTAAAGGCAAAAGATAAGGAAATGAGACTTGCCCGTGAGCTGCAGGACGAGCGTAATAAATGGGATGATGGCCGAGGAAGATAGTCGAAGACCTTTTAATTAATTGAAAAAACTTACTTTTTTTTTAGAAAAGCAGGGCTAGTAGTGCTTCGGTTCCGCTAGCCCCGCCATTCGCTTTACCTCACTGCGTTCAGTGTCCGCTACTGTCGGGTTTATTTCACTTATAGCAGCACCATTTGGCCACCTAAACCCGATCAAAGCGAGATGCCAATTCTTCAAGTGGCAGAAGTGTGAGTGGGAATATTTTTACCTAAAAGCAGCTTTAGGTTTCCGAAGGAAAAGATATCCCCTTTATATTGCGGTATAGATCAACTGCGTACAAATCAGTCATACCTGAAACGAAATCCAATACGCTCTGTATAATAGAATAAATATCAGTTAAATCGGTATGATATTGTTTGGGAATAAGTTTAACCAGTTTTTTATAATAGTGTGTATTGTTATGAATAAGTGCAGGAACAAACTCTTCCAATAAACCAGCCATAATTTTATACCCAGCAACCTCTTTCTGTATAACCGACGAGAAATTGTAGATACGCTCAACTGAAATTTTTTCTACGGCTTTCCAGGCAGAAATATAAGGCTCGGGCAATAAATCAGTTAAACTATGGTTCAGTTCACCCTTAAGTAATTTTTCTTGCTCTCTAAAAAATATGGTAGCACATTGGTTGGTTAACGTGTTAATTGCTTTTGCCCTTAACAAACCGATTTTTGCATCGTCGTCTTCATAATCATTTTTTAAACGATCTTCTATGGTGGTAGAGTTGGCAAAAGGCAAGAGATAACTCTTTACCTCCTCATAGGAAAGTATCTTTAAGCGGTGTGCATCTTCCAAATCAATGATGCTGTAACAGATATCATCGGCAGCCTCTACCAGATAAACCAGAGGATGTCGTTTGTAAATGAGGTATTCACCTTCTTCTTTCTTCAAATTGAGCTCGGCTGCGATCTTTTTAAAAGTTTCTTCTTCTGATTGAAAGAAACCGTATTTCTTACGGTGGAGCACCCCCTTTTGTTTACCAGCAATTGAGGCGCAAGGATATTTTGCAATCGAAGCCAAAGTAGAATAGGTTAACGCATAAGCATCGTTGCCTTTTCCTTTTAGCGGATGGGTAAGAATCCGGATGGCATTTGCATTACCTTCAAAATTAATTAAATCGTGCCACTGCGATTCGTTCATTTCTTTCTGATAAACTTTCCCATCCCCATCGGTAAAATATCGTGAAATAGCTGCTTCGCCCGAGTGCCCAAAGGCTGGGTTTCCCAAATCATGCGCCAGTGCAGCGGCAGCCACGATATTACCCACTTCGTTAATTAAAGGAATATCCTTAATCAGTTGCGGTTGTTGCTCTTCTACACTTTTTAAAAAAATATTAGCCATTGAGCGGGCCACACTGGCCACCTCTAAACTATGCGTTAAACGGTTATGTACAAAAACACTTCCTGGCAATGGAAAAACCTGGGTTTTATTCTGCAACCTTCTAAAAGGAGACGAAAAAATCAACCGGTCATAATCACGCTGAAAATCAGACCGTGCCCGATCTGTGCTGGCACCATATTGTTCTTGTCCGTATCTCTTATTCGAAAGTAAATATTTCCACTCCATTTATCCTGTTGGCATTTAAAATTTGGCGCAAGTTAAACAAAACGCGAAAATGGTTAAGCATAAAGCTTCAGGTAAAATTTAAATTACATTAATTAAAAGATATATTTATATTCGCCAGAAAATTAAACAAACAAATAATGAAAAAAATCTTATTAACGCTCGCTATCCTATGCTGCTTTACGGTTTTAACCAAAGCACAATTTGAAGGCTCGAAGCAAATTTTTGAAAGTCCAAAGCTAAAGGAAACAATCAAAACACAAAAAACTGTAGCCATCTTACCTTTCGAGGTAAAAATCTCTTACCGGAAACAACCAAAAAACTTCAGCGCAGAAGGAAACAAAAGTCAGGAAGAGTCGATGGCAAGATCGATACAGGCCAGTATGTACACCTTTTTGCTAAGGAAAGCTTCTGATTATACCGTAACTTTCCAGGATGTTGACAAAACAAACATCTTATTAAAAAAAGCAGGTGTTTTAGGTAAGTTAGATGAAACAACTAAAGATGAACTAGCCAAAATACTTGGTGTTGATGCTGTTATCGGTGGACGTTTTGAAACTGAGCAAACCAAATCTGAAGCTGGTGCAATCGCCTCAGCTGTTTTATTTGGTGGCTTTGGAGGAAAATCTGGAACAGGCACCATGTTCTTAACCATAAACAATGGAGCGGATGGAGAGTTATTGTGGCGTTTCTTTAAAACAATGGACGATTCCATTATGAGCTCTACCGATGATATGGTAGAACGGATGATGCGAAAAATATCACGGAATTTCCCATATAAAAGTTAAAACGAAGGCAGATAGAAACATCTGCCTTTTTTGTTACTATCGATTATCCTGATTCAAACTATTTAGTCTGCGTTCTGTTTATTCATAAAGCTATAATACTATGAAAACGAACATATATAACAAGGAAGAGCATATTGAAGGTTATGTAGGATCAGGTGATGAGCAATCAGAAAAATCTGATGTACAAAAAGCTTACGATGCAGGCAACAACACCGATGTAGTAACCAGTTATGGCAAAGAACCAAGCGAATTGATTAAGGGAAATCCTTTAGCAAAAGATGGCAGGGATAATTCTGGCACGCAAGGTAAAGATTCTCTTAGCGACGATGCTTACAACAGTTCGGATAAAAACCCAACCATACAAAGTGCTGAAAGTCATACCGGAAGTTCATCTGACGATTTTAAAACTGATAGCAGCATTAATGAGGCTGATGAAAACCATGCTTTAAACACAGGAATATAAATAGATAATTATGGGACTATTAAAATATGCCATTTTAGGCGCAGCAGCCGTATATGGTTTTAAGTATGCCACAAAAAAACGGGTAACTGACGGTAAATCATTGATTGATGACTTTAAGGAAAAAGCTCCAGAATATGTAGATAAGATTAAGGATTATTCTGAAAAAATAAGACAGGATTATCGGCAAACAAGTGATTTATACTGACAATTAATCGAATGTAGAAATACACATTAAATTGATATATATCAATATATTAATACCAGATGTATTGTAAATCGACGATAAGTTCTTGAAATTTGCAGCGCTATAGGATTCGCGACAAAGATTAACTAAAAAATCAGAGACTAACGACTTAAGGGCATTTGCTTCTTGATTAACGCATTTCAGTTGTGGAATCCTAATTAATTTCCATCTACCGGAAAATGCATAAGATTTTATAAAGGGATTATTCTATATGGATAGTCTCTTTATAACTAGATTATAAATCTTTCCCACTTAAACCTTTCTCGTTATTCTTGTTTCTGTTTCCAATGTCTTCACCCTGACTTAAATTCGAATTATTTAAATTTTCATTTACGGCATGTGTAGGATCATTTTCTGTTTTCAATAAATGCGACTCCTCTGGTTGATCTTTACGCTTAAAATCGGCGCGCTTATGCCCATAAGTAGCCTCTCCATTATCCCATTCAATATCCTCCTCATTGCGGTTAATCTCCGGATTAGGGTCGATATTTTTATTTTCATTCAATTCCATAGCATTATTTTTTGTAGACAATCTTCTATAACAACAATCCGTACGATAAAAAAGTTTACTTCGCACACTAATATATAAATCGCAGCCTTTTGTCTTTTTAACCGAACCCTACTATCAATTTGAGGCTACTTTACGCCTTTACTTTGATCTATCGCTGTGCTACTATCCAAATCATCTTTAGATGATCCATTTTCATCACGATGCTTTGGTGGATTTTCCATTCTACTTTCTTCCAGTTCAGAAAAATCACCGTCTTTTTGATTGGCCACTTCGCCATGTGAAGAGGGTTTTTCTTTCAGTTCTTCTTTAGGATCCGCAAAATCCTGTCCTTCAACTGGTAATCCTTGGTGCGTTTTATCTTCCTTAGCCATATCAGTACAACCAGCTAATGTTGCTTTTGTTTTGAAATTTGGATGCATAAAAAAAGGCCTCGATTTGCATCGAGACCTTTTCTGTTCTTTTAAAATCAATTAAACTTTGATTTCAACTTCAACACCACTAGGTAATTCAAGTTTCATTAAAGCATCAACTGTTTTAGAGTTAGAGCTATAAATATCCAATAAACGTTTGTAAGCGCATAATTGGAACTGCTCTCTAGCTTTTTTGTTTACGTGTGGAGAACGTAAAACAGTAAAGATTTTTTTCTCTGTAGGAAGTGGAATTGGTCCACTTACAACTGCACCCGTAGGCTTAACAGTTTTTACGATTTTCTCAGCAGATTTATCTACTAAGTTGTAATCGTAAGATTTTAATTTAATTCTGATTCTTTGGCTCATCTTATTTTTAATTGTGGTTTCCTGTTAGAGCTATTAACAACAGAAACCGGATTTATCTTTAACAAGGTGGAGGGTTTAGGGTGTAAGGCTTAGGGTTTAAAACCTTTTGCCTTACGCCTTTTACCTTATACCTTAATTAATCTTCAGATTTTACTCTTCCTTTAGATTTAGCAACTACTTCATCCTGTACGTTTTTAGGCGCAGCTTCATAGTGGTCAAATTCCATTGTAGAAGTTGCACGGCCTGAAGTGATTGTACGTAACTGTGTTACATAACCAAACATTTCAGAAAGCGGCACAGTAGCTTTAATTACTTGAGATCCATTACGGGTATCCATACCTAATAATTGACCACGACGACGGTTCATATCACCGATTACATCACCCATGTTTTCTTCAGGGGTTAAGATTTCGATTTTCATGATTGGCTCCATCAAAGTAGGTTTACATTTAGGTAAAGCTTCACGATATGCCATACGGGCAGCAAGCTCGAATGATAAAGCATCTGAATCGACTGCGTGGAATGAACCATCAATCAAACGTACTTTCATATCAGGAAGCGGATAACCAGCTAATACACCATTAGCCATTGCAGCAGCAAATCCTTTTTCTACTGAAGGAATAAATTCACGTGGAATTGAACCACCTGTAATTTCGTTTACGAACTGTAAACCACCTTTTTCGAAATCAGCATCAATTGGTGAGATAACTACTGAAATATCAGCAAATTTACCACGACCACCTGATTGTTTTTTATAAGTCTCACGGTGCTGAGTAGTACCAAAAATTGCTTCTTTGTAAGCTACTTGCGGCGCACCTTGGTTAACCTCTACTTTAAATTCACGTTTTAAACGGTCAATTAAAATATCTAAGTGTAACTCACCCATACCAGAGATAACCGTTTGACCAGTTTCCTGATCAGTTTGAACTCTGAATGTAGGATCTTCTTCAGCTAATTTAGCTAAGCCCATACCTAATTTATCAACATCAGCTTGAGTTTTAGGCTCAATAGCTAAACCGATAACTGGTTCAGGGAAGTTCATAGACTCAAGAACGATTGGGTTTTTCTCTTCACAAAGTGTATCACCAGTTTTGATATCTTTAAATCCTACTACCGCAGCAATATCACCAGCAGCCACATTAGGCACAGGGTTTTGCTTGTTAGCATGCATTTGGAAGATACGGGAAATACGCTCTTTACTTTCTGAACGTGTGTTATACACATAAGAACCAGCTTCCAAGTTACCCGAGTAAACGCGGATAAAACATAAACGGCCTACGAATGGGTCAGTTGCAATTTTAAATGCTAAAGCTGCAAATGGCTCATTGATACTTGGTTTTAATAAAACTTCAGCACCAGTATCTGGGTTAGTACCTGTTACACCTTCTGAATCAAGAGGTGAAGGCAATAACTCCATCACGTAATCCAACATGGTTTGAACACCTTTGTTTTTGAAAGATGAACCACAAACCATAGGAACGATTTTAGCATCTAAAACAGCTGCACGTAAAGCATCTAAAATTTCGCGCTCAGTGATTGAGTTTGGATCTTCAAAGAATTTCTCCATTAAAGACTCATCATAATCAGCAACTGATTCTAATAATTTCTCTCTCCACTCAGCAACCTCATCTAACATATCTTCTGGGATTGGTACTTCAGTAAAGGTCATACCTTTATCATGCTCATTCCAAACGATACCACGGTTGTTGATCAAATCAACCACACCTTTAAATCCGTCTTCAGCACCGATAGGTAATTGTAATGGAACTGCATTACTACCTAACATATCTTTAACTTGTTTAACAACTTTTAAGAAGTCAGCTCCAGAACGGTCCATTTTGTTAACGAAACCGATACGGGCAACATTATAGTTGTTAGCCAAACGCCAGTTGGTTTCTGATTGAGGCTCAACACCATCAACTGCAGAAAACAAGAACACTAAACCATCTAATACACGTAACGAACGGTTTACCTCTACGGTAAAATCCACGTGTCCTGGTGTATCGATAATGTTCATGTGGTAAGCCTGACCTCTGTATTTCCACTCAACCGTAGTTGCAGCAGAAGTGATCGTGATACCACGCTCTTGCTCTTGTGCCATCCAGTCCATTGTTGCAGCACCTTCGTGCACTTCACCAATTTTATGACTTACACCAGCATAATAAAGAATACGCTCCGTTGTTGTAGTTTTACCTGCATCAATGTGAGCCGCGATTCCAATATTTCTTGTAAATTTTAAATCTCTTGCCATGTTATGTTTTTGATTTATCTGATTTTAAATAATTACACCGATTATGTTAAAACAAATCGGTGTAATTTATCTAATCAGTATAATCTTCTAATTAAATCTGTGTAATCTTACTAATCTGTTAATCCTAAATTAGAATCTGAAGTGAGAGAACGCTTTGTTAGCCTCAGCCATTTTGTGCGTATCTTCTTTCTTCTTAACAGCAGCACCTTCACCTTTAGCAGCAGCTACGATTTCACCAGCTAATTTCTCTTTCATGGTTTTTTCGCCACGTTTACGAGCGTATAAAATTAACCATTTCATACCTAAAGCTGTTTTACGCTCTGGTCTAACCTCAGTTGGAACCTGGAAGTTAGCACCACCAACACGACGAGATTTAACCTCTACAGCTGGCATAATGTTAGTTAAAGCACGTTTAAAGATCTCTAAACCGTTTTCACCTGCTTTTTTCTCAGCAATTTCAACAGCATCATAAAAAATTGAATAAGCGATAGATTTTTTTCCATCGTACATCATATTGTTTACAAAACGAGTTACCTGAACATCATTAAATTTTGGATCAGGAAGAATAATTCTCTTTTTTGGTTTTGACTTTCTCATTTCTTATTTCCTCCCGATTATTTCTTTTTACCTTTTGTTGGTGCCGCAACTACCTGTCCTGGTTTAGGACGTTTAGTACCATATTTAGAACGACGTTGGTTACGACCAGCTACACCTGATGTATCTAATGCACCACGGATGATGTGGTAACGTACACCTGGTAAATCTTTAACACGACCACCACGGATCAATACGATTGAGTGTTCCTGTAAGTTGTGACCTTCTCCAGGAATGTAAGCATTCACCTCTTTACCGTTCGTTAAACGAACACGGGCTACTTTACGCATTGCTGAGTTTGGTTTTTTAGGGGTAGTGGTGTACACACGTGTACATACACCTCTTCGCTGTGGACAGCTGTCCAACGCTGGAGACTTACTCTTGAACTCCAGTGCTACTCTACCTTTTCTAACTAATTGTTGAATGGTTGGCATTGTGCTTTTTTATGTTTTTTTATTAAAAAATTTACCGCTCCCCCGGCATCCTTGCAGATAGCCCATAAAACGGACTGCAAAAGTAGAACAATTCTTTTTAAAAATCAAGGGGTTAGCGCAAAAAGTTTTCAGTTGGCCATTATCAGTTTTCAGTTGAAGATTAAGGAGTTGCAGTTCAGTTTGCAGTTTTGGATTTTCGCTTAACGATTTTCTCTCAAAATCTCCATTACGCTCGTCCTGCTGAACTGGTTTCAGCATCTAGCTTGGATATTTAAATAACTTTTGGAAAGCAACTTCAGCCATCCTTAGTTTGGGTTCCTCCCCGTTCCAAAGGAACTCCTTCGGAGCTAATGTTACAAGCTCGTGAAGAACTCGCTTTCCAGGTATATCGGGTTTAATTAGTAAAGTAAACCGATCCTATAACGTTATAATTTCCCCCAGGCCATTTCTATACGATTTAAAAAGCCTTAAAACCACACATGCTTTAATTCCATAAAAGATTGTATTAAATACTTTATCTTTAATAAAAATCTAAATTATATGTTCTTAAGTATCCTCGGAATTATTATCATTTTTGTTGGTTTTGCAGTATCAAACCAAAATAACGTTATTGGCCGTTACAGCAGTATTACCAAAATTATTGGTGTGGTGCTGGTCATCATTGGCCTATCCTTTTCCGTGTTTAAAGTAATTGATGCTGGCCAGGTTGGCGTTAAAACAGTTTTTGGAAAAGTAGATAACGACGTTTTATATAGTGGTTTAAACGTAATTAACCCCATTGCGGTAATTACGCCTTTTGACGTCAAAACCCAAAACTACACCATGTCTGGCGTGCACGATGAAGGCAATAAACAAACGGACGATGCATTACGTGTTTTATCTGCAGATGGCCTGGAGGTCATTATTGATCTTTCTGTACTATTCAGGGTAAAGGGAAGTGCCGCTCCAAATATTTTACGGGAAATAGGAACTGATTATCTGGAAAAAATTGTCCGTCCGGTTTCACGTACCGCCATACGCGACAACGCCGTTGCTTACGATGCCGTTGCATTATACTCAAGCAAGCGGGATGAATTCCAATCGAAAATATTTAATACCATTGAAAAAAGCTTTGCCAAAAGAGGTTTAGAGCTGGAACAACTTTTGGTGCGTAATATTACCTTACCTGCATCGGTAAAAGCAAGTATCGAATCGAAAATAAACGCAGAACAGGATGCGCAAAAGATGACTTTTGTACTCCAAAAAGAACGCCAGGAAGCAGAACGAAAAAGAGTGGAAGCGCAGGGAATTGCCGATTACCAGCGTATTCTTTCTACAGGTTTGAGCGATCGCCAGCTCCAATACGAATCGATATTGGCACAAAAAGAAATTGCAAAATCGGCCAATACCAAAGTTATTATTATGGGTAGTGGCAAAAGCGCACCAATTATTTTAGGTGGAAATTAATTAATCTTTTAAAGGTTCGAAAAATGAAAATAAAAATCATCACGATCGTATTCTGTAGCATTGCATGCCTATGCAATGCACAAACTTCGTCAACGATTAAAAGAAAGGCCAATGTAGATTTTGATGCTTACGAAAAGCTCATACCCGAGGTTAAAGCCCATCGTAAAGGCAGGCTTGTAGATTTACCAACATTTTTAAAAATGGCTGAAGAGAAAGGCACCATTATTTTAGATACACGATCTGATAGTCTATTTAAACGCAAACATGTTAAGGGTGCCATTCATTTAAATTTTTCTGATTTCACGCAGCAAAACCTGTTAAAGATTATACCCAATGCGGATACCAAAATATTGATCTATTGCAATAATAATTTTATAGATGACCAGGCAAATTTTGCCAGTAAAGTAGTTTTGCCTGTTTTGATAAAGAAAAAAATAGCACCTATTTCATTGGCCTTAAATATTCCTACTTATATTAACCTATATGGCTATGGTTATAGAAATGTATATGAGCTCTCCGAACTGGTAAGCACACGGGATAAACGAATAACCTTTGAAGGAACCGAAATCCGAAGTGCTGTTATTAAAGCAAGATGATAAAAGCTAAAATTTAATTACAATCCTTAAAACTATCTTTTAAAACCTTCAACCGTGCAACTGCAGCTTCTAATTCTTTTGGTGCTTTACCATACTCGTAAGTAATTTTATATTGTTTGCCATCGGCATTAATGGCAATCCACTCTGCACCTCCATCAGCGCAATCAGGGCAGCCAATTACTTCAGGCAAGGCCGAAATCTTCTCCAAATTCAATTCGTTTTTGATCGCATTTACATCAGCCTCAGAAATAGTCTTGCTACAGGTTTTGGTGTCAGCTATCTGTCCGTTTTTCGATTTAGAAAAAGTAAGTTTCAGCTCACTAATGAGTAAATTATTGGAACAATAGCCTACACACATCCCAAATGACGATCCATAACCAATGCTGTCTAGGGTTTTAATGTCGCCTTTTTTACATGCCGAAAAAGACAGGGTTATTAGAATTGTAAAAATGAGTGGTAAAGTTCTTTTCATATATAAGCTTAATTCTATCCGAAGATACAAATATCGCGCTACATAGAGATAAACTAAGCTGCATAACAACTGTTTCAACATCAGGTATAGACGGTCTCTATAGTAGGGATAAGTATTTTAGTCCATTAATTAACGGTATTACGTGGGTTGCTCCGTTGGTTGTTTGCGCCCACTTTGGTTAACTTATAATTTAGTGATAAATAAAAATACCGTGTGATGTTGTTATACCTTACATCTTCAATCCGGCTGCTATTTACAATTCTATCAATGCTGGTATTCTGGTTTAAAATATCAAAGCCCTTTAAGCTTAAGGTTACCCTTCGTTTCATCAAATATTTATTGATACCTGCATTAAGCAAAAAGTAATTGTTATTAAATCCGTCAGCGCGGCCTGCTGAGCCAATGTGGTTTACATCTGCCTCTACCCTTAAATCTTTTATAAATTCGTAACTGAGGTTTAGGGTATTTTCCAAACTGAAATATTTATTGTTAATGGCCGATTCTGCCGTATTATTAACCTTGGTATACCCCACATAAGCAAAAATACCAGCATTAAATTTATCATCTATATCATAGCTCCAGTTAATGTTCGGACCGATTTCGAACCTGTTGGTGATGTTTTTAGCACCGCTGATAAAGTTTGTTCTATGTTCGGTAAAGAAATTTGCACCATAATTCATCCTTAAACCTTTAAGTTTTGATGGCATCCCAAAAAATGTTCCGGCACGCAGGTAATAATTGCCATTTACATTGATCGGCTTCACCGTTTGGATACCATTGTTATAGGTAATATCATTTCCGGTATCATCAAAAGATAGATTGTAGAGAAAATATCCATTCCAATAGCGGTTATTATCAGGACTAAAGGTATTAAAGTTCACCGATAAACGATGGTTTTTCCGGGCTTCGAGATCAGGGTTTCCGATTCTTTGATATAGTGGATTGGTATTGTTCTGTACAGGCTGCAGATCGGTAACCGAAGGCAGGTTAACGCTTGCCCGGTAATTGATCGCAATGGTTTGATTCGCTTTATTTTTAAAATTGACAGTTAAACGCGGCAATAAGTTGTAATACGATTTTTCAATATTGCCAATATTGGCACCAACATTATTAAGTACATTGGCATTTAACAAACTTTCCTGTGCATTGAAACCAAAATTATAGGTCCAGTCCTTTCCGGTGTAGATAAAACCCAAACCGGCAACTTGCAGGCTGTTATGGTTATCGAAAGTATTGGTTAAAGATGGTACAATGGTTTCGTAGCGATCGGTAGTCGGATTATAATCAAAGGTAATCTGCTGCGCATCAACAATGCTTCTTGTATAACCGTAAGCAAGGTTGGCACTCCACTTTTGATTTAACTGCCTGGCATAATTTCCGTTGATGGTATAGGTTTTTGAGGCATTTTCCTGATTTGCCTGCTGATTGATATTGGTAATGGTAGTATCACCATTTACATATTGATTTAGCAGCGATTGATTTAACCAGTCGGAATTAAAGGTGTTCTGTGTACCATTTAAACGGAGTGAAACCGAGCCTTTTTTGTTGGCCAATCTCCTCAGCACGGTAAACTCGCCAAATAAAGATGGGGTAAAATTATGCTGATCGTAATACTGGCTTCCATCATTGGCCTTTCCTGTAGCATCAAAATTAGCATTGAAAGACCGATTGTTGACGTTAGTAGTATTATTCAAGATCACATTCGGGCGCAGAACAATATCTGTTAACGAATCGGGATGGTATTCTGCCTTAAAATTAAAGCGATGCGCTTGATTATTGCTATTTCGGTCGGTATTATCCAGGGTGCGTAAAATATCGCCTGAGCTTAAATCCTGAATATTGGATAATTTATTACCTAAACCGGAAGAAAAATAAGTAAAATAACTTCCGCTAATGGCCAGTTTATTGTTTTTGCCCCAAGAGTTACTGTAGTTTACACCTCCGCTGTGTGTGGTGTAGAGTCCAATGGCATTGTTATCAAAAACCCCGCTCCCGCCTATGGTTGTTTTGCCGTTATTGTTATTGATGGAGAAACTTCCCCCTGCTGGCGGAGCAAAAATATTTCCGATATTTCCACCACTGAAACTACTCAGGTCATCATAACCGAAACTGGCGTCGTTGGTATTGTTGCTCATGCCCAGGACAGCAAACTGCAGGTTTTTATTAAAGTGGTTGGCACTTAAATAACTTCCATATTTATCGGTTGTTCCCCCCGCAAGATTGGCGTTACCGAACCAGCCGTTTTTCTTATCTTCTTTAATGGTAAGGTTCAATACTTTTTCGCGCTGACCGTCGTCAATGCCAGTGGCTTTCGCTTCCTGTGTTTTGCTGTCAATCAACTGTATTTTGGCGATCGCATCTGCGGGGAGGTTTTTTGTTGCCGTTTTAGGGTCAGTACCAAAGAAATCCTTACCGTCGACAGTTAAGCGCGTAACTTTTTGTCCCTGCACCAAAATACTTCCATCTTTATCAACGGTTACACCCGGAAGCTTCTTCAATAAATCTTCTACCGCGGCATTTGGCCTGGTTTTATAAGCATCGGCATTAAATTCTATGGTATCTTTTTTTACGGTGGCTGTGGCATAACGGCCGCTTACAGCTACATCCTTTAGCGCAATAGCATCTTCTTCCAATTTTAAAGTGCCAATGTCAACAGCCTTTCCGTTCAAATTGATGTTTTTGGTGATGGAATTATATCCCAACGCCGAAATCCTGATTTTATAATCACCATTGGCAACCGCATTAAAAGAAAATTCTCCGGCTTTGTTGGTTACTACACCTACTTTTTTGGTCGAATCAGTTTTACCGGATAAAATAATACCCACATATTCAATAGGTTGATTGGTTTTCGCATCAATGATTTTTCCATTTATATTACCCGTCTGTTGTGCGAATACTTTCGTAGATAATATGCACAGCAATATCCATAAATAGGTTTTCATAGTTAAGATTGTCTTTTTTGTTGGTTTGTTTGATTAGCCCCTTTTTTTAAGGTTTCAACTATAAGACACCAAAAACTGAAAAGTGTGACAGAAAATAATATTTTTTTTCTAAATAACCCTTAGACAGGCCGACTTCCGAAGTTCGCCCCTACGCAGGCCTTTGAAACTTCAGAAGTCTGAGGGCTTTGATTATTAACAATAAAAAAGTCTTTCAATTTTACCTGAAAGACTTTCTCTTTTTAAGCTTTAGCTACTTTTTGTGTGTGCTTTTTATGCCCTTTTTTAGTCTGTGATTTTTCGGTACCTGCTTTTGCAGGAGTTGTGGTTTGAGCGCTTACGGTATTAATGGTAAAGGCTCTACTAGTGCGATTACTAAAACTTTAATTGCTTTCATTTTCAAATTGATTACTGATGAATAAACCTTGTTAGTTTGTCTATTAAATCTCGAAAATCAACATGAAGATTTTATGAATTAAGGCAGGTCGAAAGCGAAGGTATATTTTAGCTTCTTTCCACTCAGCACATACTCAGAAACCACTTTCCCATCTACGAGGATTTTATACTCACCGATTGATTTTGATTTAGCAGTTGCAAAAGTTTTAAGCTGAACGTGTGTTCCTGATTTTAAGGTTACGGCCTTTTCCCATGCACCGTTAATTTCTTTTAGTTCAGTCTCCTTTCCACTTTCATTGGTGTAAGCTACATCGGCTGTTAAACCATCACCAAATTTGGCTTGGTACACCACACTATAACTTTCTTTTTGGGGGACATTTATTTTACCACTCGAATTCGAATAGACGGTTGTTATGTTTACAAGAGCGCAACTGCTTAATACAAGCATCAGCGAAAAGCAATAGAAAATATTTTTCATTTGATAGGGTTTAGATCAAGATGACGAACGTTTTAAAGAAAAGGTTGCAAGGTGAAATAATTATTGAATGAGAGAATGACGGAATTATTGAATGACTGATTGATGGAATGTTGGATTTGTTCACTAACACATTCAATCATTAGATCTCATTTATGAAACGTATCAAGATATAATTCTTCTACCTTTTTACGGGCCCAGGGCATTCTTCTTAAAAATTTTAAGCTCGATTTTATAGTTTGATTATTATTAAAACAATCAATTCTGATCAATGATCCCAGTTTTTCCCAACCATAGTGTACCTGAAGATCGGTTACAATTTTTTCTAAAGTAATACCGTGTAAGGGATTGTTTTTTTGCTGTTCGGCCATGCTGCAAAGTTAAGGCAAAATTATCGGGGTTTATATTGTGCCATCCAAACATTTGCGCCGCCACAATCAGGGTCGTTTATTTTATGGCTAAGCACTTCAAAATGATTGGATTCAAGCAATGATCGATATTCATCAGTAGCTAAAGAAGCATGAAATAAGTTTTCACCACCGTTCATTCCCCAAACCTCTCCTCTATCGGTTCCAGAGGTAAACAACAAAATGCCATTTGATTTAAGGTGATGCCTAAAAACCCTAAACATACCGGGCTGATCGGCTGCCGGGAGATGAAAAAAACTGTGCCAGGCAATTATTGCATCGAATTTTTCATCCAGATCCAATTTACGCATATCTTTCAGCATAAATGAGGTGTTTGGAAAATTTAGTCTGGCTATTTCGAGCATTCGCTCACTGGCATCGATCCCTAAAACGTTTACATTTTCGCTGATCAGATATTCCAATATAGGTTTTCCGCTGCCGCAGCCCAAATCTAAAATACTTGCATTTGAAGGCATTCGCTTAAGTAAATCGTCCAAATAGCTTTTCTCTTCTAAACCAGCGTAGCGGTTTTCGGCAAACCATTTACCCATCTTATTGTAAACTTTATATACGTTTTTGCGTTCTTCTTTTTCCATCATTATAATTTTTCAATTTATTATTAATGCTTTAGCAACATCAAATTAATTATAGCTATATTTTTTGGAAATAAACGTGCAATGGTTTTTGGCAAATGCAGCCCTGCCATCCGCTTTATCCCGATGAAGAATCGGGATGCCCGCTACTATCAGGTTTAGGATGAAAGGTCTGCTCCTGGCATGGTGCCAGGGCATCGAAGCGATGTTTCTAAACCCGATCCGATAGCTATCGGATGAAGTGGAAGCCCGCAGCGCTGGACTTTGAACGGAAAGGTACTGTCTTTAAAAGCAAATAAAAGTTGATAAAAATTTAGCTTTTGAGAAGCATTAATTTAAATGCCTTCCATTTGTAAAACAGCACAATAACTTTACCTTTGTTTTAGTGAAAACTTC